>Ga0207426_1000042_pt1 | contig 433289 bp, 392 predicted proteins | sample AraplaMF_Cvi_mMS_FD_184265 | JGI IMG/M metagenome (GOLD analysis project Ga0207426, IMG submission 184265) | Arabidopsis root microbial communities from the University of North Carolina, USA - plate scrape MF_Cvi_mMS (SPAdes) (version 2) | ecosystem: Host-associated > Plants > Roots >...
TGCTCTGGGGGGCACCGGTGCTGCTGATCCTTGCCGGCGGGGTTTCGCTCATCGTCTTTGCCCGCAAGCGGGCTGGAAAGCCAACTGGCAGCAAGCTGACGGCAGAAGAGCAGGCAAGGCTTGCCGAATTGCTCGATCCGACACCGCGACTTTGACGGAGGTCAAGGTCGGTTCGTCCAAGCCGTCCTACGCTCATGGCACCAGATGTTTCCGAAAGGGGAGGTGCACGCATGCAGGCCAAGGACATTATGACGAGCAACGTGGTCTCGATCAGCCCTGCGGCAGGGATCCGTCATGCCGCCGCGGTGATGATGCAAAACAACATCAGCGGGCTGCCTGTCGTGGACGACGAAGGGCGGATCTGCGGAATTCTGACCGAAGGCGACCTGTTGCTGCGGCGCGAGATCCGGCTTGCGCCGCGCACCGCGCGTAACGCGGAAATCACGTCCGATGTCGATCTCGACCGCTACATTCGCGGCAACGGCTGGTCCGTCAGAGATATCATGTCGCGCGATGTTATCGTCGCCAGCCCGGACAGCGAGGTTTCGGATATTGCCGAAAGCCTCGAGGTCCATCACATCAAGCGTATTCCGATCGTCGACGACGGACGGCTCGTGGGGATCGTCAGCCGGCGCGATATCCTCGCTCTGATAACCGACGCGCCGACACTCAGGTTGCCGCGCGAGGATGACGCGATCCTACTCGCTGTTTGCACACGCCTGAAATATGATCTCGGGCTGACGCCGCAAAGGATCCGCGTCTCCGTCCATAGCGGACAGATCACGCTCGAAGGAAATGTGGAAACCGACTTGCAGCGCCGTGCCGTGCTTGCGCTCGTCGAGAATCTCGGATTGGGAAGCTGCCTCGATCGGTTGCAGCTTGTCGCAGATTCAGATCCGGAAAAGCGGTCGCAACAGGCTTAGATCCAAGCCACTGATCGAGTCGCAGGCCGTGGGCTTCGGTCAGCCGCCGGCAGCCAATGCCTTGTCGAGTGCAGGACCAAGGCCGACCGACAGGGCCTTGTCGTCGAGCGGGCCGACCTGCTTGAACAGGATGCGGCCGTCGCGGTCGATGACGAAGGTCTCCGGCACGCCGTAGACACCCCAATCGATCGCTTCCCTTCCGGTCGGATCGACCCCGACGGCAGCGTAGGGATTTCCGTTTTCGTGCAAGAAGGCCAGAGCGTTGCTGCTGTCATCCTTATAATTGATGCCTATCAGCTTGACGCGCGGATCCTTCGATAGCTGCATGAGCGCGCCATGTTCCTGCCGGCAGGGAACGCACCAGGACGCGAATATGTTGACGATCGTGACCTGGCCGGAAAACCCGCTATCTTGAAGTCCGGGAGACTGCAGACCAGCAAGCGGCGGTAGATCGATTACCGGGTGTGCCTGACCGATCAGTGCGGAAGGGAGGGTGGAGGGCGAATATCCTTCCGCCGCCTCCCGATAGAGCGTGCGCCCGGCGGCTCCGGCAATTGCAGCAAAGACGAGCAGCGGCACGCCGGCAAGCAGATAGCGGCGCACCTAGCGTGCCTCGCGGCGCGCGCCATGTCTGATCTTCGCCACTATCTCGACCTGCCGGCGATAGATGCGGCCGCGAAACCAGGTCGTCGCGCTGACAGCGGTCATGACGGCGAATGCGGCGGCATAGGCCGCCAGCACATAGTCCCGATGTGTCATTTCAATTCTCCTTTTGCATTGCGGCCCGTGCCGCCAAGCGGTGATGCGACATGAGTTTTCGCCGCCAGATCTCGTTCCTGATCGAGGCCAGGTGGAGGGTGAAAAAGAGTGCCGTGAAGGCCAGGCCCATGGTCAGGAGCGGGCGAAGGAATTCGATGTCCAGAGCGGGGCCATCCAGCCTGAGGACGCTTGCCGGCTGATGCAATGTGTTCCACCAGTCGACCGAGAACTTGATGATCGGAATGTTGACGAAGCCCACGAGAATGAGAACCGCCGTGACACGAGCAGCGCGCGTCGGTTCGTCGATTGCACGATTGATTGCCAATAGCCCGAGATACATCAGGAAAAGCACGAACATCGAGGTCAGGCGTGCGTCCCACACCCACCAGGTTCCCCACATCGGCTTGCCCCAGATCGCGCCTGTCACGAGCGACACGAAGGTAAAGGCGGCGCCGATTGGCACAGCAGCGCGCCCGGCGACATCGGCAAGCGGATGGCGCCATACCAGGGAGCCGATGGCGTTTGCGGTCATCACCACATAACAGAACATTGCCATCCATGCCGCCGGGACATGGACATACATGATCCTGACGGTCTCGCCCTGCTGGTAATCACCATCGGACACAAAACTCAGATAAAGTCCAACAGCGAAACAGAGGGTGGTGACGATCGAAAGTCCAGGCAGGACCCGATCGGCCAGTTCCAGGAATCTGGCGGGCTGAGCAAGCCTGGTGATGTCGTCTTTGATGCGTTCGACATAGGTCATGGCCCGGTCTAGCGCCCAAAGCCGTCAGATTAATTGACCGGGATCAAACTGCGACCATTGGTGCGGTCATGCGTCTCTCATTTCGCTCTCCTGTTATCACAGTCCGATCCTCGGTCGCGGGTCCAGCAGGTTCATCTTGACATATTGCGGGGCCTTCTGACGCGGCAACGCTTGACGGAACCGGCCGATAATTGATCGCGGTCAAAGACGATGGCCGCGTAAATGCCAAAAAGGAGACATTCCAGTCCAGGAGACCTTCACCTTGATGATTGCCGCGCACGACCGATCCGCCCCTCCTCCCGCCGACGTGATTGCGGGCTCCAGCCCGCAGCCGGGGGAAACGAAGTCTGCTGTCTCCGGCCTCGTCCGGTTGCTGCCCCTGCTGCGGCCTCACCGGGGCTTGGTCCTCCTGGCGGTGATCTCGCTTGCGGCGGCGGCGCTGATCTCGCTTGCGTTGCCGATGGCGGTCCGCCGGATGATCGATCATGGGTTCGGACAGTTCGACGGTGGCTTCATCAACAGCTATTTCCTGATGCTTCTTGCGCTTGCAATCGCGCTCGCCATAGCAAGCGCCTGCCGCTATTATTTCGTCACGACGCTTGGCGAGCGCGTTGTCAGCGACCTGCGTGTGAAGACCTTCCGAAATGTGACGCGGTTGCCGGCAAGCTTTTTTGACGCCAACAAATCCGGCGACATCGCATCGCGACTGACCGCGGATGCCGCACAGATCAAGTCCGCATTGAACCTCGCTGCATCGGTGGCCTTGCGCAATTCGCTGCTGTGCCTGGGCGCGCTGGTGATGATGTTCGTCACCAGCCCTGGACTTTCCGCCATCACATTGGGTGCCATCCCGCTTGTGATCGCGCCGCTCGTCCTTTTCGGGCGCTCGGTCCGGAGAAAATCGCGGGCGGCTCAGGACGCTCTCGCGACCGCATCCGCTTTCGCCAGCGAAATGATTGCCGGAAGCCGGACGGTCCAGGCCTTCAACGGAGAGGCAGCGGCGAGCGACAGGTATGCGCATGACGTCGAGGCGTCCTATCGCAGCGCCGTCCTTGCCGCCGGCTCGCGTGCGCTTCTGACCGCCGTTGCCATTGCAATGATTTTCGGAAGCGTCGTCGGGGTTCTCTGGATCGGCGCCCATAATCTGCTCTCGGGAACGTTGTCGGCCGGAAGTCTGAGCCAGTTCCTGCTCTATTCCGTCATTGCGGCAGGGTCGCTAGGCTCGCTCTCGGAGGTCTGGGGCGAACTGGCGCAGGCTGCGGCTTCAGCCGAACGCCTTTTCGAATTGCTCGATGAAGATGCCGGTGAGAGCGAGCAGGCCTCGCGTTCTGCGCTCAGCCAACCCGCAAAAGGCGCGATCGAAATTCGAGACCTGCATTTCGCCTATCCGGGCGCTCCGGACAGGCAAGTCCTCACGGGCCTGTCGATGAACGTGCGGTCCGGCGAGACAGTCGCGCTTGTCGGTGCTTCCGGCTCGGGCAAAAGCACAATCTTCTCGCTCATGCTCGGTTTCTACAAGGATTATGCGGGCGACATTTTGCTCGATGGTTGCGACGCGCGCACGATCTCCACCACTGCAGTACGAGGCGAAATTGCCGTCGTACCGCAGGACGTGACCGTCTTCGCAACCAGTATCGCAGAAAATATAAGTCTCGGACGGTCGGATGCGTCGCTGGACGAGATCGTGGCTGCAGCGACGGTGGCAAGAGCGCATGGGTTTATTTCCGAGCTAACGGATGGTTACCGTACCGTTGTCGGCGAGCGCGGTCTCACTTTATCGGGCGGTCAGCGGCAAAGACTGGCGATCGCCCGTGCAGTCCTGAAAAACGCGCCGATCCTCTTGCTGGATGAGGCCACGGCATCTCTCGATTCAGAAAACGAGATGCTGGTGCAACGGGGGCTCGACGAATTGATGTCCAATCGCACGACAATCGTGATTGCTCATCGGCTTGCCACCGTGCTCAAGGCGGATCGAATTCTGGTGCTCGACGGAGGGCGAGTAATCGAGGAGGGAACACACGCCGCGCTGATCCGCAAGGGCGGTGCATATTCCAGGCTTGCCGAGTTGCAGTTCGATCTCTCGGGGTCGGCGGCCATGGAACACGATGCGGCGTAAGGGCAACGACAAACAGTGGCAGATCGCGCGTTGCGGCCACGTCCGCTTTCTGCTCCTCGGTAAGAGGCCTAAATAAATTGCTGGGAAGAGTTCTCCAGACATCGTCTGTAATCTTCAGCGGAGTCCGGCATTTCGATAGGCTGGTGTCGAACGTTCGGTTATCCATATGGCTCTCAGTGTTTCATGAAAGGTGAACGTGAAACAGAAAGGCAACCCCATATTGCAGGGGCTGCCTCGTCCAAACCTTGCACTAGCCGATCAGGTAACCGGAGATTTGCGTGGCATCACACCAGTCCTCGTCTGACTGCGGCGTCAGCACACGGCAAGCCGTTGGCTTTGCCGCCTCTCGGCCCCGAAGCAGTCATCGCAGCCCTCAATGCTCTCAATCCCATACATTGCAATTTTCCCAGCTCTCGGCTTTCCTGCAACCGGAAAGTGATCTCGGAGGTTGCGGATGACGGAAGCAAAACGCGTTGATGAACTGTTCGAGGCCTGGGCCAACGATCATTCGCCTGGCTGCGCGGTTGCGGTCATGCGTGACGGCGAGGTTATCCATAAGCGGGGATTCGGCATCGCCAATCTGAGCCACGGTATCGCGATCGGGCCGTCCACCGTCTTTCATTCGGCATCTGTCTCCAAACAGTTCACTGCATTTGCCATCCTGCTGCTGTCGGCCGAAGGAAAATTGTCGCTTGATGATGTGGTGAGTAAATACATGCCCGGCCTGCCTGATTTCGGCGCACCGATCACCCTCAGGCACCTCATGCACCATACGGGTGGCCTGCGCGATCACTGGGAATTGCTGGGCCTCGCCGGCTGGCGCTACTCCAAGGACCTGATAACCGATGACGACATCTTCGCGATCGTCTCCCGGCAGCAGGACCTGAACTTCCAGCCGGGAGACGAGCACCTCTATTGCAACACGGGTTATGCCTTGCTGGCCGAGGTCGTGAAGGTGGTCAGCGGCCAGTCGCTCCGTGCCTTTACCTCGGCCCGGATTTTTGAACCGCTTGGCATGCACAACACGTTCTTTCGCGACAACTATGCCGAAGTTGTCAGGGATGTCGCCGACGGTTATGTCGGGACGGAGACCGGGGTTGAGATCTCCAACACGAACTTCGATACGGTCGGCGCGACCAGCCTGCTGACGACAGTGGAAGATCTCGCGCTCTGGGATGAAAATTTCTACCACAAGCGTGTCGGAGGGCCTGACGTCATCGCAAGGATGGTCGAATGCGGCCGACTGAACGATGGCAGCGAAATCGGCTATGCCTCGGGTCTCGGCGTCGGTACCTATCGCGGCCTTGCGATCGTCGAACATACCGGCGGCGATGCCGGCTTCCGCTCCGATATCATCCGCTTTCCGGAGCAGCATTTCACCGTGGCGATCCTTGCCAATTTCGGGTCGATCGTGCCGAGCAACCTCGCGCGGGGGATCGCCGATATCTATCTGGCAGATGTGTTGCAGCCGATCCCGGAATCTGTGCCGAGCACGTTTCCGCAACCCGGCGCCGATGCATTGGAACTGCTCACCGGCTATTACGCCGAACCGCGACTGGCCGGCCGAGTCGCCCGCCTCGTGGCGCATGAGGGAAAACTGCTGATAGGCTATGACATCGAATATGGCACATATCGCCTTGAAGCGGTGGATGACCGCCGGTTCCGTTTCAGCGATTTCCCGAACCATGAGCTCGCGCTGGAGCAAGGAGAAGGCGAGCCGGCAACTGCGCTGACCTCCTATCGCGACGGCAAGCGCCTGTACCAATACCGGCGATTACCCCCCTATACGCCGTCGCCAAAGGAGCTTGCCGATCTCGCCGGCACTTATCGTCCGGTCGAAAACGACATGCCCTACGACGTGAAGGTTCGGGAAGCGGGGCTGGTATTCAAATCCGTGAAGTCACGGGAAATAGCGCTGACAGCCGTCGCTCCTGACCATTTTCTCGGTGACGGGGACCGGTTCACCTTTACCCGCGATGACGACGGGCGGGTCACTGGCATGCTGATGAACAGTGGTCGCATCCGCAATTTCCGCTTCGAGCGGCTTTGAACCGCTCGCAGCGCCGGAATGTCTACTCCTGGCGCGCTTTCCAGACGAAACATCCTACGGATGAGCCGGTTGATGGCTTACATTTCATCAAAGCGGCTATTTTCGCTGTTGCTCCACAGTCATTGTTACATTGGCCGCTCTTCATTGCTGGCCACGCGCTCGGGTCCGAAAACCAGAAATGCTCCCCGACCCAGGGTGCAGGCCCGAGAACGCGCGATCGAGGATCATGACTGCCTGATCGGAACCACCAAGCCCCGTCGCATGGCAAACCCGGCGAGCGGAACCATGGGCCTCATTGACCGGATTTCACCGCGGCAAGCTGGCTAGCCCTTCCAAACGTTATGCCGGCCAGGGCGACGAGCCTGTCGACATGCACGACCAGACCAACGACGACCGCGAGACGCGCGGTTCGCCAATCGACTTCTTCCCCGCCCTTCAGGCGGCCGATGGACCGGGGTCGTCTGGTTTCTCCGGCGCTGGCCCCTGTCTGCCGGGCGCTCCACCCTTTAGCAGCCTCAGCGTCGGCTTGCCAGCCAGCCTCATCCTCACCTGAAAGCCGTCCGAGCCCTTCATCGCTCGTTCCGGCTGGTAGTTGACGGTTTCCAGTAGAACCTGTTCCTGAAACCCATCTGCATTTTCGATAACGATCTTCTGACCTTCCCTTAAGCCAAGAAGGGCAAGGCCACGAAGCGTGTCGACGGGGAGCAGCATGCCGACCGGCGTCGTCATGCGGCCAGTGGTGAGGATGCGCGTGTCCCGCCTGCCGTCGATGCTGAAGGTCACTCGACTGTTCAGGCTTGCGGCATCTTCTGGCAGATCCTCCCTGAACACGACAGTCGCGGCGGCCATCTTCAGCCCCAGGAGCTCGTGCAGCAGGCTGTCGCGAACGAGGGGGTCATCGATCATCGCCTCGAGCAGTGTAAAGTCCTTCGTGGTCAGCAAGCATTGGTCTCTCATCGCAGTCTCCATCGCCCGTATCCGGGCACTCAATTCGAATGGGTGGAGTTCCCCTGGCCGCGAGCGGCTCAGGGGTCAGGAGCCTGCTGTGATGCACCCTCCGGGAAGATGATTTGGGCGTGGGTCGAGGATCATAGCATTTGACCGAGTTCCGCGGCCTCAGACACCCATTCTACGGTCAGCCGGCGCAACTGACCGTCGCGAGCAGTCCAGTCTATGGACTGACCGGCTCTCAGCCCTATCAATGCAGTGCCAATCGGGGTGAGGATTGAAATCTTGCCTTCGGCGATGTTTGCCTCCCCCGGCAATACGAGCGTCACTGTCCTGTCTTCCCCGAGGTCACTGGTGAAGCACACGGTCGAACCGAGGCGGATGATGCCGCGCGGGAGCCGATGGTCGTCCACAACGTGCGCACGTTCCAATTCGTAAAGCAGTTCGTCGGACACGACGGCATTTTTCGAAAGATGCGCCTCGGCGATTTTCGTCAATTTTCGGTGCTCTGAATGACCGACGATGATCGCCGGCCTGTTTGGGGGTCGCTTGTCTGCCATCTGCAATCTCCTGCTGACCGCAAATCAGTACTGCGGCAGCGAAACGATCGGATATGAGGAGAATGTCGCTGTGGCTGCCCGACATGTCGAAGTCGGACGCCAGTATCCCTCGGCAGGCGCGACGCCGCCAGCCGGGGATTAGGATCCTGCGATGAGGATTACCCGCTTCACAACACTATTATGGTGCCAGATCAACATGGAATGAAGATGGCGATGAACCGTTGACGAGTCAAGGATGGCGCGCGGGCGAGAGGCGCGGCACTGTTGGACTCAGGCTCTGAAGCCGCCATCGTCTGCCGGCGTTCGCCTTGAAATATATCGTATTACGATATAAATTGATTGATGAGATCTTGACCATAGAGGAGCTCATTTCAATGGAAAATCGACCGAATCCCGCGGCAATGCGTCCTGCGGTGCGTTATCCTGCGGATAAAACGCTCGAAGATCTGAGGCAAAAGGTTCACGCGCTCCTCGATGATAGAATGGCGGGGCGTTTCGAGCTCCTCCGCGCTGAATGGCTTTACGATCTGGCTCTGCTGATCAATGACTTCCGTCTATGGATGCAGCGCCTCGATCAGAGTTTCGATCGCTTCCAGTAGCCATTGCTTGTCCGGCTCCGTCACGAACGGAAACTCGCCACTGCGGCTTCGAACACGCTCGTTAGTAGTGGTCTGCTGGGCGATCAGTCGAGGCAGTTCGACCGCATGAATTGAGGTCCTCCAAGGACGGCCTTATGAACATCAACCGGAAGAAGAGGCTGCGTCTCCGAACCTCGGTCATGCATGCGCCGTTATAGACGGTCGCAAATGGCACACCCCCGGCGATGGCAGATTGAGCTGGCCTTTCGACACCCCTCATTATCTGCTGATCAACCTTGCAATAGGCGGCGATATGGCTGGCGTGATCGACGACAAAATATTCCCGGTCAGCGGGGATATCGGCTCTGTCAGGGTGCACCAGAGCGAGGTGCCGTGATGTGTTGCGACAATGCCTTCCTGTCAGCAAATTGCCTCAAAAGTGGCTCGAATTTTCAAGAACAAGCTTACCCGCGCCGGCCCCATCGGCAATATTGTCATTCTCATATATGCATGAAATTGCATCAAGGCTCGGTTTATACTCCGAAGTTCGGACGTTTCGAAATATATCTTAACAACACAACACAAACGTCGACGTTCCTTCGTGCCCTAATCTGTCTCACGAATTATCGGGAGCTGATTACGTGCGTTACGAGAATCTAGACGCTGACCATGGCCACAGGTCACACAATCGGACACCTGTCTCGGTTCCATCTTCAACCAAGAAGCTTCGGATTCTACATATCCTGTTCGCATCCGAAATCGCGGGATCGGAGCGTTATTGTATCGACCTTGCCAATGCTCAAGCAGCACTTGGCCACGATGTGCACGTGGTTTCCTCATCTCGGGTCGATATTGGACGTCACCTCAGCCGCGAAGTTATCCTCCACACTTTCTCCACTCGGCTTTTTCGGCGCTGGCGGCTTCGCAAATTGATTGCCGCCGAACGTTTTGAGGTGGCACATGCGCACTTGAGCCCAGGATGCAAGGCGCTCGCTACGGTCCAGGGGAGCGTTATCAAGATTGCGACTTTGCATGTCGGTTATAAGCCCAAGCAACATGCGCGATTGGACGGCATCATCTGCGTCAACGAAGCGCAGATGATGCGCATCGGGAACTATGTCGGCTATGCCGACCGCATTCCGAACTGGCTTCCGGAAGTCAAGAAGACCGAACGCTTCGACCTTCGGATCAAGCTGGGATTACCTCCAACCGCCAGGATAATCGGTACCGTCGGTCGGCTGCACCCAAGCAAGGGAAACGACGTGCTGATCTCCGCTTTCTTGCGCGCTGCACCGGAAAATGCGGCGTTGGTAATTGCGGGCGTCGGTCCACAAAAGGCAGCGCTTGAGAAGCTGGCCGCTGGGGACGAGCGTATCCGCATGGTCGGTTATTGTGACAATGTGAGCGGCTTTTTGGCCAATCTCGATTTGTTCGTCTCGCCGTCACGCGAAGAATCGGCGGGTCTTGCGATCCTCGAAGCCATGCACGAGGGCGTGCCGGTAATAGCCTCGGCGACGGAAGGCCCTTCGGAATATCTCCGCAAGCATCCAGTACGCTTCGTCGAGCCTGGATCTGTCGAAGCTCTCGCTGATGCTCTGGCCGACGTTCTGCAGTCAGACGACACCAGCCGTCCATGGCGCATCGACTACGACATGGTGCCATTCTCCAGAGCGACCGGCGTAGACAATATTTTGCGGTTTTACGGGGAAGTCAAGGAACGCCAGATCGAGTTTCGTGACGTGACCGATGCGTCAACCATGCCTGCGCAGATGTGACCGATGCGTGTTAGACCCAGCAGCGATTTCTGGAAAGTCGGCATTGTTCCGGCGCCGGCGGAGGCACTCCTTGATGCCGAGACACTGACGGACTGCGCGAGCCGCATCACCTGGCTGCCTGATCCCGGACCCTGGCGGTATCTCGCCGATCCCTTCGGGATAAAGCAAGGTGACGCGCTTCATGTATTCGTCGAGGCCTATGATTATCGGACGAAGCACGGCTTCATTGAGCGCCATGAGTTTGGACCGAATATGGAATGGCGGGGCAAGACTATTGCCTTGGCGAAGCCCTTTCATCTTTCCTATCCTTTTCTTCTCGAACAAAACGGGGATGTGCTGATGGTGCCGGAAAGTCACAAGGCCGGTGAGGTCGCCCTTTATCGTGCCCACGCTTTTCCCGACCGCTGGATACGCGAAGTGGTACTGCTGGCCGATATTCCAGCAGCTGAGGCATGTCTCATCCAACATCAGGGAAGTTGGTGGATGTTCTACACTATCGTAGGGGCAGGTGCGCGCGACCAACGAGAGTTGCATATCGCGTTTTCGGAACGGCTGACAGGCCCGTGGAAGGTGCACCCGAGCAATCCGGTTTTGGACGATCGCGCCGGCGCGCGCCCGGGCGGAACGCCATTTGTAGGCGTCGATGACAAGATCATACTTCCAGTTCAAGATTGTAGCGTCAGCTATGGCGGAAGCATACGCTTCTTGCAATTTCATGAGCTGAGTGCCACCCATGTCGCCTGTGAGCATCTGCCTCACCGGTTGACCGGCAATCTCGCCGAAGCCGATTATGCCGACGGGCTGCATACGTTTAGCACTTGTGGCGATGTTACGCTGATCGACGTGAAACGCATCTCTCGATCCTTTTCCCGCCATATCGTCAATTTGAAGCGAAGAGCTGGACTGGTGCGCGCGAGGTCATTCGTTCAGTAAGGACAGCCTCAGCGTTGCGACTTTCGAGCACCTTTGTCGCACCGGTTGCAATGTAAAAGCAATTTGGCGCATACTGGCTCTCCGGCAACTCCAGTAGCCGTCAGAGCGAAGATCCATGCTTTGCGACGCCCGGTCAGTCGATGAGGTTCACTCTCCATCGACACAAATCTTAATATAACAACATCCAGTTTCGTACCCGAATTCCTAATGTGGGCTGAGCTTCACATGAGGACAGTAACTGATGACAGACCAAGCCATCTTCTCTCCCGTTCTTGTCTATATATCGGATCAACGCGGCCTGGATCTTGCAGCAGAGATCCTGCGGACCGGCGGTTTCGAGGCCAACAGGGCGCGGAACCTGTCCGAGCTTGAATTGGCGCTTGAACGGCTAGAATGCGCGGTCATCGTCACGGTGACTGCCAAGATCGGTGAAGTCCGGGCGCTCAGTAATCTGCCGATCGTCAATATTCAGGCATTTGTCTTGCCAAATGTCGAAAGGGCGGAAAACCAGCCGCGATCGATATTCGACAGAGGTGGTTTCCTCGATCGCGTGCGCCTCAATCACCGGGACCGGCCTGTCACGATGCGGCACGCGCCGCGCCGGTTCGTATCATAGCCGTCGGCACTTTATTCACGGGAGCAAAGGCAGCGTGCCGATCGCGGGCAGCCGTCGCTCCATGATGTCTCAGCGAGCCGCGATGGGTATGTTCGGCTGTAGCTTGGAGAGAAGGGCCTCGGCGCCCTTGTCTATTCCAACCTTTGACGCGCCGAGGGGGCCAAGGCTAGCGCTGAGGTCTAACGCGCTCGGATACTGCTTGGAGACATAAGCCAGGAGTAGGTCGTTCGTCGCGCTGTCGTAGACCTCAACGGAATAATTGATTGAACCGCTGAGAGTTCCTTCTTTTCCACGTGCGGCCTGGAGTCCGTTCACAGCCAGACCCACCGGCATCAATTTTGCCACGGTAGAGATCACGACGGCGTTGGCCTTTGCGCCAGTCAGTTCGAGTTTGAGCCTAAGCGTGCCGGGACCTGGGAACTTTGTAAGTGCGTATTTTCGCCTAAGACGGCTTTCGAATGATCGCTGCATGTAGGATGCAAGTTCGACCTTGTCCTTCTCGGCAATGCTGCCAAATTGATGATCGCGGTTTCGATAGATCTCCACAGGCTCAACGATTATAGCTGAGTACGCCCGAAAATCGACCGTCCCATGGGAGTAAATGAGTGGTATTCTCCCGTCCTTGTTTTGCGTATTGAACGATAGTTGCTTGGAAGATGCGATGCCCTGATATGCGATCGGATCGGTGCTCGCGCATCCAGTGGGAACAGCAACGAGCGCAAAGAGTGCAATGCGACAAAATTGAATCGATTTTGTAGCCACGGGTGGCTCCTTCGTGGTGCGCAGAATGGGCAGGATTGAGAGAGCTTGGTCTCAGGCGAAGCGGTTGGAAATCCAATCAGAATCTTCGATCGGATGCGTCAGACTGTTATTCCGAAAAGTTTCTCTGCATTTCGGAATGCGATTTTTTCCTTAGTCTCGCGTGGCAGATCCACTGCCCTAAACCAGTCGGTTCCTTCCTTCATGTTTGCAAATGGGTAGTCGGTTGCAAACATCACTCGATCCACACTGATGTACTTCAGCAAAAGATCGAGCAGCTCATCTTGAAAGAATGCGCTGGTAGTGAACCAGAAATTGTCATGGAAGTATTGCTCGAAGGGCCTATCCAAAGTGTCTTCGGTCACTTCACCCATCTTTTCCACGATGCGTTTATAGAAGAACGGAAGGCCCTCTCCCATGTGGCCGACAATGATCTGTAGCTTGGGAAATCTGTCGAATACCCCAGATGTGATCATTCGGAGGCATTGCGTAACGACTTCCTGGTGCCATCCATATGCTGAGATACTGAGAACCTGATCCTGGAACTTCGCCTGATATTCCGGCCGCATATTGCTGTAGTAGATTTGGAAAACTTCGTCAGGTGGCAGGCCAGGATGGATATATATCGGCACATCAAGGGCTTCGGCACGCGCCAGCACTGGCTCAAAATCGGGATGATCGAGGAATTTTTTCCCGATGATTCCGTTGGTCAAGCATCCCAAGAAGCCATCTTTCCGAACTGCGCGTTCCAGTTCGTCCGCTGAAGCCTCCGGACTCTGCAGCGGCAAGGTTGCGAATGCTCGGAATCGTCCCGGATAGGTCGCCATCGGTCCATCGACAATCATCTTGTTCAGACGATACGCAAAATCGATGCCCTCCTGACCTGGGACATTCTGCACACCCGGCGTATGTGCGGAAAGGATTTGAATGTTGATTCCCGCCTCATCCATCGCGCCGATGCGGCGCGGGCCTATTTCGGCAAGTCCAGTGTCCTCGAGGAACAGCCTGTCGTTCAGCACCATCAGCTCATGGGTAGAAAAGGTCTCTTCGGTCCCGATAAATGGCAGGTCCCTGTCTCGCGAAGAGATGTCCAAAATCTCCCTGGCGGCGGCGCGGGAGACAATGGCGGGCGCGGACAGTCCGGCACCAACACCAAGTACAGCCGCGCCACTTAGAAGGCTGCGACGTCCCATTCCAAGTTGCTCTAGGGGCTTTGCGAGTAGCGTCATATCAGTGTCTGCTCCGATGTTTGTATTACGCAGTATGGGGGGCGGATTTCGCGATTGGCAGGCTGGCGCAATGCAGGCCCCGTGCTCAACAGGGTGGCTCTTGGCTGGCCCTGTTCCGAGAAGCGATAACCCAGAACCAGCATCGACTTCGGCTGTACCTTTTGCATCACGAGAGGTCTGTCCGCGGCGCCGCTGAGAGATCGATGCTTTTCACGCCCGTACCCGGAACGTGCTGACCGAGCCGCGGTGACGCCAATGGTCTTGCCGAGGGAGAGGAAAACGCGGCTGGTCCATAATTCAACGTCGCCTTGGCGCGTGCGCGAAAACCAGTGTGATTGGAAGTGTTCCGGGCTGCGGACTTTAAAGGGGCTTGCGAAACATGAAGTCTCCGGTCCTTGCCTTCACACATTTGTCCGTCCGGAGCGAAATCTGAAAGGCGGTTTCAATGCCTCTCTTGTGCCACGGCGCGGACCGCCAGAATGTTTGATCGTGTGAAGTTTTGTTTCGGGCCGGCCCGAAACAGGCGAGATCTGCAATAAATCTTAATGTTCAAGCAGGTAAAAACACGCGCCGCCGTGCTGATCAGAATTGGGAAGGCCTCATAGGTGAAGGAACGGGCAGAATTCTGTTCCACGGGATACCCCTTCCACTCCAACCAAGGCGGCTGTGTTTCTATTTCAGATCAAGCGAGGGCCTCTTCGCCTCGCTCGGGGCCTTTGTATCGACATGGCTTGGGATCAGAATCTGAAAAATGAGCCCGCTCGGCGCGTTGTCTGCGAGGGAGACGGTGCCGCGATGGGCGTGCACGATATCGGCGACAATTGAAAGTCCGAGCCCGAAACCTTCCTGCCCCTGCGTCCGCGCATCGTCTCCCTTGAAGAACGGCTCAAAAACCCGCGTTCTCAAATGTTCTGGAATTCCAGGTCCGTTATCGGTGACAGAGATTTCGCAGCCCGCTTTGCCATCTCGTAGACCGACAATGACCTCGGTCGCGAACTTGACGCTGTTGTCGCAGAGGTTCGTCACCGCGCGCATGATGGCAAGTGGTTTGCAATCAGTAATCATCCGATTTGGCCCCTCGAACCGGACCGGGAAGCCGACATCACTGAACTCCGCGCAAACGGTTTGCAGCAGGCTGGCGACATCAGCACGTTGTATTGGTTCGGTCGCGTAGTCGTCCCTGAGATATTTCAGAACTTCGTTCAAGAGGCTGTCGATGCGCATGACATCAGACAACAGTCCCTCGCGCACCGGTCCGTCCTCCATGCGATCGGCGCGAAGCCGTAACCGGGTCAACGGGGTTCGAAGATCATGGCCGATGCCCCGCAGCATGCGTGTCCTTGATTCGACCATCACCCGTATCCGGCTTCGCATCGCGTTGAGAGCATGGGCGAGCGCAACGATCTCGACAGGTCCACGTTCTTCGAAGATCTCCGTGCTGTTTGCGATGTCCGAATGGGTGGCCGCTTCGGAGATCCGCTTGATTGGCTCGGTTATGACGCGAATGGCGAATATAAAAAAGAACGCGATCAGGACGACAATGGCGACGGAATAATATGGGCCCTCGTTCAGGATCGAACTGTTCAGGATCGTGTCGGGAAAGCCGGAAAGGATAAGGAGCGTGGCGTCGTCGACCTTTGATGCAATCACTCTCTCCCCGTTCCAGAAGGTACGCCAGCCTCCCACGGGTGGGCGGATGTGATCGGTTGGAAAGAGCCAGTCGATTGCCATGGCCAGCGCGCCTTCAGGTTCCGACGGTCCGGTGAAGGCCTCGCTGACCGAAAAGGGTTGCAGCGAGAAATGCCAGCCGGCAGCACGCGATGACGAGAGGATTATTTCGCGTGCGCCCGGTGTGGACGATTTCAGGAGTTCCGCCATCGTGTCAACGCGCATGACGATATCTTCTATGTCGGGCGCGGCATTCCTTGCCCACTGTTCCAACACTCTGCCGACGACGCTGACGAGGATCAGCGCCACAACGATGATCAGGGTGATCTGGCCTCTTATCGTGGTGGGGAGGAAACGCTTCAGCCTCATAGTTCCTCGACATTCGCTGTGAACATGTAGCCGCCGAGACGTACGGTCTTGATAACAACGGGGTCGCGGACATCATGCTCGATCTTTTGCCTCAGTCGGCTGATGTGAACATCGATGCTGCGCTCTATTGGACCGGCCAAACCTGCATGGGTGACCCCTAAGAGTTCCTCTCGCGTCAGAACGCGGCCCGGGTTCCGGCAAAAGGCAAGCAGGATATCGAACTCATGCGTCGTCAAGCCGACGCGCGCGTTGGTTGGATCGTAGAGCTGTCGTCGAATGGGATCCACGAACCATCCGTCAAAACGCAGTTGCCTTTGTCTGGGCTCCTTTAGCGGAGGCAAGGCGGCGCGCCGCAGCAGGCTGCGCACTCGCGCGATGAGCTCCCGCAAGCTGAATGGTTTCGTGACATAGTCATCGGCGCCGATCTCGAGGCCGACGATCCTGTCAATTTCCGCATCGGCTGCCGTCAGCATGAGGATGGGGATGTTCGTCGTAACCCGTAGCCGCCGGCACAGACTGAGGCCGCTTTCGCCGGGCAACATGACATCAAGGATCACCAGGTCGAAATTGGATGCCCGCATGCGCACATCCATTGCAACGCCGTCCGGGGCGATCTCCGCGATCATTCCATTTTCGTTAAGGCTATCGCGCAGCATGTCGGCGATCAATGTGTCGTCCTCGACAATCAGAATTCGAGAGGCGTCCGACAAGCTCTGGCTCCCTTCACCATCCACATGACGATTTGCCATTGTGAATAGCATGGCGGCGCATTGGCTGCGGGAATATTAAAATTTGTTTCAGATCTCGCCTGTTTCGGGCCGGCCCGAAACATAACTTCACACGATCAAACATTCTGGCGGTCCGCACCGTGGCACAAGAGGGGCATTGAAACCGCCTTTCAGATTTAGCCCCGGAAGGGGTGAATGTGTGAAGGCAAGGACCGGAGATTTCATGTTTCGCAAGTTCTTTTCAAAGTCCGCAGCGCGCGGATCACTTCCCATTGCCGTCGTTATTGCGCTCATGCCGTCGCTTGTCCAAGCTGCCGATCCATCACAGAGCTCCGATCAAGCTGCCATACCGCCCATGCCCGATCCGGAGCGCTTTGGCCCGGTGCGCCAGAAGCTTCACGACTGGGAGGTCATGGTGGGCGCCGGCGTGATGTTCGAGCCAAAATATGAGGGAAGCGATGAAATGGAAATTTCGCCGCTTCCGTTCGTCTCGGCGACCTTCTTCGATCGGTTAACCATCGATCCGACCGGCGTCGAGCTGACGGCCTATGAACGGGGTCCGTTCCAGTTCGATGTGAAGGTCGGCTACGACTTCGGTCGAAACGAAGACGATTCGGACGATCTGCGCGGGATGGGTGACATCGATGGTGGCGTGACAGTCGGCGGCAAGGCGACCTGGAGCTACGGACCGGCCGAGTTTTTTGTCTCCGTCGACAAGACCATTGGTGGCAGCGATGGTCTCCTGGGCACAGTCGGGGTCGAGGTTACGCGACCAGTCAATGAAAAGCTGATCCTTGGCGCGGGTGCGTCCGCCACCTTTGCCGACAAGAACTATATGGAATCCTATTTCGGCGTCACCGCGGCTCAGGCCGCGCGTTCCGGATATGATGCATACAAGCCGGGGTCGGGCGTGAAGAACATCGATCTCTCGGTGTCGGCGACTTACATGTTCCATGAAAACTGGATGGTCCGCGCTGAACAGGACGTCGGATTTCTGGTCGGAGGCGCCGCAGACAGCCCCCTCGTGAAACAAAAGGTCCAGCCGAAGTCCATGCTGGTCCTAGGTTATCGATTCTAGGAACAGAGGTGGCCAAGAGCCCGCCTGTTCAAGCACGCGCACGCTCAGCGCCAAACTGCCAGATCAGGCAACCCCCAATCAAAATCTGCCAAACAACCATTTCTCCTAAGCGGATGGTCCTCGTGCAAACTTCATGTTCAGCGTCGAACGACGTTAATCGGCGTGCCTTTCAAAAAGCTCCCTCAGAGGTGCCCCTTGACGCATCAACTAGCGGGCGATCGGATCCTCTAACCCGGTACGTCTCCTCGCATCCGCTGGCTGCACCTGGAATCGTGATCATCTTGTCCAGCATGGTGTTCGTCATGTTTCCGCAGACTGACATGCGCGTTTCGCGGTTCTTCACCTTCGGGACGCGCTTTTATCTTTCAGACAATCCACTGTTGCTGTTGATCCGCGACGCGAACCGCCTGCTTCCCTGCATTGTCTTGCCCATAATGGTCGTCCTGATGATGGCGAGACCTCTCAAGCGTTCAGCGCGTTTGATGACAAGGCGGGCCCTGTTCGTTTTGTTGAGCTACGTCCTGGGGTCGGCAATCATGGTTCACCTGTTCAAGAACTTCTTCGCCCGGGCGAGACCCCAAGATGTGATCGAGTTTGGTGGGACGATGGAGTTCACGCCGGCATGGCAAGTCGCGTCGATGTGCGAGCGCAATTGTTCGTTCCCATCCGGGGAAGCAGCATCGGCAGCCGCGTTTCTGTCCGTGCTGGTGTTCGTGCCGAACGCATACCGCAAATACGTCGCCGCGCTGCTTGTCCCGCTATCCATGATCGTTGCCCTGAACCGTGTCGTTTTTGGAGCTCATTTCCTGTCGGACGTTGTGCTCGGATGGAGCCTCGTGTGCTCGCTGATGCTTTGGCTCTACGCGAAAATGGGACTGAACATCGGCGGATGAGAGTGCGGGTTCATGGTGCAATTTTCCAGGCGCACAGCAACGTACACGCCAGCGCCCGGGAGCCTCAACAGCGCTCCAACAGGTCGAAAATCCGGTGGGCGAAGTGCCGACTAAGTGAAACGCAGGCAGTCGAAGTTCAGCGTCGCGAGCGAGTTGGAAACACGGGACAGGTTGGCAGTTCGCAACGAGAAGAAACGACCCGTCGGTTGATCAGCCTATACGAAGTAGCCCTGCTCTCAGCGTTTCCTCCTTGGACTTGATTTGGATCAGAAAGTGCTTTCGGCGCCGTCAGTCTGCGCCGAGGACGTTCGCGTCGAATTCCAACAAAGGCGTCAGCATATGGCGATGTTCCTTCAAAGCGGTGGAGCCCAACTGAGGCGAGTTCTCCACGCTCCCGACGTTTCAGTCATCATACCAACATTTAACGAGCGGGATAATGTCGGCATGCTCGTCCGCCACCTGATCGCTACCCTCCGTGGCCTGAACTGGGAGGTGATCTTCGTCGACGACGATTCAGCCGATCGCACCGTCGAGGTGTTGCGCGATATAGGGCGTGATGAGCCGCGGATACGCTGCATTCACCGAGTCGGCAGGCGTGGGCTGGCAGGGGCGTGCATTGAGGGAATGTTGTCCGCCCAGGCCGACATAGTCGCGGTCATGGACGCCGATCTTCAGCACGACCACCGACTCCTGCCGGATCTGGTCGCCGCCATCCGTCAAGGAAATGATTTTGCAATCGCGACCCGCTATAGCGCACCTTATCAGGAAACGGCGCTCTCGCCATTCAGGAGCGCCGTTTCACGGATCGGGACTTTCGTTGCACAGCATACAATCCAGGCAAGGACAACCGATCCAATGAGCGGTTTCTTCGCGACTCGCCGCGACCTGGTCGAAGCGATGGCCTCCCGGTTGAGCAACCATGGTTTCAAGGTACTCTTTGATATCCTGTCAAATGCCGGCCCGGATGTTCGCATTGCCGAACTACCCTACCGGTTCGCGACCCGTTCAGCCGGCCACAGCAAGATGGATCGTCGCGTCGCTCTTCAATTCTTGGAGCTGCTTGTTGCCAAGGCAACGAGAGGGGCCATCTCCTTGCGGTTGGTTTGCCTTGTCATCCTCGGCGCCGCTGGCCTGACCTTGCACATGGCGCTGCTAGCCGCGGCTCTTGCGACGGGCACGGAGTTCGCGTGGGCTCAAGCGAGCGCAACCGTCGTCACCATGATTGTCAATTTTTCAGGTAATAACCTGATGACCTATCGCGATCAACGGCTGCGAGGCCGAGGTTTGCTCCGAGGATTGTCGATACATTCCGCAGTAGGTAGCCTTGGAGCCGCGGTCAATGTCGGTATCGCGACGGCTTTGTTCGCGGCGGCTAGCCCCTGGTGGGCCGCCGGTCTTGCGGGTGCCTTCGTCAGCGGTCTCTGGAATAACGTGATGACGCAAGCCCTTGTCAGAAGCCACGAGCGCACGTGATGACCATCGACTTTCTTCCTTGCCGTCGGAGGCGTGCGCGATGGTCATTCTACCACATCTAACCGATGGCAAGTCGGGCAGCAATCGCGTTGAGGGGAAGCAGGTCGAGCGCCCCTTACCTGGCGCGAGGCCATCCGAGAATCTCCCCATGTCGCCGCGGCACATCGCCGTCGCGATCGTGCTCGCGTTCACGGTGGTGCGACTGTTGTGGGCCTATTCGATTGGCTTTGGAATAGACGAAAGCTATACGATCGGCCAGGCACGGTTTCTCGCACTGTCGTATTTCGACCACCCGCCCTTGCACTATTGGATGACCCACGCGGCGGCTGTCCTTTTCGGAACAAGCTGGGCGATTCGCGTTCCTACCATCCTGCTGTTTTCGGGTACGTCGTGGTCGATTTTCTGCCTGACCGAGCGCCTCTTCGGCGGCAGCGCGGCGGTATTTTCCATCCTTTTCCTCAACCTTTCGCTCTTCTTTCTGGTGTCGGCGGGGGCCTGGATCGTGCCGGATGGCCCTCTACTTTTCTTTCTGGCCTGCGGCGCACAAGTCATGGCGAAGATTTTTTTCCCGCGTCCGGGTGAAGAAGAGCCTTCAATTTCCTGGTGGTTACTCGCAGGAGGACTTCTCGGTCTTGCGGGCCTGTCGAAATATTCTGCGTTCTTCACGCTGACCGGCCTCGCATTCTTTGTGATGACAACGCCGCAGCGGCGCCAGTTGTCAAGGCGAGGCCCTTATGTCGCCTGCCTTGCGGGCCTGGTTGTGGTTCTACCGGTGCTGATCTGGAATGGTCAGCATGATTGGGCTTCATTGCGTTTCCAGGCCGGGCGAGGCGCCTGGCAGTTTTCCCCTTGGGCCTTGGCTCGCATAATTCTCGGCCAGATCGTTTGGTTGGGGCCGTGGATAGCACTCCCACTCATACGGGCCTTGCTTCACGCATTTCGCAAGGGGCGAACGGAAAGAGAGTTGTTTTGCCTTGCCCTCGCAGTTCCGACGATCGGTTACACGACGCTTCAGGCGCTCGGGAGCGGAACAGGATTTCCGCATTGGCCGATGCCAGGATGGTTGTTCGTCTTCCCATTGCTGGGCGCTCGGTGCGGCGGCTGCGCCTGGCCGACCATTCGCTATGCCATCGTAACCTCATCCTTGACGCTCATGCTATTGACAGTGGCGGCGGCGTTCGGAGCCTCGGGAGCGCTTCAGCGGTTGAATATCAACGTCCATGATCCGACTCAGGATTTGGTTGACTGGTCTCCGGTTTTGGAAGTCCTCGTGCGGTTGAAGATTGGAATGCCGGATGGACCCGCAGTAGCGGGGTTGAACTGGGCCGAGGCCGGAAAGCTGGATGCCGCGGTGGGGGAAATCGCGCCCGTACTAGTGCTCGGAAGTGACAAGCGCGGATTTGGTACAAGGTCAGATCCGCGTCTATCCAGCAGGCATGGCCTTGTCATCGTCGCCAGCGAGGAAGCTTGGGCGAGGGACGGGACGACCGTATCGTGCCAGCCAGAAGATGCCCGTCCAGTTGCGCGCTTGCAGATCGGCCGGGGAGGGCAAGCGGAGTTCGCCCTGCTTGTTATACCAGTCGAAGTGTGCGTGGGGAGGGCACATTAGCACGAAATCGTACCCGCCTCCCGGCCGACGAGATTCCTCGAGCAATCCAGCCATTGGCTTCCACCTTGATGTGCGTGACGCCGAGGCTATCGCCTCTTTGGCGAACGGTATTCTCGACCGAGGGTTGGGGAACGCCCTGGTCGACCATTCCGGCATATCTCGCCACGAAGAGCTGGCGGCCGCCGTCTCCGGCGGCTTCGGATCGATTGGAGGAACTCGTGCCGGTGGACGGCTTCGAAATAGGGTCGTGGAACCGCAACTAGCCCGGTGAGGTTTAGGAAGAGAACGCAGGGCCGTTCGACGATGGAGGATCCAGGTGCAGCCGCAACAGCATCTTCAACACGCCATTCAGGTCGCGTCGGAGGCACATGGCGGGCAGATGGACAAGACTGGCCATCCTTATGTCGAGCATTGTCGACGTGTCGCCGACTTGGTTGCGACCGAGGAAGAACAAATCGTAGCCTACCTACACGACATCCCGGAAAAAGCGTCGGGCTGGACATTGGATCGGCTTAGACAGGAAGGATTTTCTTCTGCTGTCATCGCCGCCGTGGATGCGATGACCAAGCGGGTCGGTGAAGACGACGATGATTTTGTCCGGCGCGCCATTGCGAACCCGATCGCCCGGGCCGTAAAGAAGGCCGATCTCGAAGACAATCTTGTTCAGGCCGAGGAGGCTGGTCTGGAGACCGCGAAGTACCTGCGCGGACTGATGATCATTCAGCGGGGGAAAGCCTGAAGTCTCCAGCCGGGGTGGCCGAGGTATCGTCGGAGGCGATGAAGGAGCGGTGAGGAACCTACGTCACTGCACGTCGATCCCGAGTAAACGTTCGCATTCTCTTGGCGGCCAGACGCTGAGCGACGGGTTCGATGCTCCGATCCCTTCAGGGCAACTATCCATTGTATGCACACGCAGTCTATTTCTTGGCGATCAGTCACGGAGCTCGATGCGGTTCGTTACACGACAGGATCGACACGCTTTTTATGATAGCCCCTGCTGCCGTCGAGAAGCGTGTGGGTATAGGAGTGCTCAACATTTCCGCTGAGCAAAGCATCTCTCGACGCGATTTCAACAAACATCCCGCCCTGCATGACAGCGACGCGATTGCAGAGGTGAGCAATGACCGCCATATCGTGGCTGACGAGAATGTAGGTCAGCTTTTCCCTTTCGCGCAGGTCTTTCAACAGATTGAGGATCTCGGCCTGGATGGACACGTCGAGTGCGGATGTCGGCTCGTCGAGGAGAAGAACGCGCGGCTTCAGGATCAGGGCGCGTGCGATTGCGACACGCTGGCGCTGACCGCCCGAGAGCTGATGCGGAAAACGATGATAGAAGGATGCGGGCAGGCCGACATCACGCAACGCCTGCTCTACGCGCTCCCTGCGCCGGTCGATGCCATGAATCTCGAGGGGTTCGAGAAGCGTGCGGCCGATCGTGTGACGCGGGTGAAGCGAGCCGAAAGGGTCCTGAAAAACCATCTGCTGCTTGGCGAGCTGCGATTTTGAGCGCTTGGCGGCGATTGCCTCTCCATCAAGTGCAATCGAGCCACCCCACGCTTTAATCCTGCCGGCCAACGCGCCGAGAACAGTGGATTTGCCGCATCCGCTTTCACCGACGAGGCCGAAGGTCTCGCCCGGAGCGACGTCGAAGGAGACATCCTTGACCACCTGTTTGGCGGAGTGGCCGCTGCCGAAGGAAACGGCAAGATTCTTGACTGATATCATCATGCTCATGCCTCCGCCCAGCTCGGGTCCCGTCTCAAGATCTCAAGGCGGTCTCGAGGGTGGTCGAGGCTCGGCAGCGCCTGCAGGAGACCCCGCGTATAGGGATGGGTTGCCTCTTCGAGCTTTGCAGCTTCAAGCTCTTCGACGATACGTCCGGCATACATGATGATCACCCGATCGCAGAAGCTCTTCACCAGGTTGAGATCGTGCGAGATAAAGATCAGGCCGATGTTGCGCTCGGTGATCAGATCGTCGAGGATCGACAGGACCTGCTGGCGCACCGTCACGTCGAGCGCCGAGGTCGGCTCGTCGGCGATGATGAGGGACGGTGAGGAAATCAGCATCATCGAGATCATGATGCGCTGTCCCATGCCGCCGGAGACTTCATGCGGATAAAGGTTGAAGACGCGCTCCGGATCGCGAATGTTGACCCGCTCCAGCATGGCGAGTGTGCGTTCTCGCGCTTCGCGGCGGCCGACGCGTTCATGCAGAATGACGGTTTCGGCGATCTGCTCGCCGACCGTCATGACCGGGTTGAGCGAATATTTCGGGTCCTGCAGGATCATCGAAATGCGCCGCCCACGGATCGCGCGCATATCGGCCTCGCTGGCGCGTACGAGATCGACATCCTCGAAGCGCATTTCGTCCGCGACCACTTTGGCAGTGGCCGGCTGCAGCCGCATGATGGCGCGTCCGGTGGTACTCTTTCCGGAGCCGGACTCGCCGATGATGCCGACTTTTTCGCGCCCGACCGTGAATGAGACATTCTTTACGGCCGTCACAACGCCCGAAAGGGTCGGGAATTGGACCGACATGTTTTTGACGGAAAGGATCGGCTGGGATTGATCAGGCATTTCGGGGATCCATGATGTCGCGCAGGCCATCGCCCAGAAGATTGAAGGCAAGGCTGACCACGAGGATTGCAATGCCGGGAACCGTCGTCAGCCACCAGGCATCGAGTAGATATTGCCGGCCTGACGCTGCCATCGCACCCCATTCCGGCATCGGCGGCTGGGCGCCGAGACCGAGAAAGCCGAGGCCGGCCGCCGTCAGGATGACGCTCGACATGTTGAGCGTCAGTCGAATGATGATCGAGGGAGCACAGAGCGGCACGATGTGATGGAGCAGGATGCGACCCATGCCGGCGCCTTGCAGTTCCGCGGCGACGACGAAGTCGGCAGCGCGAAATGTCAGCGTCTCGGCGCGCGCCAATCGGGCGATCGGTGGCCAAACCGTCAGCGCAATGGCGATGACGGCATTTTCGATGCCTGGCCCGAGGGCTGCAGAAAAGGCCAATGCCAGAACAAGGCTCGGGAAGGACAGGAAGATATCGGTGATGCGCATCAACACGACATCGATCCAGCCGCCGAGATAGCCGGCAGTCGCACCGATTACAAAGCCGATCGGCGCAACGATGATGGTCACCAGAATGCTGATATAGAGCGTTGTGCGTGCGCCATGGACGAGACGCGAATAGACGTCGCGGCCGAACTCGTCGGTTCCGAACCAGTTGGTCGCCGACGGCGGTCTCAGCGCCATCGTCAGATCCTGGGCAATAGGGTCGTGATTGGCAAGGAGCGGCGCAAAGGCGGCGACGAGCACCAGCGCGAGCACGACCAGAAAGCCGGCAAAAGCCAGCGGATTGGCAAGCAGGTTCAGCCACAGGACATAGGCCTTGTGGAAACGCGCCTGCCGGGTCGAGGAAAATTCCTCGTTGATCAGCCAATTGTGGAGATCGTTGAAATAGCGTGTCGCCATGATGTCACCGGGTGCGCGGATCGAGGAAGCGGTAGGCGATGTCGGACAGCAGGTTGATGACGATCGAAATGATGCCGATCAGGAGCACGCTGCCAAGGATCGCGTTCATGTCCGCGAAGAACAGCGCGGAGGTCAGATATTGCCCGAGGCCGGGCCAGGCAAAGACGGTCTCGATGAGGACCGTGCCATCCAGCAGGCCACAATAGGCGAGGGCAACGATGGTCAAAAGCTGCACTCGGATGTTGCGGAAGGCATGACGCCAGACGATCGCGCGCTGGTCGAGACCCTTTGCCTTCGCCGTCAGCACATATTCTTGCCGAAGCTGTTCCAGCATGAAGCTGCGGCTCATGCGGCTGAGATAGGCCATGGCCGCGTAACCGAGGATCAGGGCAGGGGCTGTGACATGCAGCAAGGCATCCCGGAAAACCTCCCATTCGCCGGCAATGATCGCATCGACAAGGATGGAGTTGGTTGGCCCTTCGACCAGTCCTTCATTATAGACGTCCAGTCGGCCGCTGCCGGGGATGAGCCCGAACTTGGCGTAAAAGACCAGGATGACGATGGTGCCGAGCCAGAAAATCGGCGTTGAATGCCCAAGCAGCCCGACGACACGCGCGAGATGATCGACCCATGTTCCCTTGCGAACGGCAGAGATGATGCCGAGCGGAATGCCGAAGCCGGCGCCGATGATCGTTGCGAGCGTCGCAAGCTCCAGTGTCGCCGGGAAAACCCGGGCAAGGTCACTTGCCACGGGGTTCTTGGTCACATGGGACTGGCCGAAATTCAGGTGAGCGACATTGCCGAGATAGGTCGCGAACTGGACATAGAGCGGCTGGTCCAGCCCCATCTCCTTGTGGACCCGCTCGTAGGTCGCCTGGTCGGCCTGATCGCCGATGACAGCAATGACCGGATCGGCCGGGACCATGCGGCCGACGACGAATGTGATGATCAGCAGGCCGAGCAGCGTCGTCAGGATGACGCTGAAGGATGTTGCCACCTTCTTCACCGCATCGAGCACGGCTACTCCGCCGCCCGATGCGGCCCCGGATGTTTGTGAGATGCTCACGTCATTCTCCCTTGGAAGGAGGTCACTCGCCCTTGGAAACCGTGTCCCAGCGCGTCAGCCATGTCGAATGGCCGAGATAGCCCTTTACCTCCTTGCGAACCGCCTTTGCGTCGGTGCGCAGGAAGGAGGTGATCAGCGGCGGAGACGATTCGAGATAGGCCTTGTTGATCTTCGCGTAGAGATCGGCCCGCTTCTGCTGGTCGGCCTCGTGGGCGGCAGCAGTCACCATATCCTGAATGTCCTTCGGCACATCCCAGGCGGTGCGCCAGGCGTTCAGGCCGGTAAGCTTGGCATCGTCGGAATTGTTGGCATTGGTCGCATAGGACTGGAGGATCGCGTGAGGATCCGGCAGGCGTTCACCCGATCGTGCCGAAAAGATCTCGAATTCACGCGTGCGGAACTTGCCGATATGGTCGCCGCCCTGAAGATCGAGCTTGACGCCGGCCTTTGCGGCGTTGGCCTGCAGCGACTGTGCAACCTCATATTCCGGGGTGACCGGCGTTGCGTAATAGACTTTCGAGAAACCGTTCGGATAGCCGGCTTCAGTGAGCAGCTGCTTGGCCTTCTCGATGTCGAGCTTGTAGGGATTGACCTCACTTGCACCCGGCAGGCCGGCCGGAATGATCGTCTGCTGCTTGATGCCGTAATATTTCATGACGGTGTTGGCGAGGCCGTCATAATCGATCAGGTAGCGGAAGGCTTCGCGAACCTTGGGATTGGACAGAATCTCGTCCTTCTGGTTCAAGGCGAGATAATAGAAGCCGAAGCCCGGCGTCTTCTGAATATCAGCCTTGCCGCCCGCTTCGACCGCCGCAAGGTCGGTGGAGGAAAGACGCGTCGCGACATCGACGTCGCCAGCCTCGAGCTGCAGGCGCTGGCCGGAGGATTCCGGCATGTGGCGCAGCACGACGCGGCGCATTTTCGGAGCACCCTGCCAGTAATCCTTGTTGGCATCGGCGATTAGCAGGTCATTGACGCGCCAGGTCCGCAGCGCATAGGGGCCTGAGCCTGCGTCGTTGGCCTGCAGGAACTCGCGCCCCATATCGCCGTCCTTTTCATGCTCGACAAGGAACTTGCTGTCCAGGATCGAGGTCGAGAAGCTCGCCAGCGAATAGAGGATGAGGTTGGGGTTCCAGAGGCTGGGCGTCTGGATGACCACGGTGCTGTCGTCGCTCGCCTTGATCAGATCGTCGACATTCTTGTCCGTAAAGCCCCATTGGCGAAGGTCGACGGATGGCGCGAGCCCCAATTTGACGAGACGCCGCAGCGACCATTCGACGTCCTTTGCCGTCAGCGGATTGCCGGAATGAAACTTGATGCCGGGGCGGATCTTGAATGTGAAGGTCTTGCCGTCCGGCGAGACGTTCCAGCTCTCGGCGACACCCGGAGCCGGCTTGATGATGTCGTTGGCCGGCAGCACGATCAGCCGCTCATAAAGGTTCGCGACAATTTCTGCTGCTTCCAACTGGTTGATTTCATTAGGATCGAGGCCGCGCATCGACGACATGTTCGTGGCGATGACCAACTGGTCCTTCGGGGTGGCTGCGGCCGCAGCCAGTGGCATCATCAGGCTCGCGGCAACAAGAGCCGACGAGATCAATAGCCCGCGTCTTTGGATCTTCATTTTCTTCCTCCCAAGCATCTCTGCAATCGCATCAGAACGAATTTTGATATCGACATCGATCTGAAATCTGGTATATCAGATCTCACAAAACGATTTTGTCGTCAACGGGGGAATTTTCGGCTTATGGAAAATAGGATGGAGGGTGGGGCGGGCGACGACCGCATCGAAAAGATCGATCCGAGATTCCTGACGACCCTTCGTGATCATGTTCATAAGACGCTGCGAGCGGCGATCTTGTCAGGCCGCTTTCGCGCCGATGAGCGCGTGAACGAGCGCCAGCTCGCCGAGCAGCTTGGTGTTTCCACCACTCCGATCAAGGAGGCACTCCGGCAGCTCGAGACCGAAGGACTGGTTGAAACCCTGCCGCGTCGTGGGGTGCTGATCCGGTTCAACGCCGGGTGGGCGGAGGAAATGATCCTGGCACGCGCCGCGCTGGAATCGATGATCGCCCATCTCGCCGCCAAGCGGATCACCCAGGAAGAGGCCGGGAAGCTCAGCGATACGGTCGCGTCGATGAAGGCGGCCACAGCCAATGGCGTTGCGGATGACCTCATTGCCCTGAATGAGACCTTTCACGAGCAGATCCATATCGCCTCGCGCTGCCAGTACCTGTCTCGCATGATCGAGCGCCAGCAATTCTACGACGCGAGCATTCGCCGCGTCATTCATTCCGACAACAAGGAGCGCGACAAGGCGCTGGCCGAACACACCGCCATCGCTGCCGCCATCGTCTCGAACGATAGCGACAGGGCTGAGCGGGTGATGCGCGATCACGTCGTCCGCTCCGGGGAAACCTACCTCAACATCGTATTCAGGAAGAAAGAGGACATTTGACGTGACCGTGGCAATGGACAAGATTCGCAAGGCCCTGACGGGTATTTCCGGCGTTCCGGTGACCCCCTACAAGGCGGACGGCAGCATCGACCTCGCCAAGCTTTCCGCATTGATTGCGCGCCTCGCCAGCGCCCGGGTCCACAATCTGATGGCCGCCGGCAATACGGGCGAATTCTTCACGCTGACGATGGATGAGGTAAAGGCGGTTCACAGCGCAACGATCAAGGCCGCCGATGGCAAGGCTCTGATCAGCGCCGCTGTCGGGCGTTCGTTGACGGAAGCCAAGGCGCTCGCCCGTCACGCGATTGCCGAGGGCACCGATGCGATCATGGGTCACCACCCGATGGATCCCTTTGCCGGGCCGAGCTACCAGGCGAAATATTTCCTCGAACTTGCCGAGGCGTCCACCGTCCCTGTCATTGCCTATGTGCGCAGCGATACATTCTCCGTCGCTGATTTCCGCAAGCTTGCCCTGCATCAGAACATTGCCGGTATCAAGTTCGCTTCCGGCAACCTGATGCTGCTTGCCGAGGTCATTCGCTCGACGAAGGATGCGCCGGCGATCTGGGTCTGCGGCCTCGCCGAGGGCTGGGCACCGGCGTTCTATGCCATGGGTGCTCGCGGCTTTACCTCGGGGCTCGTCAACGTTTTCCCCGAGCGTTCGCATGCCATCCATCAGGCGTTGGAAGCCGGCGACTACGCCGCTGCCCGCGCTCTTATCGACGACATCGCCGGTTTCGAAGCGCTGCGCACCAAATATCTGAACGGCGCCAATGTCACTGTCGTCAAGGAGGCGCTCGGCATGCTCGGAACCGATGTCGGCCCTGTTCGCCTTCCCGGCGTTGAAAGTCTGACGGACGCGGAACGCGCGGAACTGCGCGCAATCGTCGACAATGTAAGCGGCAAGAACCGCGCCGCCTGAGGAAGAATGTCAATGCACATCACCGGCTTCAAGACCTACATGCAGCGCGTCGACGACCGGCCGCGACTGCTCCTGAAAATCGAAACGAGCGAAGGCATTTCCGGTTGGGGCGAGTGCTACAATCACGGCCCCGACTGGGCGCTGCCGCCGCTTTTCGACTACCTCTTCCATCAGATCGAGGGGGAGGACCCCCGCCGAGTGGAATTTCTTGTGCTGAAACTCAATCAGCAGTGCCGTTTTCCGCCGGGCGCCCTCGGGCTGGCGGCCATTTCGGCGATCGATCACGCGCTCTGGGATATTGCCGGCAAGGCCGCCGGCCTGCCTGTTTACATGCTGCTTGGTGGCAACGTTCGGGATCGGGTGCGCGTCTATTGTGGCGTCTATACCGCTCCGGACCCGCAGACGGCGCAGGACCAGACCCTGGAGCTGAACGAAAAATACGGCTACACGGCTTTCAAGCTCAGCCCTTTCCGCCGCGACCTGCATGCCGGCCGCTGGGGCGAGCTTGTAAAGGAAACCGGTGACTGGTTTGCCAAGATACGCGAGATTACGCCGTCGCATTTCGAATTCGCATTTGATGCCCATGCGAAGATCTTCGAGCCCTATCAAGCTGTTCAGCTTGCGGCGGCAATTGCGCCGAACGATCCGCTGTTCTACGAAGAGCCGATCCGGCCGGAACACATCCCGGCATGGGCGGAGCTGAAGTCGAAAGTTTCCGTTCCGCTGGCCACCGGGGAATCGCTCTACAATCGCTTCGAATTCCTGTCGCTGCTTTCAGCCCGCGGCGCCGATATCATCCAGCCGGACATATGCGTTGTCGGCGGCGTAACGGAAATGCGCAGGATCGCAACAATCGCTGAGGCCCACTATGTAACCGTCGCGCCGCATAACCCGATGGGGCCGCTTGCGACGGCGGTCAACATCCACTTCTGCGCCGCGCAGCCGAACTTCAAGGTGCTTGAGTTCAAGCCCCATGTCCACGCGCCATGGGCGGCCGATCCGTATATGCCGGTCGACGGCCATATGGAATTGCGGCCCGACCGGCCGGGCTGGGGGCTGGAAATCGATGAAAAGGCGTTGCAGACGGAAGACTACGTTCATTGGGAGCGGAAAATAACCCGCAAGCCGGACGGATCGACAGCCTATCCCTGACTGGTTCGGTCATTCGCGCCCGCCAGGCCGAGATCGCCCGCCTCGAAGTTCTCGACATCGGCAAGCCGTTTTCGGAGGCCGACTGGGATGTCGCCGAGGCGGCGGGCTGCTTCGATTTGTATGCGGGGCTCGCCGAACGGCGTTGCCCCGGCGCGCCCTCGTGGTCGCTTCCGCGGATAAATCGAATGGCTCATGTGCTCGGATCAGCCGTGCAGTCTGCGCAGCATTGTTCCAAGCCGGCTTGCCGGGTCGCTTTCCTCAAGCCCTTTGGGGTGTCGGCAAGGGAAGTGGCTCCTCTTTCCGAACCTCACATCCGTCGGACTATAGCCGAATTCCCGCTTGAAAGCGCGGCTGAACTCCGTGCCGTCACTGAAGCAGCGCTGCTCCGCCAAATCTAGTATCCGGCGTTGGTCGCTAGGGTTCGCTAAAGCAGCATGGGCGTCCAGCAGGCGCCTATGCTGGATGTAATGCTTAACTCCGCCAAAAGCCTCAAACATCCGGTAAAGTCGCGAACGCGAAACCCCCAATTCTCGCTCGAGCGTTTGAGGTCCCAGGGTGGGGTCGAACAGCTTCGATTGTATGATTTTCTGCGCCCGATCCAGCAGCGTTGTTGATATCGGATGACTTGCCATCTCAACGTTGCCGGCCGAAGGAGAGACACAAGCGAGCATCATTGCGCGCGTTGCCTCCACCAAGGCAGGAAGATCGGTTAGTTGGAGGAGCGGTAGCTGGTTGGCCAGCGCGATCATATAGTCATGGAATAGCCGCGCCATGCCGCTTTCAACTGTTGTGAATTCGGCTGCGCTCAAGGCCCGGGTTAAACGAGGGCAAAAGTCCCGCGGGACGAACAAGATGAGCATCTCGCTCGCCGTCAGACTGCCGTGGAAATTGCGCCCCATCGTATGGACCTGCGTGACCCCGGCAGTGCCACGGAATGTGCCGGTGTTGGTTTCGGTACAACTTTCTCCGGAAAGCAAAACCGACAGGACGAAATGGTCAAGTGGCTCCCAGTGGAGGTGATGTATTGTGCTCTTGAATTGCAGGGGATCCGTTGTGACATGCGAAAACACAAGGCAGCCGAGGTCCCAGGTGGACAGCTGTCCAAAGAACCCCCTCGTCGTGTCACGCGTCGAACCGAGATCAACGATCGGGGCGAAATTGGCGCGCCACGCCTCGAACTGGCGGATCGTCGGTACAGCGTTCGTTACAAAATCAAAGGAAGAGAGATTTGATGACTGCGGGGCGGTAACCGGTCCGGGAGCGCGGTTTTCCACCGCATTCCGTCCAGCCGCAAGTCGCGCTGGCTGAAAGGCCTTTTGCTGCGTCCCTATCTGGCAAACTGTCATGATACGCGCGCAGACCGAGCTGCGCTTTGAAAAGCGGAATTCGACATCGAAGGTCTCCAACCAAAATCTGCATTTCAACTGGATGTCTGGCCGTCTTGCGACACTCACGCCGGATTTCGGATCGTCTATTAGCATGATCGACTATAAACTACAATCTAGCCGGGCAGGGACAGCTTTACTATCGCCTGACAACGTACTCAGTTCCGTCGAATGCGCAGGAGTCGTTGGTGCGATCTTGTATCGAAGCTATTTCGATTCCGGCCTTCGAGGTTTTTGGGCTGTGTCGCAGCGAGCCGGTTTCTCGCCCTTAGGTCGCGACGATTGGCGCAATCTTGCTCACAAGAGGCACCTGTTGCTGCCGTGCCAACAGATCGAAAGTCGACCTGCATCGTGGACGGAGAGCATAGGTACGAGATTCCGTGCCATCACCGGGGCGTTGCGGATCAGGTAATGTGAGCTGATGGACGGCCGTTCGTGCCGTCGAAAATAGGCCCACCTGGATCGTCAGCCATGAAATCCTCTTCCGAACGCAAATTCTCGATGTGGACGCTGATGGCGATGTGCGTAGGGTCGATGGTCGGCGCTGGTATTTTTTCGCTTCCACAAGCTTTCGGACGTGCGACGGGGCCATTTGGTGCAATGATCGCTTGGGCGATCGCTGGCCTTGGCATGTTGATGCTCGCCTTTGTCTTTCAGACCCTGTCGCAACGTAAGCCAGATCTGGACGCCGGCATCTACGCCTATGCGAAAGCGGGTTTCGGCGACTATCTTGGATTCCTGTCCACGCTTGGCTACTGGTCCGCCTCCCTGCTCGGGAATGTTTCCTACTTTGTATTGATCAAGTCGACTCTTGGCCTCTTTTTCCCGATCTTCGGCGACGGGAATACGATTTTCGCCATTGCCACCTCGTCAGTGTTGCTGTGGACCGTTCACGCGCTGATCTTGCGTGGAATTCGCGGAGCGGCGTTGATCAATACGATCGTCACCTTCGCCAAAATCATCCCAATCATACTCTTCATTGTATTTGTCATTTACGGTTTCCAAGCCGACATCTTCGCGCTCAACTTTTGGGGAGGTGAAACCGTTACCTTCGGCAGCGTCGCGGGGCAGGTCCGCGCGACCATGCTGGTTACCGTATTCGTCTTCGTCGGCATTGAAGGCGCGAGCGTTTATTCTCGCTATGCCCGCAATCGCTCTGATGTCGGAATTGCGACATTGCTTGGCTTTGCGGGCGTGCTTTGTCTGCTCGTTCTCGTGACCATCCTCTCTTACGGCGTCATGCTTCGTGCCGATCTTGCCAATTTGCGCAATCCATCGATGGCCGGCGTGCTATCGGCCATCGTCGGCCCGTGGGGCACGCTCTTCGTCAGCGCCGGGCTGATGATCTCGGTCGGTGGGGCCTATCTCTCCTGGGTTCTGCTTGCCGCGGAAATTCTGTTCTCCGCTTCGAAATATGGGACGATGCCTCGATTTCTGAGGCGCGAAAACAGTGCTGGCGTGCCGTCGAACGCTCTGTGGTTGACCAATATTGTGGTGCAGGTCTTCCTGATCCTGTCACTATTTGCGCAATACGCGCTTCGTCTGGCTATCGAACTTACCAGTTCGATGATTCTGATTCCCTATTTTCTCGTCGCCGCCTATTCTTTTAAGCTTGTCTTGACTGGCGAAACCTACGAAGGGGATTCCGCGAGCCGCCACCGCGAATTCGTGCGATCCGCATTAGCACTCACCTATACTTCCTTTCTTATCGCCGCAGCAGGTGGCACCCATCTGCTGCTTTCCGCCGCCATTTACGGACCGGGTACCATCCTGTTCTTAATGGCGCGTCGAGAGCAGAAACTTCCTGTGTTTAAGCTGGCCGAAATGCCGGTGTTCATCGTTGCGGCCGCGGGCGCCATGATTGCCATTTACGCCCTCGCAACCGGTCGCATTTCGGTTTGAGGACAAGTCAAACCGAATGCAGACCGCAGTCGCAACTGTGCGAGAGTGCCAACCGACTGAAATGTTTCGAAATATTTCGCTTAGGCCCGTGCGGCTTCAGGTATCCGTTTCTCAAAGTCGTTGTCGCAAACGCCGCGACTTAACGCATTGTTCGCTAATTTAGCAAATTTCGTCACTTTTAAACGCAAAGCATAGTTGTGAGATTCTGTGCAATCACGGCCACGGCGGAAGCATTTTATAGTGCGCTATAGGCCGTTCCCTGCAGCACGAATGTTCAAAAGGTCCGAACAACCTTCTTGAGAGGGCATCATGACTTCGGCTTCCACGCAAAAATTGTCCCTTTTCGCCCTGACGTCCATGGTTGTCGGGTCGATGGTAGGCGCTGGTATATTCAACCTTCCAGGTCGTTTCGGGACGGCGACCGGGCCGTTCGGTGCGATCATAGCGTGGGCGATCGCGGGCACGGGCATGTATATGCTTGCGCGTGTGTTTCAGGCCCTGGCGGAGAAAAAGCCCGAGATCGACTCTGGCGTTTTTGCCTACGCCAAGGAGGGCTTCGGCAATTACATGGGCTTTCTTTCGGCCTTTGGATACTGGCTGGGAAGCTGCCTCGGCAACGTTTTCTATTGGGTGTTGATCGGCTCGACGCTAGGCCGGTTCTTCCCTGGGCTCTTCGGAGACGGGAGCACCATGATCGCCATCGTCGTTTCTCTCCTGGGAATATGGGCCTTCCATTTCATGATCCTGCGCGGCGTGGAGCAGGCGGCCTTCATCAACGTGATCGTCACGATTGCAAAGATCGTCCCGATCGTCGTCGCCATCCTGGCGATGATATTCGCGTTCAATTACACAGAGTTCTCCGCGAATTTTTTCGGCGGCGTACACATGCCCGAAAAATCGCTTTTCGCGCAGGTTCGTGACACGATGCTGATCACGGTCTTCGTCTTCCTGGGGATCGAAGGAGCGAGCGTCTATTCCCGCTTCGCCAAGACCCGTGCCGATGTCGGTACCGCGACCATTCTCGGCTTTGTCGGTGTGACCGGTCTGATGGTGGCGATCACTTTGCTTCCCTACGCTGCGATGCCGCGCGCAACGGTCGCGGGAGTCCAAAACCCCTCGCTCGCTGGCGTTCTGGAAGTCGTGGTCGGCCATTGGGGGGCGGTGTTCATTTCGGTCGGCGTGCTGGTATCGGTTCTTGGCGCCTATCTCGCATGGTCGCTGATCTGCGCCGAAGTGCTGTTTGCTGCTGCCAAATCAGCCGATATGCCGAGGCTATTTGCAGCGCAGAACGACAACAGGGTGCCGGCCAATGCGTTGTGGCTGACCAATATCGTCGTCTCACTGTTCGTGATCTCGACCTACTGGTCTCGCGATGCCTTCAATTTCATGCTCGACATGACGAGCGTGACGGCGCTTCTTCCCTATCTTCTGGTCGCAGGCTACGGCGTCTTGCTTGCACGCCGGGGCGAAGGCTATGAGGAAACGCCGGAGGAGCGCGGCCGCGACCAGATATTTGCCTGGATCGCGGTGATCTACACGATCGTGATGTTCATCGCCGCAGGGCTGAAATATGTCCTGCTCGTCAGCGTTTTATTCGTGCCGGGAACCATCCTTTACGTCTGGGCGCGGCGAGAGCAGAGAGTGACGCTTTTCACCAGCATCGAACTCATCGTTTTCGCCGTCACCGTGATTGCGGGCCTTGTCGGAGCTTATGGTCTGTTGAGCGGCACCATCACGCCTTGAGGACATAGGGAGGAAAATCGATGACACAGGAAATCACATTCGGTGTGCATTCCGAAGTTGGCCAACTGCGAAAGGTCCTGGTATGCGCGCCGGGGCGTGCCCATCAGCGTCTGACGCCGAGCAATTGCGACGCGCTCTTGTTCGACGATGTTCTCTGGGTCGATAATGCCAAGCGCGACCACTTCGACTTCATAACCAAAATGCGTGACCGCGGCGTCGACGTGGTCGAGATGCATAATCTGCTCGCCGAGACGGTTGCGCTCCCTGAGGCAAAGAAGTGGATTCTCGACAATCAGGTCGTCGCCAACCAGATCGGTCTCGGTCTGCTGAACGAAGTGCGATCCTATCTGGAAGGGCTTTCCGACCGGGATCTGGCCGAAACCCTGATCGGCGGCCTGTCGACATTCGAATTTCCGGAAGCTCTGGGCGGCGAGCAACTCGCCCTGATCCGTGATGCCGCCGGTGTCAACGAATATCTGCTGCCGCCGCTGCCGAACACGCTCTATACGCGTGATACGACCTGCTGGATCTATGGCGGTGTAACGTTGAACGCGCTTTACTGGCCAGCGCGTCATGAGGAGACGATCCTTACCACTTCTATTTACAAGTTTCATCCCGACTTCGCCGGCAAGGTCAACGTCTGGTGGGGAGATCCAACGAAGGATTGGGGTCTTGCCACGATCGAAGGCGGGGATGTCATGCCAATTGGCAAGGGCAATGTCCTCATCGGCATGAGTGAGCGCACCTCCCGACAGGCGATCGGTCAGGTGGCAAAAGCACTATTCGAGAAAGGTGCTGCCGAGCGCGTTATCGTTGCGGCCATGCCGAAGCTGCGCGCGGCCATGCATCTCGACACGGTATTCACCTTTGCGGACCGCGACTGCGTGCTCCTCTATCCTGATATCGTCAACAATATCGAAGCCTTCTCCTATCGTCCCGACGGCAATGGCGGTATCGAACTGCGCAAGGACAAGGGCTCTTTCGTCGAAACCGTGCGCGACGCGCTCGGATTGAAGACGATGCGTGTCGTCGAGACCGGCGGAAACGACTACATGCGCGAACGAACCCAGTGGGACAGCGGCGCCAATCTGGTCTGCGCGTCACCCGGCGTCGTCTATGCCTACGACCGCAATACATACACCAATACTTTGCTGCGCAAGCAGGGCATTGAGGTGATCACGATCACAGGCGCGGAGCTTGGGCGTGGGCGCGGCGGCGGCCATTGCATGACATGCCCTATCGCTCGTGACGCGGTCGACTACTGATCGTGGCCGAAAAACCTGGCTTTCTTATCCGGAATCCCTGGGTTTGTGCCCAGGTCATGGTGCCTGCCTGTGGCCTGGAACGCTCGGTTCGGCAAGCATCGCCTCTCGGACGGCACGGGATGGTCATGTCGGAGACGCACCGTTTCAGTGAGATATCTTCGGGGGCATGCCATGTTTAGAGCTGGCAGGAAATATGGCCACCTTGTCCACGATGCCGGTTGCGGTTGCGCAAATCGCGATCTTCAGCAGCGATCCCGCTACCTCGGCGAATATTCGCGACGAACATTCCTGGCCGGCATCGGATCGATGGCCGTTGCGGGTATGGTACCCCGAGCAGGCAACGCGCAAACTTCCAAGCGGCCCTCAAAAATACTTCTGAACCAGATCCGGCTTTTCGACGGCAAATCCGACACCTTGCAGAACGGCTCGCAGGTCCTGGTGGAAGAAGGCAGGATCATCGCGATCGATGCTGCAAACAATCCGCCGCCCGCCGATGCAATCATAGTCGCCTGCAACGATCGTGTCTTGATGCCAGGCATGATCGACGCGCATTGGCACACGATTTACGCCTCGGTTCCCCTGCAGGTCCTTTTGACCGGCGATCCCGGCATGATCTTTGCCGCTTCCACCGCCGAAGCCGAACGCACCCTGATGCGGGGTTTTACTACTATTCGCGATCTCGGCGGGCCGGTCTTCACATTCAAACAGGCCATCGATGCCGGTATCATTCCGGGTCCGCGCATTTTCCCCTCGGGGGCAATGATCACGACATCGGGCGGTCACGGTGACCTGCGCATGCCGTTCGAAATTCCTCCGAGGGATGGTCAGCTCAGTCTCAGCGAATTGATGGGAAGCGCTGCCATCGTCGATGATGTCGGAGGCTTGAAACGTCGCGTGCGCGAGCAGCTTCTTCAAGGCGCATCGCAGGTCAAGATTGTCGGAGGGGGAGGGGTGTCGTCTCCGCGAAGCCCGCTCGACATGAGTACGTTCAGCGAGGGGGAGATCCGCGCAGCCGCTGACGTGGCGCGGGACTGGAACACCTATGTGACGGTTCATGCCTATGCATCCAATACCGTCCGGCGCGCGATCGACGCGGGAGTGGCATGTATCGAACATGCCCACCTCATGGATGAAGAGACGGCAAGGATGTTTGCCGACAAGAATATCTGGCTCAGCACTCAACCGTTCCTGTCGATCGAAGATGCTGCCTCACAGACCGGTGTGGGTGCCGAGCGCGCGGCGCAGATTTTCATCGGAACACCAAAGATCTACGGATACGCGAAAAAATACGGGATCAAGACGGCCTGGGGGTCGGATCTCCTGTTTTCGCCGGAATTGACGCCTCGCCAGAACGTCATGCTCACGCATCTGAGCAACTGGTATTCCAACGCCGAGGCGTTGCGCATGGCGACATCGGGCAATGCCAGTCTTCTGACGCTCTCCAACCTGCGCACGCCCTATTCGGGCAGTTTGGGTGTCATCGAAAAGGGAGCCTTTGCCGATATCCTCGTCTGGGACGGCAATCCGCTCGACGACATCAAGATGATCGAGGAACCCGAGAAAAACCTGAAGCTCGTCATGAAGGACGGCCAGATTTTCAAGAATACACTCTGAGGTACCCACTCGAGGACGATGATGCGGGCTGGACGCCAACGAGTTTCTTCGGCCGAAGTCGTGATTGCGGTGCTTGTCGTGATCGCTCTGTTGCCGGCGAGCGCGCCGGTGATTGCGCCACTGGCATTCGCGCTCCTGGCAATAGCCCTTCTGTGGCCGGTCCAACACGGCATGCAGGCATTCCTTCCAAAATACGTCGCGCTTCTGGCGACATTGACCGTTGTGATGATCGCCCTTCTTGCGTTTGCCTGGATCTTCTCTTGGTCCTTCGGCCGTGTCGGCGGATGGATGATCAGCAATGCCTCCCGCTTTCAACAACACTATGATGAAGTCCGTCAGTGGCTGGAGGAACAGGGTATCGACGTCGATGTGCTCTGGGCCAACAATGTTGGCACAGCCTCAGTCGTGCGCATGGTTCAAACCGTGACGACCCGCCTCAACAGCACGTTCAGTTTCTGGTTGGTCGCTCTGACTTACTTGCTTCTCGGAGTGATGGAAGTGGAGGGTTTTGCCAATCGCCTCAAAACAATGCCTTATCCTGTGGCGCGGCAATTGCTTCTCGATGGCAGCCGGCAGACGGCCGAAAAGCTTCGCCGCTACATGAGGATCCGGACGATCATGAGCATCGTAACGGGCCTCGTCGTCTGGGGTTTCACCAGTGCTTTCGGACTTCCCCTCGCAAAGGAATGGGGCGCCATCGCCTTCGTTCTGAATTACATACCCTTTATCGGACCGCTCGTGGCAACGCTGCTTCCTACCGCCTTTGCCCTCATTCAGTTCGACAACTGGCAATCGGCGCTTACCCTGTTCCTGGGGCTCAACCTCATCCAATTCACGCTTGGCAGCTATATCGAGCCTCGCGTATCAGGCAATGCTCTCTCCCTTTCACCGGTCGTCGTGCTGTTTTCCGTTTTTGCCTGGGGTTATCTATGGGGGATCTTCGGCGCATTCATCGGTGTACCCATCTCGATCGCGCTGGTGACGTTCTGCCGCAATCATCCATCCAGCCGGTGGGTATCCGAACTTCTCGGACGCGACAGCGAAGACGATCATGGTGATGACTCAGGCTGAAACGGCGCCAGCGAAATGAATGTTCACCGCCCGACGCATATATAGCCGCGAGCACCGTAAAAACATATGCCGCCCCGACTGCCGCCACCGCTCGAAACGCGGTCGAGGAAGCGCGAGTTGACCCAGCCGCTGCGGGAATACCGGGAGCGGACATTACACCATCTGCGCGACGAAGAGCAGCGGTCAATGGTCACTCTATCTCCCCTTCGTAACTGACCAACGACGCGAAACGAGGTACCGGGTCCCGATCGCACTTGAACTGTGCCGGTAACCTGCGCCGAAGCAGCGTCTGCCGGAGCAACTTCCGCCAAGGTTAAGGCAACTGTGAAAAAGGCGACTGTCGCCATGTGCAGGACGTTCATGGAATACTCCTTCATTTATTCGGGCCAGAAGACCGGCGACGCCTGGCGACCGATGGAAACAAGTCGGAATGCCCATCCGAGGCAGAAAGATGCGCCGGGTTCCCTATCGGAACATCGCAAAAAGCGCCTTGCTTGCCTCCTGCATCGTCAGGCCGCGCCGAAACGCGCCTGTTTCGATGAAATTGACGATTTCGGCGATGACGATGGGGTTGAACATCATGAAGGTGTGCGTCGCATGAAGCACCAGATGGTCCGTCGCGCCCTCCAGCTTCGTCGATGCGACGGACACTTTCCCATCGTTGCGCCCTTCTATGATGGCGTTGAAAAGCGGATTGATGGATATATCACCCGCGATAATGCCTACTGGATAGTCCGGAAGTGGCAGAAGCTTCGGCAACGCGGCGGGGCCAGTCCCAAGCTCGCACCCGGCGGGGCCATTGATCCAGTGAAATGGCGTCATCTCTCCGAAGACGTCCACGATCTCGGACCCGTTGTTCGGGGGCGCCAGCATGACAATCCGGCCAAGATTTGCAGGACGCACTTGCGCCAGCCAATAGCGGACAAGAATGCCACCCATCGAATGGGTAACGAAATTGACGCGTCCTGACCCGCACATTGCCACTGCCTCACCTATGTGGCCGGCGAGTTCGGAAATGGTCGCGCGCGTCGAAGGATATTCGTTGTTGATGACGACGTATCCGCGCCGCGCCAGAGTCTTCTCGACAAGCCGAAGGGATCCGCTGCTGCGCGCAAGGCCGTGCACCAGCACGACATTTTCCGCACGGTCCTCAGCAGCAATCATTGCCAAATCCCTCGATGTGGTTCTGAAGAAGTCGGTTTCAGAGATCCCTGGTTCGATCCAATAAATCGCGACCGGTCGCTGCGGTGAGGCCGCGATCCTTCTCGACATGCCCGGAACCGAATATTCGCCGCTTGGCAATCTCTCTCACCGTCTGAACGAATATATAGAGCAAAGGAATGGCGAGAAGGCCTACGATTGTTCCGAGCAGCAGCCCACCGAGCACGGTAACGCCGATCGCCTGGCGGCTGCCTGCTCCGGCTCCCGTCGCCACTACCAACGGCACTACGCCCAATATCGAAGCCATCGCCGTCATCAATACCGGTCTGAAGCGCTGTGACGTCCCTTCGCGTGCCGCTTCTATGATGCTGAGACCGTCTTCCCGGCGCTCCTTGGCGAATTCTACAATGAGGATGGCGTTCTTGGCCGCCAGGCCGATCAGCAGCAGCAGGCCGATCTGCGCGTAGATATTGAGATCGATCCTGCCGATCACCAGGCCCGCCAAGGCCCCGAGCACCGCGACGATCACGGACATCATCACTGCAAGCGGAACGCTCCAGCTTTCATATTGGGCGACGAGGAAGAGGTAGGTGATAATGATCCCCATAATCAGGATGATGACCGTCTGTCCACCCGCTTGCTTTTCCTGAAGCGCCAGTCCCGTCCATTCATATCCAAAGCCTGGCGGCAGCTTTTCCGTTGCGAGCGCCTCCATGGCGTTCAAGGCATCCCCGGTGCTCGCCCCCGCCGCAGCCTGCCCGTTGATAGCGGCGGATGGAAAAAGGTTGTAGCGATTGACCGAGTTTGGTCCGTAGATGGTCGAGATGGAAAGCAATCCTTGCAAGGGAACCAGATCGCCGGACTGGCTCCGCACTCTCAGCCGCTGGATGTCCTCAATGCGCGAACGGAACGTCGGCTCGTCCTGGATCCGAACCTGGTATACGCGCGAAAAAATGTTGAAATCGTCGACATAGGCCGATCCGAGATGCGCTTGCAGCGTGCTGAAGATCGTCGCCGGCGAAACGCCGAAAAGCTCGGCTCGTCGCCGGTCGATATCGAGATAGATCTGCGGCGCGTCAGCCGAAAACGTGCTGAACACGCCTGTTAACCGCTCCGTCTGGTTTGCCGCGACGATCAGCCCGCGCATCACTTCGGCAAGTTCCTCCTGACTTTGCCCGGCGCGGGCCTGAAGGCGAAAGTCAAAGCCACCGGTTGTCCCGAGACCAGGTATTGCTGGCGGATTGAACGGGACTACCGACGCCGTCGAAACCTTTCTGAACTCTGTTCGAAGCTCGTTCATCAACGCAAAGGCGCTCTGGTCCGATCCGCGTTCGCTCCACGGCTTCAGCGCCGAGATGATCATTGCCGAATTGGAGCCGCCACCGCCAATCATGCTCGTTCCGGCAATGGCGATGGTGTTTGCAATCCCGGCCGTCCGCTGGAGCACAGTGGTGACGGTCGCAATTGTCTCCTGCGTGCGCTCGAGGGAAGCGGAATCGGGCAATTGCACGTTCATGAAGAGATAGCCCTGGTCTTCTGCCGGGACAAAACCCACGGGCAGGATGCGATAGAGACCGTAGACGCCCACGACGGTAATCATGAGAAACAGCAGACTGAGGGCAATCCTGCGGGCAAAAACCGCCAGCAAAGAAACGTAAAACCGTCGCGACGCATCGAGGCCCTGGTTTATCCTGCCGAACAGCTTCGACCGGCTCTCCTGTACCGGCCGGAGGATCAGGACGCAGAGTGCCGGACTGAGGGTCAAGGCATTGATCGTCGAGAATGTGATCGTGATCAAGATGGTGACCGCGAACTGACGGTAGAGTTCACCGGTTATGCCGGCGAGGAACGCAACCGGCACGAAGAGAGCGGCGAGCACCAACGTTGTTGCAACGATTGGACCCGTGACCTGGCTCATCGTGCGTAGCGTCGCTTCACGCACGTCGACGCCCATCTCGCTCATGATGCGCTGGACATTTTCCACCACGATGATCGCGTCGTCCACGACAAGACTGATCGCGAGTATCATCGCGAAAAGCGTGATCGTATTGGCCGAATAACCCATGAGATAAAGCACGGCAAAACCGCCGATCAGCGAAACGGGTATGGTCAGCGTCGGGATGATTGTCGCGCGCCAGTCCTGCAGGAAAAAGAACACGACAAGGACAACGAGTACGAAGGTGATCGCCAATGTGACAAAAATCTCATGGATGGTCTGCCGGACGAAAGCGGTCGTGTCGAAAACGACCGTGTAGGCGAGGTCATCCGGAAATTGTTTCGACAATGTCTGCAGCTCGCCAAGAACAGCGTTCGAGACTGCGAGCGCGTTTGCATCGGTCGATTGATAGACGACGACGGTCGCGCTCGGCCTGCCATTCAGGGTCGAAGCCGTATCGTAGGATTGTGCGCCGAGTTCGATCCGGGCGACGTCGCGGAGATGGACGATCGCTCCATCCTTGTTGGTGCGGATGATGATGTTGCCGAACTCGTTTGCATCGGCAAGCCGTCCTCTGGCCATGACGGTCAACTGCAGCTGCTGACCGGTGGGTGAGGGGGGAGAACCGAGTTGGCCGGCGGATGCCTGGACGTTCTGGGCCCGTATCGCCGCCATCAAGTCGGCTGCGGTTATACCAAGGGCCTGCATGCGATCGGGATTCATCCAGATACGCATGCTGTAGGCGGGACCAAACACGCTCGCTTCACCGACGCCCGGCAGGCGGGCGATCGCATCCCGGATGTTGATCATGGCATAGTTGCTGATGAAGACATCGTCTTTAGTGCCCTTCGGCGAGTAAACCGCAAAGCCAAGCAGCATGCTCGACGAACGAGTTCTGACCGAGACGCCTGTCTGTGTAACGGCCGCAGGAAGCCGAGGCGATGCCAATGACACGCGATTTTGCACATTGACCTGGGCGATCGCTGGATCCGTACCCGCCGCGAACGTAATCGTCAGGCTGTAGGTGCCGTTATTGGTGCTCGACGATGACATGTAGAGCATGTCTTCAACCCCGTTCACCTGATCCTCGATCGGCGCCGCCACGCTGTCAGTCATGACGCTGGCATTCGCGCCGGGATAGCTTGCCGTGACCTGCACTTCGGGCGGTGTGATCTGCGGAAACTGGGCGACGGGTATCAAGAAGAGTGACAGGCCACCCGCAATCATCATCACAACTGCGATGACCATCGCAAATCTCGGCCTGGCAATGAAGTGCGCCGAAAGGTTCATTGCGCTGAACCCGATTGCGGTTCCATGGGCGCGAGCGAGATCGCGCTGCTGTCGGCTGGAGAAACTTCCGTCGGCTCGACGACGAGGCCTTCCGAGACGTTCTGCAGGCCGTCGACGATCAGTTTCTCCCCGCCTTTAAGACCATCGTCTACTGCCCAGTTGCCGCCGATCTGCCGGGTAATTTTTATTCGACGAAGCTCGACGGCATTCTGCGCATTGACGAGCAGAACGTACTTGCCACCCCGATCCTGCTGCACCGCCCCCAGCGGCACGACAGGACGAAGCGTCTTTTCCCTTTCCGATATGATGACCGTTACGAACTGACCTGGAATAAGCAGTGCATCCGGATTGGGAAACAGCGTTCGAATTGCCAGCGTCCCCGTTGCCGGGTCGATTTCGTTGCCGAAGAATTCAATCCTTCCCGGCTCCGTGTAAGGTTGGCCGTTCGACAGCCGCAGGCTGGGCTTATAGCCGCCGGCGAGCTCCTCCTTGCCAATATTGCCTCCGGCCGCACGCAGTTCGAGGATCGATCGATCACTCACGGAGAACACAACGCGGATCGGATCCATTTCGACGACACGAGCCAATGTCGTTGAGCTGCCGCTGACGAAGCTTCCAACAGACAATTCCGCGGCTCCGATGCGGCCGTCGATCGGCGAGACTATCCGGGTGAAGCTGAGATTGAGCTCGGCCTGGCTCACGCGCGCTTGTGCCGACAGAAGGTTTGCCTGACTGGTTTCAAGGGCGGTCTGGCTTTCCTCCAGCGTCGCGCGCGATACGGTTTGGTTGCTCAGCGATTGATTTCGCGCGACGCGGCGTTCAGCATCCGCCAATGCCGCCTGGGCGCTCGCAAGCGCTGCCCTGGCGTCCGACAGCGCTATTTCCAGGGACCGCTTGTCGATCAGGAAGAGATCCTGATCCTTCCTGACCAGTTGGCCTTCATTGAAAAGACGTTGGTCGACAAAACCTTCGATCCGCGAACGGATATCGACGGCATTGACTGCCTCCACACGTCCGACGAATTCATGTTTCGGCGAAACGTCTTGAACCGGCACGGTGAGGACGCCAACGGACGGACCAGCCTGTGCCGCCACGTTCTGCGGCACTGACATCAGAGCTGCGAACAATAACATCAGGAACGTCGGCGGAACCCGACGATGCAACTTCATCGACATGTCTCCAACAAGACCGAGAAATTCGACAACTCAAGGCGGATGGAAGCAGTCTATAAAAATTAGCAAGCGCTCAAGTTCTACTACCGGACGTGGAAAGCAGCAAGCATTACTGATGGTGCGTCCTGTCCCAATTCGGCGCTCTGGCGACGCTCGCCGGATGCAGATCCACTGCGATCAGGCCAGCGCGGCAGCGTTGCATTAGGCACATCTCTGAGCGTTCGCCGCGTGGGGGCAGCATCCGGCGATCGCGAGTTCGCAGTACCCGCGCGCGTCTGGCTTCGAGCTCCGCAAAGACTTTTTGCCGGCTGGACTTTGCGAACCTACCGATTTGGTGCCGGCCAGATGCCGGTGGCGTCATCGGCGAAGGCGACCATCGAGGCGGCAAAAGCCGGGGATTTCGTGCACCGTCTTTTCATGCTCACTGCAAGGGGCACTTTCTCATTTCTCAGTTAGTCTCATCGATTTTCGACCAGCTTGTTTGTTCGACGTCCGATCTCAAACTTAGCTGGGCCACGAGTTGTTCGACAACGCTGTCCTGTTCGTTTTTCGTGAATACGATTGCTTCGATTTCCATCCCGTCGCCGGCATCGCACAGGCGGCTTTTTATCGATCGGAACTGCAGTTTGTTGGCGTTCAGCGATTGCAGCAGCGTCGCACGGACGGCTATTTCATGATCGGTTGGGCATTTGAGCTTTATATCGTAGATAAGCTCCTGTTCTGGTGCGACTATAGACCAAGTTTCAATATACGATCCAAGCTTGGGAAGCGTGTAATTGAAGGCGACAATGAAAAGAGCCGCTTCGCCGGCCAGCAGAAGCTGCCCATAGCCAGCAAAGACGCCTACCGCGCCGGTGCTCCAGACAGTCGCAGCCGTGCTCAATCCTTTTATATTGGTGCCGTCGCGGATAATGAGACCGGCCCCAAGGAAGCCTATACCGGTAACGACTTGGGCGCCCATGCGCAGATCGAATTCGAAGCCCATCGCGCTCGGAAGCGATGCATAGGATGCGGCACCAAGAGAAACAAGCGCATGCGTTACGAGATTTGAGTTCCGCTGCTTCAAATGCCTTTCGGCGCCGATCAGCGTTCCAAGCAGCAGGGCAATCACCAGTTTGAGGAGAATTGATTGGCTGGCGTCCATATCGTCGCCTCTATGTTATCCGGTTGAGTGGCGCCTATTTGCGGGACGTCGGCCAGTGACGTCTACTGCAAGAAACCATTTACCCTCGCGCAGAAAGAAACCAGTATCCTCTCGTCTTTCTTACTCTGAATTGCAAGTTGAAGGTTCGATCGGAGAAACCATGATAAACATCCTGCTGAAGTTACGCTTCGTCATGGCGCTTGCATCCATAGGAGTTATTGCCGCCGCGGGTTTGATGTTTTGGGAGGGCCTGCTGACATTATGGCATGCCTTTGCCTATGTGAGAACCGACCCTGACCTTGCCGTTATTGCGGCCGTCATGCGGGCCACGGACAAGCTACTGTTTGCCATCGTCCTTATCATCTTCGGCTGTGCCATCGCGCTTGGCTTTCTCATCGATCTGTCGCCCGAACGACGCGCGGCGCTGCCCGATTGGATGGTCATCGATAGTGTCGCCGAACTCAAGAACCTCTTCATCCAGATGATTATCCTCTATCTGGTCGTCCATTTCGCCACGCTCGTCGCCGAGACTGACCAGATGTTACAGTGGAATGCGTTGGTCCTCCCGATCTCGATTCTGCTATTGGCCGGCGCAATGCGACTGATCGCCGGTTCGCCGGGACACGGCACTCACGCTGAGGATGCTTCGGTTCAAAAAAAACCACCCGCTTCCACTCCCAGCGCCGATGGTTCCTAAATTCACATCCGCGATCTTACCTGCGGCTCCTTGGGTGGAGCAGCTTTTCCGAGCCGCAGGCTCCATTCGTTCCCGCAATGTCGTACCAGTGTTAGCGGCCGACCACACATGTCGACCGAGGTCACCTGATCTGTCCAGCATACGCCGCCGTGCCAGGTCGAACTGCGACGGCCGGTATCTTAGATATCTCCGGCATGGATGGTCAGCGTAGCCCCGTGAACCAACAGCATTTTCCCGCGTTTTCTGGGCAAGGAGAACGTCATGGGCCTGATCATTGAAGGTGACTATCATCGCATCGGTCGCGATTACGACGAGCCTGATGAACTCGGGCAGGCAAATGCAGTCGTCGACGAATACCTCCACTTAGTCAAAGAGAGCGATATCGGCAGGCAGCTGATTGATGAAATCGAGCTGCCCGTCCGTAAGAGACTGCTCGTGAAGGCTTTTTGCACCGTCATTGCGGCCGAGCATCGCCCGGATATGCGCGCCCTGTTAATCAGGGCAGGCCTTACGCTGGCCCAATATCAATCGGGAATCGGCGGCCGAATTTGCCTCAAGCCAGGCCATGGCACCAGCGCCAGCCACCAACGATCGAGGCTCTCGGCCCACCGATTGGAGGCCATCCTGTTCACCGCGGCTGCAGATCGGGTTCGGCTTGGGGATCTGTTTCTGGCCGTTGTGAAGCGCTCCCTTCACTAACGACCAGTAACAGGCAGTGTGTGTCCCGGCTCGATCAATGCGGGCCATGTGTATGGGGGAACAGCACAGCGCCCGCAGGTCAAGATCGATCTCCGGCGGCGAACGCGGGCTGGATTTCGCCAGATTGGATCACTCTGCAAGAAAATCGGAATTGCGTATCGGGCTTGCCTCGGACAGCGCATCTCGAACGCCCGCAAGATCGAGATTGGTGCCGTAAACCGGAGTGCCGGGCTGCTGCCTCCAGGAGTCCCTCAGTTTGCCGGCGTCCACGGCGTCGAACCCAATATCATCGATGAGCCTAATGAGTTTCGACTTGGCGTTTGTATCGTCACCCGCAACGGGGAGCGCAATGCGGCCCGGCGAGCCCGCCGGCTTGCCGTCGTTGAGAAGGTTCTTCCAGTTGATGTTGTTGAAGGCTTTCAGAACGGGGCGCCCGATCTGTGTTTCCACCCATTGGCTCTCCGTCAGCCCGTCCTCGATCGCAGCAATCTTCCCGTCGCGCTGGCGCGGGTAATAATTGCCCGTGTCGACGACGACAACGGCCGGATCGACTCTTTGGAAGAGATCCTGCGGCAGGTCAGGGACCCGGATTTGCGGGATGGTGACGATAACAATCTCACCGCTGCGCGCGGCTTCACGAGCCGCTACCGCCTTGGCGCCGGTTTCTTTGGCGAGAGCAGTTAGGCTCTCGGGGCCCCGGGAATTCGCGACGAAAACAGTGTGGCCGGCGGCCGTCAAGAGTCGTGTGAGAGCGCCGCCGATGTGGCCGGCGCCAATGATTCCGATATTCATGACCTATTCTTTCATTTCTGGCGACCGGATGTGGCCCTTGCCACCGAAACTGGGATCGAGGGGCAACCTTGACAAGTGTACCAGGGTATCGTCTTCAGGTCGGCCATGATCACAATGGCGTGCAAGAGGCAGAGCACTTTCGAAGAGCTTGCAGATCGGCCCCTTTGCGACGAAGCGCTCCTTCGCCTCGGCACTGGCAGCTGGCTCCGGCATTCCTTCGGGCCGCGTTGAGCTGTTGTGGCTGCATTTGTCGTGCACCTGGGCGACGACGCTCGATGAGCTGAGGCCCCGAGCGTGGCTCAAATGAGTTCAGTTCTCGCTGCTTGGTCACCTTTAACGCAGCAGGCCGTCGCTGTCGAAGTCGTCCCAACCGCTCAATTCTGTCGCTGCCTTGTCAATGTCGGCTTCAGTGCGCTGCGCATTCTTCTTTTTCCGAGAACGCGTCAGCTTCGCCTGGTGTGCAGCGCGCCTGCGGTTTTCTGCTCTTGCGGCAGCTTCTTCCTCTCGCCATTCGTCCACGGCGGCGCGGTCGAGCAGGTCTTCGACGACCCTGGGATCAAATACGTGGAAAGTGATTTTTCTTGCTCGCCCCTGCAATCTGACGGTTCGCGTTCCAGCGCTCGGCAGACGACCGTCCTCCAGCCAACGTTTCCTTTCAGAAGCTGTAATCGTCAGGATATCCTCGATCTCGCGAGGGATGATCGGAAGGTTCGAAATGTCCGCCAGCGCTTCGGAGATGACCGACGCGGTCGCGCGGAACGCCGCCCTGGCAGTCTCGGGCATGGTGAGGGTCAGTGCCCCGGTCTGCATGTCGAGCGATTTTCTGACGGCGGTCGGCAGTCGGGAACGGATTTCCTGAAGGATTCCCTTGACCCGAACAGCGGATCCAAGCGTTGCAGCCACCGGCAGTGACCATTCTCTGATCAGCTCGGGATCGTCGCTTTCTTTGGTTTTCGTCTTTGTTCTGGGCATACTGCAGCAAATGGGAAGGGCAGGGTCGAGCGTCAACCGAACTCCGGCCTTCTAACGTTTGACGAGCGAGGAGGGAACCCTGCGTCTGTCCCGAACGAACCGATTGGACCGCCATCATTGTGGCGACCTGACGTCGGCCGGTCTCTCTCGGCCGATATCGGCTCCATCGGTGGTCACAGTCGAAAAACAAGCCCTTCAGTCGCCGGTCATGACAAGGCCCTCGATCTTACGCGGATCAACGCCGGATAGCTTCGGATGCCCGGGCGGTCGCTGGCAGTGGACGTCGATGACCATGGGCGCGAGCAAAATTGTGTATCCCATGATGGGCAAGAGCGGTGACGCACCTCGGTTCCATAAGATAGAGACTTGCGAATGATATCAGTGGGTTGTCACTCGCAAGGAAGACGCAATGGATCGTACCCATTCGCATATCGATCTGGATGAACGACGCAAGATCGCCCGCTGGCGAATGGCTGGCCTAGGTATCGAGATCATTGCCGAGAAGCTCGGACGGCATTTTCGGCTGTTCGCTTACTTGCCGCACTGCTATGGCAATTTGAACGGCGCTCGGTTTCGAGAAGTCACGCGAGGTGTAATGCACCGAAGAAAAGAGATTGCGGAGCGCGTCGTCGCACGATGGAAGGCACACGGCTTTGCGTTCGACGCTGATCCGCAATATACGCTCCTCGTCGAACTCTGGGTCGACGGCGCCATCGAGGCACGAGAAATGCGGCGCCGTTACCTGACAGTTCTGCGCGAGCAAGAGTCCGCCCGGACATCTCGATCCGCTCGGGGAGTAAATCCGCAATTGATGGAATGCAACGGGTTCGCGAACGGGTACGAGCGCAGCCAAGCCATCGATACTAGACCATCACCTAACCTCCCCTCTTCACTCCCCGACGAAAGGAACGATCAATGGCGACGACCCCACGCAGACCGGTCAATCCACTCGATGCCGCCGAAGCCCTGTTCAAACCAGCCAAGAAGACAACGGCACCACCTGTCGAGCGACCCGCAATTCCAGTCGCGACCGAGACCGTCTCGATCAAGATCGACGGGGATGTGCTGGCATTCTTCCAGGAAGACGGACCGGGCTGGCAGGAACGCATCAACGCGGCCCTTCGAAAGACAATGGAGGCGACACGCTAGCCACTGCCCGGACAATCGACTTTGGGCAATGGCGAAGCTGATCCTTCGCGGCTTCAGACCGCTTTACGACTGGCGGCCCCAAACGCTGTCTTAATGTGCCGTCCCCAACATGGCACGGCGTATCTCCGCATGAGCAAATTCTCCCTGCGACCGCTTAAACTCCTGGTGGATGCTGCCATGCGCCAGCACGTAGGCGCGCGATGATATGTCGATTGCTTGCAGGAAGCTTTGCTCGGCCATCAGGATCGTCATGTTGCTCTTTTCTCGCAGTTGCATGATGGCGTTCAGCACGTCACGCACGACGATCGGTGCGAGACCAACCGAAGGCTCGTCGATGATGATGATCTTCGGCGACGTCATCAGCGAACGGGCAATTGCCAGCAATTGCTGCTGACCGCCGCTCATCGTGGATGCAATCTGCTTGCGGCGTTCCAGGAGAAGCGGGAAGGTCTCGAAGCAATAGGCAAGATTGTCTTTCATGCGGGCACTGACGAGGGGATTGCTGCCCGCAAGCTTGAGATTGTCTTCCACCGAAATGTTGGGCACCAGCCGTCGTCCTTCCGGCACGATCGACAGGCCGAGGCGGACGATTTCATGTGGCCGCAGTCGGGTGAGGTCAATCGTCCTGCCATCCCATTCCAGCAGAATGCGGCCGGCGCTTGCCTGCACGAAGCCGAGAACGCAGTTGAGCAGCGTGCTCTTGCCGTTGCCGTTCATGCCGAGCAAAGCCACCATCTCGCTTTCGTTGAGTTCCAGCGAAACGTTGCGCAACACGGCCACCGCGCCGTAACCGGCGGACAGATTGTCGATGATCAGTCTATTCACCGAAATACACCTTTTGAACGAGCGGATTGTCGGCGATTTCGGCCGAGGTACCCGAGGCGATGAGGCGGCCGGTTTCGAAACAGACGATCCGCTGCGAAAAGCGCATCACCGCATGCATGATGTGCTCGATCATGATGACGGCTACGCCTGTCTCGTTGAGCGCAAAGAGGATTGCCAGAACCTCGTCGATCTCCTCCTCGGACAGCCCCGCCATCGCTTCGTCGGCAATCAGCACCTTCGGATTGCCGACGAGCGCGCGGGCGAGTTCCAGCTTGCGCAATTCGAGCTGCGACAGGTTTTCGGAAGGGTCGGATATCCTGTTTGCGAGCCCGACGCTTGCAAGCACCGAGCGGGCGCGCTCGGGCTTGCTGCCTTCGACATGGCAATAGTCGAGCGGCACCAGCAGGTTCTCCAGCACCGTCATGCCGGTAAAGGGCCGCGGAATCTGGAAGCTGCGGGAGATGCCGAGCCGAGCACGTTTGTGGGCTTCGACATCGGAAATATCCTGGCCCTGAAAATGCACCGAGCCCTTGTCGGGACGATAGACGCCGGTGATGCAGTTGATCAGCGTCGTCTTGCCGGATCCGTTGGGGCCGATGATACCGAGCCGCTCGCCGGGAGTGATGTCGAGGTCAACAGGACCAAGCGCACGGAATGCGCCGAAGACTTTCTCGACACCCTTGAGGGAAAGAACCATGTCGCTCATGCCCCTGCTCGCTCCCGTCTGCGGCCAAAGACACCGGACAGTCCGCCAGGTGCGAAGGCGACGAAAGCGATCAGCACCAGTCCGACGAAGAGGATGTTGAGCTCGGAGGAAATGGTGACGGTGGCGATCTGCTGTACGGAGGCAAGCAGCAGTGCGCCAAGCACCGGTCCGGCCCAGCTCTTTGTGCCGCCGATCAGCGGCATGGCGATGGCATTGAGCCCGATGATCAGGCTGAATGCAGTGACCGGCTCGACGAAGGATGTGTAGAAGGGATAGGGTGCGCCGGCCGCAGCCAGCACGGCGCCGCTCAGGGCGCAGGCGAGCAGCTTGAGGCGCAGCGTCGGAACTCCGGAACATTCCGCCGCGTCTTCGCTCGCCCGCACAGCGCGCAGACCGCGGCCAATCCAGGAGATTTCGACGAAGCGGGCAAGAGCGACGCTCGCCACCGCGATCACCAGCATGACGGAGAAATTATACTGCGATGGCCCAGGGCTCCAGGCCGGTGGGCGCGGCCCGTAGACGGCCATACCGCTTGCACCTCCGAGCGCTGAGATATTGTGTACGAGGGTCTCCAGAACGACAACGAGACCGAGTGTGGCGATGGCGAAATAGACGCCCTGGATGCGAAGCGTCAGATATCCCATCAGCACACCCAGGATGGCGCCGACCACAGCTGCTGCGACGATGAGAACCGGGAGCGGCAGGCCGAAGGTGGTAAACAGGAAAGCGGAGAGATAGACGCCGGCGCCGACAAAGCCGGCGGCTCCGAAGTTGATGTAGCCAGCGTAGCCGCCAAGGATATTCCAGCCGGTGGCGATCGTCACATATTGCAGCACGACGTAACCGACGAAGAAATAGAACGGGTTCTTCAAAAGCCACGGCATCAGGAAGCCGACCGCCAGCACTATGAAGGCTCCGGCAAGGAAGAGGACGGAGTTCTTGCTCATCGTGCGCCTCCGAACAGGCCTTGGGGGCGTCCGGCAAGGCCGAGCAAAAGGATGGCGAATGCCACGCCCGGAGCCCAGGACGGATTGAGATAGGAAGCAACGAGTGCTTCGGCGATGCCGATAATGATAGCGATCACCAGACTGCCGGGAATCGAACCCATGCCGGCGAGGACGATGATCGCAAAGACGCGGCCGATCTGGTAGCGGCCGGCAAAGGGTTCGATCGGCCCGACCATGATAAGCGCCGCCCCGGCAATCACGGCTGTCGCTGTCGCAATGCCGAACGCATGCCGCTTGACGGCGGCCGGATTGATGCCGGCGATCGACAATGCCCGCTCTTCGTGAGCGACCGCTCGGATCGCGGTCCCCGAACTGGTGTGAGCGAGATAGATCGAGAGAGCGGCGATCATCAGTGGGCCAAGAAGTGCAGGGATCAGCAGCCGGTATGGAATGGTGAGAAGGCCGAGCTTCAGGCTGGAGCCGATATAGGAGGCACTGACCGATTTCAGCTCCGAGCCGAAGCCGAGCGAAAGCAGGATCTCGATCACCAGTGACAGGCCAAAGAACAATGTCAGGCTCTGCAGCACATTGGCGCTGCCCCGCCGTTCGAAGACACGGGAATAGAAAGTGTAGAGCACCACGCCGAGAAGATAGAACGGCACCAGGCCGATCAGCGCTGCGACGATTGGATCAAGCCCCCATTGGCACAGGGTATAGACGAAGAAGGCGCCCGCCACGACCAGAGTCGGATGGGCGATATTGGGGATGTGAAGGATGCCGAAGGTGATCCCGAGCCCGAGGGCAAGCGCTGCATAGACGCTTCCCAGCAGAATGCCCGTCACGATGGCGTTCAGCAGAATATCGATCGAAAACATCATGGAGCCCTTGAGCCGGCCCTAAGCCGGCTCTGGATCGGTTGACAAATCAGCCGGCGCGCGCCGCATTGTAGGGGCCGGCAAGATCGCCGGTCTTCAGCGAAGGCGGATCGAGAATGACCTGGTGGCCGGGATTGCGGAACTGTTCCAGGTCGTTGCCCTTGATGCCGCGTAGCTGCACCATCAGCACCCGCCGCTCCTTCCAGTCGCCGATCTCGTTGAAGCCGATCTTGCCGGCAATCGTGTCGACTTCGTTGGCATGTAGATATTCAGCCATCTTTGCCGGATCGACCGAGTTCGAGCCCTTGATCGCCGCTTCGGCGAGCTGACCCGCGACATAGTAGAAGGGCGGGATATAGAAGCCCAGAGGATCAACGCCCTGCTTGACGGCGATCGGTGTGTAGCGGTCGAAGAAGCTCTTGATCGCCGAGGTCTGCATCGTCGGTTCAGGAACAAACGTATGGGAGTTGACGATACCGTTGAGCTCCGGCCCGAGCGAACTCAGCAGCGCGCCATATTGCGGACCGATCATCGCGCCGCCAAAGAGTTTCACCTTGTCGGAAATGCCAATTTCCTTGACGCCGCGAATGATTGCCGTGCTGTCGGCCGGATAGGAGGCGATGAAGATCGCTTCCGGATCGGCGGCATTGATGTTGCGGATGATCGAGGAGAAATCGGTCGTGTTCGGCGGGTAGCTCTGGTTGAAGACGACATCGATGCCGTATTCCTTGGCGACTTCCGCGCCGCCCTTGGCGGCATTCTTTGAAAATTCCAGGTCGGCATTGATGATGGCGATCTTCGTCACACCCTGCCCCTTGGCGAGATCGAAGAAGCCGCGCGCCCAGTCTCGGCCGGAATTCGGTCCCCAGGGGCCGCTGTGGAAGAACTTGTCGTGGCGGGCGACATCGTTGCCGGCGAGCCCGAACATACCGATCATGAAGAGATCGCGCTGCTTGATGAAGGGCATAACCGGCGCCGAGAGATTGGCTCCATAGGGCGAGAAAAGCACGTCACAGGCATCGACGTCGACGAGCTTGGAATAAATGGCCGGAACATTGGCCGCGCTGCTCTGGTCGTCATAGGTGACGAGCTCGACCTTGCGGCCGAGAAGACCGCCGGCGGCATTGACGTCATCACGCCAGAGCTCGTAACCGATCAGCCCGTTCTTCGTGCTGGCGAGCGGGCCCGTCAGCGAAACGCTGGCGCCGATGCGGATCGGCTTGTCCTGTGCGAAAGCTCTGCCCCCGAGAATGGCAGGTGCCGCAAGCCCGGCTGCGGTTGCGGCCACGAGCTTATGAAACTCACGCCTTGTCTTCATCGTTTTTCCCTCCCAAGAAAATTCGCTAGACGAATAAATATTCGCATAACGATAGGCGGCAGCTCTTGCGCTTGTCAATCCCGTGTGCGAACGAAAATAGGAACTGCAGGAGGATTCCGATGATCGACAGCAATTCGCCCGAATTTGTCGAGGCGCTGGCCAGGGGCCTGTCCGTTCTGGAAGCCTTCGATCGGCATGATCCGGAAATGACGCTGGCGGAACTGTCGCGCAAGGTCGGCATGTCGATTGCCACCGTCCGCCGCAATGTGCTGACATTGGAGGCACTCGGTTTCATTCGCCGCCACAACAAACATTTCCTGCTGGCCCCGCGTATTCTGACGCTCGGCTCCGCTTATTTGAACGCCTTCAATGTCGAGGAGGCGGTTACCCCCGAACTTCATCGCATCACAACGCAGTTCGGCGATGCGGCCAACATGGCGGTCCTCGATGGTACGAATGTTCTCTATATCGCCCATCTGTCTGAAAGCCGTGGCGTACGTCGCAATGCAAGCCTCGGTGTCACCTACCCTGCCTATGCAACGTCGATGGGCCGTGTCTTGCTCGCGGCATTGCCGGACGACGAGATCGAGCGCTATTTTCAGGCTTACAATCCGATCAAGCTCACCGACTATACGATTACCGACGAAGCGGAACTGCGCGATATTCTCGTCGAGACCCGCAACAAAGGCTATTCGATCACCGTCGACCAACTCGACTACGGCATCACGGCAATCGCGGTGCCGGTGAAGGACAGTACCGGCCGTATCGTCTGTTCCATCAACAGTTCTGGCTATACGCCGCGGCTCACACCGGATGAATTGATCGCTCAACGGCTGCCGGAAATGCGGCTGGCCGCCAACCGGCTCTCGCAACTTTTTACCCGCTTCCCGGCGCTCCTGCACTCACTGGCGCCGACCGCCGCACCCGGGCGCTAAACAAATCTCCAGCCGTATTTTTTGACAGGGCTCGACGCCGGGGCTTGACACCTGCCTTTTTCGAAATTCATTATACGAATATAAATTCGCTAGACGAATATAGGGCCTCGGGAGGAGCTTATGACGCGATTGAAAGTCGCCCTTATTGTCGGCAGTGCACGGGCTGCCTCCCTCAACCGACTGCTCGCCCTTGCGATGACAAAGCTTGCCAAGCCCGACGTCGAGTTCGACTGGGTAACGATCCGCGACCTGCCGATCTTCGACCAGGAGGTTCTGGATGCCGGCACACCGCCGCAGGTCGAGCGGCTGAAGAGCCAGATCAAGCGCGCCGATGCGCTGCTGTTCGTGACGCCCGAGCATAATCGCTCCATTTCGGCCATGCTGAAAAATGCCATCGACTGGGCTTCGCGGCCCCGGGATTCCAGCGTCTGGACGGGCAAGCCGGGCGCAATCGCCGGCGCTTCTTACGGGCGCATCGGAACCGCCGCCGCCCAGCAGCACCTGCGCGCCATTCTCGGTTGTCTCGACATTGCCGTCATGGGACAGCCCGAGGCCTTCATTCATCTCTACCCTGATCTCATCACGCCTGAGGGCGAGGTGACGAACGAGGAAACCCGCCGTTTCCTGCAGCTCTACATGGATCAGTTCGATCTCTGGGTCAGCCGCTTCGTTTCGACGAAGAGCGCGGCCGCCTGACACGGGAACCAACCCAAGGACTTCAGCATGAAAATCGGAAAGCAATCACAGCCCTATCAGGCGATCTGCACCTCGAACCCGGAGACGATCATCGTCCGGGGCCACGACCTCGTGAAAGACTTTGTGGGCTCCATTTCCTTCACCGACTATACTTGGCTGCTCGTGGCCGGTTCGCTGCCGGACGAAAAGCAGCGCCGCATGCTGGATGCAACGCTTGTGGCAATCGCCGAACATGGTCTCGTCCCGAGCGTGCAGGCGGCCCGAATGACGCTCGCCGCCTCTCCGGAAGCCGTTCAGGGAGCGGTCGCCGCCGGTCTTCTCGGCTGCGGTTCGGTGATCCTGGGTGCTTCTGAATCGGCCGGCGCCTTCTTTCGCGACGTGCGCCAGGAAAGCGAAGCAAACGGTAGTTCCACCGAGGCTGCGGCCGAAAAGCTGCTGCGGCGCTACAGGGAAGACAAGAAGCCGGTGCCCGGCTACGGCCATCCGCTGCACAAGGGGCATGATCCCCGCGCCGAGCGGCTGCTTGAGATCGCCCGGGATCTCGGCCTCGCCGGCATACATTGCGAGATCGCCAAGACGGTCGAGAAACTCATTCCCGATATCATCGGTAAGTCGTTGGTGATGAACGTATCGAGCGCCATCCCATGCGTGCTGCTCGATGCCGGTTATCCACTTCTTGCGCTGAAGGGCGTGCCGCTTCTCGCCCGAACAGCCGGGCTTATCGGGCATCTGCTCGAAGAGCAGACCCGTCCGATTGGCTTCATCATGTCCCACGCTGCCGCCGGCGCCATCGACTATGACGGTCCCGCGCCCGAGGGTTTCGTTGCGAACGAGAATTAGGATCCGGAAATGCTGACTGCTTTGAACCAAATCCGTGTCGTCGAACAGGGCACGTTCATCACCGGGCCCTGCGCAGGCATGATGCTCGCCGATCTCGGCGCTGACGTGATCAAAATTGAATCCGCAGGTAACGGCGACCCCTATCGCAGCTTCAAGACCGGCTTCTACAGCGCGCATTTCCAGGCCTATAACCGTAACAAGCGTGCGATTGGGCTGGATCTGAAAAGCGATGCGGATCGCGAAGTCTTCTATCAGCTGATCGCCCAGGCGGATGTTTATATCCAGAACTTCCGCCCAGGCGCCGCCGCCCGTATCGGCGCGGATTACGAGACGCTGTCGAAGATCAATCCGAAACTCATCTATTGCTCAATCAGCGGCTTCGGGCCTGACGGTCCATACGCGCAGCGGCCGGTCTATGATTCCGTCGCCCAGGCCGTTAGCGGATTCCTTAGTGTCTCCATCGATCCCGTGCAGCCGCGCTTCATAGGGCCGGCGCTCGCCGATGCCATCACCGGCATCTATGCCTCGCTCGGCATCTCCGCAGCCCTCGTCGAGCGCGGCCGAACCGGCAAGGGCAAGCGCATCGACATATCGATGATCGAGGCAATGATGCATTTTGCCGTCGAACCCTACATGGGCTATTTCGCGCTCGGCGAAGAACCGAGCGGCGTCGACCGTCCGCGGCTCGCGCAGGCCTATATCGTCCGCTGCAAGGACGGAAAGCTCTTCGCCTTCCATCTCTCTTCGCTCGACAAGTTCTGGGATGCGCTGGTGGAGGCGATCGGCGGGCAGGAACTGGCCAAAGACGAACGCTTTTCGCAACGCCTGAAACGCATCGACAATTATGAAGCGCTGAATGCCGAGCTGAATGCGATCTTCGCAACGAGGACGCGGGCCGAATGGGTGGAGCGTTTCTCCGGCTTCGACGTGCCCTTTGCGCCGATCAACTCAATCCCTGACGTTGTCGGCGATCCGCAGGCCCAGCATCTCAACATGTTCGTTCCGGTCGCAGGACGCATCGAAGGCGCCGAGCAGACAGTGCGCCCGGCTTTTTCCTTCGACGGCAAGCACGCGACGACGGTACGGGCCGCGCCCATCGTCGACCAACACAGCGAGGAAATCCGCGCCGCGCTCAAAGGCAATCCCGGTGCTTGGCCGGAACTGAACCGCGAAATGGAACCGGTGGCAGCGGCGCAATAAAACGGCTTAATGGACAAGCGATATTTGGAGGAGAGACATGGCAACCCTGGCAGCGGTCCTTGCGACCACCCACCATCCCTTTTACCTGAAAGCGACGACGGCACCGCCCGAGCAGCAGATGCCGCAGGCGCCGGAATGGAAGCGCAAGATCGAGGCCTATCGCGAGACGCTCACTCGTGCGCAGCCCGATATCCTGGTCATGGTCGGCGCCGACCATTTCCACCAGTTCTTCCTCGACAACTACCCGACCTTCCTGATCGGAAAGGCACCTCGTTACGACGCTACCTTTTACAATGAAGAGCGCGAATTCGGCATTCCGAAATATGTGCTTGAGGGCCATGAGGAACTGTCGAACTTCATGCACCAGGGTCTGATGGACCGCGGCTTCGACTTCGCCTTCAGCCATGAGCTGAAGCTCGATCATTCGATCATCTGCCCGATCATCACCACCCGGCCGGATGCCGACCTGCCGGTCGTGCCGATCTATACAAACATCTTCGTGCCGCCGCTGCCCTCGCCGAAACGCTTCTGGGATCTTGGCCGCGCCATTCGAGAGATCATAGACGAGTATCCCTCGGACCAGCGTATCGCCGCCGTCGGCAGCGGGCATCTTTCACTGGAGCTTGGCGGTCCGCGCCAGTTCAAGGAAACTGGTCCCGACCCGGAATTCGACCGCAAGGCGATCGAATGGCTGTCGACCGGCAATATCGAAGCGATCCTCGAAAACGTCACGCATGACAGCATGACGAAAAGCGGCAACGCCACCCATGGCTTCATGGACCTGATCCTGATGATGGGTATCGCCGGGCCGATCCCAACCGCCTATCACGACAATCTCGATCTCTTCCACACCATGGAGGCCTATTTCACCTGGTATCCCGAAGGAGCTGCAGCATGAGCAAGTATTATGTGAACAAGTTCCTCTTCACCGTCGACCGCGATCCCGACCTGCTGCGTCGATATAAGGACGATCCGCGCTCGCTGGTCGCCAGCTGGGAACAATCGATCGGCCCGAAGCTCAACGATGCGGAAATCTCCACCGTCAATTTCCTGACGGATGCCGAGCGCGAAGCGCTGATCAAGCACGACTATGTCACGCTCTTCGAAATGGGTGCGCATTTCTTCCTGTCGTTGACGATCTTCATCGCCATCTACGACGAGGATTACATGACAAAGAACGGTCCGCTGTCTTTCCAGCGGGAATTCGCTGAGAAGTTGCAGCACTGGACAGGCAAGGATTATCCGTCCGTCGCGCTATGGCAGGCGGCTGCACGCTGAAGACTTCGTTTTGAACGACCTTTCGGCGCCCTGGGCGAAGGAAGCTATCTGGATCGGATTGTGGAGGAAAACCATGTGCAAGTTCTGTGGTAACCGGACGCATGCGCCGGCCGAACTCGGGAGCGGCGCAAACAGGGCAAGCGCCGTATCGGCAGACATGCCCGCCGGCATCGGCGCGGCCGACCGCTTGACGCTCATTCGCGGGGGCGCGGTCCTTTCGATGGATGCAGCGGTCGGCAATTTTAGAAAAGGCGATGTCTTGGTCCGTGGTTCGCGGATCGTCGAGATCGCCGAGGCGATCGACGCGCCTGAAGCCGCTGTCATCGACGCGTCGGGCATGGTGGTCATGCCGGGTTTTATCGATACCCACCACCATCAATTCGAGACCGCGCTTCGAAGCCTGCTTGCCGACGCGATCCTGATCAATGACGGGCGGCCGGAGAGTGCGGCAAATTACTATGAATGGATCCTGCAAAAGTTCTCCGTCCTCTACCGGCCCGAAGATGTCTATATTTCCGAATTGTTCGGTGGCCTGTCGCAGATCGATGCCGGCGTGACGACCGTAATGGATGTCAGCCAGATCCATCATTCGCCTGACCATTCGGATGCCGCCATCGCGGCACTTCACGACGCAGGGCGGCGTGCCGTCTTCGGCTATTTCGAAGGCTGGGGGGACGCATCAAAATACCCAGGGGATGCGCGCCGCATCAAAGCCGAACATTTTTCGAGTGACGACCAGTTAATGACGATGGTCATGGGCGGCGAGATTTACCTGCCTTTCTACGAGGATGCCTGGGCGCTCGGCCGTGAACTCGGCATTCCGATCGCACTGCATGTCGTCGGGACTTTCGGCATGCGCCCGGTCTTCGATCAATTGGCTGAAGCTGGCCGGTTCGGGCCCGACAATATCTTCATTCATATGACCGGCATGAGCGACATGGCGTGGAAGCGTGCAGCCGATGCCGGTTCACATATTTCGCTCTCGGTGCCGATCGAGATGCAGATGCGCCATGGCAATCCGCCACTGCAGCAGGCACTCGATCTCGGCCTTCAGCCGTCGCTGTCGACCGATGTCGAATGCACCATGACTGCCGACATGTTCACGCAGATGCGCTCGGCAATTACTTTGCAGCGTATGCTGGCAAATGATCAGGCTCTTCGTGGTGAAGATTATCCGAAGCTTCTGTCGGCCATGGATGTCATCCGCTTCGCGACAATCGAAGGCGCGCGCGGACTGAAGCTCGACCATAAGACGGGTAGCCTGACGCCCGGTAAAGAAGCTGACATCATCCTTCTTGACGCCACCGCCATCAACGTTGCTCCGCTGAACAACGTCCCTGGCGCCGTGGTGACCCTGATGGAGCGCTCGAATGTCTCGACCGTCCTATGTGCAGGCAAGGTCCGCAAATGGCAGGGCAAGCTTCTCGGTCATGATATTGCGGCACTGCGGGCGAGGCTGGAGTCGAGCCGTGACCATCTGCTCGACAAGGCCGAGATCGCAGCGGCTCTGTTCTAGGCTGTGGTGACAAATTAATGATTTGGGATGCCGTTTGAGGAGCAAATCAGATTCAACGCTGACTTTTGGAGGTCAGCGATGGAAGGTGAAGTTGTCCGGGATGATCAGTGGGAGCGGTTGAAGCCGTTCGTGCTCGGCGGTCGCAAGGGCAGGCGGGGCCACGCAGCGACGGGCGGCGGTTCTTCGATGCGATCTTGTGGCTGGCCCGCTCCGGTGCGCGTTGGCGCGACCTGCCCGAAGATCGCTTCGGTCCGTATCAAACGGTCAAACGACGTTATTACCGCTGGATCGATCAAGGCGTCTTCGACCGGATATTCGAAGCGGTGGCTGCCGATCCGGATATGGAATGGCTGTCCATCGATGCCACCGTGATCCGAGCGCAGGCGCAAGCGGCTGGCGGACGCCGCAAAGGGGGGGGCCGCAAGCCCAGGCTCTCGGCAGCTCCCGTGGCGGATTTGGCAGCAAAATCCATGCTGTAGTGGATGCCCTCGGGCTGCCGGTTCGTTTCCATCTCGGCCCAGGACAGCAGAGCCACATGGCTCCGGCTTGCGACCTCGTTCGGGGACTGCCAGCCAAACAGGTGCTCGCATCGCCTACAAGCAGCGCTGGGGCATCGAGAGTTTCTTCGCCAAGCTCAAACAATGGCGACGCCTCGCCGCACGCCATGACAAACTCGCAGCCAATTTCCTCGGCTTCATCAAGCTGGCAAGCATCATGCTTTGGCTCAAATAGTTAATTTGTCACCACGGCCTAGAGATTTCCAACCTCCCTCAGCTGAGAAAAATCAAGCTTGCGGCGCCGATCAATCCGGCATGCCTTGCGAGTTGTGCCGGCACGACCGGCACGTCGCGATAGGCAGGCATTGCGCGCTCCCGCATGGTGGCCTCGATTCTGTCACGTAGCAGATCATGGCCGTGAGATATTCCGCCGCCCATGACGATCATGTCGGGCGAGTAGAGATGCAGCAGGTTGGTAAAGCCGATGCCCAGCCAGCGGGCTTCCCTCTCGATCAGTGCAAGGGCTGCTTCGTCACCCGCGCGTGCCGCCTCCACAACGTGTCGGCCCGTCACCTCGCCATCATCGGACAGTGTTCGCAGCGCCGAACCGTCGCCGGGTTTTGTCAGAGCCGTCGCGCGCCGGCCGAGGGCAGTACCCGACGCCACCGCCTCGAAGCAGCCCACCGCTCCGCAAAGGCATCGTTCGCCCTCGCTCGTGATAGTCATGTGGCCGATTTCGCCTGCGAGCCCGCGGCGCCCATGCATGATCCGGCCATCGGAGATCACCCCACCGCCGATGCCGGTGGACACGGTGACGAACACCAGCGAAGCTGCGCCGCGCCCGGCGCCGAAACGCCATTCGCCGAGAGCGGCGGCGTTTGCATCGTTCTCCAGTCGCACAGGAAGTTTCAAGCGGTCCTGAAGAAGACGCGCAAGGGGCACTTCACGCCAGCCCGAGAGGGTAGGCGGCGCGGTGAGAATGCCTAAGACCGGATCGAGCGGACCAGGTGCTCCGATGCCGACACCGAGCGGCCTGGCGTCGGGAATTTCCGAACAGGTTTTCTCGGCAAGCATCGCGATCTGCTCGATGACTGCATTCGGGCCATCCCTCGCGCGCGTCGGCACGGACGCGAAGGCCAGTAATTTGCCGCCGTCGTCAACCAATGCGGCGCGCAACTCCGTTCCACCCAGATCGAATGCAAGCGCAATCTTGCTCATCAGGGCTGAGTCTCCAAAGCGTGCAGCCAGGCGATACGCCCTGGCAGATCCTTATCGCCGAACGCCAGTGATCCGAGCACGACCGTCTCCGCACCTGCTGCCCGCAACATTGGAACGGTCTGTTCGCGGATGCCGCCATCCGCGGCAAGAACGATCTCCTTTTCACGTCCGGCACGCTTCATCAGCGACCGGGCTTCGCGCAGCCGGTCACAGGCCTTATCCGAAAGGCTTTGTCCCTTGACGCCGATCGAAGTTCCGAGCAGCGTGAAGAAAGCGACCTCGGTGAGGAACGGTTCTGCCTCGCTGACCGGAGTTTCCAGCCGCAGAACGACGCCGGCTTCGGCTCCAAGCTCTTTTGCGAGTGCTACCGCGCGCAAGCCTGCTTCACCGTTCTCGGCATGAACGCTGACGAGATCGGCGCCTGCTTCGATGAACTGGCGTGTCTGCTCCTCCACAATCTCGGCCTCGACCATCAGATGCACATGGATCGGTTTTGCCGTCAGCTTGGCGATGCGGGCGACGAAATCGGGAAAAAACAGGAAGCCGGGTGTGAAGCGCGCGTCGGCAACGTCGATATGGTGGAGATCAACATAGGGTTCGATGCGGTGAAGGTCGCGTTCCATATTGGCAAGATCTGCGGACCAGAGTGAGAACTCGCCGAGCAGCCTATGCCGCGGCAATGTGGCGATGGTGCCGCCCGAGAGAGATTTCGATGTCATGGCTGAGCGACGCTCCGATGTTTGAATTCTGTCGTGAGGAATTGCCGGATCACCGTTCGGACCGCGGCGAAATGAGATTCCGCGTCCGCTGCCTTTGCCGGCACTTCGAGGAAATGCGCATTTGGAAGCGGGTCAGCCATCACTTGTGCGACGGCGAGAGGGTGAATGGCATCCTGCCGGTTGCCGAGGATGAGGGCGGGAACAGCAAGCCTTGCCGCGTCTTCTCGCGAAACGCCGGTTCCATCCGAGGCAATGTCATGAAGCACGTTGGCGAAATCAGACGCATCCGGGCGCTCGAAATAACCGAGCAGGGAAGCGAGATTGTCTGGCGCTTCCACCCGCAGACGTTCCGCTGTCGCCGACCTGGCAAAAAGCGTCTGGCCTTCGGCAGGTGGATGAGATCGAAGCAAGGCGGCGATCTCGCGGATCGGCGCGAGATTGTCTGGGGCGCGGGCAAACGACCAGGCCGGGCGCACCAGGATGAGGCCGATAACGCGCTCGGGATGCGTTTTTGCCAGATGCAGTGCGATCGCCGCGCCCATGGAGATGCCGCCGGCGATGAACCGGTCTACTCCCTTTTCGTCTGCTGCGGCGATGACGTCGGCTGCAAACATCGCAATCGAGAAGGGGCGTGGCGCGCCGAGCGTCGAGCTCCCATGCCCGCGGCACTCAGTCGTGATCCGCCGCCAGTCGAGACCTTCGGGGATAACCTGTGCGACCTGCGCCTCATTGCCTCCGAGCCCGTGTTGAAAGAGCAAGGCTTTGCCTGTTCCGCAGTCGTAAACTGAAAGGTCGGCATCGTCTCGTCTGAAGGCGATGTGCGTCTTCATGGGATCAGATCCGAAAGAAATCTGGCGACGGCGGGTGCTTCCTCTGCCGTAAGACCATGCGTGACGAGAGTACCGTCGAAACCGGTCACGCACAGGCCGTCGATGAAGGCAGGGAAATCGACGATACCTTGACCTGCTGTCGCGAAGCGGCCATCGGCATAACGATCCTTCGCATGGGCCATCGCCACGTACCCGGCCGAGATATCGATTGCTCTGTCGACGATGTCGGACACTTCGGCCGGTGTCGCCTGCTCGAAGAGGTTTGCCGGATCGAGCACGATGCGCAGGTGCCTCGACCCCATCTCTCCGATCAGTCGCACCGCATCAGCGGCGGAAGTGACGATGTTTGCCTGTTCCGGCTCAATGCCGAGATCGATATCGTGCCGCTCGGCGAGTTCCAGCGCTTTTTCCATTTCGGCAGCCATATCGGCCCAGGCAGACGGAAGCGCATTGTCCGGATGATGCATCCATTGATCCTGGGCATGGCGGCTGCCTGTGCAAAGCGTCACAAGCGGAATCTGCAAGGCCGCTGCCGTTTCGATCACCACCCCAAGCTGTTTAAGCCCTTTTTCCCGCACGGATTTGTCCGGGTGGGCCATGTTATAGGTGCCTGAAAGTGCCGCGAGTGAAATACCGGTCTCTTCAGATGCCGCCCGGATCGCGGCGATCGTTTCCGGCGCCACTGCATCCGGCATCGACGGCAGGCCGACGCAGGCGAGATTGAACTGCGTTGCCGCATATCCGCTGTTGCGCACGGCCGAGAGCACCTGTCGAGGATCGGTGCCGGGGAAGGTCTTTGCGAAGATGCCAAGCTGCATCAGACCGATCCCGTGACGGTTGCGAGTTCGACGCGTTCGCCCGTTTCGACCGAGCGGGCGATGGCGACCATGGCACGGATGGAGGCGATGCCGTCCTCTATATCGGCGCCGCGCATTGGCGCGCCGTTCAGCACGGTATCGGCAAGCCCTTCCAGTTGCCGGCGGAAGAAGTGCCCGTCGGCGCCCAGTGGCTTGCGCGTGGTCGCGTCCTTTTCGTGGAAGATCTCGACCTCGCTCGCCCTGAAGTACCAGGGATTGAAGGTCTTGGCGATCACCGAACCGTTTTCGCCATAGAGCTGGAAGCCCTCATGCCAGTCCATGCGGACCGCGACCGTCAGATCGAGATGACCGAGTGCGCCATTGGCGAACTCGGTTTCCACGAACCAGCAATAGGCGCCGGCACGCTCGAGAAGGCGGGCTCGCACCGCGACGATCTCGCCACACAGGAAACGGGCGGTGTCGACGAGATGCGAGCCATGCGCCAGCATGAAATACTGGCGCAGGTCAGCCTTGGGGTTTCCGGAGGGTTTTCTCGCGAATTTGCTGGTGATCGGCAGCGGTTGAACCGCATCGGTATTGGTGTAGCGGTGGGTGGAGTCGCAGTACCAGGCTTTCAGCGCGAAGATCTCGCCGATATCGTCACGGACAAAATCCCGTGCAGCCTCCAGCGCCGGGTCGAAACGCTTCATGTGACCGACCTGCAGCACTTTGCCGGAGCGCTTGACGGCGTCGGCGAGCGCGCGGCCCTCCTCGATCGTCACGCCGGTCGGTTTCTCGCAGAGCACATGCTTTCCAGCATCGAGCGCCTTGACCGACATCGGCACGTGATAGGCGTCCGACGTGGCGATGATGACGGCTTCCAGCTCGGGATCGGCAAGCATCGCGTCATAATCGGCGTACATCTTCTGTGGTTCGTATGTCGCGCCCATGCGCGCGAGCAGGTCGGGTGCTGCGTCGCAGATGGCGTAGAGGTCGGCATTCCCAGCCTTCACGCAGGATTCGAGATGGGCAAACTGCGCGATCGGGCCGCAGCCGAGCACGCCCACACGCAGCCGACGGTCTTCCTTACGGATCATGACTTCTCCCTCAGGCGCCGTAGCGGCGCATCGTTTCCCGGTTCGTCCGGACGGCTGCCACGGGATCGGCGGCGGCCGTGTCTGATTCCTCTTCCAAGACCAGCCAGCCATTGAAGCGCGGCGCGGCAGCGACGATGTCGATAACGGCGAGCGTATCGCAGACCCCTTTGCCAAGCATGGCCCATTTGCCCTCTGCATCGACGTCCTTGAGGTGCAGGTAGCGGATACGGTCCTGATAGGTTCGCAGCGTATCCAGAATATCGTCGTGGCCGCGCAGAATATGACCGGTATCCGGCACCCAGCCGACGAGGTTCTTGTCGAGAAGCGAGAAGATCCTGTCATAATCGGCGCGGTCGAACAGCAGCGTATTGTGGTGCGAGCTCGGATGCACAGCGATATCCACGCCGGAAGCTTTGCCCAGTTCGCCCGCCCGATTGTAGAATTCCGCGGCGATTTCGAATTTCGCCTCCCGCGATCCTTCGGAGACCACCGTCGCAGAGCCGATCGAAACGAAGGCGCCGGAAAAGGTGGCCGCGAAATCGATCCAGCGTTGTGTGATCGTGAGGTCGTTCTCGATCTCTTCCCTGAGGGTGAAGCCGCTTTTGGAGCCAATCGCAAAAGACACGAGCGTCAGGCCATGTTTCTTCAGGCTCGCGGCGAAATTATCGGGATGATCCGCGTAGCGACCGATCATCGTGTCGGTAATCTCGATGCCCGCGTAGCCGCCCGCCGCAATGGCTTCCAGCAGATCGTCCGGGCCGCCATTCCAGTTTCTCCCGAGCATTTCCCAGGTGAATGTCTGGCAGCCGACTTTCAGGTCTTTGATACTCATGCCCATTCCTTGACTTCGACCCGCGTAGGCCTTCGTTGATATGCCGCTGGACCGGTTGACCGCGCTCTTGGCATGATGGTGAAGCGGCGACGTCCCCTGGCGAGCTGCGTGTAACGGTTGGATTGCTATTTCCGCATGGTTTATAAAAATTTGTCGCGCGTCAAGAAATAAAATGTTCTATAGCGGTTGTCGCTGCGGCAACGCCCATCGATGATGGGCGGAATATCTGAAATTGGTGGGGAGGCCAGTTTATGAGAGCATATCCGGAGACCAGGCTGGGCATCGGCGTTATCGGCTGCGGCAATATCTCGATGACCTACCTGCGTAACGCCGCCCTGTTTGCCGGAGTCGAATTGAGGGCCTGTGCCGACATCTCATCCGACATGTCGGCACTGAGAGCGAGGGAATATGGCATCCGGGCGACGGAGGTCGATGCGCTCCTGGCCGACCCCGAAGTCGACCTGGTCCTCAACCTCACCATCCCGGCCGTCCATTTCGACGTGACGATGTCGGCGCTTTCTGCGGGCAAGCATGTCTTCACCGAAAAGCCGCTCGCGACGTCTGCTGCCGAGGGCCGCAAACTCGTGGCCGAAGCTGCAGTTCGCGGTCTTCTGTTGGGTTCGGCTCCTGATACATTCCTCGGCGCCGCCGGCCGGCGTGCGCGAGGCCTGATGGATGCAGGTGCGATCGGCCACCCGGTCAGCGGCACCGCCTTCATGTTCGGCCGCGGCATGGAACATTGGCATCCCAATCCGCAATTCTATTATCAACCCGGTGGCGGGCCGATGTTCGACATGGGTCCCTATTATCTGACGATGCTGGTCAATCTGCTCGGCCCGGTGAAAAGCGTCATGGCGATGGCGACGAAAGGCCAGGAAGAACGGTTGATAACCGCTGAGGGCCCCTTCAGGAACACGACGTTCAAAGTGGGCACGCCGACCAATGTGCTCTCGCTTCTCGAGTTTCAATCGGGCGCGACGGTGAATTTCGGTACGTCGTGGGATGTCTTCCGGCACTCCAATCATCCGATCGAATTGCACGGTACGGAGGGTTCGTTGCGCCTGCCCGATCCCGATACGTTCGGCGGAACGGTCTCGTTCTCCGAGCGCGGCGCCGAATGGAAGAATTTCGAAAGCGAAAACGAGCTGTATGGCGCGCTGAACTGGCCGTATAGCGCTCCTGATCGCGCCAATTATCGCATGCTGGGCGTTGCCGATCTCGTGTGCGCGCTTGGCGAGGGCAGGGCGCCGCGCGCCTCCGGCGATCTGGCACTTCATGTTCTCGAGATCATGGAAGCGACCCTGGCGTCCAGCGAGGCCAGGAGCGCGGTTGCGATTGCCGGCACAGTTGCACAACCGCCGCTGCTTGGGGACGATGAAGCCCGCAGCCTGCTTGCTTGAGGTGAGACGATGAAAGATCGATTGGATCCCGGCGCTGCGCGTGTCCTCGCGCTCGGTCGCGCAGCAAACCAGCCGCCCTTTGAGCAGGGGACAGTAAGTGAGGCGCGCGCTGCCTATGACGCGGGGTGCCCGACATTGCAGGGCGATCGCGAGCCTGTCGCGGCCATCGAGGACAGAACGATTGCCGGAACGGGCGGCCCGATCCCGCTCAGGATCTACCGAGGCGTCGGCGCTCCGAACGCGGATGCGCCGGCACTTCTCTACCTTCACGGTGGTGGCTGGGTCGTCGGCACGCTTGAATCCCACGACGAGATCTGCCGGTGGTTTGCGAATATCGGCGCCTCCATCGTATTTTGTCCGGACTATCGGCTGGCGCCTGAGCACAAGTTCCCGGCGGGTTTGGAAGATTGCGTATCGGCGCTTGCCTATGTGGTGGAGCAGGCAAGCGCGCTTGGTATCGATCCAGATCGGATTGCCGTCGCGGGCGATAGTGCCGGCGGCAATCTGGCCGCTGTCCTGTCAGTTCTCGCGCGCGATGGCGTTGCGCAGAAAATCTCGGCGCAACTTCTGCTCTATCCCAACACCGATGCCGGGCAGAGGACCGATAGCTTTGTCAGATTTTCAGAAGGATACGGTTTGACTGCCTCGACGATGCGCTGGTTCCGCGATCATTATGTCCGCGACGCGGCTGATATCGGTGATTGGCGCGTCTCACCGCTACGGGTCGGAAATGTCGTGGGCTTGCCACCGGCCTTCGTCGCGATTGCGGGCCAGGATATCCTCGCAGACGAAGGCGAGGCTTATGCCCGCCGGCTTGCCGAGGCGGGCGTCCCTGTAGTCCTGCGGCGTTGGCAGGACCAGATCCACGGCTTCGTTTCCATGGGGCGGCACATTCCGGCGGCGCGGCGGGCGGTGGAAGAAGCGGTTGCCGGATGGCGCAGCCTCGTCGATCACGCCGACTGACGCATCACCAATGTACCGTCGAGGATGATTTTTCGTGCAACGACCTGCTTGGTGTCGTTGTCTTCGTCCAGCATTGAAAGCAGTGTGTCGACACTGCTGCGTGCCATGGCGGTGAAATCTTGCGCCATCGTCGTCAATGGCGGGCAGGTATAACGGCTGAGAGGGTGATCGTCATGGGCGGCGATGCGAAGATCGCTATCGCTCCTGCGGCCGATGCGGAGGCCGCGCGAGTGGGCGGCTGCCATCGCGCCGAAGGCGAGGCGATCGTTCGCGCAGAGAATTGTCCTGCCCGGAAGCGTTCCAGCCGCGATCATTGCGTCGGTCTGCTCATACCCCATACGTTCGAAATCCCAGCCGTAGCTCTCGGTGGCGCCAAACACGACCGGTTCGAAACCGAACGCTTCCATCGTGGCGACATAGCTTGCCAGCCGCTCCCCGGAATTGTGATTGACATGCGGAATGTCGAAATATGCAGGCGGCTCGCCGGAGCGGCAGAGATAGTCGACAATTGTCGCAACGCTTTGGGCATTGTTGTTGCCAATGAAGGGCGTGTCGCCCTCGATGAACGTATCGAAGTAGACAATGGGAATGCTCTCCCGGAGTTTTTCGAAGATGCCAGGCTCGGAAGAAAGACCCAGAGGCGCGATGATCGCGCCGGCAGCCTTCAAGGACAGAAGCGTGTTGACGGCCTCGGCTTCAAGATCCGGCAAGCCGTGGGACGAGATGACGATTGGCCAGTAACCTTCACCCCGGACGAGCAATTCCAGACGGTTGACCATTTCGGCATAGAATGGATCTGTGATGACAGGCACGAGAATGCCAACGTTGCGTGTCCTCTTGCGATTGAGATTGCGCGCATAGAGATTAGGACGGTAGTCCGATGCCGAGAGCGCATCCTCGATGCGTTTGCGTGTCACCGGCTTTACGCTGCTCGGGTCATCGAAATACCTCGAAAGCGTCGGACGAGAAACGCCACAGGACCGGGCGAAATCGTCCATAGTTTTGATCGTCATCTTGTCCATCGGCAATTCTGGTTGCACTGCGCCAAGGCACCTCTGCGTAAGCCGATGTCGCAAGGGCGGTCAGTGTGGGGGCTTCGAAATGCGTTTGTAGCCTGACAATATCGCATGCGCAAAATTTTTTGTTACGTAGGTACAATTGGCAGCCTAAACGCCCCTACACATAGCGCACTTCGACCCCCAGCTTGTCCAATCGGCTGCGAATCCCGTGCGGCATGCCGGTGTCGGTGATGATCAGATCGACACGTGAAAGCGAAAATGCCTTGGACGAGGCGCCAATATCCCACTTGCTGGAATCCGCCACGAGGATGACGCGCCTCGCCATGCGGACCAGATTGCGTTTGGTGCGTGCAATGTCTTCCGAGACATCGACGACATCGAATGCGTGATCGATGGCATGAGCACTGAGGAACGCCTGGTGGGCGACAAGACCGCCCACGGCCTTGTCGGAATCCGAGACGATCGTGCTGACGGTACTTGGAAAGACACGGCCGCCTATCATATGCACGTCCAGCCCCGGCCGATACATCAGATGCTGCGCGATATTCATGGCGGTTGTGGCCACGACAACGTTATTGACCGGGGGCATTTGCATGGCAACCTGCAGAAGTGTCGAGCCGCTGTCGAACACAACGGACTGGTTGTCGATTATTTGACGTGCCGCCATCTGCGCGATGCGTCGTTTGGCGTCGAAATTGCGGTTCATCCGTTCTTCGAAGGCTGCTGCGGGCGAACTGGCCGGCAATGCGATTGCGCCGCCATGCGTTTTGATGAGCTGCTTCTTGGCGTCCAGAATTTCCAGGTCGGATCTGATGGTCACCTCGGAGACACCGAAGTTTTCCGCCAGCTGCGTGGTGCGCGCCTGGCCGGTCCGCTGAAGTTCCAGCATGATCTGATGTCGCCGTTGTTCCGCAAGCATGTGTGACCTCGAATTCCCTTAGATGACGGTACCGATCTTTCGAAAATCGAAAATGCACGGCAACTATTGTGATCAAAAGACGCGATGGAGGGCGGCATCAACGCATGCTGAGCCCACGTTGCTGTCATATTAAATCAAAACGAAAGAAATCGAAATATTGAACGTTCGTTTATTTTCGAGTTAGGGTCTCAACGCGAGATCAAATTGTAGAGGGACAGCATCGATATGGGCCTTGGAACCAAAATTCGCCTGTCACGGCTGTTTTCACATCCGTCGGGGCATCTGTTCGGTGGCGCGGTCGACCACTTCGTTGGCTATGGCAACGTCCGTGAGGGCGGCCTGGCGGATCTGCCGGGCGCGCTGAAGCGGGTGATGGCCGGAGAGCCGGACTATATCAGCATTCAGCCGGGGGCTGCGCGTCATTTGTGGCCTGCCTATGCCGGCAAGGCGGCACTGGTCATTCAAGCCGGCTGCTTTACGCCGGACGATCGAATCCGTCAGTTGATCGCGACCCCGGAGGACGCAGTGCGCTACGGGGCCGATGCTCTGGCCGTTGCCATTCCGGTGCGCGGCAATACGGAAGGTGACTACATTCGCTGGCTCACCGACACCGTCAACTCCGCTGCCCGCTTTGAAATGCCGGTCGTTGCCCATGTCTATCCCCGCGACTATTCAAACGGCGGCAAGATTGTCTTCACCCCCGACGAAATCGCCTATGCCGTGCGGATCGGGTTTGAGACCGGCGTTGACGTGATCAAGGTCGGATACACCGGAGACTTCGACTCATTCCGGGAAACCGTCACCACCTGCCCGGTTCCGATCGTTATCGCGGGCGGTCCGAAAACGGAAAATCTGCTCGGGGCTCTCACTCAGACCTTCGATGCCTTGCGGGCGGGAGCGAAGGGTGCCGTAGTGGGACGAAACCTTTGGGGACACGGCGATACGACGATGGCGGCGCGCGCCTTCAAGCTTGTTATTCACAGCGGTATGGCGCCGCAAGAGGCGCTCGCTGCCGCGGGCGGTTAACGGGTGACACACAACCTTCAGGTTCTCGGCTTCGGGGCGCTGGCGATCGACGATATCATCTACGTCGATCGGCCGCTGAGTGTCGGCAAGGGAAAGGTGACAAGTCGCACCCAGGACCACGGCGGCAATGTCGCGACGGCCCTTGTTGCGGTCGCAAAGCTGGGGGGACGGGCCGGTTTCATCGGCTGGCTGAGTGATCAGCCTCTTACCGATATCAGCGCCCGCGAGCTCGAACGGCATGGCGTCGATATATCCTTTGCACCGCGCCGCCCCGATGCCAAGCCGATACGGTCGGTGATCACGGTCGGACCTGAAGGCGACAGGTTTATCGCCTATGACGACAATGTGCCGCACGGAACCTCCGAGGCACTCGCCGATAGCACTCTTGCACAAGCCCAGGTGCTGTTGATCGACGGCTATGCCACCCACGCCGATACGATCGTTGCGCGCGCCCGCAAGCTGGGCCTTGCTGTGGTGGCAGACATTGAATGGACGATCGGGCCTGCGACCGAACGATTATTGAGCCTGTCCGACCATCTGGTACTGCCATTGAAATTTGCGCAGACTTATTCCTGCGAATCCGATCCGGCGTTGATCCTCCATAAGCTCTGGTCTGACGACCGCACCGCAGTCGTTTTGACCGACGGTGAGCGAGGATCCTATATCAGGCAGACGGGAGACGCCGTTTTTTGGCATGTTCCGGCCTACGAGGTCAAAGCGGTCGACACGACGGGCGCCGGAGATTGCTTCCACGGTGCTTATGCTTTTGCGCTGACACAGGGAAAGCCTCCTGTCGACTGCGCCGTCTATGCAACTGCCGCAGCCGCGATTTCGGTGACTGGCCCCGGTGGCCGCATGGCCCTGCCGGATCAAAGCGCCTGTCTCGCGTGGCTGGCGAGGGAAAATGCACCCGTGCCCAGACCGATCGCGCCACCGGACTGAGAGTTCACCACACCGGTGCCCTGGACGATCGGATCAGCGCTGCGCAGACGATGGTTTCGGTTCGACGCCGGGGAGGGGCTGTCCTGGGGATTGGATGGCGACGATACTAAGGAGGAAGTGCCGTGGCTGTTGTTGTACTGGATAAAATTTGCAAGACCTTTGGAACCAAATTCCACGCGATCAAGGATCTTAGCCTGACGATAAATGATGGCGAGTTCCTCATCCTCGTCGGTCCTTCAGGATGTGGAAAATCGACGGCATTGCGCATGATCGCCGGGCTGGAAGAGATCAGCAGCGGGACCCTGAGCATCGGTGGAGAGAATGTCGAGGATCTCGCGCCGAAGGACCGGGACATAGCGATGGTCTTTCAGAATTATGCGCTTTACCCGCATATGACGGTGTTCGAAAATATTGCCTTCTCGATGAAGCTTGCAGGCAAGAGCAAGGAAGAGCGCACGAAGCGGGTCCATGAAATTGCCAAGACCCTTCAACTGCATACGCTGCTCGACAGCAAGCCGGCCGCGCTCTCCGGCGGCCAACGCCAGCGGGTCGCCATGGGGCGCGCAATGGTGCGGGAACCGGCAGCGTTTCTCATGGACGAGCCCCTGTCAAACCTCGATGCCAAGCTGCGCGTGCAAATGCGCGCCGAAATCGTCAGCCTGCAAAGACAGCTTGGCGTGACGACGATCTATGTGACGCACGATCAGACCGAAGCCTTGACCATGGGCGACCGGGTTGCGGTCTTGAAGGGCGGCGTCCTTCAGCAGGTCGACACACCAAAAACATTGTACAGCCGGCCGGTCAACGCCTTCGTTGCGGGTTTCATCGGCTCGCCATCCATGAATCTGTTCGAGGGCCGCTTGCAGAACGGCAGGATTGATCTGCCGACCTTTTCCATACCGGTCGCGACGACCGCATTCGAGCAGTCTCCCGGTCTGAGGGCGTTCGAAGGCAAGACGATCGTCTTCGGCATTCGCCCGGAAGACCTTTACGACAGCGGACTGGAATCGGGATCACGCTACGCGACGATCCCTGCCCTCGTGAAATCGATCGAGGAGTTGGGTTCGGAGCTGATCGTTCATCTGAAGATAGAAGCAGCGCGGATCGATTCCGGTGACCCGGATGCCGTCGAGGACTTGAGCGGCGCGGCAAATGCCGTGGCGAAGTTCGAATCCGTGAGCACAGTCCAGCCGGGCGCAATGATCAACCTGGCGATCGATGTAGCCAAACTACACTTCTTCGATCCTCAGACGCATCTGGCAATCTAGCAAGATCTGCGGCGACGGAGCTGCTTGGCGGGCGTTCGCAAGAGCGCCTGATTGCGTCATCGTTCACAAGTCCTCGCCGCTCCTTGCCGGCCGGCTTTGCGCGTTCCGCATCGAAAGTGCAGGATCTTACACCGTTTCGTTACCCGTGACTTTGCGGCCAAAGGCTGAGTTCTTTTGGCGTTAGTTAGTTGGCGCCTGATTTCTACTTTAAGGTGCTAAGTCCGTGAGGATAGCCTGGCGGAACCCCGCTTTTCCTGGATCGCCAAAGCCTTTCATTTGTTTTCCTTTGGGCGGCGCAGCTTTCATTTGTTTACGAAAGTAAAGAAAAAATGCGACATGAGCAATATGCCGGAAAGAAAAAACGTCTTCGCCGTTGGAAGATAAAATGTATAAAAATCAATAGCTTGAAGTAATTTTTGTCGCCCCTGAAGCCCTCCTGCTTTTTCCGATTGCAGTTCTTCATTGACAGCCAGACGCCTGGAGGAACCTACTTCGGTCTCGATCGGGAGGATCGAGCGAAATATCGTTTTCAGGGAGGGAAACATGAACGTCAGAAGATTTATCGTGGCGGCTCAGTCGGCTGTGGCCGCCTGGGCACTATGCGCCACCTGCGCCTTTGCCCAGACCAATCTCGAGTTCATCCAGTGGTGGGAGCCAGAAATGCCCGCCGGTGCTCTGCGCAACATCATGGATGACTTTGAAGCCAAGAACCCCGGCATCAAGGTGACGCTTGTCAGCGGTCCCTATTCCGCCACCCATGATCAGATCGTCGTGGGCGCAGCGTCCGGGACACTCAGCGATGTCGTCGGCCTGGACGGCGCATGGGTCAACGGCTTGGCAAAGCAGGGCGCAATCGCCTCGATGGACAGCCTGATGGCTGATGCCAAATATGATCAGAGCCAGATCGCCGACATCATCAAGGTCAATGGGCAAAGCGTCATGTTCCCGCTTGCCTCGTTCGTCTACCCGGTCTTTGTCAACCTCGATCTGGCAAAGGCGGCCGGGGTCGAAAAGTTGCCGACAAACCGCACCGAATTCGCTGCTGCCGCGAAGAAGATGACCAATGCGGACAAGAACCAATATGGCTGGGTGTTGCCTCTCTCGTTGCAAAACCCCGGCGGCATCCAGAATGACGTGATGTCCTGGGTCTGGGCATCCGGAGCATCCATGCTGAAGGATGGCAAGCCAGATCTGGAAAATGCCTCTGTCGTCGGCACGCTTGAATACATCAAGTCGCTGCAGGACGCCGGCGTCATCTCGCCTGGTATTTTTGCCAAGAAGGAACAGGACAAGGTCGAAGAGTTCGTCAACGGGCGTGTCGGCATGATGATCGACTCGTTGGCGCACATCAATCTCATTCGTCAGCGAAACCCCAATCTCAAATTCGGCATCTCCGCCCTTCCAGCCGTTGACGGCTACACCGGCAAGCGCGGGTTGCCCTATGCCTCCTGGGGCATCGGCATCAGTGACAAAAGCGAGCACAAGGCGGAGGCCTGGAAGCTCGTCGAATATCTGATGAGCCCGGAAGTGAACAGCCGCCTCGTGTCGATCGCCAACGCCTTCCCGGGTAATATCCACGCCAAACCCGATTTCTCGAAATCGGACCCGCTGTTCGAAGAAGCCTTCAAGATATTCCAGAGCGGGAAGCTCGCCAACGAATTCGTCGGACTGCCCGTTGCCGAAGATCTCATGCGTCAGATGAATGTCGAAGTTCAGAAGATGTTCGACGGTCAGCAAACCGCAAAGGACGCGGCTGCCAATACGCAGAAGCAATGGTTGGTCGAATTCAGCAAGTAGTCTCCCAAGACGGACGGCAGCGTGACAAACTTCGATCACGCTGCCGTCGCATCGCGACGAAGCAATGCGTTACGACCAGGGAGAAATTACCTCTCATGAGCCTCGCCACCGAAACTATGATCCGGATGCAATCAAAAACGCGCAAGCGCGGTCTGCTGTCTTACAAGACAAGAAAGAGGCTGGTTCCCTACCTTTATGTTGCGCCAGCGACGTTTCTATTCTGCCTCCTCATGCTGTTTCCCATGATCACCGTTCTGCGCTATTCGCTGATGGACGGTGCGATCACGAAAAAGGACGCGTCCTTCGTCGGATTGCAGAACTATGTGACGATCTTCAAAGATCCGGTTTTCTGGCAGTCGGTCGGGCAGACACTCTACTTCACGATAATGAGCGTCATTTTCCATCTTCTGATCGGTCTCGCCTTCGCCCTTCTGCTCAACAGCCAGCGTGTCGATCCGTTGGTCAGAAGCATTCTGCGGGTTCTCTACATTCTGCCCTGGCTCTTCACGGCGGTAATCATCGCAATCATCTGGCGGCTGCTTCTGGATCCGAATGGCGTCGTCAACAGCATCCTGATGACGCTCCATATCATTGACTTCAAGGTCGAGTGGTTTTCTTCGACGAAAACCGCGCTGCATGCGCTGACCTTTGCGAATATCTGGGCGGGATACCCGCTCTATATGGTGAGCCTTCTCGCCGGTCTTCAGGGCATCCCCAAGGATCTCTACGAGGCCGCCGGCATTGACGGCGCCAACGAGTTCCAGAAATTCCGCTACATCACGATCCCGCAACTGATGCCGATCATCATCAGCATCGCCTTGCTTGATTTCATCTGGACGATGCAGGTCTTTCCCCTCGTGTGGATGACGACGGGAGGCGGTCCGATCTACGCGACCGAGGTGCTCAGCACCTACACCTACAAACTGGCGTTTTCGAGTTATGAATTTTCGCGCGCGTCGGCGAGCGCAATCTTCATTCTGATCATCTCGATGGGCGCCACATATTTCTACATCAAACATCAGAAGGCCAGGTGACCGGTAATGGCAAAACGCTCTCTCAGTCGCACCATCGTACCGACCCTCCTGACATATCTCGGGCTGGCGGTCGGGCTGGTCTTCGCGGGCTTTCCGATCCTGTGGATGTTCTTCACGTCCTTGAAATCGAACACTGAGATCTTTGCCCTGCCGCCGCGGCTGCTGCCCGACCGTTTCACCAGCGTCGCCTATCTTGCGATCTTCAGCGACCCAACGAAGGTTCGCTTTTTTCTCAACAGCTATCTCGTCGCGGGAGTGGTAACGGTTCTGACGGTGCTGATCGCCATCCTGACGGCCTATGCTTTCAGTCGGTATTCATTCCGGCTCAAGAAAACGCTGAACGTGTTCATCATCAGCACGCAGACCGTGCCGCCGATCACGCTTTTGATCCCCTATTTCGGCATGGTCGTCGCCTTCGGCATTTTCAACACCTATTTTGCGCTGATTTTAACCTACATGGTTTTCACGCTGCCTTATGCGATCCTTCTCATGACTGGCTATCTCAATACCTTGCCGAAGGAACTCGACGAGGCCGTGCTTGTCGATGGCGGGTCGAGCTGGACGGCGCTCTGGCGTGTAATCATCCCGCTGTCGGTGCCGGGCATCGTCGCGACGGCGGTCTATACATTCTTGCTGGCATGGAACGAATTCCTCTTCGCGCTGACCTTGACGAAGTCAATGGACATGAGGACTGTTCCCATCGGTATCGAGTTGCTTATGGGCCAACACGCGTTCGAATGGAACGAGATGATGGCGATGAGCGTGCTCGGATCGCTCCCGCTTCTGGTCTTGTATCTGATAGCCCAGCGCTACTTCCTCGCGGGCATGGCGGCCGGGTCGGTAAAGAGTTGAGCATGCGATCTATTGCCTTCGACGCACTAACGCTTCGCGAAAACCATCTTGCGTATCGTAAGTGTATCGCTGCGCTTGCCGGACGACTGTGCGGGTCATGAGCTCGACTGATCGGTGTCCGTCATCGACGGCCAACCGAGTCTGAGATGGAAAACGCGGTGGTCATCACATTGCAGGCGGTGGCTCGCGAGGCCATCATGGCGTGCCATACCGCTCAGCGCTAACGGGCACGATGCTCGCGATCGTTGGCCCACCGTCCTTGAGGGCGATTGGCCAAACGAGGCGCTCGAGCAGGACGTTCAAGCAAATACGACGCCGTGAATGCGCCGTCGAGAAAGGAGGGGGCAAAGATCGGCCCACGTTTCCACCATCCCCGCAAACCTCCCGTGACCTCGCCACCACCGCCTGACGAAAACCGATTGACTGTCGCTGCAGATGTCGTTTCTGCGCGTACCCAAGGGGGAGAAGTTCGCACCAAGTTCTTGTGCTATTCCATAAAAGACCGCTTTAAGAGCGATGCCTGCTTCTCTCCCTCGATAGGGCAATTCCATCCCGCAGTTTACACTTCCTAAGGTAGATTATCGTTATGCTGGTGCTACCTTAAAGCGATCCTGTGAGGTCTACATGGAACTCCCTCCTTCTTTTTTCCAGAGATATCGTTCGCGGCCGTAGAATACAGGAGGCTATCGATCTCCGGAAATGGCGCAAACTTACGGCGCTCGCTGTAGCCCTGGGTGTAAACGAAAGTGCGCTAACGCGCTGGCGCAAAGGCGATTCAATTTCGCTGGAGAGTGCCGCAAATCTCTGCAAGGCCCTGGATGTGTCCCTCGACTGGTTGGTGCTTGGGCGAGGCTCACCTGAACACCATAAGCTACCCTCGCGCTCTGAACCGGAGCACGAATTTGCCAGTCTCTTCCGTGCCCTTCCGCCCGGTGCCGCAGATCACCTCACGGCCTTCCTACGGTCTGTTTGTTCAGATGGGTGACCATCATTTTGCGCAGAGCGAAAACAATCCAAGGTCGTTTTGCGAACAGAAAAATACCTATAAGTTGAAAATATCCATCAATCGATGTCTATTTGTCTCGCATTCCGGCTGTATTTGCCGAGATCGCAACTGCATTGTGCAAGAGAAGTCACGGTATAGAGCCAAATATAACGGGTCTATCCGATCGTTACGTTCATTTAAACCGAGATGGAGACGATCATGAATTCGATTACACTTGATTCCGCAGTGGATTACTTCGCGGAAATTCGTCACCCGCATCTGCCGACCGTCAACGAAATGCTAAGGGCGGGCGCTCCGCTGCCCGGTGCGCCCAAGGATCCGCAAACTGCTTTCAATACCACCGACAATGGCCTTATCTCGGTCATCCTGGCGCAGCCCAAAGTGCCTGACTCTGTTCAGAAGGAGTTGGACGTTCAGCGCCAAAACCTCATCGACCTGACCGGGGTCGCATCGGCCTATGTCCGCAAGGCCGCGGACAAAGCCAACGATCCCAACAAGGTCTACGACACCATGCTGTGGCAGAGCGTCTTCAATCATCTGCCGCTGATGGGGCCGAGCCAATTTGTCAAGCAGACGATGACCCAGAACATCAAGGGGGTGGAACTGGCTGGAAAATTCATCTCGACGATTCTTGGCGTCGCGGTGGGCGGTGGACCTGCATTGGCCTCCTTTGCTGAATTCGTTTCAGGGCTCGGCGATTCCATACGGATGGGGGTCCAGACCGGTACGAAATCCTATAGCGTCGGCACGATCTCGATCGTGCTCGAGGGCCAACAGGTCGGCAACGAGATCAAGATCAATCCCTGGCTGAAGGGGTACTTCATCGACTTTACCCAGGATGAGAAGAAGATCTACTCATCGTGTGGATCGGCCGAGAGCTTCTCGATGTCGTTCAGCTATCGCGTCGCAACATCGTTGTTCAATTACGGCGCACTCGCAAATGCTGACGTCAAGAAAAAATACGACGCCTTCATCTCGGGCACGCAGATCGACGACATCGAGTCGGCCACCAACTTCTTCGACGGCAAGTTCGATACGAACTGATCCGGCAGTGCCGCCGCTTTGCGGCGGCACGTCAACCATAGGAGAAGCTTCGATGGAAAGCTGCATCTTACTGCATTTTGTCGATCCAAAGACAGATCAATGCGTTGCCGGCTCCGTCACGCCAAGCTCTGTCCTCGACACAATCGCCGATGTCGTGGGCCGCTATGTTGCCGGTCAGCCAGGTCTGGCTGCCGCGGCAGCTTGGGAAACAGGGCTCAACCATGTGCCGTTTCTGTCACCTGCAGGTCGGTTCGAACGAACGCAGACGGTCACGAGACCTGAGCGGGATGTCGGCTATGGGCCGATCGTGACTGGGCTGATCGTGGAGCTTGTGCCTGAGGCCAGGCAGATCATTGATGATAATGTTGCCCTGCAAAAGCGCCTATCCGACATCAGCGACGAATTGCGCCAGAGCCTCATGACTTCGGCGACCGCCAGGCTCGTGTTCATAGTGATGAGCGCTATGCCAGGCGACTCCGGCAACCCTGTCGTGAAAGTATATGTGATCGATCGCCTGGCCACGACAGCACAAACCTCCAACATGAAGCCGCCCGGTGTCTGGTTGAGCCTGGCAGATGTCATTTCCGCGTATGCGTTCGACTTCGCACGCATGGCGGATGCGGCTGACCTGGCGGATTGGCAGAGGTTTGTTTCCAAGACAAAGACTGCGGGGAAGTGACACCTCGGTGCTCCCCGCAGCGCCAACGACCAAACATTGCTAGTCCGCCAACCTCGTTATCGCTCGTCTTGAAAGGAGAGCCTTCGATGTCGAACTATGTACTCGTTTGCCACGGTGACATCCGCGAGTTCGGAAGTTTTAACCTGGCTGCCAAGCAAGAGCTTCAATACCGCGGCAATTTCGGAGCCGCCCTCGACTATGGGACAGCATTGGCTGTCTGGAAAGCTTTGAGATCAGACCCCACAGTGGATGACAAAAGCCTGGCCAAGGCAATCCACAACTACCATCCCGAGCCAGTTCTGGCCGGACCGAACTCTTTCGCTCCGGATATTGATTTGGAGGGCGACGACAATCTGTTCCTCTTCCTCATCAATATGAACACTCGCAACTATATCAGGCTGAAAGATGACTGGAAAATCAAGCTGAGCAGCCTCGTCGATATATTGGGAAACCAGGGCAAAAGCAGCTTTTGGCTCAATCTGCTCTGCTGCACGGATATTCCGGGGTCCGGAATTGAAATGCCATCGGGCGCCCATTTGGTGTCTTCGTTCGAGAAGATTCTCTGAAACAGGCGACGATAGAGAGAACGTGTCGAACGGTCATCTGCCCGTTCGACGCCCTGGAGGGCGGCCGAGAGCTTGCGTCATTCGGACCGCTTTCGACCCAAGGTGATCACCGCCCCCTTGACCTCAGGTCCAGTGGGGCTGCAGGTCGGTTTCTTGCCCCCGCGGCTCGGTCACGACCGCTGGCGCTTTTTCCCGTCAACTTCAAGCCCCTTGAGTTCCATGCGGAACGGACCTTCGAGAGCGGCGACGAGGTCGTGATCACCGGGAAGTTCCGGCACCGTAAGTGAAGCTCAGCATGTCCCGCCTGTCCCTTCGGAAGACGGTTTGGAGCTAGCCGAGCAATACTACAGAGCCGCGCAGGATGTTGGTTATTCGATGGCGAGCTACCGCCTGAAAATCTCTATCCGCTGCATGTTTTTCAAAAGCTCCACTTTGTAAATGCCTCGCAGTCGAGTGTTGCCGCCATGAGAGCGGTGCGGGAGGAATCGCCGACCAAGATGTCGAACCTCGCAACCGACTGCGATGCGCCTCATGCCGCCGTGAAAAAATCGGATCGCTCTCAGGTCCAAAAAGGCGCGGCATTCACTTGATATCGGGCGACAACAGGGCGGCTTCGAACATAAACAGAACATCGCTGGCGTTCCGGCCATTTTGGGGCTATGGAATGGCAACAAAACGAGGGCCCACATGAGTCGGTTGAAGCTCCTTAGAGACCAGCGTCAGCTCGCGCTGTCAAAACTCGAACACCTGGCAGAGGACCATCCGCTTCGGCCACGATATTTGGAACGCGTGCGTGAACTGGACGATCAAATCGAAGCGCTCGGCGCCTTCGAATAGTTTGGGGCAACAAGGGATCAATAATGTCGTTGGCTGAGAAATTCATCGTCGTTCCATTCAAGCGCAACCGAGCTGGCTTGGTCCCGGGAGAGATGCGACAGGCTTCGAATGGGACATCTGCGGAAAAAATCGCTTCCGCAATGTCGGCCAGATCCCTGGGTGTCGGAGCCTATTCGGTGATGGTCGACAGCGAAACGGGTGACATGAGCTCGCCAAGGCTGCTTGCAGCCTTCGGTGAAGTTGGCGACTTAACGCAAGATTGAGATATCGCGACCGCATTGCGCCACTGCTTCGCGCGCAGCGGGCGTAAGCCGCTTCGCCCACTTATCTCGGACATCTCGGCGTTTGTAGTGTCAACTGCGGCGTTTGATGGTCGCCAATAGCTCTTCGGCCTCGGCATTCGCGTTCAGCATCAAAGCATGGTTGTCGGCGAGCGAAATCAGTGCGACCAGCGTTTCCTGCTGGCCCCATCCCGTTTCGTTCGCGTCCTCCAAGAGCTTCAGAAACGAGCTATACAGTGCATCCTGGCAGCGCACGAACCTCTCTTGCTGATCGTCCGATGGGTTGGGGGGTACTATCGTCATCGTTCCGGAGTTGAAAGAGGTTTTGGGCACTTGGCCGACGCTATTGACTGCGTCTTCGGGCATAGCCCTGCTGAAGCCCGTATTGAAGCGTCGTGCTTGCAGATGTCCCCTGACAGTGAACTTATCCACACTTTGTGCCCAGAAAGGAGCGCCCTTCTGCGGATCTTCGAACCTGCACATGTACGGCTTGCTCTGGCTTCTCACTCAGGGTGAGACGCGCAACACGAGCGTGTCGGCTCTTCACCGAGTTCTTATCTCGCAATCTTAGCCCTTTTCTCCTGCCTAGCGGCGATCGGGGAGTTCGTTGTTGTCGACCGTCCCTTGCGTGGTAGCGATGAACGCGATGCACTTGCCGCCAAGCTGGCGCGACAGCGGGCAAGTTCAGGCCTAACTCCTTGTAGGAGCAGCTTCAGAGCCGCTGATAGATCGTTCCCCTGCGCTCAAATCCACTGGGAATTCGAGAATAACTCCTACGTCTCCAGGTCAAAGCATTGTGAAACTGAACACCTCTGGCGCGTTGCAGCGGTTCAGGGCATCCTATGATGGCTGAAAATTGTGTTTATGGCAGTTGGAGGAATGCCGATGCGCTGCTTTACCGTGCTTGGACCCTCGCAGACCGGAAAATCAACAGTCGTGGAAAAGCTCGGCTCCCTGGAGGGGGTGGCGAGAAAATCCAGGTCCCCTTATGGATTGAACCTCACAGAATTCACCTTTGGAAACGAGGCCTGGTGTGCGCTGGATGCGCCAGGAGCCAACGAAGCGTTGGCGCATGCACAGCACGCGCTTCTTGCCAGCGACGCCTGCATCCTGTGCGTTTCATCGGCACCCGAGGAAGCTGTGCTTGCCGCGCCCTATCTGCGGATAGTCGAAGCCTCGGGGACGCCGTGCATCCTCTTCGTCAACCGAATGGACGAACCGAGAGGGCGGCTGAGAGACGTGATAGCCGCGCTTCAAGACTACGCCAACCACACGCTTTTGCTTCGCCAGATCCCGATCCGAGAGGGAGACAGGATCGTAGGCAGTTGCGATCTGATTTCGGAACGGGCGTGGCGTTACCGGGAAGGCCAGACGTCGGCGCTGATCGCAATCCCCGAAAGTGCCGCCGAGCGCGAGCACGAAGCGCGCAGCGAGCTCCTGGAACACCTGTCCGAATTCGATGACTGGCTTCTCGAGGAACTGATCGAAGATCGCGAGCCGGCGAGCGACGCGCTCTATGCCATTTCATCGCGGGTTCTGAGCGAAAACAGGATTATTCCAGTCCTGATCGGTGCCGCAAGTCACGGCAACGGCATGATGCGGCTGATGAAGGCGCTGCGTCACGAGGCGCCGCCGGCAGGGGTTCTTCGACAGCGCCTGGCTCGTGCAGGTAATCTCGATGAAAACAAGCTGAGCGCCGTGAGCTTCCATGCCTATCATCGTCAGAATATCGGCAAGACGGTGCTGGTGCGTGCGTTTGGTGAGGGACTTCGGCAAGGCGCATCACTCGGCGGCTCCAGCCTCGGCGCCGTGCAGGATCCCGCAAACGGACGGTCGAGCTCGGCGATCGTGCCTGCACCGGGGGATGTCTTCGCGACGGTCAAGTCCGACCATTTGCCCGTCCCGTCGCTGTTGACATCAGACGCGACGGTCGCCCCACCCGAATGGACCGCGCCGCCTACGCCGATGCTTGAAAGGATCCTGGTCCCGGGCAGCGCACGCGATGAAAACAAGCTCTCCGAAACGCTGACAAAACTTTCGGAGACGGATCGGGGTCTTGTCGTCTTGCAGGAGGAGGGCACAGGCGCCCAGCTCGTCCGCGCCCAGGGCCCGGTACATCTGCGCGATCTCTGCCGAACCCTGTCCGACGTCTTCCACATCGACGTAACCGATCGAACGCCCAACCCGATCTACCGCGAGACCATTGCAAAGCCGGCCGAGGTTCACTACCGGCATCGCAAACAGACCGGTGGTGCCGGGCAATTCGCGGATGTGAAGCTGAGCATTCGCCCCAACGAGCGCGGCCGCGGGTTCACCTTCAGCGAAACCGTCAAGGGTGGCGTCGTTCCGCGCAACTACATCCCTGCCGTCGAAGCAGGCGCGCGCGAAGCCATGGAGAAAGGGCCGCTCGGCTTTGAGGTCATCGACGTCGGGGTAACGCTCTTTGATGGTCAGCACCATGCCGTCGACAGTTCGGAACACGCCTTCAGGACTGCGTCGAAAATGGGAGTGCGACAGGCGCTTTCCGAAGGGTCGGCCGTTTTGATGCAACCGGTCTTCCGCAGTGAAATTCACATTCCGTCGATCTATTCCGGCAACCTCGTCCAGATCGTCTCCGCTCTCAAGGGTCAGGTTCTCGGCTTCGACCGGGATGAAACCGCTAAGGGATGGGACATCTTCCGGGCACTTGTTCCCGGCAGCGCACTTGACGATCTCGCGCGGGCGCTGCGTTCGGCGACGCAGGGCATTGGTTACTTTTCCAAGACCTTCGATCACTTCGAGGAGCTATACGGCAAGGAAGCGGACGCCGTCGTTAGGGCACACGAGGGACAAGGCGTCGCACACTGAAACGTTCGCGCCACTTGCTCGTTCGCAGAACGGGCTCATGTCGTTTGGCAGTTAACCGGGTTCTTCCTCGCTTGGTGTGGAACGGCGGTAGCATTCGTGCTCTCAGCAGTTCGGGATCTGCCGACCATGCATTGCGCGCTGAGGGTTCTTAGGCGGTTGATCTGGCCTTCGGCCTATCCGTTGTTCGAGGGCAGCTCGATAGCGTTGCTGACGGCGTCGCTATCGCCTCAACTCATCGATGTGGTAGGAGCGGCGAGTTGTTTCTTCAGGATCGCCGGTTCGGGTCCGCTCGAGGCCCCAACGCGCCTCGCCCTGTGCCTCAGTGAAATAGATCGGGGAGCTCTGACATTGCAATTCTTCGCAATCGCTCGGCTTCCGAAGCATCGATCGATCGGTAGGGAAACCGCAGACGAGTTCCCACGGGTCCCCAATTGCCGATCGCACTCAGCAATTTGTCGAGGGCAGCGTTCGAAAAACCCATGTTTTGGCGGAAAGGGACGATGTGATTGTCCATGAATGCGCAGATCCGTCGCTCGAGATCGAGTGCGGCATCGATGTCGCTGCGCATCGAGGCCGTCCATTTTTGCGCGCCGCGGGGGCTGAGGCAAGCGACATTGGAAAACGAGCCTGCCGCCACACCCTGCTTTGTGCCGGTCGCAAGATGATGGCCGGGAACGAAGAGCGATAGGTCCGACAGATGTTGGCGGGCTTCGGCATACCAGGCGCTGTCGCCGTCGGCGAGCTTGATGCCGGTCACGCCGGGCACTGACGCGCAGACCTCGCCCAACTCCTTGGGCGTGAGGACGCTCTTTGCGTGTGGCGGATTGTAAAGGATGAGTGGAATTCCACCGGCCGTTTCCGCGGCACGGTTCAGGAAGTCGGTCGCTTCGGCATAGGTGAGCGGCCACCAGTCCGGCAAGATCACCTGAATGGCGGCCGGATAAAGTGCGCTGGCCCGGCGGACGCGGTTGAGCATGATCAGAGGGTCCGGCTGGCAGGCGCCAATCACAAAGGGCGTCGAGGATGCGCTGCAGCGCTCGGCCAGCAATGCCTGTATCCTGTCGAACTCCTCCTCGGTCTGATTGTGGAATTCACCGGCGGTGCCGTTCGAATAAATGCCATCGACATTGGCGGCGATGAGGATATCGATCTCCTCGCCGAGCTTGTCGAATTCGATGCTATCGTCGGGCGCAATCGGCAGCAGCAGGCTCGCCCAGTTGCCGGCAATGGGGGGATGCCGCTTCTTCGCGTTCATCTATCGTTTTCCCTGAGGTTTCAATTCAATCGAGATCGTCGCGGATACAGGCCTTGAACTGGCCGGGCGCGACCTCACGCAGTTGAGGAACCGTGGCGGCGCAGGCATCGAGCGCGCTCGGACAGCGCGTGCGAAAGACGCAACCGCTTGGTGGATTGGCCGGACTTGGAATATCGCCTTTGAGGATCTGCCGGTCACGCCGGGCATCCGGATCGGGTGACGGAATGGCGGAGAGCAGGGCGCGCGTATAGGGATGCTGCGGCCTCGCATAAAGGTCGGCGCTCGGTGCGATCTCCATGATGCGGCCGAGATAGAGCACGATGACCCGGTCGCAGATATATTCGACGACAGCGAGATCATGCGAGATGAACAGCATGGTCAGGCCGAGCCGTTGCTGCAATTCGCGCAGAAGGTTGATCACCTGCGCCTGGATCGAGACATCGAGGGCGGAGACCGGTTCGTCGGCGACGATGAATTCGGGCGACAGGGTCAGGGCGCGGGCGATGCCGATGCGCTGCCTCTGCCCACCGGAAAACTCATGCGCGTAACGATTGATCGCATCGGCCGGCAGCTCGACCTGGGCCAGGGCGGCTTGGGCTCGTTCAAGCCTGTCGCGTGCCGATCCGATCCCCTGGATCTTCAAGCCCTCCGTCAGGATTTCGCCGATCGTCATGCGCGGCGACAGGCTGGCGAAGGGGTCCTGGAAAATATACTGCATGCGCGGCCGTTGCCGCCGCAGCGCCGAGGCGGAAAGGTCCGTCAGTTCTTTGCCATCGAAGCGGACGCTGCCTGACGAAGGTTCGACCAGCCGAAGGACGGAGCGCCCGATCGTGGTCTTTCCGCTGCCGGATTCACCGACGAGCCCGACGACTTCACCCTTGCCGATATCGAAGGAGATGCCTTGCAGGATAGTCAGCCGCGCACCGCGGGACGTATAGTGTTTCGAAAGGTCACGGACGGAGAGCAGGGGCTCGCTCATCTAGATCTCCTGCCATCTGATGCAGCGGCTGCGATGCTGCGAATTGATCTCTTCAAGCGCGGGAACCCCGGCGCGACAGGCATCGACCGCGAATTTGCAGCGCGGCGCGAAAGCACAACCGCTCGGCATGTTCATCAGGCTCGGGACCATGCCGGGAATGGCTGCGAGCTTTTCGCCCGCCTGTTTCATCCGTGTTGCGTCGCCAAGCCGTGGCATGGAGGCGAGCAGGCCCATCGTATAGGGATGCTTCGGATTGCGGAAAACCTCGCCGACCGGGCCTTCCTCGACGATCCTGCCAGCATACATGACCGCGACGCGATGGGCGATTTCGGCGACGACGCCGAGATTGTGGGTGACGAAGAGCATCGCCATGCCGCGCTCGCGCTGCAGCTTGAGAAGCAGATCGAGAATCTGCGCCTGGATCGTCACGTCGAGCGCCGTGGTCGGCTCGTCGGCAATCAACAGCGCTGGATCGCAGGCGAGCGCCATTGCGATCGTGGCGCGTTGGCGCATGCCGCCGGAGAGTTCATGCGGGTACTGGCCGGCGCGGCGTCTGGCGTCCGGTATGCCGACGCTTTCAAGCAGCGTGACGGCGGCATCCATCGCGGCCTTGCGGCCTGCACCGCGATGGATGCGGATCGGTTCGGCAATCTGATCGCCGATCGTGAAGACGGGATTGAGGCTCGACATCGGCTCCTGGAACACCATGCCGATGTCGTCGCCCCTGATGCGGCGCATGCTCTCCTCGTCGAGAGAAACAAGATCCTGGACCGCACCGGAGCGTGTCGTCAGACGGATGCTGCCTGCAGCGATCACCCCGATGTTGCGGGTGAGCAGCCGCATGACCGAGAGGCTGGTCACAGACTTGCCGGAGCCGGATTCGCCGACGAGAGCGAGCGTCTCGCCGGCGGCGACCGTCAAGTCGATATCGTTGACCGCCGTGATCTCGCTGCCGCGGACGCGGAAGACCGTTCGCAGTCCCTTGATGTCGAGTACGGGTTCGGCGGTCTGCACCATCAGCCCTCTCAGTTCAGCAGGCCGGTTGCACGCAGGATCGCATCGATCCGTGCGGTTTCGGCATCGTTCAGAGCAGCGCGCGGTCGCGGCATCACGGCGGAATCGATGATGCCAAGGCTGCGCATGGCGGCTTTGAAGGCACCGATGCCGGATGCGCCGCCGCTCACACGACCCTGCGCGACCCAAACGATTTCGAAGAGACGGCAAAGCCGCTCCTGCTCCTTCTTCGCAGCGGCCCAGTCACCACGCTGGGCGGCATCCCAAAGGCGGACATACCCGTGCGGATCGACATTGGCGATACCGGGAACGACGCCATGCGCACCCATCAGGAGAGCATTGTCGACGACGATCTCGGAGCCGGTCATCAGGAAGATGTCCTTGTGTTCGGCGAGGTCGAGGAGCGCGTAACGGAAGTTGCCATCGTCGCCGCTGGAATCCTTGAGGCCGATGATCGTGCCTTCCTTGGCGAGCGTGACGACGGTCTGCCGTTGAAGCTTGACGTGCACGCAGACGGGGATGTCATAGGCAACCAGCGGAACGTCCACCGCGTCGCGAATATAACGGAAGTGATCGAGGATCTCGGACTGGCTGGTAACGGTGTAGAAGGGTGCGGTCACCACTACCGCATCGGCGCCGGCCGCCTTTGCAACCTTGGAATGGGCGATGACGCGATCCGTGGTCGGATCAATGACCCCGACGATCAGCGGCACGCGCCCATTTACCACCTTGGCGGAATGCTCGATGATCTCACGCCGGGTCTTGTCGTCATGGAAGATGACTTCGCTCGTCGACCCCAGCACGAATACGCCGTGGCAGCCGGCATCGATCAGATGTTCCAGCACGCGTGTGTAGGAGGGGTAGTCGACGGTGAAATCCGGATTGAGCGGCGTGACGACGGGGGGAACAACGCCCTTGAATTTGGTCATTTTCTCTTTCTTTCGATTGTCAGTTCAGTTCGGCACGAGGGTCGAAGGCATCTCTGAGGCCATCGCCAATGAAGTTGATTGCAAGCACGGCAAGGATCAGCGCGGCACCGGGGAAGAGCCACTGCCACGGATATTGTTCGAGCACGGCCGTCGAACGGGCCGCATTCAGCATGTTGCCCCAGCTTGCCGCCGGCGGTGCGATACCGAGACCGAGGAAGGAGAGGCCCGCCTCGAGCAGGATGGCATTGGCGATCTGCAGCGTGGCATAGACCACAAGGATATCGATCGAATTCGGCAGGCCATGGCGGAAGAGCAGGTGGCCGATGCCGGCACCCATGCCGCGCGCGGCCATGACGAAGTCGCGCTCGCGCAATTCCAGCAGTCGGGAGCGGATCATGCGCGCAAGCAACGGCCATGAGAGAAGCGAGATGACGATGACCGTCGGCCAGATGCCGGTGCCCGCAATCGAGGCAAGCACGAGCAGGAAGATGACGGGCGGCAAGGTCATCACCAGATCGACGAAGCGCATGGAGGCTGCATCGGCCCAGCGTCCGGCAAGCGCGGAGATGGCTCCGAAAAGAAAGCCGATAACCGCGGAAAGAGCCGTCGATGCGACGGCAACCAGCAGCGAAATCCTGCCGCCTTCCAGCACCCGCGCAAAGACATCGCGGCCGACACCGTCGGTTCCGAACCAGTGCGTCATCGTCGGACCGCTGTTCATCGCCAAGAGATCGATGTCATTCGGCTGGAAAGTCCACCACAGCGGGTAGGAGAGGATCAGCGCCAGCATGGGAACTGCGATGCAGACGCCGGCAACGGCGGCGCGATTGTGCAGAAAGCGTTCGAAGGCGCGGGCAAGTGGCCCCGGGCTGCGGGATTGCGGAGAGCGTGCCAGCATGTCAGCCCACCTTGATGCGCGGATCGACGACCGCATACGTGATGTCGGTCAGAAGATTGACGACGATGACGCAAGCGCCGATGATGAGCGTCGCCCCCATGATGACCGGGTAATCACGGGTCTGCACGGCATCGACCAGCAGAAGCCCCATGCCCGGCCAATTGAAGACACTCTCGATGAAAATGGCGCCGCCGATCGCAAGGCCGATGGTCGAACCGACCAGCGTCACGATCGGAAGGAGTGCATTGCGCAAGGCATGCTTGGCGATCACCCAGAACTTGTGGACGCCCTTGGCGCGCGCCGTGCGGACATAATCCTGGTTCAGGACTTCGAGCAGCGAAGCGCGCATGTAGCGCATGATCAATGCGCCCTGTGCGACAGACAGAAGGGCGGCCGGCAGGATCAGGTGATGCAGGAGATCGCCAACCGAGAATTCCTCGCCAGGGGTCAGCATGCCTCCTGAGGGCATCCAGTGCAGCCGGACCGAGAAAACATAGAGGCCGATCAGCGCGCTGAGAAATGCCGGGCTCGAAATGCCGGCGAGCGCAAAGACAGACAGGGAGAGATCGGCGATGGAATTGCGGCGGACCGCGCTGATCACCCCAAAGGCGATGCCGGCGACGACAGCAAAGACAAGTGCAGTGCCCATCAACAGCACCGTCGGACCGATCCGCGATAGAACCAGGCCGAGAACCGGCTGGTCGAGACGCTTGATCGAATAGCCAAGATTGCCCGTCAACGCCTGCTGCAGCCAGCCGAGATACTGGAGGGGAAGCGGCTGATCGAGGCCGAGGCGGCTGCGCAGATCGGCGAGATCGGCCGGCGACATCGGTATGTTCGGATCGATATAGGCATCGATCGGATCGCCTGGCGCCAGGCGCAGCATCAGGAAAATCAGCATGCTCAACGCAATGAGCATGCCTATTCCTATCATCAGGCGTCTGAGACTGTATCGGAGCATCGTAAATCCGTCCGTCAGGGTGGCCGAAGCCACCCTTTAGCTTTGCGGAAACGCCTATTCGGCGACCGACCATTTCTGCGGGTCGGCCTGATAAGGCCCGCCGCCCGGCGCAGGCGTCCAGACGAAATCCTTCACCTTGGCCGAGACGACGCCGTAGCGATTGGCGACCCAGAGCGTCGCCCAGGGGAGGTTGGTGTTCATCACCTTGCAGACGTCCTGATAGGCCGCATCCCGCTTGGCGATGTCCGGCTCGCCAAGCGCCGTATCGAGTGCCTTCGAAAGGTCAGGCATGCGAACTCTGGCGACGTTCGGTCCGGCCGGTGGAATCTGCTTCTCGTTGAGGCCGACATTGATGCTTCCGGCATCCGGTCCGTTCTGAAGCCCGGCATAGACCATCTGGAATTGGGCGATATCCGGCTTCGCGTTCAGCACGATGCTGTTATAGGTCGGCGTATCGACGGCACGCGGAACGATATTGATGCCGACCTGGGCAAGCATGGCCTGGACTGCGGCAAGGACATTGGTCGCCAAAGGCGTGGTGTAATAGGTCAGAAGCGTGATTGGTTTGCCGCCGTTGATCTGATCCCAGCCTGCTTCCGTCAACAGTTGCTTGGCCTTCTCCGGATCATAGGCATAGTTGTCGATGCCCTGCGGTATCAGTTGCTCGGCAACGTAGGCGCAGTTGGCGGGTTTGGCCGCGCCGCCATAGAGGCTCTTGATGATGGCATCGCGATTGATCGCATACATCACCGCCTTGCGGACCCGCACATCCTTCCAGATCGGCGAATCGTGATTGAAGCCGAGATAGTTGACCACGAAGGAGTCACCTTCGATGACCTTGAAGTCCTTGTTATCCTTGAAGGTCGGGACGTCGTTGGAATCGACATAGGTGAACTGGATCTCGCCGGATCTCAGCGCCGCAATAGCGGCTGCCGGATTGGCGAAATAGCGATTGATGACGCGCTCCAGCGCAGGCTTGCCACCGCGATAGTCGGTGTTGGCGGCAAGTTCGACATATTGATCCGAAACGTATTTGGTAAACTTGAACGGACCGGTGCCGATCGGAGTGGTGGACCACCATGTGCTCTTCGCCAATTGGTCTGCCGGGATAGAGGAGAGCGCATGCTCCGGCAGCATCATCACCTTGGTCATCGTATCGAGGAGACTGCCGCTCGGTGCGCTGAGCTTGATGACGACGGTGTGGTCATCCGGCGCCTCGACCGACGAGACGGCCTTCAGGCGTGCTGCGAGCACCGAGCCGGTTTTCGCATCCATCGCAAGGCCCATGGTGAACTTTGCGTCCTTGGCGGTAAACGGCTTGCCGTCGTGCCATTTGGCATCCGCCAGCTTGAACGTGTAGGTCATCTGGTCCGGGCTGACCTCATAGGAGCTGGCCAGTGCGCCGACGACCTTCTGCAATTTCTCGTCATAGGTAATGAGCGGTTCGTAATAAACGCTGAGCCAGGTGAAACCGGAGGTCGCGGCGAGCGGATTGAAATTACCCTGGAAACCGCCTGGACCGACATCGAAACCGCCAGATACCGTGGCGGCCTCAGCCTGTGTTGCGATGGCCGAAGCGACAAGCCCCGGAACGGCAACCGTCGACAGCATGGCGCCGAGCGCCGCTACGGATAATCTAGACAGTCTTTTCATGTGTTCCTCCCACGTTTGAACTTGTCTTGTTGTTGGCAATCACTTGGGCAATGCCCTCGTAGTGGCGATCCATGCGCTTGCGCGCTTCCTCCAGATCCTTCGCCTCGATCGCATCGACTATTGCGGCGTGATCGCGCCAGGTCGCCATCGGATCGATATTCTCGAGGTTGACGAAATCCGATGCCTTGTAGAAGGCGAGCCAGAAGACATCGATCAGTCGCACGAGCGTCTCATTGTCCTGGCAGCGAAACAGCAGCCTGTGGAAAAGCTGGTCATCCTCGGCGAAGGTTTCGCCGCGTTCGGCATGGGCGCGCATGCGATTGACGGTTGCACGCAACTCGGCGAGATCCTCCGCGCCGATCATCTCGATCGTCTTGCCGATCAATCCCACCTCAAGCGTGCGGCGGATTTCGATCACTTCTTCGATCTGTCGCAACGCTCCGCCAAGGCCATAGGCAAGGTTGTCTAAAAGCGGCTCGAAGGAAAAGGCCTTCACGAAGATGCCGACGCCACGCCGCGTCTCCAGAACTCCGAGCGATTCCAGCGCCTTGATGCCTTCGCGCAGCGAATTGCGGCTGACGCCGAGCTGGGCGGCGAGCTCTCCCTCGGCAGGCAACATTGTTCCCGGCGCCAAGCCGTTATCATGGACGTAAGCGCGCAGGCTTTCCTGCACGGATACATGCAGCAGCGGTGCGCGTGTCAGCGGCTTCATCGATTTCAACGCCATGCCTGATCTTCTCTTCGCCTCGCCGATAAGATGGGAGCTACATATCCACTTGTAGGATATCTGTCAAATGGGCAGGTTTGGCACTGTCTGTGGAAAACTGGTTGCGACCAAGGCGATTGCCCCGTCATCTTAATACCAGTATAGATCCAGAGGGGTTTCGCAGAAAAATTTTGAGAGCATCGGGAACGCTATGGCGACGGATGAACTGATCGACGTGATCGGCAAGGAGTTACAGGCTTCGGCATCGGGTCTGCCGCTCTACAAGCGGCTAAAGTCGGCGATCGAAACTGCGATCCTTTCGAATGCGGTCAAGGCAGGCGCCGTTCTGCCTGGAGAGCGGGTGCTTGCGGAAGCCCTGTCGCTTTCGCGCGTGACGATACGCAAGGCGCTGGCGCTGCTTGAGGAGGAGGGCTTCCTCAATCGCCGCCACGGTTTCAAGACCGAGGTCGGATCACGGGTCGAAAAGTCTCTTTCCACACTCACGAGCTTCTCGGAGGATATCCTCGCGCGCGGGCTTACTCCCGGATGTATATGGCTTTCCAAGCAGATAAGCCGACCTTCCCCCACGGAAATGATGGCGCTCGGAGTGGCTGGAAACAGCCATATCCTGCGCATGAAGCGCATCCGCACAGCCGATGGCGTGCCGATTGCCGTGGAGATATCAACGGTCCCCGTTCGCTTCATTCCGTCGGCAAGCCTGGTCGGCGATTCCCTTTACCAGGCGCTGGAAGCACGCGGGTTTCTTCCTCAGCGCGCCGTTCAGCGTATGCGTTCGCGGGCGGCCTCCGCGGAGGATGCGCAATATCTCCAATGCGAAGCCGGAGCGCCGCTGCTGATGACGGAGCGCCGCTGCTTTCTCGGTGACGGCCAGATCGTCGAGTATTGCGAGAGCCGCTACAAGGGCGACGTTTATGACTTCGTGTTCGAGCTAACGCGATGATACCAGTCATAAACTGGTTGTAATCTGGTACTTTCCAATTATCGTGATGCTGAAATGGAGTGTCACGATTGCAGCGCGACGACATCAAGAAAAGCCTTATCGTTTCCTGCCAGCCGGTTCCCGGCGGGCCGACGGACACGGCTGAATTCGTCATTGGATTTGCGAGAGCCGCCGTCGATGCGGGTGCAAAGGCATTGCGGATCGAATCCGTCGGCTACGTGAAAGCGGTACGCCCCGCCGTGACTGTACCGATCATCGGCATCGTCAAGCGCGATCTCGATGACAGTCCGGTGCGGATCACGCCCTTCGTTGCCGATGCCGAAGCGCTGGCGGATGCCGGCGCCGACATCATCGCCTTCGATGCGACGGATCGCGTTCGGCCGGCATCCACAGAAGCGCTGGTCAAGGCTGTCAGGGCACGCGGCAAGCTGACGATGGCTGACTGCTCGAACCTCGAAGACGCGCGCAACGCTTTGGCAGCCGGGGTCGATTTCGTCGGCACAACGCTTTCCGGCTATGTCGGTGGGCCTGAGCCCGTCGATCCGGATATCGACCTGATCAGAGCAATGCGAGCACTCACACCCTATGTCATTGCCGAGGGTCGCATTCGCACGCCCGAGCAGGCGGCAAGTGCCGCCGACGCCGGAGCATTCGCCGTCGTCGTGGGGTCAGCGATTACACGCACCGAGCATGTGACCTCGTGGTTTCGCGATGCCGTTGCCGCGGCCTACGATGCCGACAGCCTGCAGACGGCGCTTGCCATCGATATTGGCGGCACGAAGACGATGGCAGCGCTGGTCAGAGGCAGTGACGTGCTGGATGAAATGACGGTGCCGACGGCACGGGAAGCAGGTCCGGATGCGTGGCTTTCCGTGATCGCGGACGCTACTCGATCCTGGACGGATCGCTTTTGCCGCGTCGGCATTGCCGTCACCGGTTTCATTCAGGATGGATGCTGGTCGGCCCTCAACCCGGCAACGCTCGGGATCCCCGACCGCTATCCGTTGGTTGACAGGGCAAGCGCTGTTTTCGGCAAACCGGTTTTCGCGATCAACGATGCGCAGGCGGCCGCTTGGGGAGAATATCGATTTGGCGCCGGTAGTGGTGGCGATCTGGTGTTCCTGACCATCTCGACCGGCATCGGCGGCGGCATTATCGTCAATGGTCGTGCGCTAACCGGGCTTGCCGGCCATTTCGGGCTGATCCGTGGTCCGTCCGCCGGGCAGTCGCCGCTTGAAGATCAGACGTCCGGCCGCTGGATCGCGGCGGAGGCCCAAAAGGCCGGGCATCCGGGTACCGCAGCCGAAGTGTTCGAGCAGGCCGACCGCGGCGAGACCTGGGCTGGCGAGATCGTCTCGCAATCGGCATTTCGTGCGGCAACGCTCTGCCGTGACATTCAGATGATGCTCGATCCGACGCATATCGTCATCGGTGGCGGCATCGGTCTTGCGGCGGGTTATCTCGACCGCATGCGCGATTGTTTTGCAGGTGTTGATCCTAGGCTGACGCCTGTTCTGGTGGCCGCCAAGCTCGGCAGCCGTGCGGGTATCATCGGCGTGGCGAGCCTTGCAGTTCAGGGTGACTGATGAATTCCGGAAGACATCGATCCTAACCTAACCAAAAAAGAGGGAACTACGATGACATTGAACAGAACGACCCTATCCGCGCTTGCCGTACTTCTCGCAAGCGTTGCTCTGCCTGGTACGTCCAATGCGACAGTCACCGTTCTCGGCTGGCCGGGCGGCTCGGAAGAAACGGCGCTGCGCGCAACCGTCGAAGAATACAACAAGACAGCCGGTATCAGCGATGCCGACAAGGTAGAGCTTTTGTTCTTCAACCGGGAGGGCTTCTTCGACAAGCTGCAGGCCGACATGGCAGCGGGCTCGACCGCCTTTGATATCAATCTCGTCGCCACCTACTCGATCGGCCGTTACGCGCCGTATATGGAACCCGTCGATCTCGGCGATGGCGCTGCCAAGACGTTTGGCGAATCCGTGCTGAAGACCATGCAGTTCGATGGCAAGCAGTACGGCGTGCCGACGGACCTGTCGCTGCATTTCATGTACTACCGCAAGGATCTGATCGATGCGCTGATGAAGGACGATGCGGCCAAGAAGAAATATGCCGAAATCGCCAAGCAGTATCTCGGCAAGGAATTGCAGCCGAAGGATCCGGACAGCTGGACCTGGGACGATTGGGCGGCGACGGCTCTCTATTTCTCCAAACAGGTCAATCCCGAAAGCCCCGTGCGTTACGGCACGGTCCTGCAGATGAAGAACCTGCTCTTCAACATGATGGTGTTTCAGTCCTTGCCACGCTCCTATGGTGGAAACTGGACCGATGAAGAGGGCAATATCACCGTCGATTCCAACGCCTACAAGACTGGCCTCGAACTCTATAAGAAGCTTTACGACGCTGGCGCTTCGCCCAAGGATTCGCTGAGCTACGAATATGCCGAGACCAATGCCGCGTTCGGTTCCGGTCAGGCGGCAACGGCCCTTCAGTGGAATGCGGCTGCCGCGGATCTCACCAGTGCCGAGAAAACCCCTGCCGTTGCCGAGGTCACCGGTATCGTGGCGCCGCCGGCCGGGCCGGATAGCCGCGCCGACCATATTCACGGCCTTGGCCTCGGCCTCAATAAGAACGCCAAGAACAAGGACGGCGCCGTCAAATTCCTGAAATGGCTGGCGACAGAGGATGCCGCCTTGCTCTATGCCCGAAAGGGCGGTTCGCCAGCCCTTACGCCTGACGTTGTGGCGAAAGTCGCCAAGGAACGTCCGGATCTTGTCAAGCTCGGCGAATTTGCCAGCAAATACGGCTACGTGATGAATGGTGCCACCTCGGCCAACGCACTCTCCGTCTATGAACTGCAGGCCAAGGAATTCACCGGCTACTGGTCGGGCCAGCAGAACCTCGACGATGCGCTGGCTCACACCAAGGCCGGAATGCAGGATCTCTTGAAGAAGTGATATCAGCCGGACGCCTTGCCTCCCGCAAGGCGTCCGGCCCATCCGGCGGATTGAAATGGCGATCATAAAACGTGCCGAGGCAAGAGCCTATCTCACGCCGCTCGTGGGGTTCCTGCTGCTGTTTCTCGGCTTTCCTGCTGTCATCAACCTCATCTATTCCGTCTCGACCGTCGACTTCCAGACCCTGCGAAGTCCGACGCTGAGCGGCTTTGGCAACTATGTTTCCGTGCTCGCCGATCGCGATTTCTGGCGCGCCACGTCTTTTTCCCTGCGTTTCGGCATTCTGACGGCGATAATCGAATGCCTGCTCGGGCTGTTCCTGGCGATCTTTCTGGCGCCGCTTTTATCGAAGCGATCGGCACTAATGGCGCCGCTCATGCTGCCGCTGATGGTGGCGCCCGCCATGATCGGCCTGATGTACCGTCTGGTGCTGCACGAATTTGCCGGGCCTGTGCCCTATTATCTCTTCATGTGGTTTGGCGACAGCCCGGCCTTTCTCGACGTTTCACACGCATTGTGGACCCTGATCGTGGTCGAAACGCTGCAATGGACGCCGTTCGCCTTCCTGCTCTTCTACATGGCCTATGTCGCAGTGCCGATCGACGTGCGTGAGGCAGCCGCGCTCGACGGGGCCTCGCCCATTAAAACGCTCTGGTTTGTCGAGCTGCCGTTGATGCTGCCGACACTGGTCATCGCCTTTTTCATCCGTTTCATCGACGGCTTTCGCGTGTTCGACAATGTCTACGCCCTGACGGGCAGCGGCGCGGGCGGCTCGACGACATCATTGTCGATCTATATCTACCAGGCGTTTTTCAAGGAGGGCGCGATCGGCAAGGCAGTGGCGGCTTCCGTCGTCCTCTTCCTCACGTCGCTGATCGTGCTCTACGGCCTCAACTGGCTGGCTGGCCGCAGGAGACGTGGGCCATGATCAATGCACTGCGCTGGATCGTCTTTGCGGTTGCCGCTCTCGCAATGAATTTCCCGGTCATCGTCACGCTGGTCACGTCGTTCAAAAGCGCGCGTGAGCTTTCGATCAATCCCGGTTTGTGGATCAATCAGCCGACGTTCGAAAATTACCTGCGTGTTCTGACGCAGACCGATCGCTTCAACATCTATTCCTATCTTTGGAACAGTACCGTCGCCTCGTTGATCGGCACCGGGCTTGCAATCCTGCTTGCTTTTCCCGCTGCCTATGCGATCGCAAGGAGCGAGGTCGGCAAACACACGCTGCTGCCTGTTGTCATCAATCTGCGCGCCGTGCCGCTCATCATTTTCGCGATCCCGCTCTACATGATGTACCAGTTTCTGGGCCTGCTCGACACTCAGCTTGGCCTCGGCCTGATCCTGACGATTGTCAACACGCCGCTGGCGCTCGTCATCCTCGTCAATGCGATTTCCGACGTTCCGCTGGAACTGGACGAGGCGGCAAGAGTGGACGGGGCGAGTTCGTGGCAGATCATGGTCAGCATCATCCGGCCGGTGGTGCGGCCCGCTCTGGTGACGACCTTCATCTTCGGCTTCATCACCGCCTGGAACGAGTTCCTCTTCGGGCTGATGCTGACGACGAACAAGGCAGTTCCGATGACGGTCGGTGCATCGTTCTTCTTTGCCGCGAGCGGCGGCGGCGTCCAATGGGGGACCGCGTCGGCGGTCATGATCCTCGGCGCTCTGCCGCCCGTCTTCCTCGGCTTGCTGATGTATCGGCAAATTTCGGGCTCGATGACGGCGGGGGCTATCAAAGGCTAGGCGAGACGGAATTCGAACAACCTCAGTATCGCCATGAGGTCCAGTACCTCGCCAACTGGAAATGACTGCGTGAGGCGGTCGCCCTACCGAAATGCGCCGTAAGTCCGTTTTTGCCTTATTGCCTTCGACCTGAGGGTCCCTAGCGGGCGGTGTCGCCAGTTCCTATCCCAGATCACCAAACGGCGGGGCGTACGGATGAGTCGTACCGGTTGTTGCGAGTCTTTCTGGCAACACCTATGGGGCAACTGAAATCTTGGACGCATTTGACTGGCTTAGAGCGTTTCGGTTGCGGTATCAGTAGGACTGCAAAAGCGATTTGCACGGTCGGGACAGCTGGAGAAGCTACGTCCGCACCTCCTGGAGCAGGATTTTAATGAACGCGGATATGATAGCCGCTTGGGCGGTGGAAAACGGATTCCATGCGATCGATTCGCGGAATTATCGTCGCCATGACAATGCAGGCGTGATCACGATCGAAATCAAGAGGATGTCATTCCTCCTCATCGATGAGAGGCAAGGATTTCGACCGCGCCTGATATCGCGGTTGTTCAAGGACATTCCGCTTAATAGCGGGCGTGGACGCTTGCACGGTCTTCTTCCTGACCGCTATCCCAATCGCTAAGTCCTGACGCGATCACCACAGCCCAGCACATTTACCAGACGCCGGACCGGCGGTATCGAGTTGCCATGCCAATCAGCAAGGCGATGGTGATCGTTCGAGGGCACTTGCCCGATCCGGCTTGTATCGAAGCTCTGGAGCGAGCCTTTGCCAGGCCGACGTTGCACCGGGTTGTGTAGCTCGTTCGCCGCTCAGCAAACAAAGGCTGCAATCGGCGTCGCAATACCGAACCGAATGCCTGCCTGCCGGCGCCTGAAATCCATTCGCGGCAGGCCTCGACCGCGGCGATCATATAAAAAATGCCAAAGACCGAATTCCGCACAAACGCAGATCCATGCACCAATGCCGCTCTGGAGCATTCGCGGTCGAAGCTCGGTTTCCTGCATATCTCTGGCAACGTCATTGTATTGGGATTTTTCGCAACCGGTCGCCATTCTGGTCGCCGGCGTCGATCCAACAACTGACCGTCAATCACGCTTTGCCGCGTCCCTCCAGGCGCGCTCGAACGGTAGGCGCCAAGCGTGCGGGGCAATGAGTTGGTGGATCGACTTCGGCCCCCAGCCGCCCTGGTCGTAGAGGCGTACGGGCGGCGGGTTGTCGAGGAGAGGTTGGGAAACCTCCCAGAGCCGCTCAATGCCCTCGGCCGTCGTGAACAGCGTGTGGTCACCACGCATGGCGTCGAGGATCAGACGCTCATAGGCCTCCAGAACTTCGCCAATCAGGCCGGTTTCGCTCATGGCGAATTGCAGCGAGAGCTTGTCGAGCCGGAAGCCCGGTCCAGGGCGCTTGCCATAGAAGGAAAGCGAGACCTTGGAGGCATCAGCAAGGTCGAAGGTGAGGTGGTCGGGGCCTTGTGCCCCTACGCCAGAGCCCGCAGGGAACATCGATTTCGGGGGCTCGCGGAATGCGATCGAAATAATGCGCTGCCCCTCGGCCATGCGCTTGCCGGTACGCAGGTAGAAGGGCACGCCAGCCCAGCGCCAGTTATCGATGGCGCATTTCAGGGCGATGAATGTGTCAGTGTCGCTTTCGGAATCGACGCCAGGCTCCTTGCGGTAGCCAATGTATTGACCGCGCACCACGTCGCGCGGCTCGATCGGCAACATGGAGCGGAACACCTTGTTCTTCTCTTCCGAGATTGGTGCAGGCTCAAGGGCAGTGGGCGGCTCCATCGCCATGAAGGCGAGGATTTGGAAGAGGTGGGTCACCACCATGTCACGATAGGCGCCGGTGGTCTCGTAAAAGGCGGCGCGGGTGGAAAGGCCGAGCGTCTCCGGAACGTCGATCTGCACGTGGTCGATGAAGTTGCGGTTCCAGATTGGTTCGAACAGGCCATTGGCAAATCGGAAGGCCAGGATGTTTTGCGCCGGCTCCTTGCCGAGGAAATGGTCGATGCGGAATATCTGCTTCTCGTCGAACACTTCGTGCAGCTTCTTGTTCAGTTCAACGGCACTGGCAAGGTCCGTGCCGAAGGGCTTTTCCATGATGATACGGGAGCGTTCGGTCAGCCCAGCCTGGGCGAGGAGTTGCACGGCCGGAAGGGCGGCGCTTGGTGGCACGGATAAATAATGCACGCGCCGCGTCTCGGCGCCCAGTGCTTCCTCGGCCCTGTCGACCGCTGCCTTGAGAGCATTGGCGCCGGCGGCGAGGGGGACGTAGTCGAGCGATGCGGCAAACGCTTCCCATTCGGACTGCGAGAACTTGCGGGTCAAGAACTTGTCCAGCGAGTCACGGGCGATGGTCCGGAAGGCATCTGCATCGATATCGTCGAGCGAGACACCGATAATACGGCACCCTGGAATGAAGCCCGCGTTCGTAAGGTGGAACAGCCCGGTCAACAGCTTGCGCCTTGAGAGATCGCCCGTTGCGCCGACGAGCACAACGACCTGCGGATAGCCGGGGCCAACCCGAGTTGAATTCTTGCGCAAAACACCCATCCTCAAGTCTTCGGTTGTCCCTTGGGGATGGAGGTCGACCCCAGCTCCGCGCTGCCGCGAAGCGGCTATCTTCGTGCGTGATGCCATGACGTTGATGCTCACCCCTCTAAGGTTGAATAGAGGCATGGATCGCGTGGCGGAGCAAGGGGGCGGCATTACCGTCGCGAAGTGCCGCGTCCTAGAGGCTTTACCGAGCGTGTTTTCGGTTAGTCGCCCGCGGCTCTGGAACCGCGGGAGCGGTCGAAGGTTAATTGAGGCGCCCTCGATATATCGCAGCGGAGACACCCGTGCTCGTCGTCCATCACCTAAACAACAGCCGATCGCAACGCGTTCTCTGGATGCTGGAGGAGCTCGGCCTCGATTACCAGATCCGTTTCTATAAACGGAATCCCGACATGACGGCTCCGGATGCGCTGAAACGCATCCATCCTCTCGGCAAGTCGCCCATCGTCGAGGATATCGGCGACGACGGGAATCGAATGATCCTGGTCGAGACCGGAGCAATTTGCCAATATCTGGTAGACAAGTCTGCTGGACGTCTCGGCCCTTCGGAAGATCCGGAAGATGTCTACCGATACAGACAGTTCCTGCATTATGCCGAGGGATCGGTCATGCCAGTCTTGCTCGCTCTCCTCGTCCTTTCGAAGGTTCCGCTCCTCGGCAGACTGGGAGCGAAGAGGATCCGGCCGATGCTCGACGTCCACCTCGATTACGTCGAAAGCGAGCTCTCCTCGCGCCAGTGGTTTGCAGGCGAGACGTTGACTGCGGCAGATATCATGATGAGCTTTCCCCTGGAGACAGCAGCAAAGAGGGCAGGCGAAGTGACGCCTCGCCCTGCGACCGCGGACTGGCTGAAACGGATCCACGATCGCCCCGCCTATCGCAGGGCATTGGAAAAGGGCGGGCGATACGCTTATGCGCCCCGTCCACGTTGACTCCGTGGCGCCCGCTGAAGTGCAAGATCGGTCTTGAGGATCTGCATGTCGCTGAAATCAAACTTCACCAGCGCGATACAACGCAAATTGACCGCCTTGCGACGACAAGTGCTCGAGCAAGGTGTAGTCAGCCAGGCATCGGCGATTTGACGCCTCCAATAATCGCTGCTGCCGTGCCTACAGAACTCCGTCAGCCTCCAAATCCGCTGGAAACCATATATTCGATTGCCCTCGTTGCAACGGGCGCTAGCGCGAGAAGAACGAGCGTAATCGAAGTAAAGGAGACCGCCATGACGGCTGCCGGAATACAAAGATCGCTATTGAGGCGTGACGAAGGAGCAGCTGCGGCCTGGACCGGATAGTCTAGATGCACGCGCCTCTCGTTCGAATTTGCAGCGCGTAAGTATTTTCTCACGCCGGTTCTCGGGACTGTTCCGTCGTTAATAACGTACGAGGAGTGCTGGATGACCATTGGAAGCTCGTTTTTGAGGGCGTATGGGGCCTAACTGCCCAAACCTTCGCTCAATCCGCTTTCGTTGCAAATTACGACTAGGTTTAAGCTTTCCATACGTACGTGTAGGTCGTTCGCGTGAGGCAGCATCCCCTTGCTTCCCATCCTCCCCGCGCTCGTCGTCTGTGTCGTCGCCGGGTGCCTCTTCGGATGCGAGCTATACCTATGGGAAACGACTTCTACACGAGGGTATAGATGCGCCCGCGATAGGTACGACGTAACTTCTCCCCATCGAAAACTCGATCGCATGAAGTCAGACCCTTCTAGTCCGCTTTGGCGATCGAGTATCGCCAACCTGTGGAGTAGTCACGATGCCCACCTTTCGCGCTGCGGCCGCTGCCGCGCTTGCTATCACCCTCGTCGCTTCCGCCTTACCGGCATCGGCGCAGGAATGGCGCCGGCCCTACTATGACGATCAACCGCAATGGCATCATCACCACGGCAACGGCGCAGCGATAGCGGGAGGAATTGCCGCTGGTGTGATCGGAGGTCTGCTTGGTGGCGCGATCGCGGGCGCTAACAACGGTCCCCGTTACATTGATCCGCAGCCAGCGCCGCGTTGCTGGTACGAAAATCGACAGGTTCCGAATTCTTACGACGGCGGCTGGCACAACGAGAGTGTTCGCGTCTGCCAGTAGACGTAACCGAGAGCTAAGCACTTGAGAAAGGGCGATAACTCGTCCCGCCTTGTTTCAAGCGACTGCTTTTCCATGCCTGACCGAAAGATTTGCGGCGGCATCAAGACGAAGCCAGCCAGAGGAATTCTGGGAAACGGACCGGGCATCTCGTCATGTCTCATGCACCACGAGAGAATGTGGCCACGGGTGGCGACCATCTACGGCGATGGCCTTCCTTCGGCAGACCAGATGCCGAGGCCGCCCTGCGAATGGGCGCGCTCGCAATTCTCACCGGTATCGCTGCCGGGATCGGAGGCCTGTCACTGGCCCTGATCCTGCATTGGATACAGCATCTCGCCTATGGATACAGCCTGCAAGCCGTCATCAGTCCCGAGAGCTTCCTTCAAGGCGTGTCGAACGCCTCTCCCTTTCGACGGCTGACCATGCTCGGCCTATGCGGGCTGGTTGCGGGGGTGGGTTGGCCGGTCCTTGCCAGATACGGACGCCCTTTGGTTTCGGTGACCGCGGCCGTCGGCAAGGCATTACGACCGATGCCCGTCGGTGAAACCCTCGTCCATGGCCTTCTCCAGATCGTGACCGTAGCACTGGGGTCACCGCTCGGGAGAGAAGTTGCACCAAGGGAATATGGCGCTCTTTTCGCACAAAGGGTCTGCGCGCTTTTCGGCGCTCCTGCTGACGAACTGCGCATTCTGGTGGCATGTGGTTCAGGTGCAGGTCTGGCCGCGGTCTACAACGTTCCGCTAGCCGCTATCATCTTCGTCATGGAGGTGCTTCTCAGACGTGTTGAACTAAAGATCGTCGTGGCAGCGCTGCTGAGCTGCTTCGTTGCAGCATATGTTTCCCGGCTGGGTCTGGGTAACGAAGTGCAATATCCGATACCTTATTTCACATCGAATGGCTGCTTGTTATTGATCAGCCTTATCGTCGGCCCACTGGTCGGTGGAGCAGGCGTTTTCTTCAGGCGGTGGACTAGCGGCTGTTCGGCTCGCGCAGCGACTGGCCTTCGGCAGGTGGCCGGCTCCTTGATCGCATTTGTGATTGTCGGCGCTCTATCGATGATATTTCCGCAATTGCTTGGCAACGGAAAAGGACTTGCAGAACTCGCGTTCACCGACAATCTGACGCTTGGCCTCGCGGTGCCCCTCGTTCTCGCCAAATTATTGAGCGTCACGATAGTCCTGCGAGCCGGAGCCAGAGGCGGCCTTTTAACCCCTGGGCTCTCGATAGGAGCTCTTCTCGCCATAATGATAGGGGCCTTCTGGAACCAATGGCTTCCCAATATCGATCTTGGGGCCGTCGCGCTCGTAGGCGCCGCCGCTTTCCTATCATGCTCCATGGCCATGCCCCTCACGGCCATGTTGATTGCCATTGAATTCACTGCTGCGCCCGCGACTTTGTATGTTCCGATCGCCATTGGAGTTCTCGGAGCATCGGCAGTTCAATATGCGATTGGGAGATATGCCTCACGTTGACGTGGGAGACGAGGCGAAGATCTTTGCTGCGCTCCATAAGCCACCGCCCATCATCATGTCCTGCCACCTACACGCCGCCAGGCCCCTGACTTGCAATGTACCGAATCGTACAAGCATGGGGTTGGCTGGATCATAGGGCCACCCAGTCTCTCCTGCTGGAGGCGTCCCGCCACTATCTGCGGCGTTCCAAGCCGCTCGTGTTCGGACTGACATTCAGGAATCAAGAAGGATCCCGCCGCCCAGGAGATCTTCGCGACGACAAGACTGCTCGAAGACGCCCCTCCCGACGACTTCGACGCTGTCTTCTATCCCGGCGGTCAAACTCCGATGTGGAATGTGGCCAAAGACATTTGATCGCAAGCAGCGAATCCTTGTACAATTCCGGCAAGTCAGTCGCGGCTGACGGTGCACTGGAGGCCGCCAACTATTAGGTCTGTTCCAGGCAGGCGTGAAGAGCCCAAGCACCTTCGTAAAATGCTCGACCAAGCCCATCGGCTGCGTTAAGCGACACCATTGTAAAATCGACCCGCCCCGAATCGGGACGCAAATTTTGTTTTCAGTCGCGACCTCGCAAGGCTGAGGGGACGCGTGTCTAATCGGAGGATATCGAAGTGCGTCATGCAAGGACGGTGGGAGCGGCTATCATGCTCATTGCATTGGACGGTTCTTCCCTCGCGCACGCTGGAGACGCGATTCCTCCAGCTTCTCAGCCCAAGGCGGTTGCCAGCGAGCCCGAACAGTGGCTGTTCGGCGACTGGAATGGCGCTCGCACCGACCTTCGCGACCAGGGCATCGATTTTCAGTTTGGCTACGTCGGGGAGTTTGCCGTCAATCCGGGCGGAGGCATAGAAACCAAGGCCAGGTATGCCGACCAGTATACCGCCGGAGTGACCTTCGACCTCGATAGGTTGCTTGGCGTCCCGGATGCAAAGTTCCAAGTGACGCTGACGCAGCGTACCGGGCGCAACCTGAGTGATGACGCACTTCTCGGCACCCTCCAGCAAGTTCAGGAAGTCTTTGGGCGCGGTCAGACCATCCGGCTGACGGACTTCTGGTACGAGCAGCAGTTCGCGAACGGTCTTATCGATTGGAAGATCGGGCGAATTCCAGTGAACGAGGACTTTGCAGCATTCCCCTGCGACTTTCAAAATCTCACGTTCTGTGGATCCGATCTCGGGAATCTTGTCGGTAACTACATTTTCAATTGGCCCATCAGCCAGTGGGCGACGCGCGCCAAGATCAATATCAACGGTTTCGGTTACTTCCAGGTGGGCGTGTATGACGTTAACCCCAAATATCTCGGGGTAGACGATCAGGTGCTGCCCGTCTTCTTCAGCCACTCGACCGGTGCGTTGATACCCGTCGAGATCGGCTGGCTTCCTCAGTTCGCGAACGGTGCCCTGCCGGGCAGCTACAAGGTTGGTGCCTGGTATGACACCTCGAGTGCCGATGACGTTTCCCGGGACATCAACGGTGATCCTTTCGAACTGACCGGGCTTCCCGCGCAACAGCACCGGGGCCGCTACGGTGCGTACCTGACCTTCCAGCAGCAGGTAAGCGAAAACCTCAGTCTCTTTCTGAATGCGGTCTTTGCAGACAAGCGGACATCTGTCACCGACCATCAGGTCGCTGCAGGGCTTGTCTACAAGGGATTGTTCGATTCCCGTCCCGAGGATGATATCGGCCTTGCCGTAGGCACGACGCACGTCAACAGTCGTGCGTTCGCTCCCAATAATCCGGGTGGATCCGAATACGCTGCCGAGCTGTATTACACATATCGACCGACGAACGGCCTGCTCGTCCGCCCCAATCTGCAATATATCCACCATCCCGGCGGAACGAGCGAGAACGACGACGTCTACGTGTTCGGCCTGAAAACCGCCGCCACCTTCTAGTTCGGCGGCGGTACCACTGCCCAGCGCAGGTTACAGGGCCCTTGGCTCACCAATCGTAGTAGTCCGGCAGGAGCTTCGACGTACCTGTCTGTTGCTTGTCGTGGTTGATGAAGAGCTCTGCACGGGATTTCGTCATGAATGCTATGACGCGCTCCATGGAGGCGAAGGACTCTGACTTGTCCACATCGGCTTCGGAATGATGTCGCATTCGAAGTTGTCTCCCAGGTGGATCACGTCGCCGGAGAGGATCACGTATTCGGTGTTCTCCGGATGAACCGTCAGAGATTGGCTTCCGGGCGCGTGCCCCGGGGGCGAAAGAAGCGTGATGCTTCCGTCGCGGAACAGCTCAACGACACTTGGGACCCCAGCCGAGTAGGGTGTTCGACAAGCGTCCAGGCGGGTGACGAGATTTCACCGCCGGCCGAGATCGATGCCGAGCGTCAGCAGGGCAGGATTGTCAATCCCCGCCGGAGAGGAAGTGGTCGCGTTGACGGCAGAGACGCCGGGTTGCAGAGCGATGGCGATCGGTAACGCCGCTGCCCCCAGAGCCGGAAGCTCCGAGCTGTGTTCGGCGCGCATCAATCGGGGATGCGGGCTTGCATGTCGGTGAATCATGGCAGGCAGAAGCGGTGAAGTTGCGTCGATGAGCCGGTCCAATATCTCGGCCGGCAAGCCACCGCCAATGACCACGGTATCCGGGTCGAACATGGCTTCTATATTGCGGATGGCAATACGCAGGTAGTGCGCCGCCTCGCGCAGCCAGACGGTCAATCGCGGATCATCGTCCAGCATGCAGGCCACGAGTTCTTCTGACGAAACCTCATCCGGCGTTCGGGTCGGACCGCAGATGGTCTCAGCTGCCGCGTAGAAGGAAACATATTGCTCCAGGCAGCCACGGCTTCCGCAGGCGCACAACCTGCCGCCCGGTTTGACGATCAGGTGGCCGATCTCACCGGCCCCGCCGAAGGCACCACGGTAGTGCTGGCCATCGAGAACGAGGCCGCCGCCGATGCCCAAGTTGAAATGAAGGTAGAAGAAGGAGCGGACCGATCGCCCAATTCCGTAGTGCCGCTCGCCGATCGCGGCAACTGTGGCATCATTTTCCACAAAGGTCTTGATACCCGTCAGGTCTTCCAGGCGCGCGGTCAGTGGAAACTTCGTCCAGTCATCCCCTTCCTGAACCTTGTCGTACCAGAACGTGCCATTCTCGACCGTTCCGGGCACGCTGCAGCCGATGCCCCATACGTTCTGGCGTTCAATATCACCGGCCGCCAGCAGGCGCAGCGCGAGTTCGCCGAGAACATCGGCCGTGGTTGCCGGATCACGCTCGGGCAAGGGCCGTGTTTCACTCGCCACCACGGTACCGGTCAGGTCGACGAGCAGCCCGGTGATGCGCTGATAGGCGAGGCTGAGCCCAATGGTGTACCCGCCCTTCGGATTGAGAGACAGCTCGACCGCCGGCTGACCGCGCTGGCCCGAGCGTCGGCCCTCCTGCCGTATGAGGCCGGCTTCCTCAAGCTCGGCGGCAATATTGGAAATAGCCTGAACAGTCAGGCCGATCGATTGAGCGAGCTCGGTGCGGGTAATCGGTCCGCTGCGGCGCACCGCATCGAAAACGGCCCGTCTGTTGAGCGTGCGGGTCTGAAGGAGGTTCGTGCCGGGTAGCACGCCTTCACGGTCAAGGCGCAAATTCATGGTCGCATTCTTATCATCAGCCCGATCTTTATCAAAATCCTTTTAAATAAAAAGTGTTGTGTTATCTTTCCGCCTATGACGGATGAAAAATGAAACTCCGTCTTGGCTCGAAAACGCTGAAGAGCTGGATCAGCCGGCCGCGCACAAGGCGTTTTCGGGAGCATTAAGGGTGAACGAAGAACCGGGATGACATCGATGAAATTCAATCTCACAGACAGGTAAGTTCCGTCGCATGATCGCCACGCCTGACCCGAACGCCGCCTTCTTACGAAGTTGGCGATGTTTAACTTTTGGTTGTGCTATGGAGATCTGGAACGGTGTCGAAGGAAGAAGGAAATCAAAAAATAAGTAATTAAAATCAGCTATTTGAACTCTGCATCCGACTCTCGGTACCCACTTTTCATGTGACGATGGGATCGAAAATAAAAGTGAAACACTCAACTTGACAATGCAAATTTTCCGCTGATAGCTTGTAACCAACTAGTTATTTGGTGGTAATGCGAGGCCGTCTTGCAAGCGATGATCAGCATCGAAAACGTCTCAAAATCGTTCCTCGCAAAAGGGGCGGAGCCATTCACGGCTCTGGACGACGTGTCCATGCGGATTCGTGACCGCGAATTCTTCACGCTGCTCGGTCCCTCCGGTTGCGGTAAAACAACACTTTTGCGAATTATTGCCGGCTTCGACTTTCCGAGCGCTGGAACCGTGCGGATTGAAGGGGCCGACAGCTCGGCATTGCCACCGCAAAAGCGCCCTGTGAACACGGTTTTCCAGAGCTATGCGCTATTCCCGCATATGACGGTGGCTGAGAACGTCGCCTTCGGACTGCAGATGCAGAAGGTGGTCAAATCCGATCGCCAGGCCCGTGTCGCCGAAGCATTGAGGCTGGTGCGGCTTGAAAGCATGGCCTCGCGACTGCCGGGCCAACTCTCGGGCGGACAGCAGCAGCGCGTCGCGCTCGCCCGGGCGCTTGCGCCGCGCCCGAAGGTTCTGCTCCTCGACGAACCGCTCAGCGCTCTCGATCTGAAATTGCGCCGGGAGATGCAGGGCGAACTGAAGCGACTGCAACAGGAAACCGGCATCACCTTCATCCTGGTGACGCATGACCAGGAAGAGGCGCTCGCCATGTCCGACCGTATCGCTGTCATGTCGGCGGGCCGTGTCCTGCAGATGGGCGCGCCGCGGGAAATCTACGACAATCCGAAAAGCCGCTTCGTTGCCGACTTCATCGGTGAATCCAATGTGTTGCCGGGGGCGACCGTCGGTCACGGCGCCGATATCATGGTTGCCGTGCGGCCGGAACGGATCGCGCTTTCAATGCTGGCCAGCGGTTTGCCCGGTAAGATCCGCGGCACTATCACCTCCATCACCTATCTTGGTCTGGATACGCTTTACGAGATCACGCTCGACAACGGCGAGCGTCTGCGAAGCCGAAGCCGGCAGTCCATCTCTGGCCTTGATGCCGGTCAGCCCGTCATCCTCGACTGGCCGAGCGATGCCGAACGGCATCTGGCGAACTAGGGGAGGGCAGCATGAATGCACAGCGCACCCTGACGCTCGCAGCTCCCGCTGTCCTGATGATCGGCACCTTCATGGTCGTGCCGCTCCTGGTTGCCGTCGCCTATTCCTTCATGACCGCCAATCCCTATGGGGGCGTCGACATGCCGTTGACGGTGGACGCCTATGTCCAATTCCTGTTCCAGCGGGATTTCGACGACACGCTCGTCTTTTCCTGGAGCTACGTCATCATCATCCTGCGTTCGGTCTACCTGGCCGGTCTGACGACGGCGATCTGCCTGATCCTCGGCTTTCCAGTCGCCTGGTATCTCGTCTGCCAGGATGACAACCGTCGCCGCACACTGCTTTTTTTGGTCACCCTGCCGTTCTGGATCAATACGCTGATCAGAACCTATTGTTGGGTACTGATCCTGCGCGACGAAGGACTGGCAAACGGGCTCCTGAAAGCGGCGGGCGTGATCTCGACGCCATTGCCGCTGCTCTACAATGACGCCTCCATCCTGCTCGGGCTTGTCTACACGTTCCTGCCCTTCATGGTCCTGCCGATCTATTCGACGCTTGAACGCATCGATCCGCGCCTGATCGAGGCTGCCTACGATCTCTATGCCAACAGGGGCGCGGTCTTTGCCCGCGTCATCTGGCCGCTTGCAAGACCCGGGGCACTCGTCGGCGCAAGCCTCGTCTTTGCGCCCTCACTCGGCTCGTTCCTGGCGCCAGATCTGCTCGGCGGCGGCAAGAAGCTCCTGATCGGCAGCCTGGTGCAGATGCAGTTTACCTCCTCGCGCAACTGGCCGTTTGGCGCCGCACTTTCGATCCTGGTGACGATTGCCGTTCTGGCAATCTTCGTCAGCCGCTCGAAAAAAGCCGAGGAGGCACGGCTATGAGAGCGTCGCGACCGTTCGACTGGCGCCACACACCGGGCCTCGGCGCCTTTACGACCGTCATCCTAGTCTTTCTCTATCTGCCGCTGGTTATCCTTGTCGTCTACGCCTTCAATGCCAATCAACTAGTGACCGTCTGGTCCGGCTTCAGCCTGCGTTGGTTCGGCGAGGTGGCGGCCAACGAGGATATCAGGCGCGCCGCCTTCAACAGCATCATCATCGCCATTGCCGCGACAATCGCCTCCACAGTGATTGCAACGGCCGGGGCTATCGCCCTCGAGCGCGGTGACCTGAAGGGGGGGCGCGGTCTAGTTACCTCCTTGATCGCGCTCCCCCTGATCGTTCCCGAAATCATCGTCGCGATCATGACGCTGATCTTCTTTTCGGCGCTCGGCATGACCAACGGGCTTTTGAATCTCATCATCGCCCATACGGTCTTTTGCATTCCCTTCGCCCTGCTGCCGATCCAGGCGCGATTGCGCGATCTCGGCACGCGTCTCGAAGAGGCGGCGCGGGATCTCTATGCCAGCGAATGGCAGCTGTTCCGGTATGTCACTTTTCCGCTGCTGCTGCCGGCAATCTTCGCTGGCGCCCTGATGGCCTTCGTCGTCTCGCTGGATGACTTCCTGATCAGCCTCATGGTGTCGGGCGCCGGATCGACCACGCTGCCCGTCTATGTCTACGGCATGATGCGCCTCGGCGTGACGCCGGAGGTCAATGCCATTTCCACAATCCTGCTTGGCATCTCGCTCGTGCTCGTCACTGGCGCGCTACTGCTCGGGCGAAACAGCCAGAACAACAAACAATCATAACAAAGAGGGTGAACATGAAAAACGCAAAGAGGATGCTGGCAACGGCCAGTCTGCTTGCCATCGTCGCACCGGCTATCGCCCGCGCTGACGCCGGCGTCCTGCATATCTACAACTGGACGGATTACACGTCCGAAGAGATGGTCAAGAAGTTCGAGGCCGAAACCGGCATCAAGGTGACAATCGACACCTATGACTCCAACGAGACGGCGCTCGCCAAGATAAGCTCGGGGGCTGCTGGTTACGACGTGATGATCATTTCCAACGACTTCGTGCCGATCTTCGTCAAGCAGGGCCTGTTCGAGAAGGTCGATGTGGCCGCAATGCCGAACTTTAGGAATCTCGATCCGAAGTGGCAGAAGCGCCCCTGGGATCCGAAGGCCGAATTCACCGTGCCCTGGGTCTGGGGGACGACGTCCTATTCCGTCGATACCGCCACCTACAAGGGGCCGACCGACAGCCTGAAGGCGTTGTTTGAACCTTCCGATGACCTGAAGGGCAAGATCGGCATGTTCGGCTCTCCATCCGAAGTCATGTCGCTTGCCCTGCTCTATCTCGGCAAGGACCAGTGCAACAGCAATCCGGCCGATCTTAAGGCCGTCAATGCGCTGCTCGAAGCGCAGAAGCCTTTCGTGAAGGTCTATAATTCTGACGGTACGACCGAGCGGCAGGTCTCAGGCGAGACCGTGATGCATGAGCAATGGTCGGGCAAGGCGCTCGCCTCGCGGCTGCAGAAGCCGACGGTCAAATATGTCTTCCCGAAGGAGGGCGTCATCGGCTGGATGGATAATGTCGCTGTGCCGAAGGGTGCGCCCAATGTCGAGAACGCCAAGAAGTTCCTGAACTTCCTGATGGATCCCGAAAACATTGCCCTGCAGCAGAAATCGACCGGCTATCAAAGCGCCGTGACCGGCTCAGACAAGTTCCTGCCGAAGGAAACGGGAGATTCGCCGGAGTTCAATCCGCCGGAGGATTTGAAGATCGTCTTTGCGCCGGCCTGCGAGGAAAAGGCGACCCGTGCCTATGACCGCATCTGGACGACGCTGCGCCAGTAGCTAGCGCTGATGTTCACGACAGGAGCGGGCCGCGGAGGCCCGCCACTTCCCGCCTGAGACCGCCGGAGGCAGTGGCTCCGGGCCATGAATTCGAGGACAGAACGATGAATGAGACCGTCAATCCCGCCAGCCTGAAACCCGCCGCCGCACCGCCGCCGCCGGAGCATCTGCAGGCGCTGAAACCGTTGAGCCCCGATGAGATCAATGTGGTCGTCGCGACCGTGAAGGCGGATCCCGAGCTTGGCCCTGGCGTTCTCTTCGAAAACATCGACCTGCGCGAGCCGACGCCGGCCGAATATCGTGCCTATCTCGATGGCGCGCCGCTGCCGCGCGAGGCCCGCGTCAACGTCAACCATCTCGAGGTGCGCGGCGTCTGGCAACTGATCGTCTCGATTGCTGACAACGCGATCATCCGCCGCAAGCATTTTCCGACCGCTCGTGCCGGTTTCATGGTCGAGCAGATGCTGAGCGTGGAAGTCAACGTGAAGAACGATCCGCGTTTCATCGAGGCCTGCCGCAAGCGTGGCATCGCCGACATGACCGGCGTCATCGTCGATTCCTGGTCGGGCGGCAATTTCGGTCACGAGGATGAAGAGGGCCGGCTGATCTCGCATACCTTCTCATGGCTGCGCGTCCATGAGTTCGGCAATTATTACGCCCATCCGATCGAAGGGCTGAATGCCGTCATCGATGTGAAGACCGGCGAGGTGCTGCGTGTCGACGATTATCCGGATCACCCGCCGATCCCGATGACGCGCTATGATTACGATCCGGAATTCCTGCCGGCTCCAGCCGCACCCCTGAAGCCGCTCGACGTCGTCCAGCCCGAGGGCGTGAGCTTCACCATCAAGGATCACGCGATCTCCTGGGACAAGTGGACGCTTGCCATCGGCTTTACGCCGCGCGAAGGGCTGGTGCTTCACGATATCCGCTATGACGGACGCTCGGTCGTGCGCCGCGCCGCGGTGGCCGAACTCGTCGTTCCCTATGGATCGCCGCTCTATGGTCACGCCCGGCAGAATATTTTCGACGTCGGTGAATATGGCTTCGGCAAGCTTACCAATTCGCTTCGCCTTGGTTGCGACTGCCTCGGTCAGATCCAGTATCTCGACGCACATGTGAATGGCCTCAACGGCGAGGTCGTCACTATCGAGAAGGCGGTCTGCATCCACGAGGAAGACGCAGGCATTCTCTGGAAACACTGGGATTTCCGCACGGGCCGCACGGTCCTCCATCGCGGCCGCAAGCTCGTGATCTCGAGCATCTGCACCGTCGGGAACTATGAATATGCCCAATACTGGTATCTCGATCAGGCTGGCGAAATCGAATTCGAGATGAAGGCGACGGGCATCGTCAACACCAATGCCTGCCATCCCGGCCAGCCGGACAAATATTCGACGGAAATCCAGCCCGGCCTCGGCGCGCCGATCCACCAGCATATTTTCTGCGCCCGGCTGGATATGGCGGTCGATGGCAGCGGCAACAGCGTCGTGGAGACCAATTCCTATATGGAGCCCTATAGCGAAAGCAATCCGTATGGAAACGCGTTTCATGCCGTCGACACGGTCTTGAAGACTGAGCTTGCTGCGGCGCGGCGGGCTGATCTTTCCACTCATCGCAGCTGGAAAGTGATCAATCCCAGTAAGCTCAACCATGTCGGCAAGCCGGTAGCCTACAAGCTGCATGCGCCGAACTGCGTCACACCGATGATCCAGGAGGACGGCCCGTCGGGTATCCGCTCCAATTTCATCCGCAATCATATCTGGGTGACGCCGTTCAACCAGAACGAACGTTATCCGGGAGGAGAATTCGTCGCCAATTCCGATGGGAGCGACGGTCTTGCCGAACTCGTGAAACAGGATCGCAATGTCGACAATACCGACATCGTGCTCTGGCACACTTTCGGCCTGCACCATGTCGTGCGCGCGGAAGATTTCCCGGTTCAGCCCTGCATTTCCTGCGGCTTCTCGCTGGCGCCAGCAGGCTTCTTTCCGGTCAACCCCTCGAACAATCTGCCGCCCGTCATCAACAAGGCGAGCGTGCTGGCTGGGCAGGGCGGGGGAAGCTGCTGCTGTTGAGACCAGGTGAAGGCCGGCGATATCCCCTGCCGGCCTCCCGCCCCAAGGCCCTCAAGATGTCAGGGATTACGGCAATGACAAGACAGGAGATAAGCCGGACCGCTGCCAACTACGGCATGCTGCTATCAGGTCTCTCCGCCTGGGCCGTCCTCTCCTACATGCCGCAAACATCCGGCGAGCTCATCTGTCGAGCCGGCAGACTGTCTCCCGACGTTGCCGGCAGCCTAGCGGAGCTCGCGCTTTCATGGCTGGCCATGATGGTCGCGATGACGGCGCCCGCCGCCTTTCTGGCCCGCGCGCTGAACCGTGAGCGGTTTGCGGTTGGCGAGAAACGGATCGAGACGGGTGTGTTCTCGTCGATCCTTATGCTTGTGGCCGTCGCGCTTGCAGGTGCATTCGGCGAATGGATGTTTCGATCGGCACGCCTTGTCGATGATAGCGGCCGTTTCATCGCGCCGGTTTTTGTGCCGGCCGTGCTTGCGTGCGCGGTCCTGCTCCTGCTGCGCGATATCATTCGAGGCCGGGTCGCGTGCCGGGCGGCCTGCTGTATCACGATGGTCCTCCTGCAGCTCGCAGGCGGCGTCACGAACATGGTCTGGATGGCGGCATTGTCAGCCTGGATGGCGCTCGAAAGCGTATTCCCCTGGCGGCGTGAGCTCTCCGCGTTCGGCGCGGTCACACTCTGCTTTGCCGCCGGTTTCTCTCTGCTTCAAGGAGGCGGCTGATGCCTCCTCGAACCAATACCTGCCTGCTAAACAAGAGGAGATTTAGATGGGCTTCCTGTCCTACAATCCAACTGATGGCCAATTGATCGGCACCTATGAGGAGCACAGCGACCGTGAAGTCGAAGCGATCCTCCAGCGCTCGCATGAGACCTGGAAACAATGGTCTGCCTCGTCGCTGCAGGACCGGGCGGCATTCCTGAACCGGCTTGCCGACCTGCTGGAACAGCGCGCTGACGAATATGCCGCCCTGATCGTCGCGGAAATGGGTAAGCCTTTCGCCGAGGCGCAGGGGGAGATCAAGAAATCCGCCTTTGGCGCAAGGCATTTCGCAAGCGATGGCCTTGCCTATGTCAGTGACGAGCCGATCGCCGGCACGCCGGCCAAGATCGTCTATCAGTCGATCGGCCCGATCTTCGGCATCATGCCGTGGAACCTGCCTTTCTGGCAGGTGTTGCGCTTCTTCATTCCGGCGGCCCTCATCGGCAATACCGTCATCGTCAAGCATGCCGAAACGGTGCAGGGATCCGCAGCGGCAATCGAGAAGCTGATCCTCGATGCCGGCGCGCCCCGGGGCCTCTATTCCAACCTTGTGATCGATCGCAAGCGCGCCCCGGCCGTTATCGCCGATCCCAGGATTGCGGCCGTCACAGTTACCGGCAGCACGGCAGCCGGCCGGGCCGTTGCCGAGCAGGCGGGTTCGCTTGGCAAGAAGGTCGTGCTGGAACTTGGCGGCTCGGATCCCTTCGTCGTCTTCGATGATGCGGATTTCGACAAGGCCGTGCAGATGGCGGTGGTGTCGCGCTATTCAAACAATGCCCAGAGCTGCATCGCCGCCAAGCGGATCTTCGTCCATGCGCCGATTGCCGAGCGTTTCACCGCCGCCTTCGTCGATGCGGTCAAGCGCATTCAGGTCGGCGATCCGATGAAGGCTGAAACAAAGCTTGGGCCGCTCGCCCGTTCCGATATTCGCGACAATGTTCAGCGGCAGGTCGACGATGCCGTCAAGGCGGGCGCGCAAGTCCTGACCGGCGGCAAGCCGATCGGCGGTCCCGGCTTTTTTTACGAGCCGACCGTTATTGTCGGTCTGCCGAAGAATGCTGCGGTAGCCCGCGAGGAATTCTTCGGCCCGGTCGCCATGCTCTACAGCTTCAAGGACGAGGATGAGGCGGTCGCGCTGGCGAACGACACCGAATACGGTCTCGGTGCGGCCGTATGGAGCAGCAATCCGGACCGCGCCGAGCGCGTCGCGTCTCGGATCGAAGCCGGCGCCGTGTTCATCAATGATTTCGTGCGCTCCGATCCGCGCGCGCCCTTCGGCGGCGTCAAAGGCTCGGGTTTCGGGCGGGAATTGGGCGGCCTTGGCGCGCGTGAACTAGCCAATGCCAAGCTTGTCTGGAAGGGCGCATAATCAAAACTGAAGAGGCCAGCCGGATTGGCCGGCTGGCCTCTCGATGGCCGCTTGGACGATATGACCGGTTGGACTTATTGGGCCGCAGGCTTCAGCGCGGCACGCGCAAGAAACAGGGCGCCCTCGACCGGAGAAACTGTCAGTCTGTGGACCGCGAGCCGGGGATGCTCTTGACGCAGCGCCACCTTGAACGCTTCGAAGAGTCGTGACTGATTGACGATGACGCTTCCCGCGACCACCACGTCATTGCCGGTGGCGCCGCGATTTCTGAGTTGGCCGACAAGTGCGGCAAGATCGGCGGCGCCCTGAGCGATGACCTTTTCTGCAAGCAGCGATCCCCGGTCCGCCGCATCGAAGATGGCAGCGCAGTGCGGCGCCCAGTTCTCGGCCGTCGGGTCGTCATTGACCTTGCGGGTCAGCCGCTCTGCATCCTCGACGTCGAAATCCTGGATCAGGGCGGAGAGCAGTCCGTCATCAGGCCGACCTTCGTCATGCGCCTTGAGCGCCGCGCGTGTCGCCTCGCGCACGAGGGCGGCTGCCCCGCCTTCGTCACCGATCACGCATCCCCAGCCGCCTGCCGACAGCGGCTGTCCGTCAGGATCCGTTCCAACCGCGATCGCGCCTGTGCCGGCGATGACGCCGATGCCGGTCGCAAAGCCGGCAGCGGGCACGATGAGCGCTGCGTCATTGACGGCATGAACGCGGTAGCCGCGATCGAGCAGGGCCGCTTCGAGCGCCCGCGCGGTATCCGCACGGTTGATGCCTTGCGCACCGAAGGCGATCGAGGCGGCGGCAATATCTGAAGGCAGATTGGCTTTCAGCCGTGCGGCCAGCCAATCGGCGCCATGGGCCGCGGGTTCTGCATCCCAGTCATGGCTGCTGATGACCGTATCGAGGATGCGATCGCCCGCCAGCGTCTCGACGACCAGATGCGTCTTGGTTCCGCCGACATCGAGCGCGACGAGGCATGTTTTGCCAGTCATGGTCAGGCCACCTTGGTGTCGTTGTGGTGGAAGACGAAAGCGTCGGGATCGAGCCCTCGCGCAATGGCCGTCTCCACTGCAATGGTCTGCATGATGAGCGCCTCAAGGATCGGTCGCTGGGTCACCGACACGCGCGGCAGCGCAATATAGGTCAGCCATTCGTTCGCCTCAGCCTGCACTGGGCCGGCGAGGATCGTATGATGGCCGGCCTTTGTCAGTGTCGTCGCCAGTACTGCCTCCCGCTCGTCGCCGAAGAGAATATGCACGCCCTTTCCGGCCGATTCCATGGCGCCATGAAGATATTGGCGGGTCGACATGCCGGTCGAGGGGATGCGGGCAATCTCGCGCAACAAAAGCGAGCCGACTTCCGCCGAACCGGCGGAAGACGCGATCGCCGCGCAGTCGACATAGGCGGCGCTTTCCATGCGCGAAAGAATCGCGCTGATCTGTTCCGAAAGCTCGCTTTCCAGCTGGCGAAAGGCGGCCGGAAGATCAGCCCAGCTCGGATCGGCTGCGCCGCCATCCCAGGCTTCGGCAATCATGCCGAGGGCTGCGATCGTGGCGGTATAGCCAATCGTCGAGGCATAGCTGTCTGGAATGGCGCCGAGCGATATATTGGTCGACGAGGCGGTGGCGACCGGCGAGCCCTTGGCATTGACCACCGACATGCGAAGGCTGCGGTCGATCGAATCGAGAACCGCAAGCGTCTCGGTGCTCTTGCCGCTCTGCGAGACGGCGATGACGGGATGGCTCGAGGCCGGGAAGGGGACCGGATATTCGCCGCCGTTGAGGCGCCACGAGTGGATGCCGCGCGAACGCAGCGCCCAGACCGCGGCCGAGCAGGCCGCAAAGCTTGCGCCGATGCCCATGAAGATGGGGCCAGGGCCCTTGAATGCCTCGGATGCGGTTGTGACTTCTTCACCGATTTCGGCAATTGCTCTTTCGAGCGCGCTCGCCTGCGAAGCGCGCGCTTCGGCAAGCGAAATATAACCCTTGACCATTCCGGCCTTCTCCCTGGTCCTGAATTCATGCGCCGGCGCAACATATTGCCGGCTGTCGTGCGCCTTGAAAGGCGGCCTCAGCCGCCCGCTTTACCGGTGCGTGAAAAGGAGGTGCGCAGGCGATACCGGTCGCCGGCATAACGGATCGTCGAGGCCATGACCGGACGTCCATTGCCGTCTTCGACCAGCTGGCGCATGGCAAGGATCGGCATGCCCTGTTCGATGCCGAGATGCCGGGCGAGCGTCTTGTCCGCCGCCTGCGCCTCGATTGTCGATTCTGCGCGGGCAAGGTCGAAGCCCGCTCCGCTCAGAAGGCGAAACAGCGACGCCGTCTTGAAGTCGATCGCGGACATGTCGAGCCCGCGGATCGACGGAAAGAACGACTGATCGACTGCCACAGGTACGCCGTCGAGCATCCGGACACGATCGAGATGAAAGACCGGCCCACCGGGTGCGATGCCGAGTTCTTCCGCCTCGTCGAGGCTCGCCGGCGCCTCTTCAGCCCGCAGCACCTCCGATGATGGTGCAAGGCCAAGGCGGGCAGCCGTCTCGCTGAAGGATTCCAGCGTCTGCGGGAATTCCTGATGCGCTTCCGTCGCGATATACCAGCCGCGGCCGTGCGAAGAGACCAGCACGCCGTCCGTCACCAGGCTCTGCAACGCGCGTCGCAGCGTCACGCGGCTGATCGACAGCCGTGTCAGGAGATCGCGCTCGGGCGGCAGCCGGCTTCCAGAGACCAGCTTGCCCGCGGCAATCTCTTTCATGATCGCCTTGGCAGCCTGTTGCCACAGTGGCTCCGGTGAATCCGACTGCAAGGGTGCCGCCTGGCCATCAATTCCGATCATGGGCCTACCGCAACCTTTTCCCACTGCTTGGTTTTCATGGATCGATAGCAGGCATCGATGATCCTGTTGACGATCACACCGTCTTCATAGGTTTCGGACGGGGTTCTGCCGGCCGCAAAACAATCGATGAAATGGCGCATCTGCTGGGAGAAACCATAGGCGCGGGTCTCCTCGGGCACGGGATAGACCCACCCGGTTTCGGCATCCGCCTTTTCGACCGTGTAGCCGACCGGCTTTCCGACGAAGCCCCAGACGGGGCCGACGGAGCTGTCCGTCACGATGCGGCCTTCAGAGCCGACGAGTTCGTGGCGCAACTGCATGCCGCCCTTTTCGATCCAGGACGATTCGATGGTCGCCAACTCTCCGCCTGCAAACTTCAGGAGGGCGATCGCGGCGTCCTCGCCGGTCGTCTTGTCGCCGTGCACCATCGTCGAACCCCAGGCCATGACTTCGGTTACGGGATTATCCTTGCCGAAGAAGTGTCTTGCTGATTCTACAGTGTGGCATCCCATGTCAAGCAAGGCGCCACCGCCGGCCGTTTCGGCGTCCCAGAAATGCGGCGCATGCGGGCCGGAATGGGCTTCGCGGGCGCGCATCGTCAAAAGCCTGCCGATGCCGCCGGCCTTCACCATCTCGTAGGCCTTGGCGGTATTGGGAGAAAAGACCGAGCTTTCGGCATATCCGTGCCAGATACCCGCTTCGATCACCACCTTGAGCATGACTGCCGCCTCGGCCTCCGTGCGGGCGAGCGGCTTGGTGCAGATGACCGCCTTCCCGTGCCTGGCGGCGGTTCTCGTCGCTTCGAGATGGATTTCGTTCGGGAGCGCGATGATCACGATGTCGACGGCCGGATCGGCGCAGAGACCATCCATGTCTGAATGAGCAGTCACGTTCCATTTTTGCGCAAATTCACTAGCGCGGGCGGTGCTGCGGGAAAAGCAGGCGCGCAACTCCGCATTGCGCACATCAAGCAGCGCGTCGGCATAACATTCGCCGATAAACCCCGACCCCAGCAGTCCGACACCAATCATGTTTCATCCCTCGATTTATCGCGATGGATCGCGCTAACCTTTCGATCGAATACCACATAAGACAAAAACTGGAAATAAAAAATATAACTTGTCACAACTGGTATTGAGAGGTATCGTCCGTCATCAATCCCCGGACGATCCTGTAATGAGCCGGGACGTGAGCAGTTTCAAGCGACGAGAATGGGAGATTATCAAATGCTTTCAAAGCATGGATTGCTGAACGGCGCCTTGGTGTCAGTCGCGGCCCTGATGATGGCCGGCAGTGCGCTGGCAGAAGATGTCACGATCAAGCTCGGCAGCTGGCGGACGGAAGACATTGCTGTCTGGCAAGACAAGATCATACCCGCCTTCGAAGCCAAAAATCCCGGCATCAAAGTCGAGTTCGCGCCGGTCAACACCAATGAATATAATGCAGCAATGCAATCCCAGATTGAGGCTGGCGCCGGCCCGGATCTCCTGACCTGCCGTCCCTTCGACGTCAATCGCGAATGGATCGGTCGCGGTTATTTCGACTCGCTTGCCGATTTCGATGCGATCAAGAATTTCGACGAGACATCGAAAGTCGCCTGGACGGATGCAAAGGGCGCGCCCTATTGCCTGCCCGTCGCCGCGGTGCTCGCCGGCTTCTACTATAATATCGATATTTTCAAGGAACTGGGCCTCGAGGTGCCGAAGACGGCTGATGAGTTCGTCAAGGTGCTGCAGAAGATCAAGGACAGCGGCAAGTACGAACCGCTTGCCTACGGTTCCGCCGAATCCTGGCAGCTCGCCTATAACGGCCTCTACAATATCGGCCCGTCCTACTGGAATGGTGAAGAGGGCCGGCTCGGCCTGATCGATGGTACGAAGAAGCTGACCGATCCGGAATTCGTCGAAGCCTTCAAGGCCTTCGCGGCCTGGAAGCCTTTCCTGCCGAAAGGCCAGGCGAGTCTGCAATATGCCGACATGACGCAGCTCTTCACGATCGGTCGCGCGGCGATCCTTCCCGATGGCTCATGGAACATCAATCAGGTGACCTCGACGGGCCTCAATGTCGGCGTCTTCGGTCCGCCGGCTGCTAAAGAGGGTGGCCAGCGCTACCTGCAGGAAATGCCTGACATGGCGATCGGCATCAATGCGGCCGGCAAGCACAAGGATGCCGCAAAGACTTTCCTCGCCTGGCTTGGGACGCCAGAGTTCCAGGAACTCTACGTCAACGCCGCGCCCGGCTTCTTTGCCATGAGCAGCACCCCTGTCACCTATACCAATGCGCTGGCGCAGAAATTCGCCGACCTGAAGACGGGCGCCAAGCTGACCCCGCGCCTGGCGCTGGACCGTCTGAGCGCAGGCAACCCGCCGCTCGATGACGAAATCTGGCGCGTGCTGCAGACGATGATGATCGGTGACAACGTCACACCGGAAAAGGCGGCAGCCGAACTGCAGGCCGGTCTTGCATCCTGGTACGCACCGCAGAAGAAGTAAGAAAGAGCCCCTCGCGTACCAGCTGTACCGGTACGCGAGGCTTCCGATACCCGCCGGCCTACCCGGCGCCGAGACTACGGAGATACCGGGTGACACGTCCTGCGACGGCTCGCTGGAGCCTTTTTCTGTTTGTGCTGCCAGCGCTCGCAATCTATCTCGCCTTCGCCGTTCTGCCGCTCGCGGCATCGATCGTCATGAGCTTCTTCGATACGGATAGCCCCGGTGGTCGCGTGTTCGTGGGGATGGCAAACTACTATTATCTCTTCACGCATCCGGTCACGAGCGCCCGTTTCTGGAACGCGCTCATGAACAATTGCGAATTCTTCCTCATTCACCTGATCGTCGAAGTGCCGATCGGCCTGTTGATGGCCGGGCTTCTGACATCCGGGCTTCTCGGCCGTTCCGAGGGCATCTACCGCACGCTGCTTTTCGTGCCGGCCACACTTTCGGTCGTCATCGTCGGCTTCATCTGGCGGCTGATCATCAATCCGCTCTGGGGCCTCGTCGGCTTCCCGCTGCTCGGCAACGAGATGACGGCCCTGCCGACGATCTCGCTGATGTCGGTCTGGCAATATGTCGGCATACCCATGCTCTTTCTCTACAGCGCGCTTCTTGCTGTCCCCGAAGATATCATCGAGGCCGCCCGTCTCGATGGCGCAGGAAACTGGCGGATCTTCTGGAAGATCAAGTTCCCGCTGATCGCTCCGCAGTTCGGCCTGATCGTCATCCTGACCTATATCTGGACCTTCAATGGGTTCGACCTGATCTTTGCGCTGAACGGATCCGCCCCCGGGCCGAACTACAGCACCGATATTCTCGGGACGCTGTTTTACCGAACCTTCTTCGGATCGAGCGGCCAGGTCGCCGATCTCGATCTCGGCGCGACGGTGGCGACGGTCATTTTCGTCATCATTCTTCTCGTGACCGGCGCCTATTTCTGGCTGGTCCAGCGCCGCCTCCAGGCCCATCAGATCTAGTGAGCGGAACAGATGTTATCGTCCAGCAAGGTTAGTTCCACCTTCTACGGCACGAGCCGCCACCGCATGTTGCTCGACCGGCTCATCGTCCACGGGCTGCTCATCTTCTTCGTGCTTCTGGCGCTCGGCCCAATCTGCGTCGTCATTCTGAATTCGTTCAAGACGACACCCGCCATTTTCGGCGGTCCCTTCGACCTGCCGACAGCGGCGACCTTCAGCGTCGACGGCTATATTCGTGTCTTCACCCGTGGCATTTTCTTGCTGAACTATCGCAACAGCCTGATCGTTACGGTCTCGACGATCGTGTTGACTGTGGTCCTTTCGGCGCTCGCCGCCTACGGCCTGACGGAATACCGTCTGAAGATCACGCCAGTGATCGCCGCGCTTTTCGTGGTCGGCATCATGCTGCCGATCCGCCTCGGCACCGTGCCGATCCTGAAGATCATGATCACCTGGGGCCTCGTCGATACGCTGACGGCGCTGATCCTGGTCTATACGGCGATGAGCATACCGATCGCGGTCACCCTGATGATGGCCTATTTCCGCACCGTGCCGACGGAGATCAAGGAAGCGGCGCGCATGGATGGCGCGGGCGAATTCCGAACCTTCCGCATCGTGCTGCCAGTGGTCAAACCCGGCCTTGCTGCAGTCGCGACGCTGACCATGCTGCCGGTCTGGAACGACCTCTGGTTCCCGCTGATCCTGGCGCCTGGCAAGGCCAACCAGACTGTGACGCTCGGTGTTCAGCAGTTTGTCGGTCAGTTTCTCAGCGACTATCCGGCCCTTCTTGCCGCATTGACGCTTGGCGTCGTGCCACTCGTCGCGCTCTACGTGATTTTCTCGCGGCAGTTCATCAGAGGGCTCAGCCAAGGCGTCGGCAAATAGCGAGGCAAATGGCTGATTGTTTGCGGTTACGTATCTGTGACCGCACCTTTTGTCGCTCGTCTCAATCGGCCTCGCACCTGAATGGGCGCAGATCCGCCGAACCGCGGTTTCGCTCGGAAGAAGTGGGGGGCGATTTCAAGATCGGTCCCGGTGGCGCTTGGAATAGGGAAGATCGGGCCGCGGACGAACGTCGGCCCTGAACGGACCACTCGGGTGTGGGCGGTCTGACCGGTTCTGCGTCCTGAACTGCGGCTATCCGCCATTTGCGTGATCTGAGCTCCGGCACACTTCTTTGTCACCGGCCAATCGTTACGGATCGGCGCGCGGCTTGCGTTCCCGACCCAGTTAGACAGCTCGAAACGGCGAGCGGCACATCCTGCCATTTCGACATCTGCCATATGTTCATTCGAACGTCGTCTTTTTGTCAAGGTTCATCCATGTCGGCAAGATGTGTAAGATCGTGCGAAAATGCACGAAGCCCACCGCGATTTTCCCGAATCTCCCTAATTTTACCGAGCCCGTCGAAGCGTTACTTTGATACGGATGTTCATTTGAACATTAATTGATTGCAATATGAATGTCAGCTGGTAGGGTTCGCGTCGCATTCGGAGCGGGAGGCTCCACGGATCAACATTGGGAGTGAGAGATGAATAAGGCTGCTTGTTATCTATCCGCGGGCCTGCTGAGCCTGTCCTTGAGCGCGCCGGCCATGGCGGCAACCAAGATTCAATGGTGGCATGCGATGGGTGGCGAGAACGGTGCAAAACTGGAGGAGATCGCCAAGGGGTTCAACGCGTCGCAAAGCGACTACGAGATCGTTCCCGTCTTCAAGGGCACCTATGACGAAACCCTGACCGGCGCCATTGCGGCTTTTCGCGCCAACCAGCAGCCGGCGATCGTCCAGGTCTACGAGGTTGGAACAGGAACGATGATGGCCGCGCAAGGCGCGATCTATCCCGTGTATCAGCTCATGAAAGACGAAGGCGAGGCTTGGGACCAGAGCCAGTTCATCGCCCCGGTCGTCGGATACTATTCGGACACGAACGGCAACGTCCTGTCCCTGCCGTTCAATTCTTCGACCCCGATCATGTATTATAACAAGGATATCTTCAAAAAGGCGGGCCTTGATCCGGAAACGCCGCCAAAGACCTGGGCCGATGTCGAGGCATTTTCCCGCAAGATCATGCAGTCCGGTGCGGCCAAATGCGGTTTCACCAGCGCCTGGATCTCCTGGATTCAGACTGAGAACCTCAATGCGCTGCACGACAAGCCCTATTCGACCAAGGCCAACGGCTTTGGCGGCCTCGATGCAGAGTTCACCTTCAACAATGACCTGACGGTGCGTCATTGGGACAATTTGAAGAAGTGGCAGGACGAAGGCCTGTTCAAGTTCGGCGGTCCTGGCGGCGGCGACAATGCCCCGCCGATGTTCTATTCGCAGGAATGCGCCATGTACATGAACTCATCGGCCGGCCGGGCTGGCGTCGTGAACAATGCCAAGGGTTTCGAAGTCGGTTTTGCCCCTCTGCCCTACTATAATGATGTCATCCAGCAGCCTCTGAATTCCATCATCGGCGGCGCCACGCTGTGGACGCTGAAGGGACGGCCAGAGGAAGAATATAAGGGTGTCGCGAAGTTCTACACCTATCTGCAAAAGCCTGAGGTTCAGGCCGACTGGCACCAGTTCTCCGGCTACCTGCCGATCACCGAAGCGGCCTACAAGCTCGGCCAGGATCAAGGCTATTACGCAAAGAACCCTGGTTCGGACATCGGCATCAAGCAGCTGACGCGCGTGACCCCGACGGAGAATTCCAAGGGTATCCGTTTTGGCAATTACGTTCAGGTTCGCGGCATCATCGATGATGAATTCGCTGCCCTTCTGTCAGGCAAGAAGACCGCCAAGGAAGCGCTCGATTCCGTCGTCACACGCGGCAACGAACAGCTGCGCGATTTCCAGTCCGCCAATCAGTAGTCCCTACCGAAGGGCCGGTTCATACCGGCCCTTCGCCCATCAACCCATCGGGACGTGAGGGCTCATGCAAACCAAACGGACTGTCTTTCCGGGCAAGCTTCTCCCTTATCTGCTGATTGCCCCGCAGATCCTTGTGACAATAGTTTTTTTTCTCTGGCCGGCCGCAACCGCGTTCTGGCAGTCATTCCTGCGCCAGGACGCCTTCGGCTTCAAAACGAGCTTCGTATGGTTTGATAACTACCGTCGCCTGTTCGCCGATCCGCTCTATCTCGATGCCTTTGGCCACACGCTGCTCTTCGCCGTTCTGGTGACGGGCTTGTCGACGTCGATCGCCTTGATACTGGCGGCTGCCGCCGGCCGTGTGCTGCGCACCTCGCGCCTTTACTCGACGCTCCTGATCTGGCCCTACGCGGTTGCGCCGGCGATTGCGGGCATCCTCTGGTGGTTCATGTTCAATCCGTCGATCGGCATTGTCGCCTATCTCCTGCGATCGATGGGCGTCAACTGGAACCATCTGATCAATCCCAACGATGCGATGGCGCTCATCGTCATCGCTGCGACCTGGAAACAGATATCCTATAATTTTCTGTTTTTCCTGGCAGCACTCCAATCCGTGCCGCAGTCCCTGCAGGAGGCGGGCGCCATTGACGGCGCGGGTCCCGTCAAGCGCTTCTGGACGATCGTCTTCCCGCTGATCTCGCCTACGACCTTCTATCTCGTCGTGATCAACATCGTCTACGCGATGTTCGACACCTTCGGCATCATCCATGCAACAACGCAAGGCGGTCCCGCGCGAGCGACCGAGATCCTTGTCTACAAAGTCTATTTCGACGGCTTTATCGGACTTAACCTAGGCTCTTCGGCCGCCCAATCCGTGATCCTGATGCTGATTGTCGTCGCCCTGACAGCCATCCAGTTCCGATTCATCGAGCGGCGCGTACAGTACTGAGGATAATGACGATGGTCGAAAATCGCCCCTTCCTAACTCTTCTTGCGCATCTGGTTCTGATCGTCGGCGTCGTCGTCGTGGTCTTCCCGGTCTATGTCGCCTTCATCGCATCGACACACGGGCCTAACGACTTTCTGTCCGGGGTCGTGCCGCTGACGCCGAGCACGCATATGATCGAGAACTATTCCACGATGCTGACGGCCGGCATGACGAATGCCGGCGCGCCGCCCATCGGCCCGATGATGCTCAATTCCCTGATCATGGCGATCGGCGTTGCAGTCGGCAAGATTGCGATCTCGATCCTGTCGGCCTTCGCCATCGTCTATTTCAGGTTCCCCTTCAGGACATTGGCGTTCTGGATGATCTTCATCACCCTGATGTTGCCGGTCGAGGTGCGTATCGTGCCGACCTACAAGGTCGTCGCCGACCTCGGCATGCTCAACAATTATGGCGGGCTGATCGTCCCGCTGATCGCGTCGGCAACAGCGACATTCCTGTTCCGCCAGTTTTTTCTCACCGTACCGGATGAGTTGATGGAAGCGGCGCGGGTCGATGGGGCAGGGCCGATGAAATTCTTCTGGGATATCCTCCTGCCGCTATCGATCACCAATATCGCGGCGCTCTTCATCATCCTCTTTGTACTCGGTTGGAACCAGTATCTCTGGCCACTGATCATCACGACCGATCAGAGCCTTTACACTGTGGTGATGGGAATTCAGCGCATGGCGGCTGTGGCCGATGCCGAGCCGCGTTGGAACCTTGTCATGTCAGCCGTCATCCTGGCCGCACTTCCCCCTGTCCTCGTCATCGTCGCCATGCAGCGCCTTTTCGTTAAGGGCTTGGTCGAAACGGAGAAATAAAAAATGGCAGCGATCAATATAATTGACATCAAGAAGAACTATGGTTCGGTCCCCGCGGTCAGAGGTATCGACCTTTCAGTCGCGGACGGCGAATTCATTGTCTTGGTCGGCCCCTCGGGCTGTGGAAAATCAACCTTGTTGCGAATGATAGCAGGCCTTGAAACAGTCAGCGACGGCGAGATCCAGATCGCCGGACGCAATGTCAACAAGGCGGAACCTGCCGAACGGGACATCGCCATGGTCTTCCAGAACTATGCGCTTTATCCACATATGAGTGTTCGCAAGAACCTTGAATACGGTCTGAAGAATCGAGGCACGCCGAGGACCGAGATCGATCGCCGGATTGCCGAGGTTGCCGAGATCCTCGAGATCGGTCCGATGCTCGAGCGCAAACCGCGACAGCTGTCCGGCGGTCAGCGCCAGCGCGTCGCAATGGGACGCGCAATCGTCCGCGAGCCTGCTGCCTTTCTCTTCGACGAACCGCTCTCTAACCTCGATGCCAAGCTGCGCGTACAGATGCGCGTGGAAATTCGCCGTCTACAACGTCGGCTGAAGACCACCAGCATCTATGTCACGCACGATCAGCTGGAGGCCATGACATTGGCCGATCGCCTCGTGGTGATGAATGGCGGTCTCGTCGAACAGGTCGGAACGCCGGTCGACGTCTATGATCGTCCCGCTAGCCTCTTTGTCGCGAGCTTCATCGGTTCGCCGCCGATGAACATTCTGCCACTCGAAGTGGTCAGGCGAGCGGACGGCGATGGTCTGCTCACTCTGCCGGATGCGACAGATACGCTCGGTATTCGACCCGATGACATATTCACGGAGAAGCCGAGCGAACCGTCTATCCGTCTCGATGCAATAGTCGAACTCCTTGAGCCGATCGGTGGCGAGAGCCATTTGCACATCCGCCTGGACGAAAGCAATCAGACCGCCATTGTGACCGTTCCGGGAAGACCTGATTTTAGCGAAGCCGCCAAAATCCCGGTTTATGTTCGCGTTGCATCCATCCATCCCTTCAATCGCCAGACAGGCAGGCGAACGGACGATCTCTGACCCGAAGCCGCGCAAGCACGACTTCGACAATACTGAACTTTATTTTGAGAAGTGAACATGATCGTACAGCATATATTGGCTTCGGACTTGGCCAAAAATGAAATCCAGGCTCATCGCGGCGCATCCGCTGTCGCGCCCGAAAACACGATCGCCGGATTCAAGGCGGCAGCCGACCAGGGCGCAGAGTGGGTCGAACTGGATGTGGCGCTTCTTGGCGACGGAACCGCCGTCGTCATTCATGACGTAACGGTCGATCGCTGCTCCTCTTCGAAGGGACACCTCAAGCATATGACAGCCGCCGATCTCTCCGGGATCGATGCAGGCTCGTGGTTCGGCGAGGAATTCAAGGGAGAAAAGATCCCGCTGCTTGCCGATGTCGTACCGGAACTGGGCCGCCTTGGTCTAAACATCAATGTCGAAATCAAGCAGCATCCGCATCAGACGTCGCTCGAGCAGCTGACGAGAACGGTCCACGAGCATCTCCAAAGTCGCGCAGCGCACACGCAAGTGATGATCTCGAGCTTCGATCCTGAGGCATTGCGGGCGATGCATAAGCTGGATGCGAACTATGATCTTGCCATGCTCTGGAGCAAGCTTCCCGAGGACTGGGTGGACCGACTTGCAGCTGTGCCGGCGCAGACCATCCATCTCCTTTACAAATCGCTGAGCATCGGATTCCTGGAAGAGGCCGCAACTCGCGGCATCAAGGTTCGCGCATGGACATGCAACGACCCCCGCTTGCTGACGTCCTTCTGGCCGGCAGGGCTGACAGGTGTGATAACCGATGATCCGAGCCTCTTTCTAAAGTAGGGACAGTCGATGGCGCAGCGCATGATCTCGGCGCGACAGCGTGAAATCCTGGCGTTGATCGAGAGTGAAGGGACCCAGTTTATCGAGGAGCTTGCGCGTCGATACGACCTGACGACGCAGACGATACGCCGCGACATCAATACGCTGTGCGACCTTGGTTTTGCACGGCGATTTCACGGTGGAGTGGATCTTCCGATCGAGGGCAGCAATATCTCGCTCAATGCACGAGCGCAGTTGAACAAGCGCGCCAAACGGGCGATCGCCAGGCGCCTGGCAAGTGATATCGGTCCGGATTCGACCGTCTTTCTCGGGGTCGGCAGCACCGTTCAGTTCGTGGCCGAAGCACTGCGCGACCACAAGGGGCTGACCGTCGTGACCAACAATATCCATGTAGCGCTTACGCTCTGCGATGCGCCGAGCGTCGAAGTGCATTTGACGGGCGGCTTGCTACGCCACGACGACCGCGACGTGGTTGGCGCTGACGTCATCAAGTTCATCGAGAAGTTCTACGCCAACTATGCGGTCTTTGGTGCCGGTGCACTGAGTGTGACTAACGGTATCATGGATTTCAGCTACGCTGAGGCGCAGATAACCAATGCTCTGATCGAGAATTCGCAGACGCGCTTTCTCGCGGCCGACGTCAGCAAATGGGAGCGCACGGCGGCTGTTCGCGTTGCTCCATTCAAACAACTCAACCGCTTCTACACGGATCGCTTGCCGGGCGAACCGCAGATCCGGCAAGCGCTTGCCGCAAGCGGCGTCGAAATCGTCACAAGCGGCGAGGAAAATTGATGACATTTGTTGATCGAACTCCATCTGCTGACGAGCTTCGGGGCGTGCGTTACCTCTTCACCGATATTGACGACACGCTGACGACCGACGGACAGTTGCTCCCGGAGACCTATCAGGTGCTTTGGGATCTGAACGATGCCGGTATTGCGGTTATTCCGGTCACTGGCGGTTCTGCCGGTTGGTGTGAGCACATTGTTCGCGCCTGGCCCGTCAAGGCGGTCATAGGCGAAAGCGGCGCCTATGCAGTTTTCCGCCGAGGGCGCGATGTGGTCTTCGACTATTGGGAGGGACAGGCGGTCCAGACCGAGCGTCAACGGCGCCATCTCCAGACGGTCGTCGACATTATCGCACGTGAGGGCTTGGGCTTTCAGATTGCACATGATCAAGCCTTTCGGCTGGCGGACGTCGCCGTCGATATCGTTGGCCACCCCCCGGCCGAGGTAGACCGCTTGGCGGCGTGTCTGCGTGACCGTGGGGCAACCGTCGCCATCAGTTCGATCCATATCAACACATGGATCGGCAATTACGACAAACGCTCGATGAGCGAACGCCTGTTGATCGAGGAATTTGGTCTCAGTCCGCAAGCAGTTCCGCTGGCGACAGCTTTTGTCGGCGATTCCCGCAACGATGCACCGATGTTCGGCTACATCGACAATTCCTTCGGCGTGAACAATGTCCTGTCGATCTTGCCGCAGCTCTCACATGCCCCTCGGTGGATTTCGACCCGGCCGGCCGGCCTCGGCTTTGCCGATATCGGGGAGACCATTCTTGCAGCAGCCAAGCATAGAGAGGCTTAGCGCTGGTGCCAGCCGCTAGGATGGTATCGGTTCCGCTACTGGACCTGGAAAGATTGCCGAGGAAACAGCCGGCGTCCTCACGTCCAGGAGGTAGGTCGTGCGAGCGGGATCGGCAGCCCAGGTCCCTGTTGTTGCGATATCGATTTCAGGGAAATGACCGCCGCTGCTCAAGATGCCGATCTGCCGGCGCGTAAATTCGACCGCCCTCTCGCTGGCCTCTCCGTAACTGCGCGCGTTGCATTTCTCATGACTGAGGCCGGCTGCGGTCCAGGCGCACAAACAAGCCTCAATAGCAGAGTGTACGCAACATCCCTTCAAAATTAGGCTTGCTTTCACAGCTTGGCGCTTGGGGAAGGTGTGATGCGTGACGGCTTTGAGGGCGCACCGCTCGGGACACGGTGGGTGGCCCGGTCGAACAGCCCGAACAGACAATCGCAATCAGGGGCAGGAGCAGAAACAATTTCACTTCTGAATCCTCTTAGCCGAAGCGCGCCATCTAGGTCGTGCTCCAGGCCTCGAACTCTTCGACGAAGTCTGCCTCAATACGGATGAGACGACCAGTTCGGTAAGCTTCGACTCGCTCGTCCTGAACCCCTCAACGCTCGCGACCAGGGACGAGGAGACCTCTTACGAGGCGAACGAACGCATTGTTGCGAGAATTCGAGCCTGCTTGCCAACTTCATCCCGACAAGCGACAGCATAGACTGAGTTTCCACAATCGAAAATCAAATTGAGCATGTACTAAAAGACGCCGCAAGACAGGGTCTGCAGGCTCGTCTCGTCATTGCGATGTGATATCCGGTAAACTTCTATCGATTCCATTGGCGATTGAATCAGAAATACCGTGGATCTTCGCGGGCGCTCACAGACGCTTGAAGGAGTTCAGGATGAAGCACCCGATTTTTGCTCTTGTGTTGCACAGGCTTCAAGGGCGATTTCAATTGGATGAAGCTTGACGGTGCGCTCGAGGCAGAGGGGGCAGCCTACGAGGATGGCGTGGACGCCCGGCCTTTTCGCCGGGCTGGATTTCGCCTCTATCCGCAAGTCAGGCATAATATTGGTGACCGCCGAGGAGGCACCCCGCCTTGTGGACCGCATCGCAGGACCTTCGTGACAGCCCCCATCGCTAAGCGGCAAAGCGTTCACGGCTGCCGGCATCGGCTACCGACGTTGGACTGGACCTATTGCCCGCCCAGTTTCCAACTGTCCCCTGAAGGGCAGGCTACGCCATTGAAGCGCGTCATGCCGTCGAGCGATTGCCGGCTGGTTACAAAACGGCGACATCCGTCCGGTCCATCGGTACTGGCATCGATCTGTTCGATAACCCCCGCGCTGCCTGTCGACGGGTTGGCCCAGGCGAGCGCGCTTGCGCCGACAGGACTGCGACCGACAGTATCTGCAATCACTGCTTGATCGGTCAAAGGCGCCTCGTGCGGGATTGCTGACTGGGCGAGGGGCGTCTCAAGAGGCTCGATATGTGAGCATGCCGTCAAAGCTGCAATGCTCATGGCCGTGATGAAGTGCTTCGAGTTCATCGGCTGCATAAAGCCTTTCGCCTCTAATATTTCAAGTTACCAAGCGTTCACATTCTGGGGAGACCCGATTGCGGCCGATGAGATTTATCATCGGCCGGCGACGAACAGGGAGATCCACCGTCGCCGATTTAATCACTCATCGAAGCAAAAGGTTCCGTTGCGCAGGACGGTCTTGCCGCACGGATCGCGCTGCCATCGTCTGAAACTCGTGCCAGCGCCTGCGTGTGGATGTATTCGCTGATGGCCGCCACTTTCCCGTTCTCGACGATAATTGTGAGCCGGTCATTCATGAACGGCTTGTTTGTGGCGTTGACACCTGAGTGTCTGTGATGGCGTTCCCGGGAACGATCCACTCGATGTCTTCGGCCGATAGCGGCAGCAACCCTTCCTTGTCGCCGCTGCTCATTGGATTCTCCGGCTTCTCTTGGGTCTGCGAAAACGAGATCAGTTGAATTTGACCAAGTCCTTGAAGATCAGATGACCCCATTTATTCCCGCGCGCCTGCACGAGCAGTCCGCCTTCGGAAAGTCGGCCGAGGTTGATCGGCGCAAAACCGAGATTTTCCGCAAGCGTGCCGATCTGCCTTGACGCGTCCTCGTCGTCGCTCGCCAGGAACACAACCCTCTTGCCGCCGTGGATATCCGGATCTTGTTCAAGGATCCCGGCGACCAGATGGTTGAACCCTTTGACCACCTTGGCGCCTGCAAACGCGTTCGCAATTACTCTAGCGGAAGGCTGCTCTCCCAGTATCTCAAGGGGCAACCCATAGGCATTGGTAACGTCGACGATGATCTTCCCTTTCCAGTCCGACAGCGCCTTTGCGACACCTGCGTGAGCCTCGAAACGGACTGCCAGAAAGATGACGTCCGCCTTGATTGCGTCCGTCAGTGTCTTCGGGATGATCCCAGGCCCAATCGCGGCGGCCTCAGATGCAAAGCTTTCCGGATCGCGAGTGGTGGCAACGGATACTTCAATGCCGCTTCGGGCGAACGCCTTGGCGAGAGCCTGGCCGATCTTGCCGAAGCCGATGATTGCATAGGTCATAATCTTCTCCCTTGGTTCATGAAATTCCCAGGCGCCCCGCTCGTTTTTCGAAGGCGCAAGCAGGCTGAGCGTCAGAGCTGGGCCAGGCCGCCATCAACGGCGACTTCGCTGGCGGTCATGAAGCTGCTGTCCGGCGACGCGAGGAAAGCGGCCACAGCTGCGATTTCTGACGGATCCGCCATACGCTGGAGCGGGGTGATCGACGCGAAAGCCTTCTGCCCTTCCTCGCCAAGCGCATCCTTCGCGAGTTCGGTCGCCGTTGCACCGGGCGAGAGCACGTTGACACGGATGCCTGTGCCCTTCAGGTCCTCGGCCCAAGTCCGGGCGAGGTTGCGCACCGCCGCCTTGCTGGCACTGTAGACGGTGAATGCCGGGGCGCCCGTGGTGCCTGCGCTCGATCCGGTCAGTATGATTGACCCTCCTTGTCCCATGAGCGGAAGCGCTTTCTGCACCGTGAAGATCGTGCCCTTCACATTGGTGTCGAAGGTGTCGTCGATATGCTCTGCGGTGATTTTGCCAAGAGGAAGCGGACTTCCCGCTCCTGCGTTGGCAAAGACGATGTCGAGTGTGCCGCGCTCGGCCTTCACTGCCGCATAAAGACGATCCAGGTCCGCCTCGTCGGAGACCGAGCCTTGAACCGAGCGGGCATTTGGCCCTAGAGCGGCCAGGGCCGCGTCCAGCGCTTCCTGCCTGCGACCGAAGATGAAGACGAAGGCGCCTTCCTCGATGAAGCGCTTCGCCGCGGCACGGCCGATGCCAGTAGCACCACCGGTGATAATGGCAGTCTTTCCGGTTAGTCTGTTCATGTCGTGCATCCTTCGGTGTGTTCCGCGGGTATGGGGAAGTGCCCTGCCAAACCCTGAGAACACCAACATAGGGCCACCGGATTCCGGGTATCAGTACGCAAGCACGCACAAGGGTGGTGCAAAAACGATCCGGTTTGATTGGCTAGCCGATTTGCTTTCTAAGCGTGCAGAGGTAATTTGGACCGCAAGTAGTTTGGAGGGCGCACCGCTGCGGTGCCGGAATGCACCATGGTTGACTGGGATGACGTTCGATATTTTCTTGCCGTGGCGCGAGCCGGATCAGTCCGGGCGGCTGCCCTGGTTCTCGGCGTGAACCATTCCACTGTCCTTCGGCGTATCGGCCAGCTTGAGGAGCGTCTTGGAGCGCGGATGTTCGAGAAGCTGCCTTCCGGTTATCACATAACGGCGGCGGGGGAAGAGGTACGCGAGCTCGCGGAGCAGATGGAAGCCTCGTCGCATCAGTTGGAGACCCGCGTCCTCGGTCGCGACCAAAGCGTGCGCGGGCTACTGCGGGTGACGCTGGCCCCGACACTTGCGACACACCTCCTCATGCCTGATTTCGCTGACTTCGCGCGCTCGCATCCGGACATCGAGATGGACATCATGTCATCCGGCGACCTGGCGAACCTGACAAACCGAGAGGCCGACGTCGCGATCCGCGTCGTCTATGACCGCAAGACTCTGCCGCCCAATCTTCACGGCCTGAAGGGGCCGGATGTGTTCGGCGCAATCTACATGTCTCGCGATCTGCTGCCCGCATGGAATGCCGGCGGGCCTGATCCTGTCCGGTGGATCGTCATAAGCGCTCACGGTATTCCCGAATGGGTCCGCCATGGTGAGACCCGTAGTTCAGGCGTGCCGTTCAGGGTCACGGATGCCGAGGCGCAGATCGTCGCGGTGCGGCAGGGGCTGGGAATGACGACGCTGCCTTGCTTCGTCGGAGATGCCGATCCAACGCTGGTGAGGGTACCTCGAACTGACCTGCACATGTACGGCACGCTCTGGCTTCTCACGCAGGGTGAGACACGCAAGACGAAGCGTGTGCGGCTCTTCACCGAGTTCGCCGCTCGCAAGCTTGCCGAGAACGCGTCGCTTCTGGCGGGATCGGGTTAGGTGTCACCATCGCTTCGACCTGAAGCAGATATGGCCCGCCGGACGATCCCTGGTGGGCGCCCATCGCTCAATGAAGTACGGCAACCGCAGCCACACCAGCTTCATTAGCGGCCCGGAGGATCGCGCTTCTCAGCTCCCAGCTACTGGCTTTTCCGGTCATCACGTCGACACACGCTTTCACCGCAGATAAAAACTCCTCGCCATCGTCCGATGGCCAGTCTTTCAGCAAAGCGTTGGCAGCCTCCTGCACGGTCCGAACGATCAGCCGTCGGCCGGGATCTTTGAAGATGAGGATGACTTGATCAAATTCGGTAGAGGTGTCGAATTTCATGACGCAATACCCCACGGCGATACGATCGGCCAACACGTTTTGAGCGAGAGAGTTAATCGTATGGTTGCAAATTGTCGCGTGAAAAACGCGTGACAGCGCAATTGAGCCGAAGTGTCTGGTCGGACCGGGCGGAGAATTTAGTGCACGATTGTATCCCGGTTCGCTCGTCAATGCCTCGACAGACCTTTGAGTGGTGGCAAGTGGGTGCCGGGGTGCACGTCGGTGCGACGTGCACAGCTGTGCGAGACCAGCTCGCGTGGATGACTGTGAAAACTCGTCGGACCGGAAGTGGAAAGTGCCTGGAATTCGACGCCGGTACGTGCCGAATTTGAAATACGGCCCGAAGAGAGGGTAGTTGTCCTTCTTCTTCAGGGGTCGCGCCGATATTGCCTCTGACCGATACTTCCCCCTGGGTCAATGAGATCCAGCATTACCAGCATATTCGCCATAAAGTCGGATCGACGCAATCGACTTTATTCGGGTGTTGGTTGAGTCGGAATAATAACGTCATTCTCCTAGAGGGTCGGGACTGGTGCCGGACCTGCCCGCAAGCGGAACACCGCCTCGTTGACAAGCCGGTCCGGTGTCTCCTTTCCGGGCGTGGCGCGATCACGCGCGCGTGGAGCAAGATGCCGTATTTCAAAGCAATCGCAGCCAGGCAGCTCTGCTACCGAAGGCCGTTTCCGTTCCTGATGGTGCAAAATGCGTCGACATCATTGCTAGCGGACGCACTCCAACCGCCGTCCGATTGTGGTAGGGTTGATAAGCAACCCGCGCGACTGGTGGATCGCAATCAACCGAATCCCGAAGGCAGCCCCAAGTGAGAACCGCAATCGTCAGCCTTGTTTCTGCGACGATGTTGTTGAGCAGCGGGGACGAAGCCGACGCTCGCCGGAAGGATCGGGATGATAATCGCCCACGCAAAACCTGCGAACAAATGCAGGATCGCTTGTCGCGAACGACAGGCGGCAAGAGACCCGGTGATGAAGTAGAGAAAAAAGCGAAAATCCTAAAGCGGATGCAGAAGCGCGGCTGCTACTAGTCATTGCGACCGGTATGCGCGCGGCTGTTTCGGTGACTGCCTTGAGCATCACTCCCAGTCAGACAGGGCGATGTGACGAAATGGAGACCAGGTTCCTGCCATCTGTATTCGGCTGATATCCATCGATCAGTTCTTACGGTGGGCTGGAACTTAAGTCTTCGTCGCGAGCAAGACGCGCGGACCGTACAGCCGGGGACCCAAGCCCTATAGTCCCGCTAAAGCCGGCTGTGCGGTCCGCCTGCATCTGCAATCTGCCTTTTAGAAATTAGATCGGCGGGATGAGTATCCAGAACGGGCGGGCGGACTCGGCCGCCGACGCATCACGCTAGCCCTGACGTCCCGAGTAAAGCTGAAGAATCGAACTCGGTCCCTGATTGGCGATCTGAAGTGCCTGGACGGACAGCTGTTGCTGGGTTTGTTGGGCCGTCAGCCTCGCGGATACTTCTTCCATGTCTGCATCGACCAAGCGTCCGATACCGGATGTCATGCTGGCCTGAAGATGGCTGACGAAATCCGACTGCATGCCCAGGCGCTTGTCGAGGGAGCCAAGGACGCTGCCGCTGGTCGTCGATCGATGGAGCATATATTCGACGCCAACCAGGTATTCGTCGACGGTGAAGCTTGAGGTCGTCACATCGACTTCGGCGAGATCGAATTCCAAAGCCCAGGTCGGATTGGACGTGACATTCCCGACCATGACGCGGGCGGCGCGATTGCCTGCTTCCGGAAACATCGTCCGATCCGCGGAAAACGTCAGTTGGTTGCCGGACGTGGTCACTGAAAGGCCCATCCCGGTCGTGACGTATTCTATGACGGTCGCGAGGTCCGCGGCACTTCCAACTGTGCCGTCGGTCGTGCCGAGTGCCGCATCGACGGTCGCACGGTCGATCGTGAAGGATTGAGGCGCGCCGGGACCGACCTGAGCGTCGAAGAAAATCTGTGACGTCGGCGATACGGTGAACGGCTTGGTGAAATCGAACCACGCTTCCGGATACATATTGTCGTGGTTCTGTCTCGGCGGGTTTTCCAGGCCCATGGCGAAGCCTGCGGGATACGAGCTCCCGAGATTGGATACGACATTGGAGATATCGATGCTGGAACCTGGATGACCGGAAGTCTCAAGGGAACCGATCTCAAAGACATCCGTTGCTGTCGTCGAGCCTGTGAACATTGTCTCGTTGGCGGTCGCTTTGACAGCGTTGTCGGCGAATACTTTCTGGAGCACTTTTCGCATCTCTGCACCGTCATGGATCGTGCCGTCGCTGGTGCCTAGCGCGGAGTCGATGACCGTCTTGTCGATCCTCAGCCCGGAATAGGTGATACCTCCCGAAAGTGTACCTGCATCCACGACCAAATCGAACGTGATGTAGTCCGTGGTGCCGAAAGTCGCCGGGCCGGTGAAACTGTGGCTTTCGTGGCCTTCGTGCGCCACGGAATTGATGCCCGTGCTTCGGAAGCCGCCGATGTCGCCGACACCGCCGAGCTCCTTCTGCAGGATGCCGCCGCCTCCGGCGTTCAGCATGCTGGTGTTTTTGAGGTTCACCTTCGTCGTCGTGACGGCCACCGCTCCGTTCTCCGAACGGACGAAGGAAGAGGCCACATCGGTTGCAAGTTCGGTGGTTTCCATCAGGTGCGTCGAAGCGTTGGTGCTCAGCCAGTTCTGGCCGCTGAAGCTCGCCGATATCACGGCTGCCTGCGCCTGCGCGCTAAGCTGGTTGAGTTCGTCCTGAATTTTCGATTTGTCGACGCCTTTTTCCTTGGCCGCAACGAGTTTGGCTTTGAATTCACCAAGGATGTCGATGATGGACGACGTCGCGGCATAAGCAGTGTCGACCGTCGCCGCCCCTAATTCGATGGCGTCGGATACAGCCGAGAATGCCCTGTTGTCCGACCTCATCGTTGTCGAGATCGCCCAATAAGCCGCGTTGTCTGATGCCTTTTGAACTCGGAGGCCGGAGCTGACTTGATGCTGTGTTTTCTCAAGTCCCGCGTTGACGCTTCGAAGCGTCTGAAGTGCGGCGATGGCGGATGTGTTCGTCAGAATGCTGGTCACGTTAAAGCCCCGTGGGAATAGGCTAGCCCCCGGACTTCAGCCGGTCCGGCGCAAGCTGCTAGCGATGTCGGAACACTTCAACGGTTAACCACTGGGGGTGCTCGTCATCATGGCGAGACCGTTACGCATAGACCTTGAGGGTCGAAACTCGTTACTGTGGGTTGCGATTTCAATCGTCCCGCGAATTATCGTTAACGCATTTGCACCCGAGAAGGTTAACGGCAAGCTAACGGGAGATAGTGGTTTCTTAAATAGGGAACTGCGGGATGACGTTTGCGACAAAATCGAATTCTGGTTCGAATTCAACAAGGAGATGGCGCATTTTCTGTTCGACCTCATGCGCGTTGTAAGAATCGTCGAGCGAAACCGAGCTTTTCTGCAGGAATCGGGAGTATAGCCGGCCGTTGTCGGCCGCTCCGGCCGGAAACCCGATCCGTTTCAGGCCTTTCGCGGATGCTTCCGCTGCGAGAGTAGCGATAATTCCTTTTCGAAGCCGGTGGTCCGAAAGCGGGCCCAGCTCGATATTGAGATGCAGCTCGCCGTCAGCACCGTTCTTGCCGGACCTTGTCGACAGATAGGTGATGAGCGGGTATCCAAGCCACCAGTTCTCACAGCCTGTCCAAATGCTTTGCATGTTGTCCAGTTTGTCCTTCCAGGCAGCCGGTAGGAAGGTTACCTGGTTCTTTTCCATTCGACAGTAGACGAATTGACCGACAACAGTTGCGAGCACCTGCTTTCGCTCGGGCTTTTTGCCGAACAATCTTTGAGCCGCGACATCAAAGCCAAGGGCAGGGCTCGGTTTCGCAAGCAGATCAAGAACCTTCTTATGATCCCGATAAAATTGATGTGCCAGATCATTGATGCTGGGAATTTCTTTGCTCAAAGATGTTCGTCCTGATCAAGTTGTATCTCAACAAAATGAATATTTCTCAGATTGAATACTTTCCAACGGATTACCCGGATCGCGGGAAATTACAACTTTTCGCATAGTTTGTTCACAGGCAAATTCGCGCCAGACACCCGGCTCGAGATTGCCAAGATCGGTGCTTCTCAAACTGCCTTTCGTTCCGGACCGGGCGATTACTTTGCTGTCGGGACGCTTGGCTGCCACGAGAAGTGATCGCCGTCGGCTGCGATGTGACCGACGCCCGGGAAGGGGAAGTGCGGCGTGAAGACCAGTTCCTTGTCCTTCGCTAGTTTCTTCAAGGTGTCGATGCGGTTCTTCTCGCCGCCTTTTTCGTCATTGTCGAACCCAACGAGCCATTCCGGTTTTACAAGCGAGATGATCGAGCTGTGCACCGTGTCACCAATGTCCAGCAGCTTCTCCTTGCCGGATACGATTTCATAACCGACATGGCCCGGTGTGTGGCCTTTCAAGCCGACCGAAGTTATCTGCGGCACGACCTCCACGCCCGGATTGAACGTCTTCACATTTCCTTCGATCACCTTGACGACGTCCTCAAGCTGGGCGTTCTTCCTGGCAAACTCCCATTCCGCCGACGACATGCGGATCGTTGCCTTGGGGAAGGCCAGCTTGCCGTCCTTAACGAGGCCGCCCATGTGATCGGGATGCGAATGAGTGATCAAAATGTCGGTAACCTCTTCCGGCTTGGTGCCTGCCTGCGCGAGGGACTGCTGCAGCGCTCCACCAACTCCGGTATCGATCAGGATCACGCGCGCTGGCTCTTTCACCAACAACGCATCCACGCTCAGCGTCACGGTATCGGTCGGCGCACCTGACGCCTTTAGTACTTCACCAATTTCCTCCGGGGAGTGTCCAATACCGAAGATCTTGCCGTCATTGGGCAGTACGAACTGGGCGTCGTGCAACGAAACCAGATCGAGGGAGCCAATCTTGAAGGCTTTCGAGTCCGGCTGCTGCGGAGGCATTTGCGCGGAGGCGGATCCCGTGATCGCCAACGCCAGAGACGAAGCCACGAACAATGTTTTGGAATTCAGCATGACGAGATCCTCTCACTTCGGGAGCGATGAAGTCATTTAGGCTCCTCGCAGTCTCGCCAAGATATCACCGTGGCGAACCCGACGGATATAGTTCAAGGAGCTAGGGTCGGTAGGGTATCTACCAAATTTCCAACTGTCACCAGACGGACAGGCTCAGACGTTGTCCCGGGAGAGTTTCGATCCGCATCCCGGCCCGGATCCTGCATTCGTAACCTGTACCGCGCTCGATGACACTCACGGCAATTGGCGGTTCTTGGCCTCGCTCGGCGCATATCCGAAATGGGCCTTGAACGCACGGCTGAACGCCGCATCCGACGCATATCCGCAGCGATAGGCCGCCTCGGTTACTTTCAATCCGCCGCTGCGGAGCAAGGCGGCGGCTATCGTTAGACGCCATCGCGACAGGTAACGCAGAGGCGGCTCGCCCACTGCGGCGGCAAATCGCTCTGCAAAAATGGAGCGGGACATTCTCGCGATCTCGGCAAGCGACTGCACGGTCCAGCGCCGGAAGGGATCAGCGTGCATGGCGTTGAGGACCCGTCCAATTCGCTCCTCGCCCAATCCTCCAAGCCATCCCATGTGGTTGGCCTCGATTGCTGCCCAACTGCGCAAGGTACGAATGACCAGGAGGTCGATCAGGCGGGAAATCATCAGGGACGAGCCTGGATCAGGTTGCCCTGCCTCCGCGACCAGGAAACGCGATATGGCTGCGAGCCATGGCGGTGTTCCGGCGTCGCCGCGCGGGATGTGAATCAAGGCCGGAAGCGCGGACATGACCGCAGGGAGCTGGCTTCCCTCGAAGCTGAAAAAGCCTCCGACCAGTTGGCTGCCTGGCCCGTCACCGCCATGTCGCAGTACCAACTCGTCTCGATCGAAATGTTCGGCCGCGACCAAGCCGATATTCTCCGCCGGTGAACCCAGGGCATCGGTGATCACGTGGCCTTTTCCCAATGGCAATAAGACAAGATCGCCCTGGTTGACCCGCGTTGGCCTCTCGCCGGCCGGTGTCACCAAGACCTGACCCGTCTCAATGAAATAAAAGTGTGCGGGTCCGGGCTGAAACTGCAGCCCCCACGGTTCTCCGAGAAAAGCGCTGTAAACCAACTCACCGCGTAGACGGATCAGCTTCAACACCTCTGACAGCACGTCATTGCGTGCCGCCGACATCCCAAAGTCCTGCGTCATTCCGGACGATCCATCATGTATTTCGGAAGCAGTGGCATATCCCGACCTCCGGCTTTCCCCTAGTTTTTGCCTGCCGACTGCCGCTGAAATTACCAGCAAAAATGCGAAGGAACAATAAAATGACCGCCGGAAACTCTGTACCAAACTCTTCTTCAAACGCCTCCGCCATGGCTGCAGAAAAGCCGCCAGTCATTCTCGTTCATGGCGCTTTCGCCAGCGGCTTTGTTTGGGGGCATGTCGCAGCCAAGCTGCAGGCCGCCGGTCATGAGGTTCTGACAATCGATTTGCCTGGTCGACCGTCAAACCCGATGACCCCTGACGCGGTCAGTCTCGATCTATATCGCGATACGGTGCTCGTTGCGCTTGCCAACGCAAATCGTCCCGTGATTCTGGTCGGCCACAGCTTCGCCGGCATCGTCATCGCTGCTGCCGCCGAGCGGGCGTCAGAGAAGATCAAGACACTGGTCTTTGTCGCCGCTTACCTCCCGCATGACGGGGACTCGCTCCTGTCGCTGGCCCAGCAGGATCACGACGCCAAGATCGGGCCGCATCTGAGGATCGACCAGGAAAAGGGGATTGCCGTGGTCGAATACTCGGCACGTGCCGAACTGTTTGCCAATGACGGTCCGGCGCCTCTGAAGGAGAAGCTGCCGGGCCTCATCCTCGACGAGCCCGTGGTTCCGTTGGTGACCCCCGTGCGCCTCACGAACAGCCGGTTCGGGAAGGTCGATAAGGTTTACGTCCATACCAGCGCGGATCAGGTTATCAGTCCCGCCTTCCAGGCCAGGATGGTTGGCAGCATGGCGGTGCGCCGCACTGTGACGCTGCAAGCGGGCCACCTGCCGTTCCTGACTGACGCTGATGGGCTCGCCGCGGCGATCGAGAGCGCGACTGAGTAAACAGCACCGAGAACATTGCTGCGATCGCGCTGGCGGATGACGTTCGCCTCCGCACTTCCTGCTGACCCTTTGGTGCTCCTGTTCTATATCTCGTCTCGAGCTGAAAAGATCGTTCAATCGGTAATTTTGCCTAACCTCTCCGGAATTTAATCAACGGCTTGAAACTGCCGAGCCACATCAATGATGTCGGCTGCGGTTAAGAAAAGGAAGGAACGAACCTTGATCGTGATCGGCCCCGAAGAAGTGGCAAACAGACTAGGACGCCAGAACTGCATTTCTCTCATGCGAGAGGCCATGATCAGACTGTCGACCGGACAATCCCGGCAGCCTCTTCGCAACGTCATCGATCTCGGCAACGGTGACCTATTCGGCGTTATGCCCGGTGTCCTGGATGGCGCGGGGTTCGGTGCGAAACTCGTCAGCGTCTTCCCATCCGCGGCAGCACATGGTCGATCGCATCAAGGAGCAATCCTGCTCTTCGATCGAAGCACTGGGGCGCCGACCTGTTTAGTCGATGCAGGTGCGGTCACGGCGATCAGAACCGCCTGCGCTTCCGCTGCGGCAACGGACATATTGGCTCGCGCAGACGCCAAACGGCTTGCGATCCTCGGCACGGGAGAGCAGGCGTGGCAGCACGCTCTCGCAATCCCGCATGTTCGTGAACTTGAGCACATTGCGATATGGGGACGATCACGGGAAAAGGCGCAATATCTTTGTGAACGTATTCGCCAGGAACTTGCCATTTCTACAGAAGTCGCAACAAGCCCGAGGGCCGCGGTTGAAACGGCGGATATAATCTGCACGACAACATCGGCCCAGGATCCGATCCTCTTTTCTGCAGATGTTCGTGATGGGGCGCATGTCAATGTTGTTGGATCCAGCTACGCTGGACCGGCCGAGATCGACGAAATGCTTGTCAAGCGAGCACGGTTTTTTCCTGACCATCGAGAAGGCGTCATCGCGCAAGGCGCTGAATTCCTGAGGGCGAAGGCGGCTGGACTTGTTTCCGAAATCGATGTTCTTGCGGAGATAGGAGCAGTGTTTGCCGGTGCGTCCGAGGGCAGGGCGAGCGAGGCCGATGTGACAATCTACAAATCACTCGGGTCCATAGTCCAGGACCTCGCATGTGCTGCTTTTCTTCATCACACATACACGAAGGGCGTCGACCCAAAGAGCACCATCAGCGAAGCTTGAGACGCGTTATCAATGTCCTCGAGCGGCGGATCGCTGTAAGGGCTGCTCCCGCCGCAACGACGCAGAGACCGATGGTCAGAATCTGGTTCTGCCAGCCCCATAATGGCTCGAGAAGGGATACCAATCCCGCCACCGTGATCGTTGCCATCCGATGCTGCTTTGCCATCGGGCCGGAGAAGTCGCTGGGATTGCCGGTGGCGCGGCCGAGTTCCCGGACATAGGCCGTCAGCACGGAGAAAGCGCCGGCGGCCCAGCCCAATCCCGGCATCCCGATGCCATAGCCAACGCCGGCGAATATCATCAGGTCGGCGATGCGATCCGGGAATTCGTTCCAGAATGGACCGTCAGCCTCTCCCTTTCCGCCTTCGACCGCCACCATGCCGTCGAACAGGTTGCAAAGGAGGCGCGCCTGGCAGAATAGAACAGCAAGAAGCAGGTAGCCCGCACGCGGCAAGCCCGTTGTCTGTCCCGCCAGATAGAAAGTGCTGCCGGCAATTGCCGCAGCGAGCATGCTGGCTTGCGAGATCTGGTTCGGCGTGATTGCGCGTGCGGCCATCCATCGGGCGATGGCGCCCGCCCATCGGGTATTGCGGCTTGCCAGGGGCCTCCTGTCTGCTGTCTCCATCATGTGTCGAAACCTCGTCTTGCGGAGATCGAATAATTGTAGATCGCGGCATAAGTCGTCGATACAAGCAACGGCAGCGCGATGGTCCGAAGTATTTCCGGCGTACCGCTCGCCGCATGGATCGCCACAAGAATGCTGGCAGAGCCAAGGCAGGCAATCAGCGGCGGCGCCCAAAATCGTGCTGGACCGCTGAAGCGGACGGAAAGCCAGTCGATCACCGATTTCAGGAAAAGCGTCAGGGCGGCGGAAATCGTCCCCTGCACGAGACCGGCAAAGAGCGGCGCCGGCATGGCGTGGGCGCGATTAGCGAAGACGGCCCAGCTGCCCATCGCCAGAAAGGCAAACAGGACGTGCACCACTCCGCTGCGCAGAAGACGTTGCAGCAAAACAGGCATCAAAGCGACCACCAGTAGCGGGTAAGATGGAAGAAGATGGGTGCAGAGAAGACGACGGAATCAAGCCTGTCGATCAATCCGCCGTGGCCTTCGATGAGATTGCCCCAATCCTTGACACCGCGGTCGCGCTTGATCGCCGACATCACCAGGCCGCCGAAGAAGCCCATCAGAGTGATGACCAGGGCGAGAAGACCGGCCTGAAGTGGTGCAAATGGTGTAATCCACCAGAGGCCCGTTCCAATCAGCGTCGCACTGATGACGCCGCCCACAAAGCCCTCGACCGTTTTCGACGGTGACAGTCTTGGCGCAATCTTTGTGCGTCCGAACAGTTTGCCCCAGACATATTGCAGGACATCGCTGAGCTGGACGACGATCACCAGGAAGGCGATCAACAGCACATTGCGCCCCTCGTATCCCGGTATCTTCAAGGTCAGCAGAGCTGGCACGTGGGACGCGCAGAAGACACAGATCATCAAGGCCCACTGGACTTCCGCGATGCGGACGAGAAAGCGCTCCGTATCGCCCCGCAGGACCGAGATGATCGGCATCAGCAGGAAGGCGTAGACCGGGATGAAGATTGAAAATATGCCGTATTGCTCAGCCCAGAGCAGAAAATACTGGATCGGAACGACGACAAAAAAGGCTGCCGCAAGCGCCCAGTGATCCGCCCTTTTTGTATTGATGAGGGTTACGAATTCGCGAAGTGCTGCGAACGAACAAAAGCCAAACAGGATCAATACGCCGATACGGCCCGCCATGAAAGCGATGCCGATCAGGATGACCATGACCCACCACGCCTTGATCCGCGCGTTTAGGTTTTCGACAGCCGCATTCGAGCCGTTCGGCGAGAAGCGTTGCTGCAATATGTAACCGATGACTGACGCAACAATGAGCACGCCGAAGATCCCGGCTACAAGCGTCATAAGATCGGAGTTCGCGCCACTCATTCCCCACCGCCTACAGTGTTCGGACACAGGGCCAGGAGAGCGGCCTGCATCCGTTCAAGAAAAACATCCTTCTCTTCTCCCGGTGTGATCCTCAAAGCGCTGCCGAAAGTAACCGTGCAGATCAGCGGTATCGGAACGATCTCGCCTTTCGGCATGACGCGGTTGAGATTGCTGATCCAGACTGGCACGAGATCGACATCAGGGCGCGCCATCGCCAGATGGAAGATGCCGCTTTTGAAAGGGAGGAGCAGTGCGTCGGACTGGTTTCGCGTACCTTCCGGGAAGAGAATGAGGGACGAACCGGCATCGATGGCCGAGGCCATCTGCGTGACGGGATCTTCCGTTCGCTTGTCCCGATCCCTCGCAATCAGCACCGCGTTGAAGACATCGCTGCCGATGAAGCGATTGAGCCAGGACTTCAGCCAGTATTCAGCCCCTGCGACCGGACGGGCTCGATGCCGCAGCCTTGGCGGCAGTACCGTCCAGACCAGAACGAAATCGCCGTGGCTGGAGTGGTTGGCATAATAAACACAAGGGCGGGAGGGCAGCCCTCCCTCAGGCCACACGGCGCGGACCGCCGTGACGGCGCGTGCGAACAGTACGATGACCGTCGCCGCGGCCTTTGTAAGCAAAGCCTTCATTCACCACTCTGCTGATGTTAGCCGGGTCACCAACCGAAACTCTAGCATTGTCATCGGCAGAAGGAAGGAGCTTCGCGGGTTTTCAACCGAAAGGCGTAGACATACTTCGACGGAGGCCGATAGAGCCGAACGCCATCGATGTCCCGGTCGCCTCGCGATCGACGGTCAGTCTTAGACGTGGCCACCATTCGAGGGTTTAAGGGAGAGGCATCACACCTGCGAAATCGCGCGTCGCCTGATACTGGCGGCGGCGACGTCCTGGCTATCACAACCCCGGCGCACTTCAAAAGCGACAATCAGTGATCCCTGATGACTGGCCCCCGGCCTTCGGCCTGCTCTAGCACTTGGGGAGTGGCTCGCAGATCAATCGTATTCGGCTTCTGGCCTGGCTGCCAGGAAAACCAGATTGCGATCGGGCGCCGGTAATGCCTGTTGAGAGCTTCGGCCGCTTCCTTTTCGAAACGAGTCCGTTCTTTTTCGCTATCGGTAACATTCCGCTTTTCGTAGATCACAGTATTTCCTCCCCCAGATTTAGATATAACTCTGGATCATGCACAGAAAAATCTTGTCGAAAACGGACCAAAGTCCGAGGTGAAGCGGATTGTGGTGCGAATGGGAAGGCAGCATGGAGTTCAATGTCCCGCGCGCCGTGATCATAGACTTGCGTGGCTGAGGGTTATAGGCGAAGGATGTTCGATGCCCGGGTTAAATCCTGAATTTAAAGGGAATTGTTCTGGAGATGGCGATCGGATCCGGCCACTTATCCTTCGTCGCCTGCCCGTCGACGCAACGACAATTAATCGAGCCGCTCATTTCATCGCTTGATCGTTCTTGTCACCGTAGGAAACAACGCAGTTCCGGCCTTTTTCCTTAGCGAGGTAGAGAGCCGCGTCAGCCCGGCGCTGAAGGTCCTCCGCCGATGCCCGATCACCATCTCGCGACGCCGTTGCCACTCCGATGCTCACGGTGATGTAGGGCATTACGCGAGATGTCGGGTTGGGGAGAGAGGCAGCTTCCACGCGGCTTCGGATTGTCGCAGCAATTGATCTGGCGGTGCGGTCATCGGCCCCTGGGAGAAGAACCAGAAATTCTTCGCCCCCGTAGCGAGCGACCTGATCCTGCTCATCTCTCATGCTGCTCTGAATGATGCCGGCAACCTTGACCAGACAGCGATCACCCTCGGCGTGACCAAGGGTGTCGTTGAGCCTCTTGAAGTCGTCGACATCGCACATCAGCATCGCAATGGTATTTGCGCCCTGTTCGTCCTTCCAGCAACGCTGCAGGGCATCCATCATCGAACGTCTGTTCGCGACACCTGTCAGCGGGTCGGTTCGTGCAAGCAGTTCGAGGCGGGCATTTGCATCCGTCAGATCCGCCAGCCGATTTCGGTCCCGCAACTCGAGCAGGAAGGTCTTCTGGGCAAGGATAATCGCGGTACGGCGCGCCACCACCGTTGCCGCGACGCCTCCTGTGAAAAACAGCGTCCCTGCGATCGCGCTTCCCACAGCGATATCAGGGTTTCGAAGCTGAAACGTGAGGTAGATCCCAAGGGCATAAGCAGCAATGGCAATCGCCCAGCTTAACGGCATGGGGAATATGACGATGGCGGTAACGGCCACAAAGAGCATGATGGTGAGGTGCCGTTCATAAAATTCTCCGCCAGTGTTGACGCCTACCAAGGCCACAGAGAGCAGAATCAGAAAAACCCCGGAAAGAAGGAATACGCCATGTTGCCAAGGCGCCAGGGGCTTTCGAAAAGCGATCTCCGTCACGATGGCAGCGGGGGGAAGGATGGCTGCTGGAAGCAGCATTGGCTCGACGGTTTCGATTGGGAGCAGGATTGCGTTGAGGCCGAGCGCCAGGACATCGAGTACGATAACCCAGGCCATCCAGGCGCGGATGATTTTTGAAGCCTGCGGCCAGGAGCGTTCGCGAAAAAGATAAGCGAGTTCTCCATTGAGGCGAATATCACGCGTGCGCCCGCCCAACTGGCGCTCGACTTCCTCTATAATCTCGGCGCTCAGCCGCTGCGGAAGCTTGCGCGGGTGTGCTCCTACCGATTTGCCATCGGTTTTTGTTTGCTTGGCGTCCATCTGGTGGATCTAGGCAGGAGGCGTCTACGGACAAGACGACGTGACCCTGGGGTCGGGGAGGACGGCGTTGGCTGCCTAAAGAAGTCCTCTCTCAGGATCCAGGGACTGAAAGAGCCTGTATCAGATCGGGGCAGCGGAATCTCGCAGGTTCTCCGCTGCCAGAATGGGCGTGTTGCGCGAACGATAGTGATGCGAGTTCGTGGCGGCGCGCTTCGGGATTGTTCCGACGTGGACATTCGATAGAATTCATGGCACTGGTTCAATCATGAATTATAGCGCTGCCCACATCCTGCTCCTAGGCACCTTCGCTTGACGAGGGTGGGTTAGCGTGCGCGCTTTTATGATGCAACCCGCCGAAGAGGCGGGTTTTTTATTGCTCTCTTCGGTCAGATCAACCGATAGAGGCAATTGTGGCTTACGATCCAAAGCGTATTGAGCCCAAGTGGCAGAACTACTGGCACACAAATTCGACATTCCGAACCGGCGAAGATCGCTCCAAGCCGAAATACTACGTACTCGACATGTTTCCGTATCCCTCTGGCGAAGGCCTGCATGTCGGGCATCCGGAGGGCTATACCGCGACTGATATCGTCGCGCGCTACAAGCGGATGGCAGGTTTCAACGTGCTGCATCCGATGGGCTGGGATGCCTATGGGTTGCCGGCGGAGCGCTATGCAGTGCGCACGGGTGTACACCCCGCCGTTACCACCAGGACCAATATTGCCAACTTCAAAAGCCAGGTGCAGCGACTGGGCTTTTCCTACGACTGGAGCCGCGAACTCTCCACCACCGATCCCGATTTTGTTCGCTGGACACAGTGGATCTTCCTCAAGCTCTACGAACGTGGCCTTGCCTATCAGGCAGAGGTGCCGGTCAACTGGTGCCCGGCACAAGGGACGGTTTTGGCCAATGAAGAGGTCAAGGACGGCAAATATGTGGAGACGGGGGAGGCTGTCGAGCGCCGCCTCATGCGCCAATGGATGCTCAAGATCACCGACTATGCCGACCGTCTGCTGGAAGATCTGGACGGGCTCGACTGGCCCGAGGGCATCAAAACCATGCAGCGCAACTGGATCGGTCGTTCGGAAGGAGCAGAGATTGCCTTTGCCATTGGAAGGCGCGGAGAGCGCATCAGTGTCTATACAACCCGACCTGAAACGATCTGGGGAGCGACCTTCCTCGTGCTGTCGCCCCAGCATGCGGCGGTAGCGGCGATCACGACGCCAGCGCAGCGAGAGGCGGTGCAGGCCTATCTCGCCCGCGCTGCGACGCAGAGTGATGTCGAAAAATCGCAGGAGCGCGACAAGACCGGCGTATTCACCGGCGCATATGCCACCAATCCCGCCACCGGCACACCAATGCCGGTATGGATCGCTGATTACGTGCTGACGGGCTTTGGTACCGGCGCAATTATGGCGGTGCCAGCCCACGACAGTCGCGACCACGCATTTGCACGTGCTTTCGGTCTGCCGATCGTTGAAGTTGTCGCAGCCTCGGCGGAAACCGATATCGAGGAAGAGGCGTGGGAAGGTGAGGGCAGGCTGGTCAATTCGGGTCCCTGGACCGGTCTCGACACGCCAACGGCAAAGCGGGCCGCTATTGCCTGGGTTGAAGAGCAGGGCGTGGGGCGAGGCCGCAAGCAATATCGCTTGCGCGACTGGCTGTTCTCGCGCCAACGCTATTGGGGCGAGCCTTTCCCGATCCTGCACCGGACGGATGGCGTTATTGTACCATTGCTAGAGGATGCGCTTCCGTTGCTGGCACCGGAGCTCGGTGACTACAAGCCCACCGAAACAGGCGAACCTCCACTGGCGCGGGCCGAGTGCTGGATGCGCACGAGTGATCCCGCGACCGGTCTGCCGGCGCTGCGGGAAACCAATACGATGCCCCAATGGGCGGGCTCTTGCTGGTACTATCTGCGCTTTGCTGATCCGAGAAACGCCCTGGCTCCGATCGATCCGGCGGTGGAGAAATATTGGCTGCCCGTCGATCTCTACGTTGGCGGCGCCGAGCATGCCGTGCTGCATCTGCTTTATGCCCGCTTCTGGCACAAGGTGCTCTTCGATATCGGGGTCGTATCAACCAAAGAGCCGTTCCAGAAACTGTTTAATCAGGGCATGATCCTGGCCTTCTCCTACCGCGACGCCACCGGGAAGTATTACCGTCCCGAGGATGTCCGCGAGCGCAATGGCCGATGGTTTGCCGGTGAGATGCCGGTGAACCAGCAGGTGGAGAAGATGTCCAAGTCCAAGGTCAATGTGGTCAATCCGGACGAAGTGATCGATCTCTATGGTGCCGATTCCACGCGGCTCTACGAGATGTTCATGGGGCCGCTCGACGTTGCCAAGCCGTGGCAGATGTCGGGCGTCGCCGGCGTCAGTCGCTTCCTGCACCGGGTCTGGCGCATGATCGCCAACGAAGCCGACAGCCTCAGCGACCAAATCAGCGATACCCCGCCCACAGGCGATATCGTTCGCCTGATGCACAAGAGTGTGCGCGCGGTCAGTGAGGATATCGACGCGATGCGGTTCAACACAGCGATTTCCAAGCTGATGGAGATGTCGAACACATTGATCGCGCTGGATCAAAGGCCGCGGGCGGCGGTGGAAACTTTCGTGTTGCTGCTGGCTCCTTTCGCGCCTCATATCTGCGAGGAATTATGGTGCATGCTGGGTCACAAAACCTCACTTGCCTATGCCCCGTGGCCGTCATTCGATGAAACTCTGGCTGAAGACGAGCGTCGCGAGTACGCTGTTCAAATTAACGGTAAGCTGCGTCACAAAGTGTTCGCCGCTCCCGGGCTGTCTGCCGACGCTCTTCTGATTGTCGTCAAGAATGATCCGCGCGTAAGTGCGCTGCTCGAAGGCAAGCGAATTAGAAAAGAAATCGCGGTACCAGACCGCCTTGTCAATTTTGTCGTGGGAGATTGATTGCCGCGAACATCTTGGCTTTTGCGCGTTCGGAACCCGCCTTCTGGCTAGTGCTATCGCGTTCTGTGGGGCTTCCAAGTCAGCCGGCCGCCATTTCGCTGAACAGCCAGTCGCGGAATGCTCTGACTTTCCGCTGACGCAGAGCGCCGTCCGGGTAGACGACGTAGTAGTTCCATCTGGATTTCAGCGCGAGGTCAAAGGGCCGCACAAGTCGGCCAGCCGCCAGGTCGGCAGAGACGAGCGCGCTCCTGCCCAGGAGCACGCCTTCGCCATGCACCGCCGCTTCTACGGCATAGGCCGCAGAGTCGTACCTTACCCCGTTATTGGGATTGATATCGTCCAGACCCGCGGCCCGGAGCCAGGTCGCCCAGTCGATGCGGAAGTTGTCGTGGATAAGTCTGTGATGCTTGAGGTCGTTGGGTGTTCGTAGCGCATGCTCCCCCTGCAGCAGCTCCGGACTGCAGACAGGCGAAACCTCTTCCTCAGCCAGGAATTCCGATATCACGCCGTCATATCCTCCGGCGCCGTAACGGATCGCGATGTCAATTCCGTCTCTGATGAAATCCGAAAACGTGCCGGACGTAGACAGACGCACATCGATGTCACGGTTGGCGCGATGGAAGCGATGGAGCCTCGGCACAAGCCACCGGCCGGCAAAGCCGTCCGACGTGCTGACATTGAGGACACCTGCTGATTTGGGCGCGCTTGCGACGATTGTCGCAGCACCTATTCGATCCAGCGCTGCGCCGATCTCCGCAGCATAGGCGGCACCTTCCGACGTCAGTTGGACGGAGCGGGTTCCCCGTTCAAAAAGCCGGGTGCCGAGCTGTTCCTCCAAGTTGCGGATGGCACGACTGACAGCTCCATGCGTCACATGGAGTTCTGCCGCTGCTTTGGTGAAGCTCAGATGGCGGGCCGCAGCGTCGAAGGCCGGAAGCGTGGTGAGAGGCGGAAGTCGTCTCGGCATCGGTTCACCTGTGACTATTGCTCACAAATCCTGCACGAATATTCGTTTGTCGTCCAGCCAGGAGCAGCGCACTCTCGGCCATCGACAACGCCTTTCTCGATCTAGCGGATGGCAATGTCAGGTTCTAGAAATGGAGATTGCTGTGACTATTACTCTCGCTCAAAATGGAAGTTGCGGTCTCAACACCGCTGAGCCCGCCCCGCTATCCATGGCGGCGCTCGAACCGCTTCGTACAGCGACCATCCAACAGGTGGTTCGCTTGGTCGCTGGCATCAGGCACCGCTGGACGACGGGATATCTTGCACGCTTTTCCAATCACCGACTGCAGGACATCGGCTTTGAGCGTGATTGGGATGGGTCATTGATCCAGGCCGGCAATGGCCGGACTGCCGGTCGCCTCGACTGAAGGAGAAGCCGTATGAAAATCTATCCCCATCTCTGGTTCGCGTCTCGGGCCGAGGAGGCCATGGAGTTCTACACGTCGGTCTTCAAGGGAGCGAGGATACTCGGGCGCTTCGATCTGCCTGATCCTGAGTTGTCGGTTGTCCGCTTCGAACTGGAGGGCTTGCCGATAGCCGCTCTGAACGCTCACTCTCATGTGCCATACAATGAGGCGTTTTCCTTCCTTGTCGAAACCGACGACCAGGCGGAAACCGACTATTACTGGAACGCGTTGACGTCTGGAGGCGGCAAGGAACAGCCTTGTGGCTGGCTGACGGATAAGTTCGGCGTCTACTGGCAGGTCTCGCCATCGATCCTGCTGCGGATGGTCTCCGACTCCGACAAGGAGAAGGCAGGACGGGTATTACAGGCAATGTATAAGATGAAGAAGATCGTCATCACCGATCTCGAGCGGGCCTATCGAGGCTAGGAAGGAGGGCGAGGCCGATTACTTCGACTGTCGGCTGCCCATCACGAGGCACGCTGACGCTTCGTCAGATTCCCGGTTATGTTCTCGATCGATCACGTGACTTCCGGGAATAGCGCTGGGCTCTGGCAATCTCGCCGGAAGGACCGGAGCACTGCGGCTAAGTCATGGCGTTTCGGCGCTTAGGTTCCCATCAAATGAGACGCTCCGGCGAGGAAGCACGACCATCCTGCGGTCGCCCTCGGAACGTCATGGGCGGGGCGCCGATGATGCGTTTAAACGCCCGGCTGAATGACGCCTCCGATTCATAACCAAGACGTTCGGCAATCGTAGCCACGCGTTGCCCTTCCCGCAGCCATTGATGCGCCTGGTGCATGCGCATGCGGGCGACGTACCGAGCGGGTGTCTCGCCAACGGTTTTGGCGAAGCGCTCTGCAAACCCGGAACGGGAGGCGCCCATCTTGCGAGCGAGTTCGTCGACCGTCCAATCATGGGACGGATCGAGATGGATCGCTGCCAGGACGCGGCCCACATCGGGATTGCGAACGGCGGTCAACCATCCAGAGGAGTCGCCGCAGCCGTGCTCCACCCAAGCGCGGATGATCGTCGCGGTCAGAACATCCGCAAGCCGGGCGAGGATTCCGCCAGCCCCGACGCGGTTCATATCGACCTCGCGCATCATCGCATCGAGCAGGGCCGGAATCGATGGTTCACTGGCCGCAAGATCGCTTGTGCGCATCACATCGGGCATCAGTTGCAGCAACGGATGGCGCTTGTCGACATTGAAACGCATGACCGCGAAGAACAGCAGGTTCTTGCTATCCGCACAGGGGCATTGCAGATCGACGATGCCATCGCAGACCGCCTTGCGCGGCAGGGCTTCGACGGGCGTCGGCACTATGCCTGGCGCACTTGCAAGGACATGGGCATCGCCCCGCGGCAGCAGGACCGCATCACCCGGGTGCATTTCCATCCATTCTCCGTCCGGCGTCTGCACGAATGCCTGTCCGGCCGCTAGAAAATGAAACTGCGCTTCATCCTTTGTCGGAAAGGCAGTCGCCCACGGGGCCGACGGCTGGCAGCGGCCGTAGTCGACGCCGTCAAGACGAAGCCCCCGCATCATTTCCGTCAATGCGTCACTCATCGTGTCCTCGTTATTTGGACGAATGGTCATGTCTTGTAGATTTTCTAGCATAGAAACACCAGCGCGAGCCGTCTAGCCTTGTCAGCACAATTTCTGGAGACGGCAATGAACATCAATCCCGAAGCCAACGGCTTCCATACCAGCAACAAGGAGGCCAGTCCGGCCTGGGCAGGCGTCGTATCGCTCTCGCTCGGCGTCTTCGGCCTCGTGACGGCCGAGTTTCTTCCGGCCAGCCTGCTCACACCGATTTCACAAGATCTTCACGTCAGTATCGGCGCTGCCGGCCAGTCGGTGACCATGACCGCTGTGATCGGCGCGATAGCAGGCCCTGCAATTGTCATTGGCACCAGCCGGTTTGACCGTCGTCTCACTCTGCTCGGATTGACCGCCCTGCTCATCATTTCCAGTCTCCTGGCGGCATTCGCCGATGGGCTCGCGACGCTTCTCGTTGCTCGAGGGTTGCTGGGGATCGCGCTCGGAGGCTTCTGGGCCTTGTCGCTGGCGCTCGCCATGCGGCTTGTTCCCGAGCGGCTGATGCCGCGGGCGATGGCGATCATCATGACCGGCGTATCCGTTGCAACGGTTTGCGCTGCACCCGTCGGTGCCTGGGTCGGAGAAGTCTATGGCTGGCGTTTTGCATTTGTCATCGCGGCTGCGGTCGGCGGTCTTGCCTTCATGACCCAGCTCCTAACCCTGCCTGCGATGCCGTCCGTCGGCGCTGCGGGATTGGGCACGATGGCCACGGTGCTACGCCGCCCGGCAATCAGACTGGGCCTTCTGACCGTCTTGCTGGTGGTCGCCGGTCATTTCGCCGGTTTCACCTTCATTCGACCCTTCCTTGAAACCGTGCCACATTTTGGGGTCGAGGGGATATCGGCGGTTCTGCTGGCCTTCGGGATCGGCGGTTTCATCGGCAATCTGTTCGGCGGGTTTGTTTCCGAGCGCAACACGGCACTGTCCATCGTCATCGCGGCTACCGGGATCGCTGCGACAACATTGGCGTTAGCGCTGGCCGGCAGCCTTCCAAGCGTTGCTTTCGTCGCGACCGCACTGTGGGGGTTTGCCTTCGGTGCTCTGCCGGTGAGCGTTCAGAGCTTCGTCACACAGGCAGCATCCGACGAAGCAGAAAGCGCAGGTGCGTTGATGTTGACCACCTTCCAGGTCGCCATTTCGAGTGGGGCGGCTATTGGAGGCCTCACTGTCGAAGCACAGGGGTTGCCCGGGGTGTTCGGCTTTGCAGCTATTGCCGCGCTGTGCGGCGCCCTCGTGATCGGCATCCTCAGCCGGAAAACGGTAGCGGCGGCGTCTTAGGCTGACTGGCAGCGACCGTATCTCTGCCTGCTATCCGATCTCCACAGCTTCCAATACCCAGGCCGTTCGCTCGGCAAGCTCGGGGATCTTGGCCAGATAGGCCTGATAATGCGCCGTCTGGCGATGTGCCTCTACAGCAGAGGCATCCAGATACAGTTCGTCGAGCACGTAGCGCTCGCCATGCGTCCGGTCGCGCCAGACATCCCAACGCAGATTGCCTGGTTCGGCTCTGCAAAGCGGTGCCATGCCAACAAGCAGTGTTCGTAACTCGGCCGCCTTGCCGAGGTGAGCAGTCAGGATGGCAGTAATCTTGGTCGGTGATTGCGTCATGGCGCAAGCTCCTGATGGAATTCGCAAGGACAAATCCTTGCGGAGAGACATTGCCGGCGTGGCGGCGCGGAAGGTGCCAAACACTTTCCGCGCCGTATTCCGCCAGTTCACGCCACAACGGCCACCCGGTTGAGGGCATCGACCAATTTTGCTGCAAGGGGATGATCCGATCGCGGGTTCTGGCCTGTGATCAGTTCGCGATCCTCAATCACATGCGGAGAGAAGTCGACCGGAGTTGTGGTGACGTCGCCCCCTGCTCGGCTCAACGCATCAGGCATGTTGAAATAGAGCTTGCCGTGAAGGATCTGTTCTTCGATCGGCTTCTCTTCGCTGGCGGAGAACACTGTCATCTTGTAGCCCGCATATTGCCAGCCTTTCGCCAACTCGGACGCTTCGGCAAGGTCGCCGGAAATCAATGCAGCCCGGTATTCCTTCGTCTGCGGCAGCGCGGCGAGCGAGGCGATCGGACCGTGGCAGAGAAAGGCGGTGGGCTTCCGGCGCGCGTGGAAATGGCGCAGGATCTCGCCGAGATCGGCGTCCTGCATGAGGTCGACGACTGGCGCCTGACCGCCGGGCACAAAGACACCTGCATATCCGTCAAGCCCCTCGTCGATCACCGATCTCAACGTCCGGACGTTCTTCATTCCCGGATTGTCATTGAAAAAGGCGCGACCGCGCTGCAGGGCGGCTTCATCACCACCAAAATGCTCTGCAACGTTCGACACAGGATCAATATGCGGCTTGGTGCCGTCCGGCGTCGCCAGCACGATCTCATATCCGGCATCATCAAGAGCCATGGCTGGCACCACGGTTTCGTTGAGATATTGGCCGGTCGGGCCGGTTCCCCCGCCTCGAATCTCGATCCGGGTGGCGTTCGACCCGACGACAAGCACTTTACCCTTGCTCATGACTGTCTCCTCACTTGATGTGATTAAATCTGTACGGTTCGACGGATGGTCACGACGCCTTGCAGCTATCGGGCCGCTTCCACAATGAGATCGGAAACTTCTTCGGGATGGGACAGCATCGCAACGTGACCGGACGGGACCTCGATCATCTCTGCTTTCGCAGATTTCACCTGGTCCCTTTGCATCTGGGGAGCAATGATCTGATCCTCGGTTGCCACAACCATGAATGAAGGTTTGTCACGCCAGGCGGCCTGGCTGACGGGTGCGGTGGTGGCGCGCACATGGAACCGTCCCTGCACGACCGCAATGACCTTCTGCTCTTCCGGAGACAGGCCAGCCGCGAAGTACTTGGAGACCCCCTCATCGCTTATCTTGAGATAACCATCCTCATCCTTGAGGAATGTCTTTCGGCTTTCCTGGTCGGGGTATTTGGAGGCGGCGTCGACCAGCGATTGACCGGCATCAGGCGCGTAGGCGGCCACGTAGACCAGCGATTTCACCTTCGGGTCATTACCCGCTTCTGTGATGACCACGCCGCCCCACGAATGACCGACGAGCACGATGGGTTCTTCGGCATCGCGGATCGCGCGCTTGGTGAAGGCCACGTCGCTTTCCAGGGACTCCAGTGGATTCTGGACGGCGACAACTTTCAATCCTGCCTTTTCCAGGAGAGGGATGACCTTCTGCCAGGACGATCCGTCGGCGAAAGCGCCGTGAACAAGGACGACGGTCTTGGCTTTGAGGTCCGCCGCGACCGCGGCGGGAGATATGCTCGCGAACGCTACAAGGGCATTGAGAATAAGTCCAAGGTTTAGGGACATGCAGCGTTCTCCGATCATTTGCGCTTGATGGCGACATCGGGGATAATCCATCAAGCGAGCCTCAGACGCTTATTAATTGTGGTTAAATCCCGCGATTTCGCCGCGGTAAGTCGCGTGCAGAAGGCCTCGCTGTCCGAGTTTCCTCAGACCCTTCATCGCCAGCTCGTCACTGTCTTGAACGCCGGAATTGCAAGCGCGATCTAGGATGCCCGGAGTTGCATCGCCTGTCCGGCATCCGAAGAAACAACCATGCTCGCACAGCATTGTTGAGGTGCTTGAGCGTGGTACAGAGACTGGCGCTGTTCGACGCGTTCGCCGGAGGCAAGGAGCTTGAACTCCGCGTAGCTTCTAACGATGCCCGGTAACTTGAGGTGCGCAGGTCCCTTTCCCGAGTGGAGTGAAAGGAGGGACTTGTCGATAAGATTGCCAATCGACTTGACGATCTCCGCTTGCGCGAAACCGTCGTCGTCCAACATTGTAAGGGCTGCATCGAGCGAAAAGTCGCTCGGGAATACCGATAATCGCCTGAATACCTGTTGATCCAGGTCTGACAGAAGAGCGTAACTCCAATCCATCATTGCTTCTGCGGTTTGGTGGCGTGGATTGGCATACCGGCTACCTCTCCATCGTAAGGCGAGCTGGTTGTCCAACAGTTCCGCGATCCGATCGAGACCGTAGGATCCCATGCGGCTTGCCACAAGTTCGATCGCCAGCGGATTGCCGTCCAATCTCCTGCAAATGGCCGCTATCGTTGTTGCCTCGTCGTCGCCCCACGGCTCGAGATAGCCGCTATCGACCGCACGTTCCACGAAAAGCTGGATTGCCGGCCAAAGTAGCGCCTGAGCGGCACTCAAACGTTCCGCGTGCGGAGGTACCGCAAGCGGTCGGAGAAGGTAGATGGCCTCGCCTGGCAGGCGGAACGCTTCCCGGCTCGTGGTGAGAATATGCACATTCGCAGTTCGCCTGAGCAGCGAATGCACCGTATGGGCCACTGCGTCGATAACATGTTCGCAATTATCAAGGATCACGAGTGTACGTCGCGGCGGTAACTGGCTGATAACGTGACCAATGCCGTCGTTTGTCGAAAAGGGAACATCGAGTGCTGCGCCAACCGCTCCCGTAACCGCTTTTTCATCGTCAATCGTGCTGAGGTCTACAAAATACGCGGCTTCAAATGCAGGGAGAACGTGCGCCACCAAAATTGCGAGAGTCGTCTTGCCGACCCCTCCCGTTCCCACGATGCTCACGAAGCGGCGCTTCGTTACCATCTGCGAAAGTTTGGCAATACTCCCGTCCCGGCCGATAGGGTGGCTCAAACGAGGCGGTAAAGAAGTTGCCGTCGCCGTGTACGATCCATTGTCGGAGCTCTGATCGTCGCTCAAGTTGGCAGGCCAGGCCTGCTCAGGGTCGGATACCTCTTCCCATGTGACTGGCGCGACGAAGCTGTAGCCGCGACCAGCCACACTGGCGATGTAGCGATTGCCGTTTTCGCCGCAGCCAATTTCGCGCCGCAGATGCGTCATTTGCACCCTTATGTTGGAGGCTTCGACATTGAGACCGGGCCATGCGAACGCCATAATTTCGCCGTGGGAGAGGACCTGTCCATGATTTTGCACGAGAGCGACCAGGATATCGAAGGCGCGGCTGCCTATAGCAAGCAGATCGTCGCCTCGCAGGAGAACCCTCGCAGCCGGATGCAGCCGATATGGCCCGAAGCCAAAATGCCCGTTGTTACCGTGAGACCCCATTTCGGTTCCCCTCAATGGTTTTGCCCTCTTTAGGGCGGTGCAATCCACATGTATCCAATTCTGATCTTATAGAAGCCCGCTGCAGGGAGGGGTAAAATCCGGTAAATAATGGAGTGGGTTCGTTTGCCGCCGAAGAAAATTGGTGCTGATGGGCCGAGATTCCACGCGCTTTGACGAGATTTTTGCGCGCCGCGGACGGTGCGCTTGCCCGGAAAATATCGTCAGGGGGCGATTTGACGGTTAAAGCGTCGGGTCCCCATCGACGAAATTTTATCGGCTAGCGATGGACACCGCATATTAACATGAGTTGAATGGGGTAGATTTGTCCAATACACCATAGATGACAGGCACTCTGTGCCCGTTGGTCACCCGTGATGACCTGGAAATTACCGCGTCCGCCCGCGCGCGATAAGGACGTCGATATCATTCCTGCGCGGAGCCGACCCTGAGCGTGCGAAGAGGAACATATGGTATCGACGGAACCGGATGATGTGGTCGCATTTGGTCCCTTTCGCCTTCACGGGGAGCATCGCCGTTTGTTTTGCGGTGCCGAAGAGGTTCAGCTTGGCGGCCGGGCAATGGAGATGCTCGTGACCCTGGCCCGGAAGAAGGGCGAGTTGGTACACAAGGAAGAGCTGTACAACGCTGCGTGGCCCGGCATCTTTGTCCATGAAGCCAATCTGAAAGTGACGATCGCTTCGCTCAGGCGGGCACTAAGGGAATATTCTCCCGCTGAGGACTATATCAGGACGTTTGTAGGCCGCGGTTATCGGCTAAGCGATCAGGTGGTTGCCGGAGATATCCCGAGCATTGCGGATCTGCCCGTTGTGGCAAATACCCGATTTCCCGAATTGGGCACGGTTATCGGGCGGGATGCCGAAATCGCCGAATTGCGAGGCAGTATTGCCGCCAACCGTCTGACGACGATTGTTGGCCCTGGGGGCATCGGAAAGACAACGGTGGCGGTCGCTATTGTGCAGTTGCTTGAAGACGAGGAGGGAGGTCTCGTCACTTTCATCGATCTCTCTCGGGCGGCTGGCGAAGAATTCGTTATCCCTTCAATTGCCGCGGCTCTCGGCATCAGTTCAGGTAGTCAGGATCACCTCGAGGCGATCACATCGATCCTTGCTCGAAGCAAGGCCTTGCTTTTGCTGGACACGTGCGAACATGTGCTCAACGCCGCTGCGCATCTATGCGATGTCATCCTTGCCAACACCAGGGACGTCCGGATCGTCGCGACGAGCCGCCAGGCTCTCCGCGCGAAGCGAGAAGAGGTTTTCTGGCTTGCTCCTCTGGAAGTTCCGCCGCCTGGCCGTGCCTACACGGCCAAACAGGTCCTTGTTTACTCTGCGCCCCAACTTCTCGTCGAACGAGCGTCCGAGAAGGGGAAATACATGATTGAGGATGGGGATGCCTCTGCGGTAGCCGAGATATGCAGACGGCTCGATGGATCGCCTCTCGCCATTGAACTCATTTCGTCCCGGCTAACAAGCCTAAGTCCTCCCGATGTTCTCAAAGAACTTGGCGATCGTTTCACCACACTGGTCGGGCGTGGTGAGGAGGGACCGCTTCGTCAACAGACCCTGCTCGCGACGTTGGAATGGAGCTATGCACTCCTGACGAAGAGCGAGGCAGCCGTTTTGCGTGCCATTTCGATCTTCATGGGTACGTTCGATATGGATGCGGTCGTCAGCGTCGTTGTCCATCCTGATCTCGATCCAACGATTGTTTTTGATGCCGTCGCCGGGCTGCGCGCCAAGTCGATGTTAAGTGTCGAACAGATAGCAGGCGGGATGCGATACCGCCTTCTCGACAGTACTCGAGCATTCGCAGGCAATCTGCTGGAAGCCTCGGAAGAGTTGAGTGCGGTGTCGGATGCCTATGCCCGTCTTCTGCTGGGTATCCTCGCTCGTGCGAATGCCGACCAGGCGAGGCTTCCGGCCCGGCAGTGGCATGCGATCTACGCCGGCCATGCGGACGATTTGCGCAAGGCTATAGGCTGGACGCTTTTTCTTCGCGGCGATCCGCTGCTTGGCATGCAACTGGTCGCATCAGGCATACCTCTGTGGCATGAGTTGTCTTTGAGCGAAGAGGCCCGCAGAAACTGCGAACAGGCGCTGGCCGAATTCGATCGCATCGGCTGCAATGATCGCGCCTTGAAGCTCAAACTGCTCGTAGGGCTTGCGGCCGTGAGCAGCTATATTTCCGCCGATGCAAAGAAAGCCATCGAGACGTTTGAAACTGCGATCCAGCTTTCACGTCGAATCGGTGATACGAATGCCGAGTGCCAGGCTTTGGGCGCCTTGGCGAGATACTGGCTCCTCCCTGGTCATCAGACCGAGGCCCGGAAGATACTCAAACGGTTGAAACGCGTTGCTACACGTTCGAACAATCGTGCGGCGCGATGGGAACATGAGATCCTTCTTACGGAGCTGGAGATCATTCATTGTGAATATCCACCCGCGATCGCCAGGATGGAGAAGCTAAGTCGGGAGGTGCGGCGGTTTTCCGATGGCGCAGCTTCTCGCTTCGACCTCGATCCGAAAATCAGGAGCGAAACAACGCTGGCCGCACTGCAGTGGCTGGGCTCGGTTAGGCCCGGGACCGGTTTGAGCAGGGTCAAGATCTGCGCGCGTGAGGCTTTGGAAGCCCACCATGGGTGGACGCTCATCTCGTGCTATACCCACGGGGCGCTTTTCATATTAAGTGAATGTGAGGAATACGCTCTCGCTAAGGGCTACGCCGAGCACTTGAAGGATACGATTTATCGGCACGGCATGCCGGCGTGGCTTCCGGTGGCGAACTGTTACGCGGAGGCGCTCTACGTCCTTTCAGGCGCTCGCACGGACTCGAATGGACTTACGGCAGCGTTCGATGAACTTCGCACAGGACTCCGGCAGCTCGGGCGTCACGTTTACTACGCGCTCTTGATAAAGGCTCTATACTCGATCGGCCATGTGGACGAGGCTGCCCGTATACTCGGTTACCTGTTTGAGATCGGACCGCAGCGTTCGATGGTACCCGAATTGCTCCGTTTGCGGGCCGTCAAGGAACGAGCAGCTGGAGACGACAACGAAGCGATTTCAACCTTGCGTCAATCGTTACAAGCGGCGGAAGCGAACGGCGCGTGGGGTTGGAGGATCCGTTGTGCAACAGATCTTGCTGTCGTGTTAAGAGATAACGGGTGGGTCGATGACGCCAAGAGCATCCTTGAACCGGTCTATAGCCGCTTCAAGGATGGATTTGATACGCCCGACTTGAAAAAGGCCCGCAACCTCGTGACGGAGCTGCAGAATTTCAGGCACTGTTGACATCGCGATTTGCCGGATTTCTCAAACGGCCACCCATTGATCCGTTGTTGCGCCCGTCACAGGCTTGCTCGCAAGCCCAACCGCGAATATGCCGGGAATGCCGGCCTCATAATGCGAGCCTTTGGCCATGCAGTCGCTTCCGTTCCCGGCGCAGATAAAACCCTGAGCTTCACGCATCAGTCGAGCCAGTCGCGGCCTTCGGGATAGCGCCGATCATCGCCGCCCGTGTTTGCGGTGTTTTGCTAAACAGCGCTTATTATCGCGAAACCCCGGGAATAGCTGTGTTGTCCAGACCGCGTATGGCGCGCATTTGCAGTACGATGAGCGGATCGGCCGCGCCCAGACCGCGCGGACGACACTGCCTTTATGCAACTTAAAACCAGCATTTGATTGAGGGCTCTGAAGATCTTCCATCGTCTGCGACCGGCCTTATTAATTCAAACAAGAGCAACGTATTCCAGATTTCACGCGCATTGACGGCGTTTAGCGTGCGTCAGCGAAGCAAGATGTTAGCCTACATCCAAATCAAGTGATGGAACGCGCATCGACCGATCACCCGGCGTATTTCCGTTGGTATGAAAAGTTCTGCGAATGCTGCGTCACCATCGGATATTCTGAGGACACGGGATGACCAGGCTTATCTCCACACTCACCCTGGATGACGCCAAGCTGATGTTATCAGCTGCGGAAGCAAAGGCGGCGGAGTTTGCCATCGCATACAATATCGCGGTGGTGGATGCCGGAGGGCATTTGATTGCCTTTATCCGCCAGGACGACGCATTGATCGGCAGCATCGATCTGGCCATCAAGAAGGCCGTCACGACGAGGCTCTTCGACAAAAAGACGGACTACCTGGCAAAACTGGCCCAGCCCGGTGAGCCGCTTTTCGGTATCCATCAGAGCAATGGCGGCAACGTCATAATCTTCGGCGGCGGACTCCCTGTGGTGCGTGAGGGGCGGCTGATCGGCGCGGTGGGAGCAAGCGCAGGATCGGTGGAGCAGGATATCGCTGTCGCCCGGGCTGCCGTGTCCGTCATGGATCCCGATCTGGCAGACAGGCAGTTCACCATTTCAGGAGAGGAGCAAAGAAGATGACGACCAATATCGAAGGAAAAGTCGTGCTGATCACAGGCGGAGGCACGGGCCTCGGCGCGGAGACTGCCCGGATGCTCGCTTTAAGGGGAGCGAAGATCGCGATCGCCGCGCGCCGGCGAGGCAAACTCGACGAAGTCGCTTCCAATATTTCCGCCTCCGGCGGCAAAGCAAAAGCCTATGAACTGGATGTGGCAAAAAGGACCAGTTCAAGGCGGTCGTGAACACGGTGGCGTCCGATTTTGGAAGGTTGGATGTCCTGATCAACAATGCCGGACTCATGCCCATCCGCCCGATGGCGGAAGTCAATACCGAAGAATGGGACGCGATGATCGACGTCAACCTCAGGGGCACCCTGTATGGCATTGCCGCCGTTCTCCCGATGTTTATCAATCAGGAAACAGGACACATCATCAACATCAGTTCCGTCGCAGGGGTCAAGGTCTTCGCACCGGGTGGTACGGTCTACTCCGGCACCAAGTTCGCCGTCCGGGCCATTTCTGAGGGCCTGCGTCAGGAGATCGGAGGCAAGATCAGGGTGACCTCGATCGAGCCTGGCGCTGTCGAGAGCGATCTCAAACACACGACCAGCGGCACGTCGCAAGGAGCTGTCATGGAATTCTACAAGTCCGCGATCCCCGCGAGTTCCGTTGCCAGGGCGATCACCTTTGCAATCGAGCAGCCCGATGACGTGGACATCAATGAGATCCTGCTGCGTCCGACGGCGCAGGAATTCTGACCGCAAATTAAATCCGCTACCGCCGCAACTTCAACTGGTCCCGACCCGGCTCGGACCATGGAGCTACACGAGCGCGTGCATCCAAACCTCAAGAAAAGTCGTTTCGACCGACATCGAAAGGAGAGCATGACATGGCATATCAAAGTGTAAATCCGGCGACCGGCAAGGTCCTCAGGACATTCGACAACCACAGCGAGGAGGAAATCGAAAAGGCGCTCACCCTGGCGCATTCCCTCTACAAATCGCCTTGGTGCAAGGGTAGCAGAGCACCGCGGCTCAGGGTCCTGCACCGCTTTGCCGAACTGGTGAGCGAGCGCGTGGACGACTTGGCACGCATTCTCACTCTGGAAATGGGCAAGCGCATCAACGAAGCGCGCACCGAGGTGCGGATCACAGCCGATATCGCCCGGTACTATGCCGACAACGCCGAGACATTTCTTGCCCGCGAAAAGGTGGAGACACCGAAGGGCGACGCATGGCTGGAATATCATCCGATCGGCGTCGTCGTCGCCGTCGAGCCCTGGAATTTCCCTTTCTACCAACTGATCCGCGTGGCCGGGCCGAACCTGGCGATCGGCAATCCCGTTCTCGCCAAACATGCCAGCATGGTTCCACAGGCCGCCGTCGCCTTTGAAGAACTGTTTGCCGAAGCGGGTGCACCGGAGGGTGCCTGGACGAATATCTTCGCGACGGGCGACCAGATTTCGAAGCTGATCGCTGATGATCGCATCCAGGGAGTGGCTCTCACCGGCTCCGAGGGCGCGGGTAGCATCGTAGCGGCCAACGCAGGCAAGAACCTTAAGAAGTCGGTGATGGAACTGGGCGGAAGCGACGTCTTCGTCGTCCTAGACGATGCGGACGTCGATAAGGCAGTCGCCGCCGGGGTAGAAGCCAGGCTCCGCGGGTGCGGACAAGTCTGCAATGGTGCGAAACGCTTCCTCATCCACGAGAAGATCGCCGATGAATTCGTTCGCAAGCTCGTTGAGAACTTCACGAACATCAAAATCGGCGACCCAATGGATGAAACCGTCGGTCTGGGGCCGATGTCGTCCATCGGAGCCCGCGACGATATCGCGGGGCAGGTGGACCGCGCCGTCAAGGCCGGAGCTAGCGTTCTGGTCGGTGGCACCGTGATCGAAGGGCCGGGTGCCTACTACAAGCCGACTGTCCTCGCCAATGTGTCCCGGGATAATCCCGCCTATTTCGAGGAGTTCTTCGGTCCTGTGGCGCAGGTGCATGTCATCAAGAGCGATAATGACGTCGTCAGAATCGCCAACGACTCGAACTTCGGGCTCTCGGGGGCGATCTTCACTGCCGACGTCGAGCGCGCCAAGTCCCTCGCTTCGCAGGTCGAGACGGGGTCGGTCTGGATCAATACATCCTCCTTTACCGGCCCGGAACTTCCATTCGGAGGGGTGAAGAGATCTGGTTACGGTCGAGAACTCGCAGGCGCCGGTATCAAAGAGCTGGTAAACCAGAAGATGGTACTTGTCGCGCACTGACCGGCCTTCCGATGCCGAGCGCACCATTTCGAGATCTACCGGTGCCAGGGTGGGCCGCGGCTGAGCGGCCCATTTTGATTGAAAGGAAGCGAAATCTTCTGTCGTGCCCCATTCTTCGTAGCCTGGATCGACCTGACGTCATCAAGCCGCAGCGAGAGGTTCGTGAAGCGCTGTCTTCGCTGGGCAGAGCCGCTCGATTCGCCGCAAATTGAGGCAATGCCAAGTTAGCGTTCGAGTTTCCGACTTTGATCGACCGATGGTTCCGGCCAATCCAGGTTAGCTGGCGATCAATACGCCAGCTAACCTGACTTTCTATCGATTCCTCGACCGGGGTAGAGGTCAAGTTCACTTACGGAGCTAGGTCGCCTCAATGCGCTAACGCTGTCTGCGGGCTGCCACGCAGGATCAGCGCGAATACTGCTAAGCCCAGGAGTGTGAGGCAGAACCCGGCCCATACTGCCGACAGTAAGCCGAAGCCGTTGCCGATGGCCAGCCCACCCGCCCAAGCGCCGATGGCGTTCGCAACATTGAGCGCGGCCAGGTTCATGGCGCCCATCAAGGTCGGGGCTTCCGGCGCAAGTCTTGTGAGGCGGACCTGGATTGTCGGTATCGCGGTCATCATTGTTGCTCCCACGCAGAAAAGCCCGACGAAGAGCGTGGGGATGTTCGAGCCGAAGCTGGCCAAAATCGCAAGCACGATGATGGCGCTTCCAAAGCCGACTACAATGCCGCGCGCCGGGTGCACGTCGGCAATCCTGCCGCCCACCAGGTTCCCCACCGTCATGCCGATGCCGAACAGGGCAAGGGCAACGGGAATCCATTCCGCCCCTATGGCAACGACGTCGGTCACGAAAACACCGATGAAGGTGTAGACGGCAAAGATGCTCGCTACGCCAAGCGCGGCGACCGTCATCATCAACCAGACTGACGATCTGCCGAGAGAGGCGAGCTCCCGGGCGACGGAGCCGCCATCCAAGGAGGTTGTCTTTGGGACCCAGAACCACAGCGTCAGCGTTGACAAGACGCCGAGAGACGCGACGGCGAGGTAGGTGTTGCGCCATCCGAGATTTTGGCCAAGGAAGGTGGCGAGGGGTGATCCGACGATCGTGGCGATCGTCAGGCCGCTCATGACGAGAGCAAATGCCTTGCCTCCGTGTCCAGGCCCGACAATGTACGACGCAACCACCGCTCCTGCCCCAAAATAGGCTCCTTGAGGTACGCCGCTGATGAAACGAGCCACCGCAAACATCCGGAGGTCTGTCGCCAAAGCTGAGAGGATGTTTCCGCACACGAAGAGGGTCATGAGCAATAGAAGCAGCGTTCGTCGGTTCAGGCGAGCGGCGGCAAGCGTGACAAGCGGCGCGCCGATGACAACACCGAAGGCATATGCCGTAATCGCGTTCGTGGCCGCGGGCAGATCAATCCCCAGACTTGCCGCAAACAGCTGCAAGATCCCCATGCTTGCGAATTCGGATGTGCCGATGCAGAAGCTTCCCAAGGCGAGCGCGAAAAGCGTCAAACCGGCTTTCCGCTGCTGCGCCGCATCGGTGCAGTGCACCTTTACGGCAGAGCATTGGGCGTCAAAGGCTTTGTTGAGCATGCTGGCCTCCATCGTTAAAGACGACTGCCTGCCTCCGTCGCGGGATGCGGTTTAGCATCTACTTCACATGGTTTTGGGGCTCGGCGTCTCCCGGATTTTAGGAGGCCGGACGTAGGCTGACAGTTAAGTTTGGTGAAAACCTGAGAAAACCGAACACGCGGCAATCAATTGGGCGGCATCAAGCTGCCGCCGTTGCAATCCTTCAGACGGCTGGTCTTCAACATAGCGATCCTGTGGAGCCTTACGCACGTCCCGCTTGATCGGTAAGTCCAATCCGTCTCAGCCCTTGGAGACGTCCACCGGCTTCGGGGCAACCATAATCCGAGGTCGTGGACGCGCTTCTTCGCATGCATCGACCGTCACGTCCCGCGCCCGGCTATTCCTGGCATGATCGACCTTTATCGACTACTCGATGCAAAGGGTCTCGGTGTTCCAGCCGTTTGGCAGAGGTTCCGGACGCTGGATTTCGATGTTCTCGAACGTGAGCCCGGCGATATTGTGCGCAAAGAGCGCCGGCATGCCCGCTGGGTAATCGACGAGGCCAACAATTTTTCCGTCGGCTCCCCGCAGCCAGGCATTGCCACGTCCCTCGTGATCCTTGGGCGGGGATAGGTCGGCACTCGTGGGGCGCAGGTCATATTGCCTCGCTGTCCCCAGGGAGCCTTCCTCAATCGTCAACTTGATGTTGCTGAGGCTCATTCCCGTAATTCCGCCGCTTCGCTCTGCAAAGAGGTTGATCGGACCCTGGCAGTTCCCCGTCACGTTCTCGATGCGGACGTTGCTCACGACGCCAGCAGGCATCTCCGGCCGGCGATCGAGCTGGGTAATTGTGAGCGGCTCACCCGAGCCCCAGAAACCATCGGGCGTTTCGTGGCAATCGATATCTATGTCCGAGAAGGCAATATCTTCAATCGCTCCGCCATCACGCGAGAAAATGCCGAGGGCGCGATTGGAATCGTGGACCTCGCAACGCGTGAAGGCGACATGGCGGATGTCACCAAAACTTTCCGTGCCGATCTTCAATGCGCAACTGTTGCTCTCGACATGGCAGTCCGAAACTTCGATCTCCTCGCAGCGTGCGATGCCCTTGTCGCTGCGGCTCGTCTTGAGGCAGACGCCATCGTCCGCCGTTTTGATGACGACGCCGCGCACAGCGACCTTTGCACAGCTGTCGATGACGATCCCGTCCGTATTCGGGAGTTGTCGATTGTTGAGCACCGTGATGCTCTCGACAACCACATCACGGCAGCGCACGAGGTGGACCGTCCACATCGGCGAATCTTCGATGACAAAGCCTTCCAGCCTGATCTTGCTGCAGTCCTCGAACACCAGGACTCGTGGGCGTTTTTCGCTCGGCGTATAGGTGCCGACCGTCTGGTCAAAGCCGGTGCTGAAGGCGGCGCCCGAGGCGAGGATCTTGCCGTCGCCGACGATCGCGACATCATGGGCCTCCTGCGCAACGATATAGGCGCGGTCGGACTTCTCGGCGATGACGCTTACCGAGTTTCCGGCATAAAGCTCGTAATCGGGGACGAACTCGAGCGTGGCGCCCAGCCCGATTGACAGTGTCACACCGCTGAACAGGCGGATTGGTCCGGTAATGTGCCGACCCGGCTGCAGCAGAAGCGTTCCCCCGCCAGCGCGCACCAGCTTGTCGATCGATTGCTGCAGGTCAGCGCCATCGGGCTCGATTGAAATATCCATTGGCGATCCTCGTTGCTTTGGGGATGATTAAGCCACGTCATTTTATTCGTCAACAGGACGAACTAATTCATCCTGTCAATCTTGTTTGTGTTGACACCGCCGAAAACTCGTATTTAATTCGTCATGGTTACGAACAAACGATCGGCCAAAGGGAGATTTGGAGGCTGGTCGTTGCCAGAGTTTGAGGAGCAAAAAGGGGAACCCTATGAAACCGCTCAAGACATTGATGATGACGGCAGGCGCCCTGGCGATGACGATTTCGCTTGCGGCAGCATCCGAACTGAAGATCGTCTGGTATGTCGACAACGACCAGGAAGAGGCGAACACGCGCGCCTTGCTCGATCAGTACACAAAACTCCACCCGGACACGACCTTCGACCTCGAGATCACCCCTTATGATGGGATGGTCCAGAAATTCCAGCAGTATGCCGCCTCCGGCATCATGCCGGATCTGTCGCTCACCTCATCGATGGAGCCGGTCATCCGTCCGTTCCTCGTCGACCTCAAAAAGGAGATCGGCCCTGAATGGATCAACGACTTCGTCAAAGGTTGGGGTGATGGCGCCAAGCTCGACGACAAGGTCATCGCCGCGCCGTTGCGTGTGACCTCGACGGGCATCTTCCTGAACGTCGATGCCTTCAAGAAGGCCGGCGTTGCCGTCCCGGACCACGCGACCGGTTGGACGTGGGATGAGTTCGTTCCCAAGATCAAGGAAGTCGCAGAAAAGTCCGGTACTCGCTATCCGCTCGTCTGGGACGTTTCGGCAAGCCGCTGGATCGTTCATGAATATCAGTACGGAAACCACATCTACACGGAAAAGGAACCCGTAAAGGTCGTCATGGACGAGGCAGCGTGGACGAGCACGCTCGACAAGTTCATCGACATCACGAAGGCTGCAATGCCGCCCGGTCTCTGGTCCGGCGCGAGCTCCGACAACCCGAAGGAAATCTTCACAGCCGGTCAGGCCGTAGCCTATATGTCCGGAAGCTGGCAAATCGCCGGATTGGCCGATAACGCGCATTTTGCGTGGCAGGCTGGCCCGACGCCGCGGGGCACGGTCGCCTCGTCGATCTACGGAGGCGACTACATCGTGGCCTTCAACACGAGCCAGCATCTTCCGGAAGCGATCGATTTCATCAAATGGATCACATCACCGGAGATCCAGGGACAATATGCCAAGACCTTCGGCATGATCCCGGCCAATATGAAGGCAGCAGCCGTCAAGTACGACAATCCGGCCGCGACCGAAGCGATCACGGCAATGCAGGCCGAGTTGAACGCCAGCCCTGCCTACGCTGCGACCGACCAGGCCTGGCCGCAGATGCAGGCCGTCTGGGGGACCGTGAAGACAGCCGTCACGCAGGCTGTTGCCGGTCAGGTCACCTCCGCCGAAGCCATATCGCAGATCAAGAAGGCAGCCGATGCCTCGCTTGAGGCTAGCAAGTGACGACGGGCATATTGGAAGACAGCCGTTCGGCACTGGGTCCCCACCCGGTGCCGAAAGGCCTGCGCGGCAGCTTGGCAAGCCTCGGGTGGCCCTACCTGCTCATGGTGCCGACAATGGCGCTCCTCGTTACCTTCACGCTCTATCCGCTGGTCCAGGGCCTCTTCATGGCCTTCTTCAAGCGGGGTGTGGTCGTCGTTCCGCAGGTGCCCAACACGCTGCCGCAATATGTCGGGCTGGATAACTTTATCGGGCTTCTAAGCAATGCCGATTTTCAGGTTTCATTGCTCAAGACCGTTCTTTTCGTGATCATCGCGGTTCCGTTGAACATTGTCGTCTCGTTGGCGCTGGCTCTGCTGCTGGCGCCACAGACCAGGCTGTTTGCCTTCGTCCGCACGATCGTCTTCTTCCCGTCGATGATCAGCCTGCTGATCATCGGCGTTGCATGGCGATGGCTCTTCGGCCTCAATAACGGCCTTGTGAACTACCTGCTCTCACTGATCGGCTTCGCCCCGGTCCCATGGCTCGAACAGGACACGATGGCTCAGATCGCCGTCGTCATCGCCTGGGTGTGGGCGCAAGCCGGCTTCAATATGATGATCTTCATTGCAGGCCTGACCGCGATTTCCGCTGATTACTACGAGGCGGCCTCGATCGACGGCACCAGCAAGTGGCGGCAATTCACCCATATCACCTTGCCGCTCTTAAAGCCGACGCTCGCTGTCGTCCTGGTCCTCTCCTCTATCGAGGCCTTCAAGGTTTACGAGCTCGTCGTATCGCTGACGGGCGGCGGTCCGGGCAAGGCAACGGTCTATCTCATACAGACGATCTACGACACCGCGTTCCAAAAGCCGATGCAGGCTGGCGTTGCGGCCGCCCAATCCGTGGTGCTGTTCATCATCCTGCTTTTCCTCACGATCTTCCAGTTGCGCGTATCGCGGAGCGAGAAATGACACGCATCTATTCTCCCTGGCGACTGGCCTTCGTCGTGCTGACCTTGTTCGTCTTCCTGATGCCGCCGATCTGGCTTTTCCTGTCTTCGTTGAAATCACAACAGGAGATCTTCCAGTGGCCGCCAACGATTTTGCCGGCCCAGCCGACCTTGCAGAATTTTGTCGACACGGTGTCGCGCGCGAAGTTCCTCATCTTCTTCCGTAATTCGGCCATTGTCTCCGTGCTTTCGGCGCTACTGTCCGTCACCATCAGCGTCATGGCTGGCTACGCGCTCGCGAAATTTCGGTTCAAGGGAGACACACTTTTCTTCCTGCTCATCATGTCGTCGTTGATGGTGCCGTTGCAGATCATCATGATCCCGGTCTTTCTGGTGCTGCGGGATCTCAATCTTCTCGACACGCTGGCAGGCATCATCATCGCGCCGGCGGCAACCCCGACCGGGGTCTTCCTTATGCGCCAATACATCACCAACATTCCTGACAGTCTTCTGGAGGCGGCACGACTCGACGGTACGCCGGAATGGCGGATCCTGTGGCGGATCATTGTTCCGCTCGCCATACCTGCGATCGGCACGCTGCTCGCCTTCAATCTCGTATGGCGCTGGAACGATTATCTTTGGCCGTTCCTGATCATCAGTGACCAGGACAAATGGACAGTCCAGGTCGCGCTTGCCAATACGGTCGGGCGCTTCGGTATCAACTGGCCGAGGCTGCTGTCGATGTCGGTGCTTTCGGTGCTGCCCGTGCTCGTCATGTTTACAGCCCTGCAGCGCATGTTGATGAGCGGCCTGATGGCGGGCGCAACGAAGGAATAGGCCTGCTATATTCCATAATTCAAGGGCCGCCTTTCGGGCGGCCCTTTGACATTTGCTCTTTCAAAAAACGGCCTCGGTGGCGATAGGTCGCAAACCTCTAGCGGATCGCGTCTGGCAGCCTATCCTTGTAGGCAAGCGCGGCGGCGGCCGGCATGCTGCTCCATCCCTGAAGCAGCGAGCCGCGTCCCCAGGGTGGCGAGAAATATTCGACCGCTCCCATCCACCCCTCTTCGAGGCAGGTCTCCCACCAGCGCAGGAGCGGGTAATCCGCGCCGTCCAGGCCGTATGCAAGCCGTTGCTCGGCATAGAGCCCGGAAAGATAGGGCCAGTCTGAGCCATTGTGGTAGCGATAGGCGAAATAGGATTTCTCACGCGTATCCTTGGGGCGCTTGAACGGCGGATAGGCGCAAAGCACGCCCCAGTCTCCGTAAGGCTGTTCGCCATTGTTGCGACTTTCCAGGATCTCCTGGACCTTGGCGAGAACGCCTTTCGCCCGCTCGGGAGAAACCGCCTTGAAGCGAAGCAGCGTCAGGCTGTCGAGCGTCAGATGGTCTTCGACGAAATCTACCTTTGTCCCGTAGTCCGCGTAAGTGCCGCCCGGTTGCAGAAGCGCCTCGTCCAGCGAAGCACGCGCCTTTTGCGCCACGGCTGCCGCCTTCGACGCAAAGGCTTTGTCGAGCGCGGCGCCGTGCTTTGCGATGACGTCGAGGGCCCCGATCCACAGGCCGAGATCATAGGCGACATAACCGTGACGATAAACGTTGTCGGCCCAATCGCGGTCGTGCCGCGGCTTGATCGGCAAGCCTGTTCCGGTTTCGTCGAAGCTGCAGTAACGATCGAAGATCGCCACCACCTTATCCCAGTAGAGGGAAAGCGGCGAACCGTCGCCGGTCGCATTGATGTAGTCGCCGATCGTCAGAATGAAGAAGAGCGGGCTGTCGAAATGGTCGCTCCACCAGTCGCCGGGTCGAAGGTGCTCCTCCTTGATCCGTGGATCTGTCACGCGTACCTTTTCCCATTCCTCGGCCTGTCCTCGTCCTGTCAGGATGACGCCGCTCGGCGCTTCGCCGTTGTCCTGTACCCCTCGTGCCAGAAGATCGATCTGGGCGCGGACGGCGTCCGGTTCCCGATCCAGGAGAGCCTGGAGTGTCCAATAGCCGTCCCGGTAATAGGTACGAGCCGGCGCGCTGTAGGCCTGTCCGGCGGCAAGGCCGGCAAAGGCGCCGTGCTCGTCCTGTCTTATGCTCGAAAAGGCGGCGTGCAGGCTTTGCGAGATCATGCTGCGCATCAGAGCAGGCGCCTCGGGCATCGCGTCGCAACGCGTGACATAGGCATTGGCCTCGGCAATCAGTTTCGTCTGGTCGAGCTCAAGAGCTGCAAGTGCTTCCCCGATCGTCGCACCGGCCGTCACGAAGATGCCGTCAGGCCTTTGCTCCGCGATGGCGACGCCCCAGCCGGTGCGGGCAATGCGGCGACCCTCTTGCCGTTCGATGGGTTCGCGCTTCGCGGTCGCGCCCCACCAGGCGCAGCGCCGTGCAGGGATGAAGGTCCGCAGCTTTGCACCTTTCAAGAAGAGCGCCGGTGCCGACTGCGCCACATAAAGCCCTCCACCATGCGCTTCCACGCGGTTCGGTGCATAAGTGAAAGGGGCGCTCCAGCCGGTGAACGTCAGATTGACGAGCTTGCCCGCACCCCATAGCGAAAGCTCGATCCTGCCTTCCGGTCGACAATCACCCTGCAGGCGCGGGGCCATGAACGGGACGAGCACCGGCGTCGACGAGCGAAGCTGTCCGTCGTCAAGCGGTGTCAGAACCTGTGATTTTGATTGTGCTGAACTCATCGGACGGCTTCCTGTTTTTCTGCCTTCTCAATTGCTGCATGGTCGGTCAGGCCGAGCATGAGCGCCCCGAGCATGCCGGCTTCAGGGCCGATCCCGGTTGCCTCGATACGTGTTTCAAACGGCAGCAATATCGGCATGTGACGCCTGACGGCATCGACGAACTCGCGGCGCGAGCCTATGCCTCCGCCCAGCACGATGAGGGCGGGATCGAAGAGGGCCTGTACGGCGGCAAGGCCGACCGAGGCCGATTTCGCGAGCGTTTCGATGGCGGCGACAGCTTGCCCGTCTCCAGCCAAAGCACGAGCGAATATCTCGGCGACTGGCAGTGTGCCATCGCCATAGAGGCTGCGCACTGCGGGCGAATCAACCTGATCCTCGAAGAGACCGGCGCGTGCCTGCGGCGCCGCCTGATGAGGATTGGGACCTAACGGAAGAAAACCAAGTTCTCCTGCTCTTCCATGCCGGCCGCGGAAGAGTTTTCCACCGATGACCAGCCCCATGCCGACGCCGGTTCCGAAGGCGATAAATGCAAGCGAATCCTGATCCTGTCCTTTGCCGAGCGTGGCTTCGGCAAACGCCCCGAGGTTCACGTCGTTCTCAACCACGACGGGGCACGGCAGAGCATGTGCGAGCAACGCAGCGAGCGGCTGATCGGCCGGTATGGCCAAGTGAGGGGAAAGCGAAGCAAGCCCCGTTTCCGGCGAGACCGCCCCCGGTACGCCGACGACAGCCTTAAGCAACGGACCGCGTTCGCGATTTTCCTGCAGCAGTGACAAAATCATCCGCGGAATTTGCCGCAATACAGGAGCGTCCGCGCCATGTTCGGTCGGCTCTTCGGCCTTTGCCAGAATACGTCCCTGCAGATCGGCAAGCCCTGCCAGGATCTTGGTACCGCCGAGGTCGACGCCGGCGACCATGCCTTGAGATCCGCCCGCTTCGTCCGCGCGACGAGTGATTTTTGCCCGTCGCAAGCCAGACGCAATGGTTGAAATATTTGACAATTGCAGTCCTTTTGCGATATTTGTTCGGCAGGTTGACGAATTTATTATGGCCGCGCTTGCGGGCTGTCAACAAGCAGTTTGAAATCGGCGGGCTTTCATGGAAAAAGCAGAACACCGATACAACGATGAAGACGGATCTGGCGGGGTAGCTAGACGATGGTATTGACCGAAAACGCGCCGCCCGTGCTGCGACAGATTTCCGTGCGCGCGGTTATGGACGTGCTGCTCCATGCCGGACCCACGTCGCGAGCCGAACTTTCAAAGATCACCGGCCTTTCAAAGCAGACGATGTCCGAGGTCATCAGGGCGCTGGAGGAAGCTGGTTGGGTTCGAGAAAAGGGTGTCACGAGCGGGCGCATTGGCCGCACAGCCATCACCTATGAGGTCAATGGTGATGCCGGCTATGCTGTCGGTATCGACATGGGCGCGACGACGACACGCATCGTGCTCGGCAATATCGTCGGGAGTGTTGTCGGCGAAATCGAATATCCATCCGACCGTCGCGGCGGCTATCATCTGATTGACCAGGTGGAGGCGATGCTGTCCGACATGCTTGCAAAGATGGGCATTGCCAGGGACTTCGTCCTCGTGGCGGCGATAGCAACGCCGGGGGTCGTCGATCCCGCGACGGGTGCGCTCTCGATGGCGCCGAACCTCACCGATATCACCGATATCGATATTGGCAGGACGCTCAGCGAGAGGCTTGGCTGTCCCGTTGTCCTGGAAAACGACGTCAACGCCGCCGTCATCGGCGAGTCCTGGCAGGGATGCGCGACCGCAATCGATACTGTGGCCTTCATTTCGCTCGGGACCGGCATCGGGCTTGGCGTGCTTCAGGACGGCAAACTGATGCGCGGCGCGAACGGAGCGGGTGGCGAGATTTCCTATATGCCGTTTGGCGCCGATCCCTATACGAAGGACAGCCTTGAACGAGGCGCGCTGGAATGCGCGATAGCGGCTCGGGGAATCAGCGAGCTCTACGAGCGTTCCGGGGGCAAGAAGGATACCTCCGTCCGGGACATCCTGGCCCTTGCCGAAGAGAACGATCCTGTCGCGGTCGAAGTGATCGGGAAAGTCTCGGACATTGCTGCGCTGCTTGTCGTCTCGGTCAATGCGATCGTCGATCCGAAGATCGTCGTTCTCGGTGGCAGCATCGGCCGCCATCCTCTCATTGCCGAAGGCGTCCGGCGCGGGATTGTCAAGGCGAGCCGTCGTGCCATCGATGTCGAGGCAAGTGTTCTTGGCAGGCGGGCAACGCTGGTTGGGGCCCTCGCAATCGGGCTGAACCACGTTCACAACCTGCTTTTCTCTCCCCAGACGCTGCCGGAGCAGCGGCGCTTGCCGCCGCCGCCGCTTTGATTGTCACGTAGATTTGTTCAACGCGACAACGCTGGCGGCACCGACGTGGTGGGCAAAAATGAGGGTTCCACCACCGATCAAGGTGATATTGTAGCGTCGGATATCCGAGAGGGACCCCGCTGGAAACCCGCGCCGGCGCGAGCTCTGATGAGATCAATTTATTGAAAATCCCGCCTGCAGGCGGAGAAAACCCACCATCGCTGCAACAGAAAATTACGTTCGTCATCTTGACGAACTAATTAGTTCCACGCAGACTGTAGGGAACATGAGGGAGGATATCCGACTGCCGGTGTGCTCGCGGCTGCCTTCGGAAGGAACATCAAAAGGAATGGATTCATGGCCGGTCTGAAGTTGAACGATGTCAGGAAGAGCTTCGGCCATCATTCGATTCTCCATGGTGTCGATCTCGATGTGGACGAGGGCGAATTCGTCGTTCTGGTCGGCCCTTCAGGATGCGGCAAGTCCACATTGCTTCGTTTGATCGCCGGCCTGGAAAGCGTGAGCGGCGGGAAGATCATTATCGGCGACGACGACGTGACGGCATCGCCGCCGGGGGATCGCGGGATCGCGATGGTGTTCCAGTCCTATGCATTGTATCCCCATATGACCGTTGCCAAGAATCTGTCCTTCGGCCTCGAAAACCTCACGATGAGCCGGGCCGAAATCGATCGGCGTGTGACGGAGGCGGCAAGAATGCTCGCCATCGAGCCGCTCCTCGACCGACGCCCGAAACAGCTCTCTGGCGGCCAGCGGCAACGCGTGGCGATCGGTCGCGCGATCGTCAGAAACCCCAAGCTCTTCCTGTTCGATGAACCGCTGTCCAATCTGGATGCTGCACTTCGCGTTCAGACACGCGGCGAGATCAGCCGTCTCCACAAGCGGCTCGGCGCCACCATGGTTTATGTGACGCATGATCAGGTTGAGGCCATGACGATGGCGGACCGCATCGTCGTCCTCAATGCCGGACATGTCGAGCAGGTCGGTACACCGTTGGAACTGTTCGAGGCCCCCGCCAATAAGTTTGTCGCCGGCTTCATTGGCTCGCCACAGATGAACTTCTTCGATGGAGTGCTTGCCGGGGCCGGTCCGGGTCATGTTGTCGTCGACGTGCCGGGTTTCGGCCGCCTGGATATTCCAGCACAGCAGGGAGAGGCGAGCGTTGGCGAACCTGTGATCCTCGGCGTCCGGCCGAGCCATTTCGAACTCGCCAAGGGCAGTGGCGGCGACGGTTATCCGATCCGCTTCGAAGTCGATTACGCCGAAAGCATCGGCACGGATACCTATGTGTACGGCACGGTGGAGGGCAGTGGGACTGCAACGATCGTCCACCTGCCTGATCATGTCGCGATCAAGGATCGCGCAGTCCTGCAACTTGTGGTCCGACCTGCACGCCTTCATCTCTTTCGAGCCCAAACCGGCAATTCCATCACAAAACCGCCTGTCGCCGCCGCGACTGTCGTGAGCGCCGGAAATGTCGAGGCCTGAAACGCCCCGCCGTTCATGAGGCTGTTGCGATGGGGCAATCCGTCAGGAACAAAGCCTGCCGGTCTGCCGCCGACTGATCACACAATCCGGTTCGGTCTCGAAGTATCCGCACCAGCGTAGAGGGGTTTCCGACAGCATGCGGAAATCTTCGCCGGATTTCGGCCTCAATCGAGACCGAAGAAGCATGGTGAGAATTTAAATCGCAAGGATGCGGACGTGCGCATACTCCTGGTCGAAGATGATTACATTCTCGGCTCCTCGCTGAAACGTGCACTCGAGAAACACGCCTATGGCTTAGATTGGTTCCGCGATGCCGAGACGGCGCTCGACGCGCTGCGCGACAGCCAATTTGGATGCGTGATCCTCGACGTCAATCTTCCCAAGGCGAGCGGCTTTGATGTGGCCCGTTCGCTCAGGAGAGGAGGCAACGACGTTCCGATCCTGATGCTGACAGCGCTCGACAGCGTGCGCGACCGCGTCGCCGGCCTGGACGAAGGCGCGGACGATTACCTCGTCAAACCCTTCGACCTTGACGAACTGCTCGCCCGACTGCGTGCGCTGATCCGGCGACGGCAGGGCCGCACCGAAACAATCATTCGATGCGCCGACGTCGAGCTCGACCCTTCGGCCATGGTGGCCCGCCGAAATGGCGTACAGCTTCACATCCCCGCCAAGGAGTTCCATCTCCTGCGGCTCCTCATGGAGCGGAGCGGACGTTACGTCACGAAGAACGATATCGAATATGCGCTCTACGACACGGATGTTTCGGTTGAGAGCAACACGATAGAAGTAACGGTCTATAACCTGCGCAAGAAGCTCGGTACTGATTTCATCCGATCGATCCGCGGCGTCGGTTACATGGTCGAGCGGCAGCAGTGACACTTAGCCAACGCCTTTTTCTCCGCATTCTCCCGACGCTCATCATCACGATCGCCATCGTTGGTATCTTCGCCTATCGCAGTGCTACGCGCGAGATCGACAATATCTACGATGCGCAGTTGATCAATGACGCCAACGTACTTTGGTCGTTGATGAAGCATCCCCTCACAAGATTGACGGCAAGACCGACAGTGCAGGTCCCGGATCTTGATTTCACCATGGACAACCAGCTTGCTCTCAACGAGGACGCGGACGACTATGCCGACGCCCATTCGTTTCGCGCCTGGAGGGGGTCAGCGCTGGCCTTTGCCAGCAGCAACGCCTTTCCTGATGAGGTCAAGCGGTTCTCGGCCGGTTTCACCGATGTGACCTATCAGAACGAGCTCTGGCGGGTCTATGCTCTGCCGATCCCGAATAGTGACGTGACCATCGAGGTCGCCGAAAAGATCATCCTTCGGGAAGGCCTCGTCGATAACATCCTTCTCAATCTCGCCTTTCCGCTGCTCATTCTTGTGCCCGTCAGTGCGATCATCATCTGGCTCGCCATCAATAACGGGCTTGCCAATGTCCGCGAGCTGGTCTCGCAGATCCGTGCCCGTACGCCGGATGACCTGTCGATGATTGCCACAAAAGCCCTGCCGCGGGATCTGGCGCCGCTCGTCCACTCGCTCAACAATCTTTTGCGAAAGCTTGGCCGCTCGCTGACGATGGAGCGGCGCTTTTCCGATCTTGCGGCCCATCAATTGCGAACGCCGCAGGCCGGCATCAAATTGCTCTTGCAAATGTTTGATCGTGCCGATTCCGATGAGGAGCGCGCGGCCCTGCTGAAGGACCTCGTCGTCAGCAACGAGCGCGCCATGCATCTCATAGAGCAGTTGCTGCGGCTTGCACGCGTCAGCCATCAACCGGTGCAGCTGGAAGCGTTGCCGCTCCGCCAGATTGCGGCGGCAGCCCTGGCGGATTTCGGGGTCATCCTCAATCGCCGGGGTTTCCACGTCGGGCTCGTCGCAACGCAAGACCCGCAAGTCTTGACCGACCGTGCTCTGCTGCGTGTCATGATCGATAATGTCCTCGACAATGCGATCAAATATTCGCCCGCCGGCGGTCGGATCGAGGTCCGCATCGAACCCGGCTCGCGCGGATTTCGGCTCTGCATCGAAGACAGCGGCCCCGGTATCCCGCTCGAGCAGCGGGAGGCCGCCTTTCAGCGGTTCAACCGCCTCGACGCGCAAGCCGGGGAGGGTGCGGGACTGGGATTGCCGATCGTCGCCGATATCGGCAACCGTCTCGACATCGGGATCAGCCTCAGCACGCCGGCCTGGGGATCCGGCCTGAAGGTGGACCTCGATATTCCTGCCGCATAAGCGGTCAATTCAGTTTCGCTTCATATTCGCCTCATCTCGCCTTCAGTTCGCGAGGCTAAATGCTTCTTCACAGTGAAGGAGCATGCGATGCAGGTGTTTTGCGATTTCGACGGGACCATATCCAAAGAGGACGTGACGGATCTCGTTCTGGACCGGTTTGCGCGCGCGGAGTGGCGCGAGATCGAAGATCAGTGGACCAATGGCAGGATCACATCCGCCCAGTGCATGCACCGCCAGATCCAGCTGCTTCAGGCAAGACGCGAAGACATCGACGCATTTCTGGACACGATCGAAATCGACAATGCCTTTGGGGCTTTCAAGGCCTTCTGTGAAAAGAACGGGCTCGAACTCGTCATCGTCAGCGATGGCGTCGATCATTTTATAAGGCGGGTCCTTGCCAGGCATGGCCTGGATGACATTCGGATCATCGCAAACAGGCTGATTTCTCGCCCGCACGTCGGCATGCCTGAATTCGATCTGGGCTTTCCATTCAAGAGCGCGAGCTGCACCGCCGGTGCCGGCGTGTGCAAATGCGCCCAGGTGAGGCCGTCCGGCAACCATGTCTATATCGGCGACGGCCGCAGCGACTTCTGCGTCTCCCACGAGGCGCTGCTTGTCTTCGCCAAGGCCAGGCTTGCGGACTACTGCCGCGCGAATTGCCTTCCTTTCATCCCCTACAGCGGCTTCGCCGAAATCCAGGCGAGTGTCGCAACCATCCTTTCCAGCCCGTCACGGCAGCCTGTTGTACAGGCCGTGGCAAAAACTGCGTGAGAAGAGGACTTCATGCGTTCCAACCTGAAACTTGCTGCCAATGTGCACCCCACCGCCTCTGAAGACGAGCTGCGACAGCTCGAAGAGACCTATTGCTCCCACGGCGATACGGTTCATTACTCGCAGAAGCCGAAATTCTTCGAAAGCTGCGATGGTTCATTCGTCTTTGACGCGGCCGAAACACCATTTCTCGATCTCCAGATGTGGTATTCCGCCGTCAATTTCGGCTATCGCAACGAGCGTTTGAACAATGCCGCGCATCGGCAGCTGGATCGGTTGCCGCAGGTTGCTTCGCAATATCTCCATCGCGAAAAGGTCGAGCTCGCAGCGCTGATCGCTCGGGATGCCGAACATAAATTCGGTTCGAAAGGTCGCGTTCACTTCAATGTCGGCGGCTCGCAGGCAGTCGAGGATTCCTTGAAGCTCGTTCGCAACTATACCGGCGGCAAGAGCCTGATGTTCGCCTTCGAGGGCGGATACCACGGACGAACGCTCGGCGCGACGTCGATCACCTCGAGCTACCGCTATCGCCGGCGTTACGGCCATTTTGGCGAACGTGCCCAATTCATCGAATTCCCGTATCACTTTCGCGGACCGAAGGGCATGTCGAAGGAGGAATACGGGCACTATTGCGTCCAGAAATTCGCACGGCTGTTTGAAAGTGAGTACAACGGTGTCTGGGATCCGAAGGCTGGAAAATCGGAATATGCCGCCTTCTACATCGAACCTATCCAGGGCACCGGCGGCTATGTCATCCCGCCGATGAATTTCTTCAAGGAGCTCAAGAAGGTCCTCGACGATCATGGCATCCTGCTTGTCGTCGACGAAATTCAGATGGGCGTCTATCGGACCGGAAAGCTCTGGTCGATCGAACATTTCGGCGTGTCACCGGATGTGCTCGTCTTCGGCAAGGCAATCACAAATGGTCTCAACCCGCTTTCGGGCATCTGGGCCAAAGAAGAGATGATCAACCCGACGATCTTCCCGCCAGGCTCCACGCATTCGACCTTCGCCAGCAACCCGATGGGCACGGCCGTCGCTCTCGAAACGCTGAAGATGGTGTCTGAAACCGACTTCGGCGCGAGTGTGATGGAAAAAGGCGCACTCTTCCTCGAAGGCCTGAAGGAGCTGCAGTCGCGGCATCCTATCGTCGGCGATGTCGACGGCCTCGGCCTTGCCCTTCGGATGGAAATCTGCGGGCCTGACGGGTTCACTCCCGACAAGGCGACGCTCGACTGGATGTCCGACGAAGGCATGAAGGGGGATCTTGCGGTCGATGGCAGGAAATATGGATTGGTGCTCGACGTCGGCGGATACCACAAGAACGTCATTACCCTTGCACCGAACCTGATGATCAGCCGCGAGGAGATCGAGCTTGCTATCTCGCTGCTCGACCAGCTTCTGACGCGCGCCGAGCGGAGATAGGACCTTGCAGCTCCTCCTTCTCCATCTCGATGATGCGTTGGAGTTGCAGCCAGACTTCGTGCATTCCTGCCAGATGGCCGGGGCGCACGAAGTCGACGACAAGGATAGCGGCCGCGCCATCAGGCTGTGGGGGCGCCGGCCGGACCTTGATACCGTCTGGCGCAACCTGGCGAAGGCCCGGCCCTCAACCGGTGAAGGCGCCCGCCTTTGTTTCATGGGATCGGGCGACTTCCATCATGTGACGGCTCTTCTTCTGTCGCAGGCCCTCGAGAATAGCCGCAAAGCCGTCACCGTCATCCATATCGACAATCACCCCGATTGGGTGCATTTCGATCCCGGGATGCATTGCGGTTCGTGGGTCAACAAGGCGCTCGAACAGCCCCTGGTCAAAAAGGTGATAACGCTCGGCGTTTGCAGCCACGACCTCAGGTCACCGGAGCGCAAGGGCGCCAATCTGGTGCCGCTAGCCGACGGCCGCCTTGAACTTTATCCCTATAAGCATCCGCCGAGCAAAGTGAAATCGCATTACGGTTCCGGCCCGAGTTTCAGCCAGATCGACGGAGCCCTGCATTGGCAATCGATATCGGAACTCGGCGAGAGCAATTTCCTCGACCGGCTTCTCGGCCGCATCCAAACCGAAGCGGTCTACGTCACGATCGACAAGGACGCTCTCTCCGACGCCGATGCCGTGACCAATTGGGATCAGGGCCGTATGCGGCTACCCTATGTCCTTTGGCTGCTCAGCGAAATCGGTGAACGGTACCATCTCATTGGAGCGGACGTGACCGGCGATTATTCGACGCCGTATTACGGCGGCGATCTCTACACGCGGACGATCAAGAAGGCAGAGGTGCTGATCGACCAGCCCTTCCGTCATCACGACATGAAGGCTGCCCGCAACATCAACAGTGCGGCAAACCACGCGCTGCTCGAAGTCCTGTCGGAGCTTATGGCATGACGACGGGACTGACAGCATGGACGTTCGCCATCATTGCCTTTTGCGTTCTTGCCGAAACCGGCCGTGAGTTGTGCTTCAAGCACGGCGCTGCAAGCGCGCTGCTCGAAACCCTTCAGAAACCGGTCATCTGGCTCGGGATCGTGTTCTGGGCGGTCGAACTGGTGATGTGGACGCGCGTGCTGGAACAGGTGGCGTTGTCGGTGGCCTTTCCACTGATGGCGCTGAGCTATGCGGCGATCGCTTTTGCAGGCGCCGTCATCTTCAAGGAAACCATTAACCTTCGCCACGCTCTCGGCATCGTCCTGGTGACGGCCGGCGTGGTCTGTGTCGGAGCGACGGGACTATGAAAATCTTCGCGCACACGAAATGGGATGTCATGCCGGTGCTTGCCGCGACAGCGCATCTGGCATTCAACATCTATCTGATTGTCGGCTTCTCAAGCCGGCCACTCTGGCTGTCGGCTGTGCTCGGCGCGGTCTATGCCGTGTCGATATCGTGGAATATCAACAGCATCTCGCACAACTTCATCCACACGCCGTATTTCAAGCCGAGGTGGATGAACTATGCATTCAGCCTGCTCGAATCCGTAACGATCGGCTTTTCGCAGGTCTATTATCACTGGGTGCACATGCGCCATCATTCCGGCAACAGCGACCGTCCCAATGAAAACGGCGAGACGGTCGACCTCCTGTCGATCTACAAGCACGGCAAGAACGGCGAACCGGAAAACGTCTTCTCCTACACGTTTCTCAGCTTCTTCCGCGATGATCTCGGCGACATCCATCGGGCGATTGCGAAGAAAAGGCCGTTCGACGCGAGATGGGGGCGCATTGAACTCGTATCGTTCTTCGCCTTCGTCTTCCTCGCTCTTATCTATGACTGGAGAGCGACGTTCTTTTTCCTGCCGTTTTATTATTTGGGGAACTGCCTGTCCTCCCTCAACGGCTATTATGAGCATCTGAACGGCGACCCCGATGTTCCAATCGCCTGGGGTGTCAGCAGCCATAACGGCTTCTACAACTGGCTCTGGTTCGGTAACGGCTATCACGCCGAGCATCACTACCGCCCTAAGATGCACTGGACGAAGCTCAGTACCTTTCATGAGCAGATCAAGCAGGAGCAGGATGCGGCAGGCACGCATGTGATCAGCACCTGCCACGCGCTGGGTTTCATGGCGAAGGAGAACCGCCAGCAGGGAGAATTCCCGCATGTCGGCTGACAGTCTCTCCTTCTTTCTCGAGGGCACGAACGGCAAGGGCGTCATCCTTGTTCATGGGCTGACGGGCGCGCCGGCAGAAATGCGGCTTGTGGCAAGGCAATTCCATCGCCGCGGCTTCAGCGTCTATGCTCCCCTGCTGGCCGGCCACGGCGAAAACGAAGCGACGCTCCGCCGCTCGCGCTGGGAGGACTGGCTCGACAGCGTCGAAGCCGCGGCTGGCTGGCTCAGCGAACGCAGCGACACGGTCTTTGCCGCCGGAATATGCGTTGGCGGCAAGCTGGCGATGATGGCAGCCGATCGTAATCCCCTGTCGATCCGCGCCGTCGCTGTCTATTCGCCCTGCTTCCACTACGATGGATGGGACGTGCCCCGCTATTATTCGCTGTTTTCGCCGCACATTCGCTGGATCTCGCTTATCCCATTCATCGACCGGCTGAACTTTCGGGAGACGACGTCCCTCGGCATCAAGGACGAGCGCATGCGCCGCATGGTGGCCGGCATGACGGGCGAGGGCATGCTTGAAACCTTTCCGGGGCGTGGCCTGATCGAAATGCACGAGCTTGGCCGGACGCTCAAAGCCCGGCTTCCCGAGATCAAGACACCGACCTTGATCCTCCATTCGCGCGAAGACGATCTCAGTGGCCCCTCGCACGCCCTGTATATCGCATCGCACATCGGCGGCCGCCGGGAATTGCGCTGGCTCGACGACAGCTATCACATGATCCATCTCGACCGGCAGCACAGACGGGTGGCTGACATGACGGCGGAATTCTTCGAGGCAGAATATGCAGCAGCAAGCGCTTAAAGTGCGGTCACCTGAAACACAGGTCTCAAGCGATCCGACAGCGGCAGTTGCGATGATCGTGCCGAGCATTCGCATGCTCGACCGCGGTGCCTGGGACGCCTGCTTCCCCGGGGAGATCGAGACTTACGACTATTTGCTTGCGGTCGAGGAAGCCGGTATCGATGGTTTCGAGTGGCGCTACGCGATCATGCGCGAAGGCGACGAGATTGTCGCCGCCATGCCGGCATTCCTTTGCCGCTACGCCCTTGAGACGACCCTGGAAGCTGGCCGCTTCCGCAGAACGGTGGAAGGCATCCGCCGCATCTTCAGCGGGTTCCTGACACTCCGTCTTGCTTGCCTTGGCTCGCCCTGCACGGAGACTGCCTCCATCGGCTTTCATCCTGATATCGCGCAAGCCCGTCGGCCAAAGCTCTTTGCCGAACTTCTCGATGCTTTCGAGGCGCATGCGCGCATGGAAGGCTGCTCGCTTACAGCGCTTAAGGATCTGCCCCACCCCATCCCGTCAGGCCTGGAGCCGGTCCTGGCGGCAAGAGGGTACGCCGAGATTGGTGGACTGCCGACGGCATGTCTGGACATCGGATTCGACACGATCGACGCCTATTTCGCCGCACTGTCCTCGGCGACCCGCAAGGATATGCGGCGGAAACTGCGGAGCCGGCAGGAGGTACGGATCGAGTATCGCAAGGATTTCGATGATCTTCTGCCGCGCGTTATGCAGCTCTATCGCGAGACGCGCGAGCGGAGCGGATTACAGTTCGAGGAACTGACGCCGGCCTATTTTGATGGTGTGCTGAAAGGCATGCCGGGGCGGTCCTTCTGCGCGATGTATTTTGTGGGGGACGAACTGCTTGCTGCCAATTTGCTGATCCATGACAAGGACAGGTTGATCGACAAATTCTTCTGCATGGATGGTCAGAAGGGCAGGTCCCACAACCTCTATTACCTCAGTTGGTGCAGCAATCTCGAATACTGTCTCAATCACGGGATTGGCCGCTATCAGAGCGGGCAGGCCTACTATCGCAACAAGGTTCGGCTCGGAAGCCGCTTGACGGCAAATGCGATGTATTTTCGCCATTCCAATCCACTGCTGCAATTCGCTCTCAAAATGATGTCGCCGCTGTTTGCGGCCGATGATGGCGGTGAGGTGACGGCGTGAGAGCGTTGCGGCCGATCTGGCTGATGGTGCCGCTTCTAAACATGGCGCAACAGATATTGCTGAAGCAGAGCGCTATCGATGCAGACAGAGCCGGCGGAACCTGGCTGGTCGACATTTTGTCGTCACACTGGTTCCTGGCGGCGATTGTCGCTGAGATTGTCTGCTTTGCCATCTGGATGACCGTTCTCTCCGAGCTCGATCTCAGCAAGGCCTTCCCGCTCTCGGCCATCAGCTATGTCCTCATCATGGGCGTTGCCTGGATCGTCTTCGACGAGCCATTGCCGCTGCTTCGGCTCGCAGGCAGCCTTCTGATCCTGGCCGGCGTCTGGCTGATCGCAACAGCGTCGAGACCTGCCGGCTGAGCGGTTGAACTGCGGATTTCAGAAGCTGACGCTGAACGCCTTGGCGAGGGAGATGCCGATTACATTCTGATTCTCGCTGCCGAGCTTCGATGTGATCGGGCTGTCGGCAGCATCTCCCGTGAGGCGATCGAAGCGATCATAAATCTGCAGCGTTATGGTCGGGGTCACATCATAGGCGGCGGAGACCGTGAAGCCTACCGACTTCAAGCCGCCCTTGGCATCGAAGGAGGATAGAGAGCCATTCTGCAATGCTTCACTTGACGAAATACCGAAATACTCTCGCATATAGGCGCCGTTGCCGAACGAGGCGCGGGGGCCTGCAGAGAGCAGCCATCTGTCACCGAGCCGCTGGAACCAATCGGCGCCGATATCGATGACGAGACCGCTGCCGTTCGATATGGCCTGCCGGATTTCGGAGCGGAATCGAAGCTGATTGGGGATCGCCCAATATTGTACAAAAACACCGGCATCGATGTCCCAATCCACCGAGTGGATGCCTTTCAAGCGGCTATCATCGGATTGCGAACGGCTGTCGCGAATGCCGACCACCGGACCCGCTTCGAAGCGGCCGAGATCGATAAGGCCATAATCGATATTGTCGTCCGGCGCGCTATTTTCGTCCGGCTCGTCGAAGCGCCTGATGTCGAAAGAGGGCAATGCGCTGAAGCCATCATGCTTCGAGCCCGGAAATTTGGGGCCATACTCGACACTCGCGCCCAAAGTCACGATCCAGGTGCCGGAATCAGACTGGTTGGATGCGTCTTTCCTGTCAGCGGCAGTCGCCAGTGACGCGGTTGACAGCACGCCCAAGGCCGCAGAAAAAAGCGTAAGCCTCTTGGCTTTCGTTCTCAACGAGATTGATCTCCGGGTAAAGCATCGCCCCCAAGGCGCCATTACGTCATCGAAAATGGCCGGCAATGCGGGGCTAGTCAAGGTTGCCTGGTCGATGGGAGGCTGGGTTCGCGTTCACAATGCAACTCCCGTGTCATCGGTGCAACAGGAGGTGCCATGCCGAGGATAGATCGGTTTAGCTTCCCGGGTTCATCAACCAGCGGAGAAATATTTCTTATTGACCTCGCAAAAGGCGGGAAACTTGATGTCAGCATGACCAAATGCAGGTTGCAGGTCGCTGAATTGTGTCGTTTTCGCATCACTTTCTACAAGGTTGTAAAAGGCCGGTTGGCAACGGCGAATTGGTTCGCTACAAGACGCTAGCCGCTTCAGATCGAACATAGGGAGGCATTGCATGACACCAGCATTCATCCAAACCTTCCCGCGTGGAATGTCCCGACACTAGGTCATATCCATTCGCGGTCCGCCTTGAGCGCTCGCGACATGCGGTTTTCTCTTTCTCCATAGCCCGATTGATCTGACGGGATCATTTCGTCTCCTGCTCGGGCTGTGCCATTCAACTCTCGATTTTGAGGAACCGGTTGCCGAAACACGGGCCGGGCTGGTTAAAATGACTCGCAAGAAGCTCGATTTCCGCGCCGACGCGTATCGCCACGTGCTCGGCTTTGTCTTTCATCATTGGAGCCATCGGCCGGCATTGGTCGGCATCATCGTAGTGCTGGTGATATCAAGCACGCTTGCTGAAGTCATGGTGCCGGTGTTTTCCGGCCAGATCGTCGATGCCATTGCAGCCGGCAATGAGGCTGATCGCGCCCTACGCGCCTTTGTCATCGTCGTGGCTCTGGGCCTGACGAGCGTGGCCCTGCGGTGGTTCATCTTCAATGGCATTATCCGGCTGACGCTGCGCATTATGGCGGATGTCGTCAATAACGGCTTCCAGAAGGTGCAGCGGTTCTCGACCGACTGGCACGCCAACAGCTTCGCCGGCTCGACGGTGCGCAAGATTACCCGCGGGATGTGGGCGCTCGACTCGCTCAATGACCTGCTGCTGATAGCCCTGTTGCCGTCCATCGTCATGCTTGCCGGTGCCAGTATCGTTCTCGGAAGCTACTGGCCGGTCATGGGCCTCATCGTGATTGTCGGGTCGGTCATCTATATCGGTGTGACCGTGGCGCTTTCCATGGGTTTTGTCTCGCCTGCTGCAAGGCTTGCCAACGCCTGGGATACCAAGCTGGGCGGCGCGCTGGCGGATGCCATCAGTTGCAACTCGGTAGTCAAGGCATTCGGCGCCGAGAGCCGCGAAGAGACGCGGCTGGGTCATGTGCTGGCCAAATGGGACAGTCGCACGCGGCGGACATGGAAGCGCGGCACGTCGAGCGGCACGATCCAGGGCTTCATGATGGTTTTCATGCAGGCGGGTATTTTGGGAACGGGCCTGGTCATGTGGCAGCGGGGATTGGCGACGCCCGGCGACATCACCTTCGTGCTGGCGATGTTCTTCGTCCTGCAGGGCTATCTGCGCAATGTCGGCCAGGACATCCGCAATCTGCAACGGGCCGTCAACGATATGGAAGAACTGGTGCTGCTCGACAAGATGCCGCTCGGCATCGAGGACAAGCCGCATGCCGTGCCGATCGAGATTGGCAGGGGCGAGATCGTTTTCGATCGCGTCACCTTCCAATATGGCGCTCATCCCAATCCGCTTTATGAGGACTTTTCGGTCACCATCAAGCCGGGCGAGCGTGTGGGACTGGTGGGGCATTCGGGCTCGGGCAAGACGACATTCGTCAAGCTCATCCAGCGCCTTCATGACGTGAAATCCGGTTCGATCCGCATCGACGGGCAGGATATCGCTGAGGTCAGGCAGGCAAGCCTGCGCGGCCAGATCGCCATCGTGCAACAGGAACCCATCCTGTTCCACCGCACGTTGGCGGAAAACATCGCCTATAGCCGGCCGAACGCATCGCGGCGTGAAATCGAGCAGGCGGCGAAACAGGCCAATGCGCACGACTTCATCATCGGCCTTCCCAAGGGCTATGAGACGATGGTGGGGGAACGTGGTGTCAAGCTATCGGGCGGAGAGCGGCAGCGTGTTGCCATCGCCCGGGCCTTCCTGGCTGATGCGCCGGTGCTGATCCTGGACGAGGCGACGTCGAGCCTCGACAGCGAGAGCGAGGTACAGATCCAGCAGGCCATGGAGCGCCTGATGGACGGCCGCACGACGCTGGTGATCGCACATCGGTTGTCCACTGTGCGGGCGCTGGACCGGCTGCTGGTCTTCGACAAAGGCAAGATTGTCGAAGAGGGCGACCACCAGGCTCTGATCCGGCTCAACGAGGGCATCTATCGCCGGTTATTCGAGCGGCAGGCGCTGGAGCTGACCAAGGGTCTGGTGGCCTGACGGAAACCATAGGCGGCGGCGCAATCGGGGCCGCTAATCCACTGTTGTCTCAGGAAGCTCTCTTGCCGGGTGTGCACCCGGCAAGAGACAAAATCGTACAAGACGCGAGCCAGTGGCTATTCCGTGCCTAAGCGCCGATGTTGCTGCACGATGTCGCCCGATGTCCTGCCGGCAATTGACCCAACTATTCTGTGGACCGGATAGGTCCGATGCATTCAAAGTTCTGTCGTTCTACCAATTGGGGGAGGGGAGCCGTCAACGATGAAGCAGATTTACACGACTCTGGGGCCAAAGCGTCGCGAAGAACTCGGGATGATTCTCCCGCACGAGCATGTGTTCGTCGATCTTAGAACACCTGACCAGCCCGGCTATGGCGAGGCGGGGATAGCCGAAGTTGTGGCACTTATGGTCCCACAGATTGAGGCGATCAAAAGACAAGGCGTTACGCTGCTCGTCGAGTGCACGACGGGTGGCGTCGGGAGACGTGCTGACATTGACCTTGCTGTGTCGAAGGCAGCCGACTTCCCGATCGTCGTCCCGACCGGCAACTATCGCGAGCCATGGATACCCGCCTGGATAGCCGAGGCTAGTGAGAGTGATCTCGAACAGTGGATGGTAAGCGAGCTCACCGAGGGAATGGAGGACACCGGTGTGCTGGCGGGATGGATCAAGCTCAGCGCTGGCGACGACGGGATTACGCCGCTCGAAGCCCGTATCCTGCGCGCAGCGGCAAGAGCGTCCGTGCGGACCAATGCGGTCATCGGCTCGCATACGATCCGGGGACGCGTTGTGATGGATCAGTTGGACATTCTTCAGTCAGAGGGCTGCGCAGCGGAGCGCTTCATATCCATTCACACCCAGGAGGAAAAAGACTTCGGGCTTCACCGGGCACTGGTGGAGCGCGGTGCGTGGATCGAATACGATCATGTGGGAAGGGCTCCAGACCAAGAACTGGTAGCAATGATAATGCGCGCCCTTGAAACCGGGCTGGGCGAGCACCTGCTCATAAGCCACGATCTCGGCTGGTATGATCCCGCGCAGCCCGGTGGTGGAATCCCGCGACCTTACACGCACCTTGTCGAGAACCTGCTGCCAGCGCTCACAAACGCGGGCGCAAGCCAGGACGCGATCCGCCAACTCACCGAAATCAATCCCTTCGAGGCATTCGCGCGCTGAAGAAAGGCGCAATTCTCGCTTCTGGATGCCGTTGCGGACCAATGAGGGACGGGGCTTTAAGAAATAGGTTTTCTTCCTGCCCCACGGATCAGCGTGTCTCTGCTGACCGGGATCATCAGGCATTTGGCTTGCCCGGTGAAGGCTGTCGTCTCAATGCCTCGCTCCGGCGCAACCGGCGATCACGGGTGCCACGGGTCGTGGTGAGAACATGTGACAAGATGTGAGCAAGATCCCTGAATTGTGGCAGGCGTTCGCCAATTTCGATGAACACATATGGTTAGTGGCTACACAGAGCCGCCTTTTTAGGAACACCACCATGTCTGTATTTCGCAAAATCGCCTTAACAGGTCTTATCTCCCTGACCCTCGCAGTTGGCTCCATCGCAACGCCCGCATTTGCTCACGGTGGAGGCGGAGGCCACGGAGGCGGAGGCCACGAGGGAGGGGGGCACATGGGAGGGGAGCACATGGGAGCGGAGCACATGGGGGGATTCGGTATGGGCCATTTCGACAGGGAAGGAAACCGCGGTGCGTTTTTCGCCCACGACCGCTTCAGGGATCGCGGGCCGTTCTTCCTGGGTAGCAACGACGACTATGATCGCTGCTATTGGCAATGGGACGCCGAGCACCCCGGGCGTCCGTTCAGGACCGAGGTATGCTACTAGTCGATGCGAAACGTAAGGTCCTTCTGACCAGCCGATGACTGGCACGAACCAAAACCAGCAGTCCACCGTGCTTGGCACTCCAACTCAAACCTTGCCGCAGCGTTCTTCCTGTAATGCTGCGGCAACGGCGATCGGCGGAGTCTAGGACAAGTGTGTCGTGCGCCTCGAAGCGTGCGGCATCCCTTACAGGTTCGCGGTGACACCAATGTGTCCGTCCACGGCTCTCCGAACTCAATCCATTTCTCTGGCGCGGTGCAACGACGGCCGTGCTTTTCAAGCGATATAAGGTCCAATCGATGTCAATGCCAAATAGCCTCAATCCCGGACATCATGTCGTCGATATCGACGGAATTCAGCAAAGCTTTCATGTCGCGGGCCAGGGGCCGGTGATGGTCGTTCACCCTGGCGGGCCAGGGATCCACTGGCAATATCTTCGCATGGGTTTTTTGGAGCACCATTTTACCATGGTCTACCTTGAGCCGATCGGCACCGGTGGCTCCGGCCGGTTGGCGGAGCACCCCCATGGCTATACCGTCGAACGCTTCGCCAAACAGCTTGGCAGGTTCCTCGAAACACTCGACCTTTCAAACGTCGTGCTTCTTGGTCATTCCCACGGAGGCTTCGTCATCCAGCAATATACGATCGAGCACCCGGATCGCGTATCGGCGATGATCCTGTATTCCTCGTCGGCCGTGACAGGGAGTGATTTCATGGTGGCGGCGGCAGACGGTGTTCGGAGTTTTGCTGATCGCCACCAGGTGGAGGGGCGGGCGGTACTGAGAGCGTGGCAGTCGGTTCCGAAAATGTCGAGCGACGAAGACTATACCGAGATCATGCGCGACCTGCTTCCCGCCTATTTTGCCGACGATGTCCACGAGAAGCTTGATCTCGGAGTATTCCGCTTGCGAATAAAGGCGACAATTCTCATCGGCAACAATGAGCCGTTTGACGTCCGCTCAAGACTTCAGGACCTTTCCGTACCGGCGCTTGTTCTGGTCGGAGCGCACGATTTCATATGCGGTCCGAAATGGGCAAGAACCCTAGATGACAGCTGCTCGAATTCGGAGCTGATGCACTTCGCCCAAAGCGGTCATTTCGCGCACTTGGAACAGCCGGAAGAATTCTTGAACGCCGTCCTCGCATTTTCTGAAGCTCACAGGCTGATCCCGTGATGAAGTTCTGCCTGATCTGCTCTGTCAGCGCGAGAAGATTCATTCAAAAGTAGCTCTCGGAAATTATAGACATCGGCATCCCGGTTGTTTTTCGGTTTGACGATGGATCTTGCTACAGTTCTTCTTCTTCACAAGTGCTCGTTTATAGTCGGCGCCATCTGCTGTTTCTACGTCAGGTGGCGCTCCAGAGAGCCAGGTCTCGATTTTCTGGCGATCGGCGACGGCCTTCTTGCCGTTGCATCCACGCTTGCCGGGGTCGGAGAACAAGGCGTACTGCCATATGAGATCTGGACGCTGGCAAGTTTTTCCATTGGTGTCACAGGTTATGCGTTGATGACGACGGGACTGATCCAGTTGAGCCGTCGCGGGCGAAAGCGTTCGGATTGCCTTCTGGTGGGTTTCGCCCTCATCTTGTCCGTCGTTGTTGGTTTTATGCATTGGTATGCGGATAACCAAACGCGCGCCGCAATATTCAATGCGAACACCGCAGCTTTCCTTGGCATCTCCTGTGTTGTCATCTTGCGGGATTTCTTCCTCGACCGGCTGCCGGCGAGATTGGGTCTGCTTGCGTCACTCGCCGCTGCCATGGGCTTTTCGACGCTGGTCACTGTCGGAATGATCTTTCCGCAGTATGGGCCGGTCGAACCCCGCTATGCGTTTTTCATGCTTATCATTTGCCATTTCTCCGTTGCGCTTTTCGTGGTTGTCCTGGTGCAGGAACGCGCAGAAACTCAGCTCAGACGTCTGGCGAACACCGACGCGTTGACGGGAATCCCAAACCGGCAGCACTTCCTTGCATCCCTTCCGAGCGAGCTCAGGGACGGTGACGCCTTCATCATGATAGACATCGACCACTTCAAGAGCATCAACGATCGCTACGGGCATGAGACGGGGGATGTGGTTCTCGTCGGCGTAGCGCAAGCCATCGCCAATACCGCTGGACGCAACGTCACGTTCGGCCGCCTTGGCGGCGAGGAATTCGCGCTGTTTCTGCGCGGTCAAACCGAAGATGCCGCCGCTGCAGAGGCGGATCAAATCCGCATTGCGGTCAACGGCTTGGCATTTGCCTCCGGTGCGGAAACGATAGTGCCGACTGTGAGCGCAGGCGTCGCCATCTGGAGAGGCGATTGCGATGCACAGAAACTGCGGGATCGAGCAGACCAGGCGCTCTACCTCGCGAAGCGAGGCGGCCGTGACAGGGTCGAGATATATCCAGATCCGGCAAGCATGGAAGAATGTTCTTCAAGCGCGGCAACAGCCGCAGACCAGCATTCGACCGAACCCGGGCATCCCCGTCCAGGGGAGCTTGCCGCCTAACTGCAATTGTCAGTCAAGCCGGCTCAATCAGCCCCGCTCCCATATCCTCGTCTATCACTGGATATAAGCTCGCGTTTCAAGCAAGCCGAATGGGGATCGGGCATTCGATGCATCGAGACGATTATGTCGTCAGCGATAACAATGTGCGCCTGACAACCCTGCGGTCGCGCGGCTATCCCGGAGACGCCAATGCTCGCCAAGCGCCGCGGCCTCTCCGGCTATTCGGTTGCGCGCACAGATGCGCGAAAGGATATTGTTGTCCTTGCTCCGATTGAGGGGGCGATGCTTCGGGACCGGTGTGAGCCAGAAGCCGATCCGGCAGCTGCAACGTCTTGAGGCGCGTATCGTCTTTGGGCAGAAGCTCCGGCGCCTAGTTTGAAAGAAGATGGCGCCGTCGGCTGGCAGTCTCAGAAAAGAACGAGCGACAGCAAGGACAAGATCAGTGCTGGAAACATGACGACAGTTCCGAGCTTGAGAAACTGCCACGCACTGACGTGCAGTCCTTCGCGGCGAAGGACGGTCAACCACAATATTGTTGCCAGCGATCCTGTCACGGAAAGGTTAGGACCGAGATCGACTGCGATTAGCACCGCTCCGGCAATCTTGTCTGAGACATGCGCCGCCTGGACCGCGCTTCCCGCAACCAGGCCTGCCGGGAGATTGTTGACGAGGTTGCAGACAACCGCAACAACCACGCCTGCAATGCCGGCCGCCTGTGTTTCCGACGCTGCCGCGAGTAGGGCCAATTGATCGGAGAGCATGGTTGTCAGACCGGTACGATCCAGCGCCTCCACGACGACGAACAGGCCTGCGACCAGAGGCAGGACGCTCCAGCTTACGCCCTTGAAGGTCTCGATCGGGCTTTGCCGGGTCAGTGCCAGCACCAGCACGGTGGTAATCGTGCCGGCGAGAAAAGTCAGCATACCCAAATCGATGTGCATAGCTGATGCCACGATAAGAATGACGGCCGTCAGGACAATTCCCCACCCGGCCAGCCGAGCGCTCGCGGAAAGGGTCGGCCGCGGCACGTTTTCAGCAACGCTGTCCTGGGCAAGCGCCTGGCGCTGAGTCCAGTAAAGGCAGCCGAATGTAACAACGATCGAAACGATCGATGGAAGCATGAATGTCGACAACCAGCGCGCCAGGGGCGGCATTTCGCCACCCGCAAAGATCACCAGATTGGCAGGATTGGAGATGGGAAGGACAAAGCTCGCGGCATTGGCAATGAAGGCGCATATCAGCAGATAGGGCATCGGGTCCCGGACGCGGGCCGCCCGGCAGGCCGCGCAGACGGCTGGGGTAAGGACGACGGCCGTCGCATCATTTGAGAGAAAGACCGTCACGACAATGCCGACCAGATAGACAAGCACGAACAGGCGTCGGGAGGAGCCACGGGAGTGCGTTGTGGCGATCGCTGCAATCCAGTCGAACAGCCCTTCCCGGCGGGCGAGTTCCGACAGCAGCATCATGCCGATCAGAAAAAGATATACGTCGCTGCCTTTTAAGACGCCCGTGATGACGTCCTGTGGTCCGATCAGGCGAAAGGCAAAGAGCAGCAAGGCACCGAACATGGCCCATACCGCTTCCGGCCATCGAAACGGACGAACGACCACGCCCATGGCGGTCAGACCGGCAATGCTCCAGGTAATGGCGTGTTCTGTCATTCAGTCGCTGTTTTCAGTTGACGGGCCGGCTTTTATCAGCCGAGACGGCAGGCGCAAGAGAATTATCTCGGCGGTCCTTTGCGTAAGCCAATGGCAAACGTCGAGCAAGATGGCCTGCTGCAGTTGGAGTTCGACGTTTGGACGTCACCCGACAGAGGCAATCATTTGACTGAGGATCCGACCGATTGCCGTATCCGGGAAGCCGAGATCGCGAACGCTGCTCATGTGATTGGAGCCTTCGAGCCTTTCGCTGGTGACCGACAGCCCTTGCTGTCGCAGGCGCAATGAAAAGGCGTCCGCCTGCTGATGAAACGGCGGCGTTTCTTCAGCGCCGACCGCGATAATGGCGCGACAGCCCTGGTCAAAGGAGTGCAGCATCGGCGAAAGGTCGGCAACCTCTCTGTCGGTAATGGCGATTTCCGAGCGCAGAAAAGATGATTGCAGGGGCTTCAGGTCGTAAAGGCCCCCCAGCAGGAGGGCTGCCGACACGCCCGAGAAAGCCTCCTGTCGATGAAGCAGGAAGCTCGCAAGATGCGCACCGGCGGAATGACCGCTGACCGTGAAGCGCGAGGCGTCGCCGCCGTGGCTCGCGATGTGTTGGAATACCCATTGCTTGGCTCGCCGAACCTGATCGACGAGCGCCTCCATCCTGACATGCGGCATGAGGGCATAATCGACAATGATCGCGATTGCCCCTGTGCCGGTAATGGTGTCGGCGACATAGGAGTAGTCGCGCTTGGAAAACATCCGCCAGTAGCCGCCGTGGATGAACATGTGCACCGGTCGTCGGTCGCTTATACCGTCGGGGTAGAAGACGTCCACGGTTTCACTCCCGCCTTCTCCGTAAGCGATTTCCCGCATACGCAGCCTTGCACGCGTCGAAGCACTCCTTGCCTTGATCTCCGACACGATGGCGTCGAATTCCGGCACATGTCCCCGTATGCGGAACGGATCGGTTTCCAAATATTCTTCCTCTCAGCCGTCAGAAACTCGCAGCGATATACTTGGCTTCCATAAATTCGGCGATGCCGTGATGCTGCCCGCCCTCACGGCCGAGACCGCTCTGCTTGACGCCGCCGAACGGTGCTGCCGGATCGGAAACCAGGCCCCGGTTGAGCGCGATCATGCCTGATTCCAGAGCGGAGGAAACGCGCAATCCCCGTGCCAGGTCGCGTGTGAAGACGTAAGCGGCAAGACCGTATTCGGTGTCGTTGGCGCGCCCTATCACCTCGTCCTCGGTCTCGAACCTGTAAAGAGGCGCAACCGGTCCGAAGATTTCCTCATGCGCCATCTCGACACCGTCAGGCATGTCGACGAGAACTGTGGGCGGGTAGAAGTAACCCGGCCCGGCGGAGGGCTCGCCGCCGCAGGTGACGCGGGCGCCCTTTGCTTTCGCATCAACGACGAGGCGGTCGATCTTCTCCACGGCTTTCGTCGTGATCATCGGCCCGCATTCGGTGAGGGCATCGACGCCCGCACCGACGTTGAGAGCAGACATCCTTTTGGCCAGCCCCTCTGCGAAAGACTGGTAGATTCCCGACTGGACATAGAGACGGTTTGCTGCGGTGCAGGCTTCGCCCGCATTGCGCATCTTGGCAACCATCGCGCCGTCGAGGGCCGCCTCCAGATCGGCGTCATCAAAAACGATGAACGGAGCATTGCCGCCGAGTTCCATGGAACATGAGACGACATGCTTGGCCGCTTCGGCGAGAAGCAGGCGGCCAACGCCTGTCGAGCCCGTAAACGAAAGTTTTCTGACGCGCGGATCCGCGAGAATGGCAGCGCTGAACGGGGCTGGAGTGCTCGTCGTCAGAACGTTGACGACGCCTGCCGGTACGCCGGCCTCCTCATAGATCGAGGCCAGCGCATAGGCCGTCAGCGGCGTCTCGCTTGCCGGCTTCAGAATGACGGTGCAGCCAGCGGCGAGGGCCGGAGCGATCTTTCGCGTCGCCATTGCAGCCGGGAAATTCCATGGCGTGATCAGCAGGCAGATGCCGATCGGCTGGTAATCGACAATGATGCGGTTGGCGCCCGACGGAGCGATGCCGAATTCTCCCGTAATGCGGACGGCCTCTTCCGCATTCCAGCGGAAGAACTCGGCGGCATAGGCGACCTCGCCGCGGGCGTCGCGCAGCGCCTTGCCGTTCTCCAGGGAGATCAAGGTGGCAAGCATTTCGGAACGCTCGATCATCAGTTCGAAACAGCGTCGCAAAATCTCCGAGCGCTTGCGCGGCGGCGTCGACCGCCAGCCGGGCGCAGCCCGGAATGCGGCCTCTATGCTCGCCTGTGCATCCTCGACGGTGGCGTCCGCAACAGCCGCAAGAAGCGCCCCGGTCGAGGGGTCGGTCACATCGATCTTGCGCCCGCTTTTCGATTGCCGCCAGTTCCCGTCGACATAGAGGCCGCGGGCCGTGGCCTCTATGTCTGGCAAGTGGCGGTCGGCCTGTGGCATTTGCTGGGCAATAGTCATTTTGGTCCTCGAATGTTTAGAGGGCAGAGGCGGCAAGATCGCCGTCATAGGCTGCACGAACGAGACGCTTCATGGCGTCGATGTCGAAAGGCCTCGGGTTGTTCTTGATCAATCTGTCGATGCTGAGTGCCTGTTCGGCAGTCCAGTCGAGCTTGTCGGCGGAAAGCCCGAGATCGGCGAGTGTCGGTGTGATGCCGATGGCTTGAAAGAGCCTGCGGATCTCCTCAATGGCCGCCTCCGCCATTTCCTGCGTCGTCCTGCTCGTTGAATCCAGACCGAGCGCTCGCCCGATCTCAGCCATTTCGGTCATCGAGGCGGAGCGGTTGTAGTTCATGACGTAGGGCATCACCGTTGCGACGCCAAGCCCGTGGGCCGTATGGGTCAATGCGCCTGCGGGATACTGGATGGCATGCGCCGCTGCGGTACCGGCCGTGCCGAATGCGCAGCCGGCAGCAAGCGAACCCATCATTACGTCGGCGCGCGCATCTTCGTTCGATCCCTCCTTGCAGGCCTTTTCCAGACTGCGTCCCAGGAGCTTGATGGCGAGGAGCGCGAAATAGTCGGTAAGTTCACTCTTACCGATGAAGACATGGTTTTGTGGCAACAAGGGGTCGGCGCCGCGTCGGGCGGCCGTGAATGCCTCGATCGCATGGGTCAACGCGTCCGCGCCCGCGACGGCGGTCAGGCCCGGCGGGCAGGACATTGTCAGCTCCGGATCGCAGATAGCCGCTGCGGCAATGAGATAAGGGCTCGATATGCCGACTTTCAGTGTCCGATCCGGGTCGGAGATGACGGCAACCGGCGTCACTTCCGAGCCAGTACCCGCTGTGGTCGGCATGGCGATGATCGGCATTGTCGGACCGGGAACCTTGAACTCGCCATAGTAGTCCGAGAGGCTGCCGCCATGGCTCAAAAGCAGGGCGGCACATTTCGCCATGTCAAGGCAACTCCCCCCGCCTATCCCTATCACCATGTCGGGCTCGAAGCTCAGCGCCTCCTCAACGCATAGCGCAACGGTGTCGCGCGGGACATCCGGCAGGACCCGGTCATGGATCAGTGTCTCGATCGATGCCGCCTTCAACGCGGTCATAAGCTCGGCGAAAACGGAAGTCCCTGCGAAGCGCTCATCCGTGCAGAGCAGCGCCTTTTGGCCAAGCCTCCTGGCGACGGATGGCAGCGCAAAACGTTGGCCCTTGCCGAACAGGATTTCTTTCGGGAGCCGGATAGCCGCAAAGAGGGTCATTGTACTGGCCCTTTCACCAGTTGGGGAATGAAGAAAGACCTTGAGGAAGCGTCGTAAAATTGGCGCGCGATTTCCTTCGCGCTTATCCAAATGACCCTCATGAAACCTCCGATATAAAATCCTATAGGATATGGGATTGCATATCGCCGAGCATCGTGTTAGCGATTGTTCCTGTCAAGAGGCAAAAAAAATACAGGGCCGGAATACGATGATGCTCAATGCCACGCCTGATCCGAGTGGTTTCATACAGCGCAGCAACAGTCTCGCAGACAGCGTCTACGAGGTGATTTTTGCGCAGCTCATGTCTCTTAAGATTGCTCCGGGTGCGCGCATCACCGTCGATAATCTGGTCAAGGAATTCAATGTTTCCCAGACCCCGATCCGCGAGGCGCTCGGCCGCCTCGAGGGAGAGGGGCTCGTCGTCAAGACGCATCTTATCGGTTACAGCGCTGCTCCGCAGATTACCCATCGTCGCTTCGATGAGCTCTATCACTTGCGGTTGCTTCTCGAGCCCGACGGTGCTGCGAGGGCGGCAAGGGCAATGGACGATGAAAAGCTCGCTATCCTCAGGGAGGCAGCCGGCGTCATGGGGCGCCGGGAGGGGGCTGATGAACGGCTGCGCTATTCCACCTTCGCGCGGCAGGACGCCGTTTTCCATGACAGGATCATGGAATTTGCTGGCAACGAGCTCATTCGCCAAACTCTCAGCCACCAGCACACGCATTTTCACATCTTTCGACTGATGTTCCATTCCCGCGTCACCGAAGAGGCGTTGGACGAGCACGAGGCGCTTCTCTCTGCCTTTGCCGCGGGTGACCCATCGGCTGCCGAGAAGGCAATGAGAACCCATCTCGAACATTCACGGGACCGGCTCGTGCCGGCCTTCGATTGAGAGGCGGGCAATGTCGAGCGTCATGACCATGGAGAGGAAGGGGAGGAGCGTGGTGTCCGAGAAAGACGGCCTCGTCTCTCATCCGGTCCTTCGTGCAGAGGGCATGTCGAAGCAGTACGGACCGGTCACCGTACTCTCGGACGTGACGCTCGATATCTTGCCCGGCGAGATCCATGCCATCATCGGCGAGAATGGCGCCGGCAAGTCGACATTCATGCGGCTCCTTTCTGGTTACGCCGAGCCCACTGCAGGAACGCTGTCGATGGGCGGCCGCAAGGTCGGGTTCTCAAAGCCGGAGCAGGCGCAGGAAGCGGGTATTGTTCTGGTGCACCAGGAGATCCTGCTTGCCGACGCCCTGACTGTCGCCGAAAATCTTTTCCTCGGCCGCGAGCTGATGCGTCATGGCCTCGTCGATGATCGGACGATGCGGCGTCTGGCCGTCGAAAAACTTCACGACCTTGGATGTCACGTATCGCCAAATGCTTTGGTGCGCGACATTTCGCTTGCGGATCGCCAGCTCGTGCAGATCGCACGTGCGCTCCTCGACGACTACAAGCTTGTCATTTTCGACGAACCGACTGCAGTCCTGACGGGCGAGGAGGTCGAGCGCCTGCTTGCCATCATCCTTCAGCTGAAGGAGCAGGGTGCTGCCGTACTCTACATCAGCCATCGCCTCGATGAAGTCCAGCGGCTTGCCGACAAGGTGACGGTGCTTAGAGACGGCAAGATGGTCGGCACATATCCCGGTCATAGCCTGACGCAGATGGACATGGCGCGGCTGATGGTTGGGCGCGATCTCGCCGCGCTTTATCCCGAGAAGACCGTAAAGCCAGCCCTGCAGGCGATGCTGGAAGTCCGAGACCTCGGCGTTCCCGGCTTCGCAAGCGACATCTCGTTTACCGCCCATAGAGGCGAAGTCCTCGGATTCGCCGGCATGATCGGTGCCGGCCGCACCGAGGTGTTCGAGGGCATCATGGGCCTGCGCCCTGCCACCGGAACCGTAAAACTGCAGGGCAGGGCGATTGATATCAGGCGTCCCCGGGCAGCGATGGATGCCGGCATCGGCTACCTGACCGAGGATCGCAAAGGCAAGGGCCTGCTGCTGCAGGAGCGGCTTGCGCCGAACCTCACGCTGTCCGCCCTCGGCAGATTTCATCCCGGCCTTCTGATGCGCCGCCGTCGTGAGCAGAGCGCGCTCGTCGAAGCCGTCAACACCTACGACATCCGCCTGAAAAGTTATGCCGTCAAGGCGGGTCAGCTCTCCGGAGGCAACCAGCAGAAGCTTCTGCTCGCCAAGGTGCTTCTCACCGACCCTTCGGTCGTCGTCATCGACGAGCCGACGCGCGGGATCGACATCGCGAACAAGGCCCAGATCTACGCCTTCATCGAGCGCCTCGTCGCAGAAGGCAGGACCTGCATCGTCATCTCGTCCGAAATGCAGGAGCTGATCGGAATCTGCGACCGGATTCTTGTGATGCGGGAGGGGCGCATCACGGGAGAGGCGACGGGCGACAGAATGACGGAACATGAGATTGCGCTTCTTGCCACCAGCGAGACGAAGGTTGCGGCGAAGCAGGGAGGAAGACAATGAGTGTGATTACGGGTTCGACGCCGGTTCGGCCGGAGCGGGAATGGAACATCGGCTGGTCGGATGTCGGCCCGTTCCTTGCGCTTGTGGCGCTGCTGCTGATCGGTTTTTCGATCAACCAGGATTTCCTCTCGACGACCAATCTCGGCAATGTGATCACGCGAAGCGCCTTCATCGCGATCATCGCCGTCGGTGCGACCTTCGTCATCTCATCCGGCGGACTGGATCTTTCGGTCGGTTCGATGGCTGCATTCATCACCGGCATAACCATCATGTTCATGAACAGGATGGCTGCCGACTGGGGTGTCCTAGCAATACCCGCCGGCATGGCTATCGCGCTTGTCGCCGGGCTCATCTGCGGGCTGATGAACGGGCTGATCGTTACCGTCGGAAAGATAGAGCCCTTTATCGCGACACTCGGTACCATGGGGATCTTCCGCGCCCTCATCACCTATATGTCGGATGGCGGAACGATCCCGATCGATCGCAGCCTCCGCGATGCCTATCGGCCTGTCTACTTCGGCACCTTTGGCGGTATTCCCTTTCCAATCCTCATTTCGATTGCCGTTGCCGCTATCGCTTCCTTCATCCTCTACAAGATGAAGTACGGCCGGAAATGCGCTGCCGTCGGCGCGAATGAGGACGTGGCCCGCTACTCAGGAATTTCCATCATCAAGACGCGCACGATCGCCTACGCGATGCAGGGCGTATGTGTTGCGATCGCTGCGATCTGCTATGTGCCGCGCCTCGGAGCGGCGACACCGACCACCGGCGTGCTGTGGGAATTGCAGGTGATCACTGCGGTCGTCATCGGCGGAACTGCCCTGCGGGGCGGCAAGGGCCATGTCTGGGGCACGGTCGCCGGAGCGGTCATCCTCGAACTCATCGCCAACCTCATGGTGCTCTCGGATTTCGTATCCGAATATCTCGTCGCCGGCGTTCAGGGCGTCATCATCATCATCGCCATGCTCATCCAAAGGTTCTCGAAGTAACCGCGTCCGGACCGCGCGGATTGATGTTTGTGGTCCGATTCTGGGAGGAATGAATGTCTAGAAAATGGATTGCGGCCCTGGCCGTCAGTACGGTGCTGCTCGCCGGTCAGGCCCTTTCGGCAGACAAGAAGGTTGTCGCCGTGTCGATCCCGGCAGCCGACCATGGCTGGACGGCGGGCATCGTCTATCATGCACAGGCCGCCGCCAAAGAAGTCAATGCCGCCTTTCCGAATGTCGAGGTCGTGGTGAAGACCTCGCCTTCGGCAACGGCGCAGGTGAGCGCGCTTGAAGATCTGTCCGCAGGACGCAAGCTCGATGCACTGGTCATCCTGCCCTATACGTCGGAGGAACTGACGACGCCGGTCAAGGCGGTCAAGGATGCCGGCACCTTCATCACCGTCGTGGACCGTGGCCTGAACGACCAGTCCATCCAGGACCTCTACCTTGCCGGCGACAACATCGCGGTTGGCCGCAATACGGCGAAATTCATGATCGACAAGCTGGGCGGCAAAGGCAACCTCGTCGTCTTGCGCGGCATTCCGACCGTCATCGACGATGAACGCATCCAGGGCTTTCAGGATGCCATCAAGGGAACCGATCTCAAGATTCTGGACATCCAGTACGCGAACTGGAACAGTGATGACGCCTTCAAGCTGATGCAGGACTATCTTGCCAAATACCCGCAGATCGATGCTGTCTGGGCAAATGATGACGACATGCTTCTCGGTGTGCTCGAGGCTGTCAAGGAATCGGGTCGCAAGGACATCAAGCTTGCCCTCGGCGGCAATGGCATGAAGGACATCGTCAAGAAGGTCATCGACGGCGATCCGATGACGCCAGTCGAGACACCCTATCCGCCGTCCATGATCAAGACCGCCATCTACATGACCGTTGCCAATATTGTCGGCCAGGCGCCGGTGCGAGGCACTGTCAAGCTGGATGCGCCGCTGATCACGCAGGAGAATGCCAAGGAATACTATTTCCCCGACTCTCCGTTCTGATGAGACCGAAACCGGGGGCGGCCGCAGCCGCCCCATTGCATGAAGAAGAGGAGCAAATCATGCCTGGTAAGAAGATACTGATGCTGACCGGTGAATTCACCGAGGAATATGAAATCTATGTCTATCAGCAGGCGATGGAGGCAGTCGGCCATACGGTCCACGTGATCTGCCCCGACAAGAAGGCGGGCGACCTGATCAAAACCTCGCTCCACGATTTCGAGGGCGATCAGACATATACAGAAAAGCTCGGGCACTTCTTCACGATCAACAAGACCTTCTCGGAGGCCGAGGCGCAGCTCGATCAATATCATGCAGTCTACTGCGCAGGCGGTCGCGGCCCCGAATATATCCGAACCGATAAACGCGTTCAGGCAATCGTGCGGCATTTTCACGAGAAGCAGAAGCCGATCTTTACGATTTGCCACGGCGTCCAGATTCTGATTGCCGTCGACGGTGTGGTTCGCGGCAAGAAGGTGGGTGCCCTAGGGGCTTGCGAGCCGGAAGTCACGCTTGCAGGCGGTACCTATATCGATCTGTCGCCGACCGAAGCCTATGTCGATGGCACCATGGTTTCGGCGAAGGGATGGACGGCACTTGCGGCATTCATCCGCGAATGCCTGAAGGTGCTCGGCACGGAAATCCGTCACAGCGACGATATCGCCAAGGCAGCCTGAGCCTGCACTCACGGCACGGCTTTTTCCCTTGGTTTGAGACCAGGCAATCCTCGCAGAATGTGGGGGTTGCCTTTCCAGGGGCGGTCCTTTCCTGCCCGCAGATGGCATCATGACGGCGCCGAGAGGGCCTACGCAATCTTCCGAACGTCGCTTCAATCTAGATTATAAGTCACATCCTGCGGATTATCGGCGGGCGGGTTGCGATGCTCATCGATGGTTTGAGCAATGCAAGCGAATGCACTCACGATCTGAGGCAGGGTTCCACAGGTGAGGCTCTTCCGTCACCGCTCGCGCGCTAGGGCGCCTCAGCGAAATCGGCGCTCAGCACGGCTTCCTTCAATGCACGCGAGTAGGAGTGCTGGGGATTGTCGAGGACCTTGCGCGCCTCGCCCTGCTCGACGATTTCGCCCTTGCGCATGATGATAATCCGGTCGCTGATATAGTAGGCGGTGGCGAGATCATGCGTGATGTAGACGATCGAAAGTCCAAGCTCGCGTTTCAATTGATCGAAGAGATTGACGATTGCCATGCGCAGGGACGCGTCAACCATCGATACCGGCTCGTCGGCGATGAGCAGACGTGGCTGCGGGATCAGGGCACGGGCAATTGCGACGCGCTGTAGCTGTCCTCCGGACAGTTCATGCGGAAACCGGCCCTTCACTTCCGCAAGACTGAGCCCCACATGGCCGAGAGCCTCATCGGCCAATCGTTCGATCTGTTGGCGATCCGACTTGCCCGCGCCGGCCGAGAAGTTCCGCGCCGTCTCGAAGAGGTAGCGATCCACGCGCTTGAGCGGATTGAAGGCTTCGAAGGGGTTCTGCAGAACTGGCTGCACTTCCCTCATGAAGGCGCGACGCTCCCCCTTGCCGTGCAGGGCCACCGCTTTCCCACGAAAATGAAGTATGCCTTGCGTGGGCGCCGTCTGCCCGAGGATCATTGCTGCAATCGTCGATTTTCCCGAACCCGATTCTCCGACGATGGAGAGAATCTCCGGTTCGCTGCCGATCTCGAAGCTGACATCCTTGACCGCCACGATCTGCCGGCGGCCTAGCATGCCGCCCTGACGGTAGATTTTCGTGACATGAGAGAGAGTGAGAAGAGCGTTCAAGCCTGATCTCCCGTAACCGCAAAGCAAGCCACTCGCCGATCCGGCTCAACCGTGACCATCGGCGGCACCTTTTGCGAACAGATCTCCATCCGCTTCGGGCAGCGCGGATGGAACCGACAGCCTTCAGGCGGCATGGCAAGGTTCGGCGGCCGCCCCTCGAGCGAAGGCCGGGCCTTCGCATCGCCGATACGCGGCAGGCTGCCGACCAGATGCTGCGTATAAGGATGCAGCGGCAGCGCAAAGAGCTTGCGGGTCGGCGCTTCCTCGACGAGACGCCCGGCATAGACGATGCCGATACGGTCAGAAACCGTCGCATGCACACCCATGTCATGGGTGACGAACAAGAAGGAGGAGCCTATTTCATGCTGGATTTCGCGGATCATCGACAGCACGTCGCGCTGTACGATGACGTCGAGCGCCGTGGTCGGCTCGTCGGCAATGATGAACTCAGGCGTCAGGATCGTCGCGAGCGCGATCGTCATACGTTGGCGCATGCCCCCGGAGAGTTCATGCGGATAGGCCTGGAGCAGATGCGGATCGAGCTTCAATCTCTGGAGATGCGAGCCGACTTTCGCGAAGAACTCACTCTTGCCGACTTTCATGTGACGCAAGGCGAAATCGGTGAAGGAGTGATGGATGCGCCGAACCGGGTTCAGCACATTCATTGAGCCCTGCATGATGTAGGACAGATGCAGCCAGCGAAGCGCCATGCGTTCGTCCGGCGTCATGGCATATATGTCCTGCGTACCGCCGGCAAAATGGAAGACGACCTTGCCCGATACGACCTTGAGCGGCGGCCGGATCGCACCGGCAATCGTCTTGATCAGGGTCGTCTTGCCGCTGCTGGATTCGCCCGCGACCCCATAGATTTCACCGCGACCGATCGTCAGGGTAATATCGTCGACGGCGCGCACTTCACGATCGACGCCAAAAAGGAAGGCGCGGTAATAGGCTTTCAGGTTCTGGACTTCGACCAGAGCATCCATGGCTAACCTCCCATCCGGTTCAGCCGGCTGCGCGGATCGTTGTATTCATTCATCGACATGGACAGGAGAAACAGTGCCAGGAAGAGAACGACGATGACGGCAACGGGTGCAGCCACCCACCACCAGGTGCCGGCGATGAGCGCCGAATGGGCGTTGGCCCAATAGATCATCATGCCCATGGTCGGGGTCTCGATGTCGGTGAAGCCAAGCACCGACAAGGTGATCTCCATCCCGATAGACCAGATCATGTTGTTCATCGTCGTGGCAAAGACGATCGGCAGGACATAGGGCAAATGCTCCTCGACGAGGATCTTGCGCATGCTCATGCCGGAATAGACGCTCTGAGTGGTAAAGGGCCGCGTTTTAAGGCTGATCGCAACAGAGCGGATGAGCCTCGCATCATAGGACCAGCCGAGAGCTGCCATGATGACGATGAGAGCTGTCCAGGTCATGCTGTCCTTCAGCACAAAATAGAACAGGATCAGCAGCGGAAATTGCGGAATGACCATGACGCTGTCGTTGATCGCCATGAGGACCCGGTCAACCACGCCGCCGGCATAACCAGCGACCAGGCCAACGACGAGCGATATGATGCGAGATAGGAAGGCGACGCCGATACCAAAATAGAGTGTGTTGCGCAGCGCAGTCGTCAGCTGCCAGAAGACGTCCTGGCCGCGCGATGTGGTGCCCAGCCAATAGTCTCCGTCCGGCGGCATATCGGGCGGCAGGAGGTAGATGTCCGTGGCGCCATACGGCGAGAAATAGGACAGGATGACCAGGCCCACGATGATGGCAAAGAGTGCCAGGCCGCTCAAGAATTCCATGTTGTGGCGCGTCAGGTCGCGCAGGATCGTGAACATGGCCTACTCCACCTTGATGCGCGGATCGATGAGCGGGCTCAGGATGTCGATGATGAAGACGGCGGCCGCGACGCCGACGATCGACAAGGCGCTGAGGCCGAGCACGAGGCTGTAGTCGCCGGCATGGACGGCTGATATCAGCAGGTTTCCGATGCCGGGATAGCCGAAGACGATCTCGGTAATGACCGTGCCGTTGAAGATAGCGCCGAGCGACATCGCCAAGCCCGTAAACTGCGGCACCATGGCGTTGCGGGCGATATAGGAGCGCAGGATGCGCCGCTTCGGCACGCCGCCGAGCTCGGCAAAGACCACATAATCCTCCGTGATGATGTTGGAGACCAGAGCACGCATCCCGATCAACCAGCTGCCGGTGCCGACGAGGATCAGCGAGAATGCGGGCAGGATGGAATGCTCGAGAATGTCGATAACAAGAGAGAAGGACAGGTCGAGATTGGCGTTCATCTCATAGCCGCCATTGATCGGCAGGATCGGCCAGACATAACCGAAGACAATGAGCAGAACGAAGGCCAGAATGTAATAGGGGATCGGCAGCATCGCGATGAAGACGAGGCTGACCCCTTTCAGGATCATGTTCTTCCGGTGGTAACCGGCAAGCGCACCGATCGCGTTGCCGAGCACGAAGGTGATCAGCGTCGAGACCGTCATCAGACCGATCGTCCAGGGCAGGGAACGCATGATGATGGTCGAGACCGGTGTGGGGAAGGCCGAGAGCGAGGGGCCGAGGTCACCTGTCGCGAGCCGAAGCCAGAAATGCAGGTATTGCTGCCAGATCGAGCCATTCAGTCCGTAAAGCTCCCGAAGCGACTGGCGCATCAATTCGATCGCGTTTGGATCGGATTGCCCCATCTGCGTTATGGAGCCTATGCTCTCTTCGACCGGATCGATCGGGGTCAGGTGGGTGACGAAGAATGTTATGGTCACGCCAAGAAATACGACGAGCAGAAACTGACCGAACCGCTTCAGCACAAAGATCAGATAGGACGTCATAGGGTGGTGGTTCCTCTCTGGGTCCCTTCATCGAAAGGATCGACGGGCAGATTGCCCGCCGATAAGGGGGCCGGCGCGAAAGGGCCGCGCCGGCAGTGGGAGGATTATTTCGGTTGTGCCGGTTTCAATTTGACCATGATCAACCTGGAATTCGCCCAGTTCGGTACCGGATCGGTATAAGGGTCTGATATCGTCGGGTAACCGGTCCAATAGGTCGTGTCCATCGAGGTGAAGACGTTATAGGACATCAGCGGTATCGTCGGCATTTCGCGGGCGACCAGCTTGAGATAATCCTTGCCAAGCTCAAGGCCCTTCGGATCGTCGGCGCCGATGCCGCGAATGCTTTCGATGATCTTGTCGAGTTCCGGATTGCTCCAGCGCTGCCAGTTGCGCGGCGGCTGGTTCTCACCCTTCTTTGCCACGAACTGTGAGTGCCAGCTGTCGAGGAAGAACGACAGATCGGGATCGCCGCCCCAGGTTTCCACGCTCCAGGCAATCGCTACCTGATAGTCGCCTGGCTGCAGCGCAACCTGCCAAAGTTTCGTGACCGGCACGGCTTTGGCGTCGATGCCGAAAGAGGCCCATTGCTGTGCGATGAGCGTTCCGGCCCGGGTGAAGACGGAGCGGGTGTCGCCCTCGACGGTCATCCGGATCTTGAACGGCTGGCCGTCCGGGGTCATCCATTTGCCGCCGGTCTTCTTGAAGCCTGCTTTTTCCAGCAGTTCGGCAGCTGCCTGCGGATCCGGTTTCCACCAGCCATAGCCGAACGCGCTATTGATGGCGGCCGGGTCCGTCGGGATCTGATCCTTGTATTTCGGCTGCTTACGCAGGATATCGGCGATCTGCTGGCCAACTGTCGGATCGTAAGGCTTGATCTTGCGCTTGCCCGTATCGATCTCGAAGTCCTTCAGCCAATCCTGCAGAGGAGCCTGATAGTCCGTCATGGCAATGGCCGTTGGCGGTACACCGAGTGCCGATAGCGTGGCCGCACCGCGATAGCTCGCCATGTCCACGGCCTTGATATCGATCAGCAGCGCCAATGCCCAGCGGACATCCGGGTTCTGGAAGGTCGGATCCTGCGTATTGAAGATGACAGCCGGAAGCGTCGGGTCCGGATGAGCAAAGGGGAAGCCCGGGAACCAGCTATCGACGCTCTTCGACTTTTCCTTGAGCGTGAACATGCCTTCCGGCGTATTGTCGTGGATGATATCGAGATTGTGCTCGAGCTGGGCGATGGTGCGTTTATCCGGCGGGCCCGGGTCGACATAGGTTACATATTTTGGAGCAGGCTCGCCGAACCGGCCAAGCGAAGTCCGCTGCCAGTCGTCGCGCTTCTCCCATGTGTACCATTTGCCCTGAGGGTCATAGGTCTTCAGCTTGTAAGCGCCCAGTGAGACGGGGTTGGCGAAGTCATAGCGAACCGGATCGGCGATCTTTTCGAAGACGTGCTTCGGCATGATCCAGGCACCGTTCCAGCGCACGGTGAAGATCGCATGAAAGCGGGAGTTGGGCTTTTTCAGCTTGAAAACGACCGTATAGGGATCGGTCGCTTCGACGCTTGCCACCTGCACGGAAAAGGCAGCACTCCAGACCATGCCGGGATGGTCCATCTGCGTCTTGACCGTGTAGACCACGTCGTCAGCGGTGAACTCCACGCCGTCGCTCCAGTAGAGCCCCTTGCGCAGTTTCACCGTCATCTCGGTGAAGTCGGCATTGTATTGCGGTTTGTCGGCGGCAAGGGAATTGTCCCAGGTAGAGCCGCCGAGGCCTTTTTCCGGATCGATGTACCAGAGCGTGTCCATGGTCAACTGCTGCAGGCCGGTCGAAACGCCGCCGCCGCCGTTGACCCAAATATTGAACCAGCCCGGATTCTTGATGGTGCCTTCCGGGTTTTCGACGATGAGAGTGTCCTTGCGAGGCAAGGATTTATAGTCATCCGCCTTAGCCGCGGCCATCAGGCCGAGCGTCGCCAAAGCGACGCCGAATGCAAGCTTCTTCCAATGCTGCATTATCTCCTCCCTTTGAATGCGACGAGAGCGCGGCCGCAATGGACGCATGGGACGTCGCGGTTTTAGGGTTCGCAGCGGCATAGGGACTTGCACTTGTCAGGTCAGATGCTTCTGCGAACCATTTCTCCGGCTCGGCTGCCTCCTCGCAGCGAGCGGATATTCTCCAGGCCAGCACGAGAGTGATGGCCGGAATGGCGTCAGACCGAAAGCCGGATGACGCTGTAGGACAGAGGCTTCAGGCTCGCGCGCAATCTGCCGTCCTCGACTTTCGCGTTCTCGACCTTGATTGGCGCAACCGTCTCTGGCTGCCGTGCCGTGTTGACCGCCTGCAGGTCAGGATGCGTCATCTCCAGCTGCTCGAGCACGCGGGCATTGGCAAAGCCGTCCAGCCGGGCGTCGAGGTCAAGGGCGCTTTGCGGATGACGGTTGACGATAAAGAAGGTCAGCGTCTTGCCATCGTCGGAAAGGACTGCGGATGTGTCCAGATAGGGCACATCGTCCGCTTCGTCGCAATCGTAGGTCGGCGCGTCAGTGACGATTTGCAGGGCTGATCCCCGGCCGTATTTCGACGCGAAGTAGAAGGGATAATAGATCGTCTGACGCCAGGCCGGACCACCATTCTCGGTCATGATCGGAGCGATGACATTGACGAGCTGGGCGATGCAGGCGATGCGCACGCGGTCCGAACGGCGGATGAAGGTGTTGAGAATCCCGCCGACCTGCAACACGTCCTCGAAATTATAGACGTCTTCGAGAAGGTGAGGGGCATCGGGCCATTCGTTCTTCGCGAGGATATCCTTGTCCTGCTGGTTGGAATGATACCAGACATTCCATTCGTCGAAGGAAATGCCGATCGTCTTCTTCGACCGCTTCTTCGCCTTGATGTAGTCGATCACACCGCCGATCGTGGTAATGTAATGGTCAAGCTTGGTCGTGCGGGCAAGGTAGTTGAGCGTATTTTTCTCGCGGTTTGCGAAATACATATGCAGGGAAATATAGTCGGCGCTGTCATAGCACTCGTTGAGGACTTCCGCTTCCCAATCCGGGTAGGTCTTCATATCGGAATGCGATGAGCCGCAGACCACGAGTTCGAGCGACTTGTCGAAATTCCGCATGGCCTTTGCCGTTTCGTCGGCGAGCCGGCCATATTCGTGCGCCGACTTGTGTCCTACCTGCCAGGGGCCGTCCATTTCGTTGCCGAGGCACCACAATTTGACGTTATGGGGTGCTTCCCAACCATGCTTGCGACGCAGGTCCGACCAATAGGTGCCGCCGGGGTGGTTGCAATATTCGAGGAAATTGCGGGCCGAATCCAGCCCGCGTGAGCCGAGGTTGACGGCGAGCATGGGCTCCGTCTTCGCCTTCTTGCACCAGTTGACGAATTCATTGACGCCGATTTGGTTGCTTTCACGGGTACGCCAGGCAAGATCCAGCCGGACAGGACGTTCGGAACGCGGACCAACGCCGTCTTGCCAATCATAGGCGGAAACGAAATTGCCGCCAGGGTAACGACAGTAGGGCGTATCGAGTTGCTGGACGAGATCGATAACGTCTTGCCGGAAGCCGTCCGCGTCTGCTGTCGGATGCCCTGGCTCGTATATGCCGCCGTAAACGGCTCTCCCGAGGTGCTCAAGGAACGAACTGTAAAGTCTGGGATCAATGCTCGCGACCCGAAAATCGCGATGAACAACAACATTCGCTTTCAACGAACCCTCCCGTAAATATCGATTTCTTCGTTCTTGTGCAGCTATCTTGATAGCTTGATGAGTGCGAGTCAATCGAACAGCGTGTGAGTTGTTGGCAGCCTGACAGTAAAAAATAATAGTTATTTAACAATAATTTAGGGCGAAATTTCCATTGTCCGGAGAAAAATTTCTCGCGACTTTAAAATCAGGATTTTCGATATTGTTCGTTAAATATAGAGGCGCATAACAATGTCGCGGCCATGATTCCCGAAGCCGCGGCCAAATATGTTGACGCCACCGGTATGGCTGGCGTTCTCGGCAATGCCGATCCGCAGGCGGATCGAGGAATGCTGCGCGAGAGCAAGGTCTTCCACCGTGACGTTGGAGGTTGAGATGCCGTCGATGAATGTGCCGCGTGTGGAGATACGCCAGGTCTTCAACTTGCCGTACTGAGAGCCTTCCAGCTTCCACCAGGCAGGTGTGTGAGCACCGCGCTTGTCACCGTAGTCGCCCGGAGAAGTCCAGGTGCCGACCGGTATTCCATTGACCCAGATCGTGATGTCGGAGGGCCAATCGGGATTGGTCCCAGGTACTTCCGAAGACAGTTCCATCGAGAATTCAATGGCGCGCACGTCCTTGTTCAAAACCTTGGCATTGTTCGGGAATTTGTATTCGACATAACCCCTCCCGAACCACACAAGACCGGCCTGCATGCGCTGCGGATCAAGGAAATAATCGGGAACATCGAGCAAGCCGATTACACTGTCACTGGAGCAAAGGCCGCATGGGGCGTGGATATCGCAGCTCGTGTAGAGCCCAACCGGCATCTCGACCTCGATGACGTCATCCGCCTTGTTGACGGACTTGTCCTCAAAGCTGATGAGGATTTCGTCATAGACCGCGGCGCAGATCTTCTGATTGCCCTTCCGGCCTTTGGCGAGGCGGGATTCGACCAATCCTACCTCTTCCAGAATTTGAATTCCGGTTGCGACGGTTGACTGCGGCAGCGACAGAGCCCGGGCCATGTCGTTGACGTTCATGGGACCCTTTGAACACAAAAGTTTAAGGAGTTGCAGGCGCCCAGGCGCCGAGAGAGCTTTGATTACGGTGTCATTGACTCCGGCATCGATCGTCAAAAACGAGCGTTCCATGGCTTCTCCATGCTGCATCACACATCGATTTATATCGACAATGCTGATATAGCAAGCCGTGCGTGGATATAGATCGACTTCCCTGATTTAAATCTCAGCATTCGTTGAAATTGACAAGGGCGTCTCTCCGCAAAACCACGTCGGTTGGCAAGCCGGAGTTACGAACCGGAGTTGCCCGGTACAATACCCGTAATCTCGGGAACGAAGGCGGTGATCTTGCCGCTCGACGGAATATCCGGCGCCATGGAGCCGCATGCCAGACGTGCTGCGACTTCACCGATCATACGCCGCGGCGATTTGGATGTAGCGATCCTCACGGGAAGCGCAGCCGCGAGTTCAAGGCCGTTGAAACCCGCCATCAGAATGTCGTCAGTCCGTGAAGCCTCGATGCCGGCAAATGCGCCCCCCGCGGCCATGTCATCATTGGAATAATAGATGCAGTCGAGGTTCGGCTCGTCACGCAGCAACTGCTGTGTCAGATATTTGCCGAGACTGACGGAGGAAAGGGTGTCACCCAGCCTTTGCCCGATGAAGGCGAGACCGCTTTCGTGCAGGGCGCGCTCGAAGCCGGCCTTGCGTTTTGCGGCACGCAGGTCCCGCTCCAGCGCACTGCCGATATAGCCGAAACGCTTTCGGCCGGAGGCAATCAGCGCTCTCGCCATTTCCTCGCCTGCCTTTCCGTGCGACAGGCCGACATTGAAATCGATCGGCGTACCATCGAGATCCATGATCTGAATGACGGGAATATCCGCGCTTTTCAGTATTCTCACCGTATCTTCGGGCTGGTCGAGGCCGGTGACGATAATGGCGCTCGGCCGCCAGGATAGCATGTCCCTGATAACGTCACGTTCCTTGCGCGTATCGTAGTCTGAGAGCCCGAAGACCGCCTGCATTCCGGACCCTTCGAGCCCGGTCGAAATGCCTGCGAGCACCTCGGGAAACACGATATTGGACATGCTCGGCACCACGACGGCGACGAGATTGGTTTTCTGTGACGACAATGAAAGGGCAAGCCGATTGCCGACGTAACCGAGTTGTTCCGTCGCCGTCAGCACTTTCTGGCGAGTTTGCGCGGAGACGTCAGGTGCACCACGCAGTGCTCGGGATACAGTCATCTTGCTCACGCCGGCCGCAGCGGCAACCTCTTCCAGAGTGGACTTGCGTATCCCCAAGGGGTCCCCCATCAGTGCCGACACCAGCACACGCGCATAAATCATAAGCCGATTTCGCAAAAAGAGGAATTGCCGACGCTTGACATATGTTACGAAATTGAGGCTTGTTATCGATACCGGTATCGATAACACCGTACTCAACGCTGGTGTTCCGCGTTGGAGGAGGAGCTGTGCAGGACATACGGACAGCAGCGGTCATCGGCCTTGGATCGATGGGATGGGGCGCTGCCCTGTCGCTTTTGAGGGCGGGTTTTATCGTCCACGGATGTGATGTCCGATCGGATGTGTTGCAGCGCTTTTCGGAAGCGGGCGGCAAATCCTGCGAGACACCGTCCAAAGCGACAGCGGAAGCCGATGTGGTGTTCGTGTTCGTGGTCAACAGCAGTCAGGCCGAGGATGTGTTGTTCGGGCCGGGCGGTGCGCTGGAGACGGCTCGCGCCGGCACCGTCTTTCTGCTTAGCGCGACCATGGCGCCGAGCGCTACAGTCGCAATTGCCGACCGGCTGGAAGCTGCCGGCATGCTTGTCGTCGATGCGCCGGTTTCGGGTGGCCACGCCAAGGCGCTTTCCGGCGAGATGGTCGTTATGGGCTCTGGTTCGCCGGAGGCTTTTGCGCGCGCACAACCGGCGCTCGATGCGGTCTCCGGCAAGGTCTTCCGGCTCGGGGACAGGCCCGGCCCCGGTTCGCAGGTGAAGATGATCAACCAACTGCTGGCCGGGGTGCATATCGCCGTGACGGCCGAGGCGATGACGTTTGCAGCCAAGACCGGGATCGACCTGAAGACGCTTTACGAGGTCCTGCGGGTTTCGGCAGGCTCCTCCTGGATGTTCGAGAACCGGGGCGAACATATCGTCTCCGGAGATTATACACCGCGCTCGGCGGTGGACATCTTCGTCAAGGATCTCGGCATCGTCGCCTCTGAGGCAGAGCGGGCAGGCGCCGCCACTCCGCTCGCTTCGACCGCGCTCTCGCTGTTCCAGCAAGCAGCCGAAGCCGGTCTCGGCAAGGAGGATGATGCCGCCGTCGCAAAGGTCCTTGCCGAAAAGAGCGGCGTCGTCCTGCCGGGCATGACTGTTATTCGCTGACAGGCACTGGGCAAAGGAGACATGAGACTTATGTTCGATTGCTACCACCCGCAGATCATGCAAGGTAAGTTGACCTGCAGGTTGCAGTTTTGTTTGATTTTATCCGGTCGCTAACGTTCCTGCATATCGGTCCGGACTTTGGAAAACTTGAAGGAATAGATGGCGTTGCGCTTGGTGTGACGCGCGGAATCCAACCGGGGAGAACGGGTTCCGATCTGACACGAGGTCGTCTCGAAGAACGAGATCGGCGGCGCTGGGAGGTAAGCAGACATGCATGTGATGATTTTGGGTGCGGCAGGCATGGTCGGCCGCAAGCTGGTCGAAAGAATTGCCCGCGAACCCGACGCGCTCGGCACTACGATCAGTCGATTGACGCTGGTCGATGCATTTCAGCCGCCGGTACCCGAAGCCCTTCAGTCCCTGTCAAACGCCATGACGTTCGATCTTGCCCGGGCGGGTGTTGCCGACAAGCTGATCGAGGCCCGGCCGGATCTGATCTTTCATCTGGCGGCGATCGTTTCAGGCGAGGCGGAAGCGGATTTCGATAAGGGCTATGCCGTCAATCTCGATGGGACGCGCGCACTGTTCGACGCAATCCGCCAGGAGGGTCTGAAATCTCACTATGTGCCGCGTGTCGTGTTTGCTTCATCCATCGCGGTGTTCGGCACGCCTTTCCCTGATGTCATTCCGGACGAGTTCTTCTCCACGCCCCTGACAAGTTACGGAACCCAGAAAGCCATTGCCGAGTTGCTGCTTGCCGACTACTCGCGCCGCGGGATTTTCGATGGCGTCGGCATTCGCCTGCCGACGATCTGCGTGCGCCCTGGCGCACCGAACAAGGCCGCCTCCGGCTTCTTCTCCAACATCCTGCGTGAGCCGCTTGTTGGCAAGCCGGCCGTGCTGCCGGTCAGTGATGGCGTCCGGCACTGGTTCGCAAGTCCGAGGGCGGCGGTTGGTTTCTTCGTCCATGCTGCAAAAATCGATACGGCAAAAGTGGGGTCGCGGCGCAACCTGACCATGCCGGGTCTCTCGGCGCTGGTTTCGGAGGAAATCGATGCCCTGCGCCGGGTTGCAGGCGACAAGGCGGTTGCCTTGATCAAGCGCGAGCGTGACCCGGTGATCGAACGGATCGTCGCCGGCTGGCCCACCCAATTCGATGCGAAGCGAGCGTCCGAGCTCGGCTTTACGGCGGAGACGAGCTTCGACGAGATCCTGCAGGTGCATATCGAGGACGAACTCGGCGGGAGGATCGCATGAGCGGGAGTTCCAGCGAGCAGTCGAAGATTGCCCTTGTGACTGGCGGAGGCACCGGCGTTGGCCGCGCAATCGCAAGAGGACTGGGGACTGCGGGCTACAAGGTGGTCATTTCGGGGCGACGCGCCGAGATTCTCGAAAAAGCCGCCGCCGAACTCGCCAGCGAGACTGGTGCAGAAGTTACCGCAATCCGCGCCGATATCGGCGATCCGCTTTCAGTCAGAGCACTGTTCGATGCGATCGAAAATCGGTATGGCCGCCTCGATCTCCTGGTCAACAATGCCGGTGTCTCGGCGCCGGGGATATCGTTGGAGGACGTATCTTTCGAAGACTGGAGCGCCGTCGTATCGGCCAATCTGACGGGCGCCTTTCTCTGCACGCAGCAGGCGTTCAGGCTGATGAAGGGTCAGATGCCGCGTGGCGGCCGCATCATCAACAACGGCTCGGTTTCGGCAACGACGCCACGTCCGAATTCCGCGCCCTATACGGCGACCAAGCATGCAATCACCGGACTGACGAAATCGACCGCTCTCGACGGGCGCGAATTCGATATTGCGTGCGGCCAGATCGATATCGGCAATGCGGCAAGCGACATGACGAAAAGAATGGCCACCGGCGTTCTTCAGGCCAATGGCACGACTGCCGTGGAGGAGACGATTGATCCCAAACATATCGCCGATGCGGTCGTCTATATGGCGGGCCTGCCGCTCAGCGCCAACGTGCTGACGATGACCGTGATGGCGACCAAGATGCCCTTCGTCGGGCGCGGGTGACCAGCGGTCCTGCGCCAGCGAAAAGCATGAGAATACAAATACATAGCATGTGATGCTCGATATCTGGGAGGAGGGAGTATGGCAGGTGTTCAATTCGCGGAAGTGCGCAAATCGTTCGGCGCATTTCCGGTCATCAAAGGCGTGAACATCGATATTGCCGATGGTGAATTCGTCATTCTCGTCGGCCCGTCAGGCTGCGGCAAGTCCACGCTGCTGCGCATGCTGGCGGGGCTGGAAAACATCTCCGCGGGCGAAATCCGGATCGGCGGGCGGGTGGTGAACACCTTGCCGCCGAAGGATCGCGACATCGCCATGGTCTTCCAGAACTACGCGCTCTATCCGCACATGACGGTGCAGCAGAACATGGGCTTTTCGCTGATGCTCAACAAGGCGCCGAAGGCCGAAGCCGAAAAGCGGGTGAAATATGCCGCCGGCATTCTCGGGCTCGATGCGCTGCTCGACCGTTATCCACGCCAGCTTTCCGGCGGCCAGCGCCAGCGTGTCGCCATGGGCCGCGCCATCGTGCGCGATCCGGAAGTCTTCCTTTTCGATGAGCCGCTCTCCAATCTGGATGCGAAGCTGCGCGTCGCCATGCGGGCCGAGATCAAGGAGCTGCACCAGCGGTTGAAGACCACTACCGTCTACGTCACCCACGACCAAATCGAAGCGATGACCATGGCCGACAAGATCGTCGTCATGCATGACGGGATCGTCGAGCAGGTCGGTTCGCCTTTGGAACTCTACGACAAGCCGGCCAATCTCTTCGTCGGCGGCTTCATCGGCTCGCCTGCGATGAACATGATCAAGGGCAGGCTCGATCCCGAGAATGCAGCGCGTTTTATCACTGCCGACGGCACGGCGCTTCCGGTCGCCAATGCGCCGGAAAGCGCTAAAGGACGTAATCTCGTCTACGGGCTTCGGCCTGAATATATCGTGCTCGATGCCGGCGGCCTGCCAGGTGAGATCGTCGTCATAGAGCCAACCGGTTACGAGACACATCTCACTTTGAAGCTTGGCGGCACAGATCTCAACAGTGTCTTTCGCGAACGCGTCAATGCACGGCCGGGCGAAAGCCTGCATGTGATGATCGACGCCTCGCATGTTCATCTCTTCGATGCAGAAGGCGGCCAGAGATTGACCAATTAAGCCTTCAGGCGGGGCGCGGCAGAGGAGGAGTCTTCCCGCCCATTCGCCAGATGGCTGGCATCCCATTTCAGGATGCGGGTACCGTCGTTCATCAAGCGGGAGATGAATGTCGGAGAATTCTCTCCCGCTTTTTCCAGGAGGAGGAATATAATGACGATCAAGAGACGTGAATTTCTTGCCGCTTCGGCAGCAGCGGCCGGCGTCGCCGGTCTCGGCATCAGGCCGTCTTTCGCACAGGCAGAGCCGACCTACACGCCGGAAAGTGGAGCGAGCCTGCGCCTGCTTCGCTGGACACCCTTCGTGAAAGGCGATGAGGAGGCCTGGCTTGCAAATACCAAGAAATTCACGGAGGCAACCGGTGTCGAGGTCCGTATCGACAAGGAGAGCTGGGAGGACATTCGCCCGAAGGCTGCTGTTGCGGCCAATGTCGGTTCCGGGCCTGACCTTATCATGTGCTGGTTCGATGATGCCCACCAATATCCGGACAAACTCGTCGACCTGACCGAACTCGCCAACTATCTCGGCAACAAATATGGCGGCTGGTACGACGGGGTCAAAGGTTATGCCTCGCGCGGCGATACGTTCATTGCCATGCCGCTGACGGCGATCGGCAATGCCGTGGTCTATCGCGACAGCCATGTGAAGGCGGCCGGCTTCAGCGAATTTCCCAAGGACACTGCCGGCTTCCTGGAGCTTTGCAAGGCCATGAAGGCAAAGGGCACGCCTGCCGGCTTCCCGCATGGCAAGGCCGTTGGTGACGGCAACAACTATGCCCATTGGCTGCTCTGGAGCCACGGCGGCAAGATGGTCGACGAAGGCGGCAAGGTGACGATCAACAGCCCGGAAACGCTGGCGTCGATCAACTATGCCAAAGAGCTCTATGCGACCTTCATTCCGGGCACGGAAAGCTGGCAGGACGTCAATAACAACCGCGCCTTCCTTGCCGGCCAGGTTTCGCTGATCGCCAATGGTGTGTCGGTTTATTACACCGCCAAGAACGATCCCAAGCTCGCAGAAATCACCAAGGACATTCGCACGACGAACTTCCCGATCGGCCCGGTCGGCCAGAGCGTCGAGCTTTGCCAGACGAGTTCATTGCTTCTGTTCAAGCACAGCAAATATCCGGAAGCCGCGAAGGCCTACATCAAGTTCATGATGGAAGCCGATCAGATGAATGCCTGGATTCAGGGTTCCAGCGCCTATTGCTGCCAGCCGCTCAAGGAATTCGCCAAGAACCCGATCTGGACTGCCGATCCGATCCATGCGCCTTACGCACGCGCCTCGGAAAAGCTGCGTCCGAACGGCTATGCCGGCCCGCTCGGCTATGCCTCGGCTGCCACCATGGCCGACTATGTTCTGGTCGACATGTATGCCGCCGCTGTTACCGGCCAGATGTCGCCGGAAGATGCGATGAAAGAGGCCGAGCGCAGGGCGAACCGCTACTACCGCGTCTGATCCCGCAGTTTCCAAGACAAGCGGCATGCCGGAAACCGGCGTGCCGCAAGCCTTTAGGCTACAGCAATCTGGAGATAAGCAATGTCGACGGTGAATTCCGGGGATGCGCGCGCGCCGACGTCCGCGCTCCTGCAGAACAATAATGTGCTCGGCTTCCTGTTCATGCTGCCGGCGGCGGTCTTCCTGGTCTGCTTCCTGACCTATCCGCTGGGGCTCGGCGTCTGGCTTGGCTTCACCGATACGCGCATCGGCCGCGACGGTATCTTCATCGGGCTGGAGAACTATCAATACCTGATGGACGACAACGTCTTCTGGCTGTCGGTCTTCAACACCGTCCTCTATACCTTCATCGCATCGCTGCTGAAGTTTGCCCTTGGCCTCTGGCTGGCACTGCTCCTGAACCAGCATCTGCCGTTCAAGAGTTTTTTCCGCGCTATCGTGCTTCTGCCCTGGGTCGTGCCTACCGTGCTGTCGGCCCTTGCCTTCTGGTGGATCTACGATTCCCAGTTTTCGATCATATCGTGGTCGCTGATGCAGCTTGGCCTGATCGATGCGCCGATCAATTTCCTCGGCGATCCCACCAATGCGCGCATTTCCGTCATTATCGCCAACGTGTGGCGCGGCATTCCCTTCGTTGCGATCTCGCTGCTTGCCGGCCTGCAGACCATTCCAGCCTCTCTGCAGGAGGCCGCCTCACTTGACGGGGCGACCAGCTGGCAGCGGTTCCGTTACGTGACGCTGCCGATGCTGACGCCGATTATCGCGGTCGTGATGACATTCTCAGTGCTTTTCACTTTTACCGATTTCCAGCTCATCTACGTGCTGACCAAGGGCGGCCCGGTCAACGCCACGCATCTGATGGCGACGTTATCCTTCCAACGCGGCATTCCCGGCGGCCAGCTCGGCGAGGGTGCTGCGATCGCCGTCGCCATGATCCCGTTCCTGCTTGGAGCGATCATGTTCAGCTTCTTCGGTCTGCAACGCCGCAAATGGCAGCAGGGCGGCCAGGATTAGGGAGAAAAACAATGTCGACCAATTCCAATACCGCCAACGTCGTCCTGACCGATAATGCCGAGGGCATGAGCTATCTGAACCGCCTGCCGCGGCGGGTGGTGATGCTCTATCTGCCGATGGCGGTTTTCGTCTTCGTGCTGCTCTTCCCGTTCTACTGGATGGCGATCACCGCGGTGAAGCCAAACGAACAGCTGACAGACTATAGCAATTACAGCCCGTTCTGGGTGGTCGGGCCGACGCTTGATCATATCAAATACCTGTTCTTCGAAACGTCCTATCCGGGCTGGATGTGGAACACGATCCTTGTCGCCGTCTGCTCGACCTTCCTGTCGCTTGTGGCGTCGGTCTTCGGCGCCTATGCGATCGAGCGCGTGCGCTTTACCGGCTCCCGTTCCATCGGCCTCGTCATCTTCCTTGCCTATCTCGTACCGCCATCGATCCTGTTCATTCCGCTTGCCTTCATCGTTTTCAAGCTCGGCATCTATGACTCGCGGCTCGCGCTGATCTTCACCTATCCGACCTTCCTCATTCCCTTCTGCACATGGCTTCTGATGGGTTACTTCCGCTCGATCCCGTTCGAGCTCGAGGAAAGCGCACTTGTGGACGGCGCCAATCGCTGGCAGATCCTGACGAAGATCATCCTGCCATTGGCAGTGCCCGGCCTGATCTCGGCCGGCATTTTCGCCTTCACCCTGTCGTGGAACGAATTCATCTACGCCCTGACGTTCATCCAGTCGTCCGAGAACAAGACGATCCCCGTTGGTGTGCTGACGGAGCTGGTGCGTGGCGATGTGTTCGAATGGGGATCGCTGATGGCGGGAGCTCTGTTCGGTTCGCTGCCCGTCGTCATCCTCTATTCGTTCTTCGTGGACTATTACGTCTCGTCGATGACCGGGGCGGTCAAGGAATGAAAGGGGCAGAAGCTGCCCCTTGCGAGCTTACCGATTATTCCTCTTCCGCCATTCAGCGAACTTTTCGCGCGGCGCTTCGCTGGTTGCCGGATAAAGCCCGATGATGGTCGCGCCGGCGAACACCTCCTCGGTAACGAAATCCTCGTAGGCCGTCATCTCGATGGCCTCGTCGGCGATCTCTTCGGCAAGATGCAGGGGGATGACTACCACGCCCTCATTGTCGCCGACCACCACGTCGCCCGGGAAGACAGGAACATCGCCGCAGCCGATTGGGACATCGATCTCGATTGCCTGATGCAGGGTCAGGTTTGTTGGCGCTGACGGCCGGTGGTGATAGGCAGGGATATCGAGCCCGGCGATTTCAGGACTGTCACGGAAACCACCGTCGGTCACGACACCGGCAACGCCGCGCACCTGCAGGCGCGAGACGAGAATCGAGCCGGCGGAGGCCGCCCGCGCGTCCCGCCGGCTATCCATGATCAGCACGGCGCCCGGCGGGCAGCGTTCCACGGCTGCGCGCTGGGGATGTTCCGGATTGCGGAAAACATCGAGCGTGTTCAGGTCTTCGCGCGCCGGAATATAGCGCAGCGTGAAAGCCTGGCCGACCATGTTGGTCTTCTTCGGCGAGAGCGGGCGCACGTCCTGGATGAACTGGTTGCGCAGGCCGCGTTTGAAAAGAGCGGTACAAAGCGTTGCGGTCGAAACGCTTTTCAGCTTCTCACGCGTTTGCTCGCTCAAAGTGGTGGTCATATCTTGCCCTCCTGAAATCAATAGATATCCGGCTCGCCGGGGGCGGGGCCAAAACCGGTTTCCAGAAAATCGAAATCGCAGCCCGTATCGGCCTGGGCGATGTGGCGGGCAAACATCCAGCCATAACCGCGGCCGAACTTTTCTGGCGGCTTGACCCAGGCAGCACGACGGCGGGCCAGTTCCTCATCATCGACAAGCATGTCGATGCGGCGGGCTTCGAGATCGAGGCGAACAATGTCTCCAGTCTTCAACAGGGCGAGCGGGCCACCGACGTGCGATTCCGGGGATATATGGAGCACGCAGGCGCCGTAGCTCGTGCCGCTCATGCGCGCGTCCGAAAGCCTCAGCATATCGCGGTGGCCTTTCTTCAGCAGCGCCTTCGGCATCGGAAGCATGCCCCATTCCGGCATGCCGGGGCCGCCTTGCGGGCCTGCGCCGCGCAGAACCATGACGTGATCCGGGGTGATATCGAGGCTTTCGTCGTCGACGGCTCTCTTCATGTCCGGATAGCTGTCGAAGACGAGGGCAGGACCTTCATGCTTGTGGAAGCGCGGATCGCAAGCAGCCGGCTTGATGACGGCGCCGGTCGGCGCAAGATTGCCCTTCAGCACCGCCAGCGACCCTTCATGATAGAGGGGATCGTCGAGCGAGCGAATGACATCGTCGTTGTAGCATCTGGCCCCGTCGAGCGTTTCGCCGAGAGTTACACCAGTCACCGTCATCGTCGAGAGATCTAGCTTGGACGAGAGCTTCGCCATCAGCGCTCTCAGACCGCCCGCATAATAAAAGTCCTCCATCAGATAGGTCTTGCCGGTTGGGCGGATATTGGCGAGCACAGGCGTCGTGCGGCCGGCGTGATCGAGATCGTCGAGCGTCAGCGGTATGCCGGCCCGGCGTGCCATCGCGACCATATGCACGATCGCGTTGGTGGAACAGCCCGTCGCCATGGCTACCGTCACAGCGTTATTTACTGCCGTCCGGGTGACGATCTTCGTCGGCACAAGATCCTCCCACACCATCTCGACGATGCGACGGCCGACTGCCGACGACATGCGGATATGGTTGGAATCGGCGGCGGGAATGGAGCTTGCACCCGGCAGCGTCAGCCCAAGCGCTTCGGCGATCGCCGTCATCGTGCTTGCCGTGCCCATGGTCATGCAATGACCATAGGAGCGGGCGATCCCGGCCTCCACTTCGATCCATTCGGTTTCGGAAATAGTGCCGGCCCGCCGCTCGTCCCAGAATTTCCATGCATCCGAACCGGAGCCCAGATATTCACCGCGATAGTTGCCGCGCAGCATCGGGCCTGCTGGCAAATAGATCATCGGCAGCCCCATACTGAGCGCACCCATGATAAGCCCGGGCGTCGTCTTGTCGCAGCCACCCATCAGCACCGTGCCATCGACCGGATGTGAGCGCAGCAGTTCTTCTGCCTCCATGGCGAGCATGTTGCGATAGAGCATGGTCGTCGGCTTGACGTAGCTTTCCGACAGCGACAGCGCCGGCAGTTCGAGCGGGAAGCCGCCCGCCTGGAAGATGCCACGCTTCACATCCTCGACGCGATGCTTGAAATGCGCATGGCATGGGTTGGCGTCTGACCAGGTATTGAGGATGGCGATGACGGGCTTGCCCGACCATTCCTCCGGCGCATATCCCATCTGCATGGTGCGGGAACGGTGCCCCGAACTTCTGAGGTCGTCGGGCGCGAACCATCTGGCGCTGCGCAGCGTGGAAGGGCTTCTCCTGACATTCATCGTGAAGTCCTGTCTCGGATTAAAGAAAATGCCGTCCCAATCCCGGCGCGACTTTGGGCGAATGAACTGAAGCACTAATGCATCAGTGCATCAAGCCAGAAAATATGTTTAAACGGTCGGCAGTGTTTCGAGGGTGGGACAGGCAGGCGTGAAAGTTAATCGGACAGAATTTCCTCTCGACCGAACGCGTCAGGTCGCACCGCAAATTCTTGAAATCCTTCGCTCCCGTATTCTCTCCATGGATCTGACGCCGACGACGGTTCTGTCACGCGTGTCGCTGCAGAGCGAGTTTAATGTCAGTCAGACGCCTGTGCGGGATGCCTTGATGCGGCTGGAAGAGGAGGGACTGGTCGAGGTCTATCCGCAATATGCCACTGTCGTTGCCAAGATCGACATCGAGCATGCCAGGCAGGCGCATTTTCTCAGGCTGTCGATCGAACTCGAAGCGGTTCACAGGCTGACGCTCGCAAGCCCGACCGAGACGGCACAGGTTTTGGAGCGGGTACTTCGTAAGCAGGAGGCAATGGCCTCGCCAATTCAGTTTGACCAGTTCGATTCACTCGACAGGGAGTTCCATCGCACGCTCTTCGAGCGCAACGGAATTCTGGGCCTCTGGACCACGGTGCGGCGTCAAAGCGTCCATCTCGACCGGCTGCGCCGCCTCAACCTGCCGATGCCCGGCAAGTTGGAGACAGTGCTTGCCGATCATAGTGCCATCGTTGAAGCTGTTCGCTCCGGCGAACCCGAAAAGGCGGTCGCGGCGATGCGCAAGCACCTGTCGGGCACGCTGTCGATTACGGATATCATCTGCGCACAATATCCCGATTTTGTCCGGCGCTAAGGACAGGCTCAGGTACGAAGGCAGCGCAGGAGGTGGCCGGAGGCGTCGCTCTGATCGGGATCGGCCATGCGGCGGGTGGTGACGAAAATCGTGCGCGGCATTGTGCGGTTCATCACAAGCTTGGTCGGATGGGTTGTCGGCAGTTCGACAGGCGCGAGCGGCTCGCCTGATGGTGCAAAGCGCAACAGTTGCGAGCCGCCGACGCCGGCAATCCAGTAGATCCCGTCCTCGTCGATGAACGCCCCATCGGGCCTTCCGGCAAAAGCATGCGTGGTCGCAAAGACCCGACGGTTGGACGGCGTGCCGGTGGCAAGGTCATAGTCGCAGACCCAGATGGTTTGAACAGAAGGATGGGAATCGGAAAAATACATTCTTTGCCGTATTGGATCGAAGGCTAGGCCGTTCGGCGTCCAGAAATCTTCGAAAACCCGTCGGTGGCTGAAATCGGGCTCGATGCAGAAGATCGCTCCGGCCGGCGCTGCCATCTCCCGCTGCATCGTGCCGGCCCAGAATCGTCCGGCGGGATCGAGCGTGCCATCGTTGAAGCGGACATCCGGGCGGCTTTCCGGTGTGCAAACCCGTTGGAACAAGCCGGCCGACGGGTCAAAGAGGTAAATGCCGGTCGCAAGCCCGGCAATCAGCGTTCCATCTGTCCGCAACGCAATGCAGCCGACTGCTTCGGGCGCATCCCATGCCGAGGTCTTGCCGGTTTCTGCATCGGTACGCAGCAGCTTGCGGCCGTCGGTATCGACCCACCAGATACAATTTTCAGTCTCCGACCAGACCGGGCTCTCGCCAAGATGCGCCCAGCGGTTGGAGAACACTTCGAATGTAATCGCCATTTCGCTCTCAGCTTGCCTCACTATATCAATACGACATGCATAGCTTAGCCGCAGCCTCTCGGGAATCGTGGTCCAGATGCGGAACACGAAATCGTGGGCAGTCGATCCCACTTTCCTATGAGCCGCTACGCGGAAGCTCCTGCGACCGCCCGGTCAGGACCTCGTGGACCGTAAATTCCTGCTTTTCCAAGGCTTTCGGGCGGCGTTATGCGGAAGGCCCCAGCACACTTCATTGTTTTCCGGCCGGTCGTTGAGAATGGTTTTTCGCAGCTTTGCAAACCACACGGTTTACTACCGGTTGCCAAAAAACCATAATTACCTCACCTAGATCGCACATCGACAACAGGCATTACGAATTGGATCAACGCTTGCGCATATCACACATCGTCCTTGGTGCATTTCTTGCAATCGCGCAGTCCGCCTATGCTGAAGTCGCATCACCGCCCGTTTTGGCGCCGCTAAAACAGCAGGCGCAAGCCGCTCAGTTGAGCGCACAGCTCCTCACGCGATACAGCTACAGGCCTGTTGCGCTCGATGACGCCTTGTCGGCCAAGATCATGGATCAGTTCATCAAATCGCTGGATCCGGACCACATGCTCTTCCTGCAAGCGGACATCGACAAATTCATGTCTAACCGCAGCGAGATCGACGATGCCGTCGAACGGAAGGATTTGAAGATCCCGTTTGCGATCTTCAACGCCTATGAACAGCGTATTGTCGATCGTATGACCTACGCGCGTAATTTGCTTAAGCAGGGCTTCGATTTCGGCGTGCAGGAAAATTATTCCGTTGTGCGTGACAAAGCGCCGTGGCCGCAATCGGAGGCCGAAAGCAATGAGCTCTGGCGCAAGCGTGTCAAAAGCGACTGGCTGCTGTTGAAACTCGCCGGCAAGACCGATGCAGCCATTCGGGAGACGCTCGACAAACGCTATGCAAACGTTCTCGAGCGCGCCTATCAATATAAAAGCGAGGACGTATTCCAGTCGTTCATGGAGGCCTATGCAACGTCGGTCGATCCGCATACGGACTATTTCGGCGCGGCTGCTTCGGCAGATTTCAATATCTCGATGAAGCTTTCGCTCGTTGGTATCGGTGCGGTCCTGCAAGAGCGCGACGACTACACGACGATCCGTGAGCTCGTGCCCGGCGGCCCTGCCCAGTTGTCGGGCAAGCTCGTGGTCGGAGATCGCATTACGGGCGTTGGTCAAGGCAAGGATGGCGCGATAAAAGAAGTGGTGGGCACGCGCCTCGATGAAGTCGTGCAGTTGATACGCGGGAAAAAAGGCTCTGTCGTGCGCTTGGACATCCTGCCCGCGGATGCCGGGCCAGATGGCACGCATCGTGTTGTCAGCCTCGTGCGCGATAAAATCAGCCTTGAAAAACAGGCTGCCAGGAAGACCGTGCTCACCGTGAATGACGGGGGTGCCACACGCAAAATCGGGGTGATCACCCTGCCGACATTCTATGAGGACTTTGAGGCCCGGCACAAAGGGGACAAGGACTATAAAAGTGCGAGCCGCGACGTCGCCAAGCTTCTCGACGAATTGAAGCAGGAAAAGGTCGACAGCGTTCTCATAGACGTGCGCAACAATGGCGGCGGTTCATTGGATGAGGCAGTTGATTTGACGGGCCTGTTCATCGGCAATGGCCCGGTCGTTCAGCAACGGAGTAGCGACGGCAAGGTCGCGGTCAGAAGTGCGGATTTTGCGGCACCTGTCTGGACAGGCCCTATGGGCGTCCTCATCAATCGCGGGTCGGCATCGGCTTCAGAGATTTTTGCCGCGGCAATCCAGGATTACGGTCGCGGCGTGATCATCGGCGAACCGAGTTTCGGCAAGGGCACCGTTCAGACCGTCGTTGATCTCGACCAGATCGTGCGCAACAGCAAACCCGAACTCGGCGAGCTGAAGGTGACGATTGCCCAGTTTTTCCGGATCAATGGCGGTACGACGCAGCTGCGTGGTGTGACGCCTGATATCAGCTTGCCCGGGCTTTCCGACCCAGCGAGCTTCGGCGAGACGAGTTATGACAACGCTTTGCCGTGGGCGCAGATCAAGCCCGCGAATTACGCACCCGCCGACACGGTCGCAAAGTTGCTGCCGACCTTGCAAAGCCGCCATGATGCGCGGGTTGGAAGCGATCCGGCCTTCCAGGGACTCGTGAAGGATATTGCCGACCTCAAGGCGCTGCGCGATAAAGGCGTCGTTTCCCTCAATGAAGCCGAGCGTCGCAAGGAAGCAACTGCTCGAGAGGAGCGCCGGAAGTCCCGAGCACAGTTGCTCGGTGGCGAAGATACTGGCGCGGATGATGGGCTGGAGTCGAACGAACGCAGCCTGAGTGCCGATATTGCCATTGAAGATGCTCGCAAGAAAGCAAAGGACGTGCTTCTGGACGAGGCAGCCGCCATCCTTGCCGACGAGGCGGATTTGCAGCAAGGCGTGTCGAAGACAATCACCAAGCAGTAGACACAGGCGGAAAGTAGTCAGACCGGAGCGTCCCGTCGCGGCCTATCGGGCCGGCCGAAGCGATCCCAGCTTCGTCCGGCCAGCGAAAGGATTGATTACCGCCAGTCGCGGTCGCTATCCCAGCGGTCGTAGCGTCTGTATTCGCGCCAGTCGCGATGCGGACGACCCCAACCGTAGGAGCGATCCCAACCGTAGTAGCGTGGCGGCGGCGGTGCCCATCGATTGGGCCGGCAAAAGCCGCGCGGGCTCAAATGATAACCGCGGCCACAGGCGTAGTCGACCGTTACCACGTTCGAGGCTGCCGGAGCCGTGACCCTGCCAGAGGGCATGGCATTTGCAGCTCCAGCTGTCATTCCGGCTGCGAGAAGGGCTATGGTGACGAGAAGTTTTCGCATCTTCGTTTCTCCGATTATTGGGCGATTTAACGCCTGTCCCGGTGAACCGAGGCTGAAAACGCCGTTCACCTGGGCGACAGCTTCAGCCGCTAGTCGCGTTCCCAGCGATCACGCCGGTCATCGCCGCGCCGATCGTTGTTGCCGGAGTTGGATGCCTGCAAATGCTCCAGCACCTGCAGAACAGCGTCGGCGCAGTCCTTTGTGGAGTCGCCGTCGGCGCATCTGAGATCGATCCTGGTCTGGCCGTTCTCGATGTGGAACCGGGCACCGCGCTCCCTCGGCTGCGAACGCCAATCATCATCAGCACGCTCCTCGTTCTTGCTGGAAGAATTCGGTGGCGGCGGTGGGTTTTGCCTGCTGGATTCTGGGGGTGGAGGCGGCGACGGTTCGGCTGGCGCCTGCGCAAGGGCGCAAGTGGAGATCAGTCCAAAGACAGCCGCCGATGACAGTCCTATGATTTTGTTCATGACGTTACCTCGCTTCTGTGCCGAGGTAACGAAGGGTTGAGGCGATAGTTCCTGTCGGGCGATTGCGGCTGATACCTCGCCATGCCCGGGCCAGTATCGTTCAATCCGATCCTGCCGATCACGGGCAGATCGTCTGGTCCTGTCTTGCGGACGGGATTGAATCTCGCGCAGGAGATCGCTTGTTTCCTGTATGTCCGGTCGATGCCTAGTGGAGGCCCTGCAGCCGATTCCGTCGTTCACTCAACAATTCATGTTGCACGAGGTCTCGCGCTTCGGCCGAAAGGCCGTTCGGCCCGGATAGTCCGAGCGCGACTAACCTCGCTTCGATCGCCTGTGGAACACTATCTGCTTCGTGCTGGCAGAGCCGCACAAGCCACTTCCATTCGTCGCTTGTCATGTCCCTTCGCGCGACCATCAACTGCCTCCAGCCCAAGGATAACCATGATTTCGAGAATATCACAATTCTCATCGAAAGGCAGTGAGGCACGCCGTTTTGCAATTCCTCGGTCATACGACAAAGTCTTCGGATCTCTAGCGTCAGGTCCCGGGCCAGTAGTCGCGGGAAGCGTGTGCTGGTTCCACGAATCGGGCGGTGGGAGAATGGGAGGATCGAGGAGGCTGCAACCTATCCTTGACTCTGATAGCCTGCTATCCGACAGTGTCGCCTGTTAAATCCATGGGGATTCAATGGGCCTCACGAAAGGCTTCACGATCGTCGGCAGAGCTGCGATAGCCGCCATCGTGTTAATGTTCCTTGCGCTCTCGCTTGTCCTGGGCTTTTGGCTGCATTCGAGCTACATGTCCGCCGTCAGGCGTGGAGAGGATCAGGTCACAGCCACAGCCAAGATAGTTGCTGCCAACGCGATCTGGATCAATTCTCTGGCGCGCCAGACCCTTTACCGCATGGACGACGCCTTCGGAGCGGCTGAGGCATTGCCGGACGACGCGCGTATTCGAAGGCTCAACGCCGCGACGGCTGCATTGCCGACCACGGCAACGGCCTACGTGGTCGCCGCGGATGGGACGCTGCTCTATTCCACTGATCGCGAAAGCAGCCCCGCAGACATCGTCGATCAAACCTATTTCCGCCGCCTGGCCAATGGCGCAGAGGACCATACGTCGGCGATGACCGTCATGCGCAATACGGATCGTCACGTCTTCCTATCGGCTGCGCGCATCGAGAGGAACGATAAGTTCGAAGCCGTAGCGATCCTGGCGTTTGACGTCGGAATGCTGCGATCGATCTGGGACGCCGCCTCGCTCGGACCAGGCTCGACGGTGAGCTTCTTGAGACGTGACGGAAAGCTGATCGCCAGATATCCCGAACCGAAAGAAGTCGTCGATCTCGGTAACTATATCCTGTTCACCGACTATATGCGCAAGGCGACATCGGGCTCCTATGTGTCTGTCTCCCCTGTCGACCAAGTCGAAAGGCTAGTGGCATACCGCATCGTCGAGCGGACACCATTTGTCGCCATCGCATCGGTCGACACCGGCGCAATTCTCAAGCCGTTCTGGACCGACGTCTCGATTGCCGCGCTGATCGTTCTCCTGGCGCTTTGCGCCGCCGTGGTTGGCGGATTGAAGATCCTGCACCTGGCGCATGCGGATGCGCGCCACACCGCCGAACTTGCCGAGGCGCTTCGAACCAATCAGGTCCTGATGCGGGAAATTCATCACCGGGTGAAAAATAATCTGCAGACCGTGATGGCGCTCATCCGTCTACAGGGCCTGCGGCCTGAAACCGTCCAGAGAGTGAACGAGCGGATCGTTGCCATGTCGGCGGTGCACGAGCAAATGTATGGCTTCGATCAGTTCAGCAGCGTCACTGCGCGGCAGTTCGTTCCCAACCTGGTGCGCACGCTGGTCGGCCTGCATGATCGCGACATCAGGCTGACCTTCGAGATCGATGATATCAGGATCGATGCGGACAAGGCGACGCCATTTGCATTGTTACTGAACGAGCTTCTGACAAACAGCATGAAATACGCCTTCGTCGACCGGACCGACGGTCATATCCGTATCAGGCTGCTCAAGCATCCCGATGGCAAGGTCCTGCTTGAAGTGGCGGATGACGGCGTTGGCTATGAGCCGGTTGCAACGGAAACCGGCATGGGAAGCCGGTTGATCAAATCCTTCGTCAGCCAGATGGATGGGACCTACGGCACCGAACGGGCACGCGGTACGGTCTTCACCGCCCTGTTGTCTATCTCTGCACGATGATGCTTCGATCAGCGTTGGCGTCGGCGATTTTGGCTATCCGTGCAAAAAATCTCTGAAGCAATCTCCGGCTGTACCGACGCTGGCGAGGAACTCCCTCCGGACCGGTGGCAATTGGCGAAACCGCCCGCGCGCCGCCGTCGTTTGATGTCCATCACGACTGAGGCGTTTCGGATTTCCTAGGGCCAGCAAGCCGCCTTCTCAGCCTCCTAAACTGGCCGCCACCGCGGCCCGACGGGTCGAAGCGCACCCGTTCGGAGGTCGAGTAGAGATACAGGCTCTGCTGTCGCCGCTTATCTAGGGGAAAGGTCAGTCTTATTCCAACTTGGCATTGCAAGTTTCCCGCCCTGGATTATTTGATAGGGTTCGAAGAACACACCCGGAGTGTCCGTTGAATAAAACCCGGCCAGCGCTCCTTCTCATCACGGCGTCGCTCATTCCGGTCATCATACTGGCAGCGCTGATGGGAAGGTTCTTCATCAAGGAGCAGCAGGCTGCTCTCGACGATGACATTCGCGGCCGGGCAGCGACGTTGGCCGCCACGCTTCAACGCGAACTCGCGAGCCAGATCCAGCTGCTTTCGATCGTCGCCGATTCCCCTCGGCTCGATCCCCCCATACCGCGCGCCGCTTTTGCCGAGACTGCGCGGCGTCTGCGCGATCGGGTGCCTGAATGGGAGCAGATCCGGATTTCCAACGAGAAGGGCGAAGTGGTTCTGTCGTTTCCGCCGCTCGACCCCTCCGCCGATACGCATGTTGTGGACATGGAAAGCCATGACGCCCTGGTTCGCACGGGTGTCGCGGTGGTCGGCAATATCGCCATCGGGCCGAAAGGCCAGGCGGCCTTTGCCTTGCGCGCTCCGATCCAGAGGAGCGATCGTCTGAAAGCCGTCCTTTCGGTGGTGATCCGTCCGACGATCGTGACGAAACTGCTTTATGCCAATGGACTTCCAGGATCATGGTCGGCCTGGATCGTCGATGGGCAGGATCGTCTGGTTGCGTCGACCGGCGATCCCGCGCTTGCCGGCAATCCGGCGAGCGTATTCGCAAGCTTTGCCGGCAATGACTTCGGGACGGCCACCGTCAAGAGCGGATTGGAGCTTCGGGTCGCCGAAGTCGCGCTTGCCGACACGCCGTGGCGGGTAAGAGTTGGCCTGCCGGTTTCCGATTATGAGAGGCTGGCGCGCAGGGCCGCCATACTGCTTGTGACGGCGAGCTGCTTCACACTTCTGTTGTCCGGCTCGGCCGTGTTTCTCTTCTACAGGGAGGCGCGCGCCAGAAACCGGGAGCGCGAGAGCATGGCCAACTGGCAGCGGATGGATGCGCTTGGCAAGCTGACAGGGCAGGCCGCTCACGATTTCAACAATCTCCTGATGGTCTTCCAGTCAGGGGTTGAGGGCATCAAGAGACGGCGAAACGACGAACAGCGCGTGACGCAGCTTCTGATGCACATGAGCGATGGCGTGGCACGAGGAAAGGCGATCACGCAAAGGCTGCTGTCGTTTTCAAGGCGCTCCAACCAAGGTGCCTCCCAGATCGAACTGGACGTGAGGCTTGCCGACCTGTCTCCGCTGTTGCGTCAAGCGATCAACGACACAATCGTGATGGAGATCAGGATACCGGAAGATACCTGGCCGGTTCACGTCGATCCTGCCGGGCTTGAAATCGCCCTGATCAACATCCTGACGAATGCGCGCGAAGCCATGACGGGAGGTGGAAAGGTGACGATTTCCGCCCGCAATGTGCTCAACGCAGCCACAGAGGATCCGGGGCTGCAGGGCCCATTCGTGGCGCTGACGATTTCCGACACCGGGACAGGCGTTGCCCCGGAAAATCTCGCGCGGGTGTTCGAGCCATTCTTTTCCACCAAGAAGAATGGTGGCTCAGGCCTTGGTTTGACGCAGGTCCACAGTTTCGCCACCGGCAGCGGCGGTGCGGTCAAGGTCGCAAGCCTGGCCGGTCACGGCAGCGCCTTTACCTTGCTTTTACCACGATCGAGCGAGCCGCGTGCGGCACGTCCGGATCCAACACCCCCCTCGAATCTTCCCCATTCGATCATGATCGTCGACGACACACCGACATCGCTTGAATCCGTGCGACTGGCGCTCGAGGGCATCGTGCCGTCGATCTTCCTGGCCGCAGGTGGACCTGAGGCAATCGAGATCCTGGGCCGCCATCCTGAAATCGAAGCGATCGTCAGTGACATCATGATGCCGGGCATGTCGGGCATCGAGCTTGCCGAGGAGATCCGCCGCAGAAACGCATCTCTACCTGTCGTGCTGATGACCGGCTACAGCGACAGGCTTGAGGCCGGTACGGAGGTCGGCTGTCCGGTTGTCCCGAAGCCCTTCAAGATCGAGGATCTGGCCGCCAGCCTCGAAAAGGCGAAAACCTCGGTAGTCCAATCGGCAAATGTCGTGCGCCTGGAAATTCCGACGAAGGGCTGACCAGCCTCGACGTCTTTTCGAGGGTCATTTTTCGCGCGATTGCGGCAAACGAGTTTCGGCAACGATCTGCTTCCCTCCATCAGCCGTTACCGCCGATCTTATCGTCGCTGCTCCTTTCGAGGGGAACCCTGGCCAATCTTTGCCGTTTTGCGCTTTGCAAAGATAAGAGGAATATGTCGATGGTTGGAACAAGCGCCAAGCGGGGCACGGCAATCTTCGCGGAAGCGATACTCGTCCTCGGACCGGTCAATCCCTCGTCAGACGTTCGCCTGGAGCACGCGGTGCTATGATTACGAGCGAACAGCTGCGTGCAGCGCGCGCGCTATTGCGATGGGAGCAGAAGGACCTTGCCGAGGCCGCACGGGTTTCATTGCCTCTGATCGAGGAGCTTGAAGCCGTGCCCGGACAGTTGAAGACGGAAGGGCGGGCAATTGAAGCAATCATCAACGCCGTCCATTCGGCAGGTGTTTCGTTTTTCGACGGAGACTATTCAAGCCCGGGCGGACCTGGTGTCCGCTTCAGCCAGCCTTCCGGCCCCAGCCTGGATACCAATGAAGACGAAACGATCCAGTACCGGGAATTCTTCGAGAACGATGCGCCGCCTGGTGCGGGTGGTTGAGACGACGCGCGCCTTCTAGCGAAGGTCCGGACACGCTGGCTGCCGCGTCCCGGCTGTCTCATTTTGTCGTCGGTGAAGCCTTGCCAAGCTTGACGGAGGGTTCCCGGCCCCAGACACGCAGCTTGCCGAGTTCGGTGACGAACGCGGCAATGCCCTCTTCTCCAGGCAAGCTCAAGACGCCCTCGTCGATGCTTTCGGAAATTCCCGCCTTTTCTAGCAGCGGCAGCGCCGACGGATCATAGCCGATAAACTTGCAATGCTGGAAAGCATCGGCGACGAAGTCACGTGCTGTGGCCTCCTTGACGAGGTCTTCGATAGCAGCCGGTGAGGTTAAAAGTACTATCGCGTCGAAAAGCACCGACGGTGCGCCATCGATCATATGCTGCGCTTCGATCCAAGTGCTGTCCGAAGCCGTCACTCCACCGACCTTCGGAGCAATCAGCTCGAAGACCGCTTTCTGCTTGGTTAGAGCCGTTGTCACGCCCTTGAGCAGTTTGGCATCGACACCGTCGGTAATGAGGATGCCAAGTTTGCGCCCCTCGAAGCGTCCAGGACCGCGTTTCACGATGCTGAGCGCGGGTGAGGGCTCCAGGTCCTGACGCGTAGGAATAGCGGCCTGAGCCGGTTTCGGCAGCGACTGCAATCCCAATTTTTCTGCGACGGTGGTTGCCAACGTTTCGTCGATGTTGATCAGATGAGATACCATCCGCTCGCGGATGACAGGGTTTTCGACCTTGCTGAGTTCAAAGGTGAGGGCCATGGCGATGTGCCGTTGCTCGGGCGGCGTCTGGCTGATGTAAAACTGACGCGCCTGGCTGTAATGGTCGGCGAAGCTCTCCGGACGGAGCCTGGCCTTTGCGCCTTGTTCGTCGGACGCGAAATGTCGAAAGCCTTTCTGAGGCGACTCTCTCGGACCTTCGCCCCAGGAGTTTGGCTGGTAGTTGACCCGGCCGGCTGGATTGCGCATCGCCATGTGGCCGTCCTGCTGAAAGGTATGGAAGGGACACTTTGGCGCATTGATCGGCAGGTGCGTGAAGTTCGGGCCGCCGAGGCGCTTGAGCTGGGTATCCAGATAGGAGAAATTCCGGCCCTGCAAAAGCGGATCGTCGCTGAAGTCTATCCCCGGCGGAACGTTCTGCGTCATGAAGGCGACCTGTTCTGTTTCGGCGAAGAAATTGTCGGGCATGCGATCGAGCACCAGGCGGCCGACCGGCTGAACAGGGAGGATTTCTTCCGGAATGATCTTTGTCGGATCAAGCACGTCGAAATCGAACGTGTCGGCGAACTTCTGATCGAATAGCTGGACGCACAATTCCCATTCCGGAAAATTACCCGACTGGATTGCCTGCCAGAGATCGCGGCGATGGAAGTCTGGATCAGCGCCGTTGATCTTGACCGCCTCGTTCCAGGCGACGGACTGCAGCCCAAGCTTCGGCTTCCAGTGGAACTTGACGAATGTCGACTGATCCTTAGCGTTGACGAAACGGAAAGTATGGACGCCGAAGCCCTCCATGAAGCGGAAGGATCGGGGAATCGCCCTGTCAGACATGACCCACATGATCATATGCATGCTTTCAGGCGTCAGGCTGATAAAGTCCCAGAAGTTGTCGTGGGCGGATTGCGCCTGCGGAAAACCCCGGTCTGGCTCCGGCTTTACGGAATGGACCACGTCGGGAAATTTGATGGCGTCCTGGATGAAGAAAACCGGGATGTTGTTGCCGACGAGATCCCAGTTTCCTTCCTTGGTGTACATCTTCACGGCAAAACCGCGAACATCCCGCGCAAGATCGAAGGACCCTTTGCTGCCCGCGACAGTTGAAAAGCGCACGAAGGCGGGTGTCCTTTCGCCCGGGCGCTGGAAAATGTCGGCCCGCGTGTAGTCCGCAAGGGATTTATAAGTCTCGAAAAAACCATGCGCACCATAGCCGCGGGCGTGGACCACGCGTTCGGGAATGCGCTCATGGTCAAAATGGAAGATCTTTTCTCGGAAGTGGAAGTCATCGATGAGTGCAGGTCCGGGTGCTGCCCCGACATGCAGGCTGTTCTGATCGTCTGCTACAGGGCCACCTTGGGCTGTTGTCAGCACCGGATGCCCATCTTCGGCGAACTGATGAAGCTCGCCCCCTTCGCCGCGATGGAGTTTCTGGTCATGGATCGTCGCTGTGTTTTTCCCGGCGGTCGTCGAAGGTTTCTTGGCCATCATGTCGTTCCCTTGCGATATATGTGAATTGCCAACTGGAAATGCTGCCTCGGGGCCGGTCCGCTCATGTCGGAGCGTTCGATCTGGCCCGCATCGCGGTGCTTTGGCGTCTTGGTGGTGCTACCGGGCGCGGACGCATTCCCAATGTCTGCGCGGCGTCATTGTTCCCAATCGTACTGAGACGAAGGTCCCAGGTCGGCGCTCGCTCAGCCGTCTGTACATATTGAGGTGGACCTTCGAACGAGCACGAGCGTCGAAGAATGGTATTCACGCCCCCGCCGACAGTGCAGGCCGCAGTGCCCGAGCTCACAAGATCGGTTTGCCGCCTGTCACCGCAATCGTTGCTCCCGAAACATAGCTCGACAGCGGATCGGCAAGCATCACATAGGTGGTTGCAAGCTCGGCGGGCTGCCCAGGTCGCTGCATCGGCACCTGTTTGCCGAAATTCCTGACGGCTTCGTCCGGCATCGTCGAGGGAATGAGCGGCGTCCAGATTGGGCCTGGGGCGACCGCATTGGCACGGATGCCCTTTTCCGCAAGCATTTGGGCCAGACCCGCCGTGAAGTTCTGGATCGCCCCCTTGGTTGTCGCATAGGCAAGCAAGTGCGGGCTCGGACTGTCGGCATTGATCGACGCCGTATTGATGATCGCGCTGCCCGCTTTCATATGCAGGACCGCTGCCTTGGTCAGATAGAACATCGCATGGATATTGACCTTGAAGGTCAATTCCCACTCGTCGTCGCTGATTTCGCCAATATCCTTGAAGCTTGCCTGATGGGCCGCATTGTTGACGAGGATGTCGATACCGCCAAGTTTACCGCGCGCGGTTTCGATGATGTGGCGGCAATGTTCGGGATGCTGCAGGTCCCCGGAGACGAGAATCGCCTTTCGCCCTGCTTCTTCGACCCATTTCTGGGTTTCGCGTGCGTCTTCGTCCTCGTCGAGATAGGCGATGAGAACATCTGCGCCCTCACGGGCATAGGCAATCGCAACGGCTCGTCCGATACCACTGTCGCCGCCGGTAATAATCGCTTTCCTGCCGGTCAGTCGGCCAGATCCTCGATAGGTCCGCTCGCCGTGGTCCGGTACCGGCGACATCGCGTCGGTCGTGCCCGGCATGGGTTGGCGCGGCGTATCGAAGGGTGGGGTCGGGTAATTGGCCATTTTCTGTTCCTTTTGACTTTCGCGGCGCAGATGCGGTCGGAGTTTCGGTACACAACTCGTCGGTCGGCCAGCAGTTCCCGGTGAGTTTGCGGAGATAATCCGGATTGAGCGCCGTGTTTGCGCAGCTCGTTCCGGCCGGCCACCTCAAGACGGAAGGCATTGGTCTTGTTCTTGCCGGGAGCTAACCAACTGATTTAACGAACCCTTCGACCGGCGGTCGAAGCGGTATCCGAAGCGACGTACCCCGTGGGCAATTGAGTCAGCCTTCCAAACCAGATCTTCCGCAGCTGATAACGGCTCTTGACAGGCAATCTCTTGTCATGGAGTGTAAGTAAAGCGTTTTACTAAAGCGGTTTACAAGCTGATGGCGCAAGCGAGAACTCCAGGGTTGAAGGATGTCGCGAAAGCGGCGGGCGTGTCGGTGACGACGGTCTCGCGCATGCTGAACGGCTCGCTGGATTTGCCTGCCCTCACCAAGCAGCGTATCGAAAACGCTATCGCTTCCCTCAAATACCAGCCGAACCCTCACGCGCGGCGGCTGAGCCGCGGCCGCTCCGACATGATCGGGCTGGTCGTGCCCGATATCGCCAACCCGTTCTTCGCGACCATGGTGGCGGCGGTCGAAGAGGAGGCAAACGATCGGGGGCTGGCCGTTTCGCTCTACGCGACTCTCAACCGGACCGGCCGTGAGGTCACCTATCTCCGGCTGCTTGAGCACAATCATGTCGACGGCCTGGTTTTCGTCACCAACCATCCCGACAACGGCGATCTCGCGGCTCTCATCAATCGAACAGGCAAGGTGATCGTCGTCGACGAAGACGTTCCGCTCGCGAGTGTCCCGAAGCTCTTCTGTGACAACTTTCAGGGCGGCCATCTGGCGGGGCGCCATCTGGCGGAGTTCGGCCATCGAAACGTGCTCTATGTGGGCGGTCCCGATGCCATGATCAGCACGCAGCGCCGTTTCAACGGACTGCATAGGGGCCTGCAGGAGCATTTCGGTGGTGATGCCTCGATCAGGCGCTACAGCGGCGAATATACGGTCGCCTGCGGGCGGGACATGGCACGCCGCTTCCTTGAAGAAGGCAAGCCAGCGACCGCAATCTTCGCGAGCTCCGACGAAATCGCCATCGGCATGATCGAAGTCTTCAGAGAGAAGGGAATATCGATCCCTGAAGACCTGTCGATCATCGGCTTTGACGATGTCAGTCCGCTACACCTTTTTGCGCCGCCATTAACGGCGATCCGGCAGCCGGTGCGCGCTATCGGCCGGCGTGCCCTGTCCCTTCTTCTTGAAACAAACTGGCAGGAGAGCAAATCGCTCGCCACCGAGGAACTCGTGCCAGTCGAAATCGTCGTGCGGAACTCCGTTGCGCCGCCGTCGACCCATAATAAGCAACGATAACGAAACCAGAGGATGAGAACATGAAACAGATCAGACGTCGGGCGTTCAGCGCCGCTCTTGCCTTCACCGCGCTTGCCAGCGCCACACTTGGAGCTTCGCTCGCTCACGCTGCGGGCAAGACCTATGCGCTGGTGCAGATCAATCAGCAGGCCCTTTTCTTCAACCAGATCAACGAAGGCGCGCAGAAGGCGGCCGATGCCTCCGGTGACAAGCTTGTCATCTTCAACGCCAACAATGAAGCGGCCGCACAGAACAGCGCCATCGAAAACTACATCCAGCAGAAGGTCGATGGCCTGATCGTTGTCGCAATTGACGTCAATGGCATCATGCCGGCGGTCAAACAGGCTTCGGACGCCGGCATTCCTGTTGTCGCCATCGACGCGATCCTGCCCGATGGACCGCAGAAATCGCAGATCGGCGTCGATAACGGCAAGGCCGGCGCCGATATGGGCGCCTACTTCCTCGACTACGTGAAGAAGAACATGGGCGGCAAGGCCAAGGTCGGCATCGTCGGCGCCTTGAACTCCTATATTCAGAACGTCCGCCAGAAGGGCTTCGAGGACGCCATCAAGGGCGATGGCATCGAGACCTCGGGCGTCGTCGACGGCCAGAATATCCAGGACAATGCACTTGCTGCTGCCGAGAACCTGATTACCGGCAATCCCGACATGACGGCGATCTACGCAACTGGCGAACCGGCCCTGCTCGGCGCCATCGCTGCTGTCCAGAGCCAGGGCAAGCAGGACAGTATCAAAGTCTTCGGATGGGATCTGACCGCGCAGGCGATTTCGGGTCTCGACGACGGCTACGTCGTTGCTGTCGTCCAGCAGGATCCTGCCGGCGAAGGCAAGGCCGCGGTCGAAGCTCTTGCCAAGCTGACAGCAGGCCAGAGCGTCGAAAAGAGCATTTCCGTTCCGATCACGATCGTGACGAAGGAAAATGTCGAGCCATACCGGGCCGTCTTCAAATGATGACGGACAATCGGCCTGTTTATGCCGGGGCCGGGGAGGCGCAAGCCTCCCCGCATTCCTCCGGCTCGTCCGCCCGGACACCTGCTGTCTCACTGCGCGGGATCCGCAAGACGTTCGGTTCGCATCAGGCGTTGCGTGGCGTCGACCTCGACCTCTTTCCAGGCGAGTGCCTTGGTCTTGTCGGTGACAATGCAGCCGGTAAGTCAACGCTTACCAAAATCATCTCCGGAACCTATCTGCCGGATGAGGGGACGATTTCGCTGAACGGCGAAGAGGTCCACCTGTCCGGGCCTGCTGATGCTCGCAACCGCCATATCGAAATGGTCTTCCAGGATTTGAGCCTCTGCGACCATATCGATGTCGTCGGCAATCTGTTTCTTGGACGAGAACTCACCAGGGGTCCGTTCCTTGATCGTCAAAAGATGATGAGCGAAGCGCGCAAGATGCTGGATGCGTTGGAAATCCGTATTCCGCGTCTCTCCGCCAAGGTCGAGAAGCTGTCCGGGGGCCAGCGCCAGGCGATTGCGATCGCGCGCGCGGCTTCCTTCCAGCCCAAGGTTCTGATCATGGACGAGCCGACATCGGCATTGGCGGTCGCCGAGGTCGAGGCTGTGCTTGCACTGATCAACCGCGTCAAGGCAAAGGGTGTATCCGTCGTCCTCATCACCCATCGTCTGCAGGATCTGTTCCGCGTCTGCGACAGGATTGCCGTCATGTATGAAGGCACCAAGGTTGCCGAGCGGGACATCGGCAACACCAATCTCGAAGATCTCGTCAAGCTCATCGTCGGGGGAGAAAGACATTGACCGTCTACACCGAACGCGCCAAGGGCTCGCCGATAGCCGACTTTCTGGGTGAGAACGCTCAGGTTCTGTCGATCGCCTTTTTCTTTCTGGCATGCCTCGTCTTCTTTTCGTTGACGACGACGACCTTCATGACGACGGGCAACATCCTGAACATCGTGCGCCAGGCAGCTCCTATCCTCGTCGTCGCCATCGCCATGACCCTCGTCATCGTCACCGGCGGGATCGATCTGTCGGTCGGTTCGATGCTGGCCCTGATCAACGCCGTTGCCGCCATTACACTGGCGACAGGCATACCCTGGCCCATAGTCTCGATCGGCATGCTCGCCTTCGGCGGCATTGTCGGTCTGCTTCAGGGCTGGTTCATCGCCTACCAGAACATTCCAGCCTTCATCGTCACCCTTGCCGGGCTTTCCATCCTGCGTGGCGTGGCCCTCTACCTGACGCAAGGCTATTCGATTCCGATCAATAACGAGCCTGGCTTCTTCTACCTGGGGCGTGGCGAACTGGCGGGTTTTCCTGTCCCGGCGCTCATTGCGATTCTGGTTGCGATCGCAGGCTACGCCATCATGGCGGTCACCAAGTACGGACGGCAGATCGTGGCTGTCGGATCCAACATGGAAGCAGCGCGCCGCGTCGGCATGCCGGCCAAATGGATCGTCGCCTCGGTCTACCTCGTGTCAGGCGCCGCCTCCGCACTCGCCGGTCTTTTGATCGCGGCTCGCCTCGGTTCCGGCTCGTCGAATGCCGCTGTCGGCTTCGAACTGCAGGTCATCGCGGCGGTCGTGCTCGGCGGCACCTCGCTGATGGGCGGGCGCGGCACGATGATCGGCACGGTCCTTGGGACGATGACCATTGCCGTCATCGGCAACGGGCTAATCCTGATGCATATCTCGCCCTTCTTCACCCAGATCGTCACCGGCGCGATCATCCTTGTCGCCATCTGGCTGAACACTCGCATCTTCACAACCAACTTCCGCTTGGCGGGCAGGAGGAAGAGCTGATGGCGGCAAATGAGCTTTCGCCGGGTCATGTGCGTTCCGGCAATGTGATGACGGTCTCCGGGCCGGTTCCAGCGGCGGAAATCGGCATCACGCTGATGCACGAACACATCCTCAACGATTGCCGCTGCTGGTGGCATGCGCCGAAGACGCCTGAGCGGCAATATCTTGCCGAGGGATTTGTCTGCATGGAGATTCTCGGCGAACTGAGGCAGGACCCCTTCGTCAACAAGCACAATATCACGCTCGACGATGAGAACCTTGCCGTCACCGAACTTGGGGACTTTGCCAGTCTCGGCGGACGTACGGTCGTTGAGCCCACGTGTCAGGGCATTGGTCGCGATCCTCTCGCCTTGCGGCGGATTTCTGCGGCGACAGGACTGAACATCGTCATGGGTGCCGGCTTCTATCTGGGCTCCTCGCATCCGGCCAAGGTTGCCGGCATGTCCGTCTCCGAGATCGCCGACGAGATCGTCTTCGAAGCGACGGTCGGAGCTGATGGTACCGATGTGAAGATCGGCCTGATCGGCGAAATCGGCGTATCCTCTGATTTCATCGCCGCCGAGGAAAAATCGCTGCGGGGTGCGGCACAGGCTCAGGTGCGCACCGGCCTGCCGCTGATGGTCCATCTTCCCGGCTGGTTTCGGCTGGGCCACAAGGTCCTTGATATCGTCGGTTCCGAAGGGGCGGATCTAAGGCACACCGTGCTCTGCCACATGAACCCGTCACATGACGATCTCACCTATCAGTCGGAATTGGCCGCCCGCGGTGCGTTTCTCGAATATGACATGATCGGTATGGACTTCTTTTACGCCGATCAGCAGGTGCAATGCCCGAGTGACGAGGAGGCAGCGCGCGCGCTCGTCAAACTCGTCGAGATGGGATATGCGGATCGCCTCCTGCTCTCCCACGACGTCTTCCTGAAGATGATGCTCAAGCATTATGGGGGCAACGGCTACGCCTATATCCTGCGCCACTTTCTGCCTCGCCTGAAGCGTCACGGTCTCGATGATGCGATGCTCGACATCTTCATGCGCGCCAATCCAAGGTCGGTTTTTCAGGCCAGCGCCTGACCGCCACATAAAAAGAAATGGAAACATCATGAAAAAGAAGGTTCTTCTCGTCGGCGAAAGCTGGGTCAGTTCCGCCACGCATTATAAGGGTTTCGACCAGTTCGGGAGCGTCACGTTTCACCTCGGCGCCGAGCCGCTCGTTGCGGCACTCAAGGATAGTGCATTCGAGCTCACCTATATGCCCGCCCATGAAGCAGTCGAAAAATTCCCCTTCGACATGGCAGGGCTCGACGCTTTTGACGCGATCATTCTCTCCGATATCGGCGCCAACTCCCTGCTGCTTCCCCCGGCGGTCTGGCTGCATTCCAAGACTGTTCCGAACCGGCTGAAACTGCTCAAGGCCTGGGTCGAAAAGGGTGGCGGGCTGCTGATGGTCGGCGGTTATTTCTCGTTCCAGGGCATAGACGGCAAGGCGCGCTGGCGTCGCACGCCGGTCGAGGATGTCCTGCCGGTCACGTGCCTGCCCTATGACGACCGGGTGGAAATTCCGGAGGGAACGACGCCTGTCCTCGTCAAGCCCGGTCACGAGACCGTCGCCGGTCTGTCAGGCGAATGGCCGTTGCTGCTCGGCGTCAACGAAGTCGAAGTGCGCGAGCGCGCCGATGTCGAAGTCATTGCCCGGCTACCGGAAGCGGAAGGTGGCCATCCATTGCTGGTCACAGGCCGCTTCGGCAAAGGCCGAACTGCCGCCTGGACCTCGGATATCGGTCCGCATTGGCTCTCGCCGGCCTTCTGCGAATGGGAGGGCTACGGGCGTCTTTGGAAGAATATTCTGGGCTGGCTGACGGAGGCAGAATAGCCTCATTCGCCGGCGAGAATGCCGGCGAGTTCTAACCCGGTTGGGAAGGCCGAACGCGTCCCGCGGCGGCTGACGGTAATGGCCGCAGCCGCAGTTGCGTGATGGATCGCCTTCGCATCGAGCCTGGTCGATCGGAGGGCCGCAGAGGCAAGGGCGACCGCCATGAAAGTGTCGCCGGCGCCGGTCGTATCGACGACCTCTGTGACACGGGCGGGAACGGTTGCCAGTACCTGATTTCCGCTGGCAAGGATTGCCCCGTCGCCGCCGAGGGTCAGCACGGTCTGCGTCACGCCGGCTTCGGCGAGGCGCTGGATCGCGGTCTCGCCGGACGATCCGGTCAGACTTTCGGCCTCGCCCCTGTTGAGGAAGGCGATGTCGATAAGTGGCCAGAGCTCGGCAAAATAGGGCCTGAGCGGCGAGGGATTGAAGGCGGTCGTCAGGCCGCGGCGTCTGGCTTCGGCCAGAATGCCGCGGGTCACGTTTTCGCTGAGGTTGCCCTGGAGCACGACGAGGTCGCCGACCGCTGCATCGTCGAGCGGGGCAAGCGCCTCGGACAGGGTCAAGGCTTCGGCCGAGTCGGTCGTCGTGACGATGGCGTTTTCGCCGTCGGGCGTCGTGAAGATGATGGAGAAATCGCTGGAGCGATGAGGACTGCCCAGCAATCGGGCGTCCAGCGCTTCACCAGCGAGCTGGTCGCGGATGGTCTGGGCACGAAAATCGTCGCCGACGGCCGTGACAAGCGTCGTGGGAAGGCCTGTGCGGCCCATCACGACGGCCTGATTGGCACCCTTGCCACCGAGGTCGCGGGTTTCCTCCCGACCGAGGATCGAGGCGCCGGCTTCGGGCATGGACATTACGGAAATGGTTTCGTCGACGGCGACGTTACCGATGACATAGGCACGCATGGCTGGCTTTCAGAAGGGAAAGAAAAATGCAGCAGATATCGGATAAGGCCACAAGCGCCATACGGGAAATATTCGGCACTGACAAGGCGCTGATTGGCATGATCCATTGCCCGCCTTTCCCGGGGGCTCCGCGCTACCGCAGCGCGGCAATGGATGTGATCTATGACGCCTGCATGCGCGATGCGGAGGCGCTTGTCAAAGGCGGCATACACGGATTGATCGTCGAAAATCATGGCGACATCCCGTTTTCCAAGCCGGAGGATATTGGCCACGAGACCGCAGCCTTCATGTCGGTTGTAACGGACCGCATCTCTCGTGCCGTCGGGGTACCACTTGGCATCAATGTGCTTGCCAATGCGCCCATCCCCGCTTTCGCGATCGCGGCAGCCGGTGGGGCGCGCTTCATCCGTGTCAACCAATGGGCCAACGCCTATGTCGCCAACGAAGGCTTCATGGAAGGCCGCGCAGCCGAGGCCATGCGCTATCGCTCGGCTCTGCGTGCCGAACATATCAAGGTGTTCGCCGACAGCCATGTCAAGCATGGGGCGCACGCCGTCACCGCCGACCGGACGATCGACGAACTGACGCGTGATCTGGCGTTCTTCGATGCCGATGCAGTGATCGCCACCGGCCAGCGAACGGGCAACAGCGCGACAATGGAGGAGATCGAGGAAATCGGTGCTGCGACCCATCTTCCATTGCTCGTCGGCTCGGGCGTGACCAAGGATAATATCGTCGAAATCCTCAAGCGCACCAACGGCGTCATCGTCGCCTCGTCGCTGAAGGAGGACGGCGTCTGGTGGAACCCTGTCGAGCCGGCTCGTGTCGCAGCCTTCGTCGAAGCCGCAAAACCCGGTCTGGAGTCGTGACGATCATGGTATCTCTCTCCGAACAGATGCTCGACGAGAACCGCGACGTCTTCGAAGCCATGGTGCACCACCGCTTCGTCGAAGACATCAAGGCTGACCGCCTCCCGAAGGAGGCCTTCGAACGATATCTCGTCTTCGAGGGTGCCTTCGTCGATACGGCGATTGGGATATTCTCCTATGCCACTGCAAAGGCCGGGACCATCGAGCAGAAGCGCTGGCTGATCGGCGTGCTGGACGCGCTTGCAAACCAGCAGATCGCCTATTTTGAGAAGACCTTCGCAGCCCGCGCCATCGATCCCGCTCGCTATGATACCGGCCGGGCTGATGTTGCTGCCTTCCGCGAGGAAATGCTGGCAATTGCCCGTGACGGCGGCTTTCTCGACACGATTGCCGCCATGTTTGCCGCCGAATGGATGTACTGGACCTGGTCGACCGAGGCCGACCGGACTGATATCAGCGATCCGCTTCTCAAGGCATGGGTCAAGCTTCATGCCGAACCGGAGTTCGAAGCGCAGGCGCGCTGGTTGAAGGCAGTGCTGGACGAGGCTGGCGAGACGATGGATCCTGCCGAACGCAAACGATTGAGCGCCATTTTCGGCCGTGCTCAACGCCTTGAGATCGATTTCCACGAAGCAGCCTATTCCTGAGAGCCTGCGCAATGACCGGCAATCCCGAGATCAATGGAGAACGCCTGCTGGAACGACTGGACCGGTTTGCCGGGATCGGCGCGAGCGCGGGCGGCGGTGTCAATCGTCAGGCCCTGACGGAGTTGGACCGAAAAGCCCGGTTGCTGCTGGCAGAGTTGGCAGAGGCGCGCGGTTTCGGTGTCTTCCAGGATCCCGCTGCCAATCTTTTCATCCGCCGGCCGGGCAGGGACGGGGAGGCGCCGCCGCTCCTGATCGGCAGCCACCTCGACAGCCAGCCGTCCGGAGGACGCTTTGATGGTGCGCTCGGGACACTGTCGGCCTTCGAGGTCCTGGAAAGTCTTGAGGATGCGGGCACTGAAACTCAAAGGCCGATCGAAGTGGTTGCCTGGACGAACGAGGAGGGATGTCGCTTCGCACCGGGCTGCATGGGATCCTCGGCATTCTCGGCAGGCGAAATTCCGCTTGCCTGGTCCGATCTGGTCGCAACCGACGGTGCACGGTTTGGCGACGAGCTGAACGCAACCATTGCCAGTCTTCCGCAGGCCGCGATCCGCGATCTCGGCTTTCCTGCTTACGCATATCTCGAACTGCACATAGAGCAGGGGCCGTCTCTCGAGAAAGAGGACATCCCCATTGGTATCGTCACCGGCATCCAGGGGACGCGGTGGCTGGAAGTGACGGTGTCGGGCCAGACCGCCCATGCCGGGACCACTGCGCTCAACTATCGTCGGGATCCGCTTCGCGCGATGATCACGGCCCTCAACGGGCTTTACGCCAGTATCATGCCTCAGGACGAGCGTGCCCGATTTACCGTCGGACGTATCGCCGTAGAACCCGGTGCCATCAATGCTATCCCGCAGACGGCGCGATGCACCATCGACATCCGTCATCCGGATTCATCGGAGATCGATCGTTTGAGCGCGACCATCGAGCAAGTCTTCAGCGACCGCGCGGGGGCGGAACATTGTCAGGTCGCGATCAGGCAAGCCTTCGATATGCCTCCGGCCAACTTTCCTCGAACGGTGCTGGAAGCATTGGACAGGGCCGCGATAAAAGGCGGGCTGGCAGCCAGGAAAATGCTGTCAGGTGCCTTCCATGACGCATTGTTCGTCAACCGGGTCGCACCCGCGGCAATGATCTTCGTGCCTTGTCGCGATGGCCTCAGCCACAATGAAGCCGAATATACCGCACCGGATCATGTTGTCTCCGGCGCACGCATGCTGCTGCTGTCGACAATCGAAATTCTGGAAGCCGCGCTTTGAAGCCTATGGCTCGGAATTGATGATCGTAAGTGCTGTATCGAGGGATGGCCCGTCGCGAAGATCGCTGCGCTCGTGAGCCGTGCCCGCGGATATTTGTAGTGCTCAGTGATGCCCGAAGATTATTCGCCCCGGGGAAACCGCTGGTTCTCCTCGAGCACATTCAGATCCATATGATTGCGCATGTAGCGCTCGGCGGCTTTCTGCAGAGGTTGATAGTCCCAAGGGTAGTAGGCTCCCTCGCGCAATGCCGGATAGACGACCCAGCGCCGTGCCTGGCTTTCTCGAACTGCCGCGTCAAACGCTGCAAGGTTCCAGCGAAGCTTTGCCTGATCGAGAAGCGTGGCAAGCGTATTCGCATGGGCCGGATCGTCGGCCAGATTGATGAGCTCGCGGGGATCGGCCTGAAGGTCAAACAGCAGCGGCGGATCCTTCTCGCAGACCGTCAGCTTGAAGCGCCCGGAGCGAATGCCCACGAGCGGCGCGATCGATCCTTCGGCCGCATATTCCATCAAAACCGGACTGCGGCTTTTCGTGCCATTCACCAGCTGTGCCAGGTCTTCGCCATCCGTCCAATTGGCGATTGCCGAAATATCGAGGCCGGCGAGGCCGGCAAGCGTCGGCGTGACATCGAGAGTGGAGACCGGCTGATCGACCAGGGCGGGCTGCCAATCCGGTGCCGATATCATCAGCGGCACGCGTGAAGAACCGTCGAAGAAGCACATCTTGAACCATAGGCCGCGCTCCCCCAGCATGTCGCCATGGTCGGAGACAAACAGGATGACAGTGTCGTCCAGCATCCGTGTGCGCTCCAGCACGTCGAGGATCTCTCCGATCTTCTCGTCGACATAGGAGATATTCGCAAAGTAGCCTCGCCTTGCCCTGCGAATCTGTTCGGCAGTGATATCGAAGGCCTTGTAGTCGCAGGCCTCGAGCAGGCGCTTCGAATGCGCGTCCATCTCGACAAAGGGCAGTGGTGGGACTGTCGGGTCAAGTGCCGGGCAGTCCTCGTAGAGATCCCAGAATTTGCGCCTGGCGACATAGGGATCGTGCGGATGGGTGAAGCTGACGGTCAGGCACCAGGGACGCTCGTCTTGACGGCGCGATAGATCGTAGAGCTTTCGAGTGGCATTGTAGGCGACTTCGTCGTCGTATTCGAGCTGGTTGGTGATCTCAGCGATGCCCGCGCCGGTGACGGATCCAAGATTATGATACCACCAGTCGATCCGCTCGCCAGGCTTGCGGTAATCGGGCGTCCAGCCGAAATCTGCCGGATAGATATCCGTCGTCAGGCGCTCCTCGAAGCCGTGCAACTGGTCGGGCCCGACGAAATGCATCTTGCCCGACAGGCTGGTGTGATAGCCGGCGGCCCGGAGATGGTGCGCATAGGTCGGAATGTCGGAGGCAAATTCGGCTGCATTGTCGTAGACGCGCGTTCGGCTCGGCAACTGGCCCGACATGAAGGAGGCGCGCGCCGGCGCGCAGAGGGGGCTTGCCGTGTAGCTGTTGGCAAAACGGACCGAACGGGCCGCCAGTGCCTTGAGATGCGGCGCATGCAGGAAATCGGCCGGCCCGTCCGGAAACAGCGTGCCGTTCAGTTGGTCGACCATGATGATGAGAATATTGGGACGGGCCATTGTATATCGACGCTGCTCACATTCAGGGGCTTTTCGGGGGAAGGGGTCTACGGATGCGTCAGCCACCAGTTCGCCTGACGGAACCGGCTGTCGCCGGCGGGTACCGGTCTCGATCGGCGAGCGCCGATCAGGTCCGTTATACTCTTCAGAAGCGGCACTGGTCGTCGCATGAGTGGTCCTCTCGGCGGCGTGGGTCGCAGTTGTCATTTCACGATAACCAACTTGATGATTGCACACTATCGCCTTGCCGACATCCGGTGTTCCGGGCGCTCGCGCCTGCCTGTTTTACAGGGGGCGAACTTGCCGGCGACACCAGGGGTCGCAGCAAGACAGGCGTCGTGGCCGAGCGCGTGCATGATGCAGTATCGGCTAGCTGGCTGCCGCCTGACAGCATCTTGCGAGCATGCGGAAGGATCTTCATGTCGATCGACCGACCGATGCCCACCGAAGACAGCATTCTGGAATTCCTCGATGTCTGCGACGGCTTTTATCCACCGGACGCGGTCGAGGCATCGATCGAGCAGCAACGTCAATGGTATGACGCACTCTGTGCGCGGTTTGACCACGCTCTGCCGCAGGGGATGGTCTATGCGGATGGCATGGTACTGCGGATACCGATCCGCCGGTATCGGCCGCGGACAATAACCACATCAACCGTTCTCCTCTATCTCCACGGCGGAGGTTTCGTTGTCGGCTCGCTCGAAAGCCATCACTCGATCTGCGCTGAAATCGCCGATTTTGCCGGCGCCGAACTCGTTTCCGTCGACTACCGGCTGGCGCCCGAGTACCGCTGGCCGGCGCAGAGCGAGGATTGTTTCCTTGTCCTGAAGCATCTGCTGTCGTCCACCGGTAGCAAGGTCGTCATCATCGGCGATAGTGCCGGTGCCAACCTGGCGGCAGGGCTCGCCATCAGGGCGCTGGGGGAGGCCTTACCGGGTATCGCCGGTCAGGTTCTCGTCTATCCGGCGCTGGGCGGCGACCTGCAGAAGGGTTCCTATGTTGAAATGGCAAATGCACCCGGACTGAGCACGGCCGATGTCGCCTACTATCGCAACGTTTTGCAGGCACCTCTGCGCCATCCTGTCGCCGCGCCGCTTCACGCGGCATCGGTCGAAGGGCTTGCACCTGCCTTCATCACGGTGGCGCGGTTCGATCCGTTGCGAGACGACGGACGAGCCTATGCTGCCCGGCTTGCGGAGGCCGGCGTGGAAGTCTGGTTCCGGGAGGAACCGCAGATGGTGCATGCGTGGCTGCGCGCGCGCCACATGAGCGAGGGTGCCCGGGCAGGCTTCAAGGCGGTATGCGAGGCGGTGCGGCTCTTCGCTTCGCGCTAACGGTTACATCAGATCGCGGGCGATTGCCGTCCCGGCAAAATCCTTCTCGAAGATTTTTATCCCGCCCTCATGGGCAATGACCGTGGCGGTGATGATCCAGTGCGTTGCCGTGCAGGCGATCGATGCGGTCGCAACCGTCGTCACGGACCAGCCGGGACGCTGCATGTCGCAGGTCCAGGTGGATCGCCCCGTCATCGAGAGTGGATCGCCCGGCCTAATCGACCATATTTCATCGCGTACCTGACGGGTGCTGAGCCCGGTGCCGGGATGCTCGAAAAGCCCGGTATCCTCGTAAATACAGTATTCGGTTCGATTGGCGGAAAGCTGCCTGATGACCTGCCTTCTGGTCTCAGCCGGCGCATGCTCGATATATTTCGGCAGCGGATCGGGATTATCCGGCTCCTTCACGGCGACGAGGCGGTGATCGGCAAGTATCGGCAGCGCAAGTTCGATCGAGGCCGTATCGATGACGAGGCCGGCATCCGTCGGCGGCGGCAGGATCATCGGCCAATAGGCCGTCGAAAGCGAAAGGCGAATGCGATGGCCGGTGCGGAAGCGATAGCCGCAGGCATCGAGCAGCAGGCGCACCGTCGTCCACTCTCCGCCCTTCATGGGTTTGGGATCGGCATTGCCATCACGATGAGCAAGATTGAGAACGCCGAAGGAAACGCGTGTCGCCGTGCCGTCCTCATGGACGTCGACGAGCCGCGCGCAGAGATTTGCGGTCTCTGCCTCGCAGCGTAGCGCCAGAGTAATAACAGGCTGGCCGAGATATTCGTGATCTTCGACAAGTGGCGGGGTCTCGAATATGAGCGAACCGGCATCGTCCCCGCGCTGGTCGATGGCCATTTCAGCATCCGGTTTCAGCGTGAAATATTCCCCCGATGCCGTGCCGGTATCGAGGGGCGAGCGCACATAGACCTCTTGCGCTGATGTCTGGGGCTCGGCCGCTCCTTCCTCGAGCCGGCTGGACGATCCGACATGGAAAAACTGCATTGCCGGTTCGCGCCATGCGTCCATGGCGACCCAAAAACCGGGATCGGCATCGCGGCGCGGGGCAGGGCGCACGGCGTCGAGAATATAGGCGCGAAGCTGGGGCGTATTTTCCGCACCATTCTCTTCGCCACGCAGCCAGCGGTTCCACCAGGCGATCGCTTCGCCATGGAAATCGGCGCGCGGCTTTGGAAAGGCGAAATGCGGATATTTGTGAACCCAGGGGCCAATCAGCGCCTTAGCCTCTGTGCCAAGCCCGGCGATCGCCTTCAGCGGCGTGTTGCGATAGCCGTCCGCCCAGCCGGCAATCACCATCGCAGGGATCTCGACGCGTGAAAAATCCTCGCAGATCGAACCATGTTCCCAGAAGGCGTCGCGTCGCTGGTGGGTAAGCCATTGCTCCATGAAGAACGGTTCGTTTTCCAGCCGCTCCAGCCACATATCCTTCCAGCGATCGCCGACGATAGCGGGATCGGCCGGGCGAGACTGGTAGCCGAGCATCGTCGCGGCCCACGAGAGCTGGGCCGAAAGATGACAGCCGTTCTTGTAATGGATGTCGTCATTGTAACGGTCGACGGTCGAGGCAATCGAGATGACGGCCTTCAATGCCGGAGGGCGAAGGGCTGCGACCTGCAGGCTGTTAAACCCGCCCCAGGAAATGCCCATCATGCCGACCGAGCCATTGCACCAGTGCTGATCGGCGATCCAGGCGATCAGTTCGCAGGCATTGGCAAGCTCGAGTTCGGTATATTCGCCGTCGATCACCCCGTCGGATTCGCCCGAGCCGCGGATATCGACACGCACACCCGCAATGCCGGCGGCGGCAAAGACCGGATAGGTCGATTCGTCACGCAGGCTCGTTCCATCTCGCTTGCGATAGGGCAGGAATTCGAAGACGGCCGGCACCGGATCGGCATCCGTACCATCAGGCATCCAGATCCGCGCGGCAAGTCGCGTTCCGTCGCTGAGGGTGATCCACTGGTTTTCGATCGTCGTGAAGGAGCGTTGGCTCATGGTTTTCCCTGGAAGCAGTCATTGAGCCGGCCAAGAGCGGCCGGCCGATTTGACGTTCAGTTGCCGGCGCTTTCCATCCGCCGGGTGGTCAGCACCTTTTCCAGCCAGCCGATCTCCATCTCCGGGACGGATTTCAGGAGCAGGTCGGTATAGTCGTCGAAAGGCGGTGAGAGCGCCTTCGATTTCGGGCCGAAGCGCACGAGCCTGCCGCGATGCATGACCGCGACGCTGTCGGCAATGGCCCTGACGATGGCGATGTCATGGGTGATGAAGATGTAGGAGAGCTTTTCTTCTTCCTGCAGGCGCAGCAGCAGCTTCAGGATGCCCTCAGCCACCAGAGGATCGAGAGCCGAGGTTGGCTCGTCGCAGAGGATGAGTTCCGGTTTTGCGGCGAGCGCACGCGCAATCGCCACACGCTGCTTCTGGCCCCCCGAGAGCTCTGCCGGGTAGCGGTTCAGAAAGCCGTTGCCCATCTCGATCTGGTCGAGCAATTCCTTCACGCGGTCGGTCTTTAAGGCTCCCCTGAGGCCGTAATAGAAGGTCAGCGGCCGGCCGATAATGTCGCGCACGGTCTGACGCGGGTTCATCGCCGTGTCGGCCATCTGGTATATGAGCTGGATGCGGCGGAGATCGTCGCGTGGCCTGTGTCGGACCTCGGGCGTCAATGGTTTACCGGCAAAAGAAATCGACCCGGCGCTCGGTGACAAGAGCCCGGTGACGACGCGGGCGAGCGTCGATTTTCCCGAGCCCGATTCACCGACAATCGCCAATGTCTGCCCCTTCGGCACATGCAGACTGACATCGCTCAGGACCTTGAAACCATTGGAATATTCTGCGCTGACGTTTTCGATCTTCAGCAGAGCATCGGACTGGTCGACAGCTTCGTCCCTGAGCGTCTGCCGGACGTTGACGAGCGCGCGAGTATAATCCTCCCGTGGCTCTTCGATGATCTGCCGTACACTGCCGTATTCTACGGTCTTTCCATGGCGCAGCACCATGATGTCGTCGGAGATCTGGGCGACGACGGCGAGATCATGAGTGATGTAAAGGGCCGCCGTATGGGTTGCTTCGATCGCATGCTTGATTGCAGCGAGCACGTCGATCTGGGTGGTGACGTCAAGTGCAGTCGTCGGTTCGTCGAAGACGATCAGTTCGGGGTTTGAGCAGAGCGCCATGGCCGTCATGGCACGCTGCAGCTGGCCGCCCGAGACCTGGTGCGGGAAACGCTCGCCGAAACTTTCGGGATGGGGAAGGCCAAGCACCTGAAACAGGTAGAGCGCTCTGTTCTTCGCCTCCTGTTTGTTCATGAGCCCGTGTTTGACGGAAGCCTCGATCACCTGGTCGCCGAGTCGGTGGGCGGGATTGAAGGCTGCCGCGGCCGACTGTGCGACGTAGCAGACGCGGGCGCCGCGGATCTGTCTGATGCCATTCTTGCCAAGGGCAAGGATATTGTCGCCGTCGAGCCGCACCTCTCCGCCGGTGATCTCGGCACCGCCTCGGCCATAGGCAAGTGCCGATAATCCGATCGTCGACTTGCCTGCCCCGGATTCACCGATCAGCCCGAGTACCCGGCCTTTCTGCAAATCAAAGGAAACGCCGTCGACGATGGTCACGCGTTTCGGTGCTTCACCCGGCGGATAGCTGGTGGCTTCGATCTTGAGATTGCGGACGGAAAGAAGATCAGGCATCGCCACGCCCTCCCTTGAGGCTCGAGGTTCGTTTTAGAAGCCAGTCGACAACGAGGTTGACGCAGACTGCGAGGATGGCGATCGCGCTACCCGGCACGAGCGCTGCTGAAATGCCGAAAATGATCCCGTCCTTGTTGTCCTTGACCATGCCGCCCCAGTCAGCCGATGGCGGCTGGATGCCGAGGCCGAGGAAGGACAATGTCGAGAGGAACAGGATCGAGAAGGCAAACCGCAGGCCGAATTCGGCAAGCAGCGGAGTCAGGGTGTTCGGGAGGATCTCCCTGAAGATGATCCAGAGTTTTCCTTCGCCGCGAAGTTTGGCCGCCTCGACGAATTCCATGACGGCGACATCGAGTGCCACGGCGCGGCCGAGACGATAGACGCGGGTGGAATCGAGGATCGCCATGACGAGGATCAGCACGATGATGTTCTGTGGCAGGACGGCCAGAACCACGAGCGCGAAGATCAGCGTCGGGATCGACATCATCAGGTCGTTGAACCGCGAGAAGACCATGTCGATCAGCCCGCGCGAGACGGCTGCCGTAAAGCTCAGGATGACGCCGAGCGAAAAGGAGATGACGGTCGCTGCAAGCGCCACGAAAAGCGTCGTGCGCGCGCCGTAGATCAGCCGCGAGAGGATGTCGCGGCCGAGATTGTCGAGGCCGAAGACATATTGCGCGTCCGGCATCTGCCAGACGCTGCCGACGACCTGGGTCTCGCCGTATGGCGCGATCAGGGGCGCAAAGAACGCGAAGATGAAGGCGATGGCGATGCCGATCATGCCGATCCAAGCGGTGATGGGGATATCTCTCAATCTCATCTTGGATGCCTCAGCCGCGGGTTGGCAATGATGGCGAGAATGTCGGCCAGCATGTTGAGGAAGATATAGACGGCGGCAAAGATCAGGCCGCAGGCCTGCACCACCGGCATGTCGCGCACAGTCACGGCATCGACCATGTACTGGCCCATGCCGGGATAGACGAAGACCACCTCGACGACGACCACTCCGACCACCAGATAGGCGAGGTTCAACGCTACGACATTGATGATCGGCGCAAGCGCGTTCGGTGCGGCATGCTTGACGATCGAGCGAAACGCCGAAAGGCCCTTCAGCTCTGCCGTTTCCATATAGGCCGACGACATGACCGAGAGGATTGCAGCACGCGTCATGCGCATCATGTGGGCCAGCACGACGAGTACGAGGGTCGCCGTCGGCAGGGCGATCGCCTTCAGGCGGTCGGCAAAGCCCATGCTCTCATAGACAGTTGCGGGAAAGGTGGCGACGCCGAACTTCACCGCGAAAAACATGATCAGCAGGTAGCCGATGAAGAACTCCGGCAACGAAATCGCAGCCAGCGAAATGATGTTGATGATCTTGTCGGGCAGGCGGCCCCGAAAATGCACCGAAACCATGCCGAGCCCGACGGCAAGCGGCACGGAGATCAGTGCGGCAAAGCCCGCCAGAAATAGTGAATTGCCGAGCCGCTTGCCGATCTGCTCGCTGACGGAGTTCTTGCTGGCCCAGGATGTGCCGAAATCGCCTTGCACGGCATTACCGAGCCACTCCACGTATCGCGTCGTCACCGGCCGGTCGAGGCCGAGATCCTTGCGGATGTTGGCAACCGCCTGCGGCGTTGCCGACTGGCCGAGATACGTCGTGGCGAAATCGCCGGGGAGAGCTTCCAGGCCGCCGAAAATCAGGATTGAGACGGCAAAGAGCAGAATGATGCTGAGCACGAAGCGCTCGAGAACAAGGGCAAGCAGCGGAAAACGCTGCCGGAACCTGAGACCGGGCAGGATATTGCCTGAGGTCGGACTGGACATGGTGATGGCCTCGCGCTGAAACGTCAGGAGGACCGCGGGTTTTGTCCCACGGTCCCGGCTTCGGTGGAGATCGGACAGAAGACCGGCGTCAGGCCTCCAGCCAGACGCGGGTTGCGACGTAGCCGTTCGACATGTCGTTGCCGATGTCGTGGACGTAGCCCTTCACCTGCTTGGTGGAGGCGTTCACGAAGTCGTTGAACATCGGCAGGATGACGCCGCCTTCGTCGCGGACCATCATGGCCATGGCGCGATAGAGCTCCTTGCGCTTGGCCTCGTCGAGTTCGGAGCGGGCCTGAAGCAACAGCTTGTCGAAATCCGGACGCTTGAAGCGGGTGTCGTTCCAGTCCGCCGTCGACAGATAGGCGGTGGAATACATCTGGTCCTGTGTCGGACGTCCGCCCCAATAGGAAGTCGAGAAGGGCTGGACGTTCCAGACGTTGGTCCAGTAACCGTCGCCCGGCTCGCGCTTGACCTCGATCTCGATGCCGGCCTTCTTGCAGCTTTCCTGATAGAGGACGGCCGCGTCGACGCCGCCCGGGAAGGCGACTTCCGAGGTGCGCAGAAGGACCGAGCCGCTATGGCCTGATTTCTTGTAGTGGAAGGCCGCCTTGTCCGGATCATAGGTGCGCTGTTCGATGCCCTCGGGAAACAGCGCATATGTGCTGTTGATCGGAAAGTCGTTGCCGACCTTGCCGTAACCGCCGAGGATCTTCTCCACCATGGTCTCGCGGTCCATGGCGTATTTGAGCGCCAGGCGCAGGTCGTTATTGTCAAACGGCGCCTTGTCGCAATGCATGATGAAGACATAGTGGCCGCGTCCGGCGGTCGAAAGGATCTCGACATTCGGAGCACGCTTCAGGAGGTTGACGGTCTTCGGATCGACACGGTTGATGTAGTGCACCTGGCCGGACGAAAGCGCGGCGATACGCGCCGTGGCGTCGTTCATGCCGATGATTTCGATGGAATCGACATAACCTCGGTCGGTGCGCCAGTCGTCCTTGTTCTTCTCGAAGGTGGCGCGCACGCCCGCCTCGAAGTTCGTCAACTTATAAGGCCCCGTGCCGATCGAGGCGAGCGGATCGCCCACACCGCCATTCGGCTGGATGACCAGATGATAGTCGGTCAACAGCAGCGGCATATCGGCATTGCCTTCCGAAAGCGTCAGGACGAGGTTGCCGCCGTCCGCCTTGATTTCCTTGATCGAGCCGAGAACGCCGAGTGCGCCCGATTCCGACGCCTTGTCAGTATGACGCTTGAGTGTGGCGACCACGTCATCGATCGTCAGTTCCTTGCCATTGTGGAACTTGACGCCCTTGCGGATCTTGAAGGTCCAGGTTGCCGCATCCTTCGACGGTTCCCAGGATTCGGCGAGCGCCGGTACCGCGGCACCGGTGAGCGGATCGGATTCTACCAGCATATCGCCCCAGCAGCGGCCGACGCAGAACATGAATTGCGAGAGAAATTTCGCCGGGTCCTTGGAGTCGGTTGCAGCCCCGCCCTCCAAGCCAAGCTTCAGATGACCGCCGCGTTTCGGTTCGGCGGCTTCGGCACTTTCGGTAAAGAGCTTGTCGGCAACGGCAAGTGTCAGGCCGGCTGCCATGGCGCGTCCCAGGAATTCGCGGCGGCTGAGGCCACCGGCGGTTACCCGGCTTGCGAGATATTTCGTGTAGTCGTTCATTCCCCTTCTCCTTCTTATGGTGCGTTGACTTCGATTTTTGGGCATGATTCCCGAACGGTTTCCTCTTCCATTCGTGATGCCCGCACGCTTGCGGGAAGATGATGCGGTTGCCGCCGCCTTGTTACCGTCCTTTCCAGTCAGGGCTTCGTTTCTCGGCGAAAGCCCGTGCGCCTTCCAATTGGTCCTCGCTCGAATAAAGCCGGTCCACGGTTGCAAACTGCCGTTTGGTGATTTTGTTCATGGCAGTCTGGAAGGTGGAACCCTCCGATTCACGCACGATTTCCTTGATTGCCGCGTAGACGAGCGGCGGCCCGCTTTCGAGCAGGCGGGCGAGATCCCAGGCCCGCTCCATCAGCTTGTCTGCTGCCAGGATTTCGTTGACGAAACCCCAGCGATGCGCCTCCTGGACGTCAAGCCAGCGGCCGGTCAAAAGCATGTCCATGGCGATATGATAGGGGATGCGCTTCGGCAGCTTCACCGAGGCGGCATCGGCAACCGTGCCGGAGCGGATTTCCGGAAGAGCGAATGTTGCATGTTCTGCTGCGAGGATCAGGTCGGCGGAGAGCGCGATCTCCAGCCCGCCTCCGCAACAGATGCCGTTGACCGCACAGATGACAGGCTTGTTGAGATCGCGCAGCTCCTGCAGCCCGCCGAAACCGCCGACACCATAATCTCCGTCGACCGCGTCGCCTGCCGCGGCGGCCTTCAGGTCCCATCCGGCACAGAAGAATTTCTCGCCTGAGCCGGAGATGATCGCCACCCGCAGCGATGGATCGTCACGGAAATCACGGAATATCAGTCCCATGGTGCGGCTGGTGGCAAGGTCGATGGCGTTCGCCTTCGGCCGGTCGATGATGACTTCCAGCACTGCGCCAACCTGTCGGGTGCGAATGGGGTTGCTCAACCTATGCTACCTCCTCCGCCGGATCAGGGCATCGACTGCGGCCACGCCGTGACCTTCGGGAAGAACCATCAACGGATTAATGTCCAGTTCCTCCAGCCGTGCCGCATTCATTACGACATAATCTGCCGCCCGCGCGACAGCCGTCACTGTCGCTTCGAGGTCTCCCTTCGGGCGCCCGCGATATCCCTCGATCAGTTTTGCGATCTTCAGGCGTGAAATTGCCTCGGAAATTTCCGATCTCGTCGTCGGCAACGGCAAAGTAACGGAATCCTGCAGCAATTCGACGAAAATTCCGCCGGCGCCGAGCGTTAGCGATAATCCGAAGACCGGGTCGCGGGAAGCGCCGACGATCAGCTCGGCGACAGGCCGGTCGATCATCTTCTCGACCAGAAAACCGTCTGTCGCAGCCATCTTTGATGCGGCATCCGATACGGCCTTGGCATCCTTCAGGTTGAGTGCGACGGCGCCTGCTTCGGTCTTGTGCGCGACGCCGAGAGCTTTCAGGACAACAGGAAAACCGAGCCGCTCGGCATAATCCGCCGCCTGAAGCGGCGAACTTGCAACCCTGCCTTTGGGGGTCCGAAGGCCGGCGAGATCGAGTTCGATCTTCGCATCGGCCTCCGTCAGCGTTTCGATTGCGCCTTCGACGGACGCCACATCGAGAAGCGGCAGGGAAGGCGGTTTGCGCCAGGCATCGCCGATGCCGGCTGCGACTTCCGTGGCAATCAGGGTTTCATCAATACCGCAGAAGGGAACGACGCCTTCGGCGATCAGTCGGTCGGCGACAGCCTCCGGCATGTTTTCGGGTAAGGTCGCCAGGATCCCGGCAAGCGCGCCTGTCGCAGATGCCGCAGCGGTGACCGCGTCGGCCGTCGTCACCCAGTCTGCCGCCTCGCATCGATCGGCGCGGGGAAAATCGAGGACGACGAGATTAAGGTCATAGCCACCTTCGAACATGGCGGTGAAAGCCTCTGTCTGACGCGCAAGATCGCCCCACACGAATGTGTGGTAATCGAGCGGATTGGAGAGCGCCACCATGTCGCCGAGGATGCCTCTCAGGCGCGGCAATTGCTTTGGTTCGAGATCTCGGAACGTCACAGCGCGTCCGATGGCAGCATCCGACATCAGCGAGGCTTCGCCACCCGAGCAGCTCATCGAAGAGATCGCGGCACCTTGCAGCGGGCCTGCGACATGCAGGAGTTTCAGCGTTTCAAGCAGCGCCGGCAGCGTTTCGACGCGGCCGAGGCCGAGGCGGGCAAGCACTGCATCGGCCACCGCATCGCCGCCGGCAAGGGATGCGGTATGGGAGAGCGTTGCCTGTCTCGCCTGTTCAGACTTGCCGACTTTCAAAACAATAACGGGCTTTTTCGTCAGGCGGGCTGTGGCGGCAAGGCGCTCGAGCGCGGCTCTGCTTCCAAAGCCTTCGACATGGAGGCCAAGCGCCGTCACGCGCGGGTCGGAAAGCAGGCTACAGGCGATATCGGACAGTGAGGTTTGCGCCTGATTGCCTGATGTCACGACATAGGCGATCGGCAGGCCGCGCGTCTGCATGGTCAGGTTGAGCGCTATGTTCGACGATTGGGTCAGGATCGCCACGCCGCGTTCGACGCGCGTCATGCCGTGTTGATCGGGCCAGAGAAGCGCGCCGTCGAGGCCGTTTATGAAGCCATAGCAGTTTGGCCCGAGGATCGGCATGTCACCCGCGGCACCAACCAACGCCTGTTGCAGGTCACTGCCATCGGCAAGCTCCGCCACGGCCTCGCTGAAGCCCGAGGCATAACAGACCGCACCGCCGGCACCCGCTGCCGACAAGCTGCGCACGATCTCGACGGTTGATATCCTGTTGACCCCGACGAAGGCCGCGTCGGGCGGCGACGGCAGGTCGGAAACGCTTCTGTAGCAGCGCCGTCCGAGGACCTCGGCGAGCGTCGGGTGAACGGGCCAGAGCTCCCCCGCAAACCCCATCCGATCGCACTGCTCGATCACCCGACGCGCTTCGCGGCCGCCGAAGACGGCGATCGTTTGCGGTCTGAACAGGCGGTCGAGCGCGCGTGCTGTCATCGTTTATGCTCCCAGAGGCCGCAGGAGATCGCGGCTGATGATGTGGCGCTGGATTTCCGACGTGCCGTCCCAGATACGTTCGACACGCGCATCCCGCCAGAAGCGGGCGAGCGGCAGATCGTCCATCAGGCCCATGCCGCCATAAATCTGGATCGCTTCATCGGTGACGCGGGCAAGCATCTCGGAAGCGTAGAGCTTGGCCGAAGCGATTTCGCGATCGGAAGTCAGGCCTGCATCCAGCCGCCATGCCGCCGAAAGCGTCAGCCAGTCTGCTGCGTCGATCTCGGTGATCATGTCGGCAAGCTTGAAGGAAACGCCCTGATTGGCGCCGATCGGCCTGCCGAACTGCTTGCGCTCGGCGGCATAGGACAGCGCCATGTCGAAGACGCGCCGCGCCCGGCCGACGCAGGTGGCAGCGACAGTGAGCCGTGTGCCGTAGAGCCATTGATTGGCCAGTTCGAAACCGCGATGCACTTCGCCAAGCACTTGGGAGGCCGGAATCCGGCAATCGGCAAAACTCAAGGTGCAATTGTGATAGCCGCGATGAGAGACGGAATCGTAGCCCTTGAGGATTTCGAAGCCCGGCGTGCCGCGATCGACCAGAAATGCGGTGATCTTCTTCTTGAGACCCTTTGGCGTTTCCTCCTCGCCGGTTGCAGCAAAGACGATGATGAAATCGGCGACATCGGCATGCGAGATGAAATGCTTGGTGCCATTGAGCACGAAATCGCTGCCGTTGCTGCGAGCGGTGCATTTCATGCCGCGCATGTCGGAACCGGCATCGGGCTCGGTGATCGCCAGCGCGTCGATCTTTTCTCCGCGGACGGCAGGAAGCAAATACCGTTCACGCTGCTCGCCCTCGCAGGCCATCAGGATGCCGGAGGGACGGCCGAAAAAGACCGTCAGGGCCATGGAGCCTCGGCCGAGTTCCCGCTCGACAAGCGTGAAGGTGACATGATCGAGGCCGGCGCCGCCCGCCTCCTCGGGGAAATTGCAGGCGTAGAAGCCGAGTTCGATGCATTTGCGCCGGATCTCAGTCGCAAGATCCGGCGGAACGAAACCCGTGCGCTCGACTTCGTTCTCATGCGGATAGATTTCGGTTTCGACGAAGCCGCGGACCGTCTTGACGATCATTTCCTGTACTTCGCTGAGGCCGAAATCCATGTCGATCTCCCTATCGTTTCTGGCTGACATGGCGGCCAACCCCATCGGGGGGAGGCAGCTTTGCATGGGCCGCGGCGATCAGATTTGCCTTGTCGAGGACTGCGGCTGGCGCCGGTGTCGCCTTGCCGGCTTCGGTATCGACATGCAGCAGCATCTGCTCGGCAGTGGCGAGCACCGCACCGCTCTCAGTGTCGTGGATCGTGTGGAAGAGGTGCAGCCGCTTCTCGTCAACTGCGAGGATCTGGCAGGTCGAATGGATCGCCTGCCCGAGCTTGGCCTCGCCAAGATGGCGGATATGGGTTTCGACCGTATAGTAGCTCTGCCCGGCCTCGACATAGGCAAGATCGACCCCGATCAGCCGGAGAAGCGCGTCGGACGTATCGCCGAAAATCTGCAGGTAGCGATGCTCCGTCATATGGCCGTTATAGTCGACCCAGGCGGGGCTCACCTTGGTCTCGACGAGCTTGAGGGGGCCAGAAGGATCGGCAGTAGTGGTTTTCCCGCCGCCTGCAGCCCACAGGGACCGTTCGAAATCCTTCAGCAACTGGCCGGCGCCCCAGCCCTTGCCATCGTTTCCGGCCTTCAGCGCCTGCAGGATGCCGACGAGATTTTCGTCGCGGATGCGCTCCAGTGCACGGATCGAAAGGCCGGCGGCCTGTTCGTCCGACTGTTTTCCGATCTTTTCGATCAACGCGTCGTCGAGGTCGACGACGTCGGTCAGCTTCGTCCAGGGCCAGGCAAGGCAGGGGCCGAACTGCGCGAGGAAATGGCGCATTCCGGCCTCGCCGCCGGCAATGCGATAGGTCTGGAACAGACCCATCTGCGCCCAGCGCAGTCCGAAGGAATAGCGGATGACGTCGTCGAGCGTCTCGACGGTGCAGATATCGTCATGGATAAGCCAGAGCGCCTCGCGCCAGAGCGCTTCGAGCAGCCGGTCGCCGACGAAGGCCTCGATCTCCTTGGCGATATGAACGCCCTTCATGCCGATTGGAGCGAGGCACTCCATCGCTGCCTCGATGGTCGCTTTCGAGGTTTTCTCGCCGCCGACGATTTCCACCAGCGGCAGCAGGTAGACGGGGTTGTAGGGATGGGCGACGAAGAGGCGCTCGGGATGTTTCATGTCGCGCTGCAGGTCGCTTGGCAGCAGGCCTGATGTGGACGAGCCGATCAGCGCGTCCGGTCGTGCCGCAGCATCGATTTCCGTCAATACGCGGCGCTTGAGGTCGAGCCGTTCGGGTACGCTTTCCTGGATCCAGTCTGCACCGGAGACGGCCGCTTGCAGGGACGTTTCAAAGGTAAGCCGGCCGCGCGGCGGCAGCGGTGCGCCAGTCAGCATGGCATAGGCTGTTTCCGCATTGGCAAGGACCTCGCCGACGATGCGGCTTGCTTCCGGATGCGGATCGAAGACGCTGACATCGATGCCAGCAAGCAGAAAACGTGCAATCCAACCGCCGCCGATGACGCCGCCGCCGATACAGGCCGCTTTGGTAATCCCTGTCATGTGGTCCTCAGCGTTTCGTCAGGTTCAGTTTCTTGCGGACGTCCTCAGGACCGATGATCCTGGCACCCATGCCTTCGACCACCTGCACGGCCTTTTCGACGAGCTGCGCGTTGGTGGCGAGAGCGCCCTTGCCGATATAGAGATTGTCCTCCAGTCCAACGCGGACATTGCCGCCCGCCAGAACCGCGGCAGCCGGATAGGCCATGGCGTTGCGACCGATCGAAAAGGCCGAGAAGGTCCAGCTATCGGGCACGTTGTTGACCATGGCCATGAAGGTGTTGAGATCGTCAGGGGCACCCCAGGGAATGCCCATGCAGAGCTGGATGAGCACTGGATCTTCGATCAGGCCTTCTTCGGCGAGCTGCTTTGCAAACCAAAGATGGCCGGTGTCGAAGGCTTCGATCTCGGGGCGCACGCCGAGATCGGTCATTTTCTTCGCCATTGCCCGCAGCATGGCGGGTGTGTTGGTCATGACATAGTCGCCGAGATTGAAGTTCATCGTGCCGCAGTCGAGCGTGCAGATTTCCGGCAGGCATTCGGCGACATGGCTGACGCGCTCGGTTGCCCCTGCCATGTCCGTTCCCGCAGTCTTCAAGGGAAGGGGGCTTTCGACATCCCCGAAAATCAGGTCTCCGCCCATGCCGGCCGTCAGGTTCAGCACCACATCGACATCGGCCGAACGGATGCGGTCGGTGACCTCCCTGTAGAGGTCGTTGCGGCGGCTTGCGGCACCGGTTTCCGGATCGCGGACATGGCAGTGAACGACTGCCGCCCCAGCCTTGGCGGCGTCGATCGCGGAATCCGCGATCTGCTTGGGAGTAATGGGAACGTGGCTGGATTTCGAAACCGTATCGCCGGCACCGGTGACGGCGCAGGTGATGAAAACATCGCGGTTCATCGCAAGAGGCATGTTTGTTGTTCTCCCTCGTCTTGAGGGCATTACGCGCCAGGATGGGAGAGGATGCTTTGCATTTTCGGAATCGATCGATACACTATCGGAACACCAAGGAGGGGAGTTTGCTGGAGCGATCGACCGAACGGCTCGACATCGATCTTCTTGTCCTGCCGGACACCAATCTCATCCTCATTGCCTCCGTCATCGAACCGCTGCGCGGAGCAAACCGCATTTCCGGCAGCGAGCTCTACCGCTGGCGCATCTTCACGCCAGATGGAGAAGCTGTGCCGACAACCAGCCAAATAGCCATCCCGACGCAGGGAACGTTCCAGACCACAGCATCGGATACGCCGCTCTTCGTGCTGGCGAGCTACAACTGGCGGCAAAGCGCGACAGCGAGCCTAAAAATGCAGCTATCGCAGGCGGCACGCCACCGGACCATAATGGCCGGCATCGAATCCGGCACCTGGCTGCTCGCGGAAGCCTGCCTGCTCGACGGCTTGTCGGCGACGGTGCATTGGGAGGATTACGAGGATTTCGCGCTCGCCTATCCGCAGGTGTCGGCGGTCAAGGACCGGTTCGTCATCGACGGCAAGCGGCTGACGACATCAGGCTCGCTGCCGACCGTAGACCTGATGCTGGAGATCATCCGGCGACGCCAGAGCTATTCGCTGGCGCTCGAGGTCAGCCGGCTGTTCCGCTACGAGCAGCCATCCTTTCCTGCCGACGAGGCGCTGTCGGCAGGCTTGCGCGTGGATGATCCGCGGGTGGCCCACGCCGTGCGGCTTATGGAGGACAATATCGAGCAGCCGATCGTGCTGGCGCGTCTTGCCCGCAGGGTCGGGATTAGCGCCCGGCACCTGCAGGATCTCTTTCAGGCCTCGATTGGTGCGCCGCCCCATATTCATTATCTTGCCCTGAGATTGAACGCGGCGCGGCGCAAGGTGATAGAGACGACGGCGTCCTTCGCCGACATTGCCGCCGCAACCGGCTTCAATTCGGCCTCTGCCTTCGCGCGAAGCTATCGCGCAAGCTATTCCGAAAGCCCCTCGGAAACGCGGCGACGGCTGCGGCGTCCGGTCAGGCCATCGGAGGTCCGGCCATAGGCTGGAAGGCATCGCGTACCATCTCGGCCAGCTCGCGAACCGCTTCGCTGGACCGAAAGGTATTGCGACGAAGCACGACCCTTGAGGAATCGACCGGCGGGAAGCCGTCCTCGGTCGTCAGCTCCCGGCAGCCGGGCGGGATGTTGCTGCGCGACAGCGTGGTGACGGCAAGACCGGCAGTCACGGCGTTCTTCAGTCCGGAGCTGGTATCGGCAATGAAGGCGACCCGGTAGTTGCGACCGAGCTGGTGCAGCGACTTCAAAGCAAAATCGCGACACCAGCTCGAGTCTCTGTAGGTCGCGATCGGCAGCGGGTCGATGTCGTGCAGCCGGTGGACGATCGAGGTCACCCAGACAGTCGGATCGATGCAGAGCACCTCGCCACTCATCTGGTCGCTCCAGTCAAAGACGACGGCGAGATCGAGTTCGTCGCGTTCCAGGGCGGCGATGTTGCGGACAGTATAGTCGCAGGAGATCGTGACCTCGACAGCCGGATGACGCACGGCGAAGGCCGCAAGTGCTGCGGGCAGTACGGTCTGGCTATATTCCTCGGGAATGCCGATGCGAACCGGTCCGCCAAGCGGTTTGCTGCGGATAGTCGCCGCGGCCTCGCTCAGAAGATCGATGACGCGGCGGGCATAGGGAACAAGCTGGACGCCCTGACGTGTCAGCACCACCCCTCGGGCGCCGCGTTCGAACAGTGCTTCGCCGATCGTGTCTTCCAGCTTCTTGATCGCCGCGCTGATCGCAGACTGCGTTCTGCCGACGCGCTGGGCGGCCGTAGAGAAATTGGTGGTCTCGACGACGACGAGGAAGGTCCGGAGAAGATCACTCTCAATGGGCTCGCGCATGGACAGCCATAGAAAAAATCGATGACATCCATCTCTACTATTCGTTTGTCTGATGTCAATTGCGGGTGCAGAAAGGAGGTGCGTTCGACTTTTCCTCCTTCGAGACTAACTTGCGTGACCATTGACCATCCGGCCAGGCACCTCGGTGCCGGCGAGCGCGAGAAGGGCATCCTTCTCGTCATCGCGGCGACACTTGCCTGGAGTGCCAGCGGGGTCTACTCGCGGCTCCTGACGACAGACGTCTGGACGGCGATCGCCTGGCGTTCACTGTTCGGCGGGCTGTTCCTGCTGATCCCCTGCCTGTTCCTCGAAGGCGGGATATCACGAAAGCAATGGCGTTCGGTCCTGCATCCGTCCGGCCTGGCGATGATTGTCTGCCAGACGGTCAGCCAGGGCTGCTTCATCGGGGCGCTCTATATGACCAGCGTTGCGAACGTGACGATGATCTATTCGACCGCACCCTTTATCGCCGCCCTGTTTGGATGGATCATCCTGAAAGAGGGTGTCGGAAGGCGCACGCTGATTGCCGGGGGCATTTCTCTTCTGGGTGTTGTGGTCATCGTCGCCTCGTCGATCGGCGGTGGCACCGGGGTCGGCGACCTGTTGGCGCTTGGCATGACGGTCTCCTTCGCGCTCGTCATCATCATCCCGCGCATCAATCCTGAAGTGCCGAGCCTGCCGCCGACTGTTGTCAGCGCCTTCCTCACACTCGTCATCTTCGCTCCATTCGGCTCGGTCGGCTCGCTTGATCTTCACAACTGGATCGTGCTTGCCGCTTTCGGTGCGACCAATTTTTCGCTGGCGCTTGTGCTCTTCCTGGCCGGGGCCAGGCGAATGCCGCCGGCCGAAGCTGCGCTGATCGGGACGATGGAGATCGTGCTGACCCCGTTCTGGGTCTGGCTTCTGTTCTCCGAGCAACCGCCTGTCGCCACCTTCTTCGGCGGCGCCATCATCTTCGCAGCCGTTCTCTGGCATACCGCCGTCGACCTCAGCCGCAGCCGGCGGGCGCATGCCGGCTAGAAAGCGACGCCGATCGGATCGTCATTTCAGGCGGCATGGGTCAGAATAGCGGTTCGATTGCCACTCCCACCCAAGCAACGAGTGCGGACATGTCCTCCAAAGACCCCCTGCTGCAGCCGTTTCAACTCAAGCACCTGACGCTGAAAAACCGCGTCATGTCGACCGCTCACGAGCCGGCTTATTCGGAAAACGGCATGCCGACGGATCGCTATCGGCTCTATCACAGGGAAAAGGCAAGAGGCGGCATTGCACTGACCATGACGGCGGGATCGGCGGTCGTCTCGCCTGACTCCCCGCCGTCCTTCGGCAATCTCCACGCCTATCGCGACGAGATCGTGCCCTGGTTGAAGGGACTTGCCGACGACTGTCACGAGTTCGGTGCGGCAGTCATGATCCAACTCACGCATCTCGGCCGCCGTACAAGTTGGAACAAGGGCGACTGGCTGCCCGTGCTGGCGGCCTCGCCGATCCGCGAGCCGGCGCACCGCGCCTTCCCGAAAGAGGTGGAAGACTGGGACATCGAGCGTATCGTGGCCGATTACGCAAGCGCCGCGCAGCGCATGCAGGAAGCCGGCCTCGATGGTATCGAGATCGAAGCTTACGGCCATCTGCTCGATGGTTTCTGGTCGCCGGCAACCAACCGGCGTGAAGATGAATTCGGCGGATCGCTCGACAACCGCATGCGTTTTTCTGTCATGGTCACGCAGGCGGTGCGCGAAGCGGTCGGGCCGGATTTCATCGTCGGCATGCGCCTCGTCGCGGACGAAGACTGGGAGAAGGGACTATCGCGGGAGGAAGGCATAGAGATCGCATCACGGTTTGCCCGATCCGGCGACATCGATTTTCTCAATATCATTCGCGGCCATATCGACAGCGACGTTGCGCTCAACGAGGTCATCCCGATTCAGGGCATGGCATCTGCCCCGCATCTCGATTTTGCCGGCGACGTGAGGGCGATAACCAAATTTCCGGTCTTCCACGCCGCGCGCATCGGTGACATAGCAACCGCCCGTCATGCGATCGCCGAGGGGAAGCTCGACATGGTCGGCATGACGCGCGCCCATATCGCCGACCCGCATATAGTGCGAAAGATCGAGAGCGGCCAGGAGGCACGCATCCGGCCCTGTGTCGGCGCTACCTACTGTCTCGACCGGATCTATGAAGGCGGGGAGGCACTCTGTATCCACAATGCCGCGACCGGTCGTGAAGGGGAAATCCCGCACGAGATCCCCAAGGCGGAGATCCGCCGCAAGGCCGTCGTGGTCGGTGCGGGGCCGGCCGGCCTCGAGGCCGCTCGCGTGCTTGCGGAGCGTGGTCATCAGGTGGATGTTCTGGAAGCGACCGGAAAGGCCGGCGGACAGGTCAATCTGCTCATCCGAAATCCCCGGCGCAGGGAGATGATAGGCATTATCGACTGGCGGCTGGCGGAACTCGAGCGGCTGGGTGCTCGCATGCACTATGATGTCTACGCCGAGGCAGGCGATGTCCTTGCTCTTGAACCCGACCTCGTTGTTATCGCGACCGGTGGCATTGCACAGCAGCCAGAACTCGATGCAGGCGATGAGCTTGTGACCTCTTCCTGGGAAATCCTCGCCGGCGGCGCCAGGATCGCCGACACGGTACTGCTCTTCGATGACAATGGCGGACATCCGGGAATGTCGGCGGCTGAGGTGATTGCGAGAAGCGGTGCCGAACTCGAGCTCGTCTCCCCCGAACGCTTCTTCGCGCCTGATATGGGCGGCATGAATCATGTGCCTTATGCCCGTGCCTTCGCCGAACGCAACGTGAGGGTTACCATCAACACGCGGCTCAAATCCGTTCGCCGCGACGGCAATGCCCTTGTCGCCATGCTCGGATCGGATTTCGCAGACGGTGCACAGTGGGAGCGGCGTGTCTCCCAGGTCGTTGTCGAACATGGCACGCTTGCCAATGACGGGCTCTATCTCGAACTGAAGCCGATTTCGCGAAATCTTGGTGCCGTGGATTATTCCGCCCTGATCAATCGTCGGCCACCGCTGCCGCAACGTAACAGCGAGGGGCCTTTTGACCTCGTGCGGATCGGCGACGCGGTTTCCAGCCGCAACATCCATGCAGCCGTCTATGATGCTCTAAGGTTATGTTCGTTGTTTTGAACTCCTAACCGTGGGCCTGGCTTTTGTGAGTCTATCTGGCCTCAGGGTTTGCGCTGCTGCCTGTTCTTCTTCCTCGTTCCCTTCGCCTTCCAGGGCGTGCTTGGTCATACGAGCATGCTGGCACCCGGGATCGTCGACGGCACCGATGTCGCCGAAGCGCCAGGCGGCCTGATCGGCGCCGGCCGCATCGTCACCCGGCTTCTCGTCGTGCTGATGATCATGGCGCTTTTCCTCGCCATCATGACAGCGATGGACCGAGCGATCAGGGCATGCATCATGTTGGCGTGATCTGTCCCCTATCTGTCCGCAATCGGCATTTCGCAGTATGCTCCTCTCGATAGAATGTCTTCATGCCCATCCTTGGAGATAACCAAATGTCCGCAGATACCGTACTCCTAGTCATCGATGCCCAGGAATCCTTCCGTCATCGACCCTATTTCCGTGAAGATGAGGTCGGGGTTTATATCGCGTCCCAGCAAGCGCTGATCGATGGCGCGAAAAGGGCCGCTCTTCCGGTCGTCCAGATATTTCACGTCGAGGAGGCAGGCGTTTTCTCTGAAGGTTCGGGCTTCGTCCGCCCGCTGGCGCCGCTTCGGATTGAGGCTGATGCGGTGTTTCGCAAGCGCCGCCACAGCGCGCTTGTCGGCAGTGGCCTGGACGTCTGGCTGACTGAAAACCATATCCGGCGCGTCATTATCTCCGGCATCCGCACCGAGCAGTGCTGTGAGACGACGGCAAGGCACGCCTCCGATCTCGGTTACGAGGTCGACTATGTCGGCGAGGCGACATTGACCTTTCCGATGACCGATAAGTCGGGTCGCGAATGGAGTGCCGCCGAGATCAGGGCGCGCACGGAATTGGTCCTTGCCGATCGTTTTGCCCGCATCGTTAGTGTAGAGCAGGTGCTCAACGGACTTTCAGCACGAGCGGTCGCGTAATGGTGGATGGCCCCCGGCGCATCATCCCGGTTTTCGTGGTCGTGCCGCCGCGGGCGCTCCTGCTCGATATTGCAGGTCCGATGGAAGTCTTGCGCAGAGCCAACCTTGAGCAGGAATCGACAGAGTTCGTGCCGACCTACATCGGACCTGCCGCTGAGGTGCGAAGTTCGACCGGCCTCGACCTCGCCAGGATTTCTCCGCTTCCGGTGCGTTTGCCCGACGACGCGCTTCTTATTGTTTCCGGTGCGGTGGATGAACCGCTTGCCGGGCCGGTCGAAAGTGGACCGGGAGATGCGGCCCTTGAGGCAGAGATCGTTGAATGGCTAAGTCGGACCGTTCGGCCTGGCATCCGCCTCGCGACGATCTGTTCCGGTGCCTTGCTTGCGGCGCGGGCGGGACTGCTCGAGGGCTATGAATGCACGACCCACCATTCCATGCTCCAGGAACTCGTCCGACTTGCTCCGACCGCCCGCGTCCGCGAGAACCGGCTCTATGTCGAGGATGGTGAGCGGCTGACCAGTGCGGGCGTCACCGCGGGGATCGATCTCATGCTTGCGGTGGTCGCAAAAGAGGTCGGTCATGCTGTGTCGCTTGCCGTAGCACGCACTCTGGTCATCTATCTCCGGCGGGCTGGCGGTGATCCTCAGTTGTCGCCGTGGCTGGAAGGGCGAAATCATCTCCATCCGGCAATCCACAGAGCCCAGGATGCCGTCGGCGCCGACCCCTCGCAAAACTGGTCCGTTGAGGCGCTCGCCAAGATCGCTGCGACGAGCCCGCGCAATTTGTCACGGCTTTTCAACGAGCACACCGGCATGAGTGTGACCGACTATGTCAACCGCATGCGAATTGCACTCGCAAGAGAACTCATCACCGGCTCGAGGCTCGATATGGAAAACGTCGCTGAACGCATCGGCTTTTCGTCAGCTCGCCAGTTTCGACGGGCCTGGAGACGACTTCATGATACGCCGCCGGGCCACGTTCGAGCGCCGACCAGAAGCTGACAGGCTTGATCAAACCCTAACGGGGGCTGTCGCCTGGTGAGCAAAAAAAGAGGCCGCGAGCGTAAGGCCGGGCCTTTAGGTGTGAAGGTCAAAAAACCTCCAGAGGGGAACAGCTGACGTAGCGGGCCGGGAGGAATGGACCGCCGTGGATCGCCAACTGTCGCGATAATGACCGAAGGTCGTTGCTCATGCGAAGTATAAGGCACTCAAAACGAGGCGCTCTTTGACAAATTCTACCGCAGGCGCCCCTGGAGTCCTGCAATCAGCCGCCGAATATCGAAAGACATTTTCGGCGAGTGGCTGCCGCTGCGCATCGAGAATGACGGTTGCGCTCTTGACGCGATGCCCGGGAACCGTCCGACGGGGGCGGGCAGCCAGTCCGTAAAGTGGAATCCAATGCTGGCGATCCTTGGCCGACAGCTGTATGCAGCTTGCGGAAGACGAACGAAGGTCACCGATGAGAATAGAATTTCTGCTTTGGCTCGCTGGCGCGATGGCAACATTCCTGGGCGCGGCGACCGCTTCGCGCACCTATATCGCGACCAACAGCATTCTTGTGTTGATCCTGTCTCTCGCCCTTTATTGCGTGGGTAATCTCATCATGGTGCGGCTGATGAGAGAGGGCGGAATGGGGCTTGCAATATCGGTTTCCGCCGTTGCTCAGCTGTTGCTCATCAACGTGATTGCATATTTTGTTTTTGACGAGCGTCTTGCTCCGTCGCAGATGCTAGGCGCGGGACTAGGTCTGGTCGCAATGATGCTTTTGTTGTTCCCAATTGGGGAAAGATAGCAGTCCCGAAGCGGCTGGTTTCGAAAGATGCGAAGCCAGAACGCAGAGAAGGGTAGTATCTCTTTTGTGCCCCCAAGGGGATAGCGCGACTGCGAAAGCCTGCATCGAATGATGTATACCGGAATCCGCATCCCCTAGAACGGTCGCGCACGTCGCTGGCCGGTGTCCCGGTCGGCTACCGATATCCGATGTTCAGGGCGAGCCCGGACAAATCGGTTGAAGGCCCGGAAGGAAATTCCTCCAGGCCGTGAAGTCGCGCCTGATTGTCAAAATCCCTAAAAGCGCGATCCCATTTTTGCAACAGCATGCAGCCGGCGACGGGAGATAAGATCTCGTTTCGTTATCGCTCGCCTATAGCGCGATCTCTCCTGTCGCCGAGAGCATGATTTTTTTAAATTAATACCTATCGCATCGATTGAAAAGGAGTATCGTTACGCTAGTTTAAATTGTTAAGACGTTGGCGTCGATGCGTCTGGTCGTGATACGCATGCCGCCAGCTCTGCTCCGACTGAGGGACCGGAAATGCCTGAAAACCCCCTAAATCATTGCATTCTGAGAAATGAACCTCTCCGGAAACATCCTGAAAATAAGGACCGCGACCGAGAGCCCAGCCGTCGAATGACATGCCCAAAAGGGCTTCATCACCGCTGGTCGTGCCTCATCATTGTTCGATGAATTACCACACGGAGAGGTAGACGATGTGGAAGCGTGAAGTGGTTGTCGTAGCGACGCTTGTATCCCTGTTTACGGTTCAGGCTGCTCGCGCGGACGGTCCTGCCGGTGCAGCCCGCGGGCTGAAGACGGCGCCCGTGTTCAGCTATATTTCTGAAAAGCGCCGAACTGCAGCACCTTTCGCGCATGTGATGTTTTGCGCTCGAAATCCGGATGAATGTACGGTTCGCGGCGATGTATCCGAAGTTCCCTTGAGCCCCCTTGCGGAGAAGCAACTTGGCGATATCAACGCGTCGGTCAACCGCTCGATCCGTCCGACGGACGAACGGCAGGGCGATGTCTGGCAGGTGAACGTCAAGGCAGGCGATTGTGAGGATTTTGCGTTGACGAAACGCGACCACCTCATCGCCATGGGCTGGTCGTCGAAAGCACTGCGGATCGCCGTGACCAAGACGCCTGCCGGCAAAGGTCACGCGGTTCTGGTCGTCAAGACCGATCGCGGCGATCTGGTGCTCGACAACCGCACGAATGCGATCAAGGGCTGGAAGGATACGGATCTTCGCTGGCTGATGATCCAGTCAGGCGATGATCCGAAGATATGGTACGAACTCTAGATATGCAGATATGGTGCGGGTTCGAACCCATATGCGGCGACCGAAGTTTCAATGGCACGGAAGGCGCCGTTCTGAGCCCGCAGAATGTCCGCGCCGAAATCCGCCGCCTCGGTTGCGATCGGCACCATTGAACACGCGTTGATGGAACCTTCGTCATCTAATCGATCTTATCGAAAAGAATCCATTGACCTGACGCCTTGCTTGCATCTTCTATCCGCCCCCACATGAGGAAGGCTGGCAGGAGGGCATATGCAAGTCCTATCGAGCATTAAGGCGATGCGCGTAGCACTGGCATCAGCAAAGGCAAACGGCGGAGACGTCGGTTTCGTGCCTACGATGGGCTATCTTCATGCAGGACATATGGAACTTGTCGCGCGAGCCCGCGCTCAGAACCAGATCGTCGTTGCCTCGATCTTCGTCAATCCGCTCCAGTTCGGGCCGACGGAGGACCTCAGTCGGTATCCGCGCGATCTGGAACGTGACCAGGCGATGCTGGAAGAGGCCGGCGTCGATATTCTCTTTGCGCCCGGCGTCGAGGATATGTATCCGCACCCGATGAAAACCGTCGTTGATGTGCCCGAGCTTGGCTGCGAGCTGGAAGGTGCCGTTCGACCAGGGCATTTTGCCGGCGTGACCACTGTCGTCAGCAAGCTTTTTAACATCGTACAGCCAGACAACGCCTATTTCGGCGAGAAGGATTACCAGCAGGTTGCCATCATCAAACGGATGGCAGACGATCTGGCGCTGCCGGTGCGCATCGTTTCCGTGCCGACGGTGCGGGATGCCGATGGTCTCGCTCTCTCTTCTCGCAATGTCTACCTCAGCGAAGAGCAGCGACGTGCTGCAGTCATCGTCCCTCGCGCGCTGGACGAGGCGGAGCGCCTTCTCAACCAAGGCCTGACCGACCCGCAGCTTCTTGAGGCAAAGCTCGTCGACTTCATCGGGCGTGAGCCCTTTGCGAAGCCTGAGGTCGTCGCTGTAAGGGATGCCTCGACGTTGAAGCACGTCGCGAAAATCGACGATCCGGTGGTTGTCGCACTGTTCGTGCGGATTGGCACGACCAAGCTTCTGGACAACCGGGTGATTGCGAAAAAAGGTTCGTCTGGAACGGGAGAGAAATCATGAGCGCTGTGAGTTCCGCTAAGCGCCTGACGCCATCACGGATCCGGGCGATGAAGGGCGGCACGCCGATCGTGTGTTTGACGGCCTACACGACGCCGATGGCACGGCTCCTGGACGAACACTGTGATCTCCTGCTTGTTGGAGATTCGCTCGGCATGGTCCTCTATGGCATGGACAGCACCGTGGCGGTGACGCTCGACATGATGATCGCCCATGGCAAGGCGGTGATGCGTGGTGTCGCGAGAGCCTGCGTGGTCGTCGACATGCCCTTCGGCAGCTACCAGGAGTCGAAGGAGCTTGCCTACCGCAATGCCGTGCGCGTTCTGCAGGAAACCGGGTGTGACGCGGTCAAGCTCGAAGGCGGCCAGGAGATGGCCGAGACAATTTCCTTCCTCGCTGCGCGCGGCATTCCGGTGCTCGGCCATATCGGGCTCATGCCGCAGCAGGTTCATACCGCGGGCGGCTACCGATCTGTCGGCCATTCCGAGGAGGAGGTTGCCAAGATCCGGCGTGACGCCGAAGCGATCGGCAATTCGGGGGCCTTTGCCGTCGTCATCGAGGGTACGGTGGAGACATTTGCGCGTGAGGTGACAACGGCAATTCCTGTTCCGACCATCGGGATTGGAGCCTCGGTTGCGTGCGACGGCCAGATCCTCGTCTCGGACGACATGCTTGGACTATTCAACGACTTCACGCCGCGCTTCGTCAAACGGTACGATGAACTTGGAAAAAGGGCAGCGGTGGCGATTGCCGCCTATGCAGACGAGGTGCGTTCCCGCGCATTCCCCACCGACAAACATACATTCAAACGTCGGTCTTGATTGTGAGGCCCTTTCGATTGGGAGCCGGTGATGAACCGCATCGCCGTTTGATTGCCAGTGCAGAATTGGCTCCATCAGAGGCCGAATTGCATAATCGGGAGCAAAAATCTTAAAACTGCGTACCGATCCGCGCAAAACTGGGCTGTAATCGTCGCCCTCCATACGATAAATGCTTTTTCAGCGACCGCCGCTGACAATTCACTTCCCAAGCCCCGATCGCCTCATAAACAGCCCGCACGAAAACCGACGACGGCCCGACATGATTCCGGCCGCTCAGGAGGAAGATCCATGGCATCCGTTGCCGAGAGCGCCCCCCGCTTTGAAAAGACCGCAATGTCCATTCTGGTGGCAGTCAGCTTCTGCCACATGCTCAACGACATCATGCAGTCGCTGCTTGCCTCGCTCTATCCGCTCTTCAAGGCGAACTACAACCTCGATTTCGTGCAGATCGGCCTTCTGACGATGACCTTCCAGGTCACGGCCTCGCTGCTTCAGCCGCTCGTCGGCATCGTCACCGACCGTTGGCCGATGCCCTATTCGCTGCCGATCGGCATGGCGAGCACATTCTGCGGTCTGATCCTGCTCGGCAATGCCGGCAGCTTTGAGTTGCTCCTGGTCGCCGCCAGCCTGATTGGCTTCGGCTCGGCCGTCTTCCATCCGGAATCCTCGCGCGTCGCGCGTCTTGCTTCCGGCGGCCGCCACGGCTTTGCCCAGTCCTTCTTTCAGGTCGGCGGCAATGCAGGCCAGGCGATCGGTCCGCTGCTGGCCGCCTTCATCGTGTTGCCGAACGGTCAGCACAGCGTGTCCTGGCTTTCCGGCATCGCCATGGTTGGCATTGTGGTCCTGAGCTGGGTCGGCAGCTGGTACGTGAGCCACCGTCGTCAGAACGCCAGCAAGGCGGCCCCGAGTCGCACGCTGCCGCTGCCTCAGAGCAAGGTCGTCACGGCGCTGCTCATCCTCGTGCTGCTGACGGCGACGAAGAACGTCTACATGGCAAGCGTCTCGAGCTACTTCACCTTCTATGTCATCGATCGTTTCCAGCTCGATGTGCAGCAGGCGCAGCTCATGCTCTTCCTGTTCCTGGGGTCCGTTGCGACCGGCACCTTCCTCGGTGGCCCGATCGGGGATCGTTTTGGTGCCCGTTTCGTCATCTGGTTCTCGATCCTCGGCGTGATCCCCTTCGCGCTGCTGCTGCCCTATGCGAACCTGTTCTGGACGGGCGTGCTCAGCGTTGTCATCGGCCTGATCTTCGCCTCTGCCTTTTCAGCCATCGTCGTCTTCGCGCAGGAACTGGTGCCAGGTCGCGTCGGGCTGATCGCCGGCGTTTTCTTCGGCTTCGCCTTCGGTGCGGGCGGTCTCGGTGCGGCTTTGCTCGGCGGTTTTGCTGACTCGCACGGTATCGCCTTCGTATATCGTATCTGCTCCTACCTGCCGCTTCTCGGTCTGTTCACCATCTTCCTGCCGCGCATCCCGAAACATCGAGCGGTCTAGTTTCGCACTCGGAAAGAGGCACCGAAACGCTTTCGGTGCCTCTTTGGTATCCCGGCAAGCCCACGGCGCGGCGTCGCGTTGAAACGAACATTTTTTCCCCGGCCTTCAGCGAAGACGGATCGTCATTTCTTTAATCTACTATTTTGATGGATAATATCTGTCTTGTGATGGAGCCATCGACGGCGCGATAGTGGAAGGAAATGATATGTCTGCACCCAAACTGGTCGGTCTTGCCGGCAGCTTCAATCGTCCCTCGAAGACCTTTGCGCTAGTCGAGAATATCGCCGGCCTCGCCGCGGAAAAATATGGCTTCCGCAATACGATTTACGACCTGACGGATGTTGGCCCCTCGCTTGGTCAGGCGTTGCGCCGTGACGACCTCGACAATCGCGCCAAGGAAGTCATCGCCGATATCGTTTCTGCGGATGCTATCGTCATCGGCGCGCCGACCTATAAGGGCAGCTATCCGGGCCTTTTCAAGCACCTGGTCGATCTCATCGATCCGCATGAATTGCGCGCAAAGCCGATTGTCATCACGGCGACGGGCGGCGGCGATCGCCACGCGCTCATGGTCGAACATCAGCTTCGCCCGCTCTTCGGCTTCTTCATGGCCCATACCTTGCCGACGGCCGTCTACGCCTCAGATCGCGATTTCACTGACTATCGCGTCTCCTCCGAACAGCTTTCCAAGCGTATCGGGGAGGTCATCGGCGAGCTTTCCGCTTTCTTTCCGGCCAGAAGTTCCGCGCTGATCGCGGCGGAATGAATCTTATCCCAAGACTGACTTTCGCGGCGCCCATTGGGCGCCGTTTTCGTTTGACGGCTATTTTTACGCTGACATTAATCCATAAATTTGATAGAATTTTATCCTGCCGGCATCGACAAGGGGGCAAGAGTTTTTCTGGCATTAACAAGACATCGGACGTTCTTGCTTCGCTCGTAATGACCGCATTTGCAATTATCCGCCTGCTCGGGGCTCGGCCTCATTCAGTCAGACGGGATAAAAAATGACCAAGAACAAGAATATCGGCACCATTTCGATTTCGCGCCGCGCGGCGCTCACTGTTGCCGCCTCTGCGGCTGCGCTCATCGCCTTTGCTGCGCCGGCTCCTTCCTTTGCGGAAGACAAGTCGATCAAGGTCGGCATCATGAGCGGCGAGGACGAGGATGTCTGGCGTGTCGTGACCACCGAAGCCGCCAAGAAGGGCCTTAAGATCGAGACGATCACCTTCAACGATTATACCCAGCCGAACGAAGCGCTGGAGCGCGGCGAAATCGACGCGAACGCCTTCCAGCACCAGCCCTATCTCGACAATCAGATCAAGCAGAACGGCTACCACATCGTCCGTGTCGGCTATACCGGCGTGTGGCCGATCGGCCTCTACAGCAAGAAGCACAAGTCTGTCGCCGAGCTGCCGGAAGGCGCCGTGATCGGCGTGCCGAACGATCCGTCCAACGAAGGTCGTGCGCTGCGCGTTCTGCAGAGTGAAGGCCTTATCAAGCTGAAGGACGGCACGGGCATTCTTGCGACGATCGCCGACGTCGCTGAAAATCCGAAGAATATCGAGATCAAGGAACTGGATGCCGGCATTGTCGGCCGTTCGATCGATGACCTCGACGCCGGTGTCGTCAACACCGACTGGGCGTTGAAGAGCGGCCTTTCGCCGGCAGAGCGCGTCGCGCAGGAGCCGATCGCCGACAACCCCTACCGCAACTTCATTGCCGTGAAGGAAGAAAACAAGGATGCCGATTGGGTGAAGACCCTGGTATCTTCCTATCAGAACGATACCGTGAAGGCCGAGTTCGACAAGGTCTATAAGGGTACGGGCCTCAGCGCCTACTGATCAGCCGCCCTTCCGAGGGCGCCAATGACCGAGGCGGCCCGGGCCTTTGCCGGGGCCGCCTTCGGCTTTTGTGAAGGAACGAGCATGAATTCAATTGTCTCCGCTTCAGGGATCGAGACGCGCCCCGCTGACGCCGAAGAGGTCGTCCGGCTGACGGATGTCAGGCGTAAATTCGGTGCGACACCGGCGCTTGACGGCATCTCGTTGAGTGTGAAGAAGGGCGAGGTTCTCGGCATTATCGGACGCAGCGGCGCCGGAAAGTCGACGCTGATCCGCTGCCTGAACGGTCTTGAGCGCGCTGACAGCGGCGAGATCGTCATCGAGGGCCGTAACATTACAGGCCTTGCCGAGAAGGACCTGCAGCCGTTGCGCCGCCGCATCGGCATGATTTTTCAGCACTTCAATCTGCTTTCGGCCAAGACAGTCGAAGAGAACGTCGCGCTGCCATTGAAGATCGAAGGTATCGGCAAGGCCGAGCGACTGAAGCGGGCGCATGAGCTTCTGGATCTCGTCGGCCTTTCCGACAAGGCCAAGGCTTATCCGTCTTCCCTTTCAGGCGGCCAGAAGCAGCGTGTCGGTATCGCCCGCGCACTTGCTGCACGCCCGGCCCTGCTACTTTCCGACGAGGCGACCTCAGCACTCGATCCGGAAACGACGCGCTCGATCCTTGTCCTGCTGAAAGATATCAATCGTAAGCTCGGACTTACTATCCTGTTGATCACCCATGAGATGGAGGTGGTGCGTGGCATTGCCGATCGCGTCGCCGTCATCGATGCTGGCAGGATCGTGGAAGAGGGACAGGTCTGGTCGATCTTCGGCAATCCGCAGACGGCGATCACCAAGAGCCTGCTCGGCGGCATCCGCCCGCAACTACCCGAACATATTGCCGCTCGCCTGTCGCAGTCAGGTGGCACGGAAGCGATCGTCAGTGTCGATCTGTCCGGTCCGGAAGCCCAGGGCGCGCTCTTTGCCGACCTTTCTGCTGCATTGCCGCGTTCCTTCCGCCTCGTCCATGGCGGCATCGATCACATCCAGAACCAGCCCGTGGCACGGTTCTTCATTGCCGTCCCGGCGCGCGATCCTGCGCTTGCCGGAAAGGTCGAACAATTTCTGAAGGCCCGGTCCGCCCGGGTGGAGGTGCTTGGTTATGTCACCGATCATGATTAATCTGCTTTTGCGCTCCCTCTGGGAGACGGTGTTGATGACGGCGGCGTCCGGCGTGATCTCGCTCATTGCCGGGCTGCCGCTCGGACTGGCGCTGGTGCTGACGAACCGAGGCGGCATTGCGGAAAATGCCTGGGTCAACCGCGTTCTCGGCGGTGTCATCAACGGCTTCCGCTCCGTGCCTTTCATCATCCTCCTGGTGGCGCTGATCCCACTGACCCGCCTGATCGTCGGCACGGCGATCGGCACCTGGGCGGCCATCGTTCCGCTCGCTATCGCGGCCACGCCCTACTATGCCCGTATTGCAGAGGTCTCGCTGCGCGAGGTCGATCGTGGGTTGATCGACGCCGTGCGTGCGATGGGTGGAAACCGCTGGACGATCATTCGCGAGGTTCTGGTACCGGAAGCCCTGCCAGGAATCGTTGCCGGTTTTACAGTTACGCTGGTAACGCTGATCGGCGCATCCGCGATGGCCGGAGCCATCGGTGCCGGCGGTCTCGGCGACCTCGCCATCCGCTATGGCTACCAGCGTTTCGAGACCAATGTGATGATCGCGGTCGTCGTCGTGCTCATCGTTCTCGTCTGCGGCATCCAGTGGCTGGGCGACCGGCTGGTCGCCCGCCTCGATCATCGCTAGAGCAATTCCAGCGTAAGTTTGCAGCGCGAACACGACGAGGTAGAGCATTTTCGTATTTCGAAGAAAGCGAAAAGACTCTACCGCCTGAACTGCGCGGCGGGATGGCTGGCCGATAGCCGGCCATGGCCGCCGAACAATTTCTGGCGCAGCGGTCCTTCCGCGTAATCGGCCTTGAACAGGCCGCGCTCCTGCAGCACGGGCACAACGAGATCGACGAAATCGTTGAGGCTTTCGGGTGTCACGGTGCGCGCCAGATTGAAGCCGTCGATGCCGCCTTCCTCGATCCAGCGCTGCAGCGTGTCGGCGACCTGCTCCGGGGAGCCGACGATCGGCTTCATGCGGCTGCCGAGCACCATTTGGTCGATGATCTGCCGCTTGGTGACAGGTTTTGCCGCCTGCTTGGTGATTGCCGCCAGTGCCGACTGATTGGCGTTGGTCGAGCTCTGGTCAATTACATCATCGAGCTCGTATTTCGAAAAATCAACGCCGACAGAGGCGGAATAATGGGCGAGCGACGCCTCGACGCTTGCGTGCCGGCGATAGTCCTCAAGCTTCTCCTGTGCCTCGTTTTCAGTCCTGCCGACGACGACGGTGATCAGGCTGAGGATCTTGATCGCGTCTGCACCGCGGCCGTTCGCCAGCGTCTTGGCGCGAAGCGCATCGACAGTCGGACGCGCCGACTGCGGCGTCGGTCCGGCAATGAAGACGCATTCGGCATGGCGGGCGGCGAAATCCTGTCCGCGGGCCGATGCACCGGCCTGGAAGAGCAGGGGCGTGCGCTGCGGCGACGGTTCGGTAAGATGAATGCCCTCCATCTTGTAATACCGGCCCTGGTGACTGACCGCGCGCACCTTTGAGGCATCGGCGAAGATGCCGCGCTCGCGGTCACGTAGCAGCGCATCATCGTCCCAGCTGCCTTCCCAGAGCTTGTAGAGGATTTCGAGATATTCCTCGGCGGCGTCGTAACGGGCATCATGCTCCGGCAGCTTCTCGAAACCCATGCTGCGGGCGGCACTGTCGAGATAGCCCGTCACGATGTTCCAGCCGATGCGGCCCTTGGTCAGGTGATCGAGCGTCGACATGCGCCGCGCCAGCAGAAAGGGCGGCTCATAGGTCGTGTTGACGGTGACGCCGAAACCCAGATGCTTCGTGACATAAGCCATGGCCGAAATTGGCATCAGCGGATCGTTGACCGGGATCTGCGCACCCGTCTCGATGACCGGGGCTGGGCTGTTTTTGTAGACATCATAGACACCGACGATGTCGGCCAGAAAAATGCCGTCTAGCCTACCGCGTTCGGCCGTGCGCGCAAAATCGACCCAGTAGTCAAGATCGGTGTAATTGACCGAGCGATCGCGTGGATGCGTCCACATGCCGTGGTTTATGTGCCCGACGCAGTTCATGTCGAAGGCGTAGATCTGCATTTTCTTCATTGAGTATTGTCCTGAGATTTCGTCGGCCACGGGGCAGGAATTGTCGAGCGGATCGGGAAATCACCGCTTCTTCCCTCCAAATTAGAAGCAAATTGTCCCTCATCGCTGATTCCTGAAATTTTCTATCTCTATAAAATCTATGAATTTTACAATGATCTATCGACATTCCCGAGGCGGAATGATTTTTAACATTGCTGGAGAGGGATATGAAAATCAACCGACGCAACCTGCTGGGCACGGCCGCTGCCGCTGTCCTCACCTTGACCACCTATGCAGCTCACGCTGCCGACGTCACGCTCAATATCGGCTACCAGCCGATCGTCGAGCCGTCGCGCGTGCCGCAGGCCGATGGCACCTATGAAAAGGAGACCAAGGCCAAGATCAACTGGCAGAAATTCGATGGCGGCGCCGACGTCATCGCTGCCATCGCTTCCGGTTCTATCGATATCGGTTATGTCGGCTCGTCGCCGCTTGCCGCGGCCGCCAGCCGCGAACTGCCCATCGAGACGATCTATGTCGTCGGCCTCATTAGCGACGCTGAAGCGCTTGCGGTCAAGAACATCACCAAGCCAGAAGACTTGAAGGGTAAGAAGATTGCCACGCCCTTCGTTTCGACAGCGCATTACAGCCTGCTGACGGCGCTGAAGCACTGGAAGGTCGATCCGAAGTCGGTGCAGATCCTCAATCTGCGTCCGCCGGAAATCGCTGCTGCCTGGGAGCGCGGTGACATCGACGGCGCCTATGTCTGGGATCCCGTCCTGGCGCAGTTGAAAAAGAGCGGCAGCGTGCTTGCCACCTCCGCCGATGTCGCCAAGTGGGGCGGCCCGACCTTCGATGCCTGGATCGTCAGCAGGAAATTTGCCGAGGCCCATCCTGAAGTCGTCACCGGCTTCGTGAAGGTCACGGGTGCGGCTTACGCCTCCTACCTCGCCAATCCGGATAGCTGGAATGCGAAATCACCGGAAGCCGAAAAGATTGCCAAACTCACCGGCGCCAAGACCGATGAAGTGCCGGCTCTTCTCAAGGGCTATACTTTCCCGAGCCTGAAGGACCAGGCCAGCGCCGATCTCCTCGGTGGCGGTACGGTCAAGGCCGTTGCCGAAACCTCGGCCTTCCTTCTGGAGCAGGGCAAGATCCCCGGCGTTCTGAAGGACTACAGCCCCTATGTTTCCGACCGCTGGGTCAAGCAAGCCGCCAAGGCCGGTCTCTGATCCTCCCAAGGGTCCCGGCGCGGCTTCGCCGCGCCGGTTTTTCTTAAACAGGTGGTGTCCATGAGCATACTTTCACTACAGTCCCTGTCGCTCGATTATGCCGAGGCAGGCACTCGCCGGAAGAGACGTGTGCTCGACGGCGTCAATCTGCATATCGCCTCCGACGAGTTCGTGGTGGTCATCGGCCTTTCGGGTTCCGGCAAGACGAGCCTTCTCAATATTGCTGCCGGTTTTACCGAGCCGAGCGAGGGACGCGTGCTGGTCGACGGCAAAGAGATCGACGGGCCTGATGTAGACCGAGCTGTCGTGTTTCAGGACGACGCGCTCTATCCATGGCTGACGGCCGCCGGCAACGTCGCCTTTCCGCTGAAGCTTCAGGGCATCCCGAAAGGCGAGAGGCAGCGCCGCGCGGAAGACCTGCTCGTGAAGGTCGGCCTCGATGGCGCGGGCAAGAAGAATATCTGGGAACTCTCCGGTGGCATGCGTCAGCGCGTCGGCATTGCCCGCGCTTTGGCCGCCAGCCCTCGCTTTTTGTTGCTCGATGAGCCGCTCGGCGCGCTCGATGCTTTGACGCGCAGCCGCATGCAAAAATTCCTGCTCGACGTCTGGGCCGAGAGCAAGACCGGCGCGTTGCTGATTACCCACAGCATCGACGAGGCCTTGCTGCTTGCCACGCGCGTCATCGTGCTTGCGCCCAATCCGGGTCGCATCGTTGCCGATATCAAGACGGAGTTCGGCAGGGCAGTGCTCGGAGGAAAAAGTATAAAGGATATTAAGGCGCTGGCCGCATTCAAGGACTTGAATGACGAGCTGACCGCGCTCATCCACGCCGATGAAGAGGAGATTGCCGCATGAGCGTCGAGGCCGAAGCACTCACGACCGCAGTCTCTGACCACCCAGAAGAGGCGCGGCCGAAACGCCGCGGTACGCTACCGATCTCGCTCGCAACCATTGCCGTTATCATTGCCGGCTGGAGCCTTGCTTCCGCCTATGGCGCCGTCTCACCGGTCTTCCTGCCGTCGCCGTTTGTCGTGGCGCAATCGCTTGCCAATGTCGCGGTCAACGGCTTCGTCGATTCCACGCTCGCCGAGCATACGTTGGCAAGTCTGCTGCGCATCTTCGCAGCGCTCGCCGTCTCGCTCCTCATCGGTGTGCCCGCTGGTCTTGCCATCGCCACCAGCCGCATCGGCAAGGGCGTCCTCGATCCGATCGTCGAATTCCTGCGCCCTCTGCCACCGCTTGCGTATCTGCCGCTGATCATCATCTGGGTCGGCATCGGCGAGGCGTCGAAGGTTACGGTCATCTCGCTCGCCATGCTGCCCCCAATCATCCTGTCGACGGCATCAGGCGTCAAATCCGCTCCGGCTGATTTCGTCAACGCCGCCCGCTCGTTTGGCGCGAGCCGATTGCAGGTGCTGCTGCATGTCATTCTTCCAGGCGCCATTCCGTCGATTTTGACAGGCACACGCATCGCGCTCGGCGCCGGCTGGTCGACGCTGGTCGCTGCCGAGCTGGTGGCGGCAAGCCAGGGGCTTGGCTTCATGATCCAGTCTGCGGCGCAGTTCCTGGTGACCGATATCGTCATCGGTGGAATCATCGTGATCGCTGCCATCGCCTTCCTGCTGGAGATACTGGCGCGGCTGATCGAACGGGTCCTCGTGCCTTGGGCTGCTCATCGCTGAACGTCTATCATCGCCTTGCCGATCAAATTATCCTAAGGCTGTATCGCGCCGCGCGACCGCATGATGGTAGCGTGGGGCGCAGATAATGCCGGAGGATGATATGACGAAGAAGACGCTGTCGGACTGGGAGGCGCTGGCGGAGAAGGAGCTGCGCGCAGCACCGGAGACGCTGACCTGGCAAACACCCGAAGGCATAGACGTCAAACCGCTTTATACAGCAGCCGATCTCGACAGCACTGACGTGGACAGCCTGCCGGGATTTGCGCCCTTCACCCGCGGTCCACGCGCCACCATGTATGCCGGCCGGCCCTGGACGATCCGGCAATATGCCGGCTTCTCGACCGCCGAGGAATCCAACGCCTTCTATCGCCGCAATCTCGCCGCGGGTCAGAAGGGCCTCTCCGTGGCCTTCGACCTCGCTACCCATCGCGGCTATGACAGCGATCACCCACGGGTCGTCGGCGATGTTGGCAAGGCGGGGGTAGCCATCGACAGCGTCGAGGACATGAAGATCCTCTTCGACGGCATTCCGTTGCAGGACATGTCCGTCTCCATGACCATGAATGGCGCCGTCATCCCAATTCTGGCGAATTTCATTGTCGCCGGCGATGAGCAGGGTGTTTCGAAGTCGGAGCTTTCAGGCACCATTCAGAACGATATCCTCAAGGAGTTCATGGTCCGCAACACCTACATCTACCCGCCGGAACCCTCGATGCGCATCGTTGCCGATATCATCGAATATACGGCAAAGGAGATGCCGAAATTCAATTCGATCTCGATCTCCGGCTATCACATGCAGGAGGCGGGCGCGACGCTGGTGCAGGAGCTTGCCTTCACGCTTGCCGACGGGCGCGAATATGTGCGTGCGGCTATCGCCAAGGGCCTGAATGTCGATGATTTCGCCGGGCGGCTCTCCTTCTTCTTCGCGATCGGCATGAATTTCTTCATGGAAGCCGCAAAGCTTCGCGCCGCCCGCCTGCTCTGGACCCGTATCATGGAGGAGTTCGAGCCGAAGAAAGCGTCTTCGCTGATGCTGCGAACTCATTGCCAGACATCGGGTGTGTCGCTGCAGGAGCAGGATCCCTACAACAACATCATCCGCACGGCTTTCGAGGCGATGTCGGCCGTGCTCGGCGGCACGCAGTCGCTGCACACCAATTCCTTCGACGAGGCGATCGCCCTGCCGACGGAATTTTCGGCCCGTATCGCCCGCAACACCCAACTCATTCTGCAGCACGAGACCGGCGTTACCAAGGTGGTCGACCCGCTTGCCGGCTCCTACTACGTCGAGAACCTGACGAAGGAACTTGCCGACAAGGCCTGGACGCTGATCGAAGAGGTCGAGGCGCTCGGTGGCATGACGAAGGCCGTCAATGAAGGCTTGCCGAAGCGGCTGATCGAGGAGGCCGCCGCCCGTCGCCAGGCCGCGGTCGACAAGGGCGAGGAGGTCATCGTCGGCGTCAACAAGTACAGGCTCGAGGCCGAGCAGCCGATCGACATTCTCGAGATCGACAACAGCGCGGTGCGCGCAGCGCAGATCCGCCGGATCGAGGAAACCAAGCGTCGCCGCGACGGCATGAAGGTGAAGGAGGCGCTAGCCGCGCTTTCGGACATTGCCCGCAGCGGCAACGGCAATCTGCTCGCAGCCGCCGTCGAAGCGGCGCGTGCGCGAGCGACCGTCGGCGAGATTTCCGATGCGATGCGTGAGGTCTTCGGCGATCATTTCGCCACACCCAAGGTCATCCGCGGCGTCTATGGAACCGCCTATCGCGACGAACCGGAACTGGATGTTCTGAAAGCCCGCATGGCCGAGGTAACCGAGGCGATGGGCCGCAAGCCGAAGATCATGGTCGCCAAGCTCGGCCAGGATGGACATGACCGCGGCGCCAAGGTCATCGCCTCGGCTTTCGGCGATGTCGGTTTCGACGTGCTCGCCGGCCCGCTATTCCAGACGCCGGAAGAGGCGGCCGGCATGGCGCTCGGCGAGAGGGTCAATGTGATCGGTGTTTCGTCGCTAGCGGCCGGTCACCGGACGCTGCTGCCGCAGTTGATCGACCGGCTTAAGGAACAGGGTGGCGGTGACATCATCGTCGTCTGCGGCGGCGTCATCCCGCGGCAGGACTATGAATTCCTGCACGAACACGGCGTCGCCGCCGTGTTCGGCCCGGGTACCAATGTGCTGGAGGCCGCGAATTCCGTTCTCGACCTCCTGCAGGGGATCAGGCGAAACCAGTAGCTCAGAGCAGCCCGCGCTTTGCGAGATTGCTCATCAGCGCCGAGATGCCGAAGGTCCAGGGCGGGCATTCCGTCGACAGCCGGACGGTATTGACCAGTGCGCCGAGGCCGGCGGACGAGATTTCCACGACATCGCCGACCTTGTGGGTAAAGCCCTGGTTCTTGGCGTCGCGGTCCTGCGTTGGCGCAAAGAGCGTGCCGAGGAAGAGCATGAAGCCATCGGGATACTGATGGTGACCGCCGACGGTCTGCTTGACGAGATCGGTCGGGTCGCGGCTGATCTGCGACATGGAACTCTTGCCGTGCAGCACGAAACCGTCCTGGCCGGTGACCTTGAGATCGAGTTCGGCCTTGCGGACGTCGTCGAGGCTGTAGCTCTGATCGAAGAGGCGGATGAAGGGGCCGATTGAGCAGGAGGCGTTGTTGTCCTTCGCCTTGCCGAGCAGCAGCGCCGAGCGGCCTTCGACATCGCGCAGGTTCACGTCATTGCCGAGCGTGGCGCCCTTGATCTCGCCACGGCTGTTGACGGCCAGCACGATTTCCGGCTCCGGATTGTTCCAGGTCGAGATCGGGTGGAGGCCGACATCCGAACCCCAGCCGACCGATGAAAGCACCGGCGACTTGGTGAAGACTTCTGCATCCGGGCCGATGCCGACTTCGAGATATTGCGACCAGATGCCTTCCTCGATCAGCGCCTTCTTGACCTCGGCGGCTTCCGGCGAGCCGGCCTTGATGTTGGTCAGGCTGCCGCCGATCAGCGTGCTGACGCGCTCGCGAATGGACGCTGCGCGGTCCGGATTGCCGGCGGCTTTCTCCTCGATGACGCGTTCGATCATCGACTGGGCGAAGGTCACGCCGCAGGCTTTGATGGCCTGCAGGTCGGCCGGTGCCAGCAGATAGGCTTTGCTCGTATCTGGTTTGCCAGTGCTGTTGGCGGCAATCGCCTCGAGGGTGCCAAGCGCCTTGCCGCTGGCGGTACGGACGAAGTCTGCCGCATCGGCTCGCTCCAGCAGAGCGCTCAGCGTCGGCGCTTCAGCGGAGGTGATATCGACGAGGCTGCCATCGCGCAGCGTTACGATGCTCGGCCCGGCAACATCGGGGTTCCAGGCACGGCCGACAAAGAGACCGCCCGAAGCGGCAGCGTCGAGGGGGGATTGGGACATGGTGATCTTCCGTCACAGGGCGGAGCGGGGAGCGCTCCTGCAGAATGGGATAGCTGCCGTCCTCCTACCCGACGGCCACCAAAATCGAGCATATTCATCGGCCAAGAGCAAGCCTCAAAGGGCTGGAGCGGTTCGTAGCGGTGCAGCACGATGGCGCGGTCAAGAGGCATTTCATCTTAACTTATAACTATTTAGATACAAAATAATCTTTCTATTTCATGTATTTACAAAAGAGGCAAAAGAGTTTTGCCATCAATCCCGCCTTGACAGGCCTTTGCTTTCGCTGTCTGGTTTGCACCACGAAGGAGGGTCGGCGTAAGCCGGCCCGGATAATTCCCCGGGAGGATAATATTGCGATGCTAAGATTTGCCGTCGTCGGAATCGATCATGGGCACACTTTCGATCATGTGAAGGGATTGTTGGCCGCCGGCGCCGAATTCGTCGGCTATTGCCCGCAGACATCAGTGCCGGCGATCCGCGAAATGTTCGAGAAAACCTATCCGGACGCGCCGCAGATCGACCGTGAAAAGATCTTCGCTGATCCCTCCATCGACATCATCTGCATTGCCGCGATCCCGCGTGACCGTGCCGGCCTTGCCATCCGCGCGATGAAAGCCGGCAAGGATGTCATGACCGACAAGCCCGGCGTGACGACCTTCGCCCAGCTGGAAGAGGTCAAACGTACCGTTGCCGAGACCGGCAAGATCTTCTCCATCTGCTTTTCCGAACGCCATTGTGTGCGCTCTGCCGTCAAGGCCGGCAAGCTGGTGAAGGAAGGGGCGATCGGCAAGGTCATCCAGACGCTGGGCATGGGGCCGCACCGGCTGCAGCTGCCGACACGGCCGGACTGGTTCTTCGATCCGGAAGCCTTCGGCGGCATCATCGTCGATATCGCCTCGCATCAGGTCGACCAGTTCCTGTTCTATACAGGCTCGACGACGGGTGAGGTGGTCGCAAGCTCTGTTGGTAATTTCGGCATGCCGGAAAAACCGGCCTTCCAGGATTTCGGCGAAGTGCTGCTGCGTTCCGACAAGGCGAGCGGTTATATCCGGGTCGACTGGTTCACGCCGGAAGCGTTGCCCACTTGGGGCGACGGTCGACTGACCATCCTCGGCACCGAGGGTTATATCGAGCTGCGCAAATATATCGATATCGCCGGCCGTCCCGGCAAGGATCATCTCTTCCTCGTCAATGGCAAGGAGATGACGCATATCGATTGCAGCGGCGAGAAGCTTGATTATTTCGACGCCTTTGTCGCCGACGTGCGTGACCGCAGCGAAACGGCGATGACGCATAACCACGTTTACGAGGTTTGCCGTCTGTCGCTTGAAGCGCAGTCGAAAGCCGCCCGTATCGGTAATCGCTGAGGAAGACACCATGACACGGAAACTGCGCGTCGGCGTCATCGGTGCAGGCATCGCTGAGCGGCACCTGACCGGTTTCGCCTGGAACAGCGATCTCTTCGAGATTCCCGTTCTCTGCTCTCTCGATGCCGATCGCGGCCAGCCGCTCTGCGAGGAGCACAAGATCCCCGAATATACGCAGGATACGAATTCGCTCTTCACGCGCGACGATCTCGATATCATCGATATCGCCACGCCGCCGAGCTCGCATTTCGAACTGTGCAAGAAGGCGATCGAGAGCGGCAAGCATGTGATCTGCGAAAAGCCGCTGTTCGGTTCGATTGCCGAAGTCGATGAGATGGCAAAGATCCTTGCGAGTTCGAACGGGCGCAAGCTGATGCCGATCTTCCAGTATCGCTATGGCAGCGGCCTGCAGAAGCTGAAATTGCTCATCGAGCGCGGCCTGGCCGGTAAGCCCTTCCTCACCACGATCGAAACGCATTGGTGGCGCGGCCCGGATTATTATGCGGTGCCTTGGCGCGGTAAGTGGGCGACGGAACTCGGCGGCGGCCTACTCGGTCATGCCATCCATGCTCATGACATGCTGAATTATGTCCACGGCCCCTGTGCCGAGGTGTTTTCCTATGGTGCGACGCTCGTCAATCCGATCGAGGTCGAGGATACCGCGTCACTGTCGGTGAGGATGCAGAACGGCTCGCTTGCGACGCTTTCCATGACCCTCGGCTCTCGCAAGGAAATCTCCAGGCTGCGCTTCTGTTTCAGCGATCTCGTCGCAGAAAGCATTCTGGAACCGTATACGATGGGCCGCGATCCCTGGACCTTCATCGCCGGAAGCGAACAGCATCAGGCGCGCATCGATGCCGCCCTTGCCGGCTACGAAGCCAGGGAGGACGGGTATACGCGCCAATTCCAGCTTTTCCATCAGGCAATCATGGATGACCGCGATCCGCCGGTTACCCTGCAGGATGCCCGCAATTCGCTTGAGCTGGTAACGGCCGCCTATTATTCGCAGCGCACCGGCCGGCCGACGCCGATGCCGATTACGGCCAATCATCCCCTATACGGTTCCTGGCTGCCGGAAGAAGAACGGCGCCCAGCCGCCAGCGACTGAGGAAAAGACGGTGCTGAAATCATTCGAGCATATCGGCATGACGGTCGGCAATATGGATCGCGCCATTGAATTCTATTGTGGACTGCTGGGGTTGAAGCTGCATCTGCGCAAGCAGATGCCTGACGGCATGCAGGTCGCCTTTCTCGATGCCGGCGGCGGCATGCTGGAGGTTTTCGGACCACCCGGCGGTGCTGCGAGGGCGGTCGATCTCCCGGAGGGAACGGCTGGCGTGAAGCACATCACCTTCCATTTCGAGAATGTCGAAGAAACCTTCGCGCGGCTGGAAGCGGCGGGCGTCGAAATCAAGGAACGTCCGCGCTTTGCCGTCCATTCCGAGATGCTGAACAAGATCGCCTTTGTTCGCGATCCCGACGGTATCATCGTCGAGCTTGCGGAGCGCTCACAGAACCGGCTTGGCTGACAGCTGCCACGCGCCCAGTCGAAAGAAAAAGGGCGCGGTGTGAACCGCGCCCTTCGAATTTATCGGCGTTCGCCCGAAGTCTTCTTCTTGGCTTCGTCATCCGTGAGCTCGTACCACATGGCGTTGAGGACGGCGAAGGCGGCTGCCAGCGGCAGACCGAGTATCCATGCGAAATACCACATCGTTTCGTCTCCTCAATAGGCGTGGCTGTTCTTGTCTGTGACGCTCTTCTCGTCGACCTTGCCCCACAGAACCTTGTAGACCCAGGCGGTGTAGGCAATGATGATCGGCAGGAAGATGACCGTGACCACCAGCATGATGAAAAGCGTCTGGTGGCTCGACGATGCATCCCAGACCGTCAGGCTCGACTTCGGATCGAGCGAGGAGGGCAGGATGAATGGGAACATCGACAGCCCGACCGTCGAGATGATGCCCAGGATCGAGAGCTTGCTGAAGAGCAGAGTCACCACCTCTCGCCGGGCCCGCATCGCGATGAAGGCAGCCGCAGCACCGAGGAAGCCGAGGATCGGAGCAACGATCATCCAGGGATAGGTGCCGTAGTTGGCAAGCCAGGCCCCGCCTTCCTGCGACACCGTTTTCAGAAGCGGATTTGACGGGCCGACCGGGCTGATATCGCTGGTGATGCGATAGCCGCTGATGCCGGCCCAAAGCCACAGGCCGCCAAGCGCAAAGAGCACGATGACCACAAGCGCCGCGATGCTGCCGAAGCGGCGGGCGCGATCGGCGACCGGCCCCGTTGCCTTGAGCACCAGCCATGCGCTTCCGTGCATGATGAGCATGGCGACGGAGAGCAGGCCGCAGAGAAGGGCATAGGGGTTCAGAAGCGCGAAGAACGAGCCTTCATAGAAGATGCGCATGTCATCCGCGAAGCGGAAGGGCACGCCCTGTAGCACATTGCCGACGGCAACGCCGAAGATTAGCGACGGTACGAAGCCGCCGATGAAGAGCGCCCAGTCCCAGCCATTGCGCCAGTTGGCGCTGTCCCGCTTGGAACGGTACTTGAATCCGACAGGGCGCAGGATGAGCGCAAAGAGGATTGCAAACATCGCCAGGTAAAAGCCCGAGAAGGAGACCGCGTAGAGCGGCGGCCAGGCGGCGAAGATCGCGCCGCCGGCGAGGATCAACCAGACCTGGTTGCCTTCCCAGGTGGCGCCGATCGTATTGATGGCCACACGGCGTTCCGCATCGGTCTTTGCGACGAAGGGCAGCAGTGTGCCGACGCCGAGGTCGAAGCCGTCGGTCGCGGCAAAGGCGATCAGGAGCACGCCGAGCAGGACCCACCAGATGAGGCGCAAGGTTTGATAGTCGATGAGTTCGTACAGGATCATGACAGGTCACTCCGCAGCTGGAACGAGGGTTTCGGAGATCAGCTTGGCTTCCGGCTCGTGGTCCGGTTCCGGCCCCTGACGGATCGCCTTCAGCATCAAGCTCATCTCGATGATGATCAGCGTCGTATAGAGCGCGGCAAAGCCGATGATGGTGAGCAGCACCGCCCAGGCGCCGTGGTTGGAAACGGCGACCGCCGTCGGCAGTACGCCTTCGATTACCCAGGGCTGACGGCCGATTTCGGCAACCACCCAGCCTGCCTCGATGGCAATCCAGGGCAGCGGGATGGCAAAGACCGCGATGCGCAATAGCAGCGGGTACTTGTCGAGATGCCGGCGAGCCGACAGCCAGAAGAAGGTTGCCGTCAGCACGATGAAGAACATGCCGAGACCAACCATGATGCGGAACGACCAGAAGAGCGTCGGCACGTGCGGGATCGTGTCACGCGCGGCCTGGGCGATTTGCTCGTCGCTCGCCTGACGTGGATCATCGACATAGCGCTTCAGGAGCAGGGCATAGCCGAGGTCGTGGCCCAGATCCTCGAACGAGGAGCGCACTTCCTGGGCAACCTGATCCTGCGTCGGCGCGGAGCGGATCTGCATCAGCGCATCATAGGCCTTGATGCCGTCGCGGATGCGGGCCTCGGCCTGCTGTTCGAGCTTGTCGATGCCGGGTATTTCCGTCGTCAGCGACCGCGTGCCGATGAGCCCCATGACCCAGGGGATATGGACGGCAAAATGGGTTTCGCGCGCCTCCTGATCGGGGAAGCCGAAGGCGGTAAAGGCAGCCGGAGCCGGCTCCGTCTTCCACATGGCCTCGATTGCGGCGAGCTTCATCTTCTGGTTTTCGGTAGCGAGATAGCCGCTTTCGTCACCAAGCACGACGACCGAGAGTGCCGAGGCGAGGCCGAAGGATGCGGCAACGGTCATCGAGCGCTTTGCAAGCTCGATATGCCGGCCCTTCAGCATGTACCAGGCCGAGACGCCGAGCACGAAGATCGAGGCACAGACGTAGCCGGCCGAGACCGTATGGACGAACTTTGCCTGCGCGACGGGATTGAAGACCACGTCGAAGAAGCTCACGATCTCCATACGCATCGTCTGCGGATTGAGCGCGGAACCGACCGGGTTCTGCATCCAGCCGTTGGCGATGAGAATCCAGAGCGCGGAGAAATTCGAGCCGAGCGCCACCGCCCAGGTTGCGACCAGATGGCCGACCTTCGACAGCTTGTCCCAGCCGAAGAAGAAGAGGCCGACGAAGGTCGCTTCGAGGAAGAAGGCCATCAGGCCTTCGATCGCCAGCGGCGCGCCGAAAATATCGCCGACGTAATAGCTGTAATAGCTCCAGTTCATGCCAAACTGGAATTCCATGACGATACCGGTGGCGACGCCCAGCACGAAATTGATGCCGAACAGAGTGCCCCAGAATTTCGTCATCTGCCGCCAGATTTGGCGACCGGTCATGACGTAGGTCGTCTCCATGATGGCAAGCAGCACGGAAAAGCCGAGCGTCAGGGGTACGAACAGAAAGTGATAAAGCGCTGTCAGCGCAAATTGGAAGCGCGATAGCGCTACGATGTCTAGTTCCATTATCTTTCTCCCACGGTCCCACGCGGTATCAAGAGTTTCCGCGTGGCCGGCCGGCCACGCGGGGTAGGCCTGTTCGCTCAATCCGGCCGAAGCCGATCGAGCGCCTTTTCGAACGCCGCCTCTCCACGGCGCGAAACTTCTGTGATGCGGCCGCCGTCGACGACGACGATGCGGTCTGCGAGCGCCGCTTCGCGGCGAATATGCGTTGCGATGAGCAGTGACCGGCCTTCCGCCTCGACTGCGAGCCGATGCAGTACGTCGCGCGCCGTGCGCCCATCGAGACCTTCGGTCGGTTCGTCGAGAAGCCAGAGCGGCGTGTCACGCAGAAAGAGACGGGCGAGCGCCAGCCGACGCGACTGGCCGCCGGAAAGCCCCATGCCGCCTTCGCCCAGCAGTGTATCAAGGCCCGATGGCAGCGCATCGACATCGTCAATCAGGCCGGCAGCGGCAAGCGCATCGCGCAACCGGTCGTCATCGGCATCTGGCGCTGCGAGCACGAGGTTGCCGCGCAGCGTATCCTGGAAAAGTTCCGTCCGCTGGGTCAGCAGCGTGCCGTCGAGTGCGGCGGCCATGCCGGAGGCCGGTGGCAATTCGCCTGCAAGCAGCAATAGCAGGGTCGATTTGCCGGCTCCGCTCGAGCCGATCACGGCGATATGTTCGCCGCGGCTTACTTCCAGGGTCACATTCCGTAAGGCCGGCAGGGCCGCGCCATCGTGGATAACGGTCACGTTCTGCAGTGCGAAGGCGAGTTCGTGGGCAGGCGCCTTGGGCGCGAAATCCGCCTCGACTGCTGAAAGGCGCGGTGCGATGCGTCCGGCGGCAAGCAGCGTCCGTCCGAATTCCAGGGCACCCCGGCGCAATACTGCGAAGGGTTCTGCGGCGGCAAAGGCAACGAGCACGCCCAGTGCTGCGACAGGAGCGCTGATCGCCCCTGCCTGCATCAGCGCCGCTACGGAGAGCAGTGCCGCGACCAGCAGGGCGGTCGAAAAGAGCCCGAAGCCGAAGGCCACGCCGGTCTCTATCCGGTTCAACCGGTCGTCGGCGTTTGCCACATAGGCGTCTGCGGCTGATATCGCGTGCTCCTGGGCGGCAAGCCGATTTGCCATCAGAAGATCGGCCTGTCCGGCAACGAGATCGATCGTCCGCGACCGTAGCGTCTCGATGCCATAAGCGCGCCGCCGTGCAAATTTGCGGGCTGCCTGACCCGCAGCGAGCGGCAGACCAAGTCCAACCAGTATAAGGCAAAGGCCGAAGAGCAGCCCAAACAGCGGATGCATCAGCCCGAGCGTGACGCTGGCGACGAGTGCTGCACCGATCGCCACGGTCGCCGGCACGAGAACACGCAGGTAAAGTGAATCCAGCGCGTCGATATCTGCTGTCAGCCGGAAGAGCAGTCGAGCCGGTCGGTTGAGAAGCGTGCGCGCAGCACCCGCCGATGCCCAGCCTCGGAACAGCCGTTCGCGCAGGGCAGCCAAGACGGCAAGCGTAGCATTATGAGTTGTCAGCCGTTCGCCATAACGGGCTGCTGTACGCAGAATGGCAAGGAAGCGAATGCTTGCCGATGGCGCAAACACATCGAAGGTCGCGGCAACCGTTATCGAAAGCCCGGCAAGCGCAGTCGCCGTGATGAACCAACCCGACAGGCCGAGCAGAGCAATGCCGGCGATGACAGTCGCGGCCGACAGGACCGCGCCGAGCAGCAGTTCCCTACGGCGTGTCTCGAGGAAGAGATGCAGGACCGGTTTGATATCCTTGAGAAAAAAGGTCATTCAGCTGCCTCCCGAAGGGTTTCGCTGTCAAGGCGGGTGGTGCGTTGCATGCGCGCGGCCAGCAGCGGATCATGCGTGGCCACGATCAGCGTGCGATCCTCGGCGAGGGCGAGTAGGCTGGCAGTGATCTCAACGGCAGTCTCGGCATCGAGATGGGCGGTCGGCTCGTCGGCAAGGATGATGCGGATATCGGGATCGCAGGCCGCCCGTGCGATCGCCAGCCGCAGCGCCTCGCCACCGGAAAGGCCGATGCCGCCTTCGCCGAGCGGGCGATGGCCGTAGGCTTGCGCGACGCCGGCAAGCCTTGCCAGTTCGAGTGCATCGGCGACCTTGTCGCTTGTCATTCCGGGCCGGCCGAGCGCGATATTGCCCGATATCGTGCCGGCAAAGATATGCGGCTTCTGGCCGATCCAGGCCATCCCGCCGCGCCTCGCCGGCGCACCTCCGATCAGAACCTGACCTTCTCCGCAGGGTGCCAGGCCGGCGATCAGCGATAGTATGGTCGATTTGCCGCTGCCGCTCGCGCCGAGCAGCGCCAGATGTTCGCCAGCGGCGATATCGAGGTTGAAGGCGTCAAGCACCGGCTCCTGATCGGGCTGGTAGCGAAAGCCGACGTTTACCAGACGGATGTCGCAGGCCCCGGCGGCGGCGACATTCTCCCGTTCGGGAAGCGTCATGCCTCCGGCAGCTAATCCATTCAGTGCCTTCAGCGCGGCTTCGCCCGAGGCACGGTCATGCCAGACAGCGGAGAGTTCACGCAGTGGCTCGAAGAAGGCCGGTGCCAGCAGCAGGATGAACAGGCCCTCAGAGAGGCTGAGGCCGGCCGACCATGCGCCGAAGCGGATTTCGCCGAGCAGGCTGAAGCCGATATAGACGGCGGTCATCGCCACGCCGAGTGCCGAAAAGAGTTCGAGCACAGCCGAAGACAGAAAAGCGATCTTCAGCACTGCCATAGTGCGCGTGCGAAGCGATTCTGCTTCCGCGCGGAGCCGGTGCGCAGTGGCATCGACGGCGCCGAGAGAGCGGATCGTTGCAAGACCGCGCAGACGGTCGAGCAGGAAAGCGTTGAGGCCACCCGTTGCGATAAGCTGTTTTTCGCTTGCAGCCTGCGCGCGCCAGCCAATCAGCGCCATGAAGATCGGAATGAGCGGCGCAGCGAACAGCAGCACGAGTGCTGCAATCCAGGAGATGGGGAAAATGCAGCCGAGAATGATGAACGGCACAAGGCTTGCCTTCATCCGCGTCGGCTGGAACCGGGAGAGAAAGGGTACGATCAGCTCAGCCTGTTCGCCGAGAATGCTCGCTGCTTCGCCGGAAGCTGGACGGCCGATATCGACGGGCGAGAGCCGTGCGAGCAGGCGGACGGCTCTCGCCCGCTTTTCGCTGAGTTCAGCGCGGGCCGCGCGAAAGGCGAGGCGGGTGCCGACTGCATCCAGACAGCTTTTGACGATGCCGAGCAGCAGGACAGAGACAGCCGGCAATAGGACATCATTAAAACCGCCACCATCGGCAAGCCTGCCGACAGACCAGGCAAGCAGGCCCGCCTGCGGAATCCAGAGCGCGGCCGCGAAGGCCTGGAGCATTGCGGCGCTGCGCAAGCGGCGTCTGTTTGCAGCGGGCTTGCGTGTCCCCGCCTCTCGCCGGTTTCTCGCGTCGAAGAAAGCACGGGTCATGGCGTTAGCTCTTGTTCGCGGGATTGGGACGGCGGCGGCCAAGCGAAACGACCTTGTCCTTGGCCTCCAGCAATTTGGTCACTTTCGCGCCTAACGAGAGTAACGTTGCAAGTCTCTCTGTTTCAAGTTGCTTTACGTCTTCGTACCAATGCGTCAGCTGCTCGATCAGCGTGTGCATCTCGCTCATGCGCTCCTGCGCATGGCGTTCGGCCTCGCTTGCGGGGCGCTGCATGAGAATCTCGCGCAGCACGGAAAGCGTCGGATCGACCTCACGCTTCTTTCGCTCTTCGGCAAGCGTTCTGAGGATGACCCAGACGTCGTCGGGCGTCGTGAAGAAGTCGCGCCGGTCATCCGGCTTGTGGCGTAGCAGCACCAGGTTCCAGGCCTGCAGCTCGCGAAGGCTCATGGAAACATTCGAGCGCGATATACCGAGGGCATCGACGATTTCCTCTGCGCAGAGCGGCGCTGGCGAGACGTAGAGCAGAGCATAGATCTGGCCGACCGTACGGTTGATTCCCCAGCGGGAACCCATTTCACCGAAGTGCAGGACGAAGGACTGAACGAGAGGCGGAAGGTTCATTGTCATTTCCGTTGCGTCTGTGATTTCAGAAATTTCTGAAATCACTATACAGACTTTCGCGTTTGTGCCGCAATTGGCGAGCTTGACCTGCGTCAATTTGGAAGCATTCTTCGGTGATCTGCTTCTTCATAGACCGGCGCTGAGCGCCCGGAATTGACTTGAATCAAATCCTGCAAACATAAAACGCCCGGCAGACTGGTGTCTGCCGGGCGCCAGATGCTGTTTGAATTTGAACTTGTCGGTGAGGCGTAAGCCTCAGATGAGGCCAGTCAGGAGGCCGACGCCGGCAATAGCTGCAAGGCCGCCTGTCGTACGCATGACAAAGACACCCCGCCGTTCGCCGAAGCGAGCGATAAGGAAACCAACGCCGAGCCCGACTGCATGCAGCAGGGCCGTTGCGAACATGAAGCCTGCGGCATAGGCGGCACCACCCGCATTTTCAGGCATTTCGGCCCCATGCGCATGGCCGTGGAAGACTGCAAACAGGCCGACAACAGCCATTGCGGCCGCTGTCGACGCGCGCATGTTCAGAGCGACGACAGCACCGAGCACGATGACGGAAAGCGCAATGCCGGTTTCAACGAAAGGTACGGTGATGCCGGCCATGCCGAGCGCGCCGCCGAAGGCCATGACAAGCACGAAGGTCGCTGGCACGGCCCACATCGCGCGGCCGCCAAGCTGGAAGGCGAGAACGCCGACCATGACCATGGCCAGGATGTGATCGAGGCCGGACACCGGATGGCTGAAACCATGGACAAGGCCCGCCGTCTCGCCGACGCCGGTATGGGCATAGGCAGCTACCGGAAGTGCTGCGGCGGCAAGCGCAAGGACGCCGCTCTTGAAGACTGATTTCATGATGGAATTCCCTCTGTTTTATAGATCCTGCGGCCGCCGATCGCTCAGTTCCGGTTGCAAGTCGCTTCCACAAGCTAATCCAGCGAAAATTCATCGTCAACGGAAAGCAAAAGAATAGGTAGGAATTTCAAGTGCTTATATCGTAGGCAAATGCCGTTTTGAAAGGCGCCTTCACAAGCGCCCGCCAACGGTACTATCAATCACGTTGCGGCGGTGAGAGCCGTCGCATCTTGAGGAGGATTCCATGACGAATACCGAAAAGCCGCTGGCAATCAGTGCGCCGGAACCGCGCACGCTCGATCTGATCTTCAGCGACAAGGCGCGTGTCGAACTCAATGCCAAATATGAGATTGTCGAGGCCGATGCCGAAAACATCGCCGGCCTCGGAGAGGATATTCTGGGCAAGGCGCGCTACATCATCGGCCAACCGCCGCTTTCGGCGGAAACACTCGGCCGCATGCCGCAACTTCGCTCGATCCTCAACGTCGAGAGCAACCTCCTCAATAACATGCCCTATGAGATCCTCTTCCAGCGCGGTATCCACGTGGTGACGACCGGACAGGTTTTTGCAGAGCCCGTGGCGGAGATCGGCCTCGGCTTTGCGTTGAGCCTTGCCCGTGGCATCGTCGACGCCGATGTTGCGTTCCGGGAGGGCAAGGAACTCTGGGGCGGCGAGGGCAATACGAGCGCGCGGCTGATCGCGGGTTCGGAGATTGGGATTGTCGGTTTCGGCGATCTCGGCAAGGCGTTGCGCCGCGTCCTTTCAGGCTTTCGCGCCAGAATCAGGGTTTTCGATCCCTGGATGCCTCGTTCGATCCTGGAAGAAAATGGCGTCGAGCCAGCGAGCCTGAACGACGTGCTGACACAGAGCGATTTCGTCTTCGTCGTTGCCTCCGTCACCAGCGAAAACAGGGGCTTCCTCGGCGCGGATGCTTTCGCCAGCATGCGCAAGGGTGCGGCCTTCATCTTGCTCAGCCGTGCCGATGTCGTGGATTTCGAAGCGCTGATGGCGGCCGTCGCGTCAGGCCATATCGTGGCGGCAAGCGATGTCTATCCTCAGGAACCGCTGCCGCTCGACCATCCCGTCCGCAGCCTCAAAGGCTTCCTCCGCTCGGCCCATCGGGCAGGTGCGCTCGATATCGCCTTCAAGAGGATGGGCGACATGGTGCTCGAAGACATGGATCTGATGGATCGCGGCCTGCCGCCGATGCGCTGCAAGCGGGCGGAGCGCGAAACGGTGTCCCGAATGCGCTCCAAACCCGTGTCGGTCAATTAGGCTGCGCGCTGGCCGGTGCCCTGGATAGCGGCAAGCTTCCAATCGGCGCCGGGCTTGCGCACGAAGGTCCAGACCTCTGTGCTTTCGCTCGGGCGGCGATCGTCACCCGAGACGACACGGCCGCTCGAGCGCTCGACCATGGCGTCGATCGAGGAATAACGCATCGCGAGTGTTGCATATTCCTGGCCGTTCTCACGCCAGGCTTCGGCAATATCGCCCTGCAGAAGCTTGACGTCGGAGACCTGGTTGCGCACGCCATTGGTGGCGTTCTCGCCAAGCTCTTCGGCAAGATAGGACATGGCTTCCGGTGTCGTCAGGCGGCGCAACGCGGCGTAGTCTTCTGCGCCATAAGCGGTCTGAACCTTTGTCAGCAATTCCTCGAATTGGTCGAGGTCCGCCTGGGCAAGGCCGATCTCATCGCTCGGGCGGGCATTGCGCTGCTGGCTGCCGGAACCCGAGCCGATCGCCGGAATATGGAAGGACGAACTGCCATTGGCCGGCGTCATGTTATGGGCCTGCGGTCCACCATAGCTCTGGCCGCCTGTTCCATACGAGGGTTGGCGGCGATTGGCGAAGAAACGCATGGCGAGCGTAATCGCTCCGAAGATCAGCGCGATCTGCAAGAGCATGCCAAGGAAACCGAAGCCGCCACCGAAACCATGGCCGAGCAGCATGCCGAGAAGGCCGCCGGCAATCAGGCCACCGATCATCGAACGACCGAAGCCGTTGAAGAGGCCGGGGCGCTGCTGAGCATAACCGGGCTGCTGGGTGCCGTAAGGGGCAGTCGTCTGAGGGCGCGGCGTCATCGAGCGTTCGATGGGCGCGGCCGGGGCCGGGGCAGTCTGTGTGATCGGAGGCGCGTTGAAGGTGCGCGTGCCACGGCTTCCGAATCCGCCAAAGCCGCCGGCGCGGCGCGCATCGGCGTCTCCGATCGAAGCAAAGACGGTGGCGCTCGCAAGTACAGCGATAGCCGCAATCCTGGCAAAACGCGAAACGGCACTGGGCATTCTTCATCTCCTATCATGCGCTGAATGGCATGTTCGGAGATAATATAGGTATTCTTTCTGCCCTGTGAAGTTGTGGGATGCTACTGGCAGACGTCGACCCATTCTGCGCGGGTGATTTCCACCAGTCGTTCGGTCGGAATATGCACGGCGGAATTGGTCGAACCGGCGGCAGGAACGACCTCGCCGAACTGCTTCAGCGATACGTCGCAATAGATCGGCAGCGGTGCAGGCAGGCCAAAGGGGCAGACACCGCCGACCGGGTGGCTCGTCACTGCCAGCACCTCTTCGGCATCGAGCATGCGCCCCTTTCCACCGAACGTGTCCTTGAACTTCCTGTTGTCGAGACGCGCGGTACCGCTTGCCACGATCAGCATGGTGCGGTCGCCCACACGAAGGCAGATCGTCTTGGCGATCTGCGCGGGCTCGACGCCATGCGCTTCGGCAGCGAGAGTGACTGTCGACGAACTGCCGACCGTTTCGACGATGGCGATATCGGGGGCATTGGCGGCGAAGAAGGCGCGAACGGATTCAAGGCTCATGGGATAGGATACTTCTGGATCGACAATCGACAGGGAGGCCGCGAAGCGGCAGTGAATTCCCGCACTTGCGCGCCAACTTAATATTTAAATTTTAGAGAATTCAATTGCTTAGTTGCCGCAATATCGTTTTCGGTCGTCCTTTTGAGTGGCGCGGATTGTTCCGAAATTCTAAGTCATGGATATTGCTGGAAAAATTGGCAGCTGCGCAATAGGGACTCCAGAGTGAGCAAGCCGAATTATCGCGATATCGCCCGCCAGGCGGGCGTGGGAACCGCGACTGTCGAGCGCGTGCTCAACGGGCGCGGTGGTGTGCGGCCCGAACTCGTCGAGAAGGTGATCATTGCCGCGCGCAGCCTGGACTACCCACGAACACTCCCCGATACGCATCGCGGCCTTTTGCGCATCGAAGTGCTGATGGTTCGCCCTGAGACCACATTCTATCAGCGGCTCTCCAAGGCATTCGAGAGGATCGCGGCGACGCTCGATCCTCTCGTCGTCGTACATCGCAGCTTCACCGAGGAAATGAAGCCCGAGGAGATCGCCAGGCGCATTTTGTCGACCGACCTGCCGCGCGCGGGCCTCATCCTCGCGGTGCCGAGCAACCCTGTCATCAAGGCGGCGGTGGACAAGGTTGTCGCCCAAGGGTTGCCTGTGGTTCATGTCGTGACCCGCGCTTCCGATCGCTCGGGCGAATTCGTCGCCATCGACAACTATGCTGCCGGACGCACTGCAGCACTCTTCATCGGTCGGATGGCCCGCCGGCAGGGCTCTGTCGTGGCGATCTGCCATCCGATCTATCAGGTCCATCGCGATCGTATCCGCGGATTTTCCGAATATTTTCTGGAGCATGCCGGTGCCACCAGCTTCCAGTGGCTGGGCTTCGGTCTTGATGAAGAGCATATCAGCGCCGAACTTCTCGCGTCAGCTCTGAAGACTTATCCGGACTTGGCCGGTCTTTATAATGCCGGCGGCGCCAATTCCGCTCTCATTGATGTGCTTCGACGCCAAGCCGCCAAGCGCGATATCTTTTTCGTCGGCCACGAACTGACGGACTACACCCGCAAGGCACTTCAGGATGGCATCATGGATGTGGTTCTCGATCAGGCGCCGGAAGCGCAAGCCAGGCGATCGCTTGATCTCATCCTGCGCCGCATTGGCCTGACCGATATCGAGCCGGATCAGGCACCCATCCGTTTCATCACCATCACCAAGGAAGCGCTTTGATCTGATTTGATCAAGAATGGCTTCGGCTCCGACGCGCTCTCCTGTTACTTTTGCATTGGGGGGAGAGCCCGAGCGTCGCGAGGAGCGACACCGGACAGGGCGCAGAAGGCGCTCTCCTTCATCAGATCTGCGCGGACCGATATCGGATCCACCTGAAGGAGAGTGCAATGGACGATCTGAAATTCGGCACGCGCAACAAGCGCGGCGACTGGGCGCCGAACCAGCCGGTCGAGACCGCGCCGTTATTTGCGTTTCCGCCGCGGCTGATGGCCATCGTGAAATGGCTGCCGCATTATTTCTTTCCGTGGAATGCGATTTTCGCCGCTTCGGCCGCTGCCTATTGGGCCTGGGTCATTCCGCCCGTCGAAACAATGCGGACGCCGGGCATTGGCTGGATTGCTTGGCTATATGCCGTCAATGCGGTCTGCGTACTCCTGTTCTACGGCGCATTCGAGCTGCATCTCTATGTGCTGAAGCGGCAGGAAAGCCGCTTCAAGTACAATAGCAAATTTCCCTCCGAGCAGAAGAACAAGGCCTTCTGGTTCGAAAGCCAGAACCTCGACAATATATTGCGCACGTTCCTGTCGGGGGTAGCGATCTGGACGGCGATCGAAGCAGGCATGTTGTGGGCCTATGCCAATGGTTGTGCGCCGTGGCTGAGCTTTGCCGAACATCCCTGGACGCTGGCATTGGTCGCGCTGGCGGTGCCGATCATCCACGAGTTCCATTTCTTCTGCATCCACCGGCTCATTCACACGCCCTTCCTCTATAAGTGGGTGCATTCGGTCCATCATAACTCGGTCAATCCGTCGCCCTGGTCGTCGCTATCCATGCATCCGGTCGAGCATCTGCTCTATCTCGGAACGGCCTTCTACCACCTGATCCTGCCGTCCAATCCGATCCTGATGCTCTACCAGCTGCACTATGCGGGCTTCGGCGCCATCCCAGGCCATGTCGGCTTCGACAAGGTCGAGGTCGGCGAGGACACGCTGGTCGATAGCCACGCCTATGCGCATTACCTGCATCACAAATACTTCGAGGTGAATTACGGCGATGCATTGATCCCGCTCGATAAGTGGTTCGGCACCTGGCACGACGGTTCGTCCGAAGGCGAAGCACGCATGCAGGAGCGTTACCGCCGCCGCAAGGAAAAGCTCGCCGCCCGCAAGGCTGGCATGGAAGTGAAGGGAGCAGCCGAATGAGTTGGATCATTGCCTGTAAACTCGAAGACATTGAACAGGAAGGCGCTATGCGTTTCGATCACGGCAGCCGCACCTATGCCATCTATCGCGGTCCCGATGACAGCGTCTATTGCACCGCCGGCCTCTGCACCCACGAGGCCATCCATCTCGCCGAAGGTCTGGTCATGGATTTCGAAGTGGAATGTCCCAAACATTCCGGCGCCTTCGACTATCGCACCGGCGAGGCGCTGCGGCTTCCGGCCTGCGAGAATTTGAAGACCTATCCCGCCGAGGTGATCGACGGGGAGGTGCGCGTGGCTCTCGCCTGAGCCAGCATCTTTTGCAGGCCTGAGTGGCCTCCGGAATGCGTGGGGTGGCCCGGCACCCATGGGAGGAAATCATGAAGTCATTTTGTGTGGCGGCCATCCTGGTCGCCCTGACGGCAAGTGCTGCCTCGGCCGAGACCATCGGCGTGTCGATGCAGAGCTTCGACAATAACTTTCAGACGTTGCTGCGAGAAGGTCTGAGCGCAAGGGCATCTGAAGTGGGTGGCGTCACCCTGCAGATCGAGGACGCTCAGACCGATGTCTCCAAGCAACTCAATCAGGTGAACAATTTCATCGCTGCAGGCGTCGATGCGATCATCGTGACACTTGCGGATACATCCGCAGCGCCTGGCATCAGCGCGGCGGCCGAGAAGGCTGGTATTCCTCTCGTCTATCTCAACCTTGAGCCGGGAAATCTCGCTCAGCTACCGCAAAAGCAGGCCTATGTCGGCTCCAAGGAAACCGACTCCGGGCGTCTCGGTGCGGAAGCCGCCTGTCAGATCCTGAAGAAGAATGGCAAGGCAAGCAGTGCCCAGGCCTATATCCTGATGGGAGATCTCGCACATCAGGCCTCGCGCGATCGCACATCGTCCGTCAAGGAAACGCTTGCGGCGAGCGACTGCAAAGACGTGAGCATCGCCGACGAGCAATCGGCGGCTTGGACGCGCACGAACGCCATGGATCTGACAACCAACTGGATCACCGCCGGCCGGCCGATCGACGCGGTCTTTGCCAATAACGACGAAATGGCAATCGGTGCGATCCAGGCACTCAAGGCCACCGGCGTCTCGATGGATAGCGTCGTGGTCGTCGGCATCGATGCGACGCAGGATGCCCTTGTTGCGATGGCCGCGGGCGATCTGGACGTGACGGTATTCCAGAACGCCAAGGGACAGTCGGCGAGCGCCGTCGATGCAGCCGTTGCGCTCGCTCAAGGAAAGGGCATTGAGAAGGAGGTCTGGGTTCCTTTCGAACTGGTCACTCCCGAAAACATGGACCAATACCGGCAAAAGAACTGATCCTCCCCGGCCGGCGTCTCTTCCTCACGAGCGCCGGCCTCCTTTCATGGAGAGCTTTATGAGCGGCATTGTCATCATCGGCGCAGGAGAATGCGGAACACGCGCGGCGTTCGCCCTGCGCGAGACCGGATATTCCGGATCGATAACCCTGCTGGGTGCCGAGCCACATCTGCCTTACGAACGGCCGCCCTTGTCGAAACCGATGGATGGCGCCGTCCAGATGAAGCTGATCTGCGCGGAAGACGCGCTAGCTGCAGCCCAGATCGAATATCTCCGGGGCGTGTCGGTCTCGGAATTGGATGCCGATGCTGCTGTAGTCACCTTGGACAACGGGCAGGTCCTGACCTATGAAAAGCTGCTACTCGCCACCGGCGCGCGCCCAAGAAGGCTTGGCTGTCCGGGTGCCGGGCGTGCGCTCGATTTTCGCACTCATGCCGATGCCGAAGCAATATTCTCCAAAGCGGGGATCACTCGTAGCGTTGCCATTATCGGCGGCGGTCTTATCGGCATGGAGCTCGCATCCGTCCTTCGCGGAAAAGATATCGCGGTCAGCGTCATCGAAGCGGCACCCAAGCCGCTGGGACGCGCGGTCCCGCCGCGCTTTGCCGACAAGCTTCATGCGAGGCACAGCTCGGAAGGCGTCATTTTCCACCTCGACCGGGGCGTTGTCGCCATCGATGACGATGGCGTTCTGCTGAGTGATGGAAGCCTGGTGCGCGCCGATCTGGTCGTCAGTGCCATCGGTGTGACGCCGGAAGTCACGCTCGCCGAGAAAGCTGGGCTGGCGACCGGAAACGGTATTCTGACCGATCGCCATCTTCACACCAGCGCACCTGATATTTTTGCGGCGGGCGATTGTGCGGCGGTGAGCCAGCAAAGCGGAATTCATACCCGGTTCGAGAGCTGGCGGAATGCAAGAGCGCAGGCAGAGACAGCTGCGCGCAACATGATCGGTGTCGCTGAGCCTTTTACCGCGATCCCCTGGTTCTGGTCCGATCAGTATGACCTCGGCCTGCAGGTGGTGGGGCTGCCGCAGCCGACGCACGAGCGCGTGATCCGTTCGCTCGGCGATAACGAGCTTGAATTCTATCTGGACGATGGGCGCCTTGTGGCCGCAGCCGGCCTCGGTATCGGCAATTCCCTGGCCAGGGATATCAAGCTCGCAGAGATGCTGATTGCAGCCGGTATCCATCCTGATCCGGCCGCACTTGCCGATCCCGACCTGAACCTAAAGGCCCTTCTGAAAAGGGAGAAGGCCGCGTGATGCAGAGACTGCTGATCTTTCAGTCACTCTGGGCGATGGAGCGCCGGCACACCGACGGATACGAGCGCAGTCTCAGCGAGAATATAGCGATTATCTGGGAGGCCGGCTTCGACGGTATAAGCGCCCACTATACCAACCGGGCCGATGTCGTCACGCTGAATGACGCGATCCGCGGCACCGGGCTGAAGATCGAAGCTGTCTGCTTCCCTCGCACCGTCGAGGATCTGCGCCTGCCGCTCGAACTGGCTTCGGAGTTTCCCGTCAACCATATCAACCTGCAGCCCGATATCCGCCTGCGGCGGGTCGAAGACTGCCTGCGGATCCTCGATGGCTGGATGCGGCTTTCCGAGGAAGCCCGCATTCCCGTCTTCATAGAGACCCACCGCGACCGGATGACGACGGACCTCTTCTTCACGCTGGATCTGCTGGACAGGCGGCCGGATCTGCCGCTGCTTGCCGATCTGTCGCATTTCATGGTCGCCCGCGAGTTCGCCTTTCCTGTCGATGCCGAGAACCATGCCATGATCCACCGCATTCTCCGCAATGCTCACGCCTTTCATGGCCGGGTCGCATCGCGCGAGCAGGTGCAGATCGAAATCTCGTTCCCTCACCACCGGCCCTGGGTCGAGCTCTTCCTGCAATGGTGGGACCACGGCATGCGCGATTGGCGTGGTCGCGCCGCTTCAGACGCGGAACTCGTCTTTACCTGCGAGCTGGGTCCGAAGCCCTATGCGATTTCCGGCCGAGACGGCAACGAAAGTACCGATCGGTGGGCGGAAGCGCTGCTGCTCCGCCAGATGCTTCTCGATCTCTGGGCCGCGATCTGATCGCCACAACGTCAGGGATACCGGCAGGAATGCTACCATCCCTGCCGGACAGCCCCCGGCATATGCGTCGCGGGGCCTTCTAGTCATCGGAAAGGGCAAGGTCATGGCGCAACCATGCAGGCAGACTGCTGGCGCTGTTTGCCATGCGCTGACGCCTCCATCGGGCTATAATGGTTGCGAGCAGAATTTCCCTGAAGCTGAATCGCGAGCAAAGCTCGCGCATGGATGCCGCCAGGCTGTCGCCGGCGTGTTGATTGGTCATGATGATGATCTGCGGCCAGAAATCTGAACCGCCCTCTTTCAAGCTGAGTATGCACAGCGCCATGCGGAGCGGACGTTGCCGTAGCCGTAGTCGGACGCTGCGCGCGAAAAAGACGCCATCTCTGGATGGTGAAGCTTGAAAGTTTCGGACGTGGCCGAGGTTTGGAGCTTCGAGGACCTATGCCAAAGAGGCGCGGGACGAAGAAATATCTGTCATTGCACGCCTCCATTGTTGATGAACTCCGACGCAATCATTAGCCGATCGGGGATGAGCAGGCAAGGGCACTCGTTCGGATCTGGGGCTTATCGCCAGCCTGGGACGGCGCTCCGCCGCCGTCTGATCGCGATTTCCACCGGCAACTGACTGGGTCTTTTGATCGGCAATTGACCGCGCCCAGAACATCGTCATAATAATTTTGCACACGTGCTCAATTTTGTCATTTGGTCGTTACGTTCGCCCCCTAGAGCGGGACATGCCACGTTTTCGTGGGGCGATTGGAACGGCCATCAACACCAGTGATGACCCGTCAAGAGGCCTCACACTGTTCTTCCAGGGAGATGAAGAAGATGACCATTTTGCCGACACTGAAATCCCTCACCATTGCGGCCGCAATCCTGGCCTCGACTTCCGCATTTGCACTTGCCAAGGACGTTCACATCAGCGTCTGGGCCGGCGGTACCGGTCCGAACGACGTTTACCGCCTCGATGCCATCGAGATCGCTGCTCAGCAGCTTCAGCGCGAAGCTGCGCTGAAGGGCGAAGATCTGAAGATCATCGTCGAAAAGACCCCTTATTCGGGTTGGGACGACTTCAAGCAGGCGCTGACGCTTGCTGCCGAAGCCAAGAAGGCTCCGAACATCGTCGTCAGCGGCCATGAGGACATCGCTCCCTGGTCGCAGGCCGGCCTCATCGTTCCAATCGAGGACTATGTCGATCTCGACTCCTGGCCGCTCAACGACATCTATGAAAACCTGATGCAGATCGCCTCCTACAATGGCTCGGTCTACGGCATCCCGCAGGATGCAGAATCCCGCCCGATGCTGTTCTGGAAGCCGCACATGAAGGCGATCGGCTACAGCGACGCTGACCTCGACGCGCTGCCGCAGAACGTCCAGGACGGCAAGTACACGATGAAGAACCTGCTCGAAGACGCCAAGAAGATGCAGGACAAGGGTCTCGTACAGCCCGGTTACGGCTTCTATCCGCGCACCAGCAACGGTCCTGACTACTGGCAGTTCTACACCTCCTTCGGCGGCGTCATGGAAGAGAACGGCAAACTCGTTTTCGACAAGGCTGCGATGAAGCGCACGTACCAGTTCTTTGCTGATGCCGTTGCTTCCGGCGTCACCAAGAAGAACCACATCGGCATGCCGGGCGACCAGTGGTGGAAGGAAGTCTCCAGCGGCAAGGCCGGCATCTGGGACGCCGGCACCTGGCACTATGCCCGCATGGTCAACCAGGAAGGCCTGAAAGACTTCTTCGGCAACATCGCCTTCACGCTGATTCCGGCTGGCGAAGGCGGCAAGGCCAACACGCTGACGCACCCTCTCGTTTACCTGCTGACATCGGGTCATAGCGACGAGGACACGCAGATCGCAGCCCAGCTGATCACGATCGCTTCGGAGCCGCGCACCAATGCGCTGCACGCTATCAAGTCGGCGCATCTCGGTGTCTCCAAGTCCGAATCGGCCGTTGATTTCTACGCCGCCAATCGCTGGGCCCGCGAGGCGACGGAGCGACTGCTACCCCACGCCAACGCGATGCCGAACAATTCCGATTTCGGCACCTACTGGAACATCATGTGGAAGAACCTTGAAGCATCCTGGACCGGCGCCAAGACTGTCGACGCCGCCGTCAACGATGCCGAGAGCGAGCTGAAGAGCACGCTCGGCGACAAGATCGTCATCCGCTAAGATCGACGCACTCTGCCGGAAGGCGGTGGCTAAACACCGCCTTCCGGAGCGTCGTCCATGAGGGGACTTCCATGAAATCGTCCAGAACGCTTGGGCTGGTGATGATCACACCTGCAGCGATCATGATCCTTCTGTTCTTCCTGCTGCCGGTCGTTCTGACGGCCGTCTTCTCGATGACGAACATGACGACGGCGACCGGCATTTCCGGCGGCGTCTATCAGGTCGCGCCGAATTCGCTGATCACGCTCAAATCGACCATGCCCGATATTGCCGATCAGCTCGGCGAGCCGCGCTACACGATCGACGAGGCAGGTCTCAAGGCTCTCGAAGGCCTCAATCTCTCCGCCGGCATCGTCTCGGAGCTGCGGGAAAAGCATATGAACGAGGTCTTTCCTTCGCGCCGCGAGATCGAGCGCATGATCAAGGACCTGAACGAGCGCCCCTCGACGCGCGAGGTCAAGCAGATCTCCGACCAGTTTAACCGCTCGGTCGTCAACGCACGTTTCGACAGCAAGGATCAGCTCTTTTCCGCCCTCGATACGCTCGGCTTCAAGCTGACGCCGGAGCAGAAGGAGGCTGTCGCCAAGGCCACCTATACCGGCTGGATCTGGACGTCAGACAATTTCTCACGCATGGCCTCTTCGCCGGATATGGCCCGCGTTCTTCTCAACACCGTGCTCTATGTCGCGCTGGTGCTGACTATCTTCAACGTTGGTTATGCACTGCTGCTTGCCATCTGGACGCATTATATGCCGGCGGCACCGGCTTCCTTCTTCCGCGGCGTATGGCTGTTGCCGCGTATCACGCCTGTCGTCATCTATGTCATGCTCTGGAAGTGGCTTGCCTGGGACACGGGCTTCATTTCCACGCTGATGGGCAATTTCGGCTACCCACCCAAGAATTACCTGCTCGACAACGCCTATAACGCTTGGATCTTCGTTGTCATGATCAACGGCTTCATCGGCGCCTCCATGGGCATGCTGGTTTTCTCCTCTGCGATGAAGGCTATTCCGAAGAGCCAGTTCTATGCGAGCGAGGTCGACGGCGCGTCGCGCTGGCAGCAGATCCGCTACATCATCCTGCCGCAGATGCGCTGGCCGATCCTCTTCGTCACCTGCTACCAGACGCTCTCGCTGCTTGCCTCCTTCAACGAAATCCTGCTTTCGACGAACGGCGGACCCGGCAGGGCGACTGAGATCTGGGCGCTCGCCGCCTATCATACGGCGCTCAGCAACTACGCCGGCAACCTGGAATACGGTCTCGGTGCTGCCATGGCCCTCGTGCTTGTGGTCATCGGCGTGACATTGTCGCTGATCTATCTGCGCATCTTCAACTACGGCACGCTTGTCTCCAAGCCGCTGATCGAGGACTAACCCATGGCCGAAAAAGCGCAACCTTCCGCGAATTTCAGCAGTTGGCCGGTTATTGCCGTGCTCGCCGTCGTCAGCCTGCCGCTGCTTTTGATGTACGCCTATTTCTTCATCGACACGGTAACGGTGAAAGAGGCCGGCTCGCTCATACCCTCCAGCTTCACCATCGAGCACTGGCGCTTCCTGTGGCAGACGACCGAAGGCAAACCGAACATCTGGATCGTGACGCTCAATACGCTGCTTTTCGCCAGTTCCACGACCAGCGTGGTCGTCATCGTCTCGTCGATGGCAGGCTATGTGCTCTCGCGGCTCAATGTACCTGCACGCGGCTTCTTCCTTGCCGGTGTCATGGTGCTGCACGCCTTCCCGTCGGTGACGCTCATCATCGCCATCTTCATCGTGCTGCAGATGATCGGCCTTTATAATTCCCTGATCGGCGTCATCTTGGTCAAGGCCGCGATCGACCTGCCGCTTGGCATCTGGTTGATGAAGGGCTTTTACGACACCGTTCCCTGGGAAATCGAGATGGCTGGCGTCGTCGACGGCGCTTCGCGCTTCCGTGTCTGGCGCAGCCTCGTTCTGCCGCAGGTCGGCCCGGGTATCATGGCGCTCGGCCTCTTCTCGTTCCTGTCGGGCTGGGGCGAATTCATCCTGCCGCAGGTGCTGGCGCCAGGCAATCAGGTGCAGGTGCTCTCGGTCTATCTCGCCGGCTTCCTCGGTGACGATAACAATTATGATTTCAACATGTTCAAGGCGGTCGGCGTCTTCTACGTCATCCCGGTTCTGATCGCCTACGCACTCTTCCACAAATATCTCATGAACATCTACGGCGGCGGGAGCAAAGGCTGATGCGTATCCTCCTCGACAATTTTTCGAAGAGCTTCGGCTCCACCAAGGTCATCGAGAACATGACGCTCCAAGTCGGCAGCGGCGAAATGCTGGCGCTGCTCGGACCCTCGGGCTGCGGCAAGTCGACGACGCTTTTTGCTATCTGCGGCATCCATCGTCCGAGTGGCGGTCGTATTCTCTTCGGCGATCGTGACGTGACCAACCTGCCGAGCCAGATGCGCAATGTCGGCGTCGTCTTCCAGTCCTATGCGCTCTATCCGCATATGACGGTTGCCGAGAACATCGGCTTTCCCTTGAAGGTCAAGGGTGTCAACGGATCTGAGATCCGCAAGGAGGTCGAGCGCATTTCCGGCCTCGTGCAGATCGGCAATCTGATGGAGCGCCGGCCGGCACAGCTTTCCGGCGGCCAGCAGCAGCGTGTGGCGCTCGCCCGTGCGCTCATCCGCAAGCCGGATGTCCTGCTGCTCGACGAACCTCTTGCCAATCTCGACGCAAAGCTTCGCCTCGAAATGCGCTCGGAAATCCGCCGCATCCAGCGCGAGACTGGTATCACCGCCGTTCTTGTGACCCATGATCAGGTGGAAGCGATGAGCATGTGCGACCGCATCGCGATCATGAAGGAAGGCGAGATCGTGCAGATCGCCACACCCTCCGAAATGTATCACGACCCGCGCACCTCCTTTGTCGCCGGCTTCCTCGGCAATCCGCCGATCACCTTCCTGCGCGGCGTCATGAAGGACGGCGCTTTCGCCATGCCGGAGAGCGAAATCCGAGTTCCGGTATCGGTCAAGGCCGCGGAGGGCACCAAGCTGACGCTCGGCGTGCGCCCCGAACATTTCAGCCCGGCCGGTGATGTCGCCGTTCCCGGTAAGGTCACTTTCGCCGAAACGCAGGGTCGCGAGAACCTCTACGACGTCCGGCTTGCCGGCGGTTCGCTGCTACGTTCCATTCAGCCTGTTCGCAACGACATCACTGTCGGCGATGAGGTGAAATGGGCAATCGATAGCCGAGGCGTTTTCGTTTTCGACGAGGAAGGCCGGAGGCTTTGAGCGATGCGTGATTTCTCGTCTTTCTTCGAGCGCTATGGCTGGCCGTCAAACAAGGGAAGCCTGCCATTCTGTATCGGCCATCGCGGTGCCAGCGGCCAGGAGCGGGAAAATACACTGGAAGCCTTCCAGCGTGCCGCCGAACTCGGCGCGGAAATGTGGGAGCTCGATACCCAGCTCACCAAGGATGGCGTGGTCGTGGTCTCCCACGACGATCACCTCGAACGTGTCTTCGGCATCGACAGGCGCATTTCGGAGATGACGGCTGCCGAGCTTGCCACCCTCGAAGGTGTCAATGTTCCGACTTTCGAGGCGGTCGCGGCCCTCGGTCGGCGGACCAATACCGGCCTTTACATCGAGCTCAAGGCGCCGGGCACGGGACCTTTGTGCTGGAAGCATCTTAGGGAAAAGAACCAGCGCTTCGCCTGTCTCGGTTCCTTCGACGCCGCACAGGTGCGCGAACTCCGCGATGCCGGCTGCGACTATCCTCTCTCTGTCCTGATCCGCGTCGGCCATGATCCGCATGCGGCTGGCGACGAGGCAGGCGCAGATATTCTGCACCTCTGCTGGGAAAGGGCCGGCGAACGGCCGCAGGACCTGGTTACCGATGAGCTGACGCAGAGAGCCTTCGGCGAAGGCCGCGAGATCGTGCTCTGGCACGAGGAGCGGCCGGCCATCCTGGCGGACATCATGAAGCTTCCGGTGCTCGGCATCTGTACGGATCTGCCCGATCTGATGCGCCCGGCCGCCAGGGACGAGAAGCATGGCCGACAGGGATAACAAGGGACCGAGAAAGGTCACGTCCTTCGATGTGGCGCGTGTGGCAGGCGTCTCACGCGCTGCCGTTTCGCGCGCCTTCACGCCGGACGCGAGCGTTTCGCCGAAGACTCGCGAGAAGGTCTATCAGGCGGCCAAGGAACTCGGCTATCGGGTAAATTATCTTGCCCGCAGCCTTACCAACAAGCGCTCCGATCTCGTTGGTCTCGTTGCCGCAGGCCTCGACAATCCGTTCCGCACGATGCAGATCGAGCATCTGGCGCGCGTATTGATTGCCCGCAATTTCCGCCCGATCCTGTTGCCGACGTCGAAGGAAGCAGACACCTCAACGGTCATCGGCCAGCTTCTGCATTATGCAGTCTCAGGCGTCATCGTCACGTCGGATGCGCCGCCGACGGAGATTTGCGAGCAATGTGCCGCCGAAGGTGTGCCGATCGTCCTTATCAACAAGGGCGACGATATCCCGTTCGTCGACCGCATCATCTCCGATGACCGGATGGCTGGCCACCTTGCCGCGACGCACTTGATCGAAAGCGGCGCCAGTGCGCCTGCGGTCATGGCCGCACCCGCTATCTCCTATACGGCGCGACGGCGCAGTGAAGCCTTCATGACCACCTGTCGGCAGGCTGGCCTCGAGCCGCGTATGATCGAATTGAAAATCAACGATTATCGGAGTGGCTATGACGCAGCCGCCGACCTTCTGTCGCTCGGTATCGACGGCCTGTTCTGCGCCAACGACTATATGGCCTGCGGCGTGATCGATAGCGTCATGAAGGGGCTTGGTCGTGAGGACCAGCCGCCGTTCCGCATCGTCGGCCACGATGACATTCCGCAGGCCGGCTGGTCGGCCTATGACCTTACGACCATCCGCCAGCCGTGCGATTTGCAGGCCGAACAGACCGTCGATCTGCTGATGAGCAGGATGGCCGAACCGGATATGACCGCCCGCGTCGAATTTACCCCCGTGACGCTGATCAAAAGAAGGACTGCTTGATGAAATCCGCATTCGATACCTCCGCTCTGACCGCGCGGGCGGAGGTCGCAATCGACGTGGCCCGCAAGGTTGGACGCGAGGCTGCGCGCTTCAGGCGTGAAGGAAACCCCGGCGCGTTGCATGTCGAAAACAAGGGCTTGCAGGATTTCGTCACCGTCGCAGACAGGCAGGCAGAACAGGCTATCCGCGAAGGGCTGCTGGCGCGTTTTCCCGATGACACATTCATGGGCGAGGAAAGCGGCGGCAAATCCGGCTCTGCCGGCACCTGGGTCGTCGATCCCATAGACGGCACGACCAATTATATCCGTGGTTTCCGCCATTGGGGTGTTTCAATCGCCTTCGTTGTTGGTGGCAAGGTGGAGATCGGCGTGGTCTACGACGCGGCCAACGACCAGGTTTTCTCCGCGATCCGCGGCCGCGGCGCCCTCAAGGAAGGCCAGCCGATCCACGCCGCTCCGACGACCGATCCCGCCAATGCGATCGTTGTGCTCGGCCATTCGCGCAAGACGAGCTTCGATGACTATGCGGCGCTTTCCAAGCGGCTCTACGAACGTGGAATGGATTATCGCCGCATGGGTGCGGCGGCAGTCGATCTCGTACGCGTGGCGGAAGGTGTTTCCGACCTCTTCTACGAACGGCATCTGAATGCCTGGGACATGCTGGCCGGCGCGCTGATCGCCGCGGAGGCCGGTGCGAAGGTCGCCATTCCGCCTGTCGCCATGCTGCTGGAGGACGGCGGTCCTGTTATCGCCCATTCGCCTGGACTGGCAGAAGAGTTCGCCTTCCTCGTCGAGTTCGAAGGTCTGGCTCTCTAGCCCGCCATGCGCTTCAACCACGCCCGTTCGGTTGCCGGGGCTTCGTCTGTGGTGATCTGATCCGGCTTCAAGGCGACCAGGGCCGAGAACTTCGTCCATTCTGTATCGCTGAATCCGCCGTCGGGATCCTTCAGCGTGAAGGTCCATGCGTCGACCCGCTTGGCCTCGTCGTGGCAGAGCGCGATCATATCGAGGCCAGCCTGCGCCGCATCGAGCAGCATCGGCCAGTAAAGATAGATTGTTTCCGGCTCCGTTGGCCCACGCAGGTCGGCGAGCAATTCTTTTTCAACCGCTTTCCAGCCTTCGGCCTTGTAGATATTGCCGAGCTTGTCGGTGGGATCGATCCCGCGGCGCAGATGCGGCAGCTTCTCCTTGACGGCCAGCATCAGCTCCAGACTTCCGGCACTGACGATAACGGAGGCGGAAATCTGCTGCAGGTGCTTAGCAAGATGGGCGATGCCCTTTTCGCCGATCACCTCGTAATCGTCCTTCATGTCGAACTGCAGCAATGCGTCCGGATGGGCCGATTGCAACATGGCTGCCAGATCCTCGCTGGTGAGGATCGGACGATTGCCGTCCTTCATGCGCAGGTCGCGTAGATCGGTAAGGCTCTTTTGCGCAATGATGCCGTGCCCCGAAGTCTCGCCTTCCAGCTCCCTGTCATGCAGCACGACGAAACCGCCATCGGCGCGCACCCTCAGATCAAGCTCCATCGAGGCGCCGGCCTTGAAGCCGTCCGCCATCACTTCCGCCGAAAACAGCGGATCGGCCATGCGCCGGCGCAGCCGGTGCCATTTCAGCAGGGTCACATGGTTCTCGAACACTATCTGAAGCCCGCGTGCGTCTGCCATTCCATCATCCTCGGCGTGTTCGTCTCTGCCTCTTCGTGCATCGGAAAGGTCCGATTCTCAAGGGCCTGCGGCAGAATAAGCCCGATCTCCCGGCAGCCGCTTCTCTTGCACCGAACATGGTCTTTTTCGTGAGTCGGTCTTCCGATGGTGTCCGCATGCAGCGTAACAGCGCAAATTAGAATACTAATTTTGTAGACAATATTTTCCGCGCCGGCGATCCGTGCGAGAATCCAAACTCGGTTTTCCAGGAGGTGACGTATGTTTGCGGCATTCAAAACTTTCCTAGCGAGGCCTTTCCGGGGCCGTGACCACGCTGCGCCCGAAACACATGATCGCGCTGCGGGAGAGGATGCCGAAAGCCGTCTTCGCAGCCTGCGGGAGGAGGAACTGTTCTTCTGGCAGCCAACGCCGAACTCCTGGTACTGAGGAGCAATCAGCCGCCATAGCTCTTCGTCACAGCTTCCGAAGCGGCGCCGATATTCGCCGGGAAGCCGGCCCGCCGAAGTGCAGCGCCATAAGCCACGACATTTGCAAGCACGGTCGGGAAGCTTGCCCGCGCGCCTGTGTGGTTGATACGCATGAGGTGAGACAAGCCCGCGCCGACACCGGGCGTCAGTTCGACGCCTAATCCTGCGGCAAAGGCGATCACAGACGCAGATCCAAGTTCTGACGGCAGCAAGACCGTTGTCACGAGGTTCGATCCCTGTCCGGCCGGCACCCAAAGGCTCGTGCCCAGAGCTGTCAGGCCGGCTCGGCTCGCCGAAGCGGCTTTCTCATGGCGGGCAATGATCTGCGCCAGCCCTTCGGCCTCGACCTGGTCGAGGGAGGCTTCCAGCGCGAAGAATTCCAACGGCGCCGGTGTTCCCGGCAGTACGCCGCGGCCGGCATCCACCCAAGCCTTCAGGTCGGCCAGCGACAGGATGGAATCCCGCGGTGCGTCGTCATGGAGAACCAGTTCCCAGGCATGCCGGCTGACCGACAGCGCGGAAACGCCTGCCGGCCCGCCCAGTGCTTTCTGTGGGCCGATCACGGCGATATCGATACCCAACGCATCGACATCGAGCGAGTGGCCGCCGACGGAGGCGACGGCATCGACTATCGTTACAATGCTTCGCGCCTTTGCGAGAGCGATGATCTCCGGCAATGGATTGAGGATACCGCTTGCCGATTCTGCGTGGACAAGCGCCATTACGCTGACATTGGGGTTGATATCGAGCGCGACTGTGATCGCGTCGAGCTCGATCGGCAGGCCGGGCTGAGCGACGATATCGACGACGTGAGTGCCGCCCCGCCGCAGCCATTGTCCAAACCAGTTGCCATAAGGGCTGGTGACGATGTTGAGTACAGAGAGGCCAGGTCTGGCAAGGCTGGTCGCAACGGCTTCGAGCGCGACCACGGCCTCGGCCTGCACCAGCAGGACGTCGTTGTTCGTCTTCAGGATCCCGCTGACGCGGCGGGTGAGGGCGGCGTAGCGTTCAGCCGGATAGACCGGCGCACCATAGAGCGGGTTCCAGGCGACTTCGGTCATAGGCAGCTCCATCAAACGGGTTCGGTTACAAGGCGTGGCACCGCCGCGACGAGCCGGCGCGCCGCTTCGGATCGCGGCGCATTGACGACATCTGCCGCCAGCCCTTCCTCGACGATCCGGCCGGAATCCATGACCGCGATGCGATGCGAGATCGCGCGCACCACCGCGAGGTCATGAGATATGAAGAGATAGGCAAGCCCATGCTCGCGCTGCAGTTCGACCAGCAATTCCAGAATGCGGCCACGAACCGTCACGTCGAGCGCGGAAACGGCTTCATCCAGCACCAACAGTGAAGGCCGCGTCGCGATAGCGCGGGCAATGGCGACGCGCTGTCGTTGGCCGCCCGACAGCGTGCGAACCGGGCGGGGAGCGAGGGTTGCGGGCAGGCCGACGCGTTCCAGCAGGGCAGTGATTTCCGCCGGCCGTTGCTTCCTGTCCGCAATGGCGTGGATCCGCAGCGGATCGTCGAGAACTGAGGCGACGGAGGCCAATGGGTTGAAGGCTGCGAGTGGATCCTGAAACACCATTTGCATGCGCGCACGCCTGCGTCGCAACTCGGCTCCGCGCAGCGCAAGCCAGTCCTGTCCCTCGAAGCTGATAGAGCCGGAATCAGGTTCCAGCAGGCGCAGAAGGACGCGCGACAGGGTCGATTTTCCGCTGCCGGATGCTCCAACCAGCCCCAGGGTTTCGCCGGCTGCGATTGTCAGCGAAACAGTGTCGAGAGCCGCAACCTGCCGACCGGAACCGGAGTAGGCCTTGGAAAGTGCAGTTACGGTCAGAAGCCCGGTCACGACACTACCTCGGCAATCAGTGGCGGCGTGGAGAGATCGCGATGACTGGCGATCAGGGCAGCCGTATAGCTATCGGCTGGCGATGACAGCACCGACCGGACGGGGCCGGCTTCCAGCAACGCTCCACCGTGGAAGACGGCGACGCGATCGACGAAGCCGGAGGCAAGCGCGATATCATGGGTGATGAAGAGAAGCGTCATGCCTTCCTCGCGCACTAGGCTGTCGAGAAGTCCGACGATCTCGGCCTGCACCACGACATCGAGCGCACTGGTCGCCTCATCGGCGATGAGCAGGGCGGGTCTGGCTGCAATCGCTGCCGCAATCGCCACGCGCTGCCGCTGACCACCCGAGAGCTGGTGCGGGAACGCGCGCATGATGTTTGTCGGCTGTTGTAGGCTTACGCGCTCCAGCAGTTCCTCGGCACGCGCATAGGCTTGCCGCCAGCCGAGGCCCAGGTGTCGTCGGGCACCCTCCGCAACCTGCTCGCCGATCGTCAGCACTGGATTGAGGCTGGTGCCGGGGTCCTGAAAAATAAAACCGAAATCACGGCCGGGAAGCGGAGCATGGCCGAGCGCCGGCCAGATTATGTTGCCTTCGATCCTTGCCTGTACCGGCAGAAGGCCGGCGAGCGCCCGGGCAAACGTACTTTTGCCGGACCCGCTTTCGCCAATGATTGCCAGCCTCTCGCCCTCGATGAGATCGAGGTCGATGGAACTCAGCGCTGCCTCCTGTTCATAACGGACGGAAAGCCCTTTCACGCAGCAGAAGAGAGCGGTCATCGCGGCCCTCCGCCACTGTCGAGCGCTTTGGTCAGGCCCTCGCTGAAAAGGTGAACACTAAGCACCGTGATCGCCAATGCCATGCCGGGCAGCACAGAAAGATAGGCGGCCGAGCGCAGCACGCTGCGGCCTTCGGCGATCATCGAGCCCCAGGTGGCAAGGTTGGGATTGCCGAGACCGAGGAAGGAAAGTGCCGCTTCCGTGAGGATTGCGCCGGCAACGATCGTGGCCGATAGCGCCATCACCGGCGGCAGGGCATTCGGCAGGATTTCCTTGAAGGCGATCTCGGCCGGATGCATGCCGATCACGCGTGCAGCAGCCACATAATCCCGTTCGCGGATGGACAGGACCTGCGCTCGAGCCAGCCGCGCAGGATCGGCCCAGGCTCCGAGCGCAATGGCAAAGACGACGACAGGCGTTGAAACCCCGATGACGCTGACGAAGGCGAGCGCCAGCAGGAAGCCCGGAACGATCTGGAAAGCATCGACAATACGCATGAGCGCCTCGTCGATGACACCGCCGGCAAAGCCCGCGGCCATGCCCACAAGGAGCCCGAGTACCATGGCGGAAAAAGCTGCTGCAATGCCGACGGCCAATGAAGTCCGCGCACCGTAGAGCAGGCCTGCCAGGACGTCGCGCCCCAGTCTGTCGGTGCCGAGCGGCAGGCTCATGTCGGCGAATGGTGTGAGCATCGCCCGCCCGGCAATCCGCAGCGGATCTCCTGGCGACAGGACCGGAGCCAGCAAGCCGGCGGCGAGAAGGGCTGCCAGGATGGCAAGCCCGATTGTACCTTCAGAGGTTCGAAGGAGACGGCGCAGCAGGGTCATGCCCGGCCCTCCGACGCGCCGATACGCGGATCGAGGGCTGCGTAGACCAGATCGACAACAAAATTGACACAAATGACGAGGACGGCGCTCGTGACGATGATGCCCATCAGCAGCGGCGCATCCCGGCCGTTGACCGCCTCCTGCGCCAGCCTGCCGAAGCCCGGAATGGCAAAGACACTTTCGATGACGACACTGCCGCCGAGCATGGCCGCGGACTGCAGTCCGAGCATGGTGACGAGCGGCAGCAGCGCATTGCGCGCGACATGACGAAGCACGATGCGGCTGCGCGACAGGCCCTTGGCCCGGGCGAAGAGCACGAAATCGAGCTTCCAGGCTTCCGCCATGCCAGAGCGCATGACGCGCAGAAACAATGCGAGATAGATGAAGGCGAGCGCGCCGACCGGCAGGACAAGATGCTCCGCTACATCCAGCACCTGCGAGAGTCCTGATTTGCCGGAGGCGATGGTCTCGATGCCGGCAATCGGCAGCCAGCGCAACTTCACCGAAAGGAGGATGCTGAGCACCAGCCCCAGCCAGAAGCTCGGTATGGCATAGATGATCAGCGAGCCGATCGAGAGGAGACGATCGCGCAGGCTGCCCGGCTTTGCGCCGGCGACGATGCCGAGCGCCGAACCGAGGCCAAAGGAAAGCGCCGTAGCACTTCCCATCAGGAGCAGCGTGTTCGGTAGCCGCTCGGCGATCAGGTCCCGTACCGGTCGGTTGAAAGCCACCGACCAGCCAAGATCGAGGCGAACGAGCGACGACAGATAGAGCCAGAGGCGGGAAAAAACCGATTGGTCCAGGCCGTAGCTTTCCCGCAGCGATTTGATGAGTGCGGCATCGCCGCCGCCGATCGAGCCGAGATAGGCATCGACGGCGTCGCCGGAGGCGGATTCCAGCAGGAAGAAGGTGAAGATCACGACGATCATCAGCACCGGGATGCTGCTGATGATCCTGCGTCTCAGGAGGAGAAGTGCACGTTTCACGCCGGACGAGGCCTCTGCCGCAATTGCGCCTTCGACCCTATCACGACTGCAGCGCGGTATCGCCCCAGTTCGAAACCGCCCATCGCGGATTGTCCGAAACGTTCAGCACCGTATCGCGGGCAACCGTGATGAAGCCCCATTCGGCGACATTGATCAAAGGCAGTTCGGCCACCACAAGCTGCTGGAACTTGTAATAGAGGTCGGTGCGCGCGGCGGTGTCCACGGTCACTGCTGCTTGCGCGATGATCTTGTCGAGCTCGGCGCTGACATAGCCGCCCTGGTTTGAGAAGGGCACGCCATCAGGTGTCCCTGACTGGACGAGAATGGTGGTCGAGATGGCCGGATCGCCACGGAAGACCGGCGGACCGACGGCGATATCGAAGTCGTGGTCGGTATAGACGGCCTTCTGATGTGCGGCGGCATCGGCATTGACGATGACCGCATCGATGCCGACGGCTGCGAGCGCCTGGCGCAGATAATCGCCGAACTGGCGCGTCTCGTTGAAATAGGGTGCCGGCCGCAGCTTGAGCTGGAATCGATTGCCGTCGGGCCCCTTGGTATAGCCGCCCTGGTCCAGCAGCTCGTTTGCCGCCTTCACGTCGAAATTATAGTTGGCGACATCGGCCGTGTAGAATTCCTTCGAATTCTTCGGAACAGGGCCGGTGGATTCCGTCGCATAGCCGAGGAAGATCGTATCGACGACGAATTTCTTGTCGATCGCGTGGGCAATCGCCTGACGCACCCGAAGATCGGAGAGCTCCTTGCGGCGATGATTGATCTCGACGACGAGCTGATAGGTGAGCGCCTCATAGCCCTTGGAGATCACCTTGATGCCGTCAACTTTGGAGATACGATCGAGATCGGCAAGCGGCACGGCTGAGAAAGCGGCGAGATGGATTTCCTCGGCCTCCAGTGCGGCGCCGGCCGATTCACGATCAGGCAGCACGCGGTAGACAATTTCGTTGAGCTTTGGCTCGCCCTTCTGCCAGTAATTCTCGTTACGCGTCAGCCGGTAATATTCGCCGGGCTTGTATTCGGCGAACTTGAACGGGCCGGTGCCGACAAGCGTATTGTTGGCCGGGTTCTTGGCGATATCGGTACCTTCAAAAATATGTTTGGGAACGACGCTGGTGACGGCTGGAAGCGCATTGCGGATGAGCTGGAAGGGCGTCGGCTTCGAGAAACGGAAGATCGCCGTGTGGTCGTCGGGTGTATCGACTGCTTGCAGATTGGCGAAGACCAGGCGACCGAGGTTCTGGAGCGGTTTCCAGACGTTGAGCCCCGAGAAGGCGACGTCGGCCGAGGTGAATGGCTTGCCGTCATGCCAGGTGGCGTTGTCTCGCAGCTTGAAGGTGACGGAGAGCCCGTCGGCTGAGCCTTCCCAGGACGTGGCGAGACGCGGCGCAAGACCGTCCGAGCCTTCGTAGGAAGCCTCCGCGAGCGGCTCGATCACCTTGCTTGCGATGAAGAAGACGCCGTTCGAGGCGACGATTGCGGGGTTGAGGTTCTTCGGCTCGGAATCGGCTGCAACGATCAGGCGCCCGCCGGCCGGCACGTCCTGCGCCAGCGCAATACGCGACAACGCTGTCGTTCCGAGAAGCAACGCCGTGCCCTTCAGCAGGCCGCGCCGAGAGATATCTGCAATAGTCATGCCCGCTCCTGATATCCAAGAAATTCAATGATCTATATTCGAGTTGAAACGTTAATTGTGACAGGAATTAAATTCGAACAGGATGGCCAGGCGAGATATTTTTTGTCACCCAGCCATTATTTTTCAGCGGTTGCCAACAACGAGCCGCGGCGCGTCAATGCCGAGGTTGCGATAGGACGCTCCCGGATGCGGCGCAACCAGCCGCGGTCCCGCGCCACCAAGCTTTTCGCGCAGCGTACCCTGCCGGTATTCGGTCTTGTAGACGCCGCGCTTCTGCAGTTCAGGCACCAACAGGTCGACGGTGTCTTCGAAGCTCTCGGGGGTCACCGCATAGGCGAGGTTGAAGCCATCGACGTCGGTATCCTCGACCCATTCCTGCATCAGATCGGCGACTGTCGACGGTGAGCCGACGAAGACTGGGCCGAAGCCGCCGATGCCCACCCAATCGGCCATTTCGCGTACGGTCCATTCCTTATCCGGATCGATGGTCGTGAAGGTTTCGACAGCCGATTGGACGGCATTGGTATAGCGATGGCGCAGAACTTCGTCCGGACCGAACTGGCCGAAATCGATGCCGGTCCAGCCTGATATCAGCGTCAGCGCACCCTCGAAGGAGGCGTATTGGCGATATTCGTTGAACTTGCGCTGTGCCTCGGCATCGGTCTCGCCGAGGACGACGGTCTGCAGGTTGAAGGCGAGGATTTCGCGCGGATTGCGTCCGAGCCGCTCGGCCGCCTGCCGGACATTGGCGACGTAGCGCTTCAAAACCGGCTTGGAGGGCGCCGCAACAAAGATGCATTCGGCATGCGCGCCGGCAAAATCCTTGCCGCGGCTTGAGGCGCCGGCCTGGTAGAGCACCGGCGTGCGCTGTGGCGAGGGCTCGCTCAGGTGAATGCCGGGAACGTTGAAATATTTGCCGGAATGATTGATCGGATGGACCTTTTCCGGATGGGTGAAGATGCCGGTTTCGCGGTCGCGCACGACGGCATCGTCCTCCCAGCTTCCCTCCCAGAGCTTGTAGCAGACCTCGAGATATTCTTCGGCGAGATCATAGCGGTCGTCATGGTTGGTCTGCGCGGCCTGGCCGATATTGAGCGCACCGCTGTTCAGGTAGGAGGTGACGATATTCCAGCCGACTCGACCTTTGGTCAGATGATCGAGCGTGGAGATGCGCCGGGCAAAAGTAAAAGGGTGTTCGAAAGAGAGCGAAGCCGTCAGGCCAAAGCCGAGATGTTCGGTTTCATAAGCCATGGTCGGGATGAGCTGCAGCGGATCGTTGACCGGCACTTGCGCCGAATGGCGGAGCGCGGCATCGACATTGCCGTTCAAGACGTCATAAACGCCGAGCACGTCGGCGATGAAGAGACCGTCGAACTTGCCGCGCTCCAGCGTCTTTGCCAGATGCACCCAATAATCGAGATCCTTGTAGGTCCAGGATTTGTCGCGCGGATGCCGCCATAGCCCCGGCGACTGGTGTCCGACGCAATTCATGTCGAAGGCGTTGAGCCTGATTTTACGGGTCATGTCATTCTTCCTGCGTTGTCGGCGAGGTGCGGTTCAGGCGCCGACGGTTTTTCTGTTGATGAAGCTGAGGGCGAGCACGGAAAAGATGAGCGTGCCGGTGCCGACCTGCTGCCAGTAGAAGTTCAGGCCGGTCAGCAGCAGGCCGTTGGCGACGATGCTGAGGAGCAGGACGCCGAGAACGGTGCCAAGCACATTGGGCCGGCCGAGCGGCGACAGCGTCGTGCCGATGAAGGTGGCGCCGATGGCGTTCAGCAGGAACGCATTGCCGGAGGAGGGGATGTAGACGGTTACCGTCGCCGTCAGGATGAGACCGGCAACGGCGGCAATCAGCCCAGCGAGAATGAAGGTGGCGGCAACAGGCGCGCCGAGACCGATGCCGGAATAGCGCACGACGCTCGGCTGGATGCCGATCGAGACGACTACGCGCCCGAAACGGGTCCGAGCGAAGACTGCGGCTGCGCCCGCGATGACGATGGCAGCGATCACCAATGGCACCGGAACGTTGGCAATCGTGCCATGGCCGAGAAAGCGAAAGGCTTCCGGCACTCCCGAGGGCGGAAGATAAACCGGGTTGCCGCCATTGGTCAGCAATTGCTGGACACTGCGGCCGATAAAGAGGGTGCCGAGTGTCGCGAGAAACGGTGCGACGCCGATCACGGATACGAGGACAGCGTTGAACGCGCCGACCAGCGCGCCGGCTGCAAGCCCGGCGATGAGCGCGAGCGGCACCGGCTGGCCCGCCAGAACGAAGGAGACGAAAGCAAAGCTTGCAAAATCGACGGCCGTGCCGACCGAGAGATCGATGCCGCCTGCGGAGACCGCGAAGGTCATGGCGATCGAGACGATGGCAAGCAGCGTGAAATTGTTGACGAGAATGCTTTGCAGGTTGCTGGGTGTCAGGAAGGTGGGCGCGAGGACGGAGAACACAGAGAAAACCACGATCAGCGCTATGATCAGCCCAAAGCGTGCGAGGCCGGCGAGCGATCGTCCGGCTGAAGTGGAGGCGGACATATCAGATCTCCCGCGTGCGCAGTAATGTCGTGGCCGACACGACGATCAGGATGAGAAGGCCCTGCACACCGCTGACAAGCGTGCTCGGCAGGTTCAGGAGCTGGAAGCCGTTGGTCAGGAAGCCGATGAACAGCGCCGATATCAGCGTTCCCAGAATGGTCGGCACCAGCCGCCGCGAAAAGACCGAGCCGAGCAGCGCAATGACGACGACAGGCAGCAGCGCCTCGCCCGAACCGGTCGTGCTGCCGCTGAGATAGGAGACCGAGAGAATGCCCGCAAAACCGCCGCAGAGCCCGCTGGCAATGAAAGCGCCGGCAAGCAGCCGCTTCAGCGGCAGGCCGGCGGCGCGTGCCGCGTCCGGAAACTCGCCGACGGCATAAAGCCTGAGCCCGATCGGCGTATATTGCATGATCGCCGTGGCAATTGCCGTGAAGCCGAGCAGCACGTAGGCGAGAATGGGGATGCCGAAACTATCGGAGGCCGAAACAGCCGTCAGAAAATCGGTCGACGCAGGTACGACGGTGTTCTGCGTCAGGACAAGTTCGAGGCCGGCGACAACATTCATCACTGCGAGCGTAGCTAGCAGCGGGACGATTCCCGCGAGTACGATGGCGACAGCGTTGACCGCGCCGATCGCAACACCGGTCAGCAAAGCCGCCGCCGCCGCTGTCGCGTCACCATAGCCAAGCTGGATCAGAGTCGCATAGACTGCAGCGCTCAGGCCCATATTGGCCGCCAATGACAGGTCGATGCCGCCGGTGACCACATTCGAGCCTCCGGCGATCAGCACGACTGTCAGTCCAATCGCCAATATACCGGAAATGGCGGACTGGCCGAGAACATTGCCGATATTGCCGACAGACAGAAAATAAGGCGCCGTCAAAGAGAACACGACAAGGATGGCCGCGAAGGCAAGCAGCGAGCCGAAGCGGAGCACCGCGACCGCCGCTGCGCCCCTGGCTTGCGACACGGGGTCCGTGGACGCGGTGGGAAGAGGCCCGAAATGAACGTCAGCCGACATGGCGCAATCCTTCCGAAGCGCCGGTCGAGATCGACAGGACTTCATCCGTTGTGGTTCTCGAGGAAACGAGCTCGCGGATCAGCCGGCCGCGGAAGAACACCAGAATCCGGTCCGTGATACCGACGAGCTCGGGCAGGTCGGAAGAGAGGACGATAACGCCTGCCCCGCGTGCGGCCAGTTCGCCGATCAGCGTATAGATTTCGACCTTTGAGCCGATATCGACGCCGACGGTCGGTTCATCCAGCAGGTAGATTTCCGACTGGCGGCTCAGCCATTTGGCGATCGCCACCTTCTGCTGATTGCCGCCCGAGAGTGTGCGGACCAACGCATCGCGCCCGGCCGTTTTGATCTGCAGCCGCTTGATCAGGTCTTCCGTGTCGGAGCGCTCACGCTTGCGATTGAGGAAGCCGAAACGGCTGTAGCGGGCAAGGCTCGGGAGGGTGATATTTTCGGTCACACTGAGATCGAGGCCGACGCCGTGTCCGCGCCGGTCCTCGGGAACAAGCGCAAGCCGGCGGTCGACCGCTTTTGCGGGGCTGCCGGGCCATGCCGTTCGTCCCTCGATTTCAATCTCGCCGCTTGCGGCCTGTTCCAGACCAAAAAGCGCGCGGATCAGGTCCTTTGCGCCGGAGCCGAGGAGGCCGGTGATGCCGAGCACCTCGCCGCGGTGCAGGCTGAAACTGACGTCGTCAAACCGGTTGGGTGCCGAAAGCCCCCGGATGTTCAGGATCGCTTCGCCGAGCTCGACCCGGCGCTTGGGGAACATTTCGGCGATGTCGCGCTCGATCATCAGACCGGCGATCGCCTTGGCCGAGTTCTCGCCTGTCGGCAGCGAGGCCACATCCCGGCCGTTGCGCAGTACGGTGACGTGATCGCAGAGTTCTTCGATCTCGTTGAGATAATGCGAGATGTAGATAATGGTAACACCTTCATCGCGCAGCCGGCGGATCAGGCGGAAGAGGATTTCAGCCTCGCGCCGTACCAAGGCAGCGGTCGGCTCGTCGAAGACGAGAACCTTCGGCTGATGGAGCAACGCCCGCGTGATCTGGACGATCTGCTTTTCGGCGGTCGAGAGCTCGCCGATAAGGGCGTTCTTCGGCAGAGTGATCCCAAAATAATTGGCAAGGATCTCGCCGGCGCGTTTCTGCATTGCCCGGCGATCAAGGAAGGGTGTTCCCGCACGCCGCGTCTCGCGGCCGAGAAACAGTGCCTCGCCGACCGTGAATGTCGGAACCAGCAGTCTGTCCTGATGGATGAAATGAATGCCGAGCTCTTCGTTCAGATGCGGTGTCAGCCGATCATAGGCTTTGCCTTCGATTTCGATCGTGCCTTCGTCTGCGACATGCAGCCCGGCAAGCAGCTTGATCAGCGTCGACTTGCCGGCTCCGTTCTGGCCGACGAGGCCATGGACGGTGCCACAACGTATGGCGAGTGATGCGCCGGCCAGTGCCTGGGCACCGCCGAAGCGCTTGACGATATGATCGAAGCGAATGATGACATTATCGTCGGCTGTCGCTTGCGTCGGGACGGGTACAGTCATGATGCCGCTTTCCAGGGACATGCGGACCCTGCGGCATCAGCCGCAAGGTCCGCCTTGATATCAGCCGATACCGAGCTTCTTGATGATCTCGGAGACGTTTTCCTTGTTGGCCAGCAGCGCCGGGACGTAGGTCTCGCGCGGCAGCGTCTGGCCGGCGAGCAGCCTGGCGACGTTGCGGACTGCGACACGGCCGATCTCCGCCGGCTGCTGGGCAGCATCGGCGCCAGCCGGTGAATTCTTGTCGGCAACGAGCTGGAGAACCTCCGGGCTGCCATCGACGCCATAGGTGCGGATTTCGTTGCGGCCGGCGGCGGCGATCGCCTGCGTTGCGCCGAGCTGCGGAATATCCCAAGCCGACCAGACGGCCTTGATCGAGCCCTTGTCCGGATATTTGTTGAGGATCGCAGTGATCTGCGTGAAGGCATCCTGGACCGTATTGGGGATGACGTCGCGCAATTCCGGCTGGAGGATCTTCACCTTCGGGAAATACTTGACGACGTTGACGAGCTGGTCGTAGCGGATGGCGCAGGGCGTGACACCGTAGAAGCCGTTGAAGACGACGATATTGCCTTCTCCGCCGATATCGGAAACGAGCTGCAGGGCGAGGTCCTTGCCGATACCCCAATTGTCCGACGTCGTGTTGTTGATCGAATTGGTCGAGCCGACATCGACGGTGAGAACCGGAATGCCGGCGTCACGGGCCTTCTTCAGCCAGGGATCGATCACGCTGAGCGTGCCGAGGATCTGTACCAGCGCATCCGGCTTCTGGGCGACGAGTGTCTGCAACTGGGCGATCAACTTGCCGTCGTTGCGGCCGGCATCGACTGCGATCGGTTCGCCGCCGAGCCGCTTCACCTCTTCGATCTGGGCATTATAGACCTGCAGATCGAAATAGTGGTCCGTGCCGGTAGCGCTGATGGCGATGCGCTTGCCTTTCAGGGAAAGCCCTTCGTCGTCGGCCCTTACAGCCGGTGCGGTCAGCATGCTGGCACCTGCAAAGGTGGCACTTGCGACGGCAGCAAGTTTCAAGATTTCACGGCGTCCGAAGCCGCCTCCAAGTCCTTCATTCATAACGATACCCTCTCGATTTGATAGGCTATAAATTATATAGATTTAAGGCGCATAAGAGGTACGTTATTCCAAAAGCATGCGGTCGCAGGAAATTTTCTGAAGCTAAAGCTGGCTTCAGCGATCGCTGTTGCGACCGAGCCCATAGGTCAGGGCAAGTGCACCGACGAGAACGGCGCCCTTGACGAAATCCTGCGTGTAGTAGGGAGCATTCAGCATCGTCAGGCCGTTGAGCAGCACGCCGACGAAGACGGCGCCTGCAATGGTGCCAAGCACGTTGGGTCGGCGCAGGTTGAGAACGGCAAAGCCGATGAGGGCGGCCGCAACCGAGTCCATCAGCAGCGATCCGCCAGAGGAGACATCGCCGCGCCCCACACGGGCCGCGATCACGATACCGCCAAGGGATGCCAGGGTCCCCGAGATGACATAGGCGAGCGTCTTCAGCCGCGTGGTGGACGCACCGGCAAGCCGCGTCGCCACCTCGTTGCCGCCGGTGGCAAAGAGCAGCCGGCCAATGCGAGTGCGCTCGGTCAACACGAACAGGGCGATGGCAACGATGGCCATCAGCGCCACGGAGACGGGCAGGGTGGCAAAGAGGCTGTAGCGGCCGATCAGCAGGAAAGCCGGATCGTAGGCGCCGGTCGCCTTGGAACCGTCTGGCAGGACAAGGCCTGCCGAAATCGACCGCCCGGCCGTCGGAATAAGCTGCAGGCCCGAGAGCAGGAACATCATGGCAAGGGTGGCCAGCAGGTCGGGGACGCGAAGCCGCACGATGAGCAAGGCGTTGACGAGCCCAACCGTGGCGCCGAAGGCAAGCACCAGCGGCACCGTGGCGAAAACATCGAGATGCCAGACGATCATCGCATAGCTCGCGGCCATGACGCTGGAGGCGGCGACCGCACCGATCGAGAGGTCAAAACCGCCGACGGCCAGCGTCACCGTCACACCGGCGCCGAGGATCGCAACGACCGATACGGCCTGGAGGATGCTCATCAGGTTGCCGATATTGACGAAGGCCGGTTGCGCGATCGTGAAGCCGATCATCATCAGTCCGAGCAGGATGAACACCGCGCCGGCGCGCAGAAAGCTGCCGAGCGCTGGAACGCGGGTACCCTGGCTGTGGTTCTGTGTGGTCGAGCCTGCCTTTGGCAAGGCCTCTTCATCGATGGTTGTCATGCGGAAAGTTCCTGTCGGGATGAAGAAGAGGCATCGTCGATAAGGTCGCGCAGCAAGGTGTGGTGCTCGATTGTCAGGATGCGGTCGGCGACCTCGTAGGCCTCTTCGGGATCGGATGTCGCGATCAGCGTCGCGCGGTCGGTGCGCGCCCGGATTGCCTGGATGATGTCGTGGCGGGCGCCGACATCGACGCCCTGGAACGGCTCGTCGAGCAGCAGCAGCCGGCTTGGCTCCGCCTCCCAGCGGGCGATGACAGTCTTCTGCTGATTGCCGCCCGATAGTGACCAGATCGAAGCGAGCGGACCGGCGGCCTTGATGCCGAGCCGGGAAATGGCCTGTTCCGCCTCGCGCCGCTCGCGGCCGCCGAAAAGCAGGCCGCTCGGATACCATTTGGCAAGATGCGGAAGGCTGATGGTGGCTGCGAGCGAATTGCCGGGCCACGCCGCCGGCATCAGCGAGGAGCGATGGCGATCCTCGGCTGCCATAGCGACGCCTGCAGCAATTGCCTCAGCCGGCGATTTCGGCCGATAAGCCTTGCCGTCGAGTTGCATCGCGCCGTCAGCCATGTCTCGGATGCCGAAGATCGACGACAACAGGCGGCTTTTGCCGGCCCCCAACACGCCTGTGATGGCAACGACCTCGCCTTCATGCAGGGTCAGGTCGAAGGGCTTGCTTGACGGCAGAAGGCGAATCCCATGCATTTCGAAAATGGCTGAGCCCGTCGCCGGGCGGGCGTCTGGCCGCGCTGCTTCAAGCCTGCGACCGATCATCGTTTCGATGGCGCTGGAAAAGTCGATCGGCCGGTTGAAGCTGCCGACGATGCGGCCGCCACGCATGACAAGCGCCCGGTCGGCGATCGATTCGAGATCGGCGGTCCGATGGGATATATAGAGGATGGCAAGGCCTTGCGCCCGCAAGGTGAGCAGGATGTCGAACAGTCGCCTGCTCTCGTCCGTCGAAAGGCTTGCGGTCGGTTCGTCGAGGATCAGTACCTCGGCCTTGTCGGCAAGCGCGCGGGCGATCGCGACGAGCTGACGGTCGGCGGCGGTCAGATCGCCGAAATCCCGGTCGAGCGGCAGCGAGAAGCCGGCCGCGTCGAGCATGGCAAGCGCTTCACGGCGCACGCTTGTCCGAGAAAGAAAAAAGGGTGTGCTGCCCTCCGCAAAGCGATGCAGCAGCAGGGCGTCGGCAACCGTCAGTCCTGCCGCTCCGACAAGATCTGTCGACTGGTGCACGGTGACGACGCCGGCCTTTGCCGCCTCGGATGGTGTTTTGGGTGAGAAGGGCCGGCCATTCAGACTGATCGTGCCGCCGTCAGCCGCAAGCACGCCCGAAACAATTTTCACCAGAGTCGATTTGCCAGCGCCGTTGGCGCCCATCAGCGCGACGATTTCGCCCCGCTCGATAGAGAAATGGGCGCCGGAAAGCGCGCGGGTTGACCCAAAACTGCGGGTAATATTGTCAACGTGAAGGAGCGGCATCGGGCATATCCGGGTCTGCTTTTGAGCCGCAATATTGGCCTGACGTATGCCTGAACTGCGAGGCAAGCCTTTGCCGCGGTCGCCCAGCGACGGGAACAAAGAATCTCCTGAATCGCCAAAAATCGGATCATTAAATCTACTAAAAACATAGAGTTTATATCTAATAATTTCATGCGTCGCAGGGAGCTGCCAACCTGTCAGACGACGCTCTCGATTGACTAGAGGATCGCGACGATGAAATCCCTCGCACGGCTGGCGCTCTCTGCAGCCGCAATTTCTTTCACTCTCTATCAGACCTCCTTTGCCGCCGGTCTCAACGGCGCACCGGCCCCCTTCGACAAGGGCGGCGTCAAGGTGGCGCTAATCAGCTACATCTCGGCGGGTGACTTCTTTCAGGCCTATCAGGCCGGTGCGGAAGCCCAGGCCAAGGCGCTCGATATCGATCTGCGTGTGTTTCCCGGTCGGCAGGATGCCGCCGAGCAGCGTGAGCAGATTCTGCAGGCGATCAATCTCGGCGTAGCCGGTATCGTCGTCGATCATGGCCTGCCGGAATCGCTCGGCGATGTCGTTCAGCAGGCGCTGGACAAGGGCATCAAGGTCGTTGCCTTCGACGTCAACCTCAACAATCCTAAGGTGCCGCAGGTGGAGCAGAGCGACCATGAACTCGCTCAGCTCGGGCTCGAACAGGTCGTCAAGGACAATGGCAAGAGCTTCAAGGCCGGTTATGTCTATGTCGCAGGCTTCGCGCCGCTCGACCGTCGTAACGAGGTCTGGGAGAAGTTCAAATCGGAGAATTCCGGCGTCGTCGAGAAGGCCCGTTTCGGTAATGTGAGCGATACGACGGCGACCTCGACGGCCGATCAGGCGAAGGCCGCGCTGACCGCCAACCCCGATATCAGTGTCGTCTTCGCCCCCTATGACGAGTTTGCTCGTGGCGTGAAGCTTGCAGCCAACGACCTTGGCATCGCGAGCAAGGTGAAGATCTATTCGGCAGATGTCTCCACTGCCGACATTCAGGAGATCACCGAAGAGGGCAGCCCCTGGATTGCAACCGTCGCCACCAATCCGGCTGTTGTCGGCGCCGTCTCCGTTCGTGCCGCCGCTCTTCAGATCGCCGGGCAGGAAATCCCGCATCAGATCACAGTGAAGCCGACGCTCCTGACGCAGGAAAGCCTGCGTGCCGCCGGCGTCAAGACGATCGAGGATTTGGCGCAGAAAATCCCGGCCTTCAGCACAAGCGACGCGGCAACCGCGAGCTGGATCCCGGACAAGCTTTTCTAAGCTGCCTGCCTCGATCTTCCGGCGGGGGTTGTGCGGCCCCCGCCGGCCCCATTTCTAGAAACCGGAGTTTCATTCCATGAGCCAGTCCAATGTCGTCTTCGCGACCAACCGTAGCGCGACGCGAGCGGACCTCTTTGCCCGCGCTGAGGACATCTCGGCCGATCTTTCCAGGCGCGCCGCCGAACTCGACCGTGAAGGTCGTCCACCGCTTGCCGAAATCGTCAAGCTGAAGAATGCCGGTCTGCTGAATGCCCTCCATGATCAAAAGATCGGTGGCGGTGGCCTTGATTGGGTGGATGGCTTGCGGCTCGTGCGCATCCTGGCGCGCGGCGAAAGCTCGATCGGCCAGCTTCTCGGCTATCACTTCGTCAATAGCCAGTATGTCTATTGGGCGCTTGAGGAAACCCGCGCTCATGCACTAGGCACTGAAACCGTGGCGAAAAACCTCTATTGGGGTGCTGCTGTCAATCCGCGCGATCCAGGTCTTGTTCTAACCCGTCGCGGTAACGGTTATGTGCTGAACGGGCGTAAGTCCTTCTCTACCGCCGCTCATGTCTCCGACTACATCAATGCCAACGCCACGCTCGGCGACAAGATCGTCGGCTTCGCGGTGCCGACCAATCGGCCCGGCTATCAGGCCAATGACGACTGGGACAATTTCGGTCAGCGGCTCTCTGACAGCGGCAGCGTCGAGTTCCACGATTTCCCTGTTTATGAGGAGGATTTCGTTGGCGTCCCGGTTGCTCCCGATGCCGCCCCGCAGGTACTTTCCACCTTCAACACGCCGCTGATCCAGCTCGTCTTCGTCAACTTCTATCTCGGCAGCGCTGAAGGCGCGCTCCAGGCTGCCATCGACTATGTGCGCACGACGACGCGTCCCTGGGTCACTTCGGGCGTCGAGCGGGCTGCGGACGATCCCTATATCCTGGAGCGGGTTGGTGAGTTCACCGCCGCGCTGAAGGCCTCCGCCGCCCTGGCCGATGCGGCAGCGGCGACTGTCCAGGCAGGACTTGCAAAGGGCCATGCTGTCACCGCCCGTGAGCGCGGCGAGGCGGCGGCGGAAGCCTATGCCGCCAAGGTGCACGCCACCCATGTCTCGCTCGATATCACGTCTCGCCTTTTCGAACTAACTGGCGCGCGCTCCACGGCGGAGAAATATCGCTTCGACCGTTTCTGGCGCAATGTGCGCACCCATACGCTGCACGATCCGGTCTTCTACAAGGCCAAGGAAGTCGGCGAATTCGTGCTGAACGACAAGATCCCCGAAGTCAGCCTCTATAGCTGAGACGGGGAGTGGTCGCGAAAAGAACCCCATTTCCGGTGACAGAAATGGGGTTTTAGTTGAGGAGAGAGTTAGAGTGCGCCGTTCTTCGGTGGGATCACGCCGTTCAGGTGATAATTGCCGACGACGTGGTACTTCCAGCGCACGGGATCGTGCAGCGTGTGGGTGCGTGCATTGCGCCAGTGCCGGTCGAGATTGAGTTCGGCCTTGACGGCGGAGGTGCCCGCAAGCTCGAAGAGCGTATTGGTCGCTTCGATGGCGATCTCGGTCGTCAGTACCTTGGCTGCGGCGACAGCAAGCGTGGCTTCAACGACGGTTGCTTCCGTCGTCTCGATCTGGGCCGCATCGACTTTCTGACCGGCACGTTCGAGGAGTGCTGCAGCAGCTTCCAGCCGGATGGCGATCTGTCCGACCTTCGAGATCGTCAGCGGATCCTCTGCGGCGCGTTCGAGGCCGCTGTCCATCCAGGGGCGCGATTTGGTGCGCACGAATTCGAGCGTCTCCGCAAAAGCGGCCCGCGCGATGCCGAGATCGATGCCGGCATGGACGATCTGGCCGACGGAACCGATGGTCGTCGGCCGTTCGAAACCCTTGTGGTGACGAACGACGGAATCGGCGTGGACATAGACATTGTTGAGGATGGTCGTGCCGCTGCCCGTTGTGCGCTGGCCGAAACCGTCCCAGTCGTCGATGATCTCGACGCCCTCAGTTCCCTTCGGCACGAAAGCCATGACAAGCCGGTCTTCCTCATCGAGCGCGAACACGGTGACCCAGTCAGCGAACAACACGCCCGTCGAGTAGTATTTCTGGCCGTTGATGCGATAGCCGGGTCCGTCCCTGACAATGCGGGTATTGTAGTGGCCGACGGTTTTCGTGCCGCGCTCAGAAAGCGCATTGCCGAAACGGTCACCGGCAAGCGCCCTGCCGAAGAAATACCGCTTCTGCTCCTCGCTGCCATCCACCCGCAAGGCTTCCAGAATGTAGAAATGGTTCTGCGGGATCTGGCCGATCGAGCCATCTGCTTCCGCCAGGATCGCGGTCACTTCGGCCAGAACGGCATTCGAGACATCAAGTCCGCCATATTGCGCGGGAACCGCAATCGCCAGCAGGCCGGATTGTGCAAGCGCGTCGAGTTCGGCGAAAGGTAACCGGCGTTCAGCATCGCGCCCGGCGGCGGTGGCGGCGAATTGGGTGGCAAGCGCGCGGGCCGTCTCAAGTGCCTCCTCGTCGCTGGCAATGCGGGCGGCCACGGGCCGGATCTGGTCTTGTTGCCTGAGCACGGTCGTCATCGATTTCTCCAGTTCTGACCGTCGTATGGGTGAAAGAAATCGACACGAGAGGTAAGATTATAAATTCTATAGATGTGCTAGAAAATGAAAAGTGCTTGCTTATCCTGGGCTCGGGTCGGCGGCTAGCCTATGCCTCCGTCCATATCACCGCGAGTTGACCGCTTTGCCGATGAAATCACTGCCGGAAAAACGCGCACCAATCTCGAATAACGGCGCGCGAACCCCTACGTAAACGCAGGCATACGTCATTCCGGCATCCGCGTTCAGCAGAGGGCAGGCGGTCGCTTCGCTCCGATCCACGAGGAAAAACATGACCCGTTCACGGCAGTTGCGCCTCGGCGCCTTCATGCGTCCCGTCAGTCTGCATACCGGTGCATGGCGCTATCCGGGTTCCTATCCAGACGCCAATTTCAATTTCGCTCATATCAAATCCTTCGCGCAGAAGCTCGAAGCCGCGAAATTCGACGCCTTCTTCATGGCGGATCATCTGGCTGTGCTCAACATGCCGGTTGAGGCGCTGAAGCGCAGCCACACCGTGACTTCTTTCGAGCCCTTCACGCTGCTTTCGGCGCTCGCCGCCGTTACTGAAAGAATCGGGCTTGCGGCAACGGCATCCACCACTTTTGACGAGCCCTATCATGTCGCCCGCCGTTTTGCTTCGCTCGATCATCTGAGCAATGGTCGCGCCGCCTGGAATATCGTCACCACGTCCAATCCTGATGCGGCGCTCAACTTCGGTCTCGACGAGCATGTGGAACATGGCGAGCGCTACAAACGGGCGCGCGAATTCTACGATGTCGTCACCGGCCTTTGGGACAGCTTTGCCGACGACGCCTTTATCCGTGACCGCGAGAGCGGAATTTATTTTGATCCCGAAAAAATGCACGTGCTCAACCACAAGGGCGACGAACTGAGCGTGCGCGGGCCACTGAACATTGCCCGCCCGGTTCAGGGCTGGCCCGTCATTGTGCAGGCCGGCCAGTCTGATCCTGGCCGCCAGCTTGCTGCCGAAACAGCGGAAGTGGTCTTCTGTTCTCCGCGTGATCTCGACGGTGGCAAGGCGCTCTATGCCGATATCAAGGGCCGGATGCAGGCGATCGGCCGCAATCGCGGTCACCTGAAATTGTTGCCTGCTGCCTTCGTCGTCATCGGCGACAGTATCGAGGAGGCGCGCGCCAAACGTCTTTCCCTCGACAGCCTTGTTCACTACGACAGCGCCATCGCATCACTGTCGATCGCGCTTGGCCATGATGCCTCCGGCTTTGATCCGGATGCGCCGCTGCCCAGTGATATTCCCGACACAAACGCCAGCAAGACGGGCCGCGCGCAGGTCATCAAGCTGGCCCAGGAGGAGAACCTGACCGTCCGCCAACTCGCCCAGCGTTATGGCGGCTATTCCGGCCTTGCCTTCGTCGGTACGCCCGAGAGCATTGCGGACGAGATGGAGCGCTGGCTGGATGAAGAGGGGTCCGACGGCTTCAACGTCGTCTTCCCTTATCTGCCGCAGGGGCTGGATGACGTCACCATGCGCCTGGTGCCTGAGTTGCAGCGCCGTGGCCTGTTCCGCAGGGAATACGAGGGCACGACGTTGCGCGAGCATCTCGGCCTGCCGCGACCGGAGAACCGGTTCTTTAGCTGAGGCCGTCAGGGGCGGGCGACGATCAGGCGCAGCGACCCTTCGAAGAAGGGTTGCGTGCGCAGATATCCATAGCGCGCATCCCACTTGCCGTCCTGAAGATCGCGGCCAAGCTCGGCTACGAAACGCTCGCCGACCGATGGATCGACAAAGCTCCAGGCCGAGTTTGCGAGCCGGGCGCCGGGATCGAGCATACGCTCCGGCCGCCCGTAGTAGGCCTCACCGAAACCATCGATGCAGGCAAGCGGAACCGGTACGGGCAATATCTCGACAGTACCGCCGAGATAGTCGGCAACAGTCTGCATGGCTGGATAACGGCTCGCCTCGACGGAGATCATCTCCGGCGCATAGTCGAACAGCCATGAGCGTTGCAGCTCATCGGGATCGCAGCTCAGGACCAGCACCGCACCGCGCGAAACGCGCCGCATTTCCGAAAGACCGGCCTTGAGGTCGGACCATTGATGCACGGTGAAGGTCGCCATGCTCGCATCGAAGGACTGATCGGCGAAAGGCAGTTTCTCCGCTGTCGCATCGATTGCGTCAGGCAGATGTGCCGGGCGCTGCGCACGCATGGAGGCAGACGGTTCGACCGGCGTCACCTTCCGGTCGATCGGCTCGTAGGAGCCGGCGCCCGCGCCGACATTCAGAACGGTCTCGGCATTGCCGAGTGCTGTACGAATGAACTCTGCGATATACGGGTCGGGTTGGCGATACCTTGAGTAGTTGGTGCCGATCACGCCGTAATTGGCGTCGCCCGCACTTCCGTCACTGTGTCTGCTGTTCACGATCACTCTCCATAAATTGCTTCGAAAGCAAAGCTTCGCCATTGCCGGCATGCGTTGCAGTCCAGCATCCTTTGTTCCTGAAAAGGCATTCGATAGTTCGCGAGCCATAATAAACACCATGGAATTCCGTGTGAAAACCGATATGATGGAACAGATATTGTTCGGAAAACGCACATGGCTCGCCGCATTCCATCGCTCAATGCGCTTCGCGCTTTCGAAGCCGCCGGCCGTCTCGGCCGCATGACGCTTGCTGCCGATGAGCTTAATGTCACCCATAGCGCCGTCAGCCGTCAGATCCAGCATCTCGAAAATGTGCTCGGCGTTCCCCTCTTTGAGGGTCCGAAGAACAGGCTGCGTCTGACTGAAGCCGGTAAGACGCTGCTGTCGGGGCTGAACGTTGCCTTCGACCAGATTGATAACTCCGTTCGCGCGGTCGCCGATACCGAGGATGGCGCGCTCGATGTGTCCTGCCCCGGCACCTTCACCATGCGCTGGCTCATTCCACGGCTTTACCGATTTCAAGCGGAATATCCCGATATCGACGTGCGCTTGACCGCCTCATCGCGCCCGGTGGATTTTGCTCGCGACAGTTTCGATGTCGCGATCCGCGTCGGAACCGCACCCTGGCCCGCCGGCGCAGATGTCATCCCGCTCTTTCCGGAGCAGACCGGCCCCGTACTATCACCGTCCCTGGCCGAGACCGTAGGTAAGCGCTTCATTGGTGCTGCGCGGCTTCACACGCGTAGCCGGCTGCGTGCCTGGGGCGACTGGCTTGCGCGCTCCGGTGTTGTCTTGGAAGCAGGTGGCCGCGTCGAATACGAGCATTTCTATTTCATGCTGGAGGCGGCTAATGCCGGGCTTGGCGTCTGCGTCGTGCCTTGGCCCTATGTGACGGATGATATCCGCTTCGGCCGGCTGGCAGCGCCGCACGGATTTCTCGAAAGCGGCCACGAATATGTGGCGCTGCGCCGGGCGAGGCGAAACCGCAAATCCACGCTCTTTTGCGAATGGTTGGAAAAGGAGGCGCGCGCATTCCCGCTCTCGCATCCGGCGCCAGCGACACAGAGCCAGACCGCCGCTATTTCCTGACGACGCCAACTCGTGCCAGTACCTCACCGGGGATGCCGTATCGCTGGACAATGTCCTTGTTGTTCCGCAGCCCGCAAATCTCGCGTTGGACAAAGAGCGCCCAAACGGCGTCCGAGGCGTCGTTGACCAGCGTTTCGCGTTGCTCGGCGGTGTGGCGATCGGGATTCCAAGCCTTCAGGGCAGAGAGAGCCGATTCGACTTTGAGGCCGTTGCGCCCGAGTGAACTGGCGCGCTCCGACATGAGCTCGTACTCGAGTACATTCACCCCGCCTTCGGCCGAAAAGGACTGCCTGAAGGATTGCGGCGGGCGAACGCTCATCGGACTATCCTCGCTGGATTATTGCGTCGGCACGCCGGTGACCTGGACATAGATCCAGGCCAATGCAAACACGACGATGACCGCAGCGATGATCATGAGCTTGCGGAGCAGGGGATTGGGAGCTTTCGGCGGGGGCTTCGGCTTGCGAAACTTGATAACGTTGTCGCTCATGGTCTTGCTGTCTGGTTCGTTCTTCCTACAGCAGTAACGCATATCGACGGGTTTGGCACCCGTGTCATGCCCAAATATGCGCTTTTCATGTGGGCCGCCGGCGAGACGCCGGCAGCCCTGATATCAGGCGATCAACGAGCTGCCCAATTGGCGCCGCGACGGAAGATCGTCCTCATCTGCGGCACGTCGAATTCCTTGGCGACATGGCCGAGCGAAGAATAGAAGACGCGGCCCTTGCCGTACTTGCGCTTCCAGACGACCGGCATCGTCACGCCATCGATCCAATAGGCATGTTCGCCGGTGAAGGTCGTCGTCGCCAGCACCTCGTTCGAGGGATCGACATGCATGTAATACTGCTCGGAATTATAGGGGAAATCAGTAATCCCCTCCATCAGCGGATCGTCCGGCCGGGTGATGTTGACGGTGTAGTTGATGATGTTGCCGGGATGGGCAACCCACTGGCCGCCGATGATGAACTGGTAGTCGGTCGACTCGCGGAAGCTGTCGCCGGCGCCGCCGTGATAACCCGCGATGCCGACGCCGCTTTCGATCGCGGCAGCGAGGTTCTTCACCTCTTCCTTCTCGATCTTCGACATCGTGATAACGGGGACGATCAGGCTGAGATCATGGATCGACGGATCGGCGAAGGCCTCCGTGCTGTGCTCCACATAGACCTTGAAGCCGTCTTCCTCGAGAATGTCCTTGATGATTGCGGCGCATTGTTCCGGTTCGTGGCCGGCCCAGCCGCCCCAGACGATCAGTGCTTCACGCATCGTGTATTCCTCCTGAAAATTACTTGCCGAGCAGTCCGTCGACGAGGGATTGAGAAAGCGGGGCAGGGCGCTCCGTTGTCGTGGTAAGGCTTACGGTGCTGCCCGTGTCGGATACCTTCTGGAAGGCTTCCATGACTTCCAGCACATGCAGCGCCAGATCACCGTTTGCGCGATGCGGTCGGTTCGACCGGATGGCATGGGCGAGATCGGCCACACCGAGAGAGCGATAGTTGCCGTCGGCATAAGGCAGGGTCACCGGCTGGTCCTCAAACTCGCCGCCCTTCTTCAGATATTCGACCGGGCCGGCGAAGCGGTTGGGGTCCGGCACGATCAGCGTGCCTTCGGTGCCGTAGACTTCGAGTGGCACATGCTTGTGGCCGGCGACATCGAAGCTCATGCCGATCTGCACGACAGCACCGTTGGCGAAAGCCATGACGCCGGCGACATGCGTCGGAATATGAACCGGAATGCGCTCGCCGTTGCGCGGCTCACTGGTAATGATGCGCTCTTTGCGCGGGGTCACCGCAAAGCCGGCGACTTTGGCGACCGGTCCGAGCAGGTTGACGAGATCGGTGATGTAATAGGGACCCATGTCGAGCATCGGGCCGCCGCCAACTTCATAGTAGAAGGCCGGGTTGGGGTGCCAGCGCTCATGGCCGGGGCACATGAAGGTCGCGGTCCCGCCGACCGGGATGCCGATCACGCCCTCGTCGATCAGTGCGCGGGCAGTCTGATGGCCGCCGCCAAGGAACGTGTCGGGGGCCGCACCGATGCGCAGGCCCTTGGCCTTTGCGGCATCCGCCAATTTTTTCCCTTCCGCGAAATTAATCCCCAGCGGCTTTTCCGAATAGGTGTGCTTGCCAGCATCCAATGCCTGCAGCCCGACGGCGACATGGGCCTTCGGAACGGTCAGGTTGACGATGATCTCGACCTTGGGATCAGCGAGAAGCTCATCGACCGTGCGGGCTTGAAGGTTGAATTCCGAGGCCTTTGCCTCTGCAAGTTCGCGATTGAGGTCGGCCAGTCCGCGGATCTCGAGGATCGGAAATGCCGATGTCATCGCCTTCAAATAGGCGCCCGAAATATTGCCGCATCCAATGATGCCGATACCGACTTTTTCCATCATGTCCTCCATAAATATTGGTTTTTGCGCGTCAAAGCGCAGGCCCTGTTGTGCTCCAGGGCGATTCGTAGAGTTCGTAAAGGGCGACAGCGGCTGCGCCCTGCGCCCAGAAATCGTCGGTCGAATCGTCGAAGACGAGTTCGCTGACGCCTTTGAGAGACGGCGGAATTGCCAGCGCATAGGCATCCCGCAAGCTGTTGAGGAAGGGCTCACCCAGCGCAAGCGAGGAGCCGACGAGGATGACGCGTGGCGGCGCAAACAGCGTGACGATATTGGCGATTGTCAGCCCCACCGCCTCGCCGGCGCGCACGGCCGCGGCAATGAGCCGGTCGTCGTCGGCCTGGATCAGCGCTTGCACATGCGTCATTCCGCGGCCGAGGCGTACCGCTTCGGCAAAGCGTCCATCGGCCTGCTGTTCGCCGAGAATGGCACTTTCGCCGGCCTGGCTGGAAAGTCTGACGACGCCTTGCTGGCCCATGCCGAGAACCAGGTCGCCCAGATTGTGGCTGAGACCGCCGGCACCGCGAAAAAGCTGATTGTCGTGCAGCACGCCGAGACCGAGCGTCTGCTCCAGCGAGATCAGCACCATGTCTTCGAGATCGCGGGCCTTGCCGAACCAATGATGGCCAAGAGTTATGGCATGTGCGTCGCTCTCTATGATGGTCGGTGTCGACAGGCGGGCGGACATTTCCGCAGCAAAATCAATGTTGGCTTCACGGAATATGGGGCTCGAACGGATGTGGCCGGTACGGTGTTCGATGACGCCGGGAAGGGCCAGGCAGATGCTGTCTATATCATCGAGCGAGAGGCCGATATCGACGACGCAGCGTCGCACACCATCCTCGATGAGATCGGCAATCACGGCAATCGGCTGTCGATCAATGCGGATCGGCAAGGTGAGCTTGGAGAGCACGTCGCCGCGGAAATTGGTCACGACGAATATCATGCGGCTGGCGGCGATCTTGGCGCCGACGACCCGGGCAGCATCCGGATTGACCTCAAGCATGACGCGCGGCCTGCCACGCACCGCCTCGTTGCGGATATCGCCCTCGTGGATCGGCAAAATGAGCCCGTCATCGAGAAGCGAGGCGGTAATGGCCGAAACTGTCGTCGTGGACAATTCAGTGCGTTCGCTGATCTGGATGCGGGAGATCGGGCCGTGGCGCCGGATCGTATCCAGCACGTTCAAGCGGTTGATGGCACGCATCAATTCAGGATCGGCAGTCTTCATCGTCTCGTGCGCACCTAAACTGTCATAGGGCCCCGCGATTTTTTTCGAGAGGCAAATTAAATTCGCCTTGTTGTAGATCTGATTTTCGCAATCGCGCAATAGAAATTTCCGTAATTGCATCATTTTGCGCATCCTTTGCCGCTTTTTCAGGCAGGGTATTGACAGAGAGGCAAAGGCTGCGATTATTTATTCCGGATACAGAAATAAAGCGCCTCGGGAGGAGTGCCACGTGCTGACCACCAAAACTCATCGCATCAACATGCTGTCGGCGATCGCAATCGCTGTTGCCGGCTACTGTGCATCGACGGTAACGGCTGCCGCCGATACGACCATCCGCTGGCTCCACCTGGAGCAGGTTCCAGGCACCATCGAGGTGTGGAACAAGCTCGCCAAAGACTTCGAAGCGAGCCATCCTGGCGTCAAGATCGAACTGCAGTTCCTTGAAAATCAGGCCTTCAAGGCCAAGCTGCCGACGCTGCTGCAGTCAAACGAGGCGCCGAGCTTTTTTTACACCTGGGGCGGCGGCGTGCTGAAGGCGCAGGCCGAGACCGGAATGCTGCGGCCGATCGATGCCGCGCTTGACGCCGATGGAGGCGCATGGCGCAACGGCACCAGCGCCGCAACGATTGATGGCATGACTTTCGACGGCAAGGTCTGGGCTGCTCCCTACAAGACCGGCCTCGTCTCCTTCTTCTACAACAAGGAACTGCTCAAGAAGGCCAATGTCGACGCCACCCAAATCAAGACCTGGGGTGACTTCCTTAACGCTGTGAAGACGCTCAAGGCCGCAGGCATCGTGCCGATCGCCGGCGGCGGTGGCGACAAGTGGCCGATCCATTTCTACTGGGGTTATCTCGCCATGCGCGAAGCCGGCCATGACGGTTTCGAAAAGGCGAAGGCCGGCGAGGGTGATGGTTTTGCCGGTGAGGCCTTCGTGAAGGCCGGCGAGCATCTTGCCGAGCTCGGCAAGCTCGAGCCCTTCCAGAACGGTTATCTCGGTGCCACCTGGAACGACGCGCTTGCTGCCTTCGGCGATGGCCGCGCGGCGATGCTGCTCGGCTTTGAAAACACCAACGACACCTCGCGCGCCAGCTCGACCAGCGGCAAGGGTCAGCCGGATGACAATATCGGCCGCTTCCCGTTCCCGGTCGTTGAAGGTGCTCCCGGTGTGGCAACCGACTACCTCGGCCGGCTGAACGGTTGGGTGGTCACCAAGAATGCGCCCCCGGAAACCGAAGAGTTCCTGAAATTCCTCGGTAACCCGGAAAATCAAAAACTGCTGGCCCAGAAGACCGGCATCATTCCTGTCGCCAAGGGCTCGGCCGATGGCGTTCAGAATGTGCTCCTGAAGGACAGTGCGGTGGCTCTCGATCAGGAAACCTGGCACCAGAACTTCCTCGATCAGGATCTCGGCCCGAATGTCGGCGGTGTCGTTAACGACATGACGATGGATATCGTCTCCGGTTCGACGTCGCCGGCCGACGCCGCCCAGCAGATCCAGGACGCCTACTCGCTCGAAGCGAAGTAAAAATCCGCCGGCGCTCAAGGAGAGCGCCGGCTTCTTCTCACTCGCGGCGCAGTCGCGAATTCGCCCGAGGAGTCCTAGAGACCAATGAGTGATACTTTCATGTCAGCAAATGTGGCAGGGACGAGCGCCAAAGTTGCGCCGCGCCGGCACAAGCGTTCGCTGGCTCACAGCAAATGGCCGGTACTGATCCTTTTCCTGCCGCCCGCATTGATGCTTTTCACCCTGCTCGTCATCGTGCCGATGGGCGAAGCCGCCTGGTATTCCTTCTACAACTGGAACGGCTACGGCAACCCGACGCAATGGGTCGGTTTCCGTAACTACCAGCTCATCTTTCGCAACGGTGCCTTCACCCAGGCGCTCGTTAATAATGGCCTGATCGTCCTCATTTCGCTCTGTGTGCAGATTCCACTGGCGCTATGGCTTGCGACAATGGTTTCCAGCAAGATCAAGGGCGCGCTGTTCTTCCGGCTGATCTTCTTCCTGCCCTATGTTCTCGCCGACGTCGCGGCCGGCATGATCTGGCGCTTCGTCTATGATGGCGATTTCGGCCTCGTTGCGGGCATTTCGCACATGATCGGCGTCGAGCCGCCCTTCTGGCTGGCCGATCGCAACGTTGCCATGTATGCCATTCTCGGGGTTATCGTCTGGAAGTATTTCGGCTTTCACATGATGCTCTTCATTGCCGGCCTTCAGGCGATCGACAAAAGCGTGCTGGAAGCTGCCGATATCGATGGTGCGACCGGCTGGCAGAAATTCCGGCACGTAACCCTGCCGCTACTCGGCTCCACGGTTCGCCTCTCGGTCTTCTTCGGTGTCGTCGGCTCCCTGCAGCTCTTCGACATGATCATGCCGCTTACCGGCGGTGGTCCGTCGAACTCGACGCAGACCATGGTGACCTTCCTTTACAATTTCGGGGTGACCCGCATGCAGGTCGGTTTCGGCAGCGCCGTTGGTGTCGTGCTGTTCGTGATCTGCGTCACGCTCGCCTTCAGCTACAAGCGGATATTCATGCGCAATGACTGATATCTCGACCGCACCACCCATCGACGCCACCACGGCAAACAGCGCTGGCCGCAAGGTCCGTACCGGCACGCAGATCTACATGTATGTCTCGCTGCTGATCGTTGCCGGCCTCGTCGTCATCCCGTTGATCAGCACCGCGCTCGGCGGCTTCAAGACGCTGTCCGACCTTCGCGGCAATCCCTTCGGTCTGCCGACGGTATGGCAGTGGAGCAACTACATCGACATCATCGTCAGCCAGCGCTACTGGCTGCAGATGGGCAATTCACTGCTGATCGCCCTGCTCACAGTCTTCCTGACGCTGACGCTGGGCGCCATGGCTGCCTTCTGCTTTGCCCATATCCGCTTCTTCGGCTCGACCTATCTGGTCAACTACTTCCTGATCGGGCTGATGTTCCCGGCGGCCACCGCGATCCTGCCGCTTTACATCCGCATCCGCGATCTCGGGCTTCTCAATACCTATTGGGGCGTGGTGCTGCCGCAGGTGGCCTTCGGGCTCGGCATGAGTATCATGCTCTTCCGCAATTATTTCCGGAACCTGCCGTCAGAGCTCTTCGATGCGGCTTTTGTCGATGGTTGCGGCTATATGCGCTTCTTCTGGCACATATCGCTGCCGCTCTCGCGCCCGATCATTGCCACCGTCGGCATCATCTCCTTCGTTGGCAGCTGGAACAGCTATATTGTGCCGCTGATCATGCTCAATTCTGAGAGCCTCTATCCCTGGCCGCTCGGCATCATGGTCTATAGAGGCGAGTTCGCCACCGATTGGCATCTCATCCTGGCGTTCATAACGCTGACCATCCTGCCGACCATCATCGTCTTTTTCCTCGCCCAGAAGCACATCATCGCCGGCCTGACCGCTGGTGCGGTGAAGTCCTGAGCCCGCACAGGAGACACGCACATGGCGTCCGTCGAACTGAAGAATATCCGCAAGGCCTATGGATCGCTCGATGTGATCCACAATATCTCGCTGTCGATCGAGGATGGGCAGTTCGTCGCCCTCGTCGGCCCGTCCGGCTGCGGCAAGTCCACGCTGCTGCGCATGATCGCCGGCCTTGAGGAAATCACCAGCGGCGAGATCATGATCGATGACGCCGTCGTCAATGAGCTGACGCCGCGCGAGCGCAACATCGCCATGGTGTTCCAGTCCTATGCGCTCTATCCGCATATGACGGTCGCCGAAAACATGGGCTTCAATTTGAAACTATCAGGTCTTCCCAAGCCGCAGATTGAGCAGCGTGTGGCCGAGGCCGCCCGTATGCTCGATCTGACGAAACTGATGGATCGCAAGCCTGCACAGCTTTCGGGTGGCCAGCGCCAGCGAGTCGCCATGGGCCGCGCCATCGTGCGCAATCCGGCCGTTTTCCTGTTCGATGAGCCGCTCTCCAACCTCGATGCGAAGCTGCGCGTGCAGATGCGCTCGGAAATCAAGACGCTGCACCAGAAGGTCAACACGACCTCGATCTACGTCACGCACGACCAGATCGAAGCGATGACGCTTGCCGACCGCATCGTCGTCCTCAACCAGGGCAAGATCGAGCAGGAGGGCACGCCCCTCGAACTCTACAAGAAGCCGGCCAATCTCTTCGTCGCCGCCTTTATCGGCTCTCCGGCGATGAACCTCATCGAAGGCGTCGTCGAAGGTGAGGGTGGCGGGCCGGCCGCGCGTCTTTCGGACGGGACTGCGATCCGTATCGCGCCTGACCGCAAGGTTCGCCCCGGTCAGGCAGTGACCGTCGGCCTTCGTCCTGAACATTTGACACCCGGCGGCAGGGACGGAAATGCGCTTGCCGGGCAGACCTTGCTGGTCGAGCCGACGGGCGCCCAGACGCATGTCGTCTTCGATCTTGCCGGTCAGCCGGTCACCGCTGTGGTGGATGGGGATTATGCTGCCCGCTACGGTGCGCGTTTCGAAGCCAATATTTCCAGCGAGCAGGTCCATATTTTCGACCGGGGTACGGGTCTGGCGCTCTAAGTTTAAGAGATAGCGAGCGGGCTTCGTTGGCCCGCCCAATCGATCTCAAATGAAATCCGCCGCCAATCGTCTGATTGGCGGCGGATTTTTCTTGTCTCGCTGTTTACTCGGCGGGCACTGCCACCGGGGCAAGCAGGTCGCTCTCATCGCGCAGATTGCCGGCCATCGCCGCGGCAAAACGGGTCTGGTCGAGTTCGTTTTCCCAGCGGGCAACGACGATGGTTGCAACCGCATTGCCGACGAGGTTGGTCAGCGCGCGGCATTCCGACATGAAGCGGTCGATGCCGAGGATGAGCGCCATGCCGGCGATCGGAACCGAGGGAACGACCGAGAGCGTGGCGGCAAGCGTGATGAAGCCGGCGCCAGTAATGCCGGCGGCACCCTTGGAGCTGAGCATCGCCACGAGCAGCAGCAGGATCTGATCGCCGAAGCTCAGATGCGTATCCGTCGCCTGGGCGATGAAGAGTGCCGCCAGCGTCATATAGATATTGGTGCCGTCGAGATTGAAGGAATAGCCGGTCGGAATGACGAGACCGACAACCGAGCGCTTGCAGCCGGCGCGTTCCATCTTGTTCATCAGACCGGGCAAGGCGGCTTCAGACGACGAGGTGCCGAGCACCAACAGCAGTTCTTCCTTGATATAGCGCAGCAGCGCCAGGATGGAGAAGCCGTTATAGCGGGCGACCGCGCCGAGTACGACCAGCACGAAGAGCAGTGAGGTCAGATAGAAGGTACCGATCAGGAAGGCGAGGTTGGCGATCGCGCCGATGCCATATTTACCGATCGTGAAGGCCATGGCGCCAAAGGCGCCGATCGGGGCGAACTTCATCAGGATCGCGACGAGGCGGAAGACCGGAGCTGTCAGAACCTGGAAGAAGTCGAGAACCGGCTTGCCGCGTTCGCCGACAGAGCCAAGCGCAATGCCGAAGACGACGGAGAAGAACAGCACCTGCAGGATGTCGCCTTTGGCGAAAGCGCCGACGATCGTGTCCGGGATGATGTTCATCAGGAAGCCGACGATTGTCGCGTCATGGGCCTGAGCGGCGTAGTTGTTGACGGCCTTCGTATCGAGCGTCGCCGGATCGATATGCATGCCGGCGCCTGGCTGTAGCACGTTGGAAACGACGAGACCGACGACGAGCGCCAGCGTCGAGAAGACCAGAAAGTAGCCAAGCGCCTTGCCGACCACGCGACCGAACTTCTTGAGATCGGCCATGCCGGCAATGCCGGTCGTGACGGTCAGGAAGATGACGGGCGCGATCACCATGCGCACAAGCTTGATGAACGCGTCTCCGAGCGGCTGCAGCGAAGCGCCGAGAGATGGGTAGAAGTGGCCGAGCAGAATGCCGGCCGCGATGGCGGCGAGAACCTGCACGTAGAGGTGCCGGTAAAAGGGAGTTTTGCCGCGATCTGCAGCGGCGTGCATTGCAATATCCATGGTGTCCTCCACTATGCCGGACGCCAATAGGGCGACGGCCAAGTCATGATGGTCAAACAGCCTCCCGACTGATGAGGACTTGTTTTGCAACGCGCGTGCCAGTTTCCTCTGATTTCCTAATTCATTGATATTGTTGAATGTGACTGGTTGATGCAGATGAGATAGTGCGAGTTTTCGCACAAAGTGATTTGTCTGTCGTGCGAAAACATGCACAATGCGGCCATGCTCCAGAGGACCGCAAACGAACGTTTCCTGACGCCTGAACAGCTTGGCCGGCGCTCCCGGTCGGTCTGGCTGGTCTTTGCGGCGCTCGCGGCCATTCTGATCGGCACGGCCCTTTACGGCGCCGGCGTCTATGGTCGACTGCAGGCAATTGCGGGACTGGAGGATCAGGGGCAGACCGACGCCAATCTCAAGGTGGCGCTGCTGCGTGCCGTGCTGGAGGGACCGAGGGCTCTGCCGCTGCTCCTTGCGGATGACCAGCAGGTGCGAGACGCTCTGGCATCGGGGCAGGGAGAGGCCGTCATGGGGCTTGATCGCAAGCTTCAGAGCCTTGTCGCCGGCACCCGCGCTTCGGTTCTCTATGTAACCGGCAAGAATGGCATCGCGATCGCTTCCAGCAACTGGCAGGAGCCTCTGAGCTTTGTAGGCAACGACTATTCCTTCCGTGATTATTTTCGCCGTGCGATGGAAAATGGGACGGCAGAGCACTTCGCGCTAGGCAATGTCAGCAACCGGCCGGGGCTCTATATTTCCCGACGGGTCGGGGATGCTGCGGCTCCACTTGGCGTCGTCGTCGTCAAGATGGAGTTCGATCAGCTGGAATCCGACTGGCGCGATGCAGCCCGGCCGGCCTATGTCATCGATGACCACGGCGTCGTGCTTATCACCAGCTTGCCGTCATGGCGCTTTATGACGGCCAAGCCTCTGCCGCAGGAAAGCCTTGCGGCGATCAGGACGAGCTTACAATTCGGCGAGGCGCCGCTGCTGCCACTGCCGATCGACGAACGGCAGGAACTGAGACCTGGAGCCGCAATCGTCCACGCCATCATGCCGGGCGCCGGGGAGGGCGAGTTCCTGCGATTGCGCACGGAGGTGCCGTCAACAACCTGGCAACTCGAATATCTGGTGCCGACCGAGGCGCCGATAGCCTCTTCCGTGCGCGAATGGCGGCTGCTGACATTGGCAGCCCTCATTCCCGTGCTCGCGATCATGACGTTTCTGCTGCGCCGCCGCCAGATCGCCGTCATGCGTATTGCGACCGAGCGCGCCGCGCGCGAGGAGCTGGAGCGTCGGGTACTGGAGCGCACGCAGGATCTGAGCCGCGCCCGTGACCGCCTGCAGGAGGAGATAACGGACCATCGCGCCACCGAAGCGAGGCTGCAGGTGGTTCAACAGGAACTGGTGCAGGCGAACCGTCTGGCGATCCTGGGGCAGGTTGCCGCCGGCGTGGCACATGAGATCAATCAGCCGGTCGCGACTATCCGTGCCTATGCCGACAATGCCCGCACCTTCCTCAAACGTAGGCAGCCGGACTCGGCCGACGACAATCTCGGTGCGATTGCCAGCCTGACGGAACGCATCGGTGCCATCACCGAGGAGTTGAAGGCTTTTGCCCGCAAGGGTCGCACCGCGGCGGAGCCGATAGAACTGCACGCGGTCATCGAAGGCGCGGTCGTTCTGCTGCGGAGCCGTTTTGCTGGCCGATTGGATGCGCTTGATATCAAGCTGCCTTCTGCCGATCTGAAGGTAACCGGCAATCGCATCCGGTTGGAGCAGGTGCTGATCAATCTCTTTCAGAACGCGCTGGAGGCGCTGGAGGGCCGCAATGGCGCAAAGGTGGAGGTCTTTTGCGAGGAGATGGGCAACGAGGTGGCGGTGAGCGTCATCGATAACGGCCCAGGCATATCTGCGGACATCCTCGGCTCGCTCTTTTCGCCTTTCAATACTTCTAAGGAAAAGGGCCTTGGGCTTGGCCTTGTCATCTCGAAGGATATCGTTGCCGATTATGGCGGCCGTATCGAGGTCGACAGCAACGAGAGCGGAACCCGCTTTACCGTCTATCTGCAGAAGGCACAGGCATGAGTGAAACTATCCCCGTCTTCCTTATCGATGACGACAAGGATCTCCTGAAGGCGACGAAACAGACGCTGGAGCTTGCCGGCTTTTCGGTTTCGACCTTTTCCGCCGCCACGGAAGCTCTGAAGGATCTGAGCGCGGAGTTCTCGGGTGTCGTCGTTTCCGACATCCGCATGCCGCATATCGACGGATTGCAGCTCTTCGATCGAATCCGTCGCCTCGATGAAGACCTTCCCGTGATCCTGATCACAGGGCATGGCGATATCCCAATGGCCGTCAAGGCAATCCAGGATGGAGCCTATGACTTCATCACCAAGCCTTTTGCAGCCGACAGGCTGGTGCAAAGCGTGCACCGCGCCGCCGAAAAACGCCGGCTCGTGCTCGACAACCGGTCGCTGCGCGACGCGGCTGAACAGGCGCAGGGCGATCTGCCGCTGATTGGCCAGACGCCTGCCATGGAGCGCCTGCGACGAACGCTCCGACAGATCGCCGACACCGATGTCGACGTCCTGGTGACTGGCGAAACCGGCAGCGGCAAGGAAGTGGTGGCAAGCCTGCTGCATCGCTGGAGCCGTCGTTCGAAGGGAAACTTCGTAGCGCTGAATTGCGGCGCCCTGCCTGAAACGGTGATCGAGAGCGAACTCTTCGGTCACGAAGCCGGGGCGTTCACGGGTGCCCAGAAGAAACGCATCGGCCGCATCGAACATTCGAGCGGTGGGACGTTGTTTCTCGATGAAATCGAAAGCATGCCGGCCCCCGCCCAGGTGCAGATGCTGCGCGTCCTGGAAATGCGCGAAGTCATGCCACTCGGCACCAACGAGGTGCGGCCGGTCGACCTCCGTGTCGTGGCCGCCGCCAAGGTTGATCTCGGCGATCCGCGCGAGCGCGGCGATTTCCGCGAGGATCTCTATTATCGGCTCAATGTCGTGACGATCAGCATCCCGCCGCTGCGCGACCGGCGCGACGACATCCCACTCCTCTTCGCCCACTTCACCGAACGGGCCGCCACCCGCTTCAAGCGTCCGGTACCCGTTGCTCCGCCCGAACTGCACCGCCACCTGAAGAGCCATGATTGGCCGGGCAATGTGCGCGAACTCTCTCATTTCGCCGAACGCTTTGTCCTCGGTCTTGAAGCGGCGGCGGTGGAGTCGAGGCAAAACGGGGTTGAAAACAAAGATGTTCCCTTGCCTCTGCCGGCGAGGATGGACCGTTATGAGGCCGATATCATCCGCGAGACGCTGACCCGGAACGATGGCGACGTACGCCGGACGATCGAAACCCTCGGCATTCCACGCAAGACCTTTTACGACAAACTGCAGCGGCACGGCATCGAACGGGCTGCGTTCAGCTCGTCAAAGCCCGAAAGCTGACGCGTCGGTTACCGCAGAACAGGTCTCTGCACAGATTGCTATGTGACAACGAGACGCAACTGTAAAGACTGGGTTGATGTCAATTCTCAACCAGTGCTGGCTTTCTTGCGGAGTTCTTGACGACAGCTGTCTTTCTTGGAAGGCGAGAAATTCTCGCTCCAGCGAATCAGGTGGCCTTTTGAGCGGCACCGACACATATTCGTGTCATCGGCGTGAAGGTGCGCGGCGTCCTCTTTTAAACCGCGCGCGAATAATACTCCCGGCACGGTCGCAAAGCTATAGAGGCTGTCAGATTTCGAGGATCAAATTGGCAAGTTACGCGCACTTTTTTGTGTAGCGATGCCGGAATATCGACCATGTCTTATTTCCGCCGAGGAGGACCTTGATCTTTCGAAACATTGGCGCACCATCTTACTTAGCGAAGGCGAAAATCGCTGAGGCAGACCTTTATAGGAGGGCCTATGCTGAACAACTCCCTATTTGATGCGTTCACCCGTAACTACGAGTCTCGGCGAGAGACGGATATGTCTATAGCAGACTATCTTGCCTTGTGTAAAAAAGATCCGATGGCCTACGCCAACGCGACCGAGCGGCTGCTTTCGGCAATTGGCGAACCCGAAATCATCGATACCGCCAAGGATTCGCGGCTCGGCCGGGTTTTCATGAACAGGACCATCCGAACCTATCCCGCCTTCGAAGGGTTTTTCGGCATGGAGGAGACGATCGAGCGGATCGTTTCCTTTTTCAGGCACGCGGCCCAAGGTCTGGAGGAGCGCAAGCAGATCCTTTACCTGCTCGGCCCGGTCGGCGGTGGTAAGTCTTCGCTTGCAGAGCGTCTGAAGCAACTGATGGAAGTCAACCCCATCTATGTTCTAAAAGCCGGTGACGAACTGAGCCCGGTCTTTGAAAGCCCCCTCAACCTTTTTGATCCCCTCGCCATGGGGCCGATGCTGCTTGAAGAATACGGCATCCCGACTCGTCGCCTCAGCGGTTTGATGAGCCCGTGGTGCCTTAAGCGGCTCGACGAATTCGATGGTGATATCTCCCGCTTCCGGGTCGTCAGGATCCAGCCCTCAAGGCTTCGACAGATCGCGATTGCAAAGACCGAGCCGGGTGACGAAAACAATCAGGATGTCTCGTCGCTGGTTGGCAAAGTCGATATTCGCAAGCTCGAGCACTATTCGCAAAACGATCCTGATGCCTACAGCTATTCCGGCGGTCTCAACCGCGCCAATCAGGGCGTGCTGGAATTCGTGGAAATGTTCAAGGCGCCGATCAAGATGCTGCATCCGCTGCTGACGGCGACGCAGGAAGGCAACTACATGGGCACCGAAAACATCGGTGCGATTCCCTTCTCTGGCATCATCCTTGCCCATTCGAACGAAGCGGAGTGGCAAACCTTCAAAGCCAACAAGAACAACGAGGCCTTCATCGACCGCATCTGCGTCATCAAGGTTCCGTATTGCCTCAGGGTGATTGAGGAACAGAAGATCTACGAAAAACTGATCGAAGGATCGGAGCTAGCCGATGCGGCATGTGCACCGGCGACATTGGAGATGCTGGCTCGTTTCTCCGTGCTGTCACGGCTTCGCAAGCATGAGAATTCCAATCTTTTCTCGAAAATGCGCTCCTATGACGGCGAAAGCCTCAAGGAAACCGATCCGCGTGCCAGAAGCGTGCAGGAATATCGGGATGCTGCCGGTGTCGATGAGGGCATGGACGGAATATCGACACGTTTCGCGTTCAAGGTTCTTGCGTCGACCTTCAACCACGACACGACGGATATCGGCGCCGACCCTGTGCATCTGATGTATGTTCTGGAACAGGCTATCCGCCGCGAGCAGTATGGCGAGGAGACGGAAAAGCGCTACATGGAATTCATCAAGGCTGAATTGGCACCGCGTTACGCGGAGTTCATCGGCAACGAGATCCAGAAAGCCTATCTGGAATCCTATTCCGACTACGGTCAGAACCTGTTCGACCGTTATGTCGATTACGCGGACGCCTGGATCGAGGATACCGATTTCAAGGACCCGGATACTGGTCAGCTGCTCGATCGCGAACTTCTGAACCAGGAGCTGACGAAGATCGAAAAACCGGCGGGCATCGCCAACCCCAAGGATTTCCGCAACGAGATCGTCAAGTTCTCCTTGAGGTCGCGCGCTGCCAATGGCGGCAAGAATCCTTCCTGGACGAGCTATGAGAAGATCCGGGAAGTCATCGAGAAGCGTATGTTCTCGCAAGTCGAGGATTTGCTGCCGGTCATCTCTTTCGGATCGAAGAAGGATAGTGAGACCGAAAAGAAGCATAGCGAATTCGTCTCGCGCATGGTGGCGCGGGGCTACACGGAACGGCAGGTTCGCCGGCTGGTGGAATGGTACATGCGCGTCAAGCAGGCGAGTTAGGTAGGCCGTCGGAGCGAGTACCCAGGTAGGAGCAAACATGCACATCATAGACCGGCGGCTTAACCCGCGCGGTAAAAGTCTAGAAAATCGACAAAGGTTTCTACGGCGTGCCAAGGACGCCGTAGAACAAGCGGTTAAACGGTCTTTGCAAAACCGCTCCATCCGCGATGTGCTTGATGGCGGTGAAGTCACTCTTCCAATCGGCGGCATGACCGAACCGGGTCTTCACCGGGGCGGTGGGGGAGTCCAGGATCGCATCCTTCCCGGCAATCAGAAATTCGTCGAGGGCGACTTCATAAAGCGCCCACCTGCATCGGGCGGCGGACGTTCGTCCGAGGCGGGGGAGGGCGACGGCGAAGACGGTTTCCGCTTCGTATTGACCCGAGAGGAATTCCTCAACATTTTCCTCGAAGACCTGGAACTGCCCGACCTTGCCAAGCGCCGGCTGAGCGAAACCGAGGAGGTGACACCGCAAAGAGCCGGTTTTTCCGTTTCCGGCTCCCCCTCCAACATTGCCGTCGGGCGCACAACACGCCTTGCCATGATGCGCCGTCTGGCGCTTCATCGCCCGAAGGCGGAGGAAATAGAGGCGCTTCAGAAGCAGATCGACGAATGCGATGATGCGGAAGAACGCGTCGTACTTGAAGACAGGCTGAAGGCCTTGACGCTCAAGAGCAAGCGTATCCCCTACATCGACCCGCTCGACGTCCGCTACCGGCGTTTTGAGAATACGCCCAAGCCTGTCGTCAAAGCGGTGATGTTCTGCCTCATGGACGTTTCCGGTTCCATGAGCGAGCATATGAAGGATCTCGCCAAGCGCTTTTACCTGCTCCTCTACCTCTTCCTGTCGCAGCGTTACGAGAAGGTGGAGATCGTTTTCATCCGTCATACGGAAAAGGCAGAGGAAGTCGATGAGGAGACTTTCTTTTATAGCCCGGCGACAGGCGGCACGCTGGTTTCCAGTGCGCTGGCGGTGATGCGCTCGATCGTTGCTGCGCGCTTCGATCCGACGGAGTGGAATATCTATGCGGCGCAGGCCTCCGATGGCGACAACTCCTATTCCGACGGTGCTCTGACGGGGCAACTGCTGCAGCAGGAAATCCTGCCGGTCTGCCAGTACTTCGCCTATATCGAAGTCGGTGAGGAAGATGGAGATTCCTCGACGTCGAGGTCACCGCTCTGGGCGCTCTATCAGGAAATCCGCTCTGCTGCATTGCCTCTTGCCATGCGCAAGGTCTGCCGCAAGAACGAGATATTCCCTGTTTTCCACGACCTGTTTCAGAAAAAGGCTGCCACGGCAGGGGCTACGCCATGAAAATCAGCACGCGGCACAAGGAAAAGCTCCTTTTCGAAGGCGCTGACTGGGATTTTCCGACTCTGCAGCGCATTCATGATGCCTGTGAGGATATCGCGCTTGGGGAACTGGGGCTCGATGTCTACCCGAACCAGATCGAGGTCATCACATCCGAGCAGATGCTCGATGCCTATTCCTCGACGGGCATGCCACTCTTCTATCGCCACTGGTCCTTCGGCAAGCATTTTGCCCATCACGAGGCCTTCTACCGCCGCGGCATGCGCGACCTCGCCTATGAAATCGTTATCAACAGTTCGCCCTGCATCTCCTATCTCATGGAAGAGAATACGGCGACCATGCAGACATTGGTAATAGCGCACGCTGCCTTCGGCCATAACCACTTCTTCAAGAACAATTATCTGTTCAAGCTCTGGACCGATGCCGAGGGCATTCTCGACTATCTCGATTTTGCCAAGAGCTACATCTCCCGTTGCGAAGAACGATACGGAGAAGCGGCTGTCGAACGCACGCTCGATGCCGCACATGCGCTGATGTCGCACGGGGTGCACCGCTACGCCGGCAAGACCCAGGTGGACCTCAGGCAGGAGGAAAAGCGGCTGCAGGAGCGCCGCGCTCACGAGGAAAAGATCTTCAACGATCTCTGGCGCACCGTGCCGACTGGTAACAAACGCAACAAGTCAGACCGCGATCTCGAGCGCCGGCGTGCCGCGCTCGGCTTGCCGCAGGACAATATCCTTTATTTCCTCGAAAAATCCGCGCCTCGGCTCCATTCCTGGCAACGCGAGATATTGCGTATCGTTCGCCACGTCGCCCAGTATTTCCACCCTCAGCGCCAGACCAAGGTGATGAACGAGGGTACAGCCACCTACGTCCACTACAATATCATGCAGCGCCTGCACGAGCGCGGTCAGATCAGCGATGGCAACTATTTCGAGTTTCTGAAATCGCACACCAATGTCGTGTTCCAGCCGTTGTACGATGATCGGCGGTTCTCGGGCTTCAATCCTTACGCGCTCGGTTTCGCGATGATGCAGGATATCGAGCGTATCGTGACGGAGCCGACCGGCGAAGACCGCGACTGGTTCCCCGATATTGCCGGGCGGGGCGACCCGATGGCGGTCCTGCGCGATATCTGGGCCAATTATCGCGACGAGAGCTTCGTCAGCCAGTTCCTGAGCCCAAGCCTCATGCGGCGGTGGCGCATGTTCCACCTCCACGACGATCCGGAGATTCAGGAAGGCATCCTGGTTTCCGCGATCCATGATGAGCGCGGTTATCGGCGTATTCGCCGGCAACTCTCCCGAGACTACGATATCGGTCATACCGACCCGGCGATTGAGATCGTCGACGTCGATCTTGCCGGCGACCGCAGATTGCTGTTGCAGCACCGAGCAACCAATGACGAGTTCCTGGAAGAGGAAGATCTGAAGCTCGTCCTGCAGCACCTTGCCGATCTCTGGAGCTATGACGTTCTGTTGGAAGAGCTCGACAGCAAGGAGAGTATTGTCCGGAAGCACATCGCCCATCCTCGGACCTTTTCGAGACAAAGCGAATTCGCGTGAATGCGCGGGGGTAGACTTCTCAAGAGATCGGATTCTTCAAACGTGATTGGACAGGCAGCGTAGTTGGGATCAACGTTCTAGATGGGGGCGTGCAGTCTATTTTCTAAATAGGAGGCCGCCATGGAACAATACGCAGTCGATCAGCTGAAGGCTATAGCCAGGGTCAGCCGTACCACGCCACAATTGTCTCGGGCAGAGCGGTTGGGCCGGTGGGCGGAGCTCCTGGAAGACGATCCTGCGCGTTCGCTCGTTACCCTTCGGGAAACCGAATATCTCCCCCATGACCAGCGGATAATGATGCGGATCACCGGGTCTCCCATATCCGTAGCCTATGCCGATCCGGTTCTGCGTGCCGCCGGTCTGGAGGGCGATACCTATGGGGATGCTCAGAGCTTCTTTGATCTTAACGATCGCCAATTGCATGGGCTCGTCTGCTCCTGCCATTTTGGAGCACGGGTCGACGCTGGTATCGTCGCCCGCCATCTCAGAGCCGCCTCTATACCGGGCGTGAAGGGCATTCTGGCGCGCATGCGGCTGATGTTTACGCGATAGGGACTGCCTATCGGCAACCAACGATCAGAGACCTGGCGGCAGCCGACCGGGGGATGGGGTGCGGCGCCTGGGTGCCGCGCTTCATCGCGGGCGGGCTACAAGCTGAACGCACCACCGGGCGGACAAATCCAAACCTCTTTCCGGCAGCCTGAATAAAAAATGCACGACGTCGAGGCGCCACGCACGCGATGTATACGCCGTTATCGGCTTGACGCAGTGAAACTCCAAAATCCGAGGGAGGGTTTGCGAGCATATCTCGCATGCAAAATCCGCATTGAGGGTGCGGTTGGTTCGGACGGTAAATCGGCCTATGTTCGGTGCCTCAAGTTCTCATCGCGTCGCTGACCGCGGCGTCAAAGCACAGGGCACCTTCCATGACCAAAGGCTCGGATCTCCTTATTGCGGCTCTTGAGAATGAAGGCGTGGAGCGTATCTTCGGCATTCCCGGCGAGGAAAACCTCGACGTCGTCGAATCCATCCGCAAATCCTCAATCCAACTCGTGCTCACCCGACACGAGCAGGCAGCTGCGTTCATGGCAGCGACGTACGGAAGGCTGACCGGCAAGCCTGGTGTATGTCTGACGACGCTTGGGCCGGGAGCGCTGAATCTGTCGACAGGAGCGGCCTATGCTCTTCTCGGCGCGATGCCGATGGTGATGATCACCGGCCAGAAGGGTATTCTTTCATCGCGGCAGGCTCGCTTCCAGATCGTCGACGTCATCGCATCGATGAAGCCGCTGACCAAGCTCACGCGTCAGATCGTCTCGCCGCAGATGATCCCGACTCTGGTGAGGGAGGCGTTCAGGATCGCGCAGGAGGAGCGGCCTGGTCCAGTTCATCTCGAACTGCCTGAAGACATCGCGGCAGAAGAGTGCGAAGACATCGCGCTGGTGGCGCCGCATCAGCTTGAACTGCCGACTGCAAGTGACGCTGCGCTTGATCGCGCCGCTGAGCTGATTGCATCAGCCAAGCGTCCATTGCTCATGTTTGGAGCAGCAGCCTCGCGCCCTCGCTCCACGTCGGACATTGCCCAGTTCGTTATTCGAACGCGCATCCCCTATTTCACGACCCAGATGGGGAAGGGAACGGTTCCGGGCGGAACCGAGCTCTTTATGGGCACAGCGGCCCTCTCGGAGCGCGACTATGTCCACGAGGCTATCGAGCAGGCAGACCTGATCGTAACAATCGGTCATGACACGATCGAAAAACCGCCGTTCATCATGGGTAAGGGCGGACCGAAAGTCGTCCATGTCGGATATCAGCCCGCGACAGTCGAGCAGGTCTATTTTCCTCAGGCCGAGGTCATCGGGGACATGGGGCCTTCACTGAAGGCGCTCGCCGATCGCCTGGAAGGCAAGCTGCCGAACGCGCAGGCACTTCTTCACCTGAGGGAGCGAATTCTGGACCGCATTGCAGACCGGGCGACCGAAGGACGATTTACACCCCAGAGGCTTGTCCACGACATCCGGGAGGTCATGCCCCATGATGGCATTCTCGCTCTCGACAATGGCATGTACAAGATATGGTTCGCTCGCAACTATCGCACCAGGATGGCGAACACGCTGCTTCTCGACAACGCGCTCGCGACGATGGGAGCTGGCCTTCCGTCGGCAATGGTCGCTTCGATGCTCTACCCGGAACGACGGGTCATGGCGATCTGCGGCGACGGCGGCTTCATGATGAATTCGCAAGAGCTGGAGACTGCCGTGCGGCTCAAACTGAACCTTGTCGTTCTCGTCATCGAGGACGATGCCTACGGGATGATCCGTTGGAAGCAGGCCGTGGACGAATTTCCGGACTTCGGAATGACGTTTGGCAATCCCGACTTCGTCAAATATGCAGAATCCTATGGCGCCAAAGGATCTAGGGTCGACGATATCGGTCAATTCAAACAGGTTCTCGAGGATGCGTTTAGGGGTGGGGGCGTGCATCTGGTCAATGTCCCCGTCGACTATTCGGAGAATGAACGTGTGCTGGTGAAGGAGCTGCGCGAACGGCTCCCGACAATTCTGGAGGCATGAGATGTCGGCTACCCTGAGGGTTTACCAGGCGTTTGATCGAGCGATCATCGCCGAGGTGCCGGTCGATGACGCCGCCGCACTTGATCGCAAGCTGGATATTGCGGCGAAAGCCTTTGCCGATCGCGACGGGTGGATGCCTGCGCATCAGCGCATGGCTGTGCTGAGAAGGGCGTCGGAACTGCTGCGCGACAACAAGGACCGTTTCTCCATGATGATTGCGCGGGAAGGCGGCAAGCCGCTGACGGACGCCATCATCGAAGTCACACGAGCGATCGACGGGCTGATCAATGCCGCCGATGAGATCCGCAACTTCGGCGGCAAGGAAATCCCGATGGGGTTGACTGCAGCGAGCCTGAACCGTTTGGCCTTCACGACGAAAGAGCCTATCGGTGTTGTCGCGGCGATCTCGGCGTTCAATCATCCCCTCAATCTCATCGTTCATCAAATTGCGCCGGCCATTGCCGTCGGATGCCCGGTCATCGTAAAGCCTGCGGCAACGACACCCATCTCGTGTATCGAAATAGTGAAGCTGCTTTGGGAAGCCGGTCTGGACGAACGCTGGTGCCAGAGCTTCGTCACCGATGACAATGTGCTTGCTGAATCCTTCGCGACCGATCCCCGCGTCGCGTTTTTAAGCTTCATCGGATCTGCGAAAGTCGGCTGGTATCTCAAGAGCAAGCTGCCGCCCGGCACGCGATGCGCGCTTGAACATGGCGGTGCCGCACCGGTTATCGTTGATCGAAGTGCGGATGCGGGCGCAGTCGTCAATCCCATCGTCAAAGGCGGCTACTATCATGCTGGCCAGGTCTGTGTCTCGGTCCAGCGGATATTCGTGCACGACGATATTCTGGAGCCGTTCACCGAGAAACTTGCTGCCGCGGTCGCAGCCCTTCGGGTTGGCGATCCAACACTCAAGCAAACCGAAATGGGGCCGCTGATCCTGCCCCGCGAAACGGAGCGGGTTTCGAACTGGATCCGGGAAGCCGTCGATGCAGGAGCAAAACAGCTCGGAGGCGGACGTCTGTCGGAAACGACGCTTTTGCCCTCGGTCCTGCTCAATCCGCCGACGGACGCAAAAGTTTCGCAACTCGAAGTCTTCGGCCCGCTGACCTGCGTCTACGGTTACCGGAACCTCGACAATGCGATTGAGAGTGCCAATTCGCTGCCATATGCGTTTCAGGCGAGCGTATTTTCCTCCGATATCGCCGTCGCGCTCCGTGCGGCGAAACGTCTGGATGCCGCGGCCGTTCTCGTCAACGACCATACTGCGTTCAGAACGGACTGGATGCCGTTTGCAGGCCGCCGTCAGTCCGGTTACGGCATCGGCGGTATCCCTTGGACGATGCAAGAGATGGCTGATGACAAGATGGTGGTATTCAATGGAGTAAGCTAGCAAGCTTCGGCACGCTCGCAGATGGAAGTCAACCGATGCGTGGCTGGATTTCGGCTTTCAGATCGCGGTAACAGGCAGTCAGCCGATCGAGACCGAAAGCTCTGTTGAGTCCGCTGGGGTTCGGTAAAACCCAGGTGTTAGCGCCGGCGAACACCTCGCTCTGTCTTCCCCAGTCGCAGTCCGCCCGCGCGCTGATCGCCGCAAAGGCAGCCTTGCCGAGAAAGGCCAGATTTGCCGGCGCGAACTTGGTTATCTTCGCCTCGAGCAGAGGAGTTGCCCTTTTATAATCGTCCAGCCTCAATTCGCTGGCGCTCTTCGTGGCCCGCGAGACAGCGGCCGTGATGCCGCATCCATACTCGAGCAACTCTCGCTCTTCATCGGCGCGCAGGAGGCGCGACGTAAAGCCGGAAAGGTGCAGCACCCTCCAGAAGCGGTTGCTGGGAGAGGAGAAATTGTGGCCGTCCCGGACTGCTGTGAGCGCGGGGTTCAAGCCACAAAAGACAACCGACAGACCAGGGCCGAGTACGTCCGAAAGACCGGCCGCCGCCTGTTGCATATCCCCGCTGTGATCCATCTGCGCAGACACCAGCCGATTTCCTTTCAATTGATTGAGCATACCCGGCGCGTTTCCTCCTGCCCATAGCTTCGTCCTGACCTCAAGTCATCAAGCCACCGCCGGGCTGCATCGTCGCGGGATGGATGATTGGCTGCGGAGATTGTCGCTTGCAATGTTTATAAAAATGTCTATTACTAAACATATTGCTAAACATGAGAGTTGAGGAGTTCATGTAGGCAGTCTCTGAAATTGGTGGACTTGCATGTCGGCGGGGAGCCGGCTTTGGTTCTGGGAGGAACGTATGCAAAAGAAATCGAAAGCCCTTCTCGGGCTGGCCTCGGCATTTGTCATGTCGTCGGCGCTGCCCAATCTCGCAAAAGCCGATCAACTGACACTTTGCTGGGCGGCTTGGGACCCGGCCAACGCGCTTGTTGAGCTCTCGAAAGATTTCACCGCCAAAACCGGCACCGAAATGAAGTTCGAGTTCGTGCCGTGGACGAGCTATGCCGACCGCTTTCTCAACGAATTGAACTCTCACGGAAAGCTCTGCGACCTGATCATTGGCGACAGCCAGTGGATCGGCGGCTCGGCGGAAAACGGCCACTACGTCAAGCTTAACGACTTCTTCGACAAGGAAGGCATCAAGATGGATGACTTCGTGCCGGCGACGGTGGTTGGCTATTCGGAATGGCCGAAGAATACGCCGAACTACTGGGCGCTGCCCGCCATGGGCGATGTCGTAGGCTGGACCTATCGCAAGGACTGGTTCGAGCGGCCTGAATTGCAGAAGGAATTCAAGGAAAAATACGGGCGGGAGCTCGCAGCGCCCAAGACCTACGACGAACTGAAACAGATCGCCGAGTTCTTCCAGAAGCGCGAAATCGACGGGAAGACCGTGTACGGTGCTTCGATCTATACCGAGCGCGGCTCCGAAGGCATCACGATGGGCGTGACCAACGTGCTGTATGACTGGGGCTTCCAGTACGACAACCCTGACAAGCCATATGAGATGGAAGGTTTCGTCAATTCTCCCGATGCGGTGAAGGGGCTGGAATTCTATAAGGCGCTTTATGATTGCTGCACTCCGCCCGGCAGCTCCAATGTCTACATGGTCGAATCTGCCGATGCTTTCAAATCCGGCCAGGTCGCCATGCAGATGAATTTCGCCTTCACCTGGCCTGGCCTCTACAAGGACGAGAAGGTGGGTGGCGACAAGATCGGCTTCTTCCCCAATCCTGCTGAAAAGAAACATTTCGCTCAGCTCGGCGGACAGGGCATCTCGGTCGTTTCCTATTCCGACAAGAAGGACGCCGCCCTGCAATATATCAAATGGTTCGCCCAGCCCGAGGTGCAGGCGAAATGGTGGCAGCTCGGCGGATATTCCTGCCTGAAATCGGTGGTGAACGCTCCTGACTTTGCTTCCAGTCAGCCCTATGCCCAGGCATTCCTGGACTCGATGGCGATCGTGAAGGATTTCTGGGCCGAGCCGAGCTACGCAACCCTGCTTCAGGATATGCAGAAGCGCGTTCATAACTATGTCGTGGCCGGCAACGGCACCGCGCAAGAGGCGCTTGATGGCCTGGTGAAGGACTGGACCGAAGTCTTCAAGGACGACGGCAAGATCTAGTGTCCGGCTGGATGCGCAAATTTCTTGCCAGAATGGCGGCCCGGATCGCCAAGACTGCCGGGCCGCCACATGTGTCACATACGCAAGGACCAGGTGATACCTTGAACATTTCCTCTTCCTCCATGGTCGAGAAAGCTGCAGATGCGACTGCCAGGGCGACACCGACATCGGTTGCCCGCCGCGTCCGCGGACTGTCCGATCGAGCGATTGCCTGGGTGTTTATCGCGCCCACCATCATCCTGCTTCTCGCCATCAACATCTTTCCGCTAATCTGGGCGATCTACCTGTCGTTCACGAATTATCGCGCCAACCGCCCGAATGCGCCGGTCCAGAACGTTGGATTGGGCAATTACGAGCGGGTGCTGACCGATCCCGATATCTGGCAGGCGATGCAGACGACGGCGCATTTCGTCTTCTGGACGATCCTGCTGCAGACCGTCATCGGCTTTACGCTCGCCTATCTGATCGACCGCAAGTTTCGCGGCCACGCCTTCTGGACGACGCTGATCCTGATCCCGATGATGCTGTCTCCAGCTGTCGTCGGCAATTTCTGGCGCTTCCTCTACGAGCCACAGATCGGTCTTTTCGCCTATGCCGTTTCCCTGGTCACCGGCATTCCCACAGCCGACATCCAGATGCTCGGCAGCGTATCGCTGGCCCCTTGGGCGATCATCATCGTCGATACCTGGATGTGGACGCCGTATGTCATGCTGATCTGCCTGGCAGGTCTACGCTCCATCCCCGATTATATCTACGAGGCAGCCGAAGTGGACCGCGCCTCCGCCTGGCGGCAATTCTGGTCGATCACCGTGCCGATGGCACTGCCGTTCATCATGCTTGCGGTGCTGTTCCGCGGTATCGAGAATTTCAAGATGTTCGACATGGTGACACTGCTGACAGGTGGTGGCCCGGGTTCGACCACCGAGGTTGCCTCCATCACCTTGAAGCGGGCCGCCTTCGAAAGCTGGGCAACCGGACGGGCGTCGGCATTTGCCATCGTCCTCTTCGTTGCCGTGTTCGGTCTCGCCAACATCTATGTCAAGGCACTCAACAAGGTGAAGCAGCGATGAGCTCGGTTACCTCAGCCCATTCGGTCGTCGAGCCGAGCCCGGCCAGCAAGAGGATTGCAGGCGCTATCGTGATCCTCTACGCCCTGATCACGATGATCCCGCTCGTCTGGATCTTCTTGACCAGCATTAAATCCCCGCCGGATTCCATCAGCTACCCTCCGAAGATCATCTTCCAGCCAACGTTGGAAGGCTATTGCAATCTGCTGACGACGAGAACGCGCCAGACGCCCGAATATATTGCCTCCCTTCCTGCGCCGACCGGCACCTGTGATGAGGTGACCCGTAAGCGGAACATGGTCATTGCGGGACCCTCGAATTTCCTGCCGCGCTTTCTCAATTCTCTGGTGATTGCTTTCGGCTCGACGTTCCTCGCCGTATCGTTGGGAACCCTTGCCGCCTATGGATTTTCGCGCTTCAAGGTGCCGCTCGCCGACGACCTTCTGTTCTTCATCCTGTCGACGCGCATGATGCCGCCAATCGCGGTCGCCATACCGATCTATCTGATGTACCGCGAGCTTGGCCTCTCCGACACGGCGCTGGGCATGATCCTGCTCTACACGGCGGTCAACGTCTCGCTTGCTGTCTGGCTGCTGAAAGGCTTCATCGACGAGATCCCGCGCGAATATGAAGAGGCTGCGATGATAGACGGATACACCCGGCTGCAGGCGTTCTGGAAGGTCGTCCTGCCGCAAGCAACCACAGGCATCGCCGCCACTGCGATCTTCTGCCTGATCTTTGCCTGGAACGAGTATGCCTTTGTCGCATTGCTGACTTCGGGTGAAGCCCAGACGGCACCGCCATTCATCCCGACTATCATCGGCGAAGGCGGCCAGGATTGGCCCGCCGTTGCTGCGGGAACGACGATCTTCCTGATCCCGATCCTCGTCTTTACCATCCTGCTACGCAAGCAGCTCCTGCGCGGCATCACTTTCGGAGCGGTTCGCAAATGACCAATCTCATCGAGACCCCGCGCCCATCCTCCCGCCCGAAACGACCCTTCTTTTTGCGCAGGGGGCCCATGGAGAACATTGCAACCGCCCTGATTGCCATTGGTTTCCTCATGCTCTTCCAGCCGTTTTTTCTCATGCTCTATACCTATTCGCTGGTAACGCTGCTCGCAGGCACTGCCATGTTCATCATCGTCTCGAAGTTTCCGGAGTGAGCCATGGCGGACATCAGGATAGAACATCTCCGCAAGCAGTTCGGCAGCTTCGTGGCTGTGCAGGATTCGAGCTTCGTCATCCATGACGGCGAGTTCCTGGCTCTGCTCGGCCCCTCGGGCTGCGGCAAGACGACGACATTGCGTATGATCGCCGGCCTGGAATTGCCGACCAGCGGCAAGATCTATCTTGACGGGGAGGACGTCACCTTCAACCGCGCCAGCGCCCGCGATATTGCCTTCGTCTTTCAGCTTTTTGCGCTCTATCCCCATATGAACGTGCGCAAGAACATCGGCTTTCCGCTGCTGTCGCAAGGCATGCCTAAGGCTGAGATCCGCCAACGCGTGGAAGAGACCGCACGGCTGCTGCAGATCGATCATATTCTGAACCGTTCCGTCTCGGGACTCGCGGGCGGCGACCGTCAGCGCGTTGCCCTCGGCCGCGCGATCGTACGCCGCCCGAAGTGTTTCCTGATGGATGAACCGCTTGGGACGCTGGACGCCGAATTCCGCGAGGTTATGGTCCATGAGCTGCGCGAACTGCATAACCGCATCCACGCGACGACGGTCTATGTGACGCATGATCAGCATGAGGCGATGGCCATGGCCGACAAAATCGCCGTGATGAACCACGGCGTCATCGAGCAATTCGGGACGCCGCAGGAAATCTACAGCAAGCCGGCCACCATGTATGTTGCCGATTTCATCGGCTCACCGCCGATGAATTTCATGCGCTTCACCTCAGGCCTCCGCAGCGGCGACCAATCCGTCTCGCTGCATGGCGTCGATGTCAGCATACCGGAGGTGCGCCAGGATCTGACGGAGACTGAATTGGCGCTTGGCGTCAGGCCGGAACACATCCGCTTCAGTGATACTTCCCCCTTGCGCGGCGCCGTCTACGGCAGCGAATATCTCGGAACCAATCAGGTGGTGGCGATCGAGACTTCGAGCGGCGTCATCAAGGCACGCGTTCCGGCGAACCGCAACTTCCGCATCGGTGAGACAGTTGGCCTTGAGTTCAATCCGGCCAAGCTTGCGCTGTTCGATTGCCAATCGGGCCGCGCCATCGCCTCGGCGCTTTATTCGGAGGAGCGTCATGGCTGACATCGCTCTCAAGGGCCTCAACAAGCGCTTCGGCGATACACAGGCTCTTTCTGATTTCAACCTTTCCATCCGCGATGGCGAGTTCGTCGTTCTGCTTGGGCCGACCGGCGCTGGCAAGACAACGACGCTGCGCCTCATTGCCGGCCTGGAGCGCCCAGACAGCGGTCGCATTGAAATAGGCGGTCGAAGCGTCGCAAGCGAAGCACCGGCCGAGAGGGATGTTGCCTTCGTCTTCCAGCAATATTCGCTCTATCCGCACATGACAGTCTACGACAACCTTGCGTTTCCGTTGCGGGCGCCGGTGCGCAGGCTGACAAACGAAGAGATCGACCGTCGCGTCCGCGAAATTGCGCGCATGGTCAGGATCGACCACAAGCTGGAAAACCGTTCGACGCGTCTGTCGGGCGGCGAAATGCAGCGCGTTGCAATTGGCAGGGCGCTGGTGCGCCGGCCCGCCATCTACCTGATGGACGAACCGCTGTCATCGCTTGATGCGAAGCTGCGTGCGGAACTGCGTCTGGAACTGAAACGCATCCAGAAGGAACTCGGCTCGACACTGCTCTACGTAACCCACGACCAGGTCGAAGCCATGACGATGGCGGACAGGATCGGCATTGTCTCGGAGGGAAGGCTGCTGCAAATCGGAACGCCCCGTGAAATCTATGGCAATCCGGCCAGCCTTCACGTCGCCGCGCGTCTGGGGCAGCCCCACATCAACCTTCTGCCGACCGATCTTCTTCCGGGCGCCAATCCGCCGCCGGGAACGAAGACGATCGGCGCGCGAACAGAGCATCTCGACATCCTTGTCGATCAGAATGCTGAAGCGAAGATCGATTGGATCGAACATCTGGGGGATCAGAACCACCTTCATATAAAGGTGCGAGATCACAAGCTGGTTACGCTTGCCGATCCATATCTGGCGATCCGGCCGGGCGATCGAATAAGCTTGACGCTGCGCGATCCGCTCTATTTCGATGCCAGCGGTCAGCGCCTTGGATAAGCAACTGAAAGAAACGAACTCACTGGCATGAAAGACGGGTCCTCTCCATGAAACATTTCTTCAATCGCCGGGAAACCATCGTTACCGAAGCCCTGGATGGCCTGATCCAGACAAGCGGCGCCGGTCGTCTTGCCCGTCTCGACGCGTTCCCGGAGATCAAGGTCATCCTGCGTGCCGACTGGGACAAGTCGAAGGTCGCCATTATCTCCGGCGGGGGCGCAGGGCATGAGCCTTCGCATGCGGGCTTCGTCGGCAAGGGCATGCTGACTGCAGCTGTATCTGGCGAGATCTTTGCCTCGCCGAGCGTCGATGCGGTGCTGACGGCGATCCGCGCCGTCACCGGGCCCAAGGGCGTTCTGCTGGTCGTCAAGAACTATACGGGCGATCGCCTCAATTTTGGTCTCGCTGCCGAAAAGGCGCGCGCCGAAGGTTTCGATGTCGAGATGGTCATCGTTGCCGACGATATCGCGATCCCCGGTATCATCCAGCCGCGCGGCGTCGCCGGTACGCTCTTCGTGCACAAGATCGCCGGCTATCACGCCGAAGCAGGCGCTGATCTCAAGACGGTGGCGAGCCTTGCGAGCGCCGCAGCGGGCAGCATTGTTTCGCTCGGCATGTCGCTGTCAACCTGCAGCGTGCCGGGCCAAACGCATGAGGATCGACTGGGTCCCAATGAAGGCGAACTCGGTCTCGGTATCCACGGCGAGCCGGGGGTCGAGCGCATTTCCCTGCAGCCGATTGCCGATCTGGTCGCGACCATGACGGAGCGACTGGCGGCAAAGCTCGATGCTGCGGACGGTCATGCGCTGCTGATCAACAACCTTGGCGCCGTGCCTCCGCTTGAAATGGGTGTCATCGCCAATTCTGTGCTGTCGTCACCGATCGCCAGCCGTGTTCGGTTGATCGTTGGACCGGCGCCGATGATGACCGCTCTCAATATGAACGGCTTTTCCCTGTCGCTCATTCGACTGGACGCCGAGCGTGAAGCCGCTCTTAGGGCCGCCGTCGAACCCCATGCCTGGCCGCCCGCGACGGAGCGACACGAGATCGCCATCCTTGCCGCGCCTCAACGGGCGTCCACACAGAGCGAAGCGGTACCCGCCAGCGATGATAGGAATAATCGTCGTCTGCTGACCGCACTTTGCGAGCATCTGATTTCGCTGGAAGACCAGCTTAACCACCTGGATGGCCGGGTTGGTGATGGCGATACCGGTTCCACCGTCGCGACCGGAGCCCGCAGCATTCTTACCCGCATCGACATGCTTCCGCTGAAAGATCCTGCCGCGACGATGGCCTCCATCGGCGAGATCCTGAGCACGAGCATGGGAGGCTCCAGCGGCGTCCTTCTCTCGATCTTCTTCACGGCCGCATCCAAGTCCATGGCCGAAACGGACGATATCGCCGCTGCCCTGCTTGCCGGGCTTGATCGGATGACGTTCTATGGAGGCGCTGCTGTGGGTGACCGCACGATGGTCGACGCCCTTTCTCCTGCGCTGGCGGCCCTTTCTTCAGAGGGTGTCGCAGCCGCGGCAAGGGCGGCAACCGCAGGTGCCGAGTCGACAAAAGCGATGCGACAGGCAAAGGCCGGTCGTGCCTCCTACGTTGGCGAAAGGGATCTCGAAGGCGTCCCCGATCCGGGTGCCGTGGCCGTGGCGGGCGTATTCGAGGTCGTCGCAACGCTCGTATGAGTTCTGGAGGCGGGAGGCTTAGGTGCTGGCAGAACCGGTTCTTCTCATGGGATTGATCGAAGCTTGCCGTGCGACGATCGCTGCAAACAGCGAGCACTTGTGCGCTCTTGACCGCGCCATTGGTGATGGCGATCACGGAACGAACATGCGGCGGGGCTGCGAAGCGGTGAGTGCCGAGGACGCCTCAGTCTCAACCCTTCCCTTGCCTGATGCGCTCGAGAAAATTGGCCTTACGCTCGTGATGAGCATCGGCGGAGCGGCAGGCCCGCTTTACGGAACGCTGCTCATGGAAATGGGCCGTGAGCTCCGTGCCGCAGAGGAAGAGAAAGACTTTTCTTCCGCACTGAAACAGGCGATCAACGCTGTCGCTCGTCGTGGCCGCTCGCATCCCGGAGACAAGACGCTTCTTGACGTTCTCTATCCCGTCCAGGACGCGCTCGCTCATCGATTGCCTTGGACGGACATTGCACGCCAGGCCGAACGTTCTGCCGAGCTGACCGCAGCGATGAGGGCCATGCGCGGGCGTGCCTCCTATCTCGGAGACCGGTCGATCGGCCATGTCGATCCGGGCGCCTCAAGTTGTGCGCTGCTGACAACTGCGATCTGCCGCTACCTCGAGGAGTACCGACCGGTATGAGTGGGAAAGGCCCCAATGTCGGGATTGTGATTGTTTCCCACTCGCCGCTTGTTGCGCGTGGTACTGCCGATATGGTGAAGCAGATGGTGGGCGACAGCGTGCCGCTTGCCTGGTCGGGCGGCAACAGCCACGGCGAGCTTGGAACGGATGCCCGCGGTATTCTCAAAGCCATCGAGGAGGCCTGGTCTGACGCGGGCGTCGCCGTCTTCGTGGATCTCGGGGGAGCCGAGACCAACAGTGAAATGGCGGTTGAGATGCTTGGCTTGCCGCGGTCGAAACAGGTAACGATCTGCAATGCGCCCGTCGTGGAGGGGGCTGTTATCGCAGCAGCCGAGGCTTCCGGCGGCGCATCGTTGACAAAGGTCGTTGCGACGGCAGAGGAGCTATCACCCTCATGAACGGTGGATTGCGCGTAGAAAGCCGCGAGGGTGAGCAGATGCACGCCAGCTGCCAGACGGAAGTCGAGGTCAAGCATGGTGTAGGGTTGCATGCCCGTCCGTCGGTCACATTCACCCGGCTTGCAAAATCGTTTCCCTGCTCGATCGAAGTCGCGATCAACGGGAGTGATGTCTGGCTGAATGGAAAGAGCATCATCAAGATCATGGGTGCCAGGATCCGCAAGGGATCGTTGCTGAGGATTCGCGCAGAGGGGATCCTCGCCGAGGAAGCGGTTCGCGCATTGAAGGGTCTCGTCGAGCGTAACTTCGATGAGGAAAAGAAGCATGGTCGCACCGCCTAAATTGAAAGCGATAGGCGCGTCGCCAGGCATTGCAACCGGACCGGTCTATGTCGCTCAGCCAATCCCCGCCGTCGCGTCGCCGGCATCAAGCCTTTCCGGCCACGCAGCGCTAGGCGATGCCATCGACAAGGCTGTCCGCGAATTACGCGACCTTGCGGGCGGGACAGATCCCGAAAGTCGCGAGATCATCGAGTTTCAGATCGAAGTGCTGCAGGACCCGACGTTGATGGAGATGGTCGGTGCTCTGATCGATGCCGGCGAAAATATGGAATTTGCCTGGGTCGGGACACTCGATGACTATATCCGCGAGCTGGAATGCGCGGAGGAAGAGCGTTTGCAGGCGCGTGCGGTCGACATTCTCGACGTCAAAAATCGCGTCCTTTCGATCCTTGCCGGGGCGCCGATCGACGACTTTCCCGCGGGCTCCATCTATGTAGGAAAAGACATGGAGCCCAGTCGGTTCCTGGCACATGACTGGTCGGCAGGCGGGGGTATCGCTCTTTATGCCGGCAGTGCCGTCGGCCATGTCGCCCTGCTTGCCAGGTCTCGCTCGGTGCCAATGGTCATTGGTGCCGGTCAATTTGCGACGGAGAAGGGGCAGCATATCGGGATTGATGGCGAGTCAGGTATCATCACGCTTCAGATAACCGAGCGGAGGGAGCAGTTGGCTCCGCCCGATCATCGCTCGGTGGGCATGGTATCGATAGCCGACAACGGCACCTTGTGCACGGCCGACGGTTCTCCGGTCCTCTTGGCTATCAACGTCAACGCTCCCAACGAAGTCGATGCTGTCGATGCTGCGACAACCGCCGGCATCGGGTTGATGCGCTCCGAATTTGCCCTGACATCGCTTGGCGACGCCGCAAACGAAGAAAAGCAGTTCGAGATCTACCGCCGCCTGCTGGATTGGGCAGACGGCCGGTCAACGACAATTCGCATGCTGGACATAGGCGGCGACAAGCCGCTCGCCGGACTTGCCGAAGCACCATCGCTGCGCGGTATCCGTCTTCTGCTCGCCCGGCCGGAGATCGCACGTGTTCAAGCCCGCGCGCTGCTGCGCGCGGCAGTTTTCGGCAATCTTCATATCATGCTGCCGATGGTGATGTTTCCATCCGACGTCGACGATATCAGGCAGATTTATAGTGAAGAGTCTGGCGAGCTTGCTCGGCGAGCCGTCCCGCATCGCATACCCCCAATCGGGATGATGGTAGAGGTCCCGGCGGCCGCGCTCATGCTGGATGAGTTCGAAAGCGCTGACTTCTTTTCGTTCGGGACGAACGACCTTGCACAATATCTCGTTGCATCGCCACGCGAGGATGCCGACTTCGCACGTTATCAGGTCAAGGCGGTGCCGGCCGTACTGCGTCTGCTGACTCAGGCTATAAAACTCGCCGGGAGCAAACCGGTCAGCATCTGCGGCGACATGGCGGGGGATCCGTCCCTCACCGCGAACCTGCTTGCCGCAGGCATACGGCATTTTTCCGTGGCGCCTGCTCAGCTTCCCGCGATAAGATCGGCAATCGTCGGCCTGAGGGCAGATGGGACAAAGGCAGCCGGAGAATAGGATGGCGCGCGAAGACACGGAAGACGCCATTATCGCCTATAAGTCCATTCTGGCGCAAATCATTGACAACAGGCCTTCCGGAACACGCCAGCGCCTTGCGACGGAACTCGGCAAGCATCGCAGTTTCGTAACGCAGATAACAAGCCCGACGTATGCAACGCCGCTTCCTGCCCGACACCTCGCCACGATCTTCCGGGTGTGCCATTTCAGTGTCGCTGAACAGGAGCGCTTTCTGGATGCCTATCAAGCGGCACATCCGGGCAAGCTGCCGGAACTTGGCGCCTCGGAAAAACTGCGGCACCTTTCGCTGATGGTGCCCGATTTCGGCGACGAGAGACGCAACCGGCTGCTTGAGGAGGCGATTGCGGATCTGGTGCAGAAGATCGCAACAATTTCCGGGCTGCCGGATTAAGCAAGCCCTTGTGGCACATGCAAAAGGATTGGCATGATCATCGCCTTGGGAGGGGTTTGATGAAGAAATTCATGAACACAGCGGAGACTATGGTCGCCGAAAGCGTCGCAGGCTTTGTGCGCGCCCATCAGGAGTTCGTTGTGTTCGGCGCCGATCGCAAATGTATACGCCGCCGTGACTTGGTTCCTGGCAAGGTCGCCATCATTTCTGGCGGCGGGGCGGGCCATGAGCCGATGCATATCGGCTTCATCGGTCGCGGCATGCTCGATGCTGCCTGTGTCGGATATATTTTCACATCGCCCACACCGAGCCAGATCGTCAGTGCGATAGAGGAAGCAGACACCGGTGCTGGCTGCCTGCTCGTCGTCAAGAACTACGATGGCGACGTCATGAATTTCGAAATGGCGACAGAGATGGCGTCGGGCCGCCATAGAATAGAAATAGTCCTTGCCTGCGACGACATCGAAACGACGAGGGGCGGCGACGGTCGTGGGCGACGCGGGGTTGCCGGTACGCTTATCACGGAAAGGCTGCTCGGAGCGGCCGCCGAGCAGGGCCGGTCCCTTTCGGAACTGAAAGCCTTTGGCGACAGCCTCTCCTCACGCATCCGGTCGATGGGCATTGCCCTGAGCGGCGTCGCGGTGCCGGACACCCAGCGCACAACATTCGCTCTCGGGCCGAACGAGGTGGAAATGGGCGTTGGCATTCATGGCGAGCCTGGCCATTCAAGAGAGCGGTTCTCCAACGCTAACACGATCGTCAGGTATCTGAGCGAGACGATTCTCAGCGATATCAATCGAAGCACAAACAAAGCATTGCTTCTCGTGAATGGACTTGGCGGCACACCGCCTGCTGAACTCTATCTCGCCTATAATTCTGCGCTTCGCACCATGTCGGAGTACGGTCTGCAGGTCGAACGCTCGCTTGTTGGTACCTATGCGACCTCGCTCGACATGCAGGGCCTTTCCATCACGCTTGCCTTCCTCACGGATGAGGAGTTTTCTCTATGGGATTCGCCCGTTGCCACCGCTGCATTGCGCTGGAGGTGCTAAGCATCTGGTGAGCAACCGAGAAGGCTCCGCCCACTTGCTCAGGTCGAGAAACTTCGTTCGGGCAGGCGTTTTACCGGGAGCTGGACCCTTTCCTGTCGTCCGGGCTCTTCAAGGCATATTCGACGGTGTAGATTCGCACGCGAGGGCGGCTTCCATCACTCGCCTTGCCGAATTTGAGCTTCTCGGTGATGACAGGTACAACCTCATTGCCTCGACCTTTGCCGATAAGCGAGGCGGCGACATCGCCATCGATCACCGTGGGCGGCTCCTGCAGTTCGTCAAGGTAGGCTTGTGTGTCGCTCCAGCCTTCAGATCGCCACGTCTCGATGCGCTCGTCGAGATCGACGGCGCCTGCGTCCTCAAGAATGCCGAGCGCGAGTTCGTGCCGGTCAGGTGCCAGCCCGCGCACGGTCAGCACATGGCCGCCTCGTCGGATCCCCTCGCTGTAGATCGCATGGTCGGCTTCTGGGAACGGAAAATCTTCGAGCTTGTGTGACGGGCCATGTTTCTCGTCAGCGTTTTCCGTTGCATTTTCCGCCTCTGCGATCAGGCTGATGCTTGCCTGCGGAATACCGGCCGCCCTCAGACTCTCAACCGCCTGTGCGGCGACGCCTCGATCATCAAAGAGCGATGTCAAAGTCAGGGACCGGTATGGGCTTTTGTCGGCTTCGCTTTGCGTCATCGTTTTCCACTCCTTGACCTGACCTGCATCATGCAAAATCCCTGGATGCCCATAGAGTTCCGGATAGAGCCGGTTTCGTTCGATCGCGGTCGATTATCCCCCGCGGTTCGGGCGTTCGTGGAACCTCTCTCATTGACCCCGCGTTACACTGTCCCATCCTTTGCGGTTTCTGCCGACGTCGAGGTTCATCGATGCCAAAAGCAAAATCTGAAAAGCAGACCCGGACGGCGCCGCTGGTTCACGGCGCCGCCGAACTGTCGTCGGTCATCGTCGACGGCCACAGCTCTAAACTGCGCGGCAAAAATGGGTTTCTGGGCGACGACGCCAACAAGAAAACCTTCCAGTTGAAGCTCGAAGAGCTCCGTAAACTGATGCGCATGGACGGGAAGGATCCGCTGGGGCGGACACCGACGAAAGAGCTCTCCAAGAAGAAGATCGATGCTTTCCTGTGCGGTGACGATGTCGGGGCGGTCGCCATCGTCATGGCTGCAATCGAGGGCTTTGCGCAGGATTTTGCGGCTGTGATCGAAAAATTTCTCAAAGACAACGCTTGGTCGAAAACCGAACGGATCGTTGTCGGCGGTGGATTCCGGCAGGGGCGTGTCGGCGAATTGGCGATCGCCAGGACGCAGATCCTGCTCAACGCGTCGGGTCTCGGCGTCGAGCTTGTCCCAATCGTCCATCACGCGGACGAAGCCGGCCTGATCGGCGCAGTCTATCTTATGCCGGACTGGATGCTGAACGGCCACGAAGCGATCCTGGCTGTCGATATCGGTGGCACCAACGTGCGCGCCGGCATCGTCGAGTTCGGCAAGGGGAAAAGCCGGGATCTTGATGAAACCCAAGTGCGGAAATCTATCCTTTGGCGCCATGCCGATGACGAGCCCAGTCGTACCGCCACCATTTCCAAGCTCGCCTCCATGATCGAGGAGCTCATAGGAGAGGCGACAGCCTCTCAGCTGAGGCTTGCCCCGCTGATCGGTATAGGATGTCCCGGAGTGATTGAAGCCGATGGTTCGATCACGCGCGGTGGGCAAAATCTGCCCGGTGGAAACTGGGAAAGCGATCACTTCAATCTTCCGCTCGAACTTAAAAAGGCTATTCCGCAGATCGGCGGCGATGACACGTTCATCATGATGCACAATGACGCGGTCGTGCAGGGGCTTTCTCAGATGCCGCAGATGAAGGACGTTGCGAATTGGGCAGTCCTCACGATCGGCACCGGCCTCGGAAACGCCCATTTCACGAATCGGACGCGTGAGAAGAAGTAGCGCAAACGGCTGGATGCTGCCTCGCGTTCAAACTCGTTGCTTTCGGCCATCCGGGTAGTTGAAATCCCTTTACTGTCTTGCGTCGCGCCCTTGCCTTGAGGGAGGGCACGAGCCGACTGGCGACCGGTCACTTTTGCCGGCTATCTCGAAGTCCCGGGATCCGGGGTCCTTAGGCGGAAGGGCGCGCACTTGCGGCGGCGGCGACACCGGGTCAAAGCTCTTTGATTTGCGACATTCTGCCGTTAAGAGTGCCTGATCCTTCGGCAAGAGAGAAAATCCTGTGGCAGCAAGCGAATTCCACCCAGCCGAACGGGAGATGACAGGTGGTGGCCTCGCCGGCCGCATTCTAAAGGCGATCGAAACCGTTCTTGGCGTCGCCGCCGCGTCGGTGCTTGCCGTGCTGCTCTTCATGGTGCTGGTCACGGTCTGCATGCGCTATTTCTTCGCCGCCGGTTTCATCGGCGCCGAGGATCTCGGCATCTGGCTGCATGTGCTGCTGATTGCGCTCGGGGCGCCGCTAAGCCTCAACAGCGCGCTTGCCATGCGTCTCGACGTCTTCGCCAATATGATGCCGAAGCGTTTGCATCCGGCAACGCAGGTGGCCGCCGATGTCTTCACTGTGCTCTCCGGCCTTATCCTGAGCTTCGGCGGCTCCGAGATCATGACTATGCTCGGAGGTACTTCCCCGACACTGGGCGTGCCGGAATGGATCCGCTTCGGCTTCCTCGGCGCCGGCGGCGTGCTGATCCTCGTCGTGCTTCTGCTGCAGCGCATCGTCGAAGGAAAGGCGTGGCCGGTCCTGCTCTCCTTTGCCGTCGGCGCCGCGCTCTATGCCGGTATCCCTTTTATCTCCATCGAGCTTGATTGGCCGCCCAGCATCTTCCTCGGGCTGATTGCTGCCATCGGCCTGGTACTCGCGGCACCTCTGCCACATGCCTTCCTGGCCGCGGCCTATGTGGTTATCGCCTTCGGCAGCAGCCTGCCGGAGCCGGCGATCGTCTCGTCGACGGTCACGGGCATTTCGAAATTCCTGCTGCTTGCCATCCCCTTCTTCCTGCTTGCCGGCGGTCTGCTGACGGCATCGGGCGTTGCCAACCAGCTCGTACGCTTCGCCGCCGCCATGGTCGGCCATCGCCGCGCTGGTCTTGCCCAGACGACGCTGCTGACCAGTGTGCTCTTTTCGGGCGCTTCCGGTTCATCCGTTGCCAATGCCGCTTTTGGCGCATCGACCTTCCAGCCGGAACTCGTCCGTCACGGCTATCCACCGGCCAAAGCCGCGGCGATCATCGCGGCGACTTCGGTGCTGGACAATGTCATCCCGCCATCGATCGCCTTCCTGATCCTGGCAACCGCCACCAATCTTTCGGTCGGTTCGCTGCTGGTTGGGGGCTTCTTTGCCGGTGGGCTGATGGCCATCTGTCTGGCCATTGCCATTCATCTGACGGTTCGCGATCAGGCGCCCATCCCGCGAGCCACAGGGGCGCAACGCTGGCAGTCGGCCGTCCAGGCGATCCCGGCCTTCGGTCTTGGCGTCATTGTCGTGGTCGGCATCCGCATCGGCATCGTCACGACGACGGAAGCCGCAGCCCTTGCTGCCTTCTATACCTTCCTGCTCGGCATCGGCGCTCGGCTTGGTGTGCTTTCTCTTTATGCCGCCTTTCGCCAGGCGGCTGTCGAAGCGGCAGCTATTGGCCTGCTGATCGGCACTGCCGGTCCCTTTGCCTTCCTGCTGGCTGTTGACGATGTCTCGGGCCTGATCTCTCATCTGACGACGGCGCTCGGCGGCAGTGCGCTTGCCGTGATCCTGCTGTCGAACATCATCCTGCTGCTCGTCGGACTGGTTCTCGATATCGGCGCTGCGATCCTGCTCTTCGGCCCGATCCTCCTGCCGGCCGCCGTCGCCGCAGGCATCGATCCCATCCATTTCGGCGTCATCATCGTGGTGAACCTGATGATACACGGGCTGACACCGCCGCTGGGCATGCTGATCTTCGTCGTCAGCGGGGTGACCCGCATTCCGGCATCCGCCCTTTTCAGGGCGGTCGTTCCCTATCTGCTTGCCCTTCTCGTTTCGCTCGCAATCCTTTGCGTCTGGGCGATCATCTTCTAACGGACAGGATTTCATTCATGGACAATCTCAATCGCCGCTATTTTCTGAAGACCACGGCGATTGCCGGTACCGCTCTTGCCGCACCGGCTTTCGTTCGCACCGCGGCCGCCCGCACGACGACGATCACCGTCGCTTCCTTGCTTGGAGACGACAAGCCGGAGACGAAGATCTGGATAAAGATCAACGAGCTGGTCGAGGCCAAGCTGCCCGGCCAGTTCAAGTTCAACATCGTCAAGAACGGTGCGCTCGGTGGTGAAAAGGAAGTAGCCGAAGGCGTTCGCCTCGGTTCCATTCATGCCAGCCTTTCCACGGTTTCCTCGCTTTCCGGCTGGGCGCCGGAACTTCAGATCCTCGACCTTCCCTTTCTGTTTCACGATGCCGATCATGTCCGCCGCACCGTCAGTGGCAATGTCGGTGCCGATCTGAAGGGCAAGTTGCAGGCACAGAATTTCGTCGTCGGCGATTTCATCAATTACGGTGCCCGTCATCTCCTGACCAAGGAGCCGGTGACACGTCCCGAACAACTGAAGGGTAAGCGCATCCGCGTCATCCAGAGCCCGTTGCATACCAAGCTCTGGAGCGCTTTCGGTACGACGCCGATCGGGATTCCGATCACCGAGACCTATAATGCACTGGCAACAGGCGTTGCAGATGCCATGGACCTCACGAAATCGGCTTATGCAGGCTTCAAGCTCTATGAGGTCGTGCCCTACATGACCGAGACCGGCCATATCTGGGCTTCAGGCATCGTCTATTATTCCTCGACCTTCTGGGGTGGCCTGAATGACGAGCAGAGGGCTGTCTTCCAGCAAGCCTCCACAGAAGGTGCCGCCTACTTCAACCAACTGATTGTCGATGACGAGGCGGCCTCGGTGGAAATCTCGCTGAAGAACGGTGGCAAGCTGCTGAAGCCGGAAGCTCCGGAAGAATGGCAGAAGGGCGCGCAGGGCGTCTGGGACGATTTTGCCCCGATCGTAGGTGGCCTCGACCGCATCAAGGCTATCCAGTCGGCCTGAGGAACTCCTGAGCGCAGGACTGGTCTATCTGCCAGTCTTGCCGAACTTTCGGGGCGATGAAGTATGGGCCTTCGAATTCACGCTGCTTCGTCGTCCAATATTTTCACCGGCCGGTCCCACTGGATCAGCACGACACAGCCGGTATCGCTCCAGACCGAATGTTCGGTACCGGGTGCATTGACGATGTAACTGCCACGGCCGTAGTCGCCCGCCTCGTCGGATTGCACGCCATCGAGGACAAGAATGGTTTCAAGCCCTTCGTGCCGATGGCGGGGAACGGAGGCGCCGGCCTCGTATTTCAGAAGCGCCACGCCCGGCTGATCGCCTTCAAAAGGCCTGATCCAGTGGATGGTCACTTCATCGCGGAAGGGGCCGAATTTCAGCTCTTTCCAACCACCCGAGGTGAGCAGTTCGCGGGTGGTTTCAGGCATGGGCGATGCTCTCCAGGATATCGTCGACACGGGCCGTCCAGCCGACGATCGCGCCCTGGGCGCGGATCATGGCGATGGCGGCCGCCTTGAATTCGGGGAAGTAGCTTTCCGTTGCCTCCTCGGCGAGCAGGCATTCGTAACCGCGGTCGTTCGCCTCGCGCATGGTTGTTTGGACGCAGACTTCTGTCGTCACGCCTGCGAATACGAGCTGCTTGATACCCTTGTCTTGCAGAACTTCGCCGAGTTCGGTGGCATAAAAGGCGCCTTTGCCGGGTTTTTCTATCACCACTTCGCCCTTCAGCGGCGCAAGTTCCGGCAGGATTGCGGTGCCGGGCTCGCCAGAAATCAGAATCCGGCCCATGGGGCCTTCATCGCCGATCCTGAGTGTCGGGTTGCCACGGTCCCTTTTTGCCGGCGGCAGATCCGAGAGGTCGGGCCTGTGACATTCCATCGTGTGGATGACCGGCAGACCGGCATTGCGGAAGCCCTGAATGAGACGTTTGACATCTGGCACGATCCTGGTGATGCGGCTGACATCGTTGCCGAGGCTGGCGCCGAAACCGCCTGGTTCGGCGAAATCGCGCTGCATGTCGATGACGACGAGGGCGAGCTGGTCGTGGTTCACCGGAAAGGCGAAAGGTTCTGCTTTGATCTCCGCCATCAGTGATGCCCCGCCATATGCGCGCCGATGACGCCGATATCGGCTGATCGCGCCGGGGTCTCGTAGACCAGCTTGCCTTCGGAAATCACCATGATGCGGTCGGACATTTCGAGCAACTCGTCGAGGTCTTCGGAAAGCAGCAAAACGGCCGTACCGGAATTGCGCGCTTTCATGATGCGGGCGCGGATCTCCGCAACGGCCGAGAAATCGAGACCGAAACAGGGGTTCGAGACGATCAGCAGGTCCACCTCGCCAGTCAGCTCGCGGGCGAGCACAGCGCGTTGCACATTGCCGCCCGAAAGCGCTGCGATCGGAGACGAAGAGGATGCCGTCTTGACCTTGAAATCCGAGATCAGGTCTGTTGCGCGCTTCTTCATCTTGCCCTTGTTCAGCCAGATCGCATCCTTGCCGTCTGCCTTCAGATCGAAGGTGCGGAAGGCGAGGTTTTCACTGACCGTCATGCGTGGCGCACAGGCATTCTGCAGAGGCTCTTCCGGGATGAAGCGAACATTGTTCTTGCGGGTTTCCGGACGCGTCGCGCCATAAATCTCGCCCTTGACGCTGACGCGGCCAGTATCGGTCGGCCGTTGGCCGGCAAGGATCTCAGTCAGTTCCTTCTGGCCGTTGCCCGATATGCCGGCGATGCCGACGATCTCGCCCGAGCGGACGGTGAGATTGTCGATCTCGATGGTCTTGAGACCGGAGCGATCCGGTGCCTTGACCTGCTCGACTGTGAGGACCGGCTTGGCGCCTTCGGAAATCGGAACGCGGGTATCGAGTTCGGCAAGCTTGACGTCGCCGATCATCATCGCCGCCATGTCGGCCGTGGAAAGCTCACCCACCTTGCCGCTACCGACGAGCTTGCCGCGCCGCAAGATGGAGACGGCATCGGCGAATTTCGTGACCTCATGGAATTTGTGGGAGATCATCAATACGGTCAGCTCGCCGCGCTGTGTCATGCCGCGCACGAGACCAAGCATTTCGTCGGCTTCGGCAGGCGTCAGCACTGAGGTCGGCTCATCCAGTACCAGGAAGGAGCGGCCGAGATAGAGTTGCTTGACGATTTCAAGCTTCTGCTTCTCGCCGGCGGCAAGTTCGCTCACCGGACGATCGAGCGGAATCTTGAAGGGCATGCGCTCCATGAAGGCGGCGAGATCCTTGCGTTCCTTCGCCCAGTTGATGATGGCGGGTACTTCGGCGCGGCTGATGACGAGGTTTTCAGCTCCGGTGAGCGAAGGGACGAGCGTGAAGTGTTGATAGACCATGCCGAGCCCATAGGTCGCAGCGTCCTTCGGTGACGCGATTGCCACTTCGCGACCATCGACGGAAAGCGCGCCCGATGTCGCGTGGTAGAAGCCCATGATGCATTTGACGAGCGTCGACTTGCCGGCGCCGTTTTCGCCGAGCAGCGCATGGAAGCTGCCGGCGGGTATCTTGATCGACACATGGTCGAGGGCGGTGAAGCTGCCGAAGCGCATCGTCATGTCGATCGTGTCGATCCCAACGGCCTTGCCGGCTTGCGGAAGAGGGGTGTCGCGGACTGTGCTCATGGCAGCTGGCTCACAAGGGTTTGAGAGTTGGAGACGGAGCCGAAGACACCGCCCTGCATCTTGACCATCTTGATCGCGGCAAGGTGGTTGCCGTAGTCAGTCGCGCCGCAGCAGTCTTCCAAGAGCAGGCATTCATAGCCGCGGTCGTTCGCCTCGCGCATGGTGGTGGAAACGCAGACGTCGGTGGTGATGCCGGTCAGGATGATATTTTCAATACGCTTCTGGTTGAGGATCAGTTCGAGATCGGTAGCGCAGAACGAACCTTTGCCGGGCTTGTCGATGATCGTTTCGCCTTCGATCGGGTAGAGTTCGGGAATGATGTCCCAGCCGGGCTCGCCACGTGTGAGGATGCGCCCGCATGGCCCGGGATCGCCGATGCCAGCGCCGATGCGCTGCGAACGCCAACGCTTGTTGGCCGGCAGGTCGGCAAGATCGGGGCGGTGGCCCTCGCGCGTGTGGATGATGTGATAGCCCTTGGCCCGCATGGCGGCCAATACCCTCTTGATCGGCTCGATCGGTGCTTGCACCAGCGACAGGTCGTAACCCATGTGATCGACATAGCCGCCCTTGCCGCAGAAATCCGTCTGCATATCAATGATGATGAGGGCGGTATTGTCTGGTCGCAGGGCGCCGTTATAGGGCCAGGCATAGGGGTCGGCGTCGATATAATGTCCTTTGGCTTCGACTAGGGCGTCCATCGTCTCTCCTACTCACCCGCGAGTTTGAATGTTTCGCCGTAGCGACGCTCCGGCTTGTCGAAGCCGCAGGACGTACCGTCCGTGACCTTCACCTGATCCTCCCAAGGGAGGCGGTATTTGCCGGCGATGAGGTCGTGCATGTAGGTGTAGGGCGCATCACCGGCGCCGCCGGCGACCGCGACGTAGCCACGATGGCCGAACTGGTAGATGTTGTTTTCGACGCCCCAGCCAAGGCGGGCTTCGCGCACGAGATCCGGACGCACCTCGGCGGTGATGATCTCGTTGACGCGGCCCGATGTGCCGTGAGCGATGATCGAGCCGTCAAAATTGCAGATCATGCCTTCGCCCATGCTGTCGAACGTGCCGTCGGAGCCGCACATGCAGACGCTCGCGGTGACCATGAGATTGCAGAAGGCGTTCGACTGGTTGGTGAATTTCCAGCTCTCGCGGATCGGCGCCGTGTAGCCGGCCGTGCGGATCATGATTTCCGCACCCTTATAGGCGCATTCACGCGCCATTTCCGGAAACATACCGTCGTGGCAGATGATGAGCGCGAGCTTCGCGCCCTTGGGGCCGTCGATGACGGGGATGCCGAAATTGCCGGGCTCCCACGGCTCGACCGGCACCCAGGGATGCATCTTGCGGTAATAGAGCTTCAGCTCGCCCCTGTCGTCGATGATGATGCCGGAATTGTAGGGCATGCCTTCAGGGTTCAGCTCCATGATCGAGAAGCAGCCCCAGATCGTATTCTCCCGGCAGGCCTTCTTGAAGGCTGCGACCTCTGGCCCGTCGAGCGTGCACATGATCTCGGGATTGATATCCATCGAGAGGCCGTGCAGGGCATATTCCGGAAAGACGACCAGATCCATGCCCGGCTGATTGCGTCGCGCCTTGCCGACGAGATCGACGATGACCTGCGTCTGGCGCGCAAGGTCTTCTCGTGTCACGGTGACAGGAAGCTGAAGCTGAACGAGGCCGATTCCGACGCCATGTTCCGACTTGTTCAATCCGCCGAGGCCATTCATGGCTTGGCTCCTTTCATGCTATTTCGTCAGGGAAAGCGCGCCGGGCGCGCCGGCGAGTGAACGTGTGGGTGAGGAGGTCGCGATCATGATGACCAGCGTCAGCACGTAGGGAGCCGCATAGAAGAGGTAGTAGCCCTGCGTGACGCCGACCGATTGCAGTGCCGGGCCGAGTGCGCCGGCACCGCCGAACAGAAGAGCGGCGAGGAAGCAGCCAATCGGATTCCAACGGGCGAAGATGACGAGCGCCACGGCCATCAAGCCCTGGCCGGACGAAATGCCCTCGTTCCAGGAGCCGGGATAATAGAGTGACAGATAGGCGCCGCCGATGGCCGCCAGCGAACCGCCGACGGCGGTGGCGAGCAGTCGCACGCGATCGGGATTAATGCCCATGGCGCGGGCGGCATCGGTGCTGTCGCCGACGACGCGCAGGATCAAGCCGATCCGGGTATTCTTGAATGCCCACCAGAGGATGAAGGCGAGAGCAGCGCCAAGCAGGAAGAGCACGTTGATATTCAGCGCGGCCTGGATCTGGGGCATGCTGGACCAGAAACCAAGCTGTATTGCCGGCAGGTGCGGCGCGGCCGGCTGGATGAAGGGCTTGCCGAGGAAGAAGGCAAGGCCGAGCCCGAACTGCATCATGGCGATACCGATGGCGATATCGTTGACCTTCGGCCATTTGCAGATCCAGCCATGGACGAGACCGAAGACGGCGCCCGTCGCCATTGCCGCGAGTACCCCGAGCCACGGTGAATTGCTCATGACCGCGACGGCATAAGCTGTCATCGCACCGAACACCAGCGTGCCTTCAAGCCCGAGATTGATGCGGCCGGAGCGCTCGGTGATCGTCTCGCCGAGGCTGACGAAGATGAAGGGCGTGGAAACGCGGATGGCGCCTGCGAGGATCGCCAGGGGCACGCCCCATACGCCGATGCCTGTATCTTCCATCAGAGGCTCCTTTTCCAGAGGTCGGGATTGAAGATCTTGAAGCGGCCGTAAAAGGTCTCGCAGAATAGGATGACGATGAAGAGCGTGCCCTGCAGCACCAGAACGGTGGCATCCGGCAGGCCCATGCGGCGTTGGATGAGGCCGCCCGAAGCATCGATACCGCCGAGCAGGATTGCGACCGGAATAATCGCCAACGGATTGTGGCGCGCGAGGAAGGCGACGAGGATACCGGTATAGCCGTAGCCTGCGGCGAGCGAGGCATTGGCGCTGCCTTGAACTGCGGCGACCTCGATCATGCCGGCGAGACCCGCGAAACTGCCGGCGATCGCTGTGAATCCGACAATAAGCTTGCCAACCGGAAGGCCCTGGATCTGCGCGGCGCGGACATTGCCGCCGGCGATGCGGGCGGCAAAACCGAAGCTCGTTACCTCGATCAGGATCCAGGAGAGAATGCAGGCGACGATTCCGATGACGAGGCCCCAATGCACGTCCATGCCGGGAATATTGCCGAGCATGTACTCTGGCGGTAGCGGCTTGGTGGAAGGCTTGTTGAGACTGGCGGGATCACGCAGGGGCCCTTCGACAAACTGGTTCATCAGGGCGATGGCAATGTACGAGAGCAGCAGCGATGAAATCGTCTCGTTGACACCGCGGTAGTGGCGCAGGAAACCGGCAAGGCCGATCCAGATGCCGCCGACCACCATGGCGGCAATGCCCATGAGAATAAGGGTCAGGAAGACCGGGGCAGTACCGGCAAGCGGCATGGCCATGGCCGCGGCAGCAACGCCGCCCAGCACGACCGCTCCTTCCCCGCCGATGATGACGAGGCCGAGGCGAGCGGGCAGGGCGACGCAGAGTGCCGTCAGGAGAAGGGGTGCGGCACGGCTCAAGCTGTTTTGCACCGAAAACCAGCTGCCGAAGCCGCCGGTATACATAAGCTGGAAAAGCATCGCCGGCGATTTTCCGATCGCCAGGATGAACAAGGAGAAGAGCGCAAGACCGATCAGGATGGCCGCAAGACCGATGACGACTGGTTCGGCACGGCGCGCAATCCATTCGAGGACGGGGCGCAACGATGCCGGCTTTCCGGAAACGACTGAGATTGCGGGATCATTGGCCTGGACGGTCATGGCGCTTCTCCCTCTGCGGTCTAGGCCGTCGATCCGACGACGCCCTCGACCAGATAATTCATGCTCTCGAGCTCGATCGCGTCTTCGGCATAGCTCTTGTCGGCAGTCACAACTGAACTGCCCTTGTTATCCTTCAGCGGTCCCTTGAAGACCGAGAAACCGCCCTTCATCATTTCCGCATGGGTTGCTTCGAAGGCCCTGCGGCCTGCCTCGGAAACGCCGGGGCCGAGCGCGCTCATCTTGACAAACCCGTCCTTCAGGCCGCCGCGAACGAAATTGCCGAGCTTTTCGCCGGCCTGCGCCTTCTTGACGAAATCGCTGTAGACATTGCCCCAGGCCCATTCGGCACCGGTGAGATATTTCTCGGGAGCAAGCGGGCTCTGATTGGCGTGGTAGCCGCAGATGAAGGCTCCGCGGCCGGCGGCCGTCTCGACGACGACCTTCGGGCTGTCGACGTGGCAGGTGATGACATCGGCACCCTGATCGACCAGCGCGTTAGTAGCTTCTGCTTCCTTGACGGCGAGGGACCACTCGCCGGTAAAGATCACCTGGCAGGTGATAGCAGGATCGACCGTGCGGGCGCCGAGCAGGAAGGCGTTGATATTCTGCAGAACCTGCGGGATCGGCTTTGCCGCGACGAAGCCAAGCTTCTTGCTTTTCGTCGCATGGCCGGCGGCGATGCCGTTCAGATACTGGCCCTGGAAGATATAGCCAAAATAGGAGCCGGTATTGGCCGGGTTCTTGCCTTCCTGCCAGAGGCCGCCGCAGTGGCGGAACTGGATATCGGGATATTTGGTGGCCATGGCCAGCATGTGGGGATCGAAGTAGCCGAAGGAAGTCGGGAAGATGAGCGTCGCACCGTCCAGATTGATCATCGATTCCATCGTCTTCTGAACGTCGACGGTCTCGGGCACGTTCTCTTCTTCGACGACGGTGATGCCAGGCAGCGCCTTGACGGCAGCCGCGCCCTCGGCGTGCGACTGGTTGTAGCCATAGTCATCCTTTGGGCCGACATAGATGAAGCCGACGGTCAGCGCGGTCTGCGCAAGGGCGCGCGAGGAGAGGATGCCGGGGGCTGCGCCGACCAGGGCCGTGGCAGCGGAAGCCTGAAGGAAATGGCGACGGTTCATGGAAAGGAGTTTGGTCATCAGAATGCTCCCCTTGCGGCGTTTCGCCGGTTCATTGGTTACGGAAAAGTGTATGCAATGACCGTGCCAGATTTCATTCTATTGAATTCATTGAATATATTCGAACGCCTGCAAAGCGCTGTAAAAAGTGTATGCAATTTTTAGTCACGTAAGATCAAAAACTATGCAGAGTCTATAAAATCAGCTAATTTTGGCGTCAGATGCTTCCGAATGAAAGTGAAGGGGACATGCAAAGGGGAATTTCCTTGTTTTAAACAAGAACTTACTGTGGTATTTGACTTTGCTGTGCTAGCAATGCATGTGTATGCATCGGTCAATTGGCAGAATCATTCCTTGAAGCAGGTCAGGCGCAGAGAGATCATCCGGACAGGAACGACCGTCGAGCAGATGGTGCGGGCAATTGCTGATATGATCGTGACCGGGCAGATACTGCCGGGCGACAAGCTTGACGAGATTTCACTGGCGGCTCGTTTTGAAGTGTCGCGGACGCCTGTGCGCGAGGCGCTTCGCGAACTCGGAGCAATGGGGCTCGTCGATCGCGAACCGAACCGCAGCGCTGTCGTCACCAATGTAACCGAGACCTACCTGCATTCGATGTTCGAGGCGATGGCCGAGCTCGAAGGCGTTTGCGCACGTCTAGCCGCCGAGAGGATGACGGTTGACGAGCGGCGTATGCTGGAAATCGAACATCGTGCTTCCGCTCGGCTCGTGCATCAGGGTGCGGAAGAGGACTATGCTGTTCATAATACCGAATTCCACACCCGGCTTTATCGCGGCGCACACAACGAGCATATCTATGAACTGGTAACCCAAAGCCGGGCCCGGCTCGCGCCTTTCCGGCGCGCGCAGTTCCGGCTGCCGGGTCGGCTCGCGAAGTCATATGACGAGCACGACATCATCGTCACCGCGATCATGCGGGCAGATGGTGCCGCCGCTGCAAAGGCTGCCTATTCGCATGTGGAAATCGTCAGCGATGCCAGTGTGGTCTTCGCCTCGGCGAGAGAGAGATAGCTAGCGCAGCCGTCGGAAGCCGCAAGGTTTGGAGTTCAGGGGTTACCAAACGCGGACACGCAAAATTGCTGATTGCGAGATTGCCGACGAATTGACAACATCCAGATCGCTCCATAAGCCAGCTTGCGACCGGCAATTAAAGAGGGAGCGACAATGTCGATCTGGATCGGGCGAATTCTGTCAGCACTGGTTGTTATTCTGCTTCTTGCTGATGCGGGCATCAACCTTTTTGCACCTGATTTCATACGGACGGAAATGGAAGCCACCGGTTTCCCCGTCAATCTCGCCCCGGTGCTCGGCATGATTATCGCGATCTGTGCGATCCTTTATGCTGTTCCGAAAACAGCTTTCCTTGGTGCGATACTGGTGACCGGTTTTCTCGGCGGCGCCATTTGCACGCACTTCCGTCTGGGCGAGTTTTTTACGCCACCCCAGATCGTAAGCTTGCTTCTCGGGGCTGCCACCTGGGGCGGCCTTTATCTGCGGGACCAGAGACTGCGCCAGTTGATACCACTGAATATAGTCTGAGCCCGCGGCGATCTCGCCGCGGAGTATGGAAGCGGCCGGGATTCTGACCGGCGACCAGGCACTGTTGCGCCTGCCGGCTGCAATTTTTTCTCAAAGTAAATCGGCGACTGAGACTTCAGGTCCTCAGCCGCCGACAGAGACCTCGTCCGATGGACGTTCCCGTCAAGGAAAAGGCTCGCCCTCGGCTGAGGGCGAGCGAGAACCATCTACAGGAGTGGAATTCTGTATCGATGGGTGAGGCCGATCCGGCAGGGAACCGAACCGACCTCCTTCTTCTGAATTGGAGGTCACCAAAGCAGAAGCCTGTGATGAAAAACCCCAGGATGCGATCCCGGGGTCTTCAATGTTCAGATTAGAACGAACGCTGCAGGCGGAAGTAACCCGTCGTGAAGTCGTCGCTATCTTCCGGATCCAGGTACTGGATGGAAGCCTTGGCGTAGAAGTTGTCGACGATCTGGTAATCAACCGTCAGACCGACCTTCCAGGCGTCGCCGGTACCGTCGAAGTCATCCGGAACGGTGTCGAACGCGCTGTGACCGCCGATGTAGTTGCCGTAGTACTGAACACCAGGAGTGATCTTCAGCTTGTCCGTTGCCTTGATGGCGTATTCGGCAGCAACTGCCCATTCAGCCGTCGAGTAGTAGGAGTTCGGGCCGCTGGAGTAGACAGCAGCGAGGCCGAGCGTGCCCGGGCCGAGTTCAGCCGTACCCATAGCGCGGATTGCGCCGTCTTCGTTGTCGAAGTCCCAGCCGCCGGTGATCTGGTAGCTGAAGGCGCCAGCCGTGCCGCCGATGCCGAAGGCAACGCCGACGTTGTTCGGGCCATCGTTCGGAACGAGGAGGCCGGTGACCGGATCCACGTCACCCTGATACACGCCGTCTTCCAGTTCGTCGACGCTGAGGCCAGCGTAGAAGGAGCCGGTTTCGTACTGATAACGGATGGAGTTATGCAGCGTTACGACAGAACCGATATCGTCGGTTTCGCCGGAGAGGCCATCGTCCCACCAGGAGTAGAAGAGACCAGCGCGGAAGCCCGCGACGTCGAGGTAAGCGGAGTCGAGGATCGTGTCCTGGTCCGTTGCGTTGTCGGCATTGGCCTGGAGAACGATAACGCCGGTGAGCGGACCGTACTCGGTGTCGCTCTTGGCCGTGAACTGAACCTGACCACGGGTTACAGCATCCCAGTCAGAGTCGTTGTCACCGCCGACGTTCGAGCCGACGTTGACCTGGAAACGGATGTAACCTTCGATCTTAAGGCAGGTTTCCGTGCCCGGGATGTAGAAGTAGCCGGTGCCGTAGGCGTCGCAGACGCGAACGTATTCAACCGGTTCCGGCTCGGCAGCGACGATTGCGTCTGCTGCGAATGCCGGTGCAGCGATGAGGGCAGCTGCGGAACCAAGCAACATCATACGAATGTTCATGGAAAGCCAATCTCCTAAGTTCGAGTGCGTTCCACGAAAGAACGTCCCCTCTGATAAAGCCCGATTAATTCGGTAAGGCCTAAAATAACCGAAAGGCAGGAGGGCTCAACAAGGAATGGTCTCATTTTACAGAGAATTCTAACTAAACCGCCATGTGTGTGACAGAAGTACAACACTCCTTGGGCGGGTATTAACAAGACGTAAAACAGAATGGCGAAATATGGCTATATTAGTACGACTTAGCCGGATTGGCCGAGCGCAAATGGGGCACGGCGGTCTGTCGCTGAAGCCTGAATCAATCAAATATCCTGCTGCCGCGAGCCTGTATTTGCCCATCTTGAAGGGCTGCCGAGAGAAAATGCGGCTGGAATATAGGTTTTATGTGGCAGGCGGGACCGCCAATTCGACGGTGCCGCAATTCGATTTCTTGTGACGATTCGCGGCGGCCGAGGCAACGCTACAAGGCTCCAAAGGAGGCGCTCTGCTCCGCGTCCGGGAAACTCAGACCTGCGCTCGCCGCGCTTCAGGATCGGGGATCGGAACGGCAGCCATCAGGGCCTTCGTGTAATCCTCTGCCGGGTGTTCGAAGATTTGACGGCGAGTGCCGGTTTCGACGATCCTGCCACTACGCATGACGGCGACCTTATGGGACATGCGTTCGACAACCGCCATGTCGTGCGAGATGAAGAGATAGGAGAGCCCCATGCTCTCCTGCAGTTCCAGCATCAGGTCGAGCACGCGGGCGCGCACGGAGACGTCGAGTGCCGCAACGCTTTCGTCGGCAACTATCAGCTTCGGTTCAAGTGCAAGTGCGCGCGCAATGCAGATGCGCTGGCGCTGGCCGCCAGAGAATTCATGCGGATAGCGTGTGGCGGCGTCCGTCGTCAGGCCGACGCGGCGCAGAAGTTCCGCAACCCTGTCCTGCCGCTCGGACTTACTGGCGATACCGTGTATGACTAGCGGTTCGGCGATCGCAGCGCCCACCGCCATGCGAGGGTCGAGCGAGGCATAGGGATCCTGAAAGATCATCTGCGCCGTGCGGCGTATGGGCTGCATGTCTCGATGGCTGAGCCCTGCGATGTTGCGGCCGTCGATGACCACATCGCCCGTGAATGGAATGAGGCCGAGCACGGCCTTGCCGGTCGTCGATTTTCCCGAACCGCTTTCGCCGACGAGGCCGAGGGTTTCGCCGGGCAAAATATCGAAGGAGACGTCGCTGACTGCCGCGGCCGGCGCCTTGCCCTTGAAGAGGAAGCTTGCCGCGCCCCCATAGGTGACATTGAGACCACGCACATTCAGTACTGGTGTGCGATCGGGACGCAAGGTCTCGACGCTGCGTGAGGTGATACGCGGGGGGCCGTCCGTGCCGGCAAACGCGCCCAGGCGTGGCACGGCGGAGAGCAACTGCTGCGTATAGGTTTGCCGCGGGGTACGGAAAATGCCGACGGCCGGGCCCTCCTCGACGATGCCACCATTCTGCATGATGATGACGCGGTCGGCCATTTCGGCGACGACGCCCATGTCATGGGTGATCAGGATGATCGAGGTGCCGAATTCTGTTTTCAGCTCGCGCATCAGCTTCAGGATCTGCGCCTGTACGGTGACGTCGAGCGCGGTGGTGGGCTCGTCGGCGATCAGCACCTTGGGACGGCAGGAGAGCGCCATGGCGATCATCACGCGTTGCCGCATCCCGCCGGAAAGTTCATGCGGATATTGTTTCAGGCGTTTTGCCGGATCGGTGATCTGCACCGCATCGAGCATCTGTAATGCAGTCGCTTCGGCGTTCTCGCTGCCCTGATGCTCGCGGATCGCCTCCGTCAGCTGTGCGCCGATCGACATGACCGGGTTGAGTGACGTCATCGGCTCCTGGAAGACCATGGCAATATCGCCGCCGCGCACGCCGCGCATGGCCCTGTCGGAAAGTTTCAGCAGATCGCGTTCGCCGAGCATGATGCTGCCGGAGGCGACTTGAAGCGAGGCCTTCTGCAGCAAGCCCATAATCGAAAGCGACGTCACCGATTTGCCCGAACCGGATTCTCCGGCGAGGCAAAGCGTTTCGCCGCTCGCTAAATCAAAGCTGATATTTTTCAGAACCGGTTTGCGACCTTCCGGCGTTCGCGCATCGACATTGAGATTGCGAACGCTGAGGATAGGTGCCGAGGGTATGGCTTCAATCACGCGAATACGATCCTAGGGAAGTAGAAGGAGACGACCCAGTTCGGCATATCGACGATTTCGCTGATGCGCAGATCGCCACAGACGGAGCAGAGCAGATAGGCATCAACCGCGCTCATGCCGTGTTCTGCGGTCAAAAGATCGATCATGCGCATGACGCTTTCGCGAGCACCCGTCATCAGGTCGGGGCCGATGCCGGTGGTCACTTCATAGCCGGCACCGTCGAGATGGCGTGTAACCGGCTCGGTCGTGGTGAAACGCGGCGTCTGCAGGCGTGCATCCTTGACGAGCTCGATCGTTGCCTCGACATTCATCTGGCTTTCGATCGCCGTTCCGCAGACTTCACCGTCGCCCTGCGCGGCATGCGTGTCGCCGATAGAGAAGAGCGCGCCTTCGACCTCGATCGGTAGGTAGAGGGTGACACCGGCCGTCAGGTCACGAATATCCATGTTGCCGCCGACGCGGCGCGGCGGCACGACGGAATGGGTGCCTGGTTCGGCCGGAGCAACGCCGATCGTGCCGGCAAAGGGCTTCAGCGGCACGCGGCCGCCAGGGCCATAAAGGGCCGGCGTCATGCTGTTGGCATCATAGGACCATACGTGCAGCGCCGGTTCCTTGAATTGGTCGGCAAGGAGGCCGAAGCCCGGAATATTGGCCGTCCAGCCGATGCCCGAGGGAATGAACTTGCGGAGCGTCACCTTCAGCGCGTCGCCTGGCTTGGCGCCTTCCACGTAGATCGGGCCGGAAACCGGGTTGATCTTGCCGAAATCCAGATTGTTCAGTGTTTCCAGCGTCGCGTCGCTGCCGAGCTGACCGCCGGAAGAATCCATGCATTCGAAATGGATGGTTTCGCCGGGCTTGGCGACAACGGCCGGTGCAAAATCCTTGTTCCAGCCGAAATTATGCTGGGCGCGGTGAATCGTGTGGGTGCAGGCAATGCACATAAGGTGTCTCCCTCGATTTTATGAAGCCTTCCCGGCCGAGCCGGGAAGGCATTGCTTCCTTAAGGCTTACTGCTTCACGTAGATCGCGTCATAATTGATGACGCGGGTTGGGTCGATGTAGATGTTGTCTGCACCGCCCATGCGCAGCGATTTGGCGACGACGCGGCGTTCGTTGATGACGGGAACCCACGGCGCATCGGCCATGATGTCGGTGAAGACCTTGCCCCAGGCAGCGATGCGCTCTGCGGACTTGGCCGGATCGGACATGGAGTCGGCCGCAACCGCACGCTTGTCGAGATCGGCGTTGCAGTACCAGGACCAGTTCCAGCCACCCTGAACCGCACCGGCGCAACCGAGGATCGGGCCGTAGAAGTTGGAAGGATCTGGGAAGTCGGCGATCCAGGCCATGCCACCCGACCAGATCATCGGCGCTTCGCCTTCCGTACCGCCGGCCGCGATGACATTGGCCTGCGCAAGCGCACGAACCTCAGCCTTCACGCCGATCGCTGCGAGATCCTGCTGGATCGCTTGGGCGATACGCGGTTGCGGATCGGTATTGGTGGAATAGAGCACCGTTTCGAATCCATCGGCAAAGCCTGCTTCGGCAAGCAGCGCCTTCGCCTTGGCGACATCATAGGCATAGCCGGTGAAGGACTTGTCGTAGCCCGGCATCAGTGGCGGCAGCGGCTGGTTGGCGGGCGTTGCGCGACCGTTTAGGATACGCACGATGCGGTCCTTGTTGATCGCCATGTTGATGGCCTGGCGCACCTTGACGTTGTCGAACGGCTTTACCTTGGTATTGAGCGTGATGTAGCCCGTGTGCAACTGCTCGCCGTCGACGATCATCTGTGCGCCATCGGCGGAGTTCTTGATTTCCAGGAACTTGGCCGGGGGGATGCCGTCGCCGGCAATATCGACCTCACCCTTCTGCAGGCGCAGCAGCGCGACAAGCGGCTCCTGGCCGACTTCGACCGTGAAGCTGTCGAGATACGGCATGTTCTTGACGAAATAATCCTTGTTACGTTCAAAGACGAGCTTCTGGCCGATTGTCCAATCCTTCAGCACGAAGGTGCCTGAGCCGACGGGCTTCTTGCCGAAATCGCCACCGGCCGCTTCGACGGCCTCCTTCGGTACGACCGAGGCGAAGTTGATGGCGAGAACGTGCAGGAAAGTGGCGTCCGGGCGCGAAAGATGGAAGACGACCGTGCCATCATCAGGCGTCTCGATGCCGGAAAGCGTTTCGGACTTGCCGCCCGTTTCATCGTCAAAGCCCTGGATCGCACCGAAGAAGCCGGCACCAGGGCCTTGCGTCTTGGGATTGACGGCACGCTCGATCGAGTACTTTACGTCTGAAGCAACGATTTCGCGGCCGTTGGTGAACTTCACGCCCTTGCGCAGCTTGAACGTATAGGTCAGGCCATCGGGCGAAACGGTAAAGCTCTCGGCGAGCGACGGGACGAGGTTCGGCGTGCCGGGCTCGTAATCCATCAGTCGCGAATAGAGGCTTTTGATCATCGACCAGTTGACCCAGTCATAGCCGATCTGCGGGTCGAGTGTGGTGATGTCATCCTTGTAGGTAACGACGATATCGCCGCCCTGCTTGGGTGTTTCCTGCGCCTTGGCGGCGATAGGGGCAAGCGCCACCATCGTTGCCATGGTTGTGTGTCGAAGCCAGCGTTTGAACATTCGGGTTCCCCTTCTTTGGTTGATGTCAACGTGTACGGATGCGTGGATCGATAAGCGGCGCCACCAGATCGGCGAGCAGATTGCCGATGACGATGGCAAGTGCTGATGTCAGCGTGACGCCCATGATGATCGGAATATCGACCTGCTGAATGGCCTGCCATGCGAGCTGACCGATACCGGGCCAGCCGTAGACGGCTTCGACCACGACCACGCCGCCCATGAACTGCCCGATATCGATGCCGATCATGGCGATGATCGGCAGGATGGCGTTCGGCAGGGCGTGGCGGAAGATGATGCGGCGCGAGGACAGGCCCTTGGCGCGCGCGGTGCGCACGTAATCCTGATTGAGCACGTCGATCATCGCTGATCGCACCATGCGTGCATACCAGCCGGCGCCAAGGACGCCGAGGGTGGAGGCTGGCAGCACGACATGGGCGAACGTGCCGTAGCCGCTCATGGGTAGCCATCCGAGCGTTACGGCAAAAACATAAAGAAGCAGCAGGGCGACAACGAATTGCGGTGCCGAGACGCCGACGAAGGAGGCGGTCATGACAAGCCGGTCGATGAAACCGCCGCGACGGACCGCGGCGAGCGTCCCGAGCGTCAGGCCGAGGGCCACTTCCACGAGAATGCCGGCCAGCATGAGCACGAGCGTTGCCGGCAGGCGGGCGGCGATCAGCGTCCAGACCTCGGTCTTCTGTGCATAGGAGCGGCCGAGATTGCCGTGCAACAGGTTGGAGAGATAGGTGCTGAACTGGACGAGCAGCGGCTGGTCAAGGCCGAGTTCATGGCGGATGTTGGCAACAGTTTGCGCCGTGGCGCTACGGCCGGCGATCATGCGCGCGGGATCGGCCGGCAGCGCATAGAGCAGCACGAAGGTGATGGCGGCGACGCCAAGAAGAATCAGGGATGCCTGAACGAGCCGGCGAAGGATAAGGAAGATCATCAGCCTCTCCCGCGCTGGGTCGGATCGAGAATGTCGCGCAGCGCATCTCCGACGAGATTGAAGGAGAGTGCCGTCAGCAGGATGATCGCACCAGGGAAGAAGACGAGCCACGGGGCAGCCTGGAAATAGCTCTGGCTTTCGAAGATGATGTTGCCCCAGGACGGCTGCGGCGGCTGTACGCCGATGCCGAGGAAAGAAAGTGTTGCCTCCAGCAACACTGTCGTGGCGATGCCGAGCGTGCCCCAGACAATCGCCGTCGGCACCAGATGTGGCAGAATATGCAGGAAGAGCACGCGCATGTGCCCGGCGCCGAGCGAGCGCTCGGCCATGATGAAATCACGTTCCACCAGTCCGCGCGTCTCGGTATAGACGATGCGGGCAACCTGTACCCAGTTGACGAGCGCGATCACCATGGCGACGATCCAAAGGCTCGGCCGCAGCAGCGCGGCAAGCACGATCGCCAGCAGCAACGCCGGAAATGCCATCATCAGATCGGTGAAGCGCATCAGGATATTGCCGACGATGCCACGCATGTAGCCGGCGAGGATGCCGATCAAGAGGCCGATCGCAACCGCGATGCCGTTGGCGACGAGCCCGATGACGAGCGAAGTGCGCGCACCGAAGAGCATGCGCGAGAAGAGGTCGCGCCCCAGCGTATCGGTGCCGAGCAGATAGGGGCCGCCGGGCGGAAGCGGCGCGCCTTCCAGCGACAATCCGTCGAACATCTGCTCATCGGGATTGAAGGGCGCAATCCAGGGGGCCGCCACCGCAAGGCCGATGACGATAAGCACGACGACAAGGCCAAAAAGGGCGGTCGGCTGCCTTAAAATGGCTTTCAATACTCGCATTCAACCCGCCTCCGGCAGGGGTTCTATGCCGCCGATGATGAAGGCAGCGATCTGTTCCATCGGCAGGCGGCGACGCATGGCGCAGTTACGCAGGATCGAATAGGCGCGCTCCTCATCGACGGCGTGCGCCTTCATCAGTTTTTCGACGGCGGCATGTACGAGCGGGCGCAGGCGTATGCGTTCCTCCAGATATTGAAGGCGCTCGGCGACACTCTTGCGCTCCTGATGAATGGAGACGGCCATAACAAGGGCCGGATAGACCGCGGAGGCTGCAATCGGCTTGGCGATAACGGCGCCGGCACCCTGGCTGAGCGCCCAGGCGATACGGCCCGGCGCTTCCGAGCCGAGCAACGCGACGACGGGGCATGTCGGAGTTGCACCGCTCCAGGGCAGGAGACCATCAAAACCCTGGTCGGCATCGACGATGACAAGATCGGGTACGCCTGCGGCTGAAAGCGGCGCCCACTGCAGCGTGGCCGACAAGCCCAGCAGACGCAGCTGACGGATCAGCCTTTCGGTATTGCCGTCCTCGCGGTGCAGGACGACGGCATGCCAGCCGGTGAAATTGGGTGTTTGCTTCATGATACCACCCGCAATCTCGGCGAAGACGCTTTGCTGCGGCCGGTCAGATAGGGATCGGCGGCGAGCGGCGGGCGCGAGGCGATCACATCGAAGCCGTTCTGAGCGTTGATGCAACCGAGGTGGAAGGGCAGGGCCGCGTGGTTCGTCTCGCGGTCGATGTTGAGCGCGCCGAAAGGTGTCGCCCAGCTCTTGCCGTACAATTCCCTGCGCACCGCGGAAGGCTCGTCAACCCCGGCCGCCACAATCGCATCGACGCAGAGCCGCACGGCTGTATAGGCACTGGCAAAGACGCTGGAGATACGGCGTTCGGCACCAAAGTGGGCCACGATCCGCTGCTTGAATTCGGCGTTTTCGGATGTCGCGACACTGTCGAAATAGGAGGCGGCACAGAGCTGGCCAGTCGCGGCGCCCGCTGCGATATCATCGAGCTCGCATTCCATCAGGTCGCAGCTGACAACAGGGCAGTTCTCCGGCCGGAAGCCCGGGTCGCGATCGGCAAGCCGCCGGATCGCTTCGTGGAAGGCATAGCTCGACGGCCCGATCAGATTGTTGAGGATGAAGCTCGGACGGCGCTGCTCGATATCGGCGACAATGCGCTCGACTGCGGTTTCCTCAAGCGGCAGATAACGCTCTCCGAGGACCTCGCCACCGGCATTGGTAGTGAGTTCACGGGCAAGCCGATTCATCTCCCAGCCCCAGACATAATTGGCGCCGACGAGATAGGGCCGGTTGCCGTAGCGTGGGATCAGGTGTTCGAAAAGCGGCAGGAGATGCTGGTTGGGGCAACCACCGACATAGATGACATTCTCATTCGCCTCGAAACCCTCGTAGGGGCACATGTACCAAAGCAGCCCGTCATGTTTTTCGATAAGCGGGATGACCTCCTTGCGGGCGGCCGAGGTAATGGTGCCGACAATATGACGGCAGCCGGCACGCAGCAGACGACGGGCACCTTCGAGATAGGCGGCAAGATCAGCTTGCGGATCAAAGAAGACCGGTTCGACCGGCCGACCGCTCGTCGCGGCGAATTCGGCAATCGCGAATTCTGCGCCATCGCGTGCGTCGCGCCCCATCGAGCCGTAGGGGCCGGTGGTGGAGTAAAGAATGCCAATTTTCAACGCATCATTCATCTGCAAGCCAAAAACCAAAAAACCCCATGAAAGCGTCCCATCCGCGACGGGGCCATCATGGGGCGAAACTGCCCAGCGACTATCGAAGTCATGTGAGAATGCGGAGCGTTTTGCCTAATCCGCAGGCTTGAATAAAATACAGGCACTTCAACTTTGTCAAGCGCGCGTCGGGCGAAATACGAGGGGCGACACCGTAAGATCACAACTGCAGGCCGAAGGCCTGACGATGAAGCTTTTGCGCCGTGCGAGACATCAGCGGGAGTGCTTGCAAAAACATCAACTCAGACGATAGTGTCGATGACGTTTTTTATTGGGGCGGCATTGAATGAAAGCGCAAATAAAGGTCAATGCCGAAGATATCAATAGGAAGCTCAACCGGCTCGGACCGGGTGATCAGCTTTACCTGAAAAAAGGCCGTTACTCCGATCCGATAACGATAACAGGTAAACGAGGTTCCGAGGAACGTCCTATATGCATCACCGGTCCGGGAGCAACCCTAGGCTCTGATATGGACTTCGACGCCTACCAGGAAACTGCGAACAAACTGGCTGCCGCTCACCAGAAGGGCGGTTCGTTTCCCGGTATCTATTTCATGGCCGACAATGCGGCTTTGACATTGCGCGATTGCCAATGGGTTATCATCGACGAACTTGTTTTCAGGAACTGCTGGCCGACAGCAATATACCTCGACAATTGCCAGCACATTTTCATACGCCGCGTCGATTTCAGGGGAGGTTGCATTGCGATCGGTGCGGCCGGCCCCTACACGCGTCACCTGCTCATCGAAAAATGCAGCTGGGTGCAGGATACGAAAAGCCACGGCGAAGACGACGTTCTATCGATCAGGGGCAATGGTCACGTTCGTGCCGACTTGTCCCCGACAGACTGCAGGCTTTGGAGCGATATCCTCTGGAAGCAGGTGCATGGATCGGGCGACGAGGATGGTCCGGTTGATCCGAACGGCGATGCACGTGCCTATGACGGCGATTTCTTCCGCGCCTGGACCATTGCCGGATATGTCATCATCCGCGACAACGTCATCACAGACGCATTCAACGGCGTTCATTTCTTCAATCAGGCATCGGAGTCCACCAAGGAGGCCTTCGCCCGGAATATTCTCATCGAAGATAATTGGTTCGTGAGAATAAAGGACAATGCCGTCGAGCCCGAGAATTTCGCATGGAACTGGACGATCCGTCGAAACCAGTTCGTCGATTGCTACATGCCGTTTTCCTTCGAAATGCAGCGCTCCGGCTACTTTTATGTCTATGGCAATCTTGGCTGGAACATTCACATTCCCGGACCCGAAGGCGACAAGCATGCCAAGGGCGTGCTTTTCAAGTTTCCCGAGACGCACATTGCGGATGGACCGCATTACGTCTTCAACAACACCTGGCTCCTTCGAGCGCCGATTGCCAAGAAGAAGAGATTTGCGAAGCTGGAGCATCGCAACAACCTTGTTTGCTATGCGACTGACGCCGATAAGTTCAAATGGGACGCTTGTTCTCCATTCGGGTCAGGCTGGAGCTTGGACTTCTGTCCCTTGACCGAACTGGACGATCTGCTCCGCTTTGAAGAGGATTGCTTTACCCGTTCCTGGAGGTCGCTTGGCATCGTCTTTGACGGCGACGTGATCTCGCACCGGGATTTTCCCGGCCGATTGCGGGAGGCGCATTATGATATCGGTGAAAATGCCAGGTATGCGGACGTCCAATTCCATAATCGGACCATTGGTCTGCCATCCGGATTGAGGATGACCAAGGCTCCGCAGGCAGTAGCTTTCCCGATCGAGTTGCCGGATAAATCGCGCCGTCTGCTTGCGCCATCCAACTATTGTGTCGGCGCCTGGCAAGAAACCGGCCGGATCGATGTCTTTGATCCGCTATTCGCACTCATATGGCCGACACCAGCGCAATATTCTGAGGAGTGCCAATCCTAGGAAGGCAAGAGCGTAGCGGCGGAAATATCTGCCTTCGAAGCAGGGCGAACAAGATCGATGTCGATATCGCCAGTCCGCAGCCTGCTGGTCTGATAATCAACGCGTGCCACCAAGAGCTAAGTTCACGCAGAGGCTCGACCTCTATACGAAGAGTTCGTCCTTGCTCGCCATGAAAGTCTGGCCAGCGGCAAGGGTGATGGTGAATCTGCCGTCCGCAAAACGGATGACGGTCTGAATATCCCGTGCTGCCGAAATCGCAATCTTCACCGGCCTGCCATTCTCCCAGTCGAGGTCGAGAAGCATGCCGCCCCGCACGCGCAAACCGCGCACTGAGCCGCGTGGCCAGGCTTTGGGCAAGGCCGGGAGCAGGTGAATTTCGCCGGGGCGAGACTGCACCAGCATTTCCAGGATGCCGGCGGCCCCGCCGAAATTGCCGTCGATCTGGAAGGGCGGATGGGCGTCGAACAGATTGGTATAGGTCCGCTCGGGGCTGATCAGCATTTTGACCACATCGAGCGCATGATCGCCGTCACGAAGCCGTGCCCAGAGATTGATGCGCCAGCCGATGCCCCAGCCCGTCGCGTCGTCACCGCGGATTTCCAGTGAGCGGCGGGCCGCCGCGGCAAGCGCGGGCGTCCTGTCCATGTCGATCTGCCAACTCGGATAGAGGCCGTAGAGATGCGAGACATGGCGGTGATGGATCTCCGGTACCTGCATATCCCAGTCTTCAAGCCATTCCTGCAACTGACCGGCAGCACCAATCCGGTCGGGCGGCAGGTGCGGCAACACGCGGTCGATCGTGGAGACCAGTGCGTCTTCGCCGCCGATGGAGACTGCGAGCGGGCGCAGCAGATTGAGGAAATCCCGGATGATCTGGCTATCCATGGCCGGCCCGGCACATAGGGAGGCGCCATGCGGATGGACGTTCTCCGGGGAGAGCGAAGGATTGGTCACCAGATAATCGGTGCCCGGAAGAGGAACCAGCACATCGAAGATAAACTCGGCCGCGGCCTTGGCAACAGGGAAAAGCCGCCGCCGCAAGCCTTCGGCGTCATCAAGATAATCGCTGAGATCGAGCAGTTGCGCCATGAGCCAGGCGCCACCAGTCGGCCAGAGTCCCCATTTGGCACCATCGATCGGACCGGTCGCACGCCAGAGATCGGTATTGTGGTGCATGACCCAGCCGCGGGCGCGGTAGTGCACCTCAGCCATCTCGCTGCCGGTTTCGGCAAGCTCTTCCGCCATCTCGACAAGAGGCTCGATACATTCCGGCAGATTGGCAGGCGCCGGCAGCCAGTAATTCATCTGCAGATTGATGTTGGCAGTATATTTGCTGCCCCAGGGCGGATCGGTCTCGTCGTTCCAGATGCCCTGCAGGTTTGCCGGCTGGGTGCCAGGGCGCGATGAGGCGATCATCAGGTAGCGGCCGAACTGCACATAAAGGGCAGCCAGTGCGGGATCATTGCCTTCGGCAAAGCCACCAATACGACGATCTGTCGGTTGGGAAGCTGCCGGTGTCGTGCCGAGGTCGACAGTGAAGCTCCGAAACAGCCTTTGATGTTCGGTGATATGGTCACGGCGCATGCTCTCGATGCTGCGGCGCGCGGCTTTCGTAAGGCGTCCGGTAATTATGCCATCCGCGTCGCCGGAGACGTCGTCATAACGGCGGAAACTCGTGGCTGCATCGAGCAGGATCAGCAGCTCGTCGGCGCCCTTGGCGGATAGTATGCCGCTCGAAGAGCTGACACTCCCTCCTATGTTGACCACCCTGATGCCGAAGGCGAAGCGCAGGGCGGCGGGGATGCCCCAATCCGCCTTGCCGGCGCCGGAGAAAGTCAGTTCCGGGTCGGCTTGCTCGACGAATTGTCCCCGTTGCGGACTGTCGATTGATATCCGGCATCTGATGGCTCCGGGCCGATCTGCCGAAAGGCGCAGGACAAGCACGCCATCAACTGGGGAAACAAAGGCCTCGCGAAAGAAAGTGATGCCTTCGGAAATGTAGGAAGTCGTTGCGATCGCCGTATCGAGATCGAGCGTGCGACGATAGCTGCCGACGGTTTGCGAATGGAGAAAATCGATATGGAGATCGCCGACCGGCTGGTACGACATCTGCTTGATCGGCCGCGCCATCAGATGTTCGTCAGCCATCGCTTCCGCTTCGGCGTAACGGCCTGCGAAGATCAGCTCCCGCACTTCCTCCAGATGGCGATAGGCATCGGCATTGACCGGCCGGTAAGGCCCGCCGGCCCAGAAGGTGGCTTCGTTGATCTGCAGCCGTTCGGAAACAGCGTCGCCGAAGACCATCGCACCAAGCCGACCATTGCCGAGCGGCAGCGCATCCGTCCAGAGCCGCGCAGGGGCATCGTACCAGAGAAGGTTGTCCGTCATGATCATTCTGCCGGGATGCTGTTTGCCGGTCTGATATCGCGGATCCGCAGGCCGTCGACGCTGAAGAGCAGCGCCTTTCTCGCGGAAAAGCCGGCGCTGACCGTCTCGCCCGGGCGCAGCGTCCTTTCCGAGCGTTCCTCGATGATCACGGATTGGCCCGAGGTGAGAGTTCCGTAGATGAAGCGGGTTCCTCCAAGATTTTCCACGACATCGACCTTGACGTCGATCGCGCCGCCTCCTTCGTCCTGTCCGGTGAAATGTTCCGGGCGGATGCCGACCTTGACCGGCATGTCCTTGCCCGGGCCGACGATGGCTGCTCTGAAAGCACTGCCGCAATCGAGCTTGATCACCCCGTCCGCGCCGAGCGTGCCATCGAGGAAATTCATCCGCGGCGAGCCGATGAAGCCGGCGACGAAGAAATTGTCGGGATCGGCATAAAGCGTATCCGGCGTGCCTGCCTGCTCGATCTTGCCGGCGCGCATGACGACGATCTTATCGGCAAGTGTCATCGCTTCGGTCTGGTCATGCGTGACATAGATCATCGTCGCGCCGATGCGCCGGTGCAGTTTGGCGATTTCTACGCGCATGGAGACTCGGAGCTCCGCATCGAGGTTCGACAAGGGTTCGTCGAACAGGAAGACGGCGGGGTTGCGAACGATCGCACGGCCGATCGCAACGCGCTGGCGCTGTCCGCCAGAGAGTTGAGCGGGCTTGCGTTTCAGGAGCGGCTCGATCTGCAAGGTCGAGGCGGCAGCCGCAACGCTCCGGTCGATATCGGCCTTGCCCATGCCGGCCATGCGCAGCGAGAAGCCGATATTCTGCTCCACCGTCATATGCGGATAAAGCGCATAATTCTGGAAAACCATGGCGACGCCGCGTTCGATGGGATCGGCCTCGTTCATGCGCCGTCCGCCGATCGTCAGGTCGCCGGCGGTGATCTTCTCCAGGCCGGCGATCATGCGCAGAAGCGTCGACTTTCCGCAGCCGGAGGGACCGACGAAGACCGTGAACGAACCGTCATCGACGCTGAGATTGAGCCCCTCTATCGCCTGAAAGCTGCCATAGGATTTGTCGATATCGTGCAACTCTACACTGGCCAAAGCTTCCTCCCTTTAACCGCTTGGCGGGCAGAACGCGTCAGGTGATCCGTCGCGTCGAGCCTCGCAGGATGATGTCGCATTCGAGGACGACACTGCGCGTCGCCCCGCCTGACGGCTCCGTCAGCCGTTCCACGAGAATGTCGGTGATGGTTTCAGCAATGCTTGCCACCGGCTGGGCGACGGCCGTAATGCCGGCTTCGTAGAGCCGGAAGATTGCCACATCGTCGAAGCTGGCAAGCGAAACATCCTCGGGCACATGCCGGCCGTTCTCCTTCAGCCAGCTCAGCCCTCCGACTGCCATGCCATAATTGGCGGAAAAGATCGCGGTGGGCGGATTTTCAAGCGACATCAATCGTTTGGTCGCCTCATAACCGCCGTCCATGCGCCAGTTTCCACGCGCCGCGAGGGTAGGATCGATTTTTATGCCCCGGTCGCGTAACGCCTGTTCATAGCCCGCCAGCCGTTCAATACCCGAAGAATTGCGCGGATCGCCTGTCAAAATGCCGATGCGGTTATGGCCGAGATCGATGAGGTGGCTGACGATGCGATAGCTCGCGCGATGGTTCTCGACCATGACCCGGTCTGCTGCCAGCCCGCGAACGTCGTTGTTATAGAAGATGATCGGGATGTCGTGATGGATCAGGTCGTCGACACGATCATAAACTTCCGCGGTGCCGTCCATGACCAGCGCATCGACACGCTGCGCGGCGAAGAAATCGAGTGCCTCGGCGACCACGCGCGGATCGCCGCCATGGCAGTAAGTCAGCAGTGCCCGTCCGGTTGGACGAACCGAATGGGCGAGATGCTCGAGCATGCGGGAATGGAATTCGTCGAAGGTCGGCACCAGGAAGCCGATCATATGGGTGAGGTCGGTACGGATCGAGGCGGCGGCAGCATTGCGCCGATAGCCTAGGTCCTGGATCGCCCGCTCGATCTGTTCGCGGTTGGAGCGGCGGATCGTCTGGCCGTTGAGATAGCGGGACACGGTGCCGACTGCGACGTTTGCCACCCTGGCAACGTCGATGATCGTGGCTCCGCGCCTCTTTCCGGCCGTCTGGTCCGTCTGTTGCATTTCGAGCGGGCTCCTGCATTCATCCATGGGAAATGACGCCTGGCCAGGCGCCTTTCCGTCGTATAGCCCAGCGCTCCGCCGCCCACCAGTATTGCGGGCGGCAAGAGCAAAGTCCGACGGCTCCCTTACTTCAACCTGCATTATGCGCCTTCGAAGACCACGGCGCTGTGGATGCGCAGGCGCGGTACCGTGATGTTGATGGCGCCATCGTCACCCGCATTCCAGGCAAGATCCTCTCCTGTCATCGCATCGAAAACGCGCTTCGGTTTTGCCGGCAGGCGCACCGTGGCATTGACCGGGCCGATCGCCGGAATGTCCTCGATCATTTCCATGACCCGGGTCGAACCGTCATCGCCACGCACGTCCTTGCCGCGGATCTGCGGCGGACCGTAGAGGAGATGCAGGATATGGCGGTCGTGCTCGATCTGATGCGTCAGCGTCGCCCGTCCGGACGAGGGCAGATCGGTGACCATGGCCGGATCGGGAACAAGCCGGTCGAGAAGGCCGCGAACCAGGTATTTGTAGAGCGGTTGGCCCATCGCCCGGTAGAGCCGGAAGATCGGATAGGCAATATAGGCCGCGCCCTTGTGTTCGGTCACTGCCGCGCCCAGCATATCGGCATCCGGGTCATCGGGTGCGTGCTGATGTGAGCAGAAATGCTTGTAGGAGCGGTTGAAGTAGGACGGATAGACGCCGGCCAGCACCGTTGCGCCCACCGAACGGACGGCTTCGGCATCATCATAGAAAACGAAGGCCGTTTCCGGCATGGAGGGGTCGAGATCCTTTCCGGCTTTCACATAGCTAGGCTTGAAAGCGATGGGCGCGGCTCCTCTTTCGATACCGAAGTCGACAGCAAATTGTCCGTTTTCATCAAGGCCTGAATGCCAGGAAGCGATGACCTTGCCGCCGCCGGCGAGATAGGACTTGAGCCGGGCGGCGAGCGCGGCATCGACAGGGATTTCGTCCGGCAGGATCAGCAGGCGGTACTGCTCGAAACGGCCGGACCTGTCGAGTACGTCGAAAGGCCGTTTCAGCTCCTGCAGTACCTGGGCGGCGCCGTCATCGCTTGGATGGTTGCGCGCGCCTTTGGGGTTCATGTGTTCCGCCGAAAGGATCGCGATTTCGGAAATCTGCTTTGCGCCCTCCAGGAAGGGTTCGAGTTTTTCGACACGATGATAGGCCGGCGCAATCGAAGCATAGGTATCGGGATTGATTGCTCCGTTCGGATGAAGCTGGTCGCCGACCAGGCATTTGGAGCCGAGCGCGATCATTTGCGCGCACTCATATTCCAGCGCGTCCGGGTGCTTGAAGCCGCCGAACTCTCCCCAGGATGTATGGAACTTGCCGGTATGAGCGAGGAAATCCATGCCGAGTGTGGCGGCATAGCGGGCGCTCGAAGGGAAATGGTCGTAGCCCCAGCCGCCGGTCGGCAGGCTTTCGAGCTCGAGATGGGAGTAGGTCGAAAAGCGCTCCGGTCCCTGCTTGTGGATGTGACCGCAATTGTAGAAGACACGCAAGCCCGGAAATTCGGCAAATAGCGCTTCACTCGTCTCGCGGCGGAACTGCTCGTTGACGGCTTCGTCGTTCTTCAGGCGGTCGGCCGGGTTTTCAGGGTCGAGACCTTCGCACAGCATGCGTTCGACGCAGGCTGGGCAGACGCAGTCCGGCGTCAGGATGATATCGAAGAAGAGGCCCTGCGTCGGATAGTTCTGCGCGACCTCGCGTGCCTGTTCGAGGATATAGTGCCTGAGGCCCGCATGATTGAGGCAGAGCGTGTGCCAGGCAGGGCTGAGTTGTTTGCCGGCGGAAGGGTCGGCCGGCCGGTCGTGATGATAGCGGTTCGAGGCGCTCATCGCCCGCCATTCGGGATGTTCGCGTGCCGTCAGCTCATCCCATTGTACCGAGATATAGATCGGGCTTTCGATATCGGCTGCGGCAAGCGCCTTCACCATGTCGCCGAGAAGGTCCGGGCGGGCAAGCTGCGGATGCGGCTTGCCGACCTTGGTCGGATAATAGGACCAGCCGTGATGGCACTTGGCAAAAATGGTGATGGAATCGACATGGGCGGCCTTCAGCGTCGAGACGAAGGCGTCCGGATCGAAATCGGCGCCGATGCCGGGAATATGTTCCGACGTATGGAAGTCGAGATGGATCTGGCGGTAACGCAGCGGCTTGTTCGTTGTCTTGGGCATGGGTCCTATTCCTTTGCGCCGGTGCGGGTTTGCGAGCCGGCGGCGAACTGACGTTGGAAAACGAGGAAGACGAGCAGGGGGACGATGGTGGTGAGGATGGCCGCCACCGATCTCAGGTCCCAGTTGATCTCGTAGCTGCCGGAAATGCGGGCAAGCAGCACGGGAAGGGGCACATCGCTGCGCAGGAAAAGCATGGGCAGCAGGAGCGCATTCCATGTCCAGAGGAACTGCAGGATGCCGACGGCAAAGATCGGCGACAGACTGTTCGGCAGCACCACATGGCGGAAGGTCGCGAGCGGCCCGCAGCCGTCGATCTTGGCGGCCTCCACGAGTTCGCGCGGAAAATCCTCGAAGAAGTTTTTGACGAGGAAGATAGACCAGGCGAAGGACAGCCCGACATAGGGGATGAGCACGGAGAGAATGTTGTCGATCAGCCCCATGTCGCGCCAGAGCGTGAAGAGCGGAATGATGACGACCTGTTGCGGCAGCACGAATGCATTGATGATGATGATCAGGAGCACCCGGCGGAAGGGGAATGTCAGGAAGTGGAAGGCATAAGCGGCGGCCGGTGTGAGCAGCATGGTGAGTGCCGTCGCAATACCCGCCGTCTTCATCGTCACCCACATGGAGTCGGCGAGGGGGTATTTGTCCCAGACGCGGTGCCAGGCATCGAGCGTAAGATCGAAATGATCGAAGCGCCACCAACCGAGCGATACGCCCTCCGGCGGACGCAACGAGGTGACGACGATGCCGATGATCGGGATCACCCAGATGAAGGCGATGATGCCGACGACGACGATAATCCAGCGAGGAGCTTTGCCGATCATTTCGCACCTGCCGTTCGCTGGATGATGGCGGGGATCGAGACGATCAGGACTGCAAGCAGCAGGATGACGGTAGCGGCCGCACCATAGCCCAGTTTGAACTGGGTCATGGATTCCCGATACATGAAATAGCCGACGGTTTCGGTCGAACGCACCGGCCCCCCACCGGTCAGGATATAGATGATGTCGAAGGCGCGCAGAGCCGTCAGAAGGTTGATGAAGACGGCGACGCGCACGCCTGGCATCGACAGCGGCATCATGATGTGCCGCATGGTCGAGAGCGGCCTGGCACCGTCCATGTAGGCAGCTTCGAGCACAGATTTCGGGATCGCCTGGATGGCGGCGAAGATCAGCATCAGGGGCAGACCGACACCGCTCCAGGAGGCTGCAACGATCAGCGCCCAGAGGGCGGTGTTGGCGTCGCCGAGCCAGGCATGGGCAAAACCGGGAAAGCCCAGAAGCTGGATCAATGAATTGAGCAGGCCGCCGGCATCCGGCCTGTAGATGCCGATCCACATATAGCCTGATACTGCTTCCGAAATACCGAAGGCCGCAAAGATCATCACGCGGAAGGGCAGGGTTTGCTGCGGCGCGAACGCACACAGCATCGCCAGAACCCAGCCGATCGCCACCGAGATCACGGTCGTGCCGATGGTGAAGATCAAGGTCGTCAGCAGCGTGTTGCGGAAAGCCGCGTCGGCGAAGAGCCGCGCATAATTGCCGAAGCCGATAAAGGCCGGCTTTCTGAGCCCCTGGATATCCCAGAAGCTCAGCCGGATCGTCTCGACCAACGGATAGATCACGGCGATCGCAAACAACACGATAACCGGCGCAATCAGGATCAGTGCGGCGGGCGTGTCCCTAAGCAGACGCCGACGGCCTTTGATGCCAGCCGCCAGCGGAGAACCCTGCATCACGCCCGCCGCTTCCCGCACCGGGGAAGCGGAGGTGTCAGCCATCAGTAGGAACCTTGGGCCTTGGTTTCGATAGCCGCAAGAACCGTATCGATATTGGCGCTCGACGGATCCTGCAGAAACTTTTGCAGCTGCACGCGATACTCGTCGACGAGATCGCCGGGCAGCAGGTCGCCGAGCACGAATTGCAGCTTCGAGCTTGCGACGGCCTGCGTCGCCACTTTCTGTGCTTCACCATAGAGCGACGCATCGACATTGCTGCTTGGCGAGGCATAACCGGCCTTGGCGAGAATGTTGGCGGCCTCGGCACTCGTCCAGAAATCGAGGAAGGCATCTGCCGCCTTCGGATTGGGGCCATTCGTCGTCACCAGCAGCTCCTTGGCGTCGACGCTCGATGTATCGTCATGGCCCATGCCGAGAGACGGGAACTGGAACAGACCGTAATCCTTGCCCTCGACCAGCTTGTAGTCGTTCTTGGCGCGATTATTCATCCACATGCCGATCAGCAGATAGTTCTTGGCATTGGCCTGGAAGACCTGGTCGGCCTCACCGTCCCAGTCGTTGGCAAGCATGGTGTTCGGTGCCCCGCAGCAACCGGACGTCAGCATCTCGGCGTATTTTGTCAGCGCGGTCTTCACAGCTGGATCGGTCCACGGGATTTCATGGGCGCCAAGCTTCGCCGCCGTCTCCACACCTGCGGTTCTGAGCAACAGGGTTTCAAACCATTCGGCATGCGCCCAGTATTTGCCGGGGATCGCGATCGGGGCGGCATAGCCCGCCTTTGTAAGCTTCGCGAAGGAGGCGACAAATTCGTCCCAGGTCTTCGGCGGTTCGGCAATACCGGCCTTGGCGAGATGCTCCTTCTTGTACCAGATGCCGGAGCGGTCACCGAAGGTGTAGGTCAGGCCGTAGGTCTTGTCGCCGATGGATCCGAGATCCTTCCACGACTGGCTGACGAGCTTGTCCCAACCGAAGGATTTCCACTGATCGTCGATCGGCCGAAGCATGCCGGCATCGGCAAGTTCCTTGCGAAAGGCCGGCCACGTGTTGAAGAGCACATCGACGACCTCGCCGCCCATCAGCGCGGTGCGGATGCCGCCGCGCATGTCACCCTGGCCAGTGATGGCGACTTCGCGGATCGTGACATTGGGATATTTCGCCAGAAAGGCCTTCTGGATCGAATGCATCATGTCGAGTTCTGAGCCGCCGAGCCAGTTCAGAACGACGAGTTCGCCGCTAACTGCATCCTGAGCTCTCGTTGCGCCTGCCATGGCCAGCAGGGCGGTGCTGCCCGCTCCTGCGAGCAACGTGCGGCGACGGATTTCGGGCATAAATCTATTGCTGTTGGTCATGTCACGTCCTCCCAAACGTTGACTGCTGCCATCCGGCATTCAATTTAGTTGAAACGTTATCATCTATTTTGCATCCAACAAGTGTTTTTATCGATAAACAAACGACAATTTACTTAAGTCGTTGCCAAAAAACGATAAAATTGACCTTGTATGATGATTTAGAGCTGGGTTTCCCAGGCTGCGCGAGCGCAAAAGGGACATGGCAATGGAAGCCGCCTTTGTAACTTGCGATGGCGTTGCTCGAACTGGCGTCAGCATGGCGCACGATCTCGTGAACAACCATGTTCGCGGTCGGTACATTCCGCTTTCCGTCGTTGACGCTGGCAGATGGTAGCGTTACCATCTGAATAAACAGCGCCAAGAAAAGCTTTATTGCAATGGAGGAGACCTATGGGAGAGCAGGTGGAGGAGAAAAATCTTCACGGGCGCGTACAATCGATCGACCGTGCCATGATGCTGCTCGAAGCGATGGGTATGGACGAGCATGGCAACCGTCTGGTCGATCTCGCCAGCCGCACGGGTCTGGCGCCGTCGACGGTCCATCGCATTCTGACAACGCTGGAGCAGTGGCAATTCATCCAGTACAATCCCAACGATCGCATGTGGCATATTGGCCGGCAGGCTTTTGCCATCGGTTCCGTGTTCACCCGTCAGAGCAATCTTGTTGCGACCGCGCTCCCCTATCTCAGGCGCTTGCGCGATCAGACGCGCGAAACCAGCAATCTCGGCTTCGTTCAGGACGGTGAGATGGTTTGCGTCGATCGGGTTGAGAGCCGCGATATCACCCGCAGCGTCAGCCGGGTCGGCAGCAGGGTGCCGATGACGGCCTCAGCCATGGGCAAGGCGATCCTGGCGACATATTCGCAGGAGGATCTGGAGGCGATCCTGTCGCGCGAGGGAAGCCGACGCTTCACGGCCAATACGCTCACGCGACAATCGGCTCTTTGCGCCGATCTCGAAAGAATCCGGGCGGACGGTTATGCGGTCGATGACGAGGAGCTGGTTTCCGGCCTGCGCTGTGTGGCAGCTGCCGTCTATGACCATCGCGGCGAGGCGATCTGCGCCATATCGCTGTCGAGCCTCGCGTCGCGGATAACGCCGCAACGGATTCCAGTGCTCGGGCGCCTGCTCGCTGAGACTTCGGCGCAGTTGACCGCGGCTCTCAGCGGGGAGATGCCGCCTGTCAACGCCATTGCGAGCTGACGCGAAACACTCTGCTCGAAATGAACCGCCGGCTGTTTCGAGCCGGCGGCTTTCTTTGTGGCTCAGGACCAGTCGACGACGATCACCTCGTGGTCGAGGATCCTGCCGACATCGATGGCGATTTCGCTGCCCTCGTCGGCGATCTTCACAGTCTTTCCCGCAACCCTGAGATTTGCGTCGGAGGCAGTCTTGCCGCTCGGTTTGCGCAGACGCAGGGTCACCGGACCAATCTGTACGAGCTCGTTCTGGCGACCCGGCACGCGGGAGACCAGAACGCGGTTGTTGAGGTGAACGATCTGCCGTCTATCCTGCTGATAGAGCACGGCCGTAACAAGATCATGCGTGCCTTCCAGCCTCAGGAGCGATCGGTCGGCAAGCATCCAGCGCGCGGCATTGGTAATCAGCCGCGCGTGCTCGAACTGGTCGTCACGTGCATAACAACGGTCGAGATCGGCGACGAACCAGACGAATTTGCCGTTGCCGTGTTCGCGGACGGTGATGGCAGGCACGTCCGAATAAGGCTGCCGCATCCAGGAGGTTTCCGGCGGATAGATCGGAAAGTCCGGGATGAAAGTTGCCAGCACCTTGACGTCATCATCGACACTGACGATGGGCAGGTAGCCGCCGAAGGGAAGGGTGTCGGTTTCGTCAAGACCAGCAAGCACCGGATGCCGGCTTCCGTCAACTTTCGGCGCGGTCTTGTCCGATGGTCCGTGGACACCGGCGCGCAGTTCAGGCAAGAGGCGCAGATAAGTGTGGCGTGCGCTGGTCTCGATGTCGGGATTGGCGGCCTCGAAGTCACCGTGCGCGCCGTTCTTGCGATGGACGCCGAAAAGCTTAGCAAGAGCAAAGTCCGTTCGGCGGTCGCCATGCTCGCTGTAGAGGCTCGCTTCTGACGAAGCTATCACAGAACCGCCTTGGGCGGCGAAAGCTTCAACGGCAGCAACCTGCTTGTCCGTCATGGCGGCGAGGTTCGGAAGGACAAGTACGCCGAAGCGCCCCGCAGCCTTGCCTATATCGTCGGCATTGACGGGCAGATAGGTAATCCCAGCCCGATCGAGCGCCCGTGTCGTGCCCCGATAGGGGTTCATGGTGCGGTCGTTTGCCTTGTCGCGGCCGTGATAGTCGTGGTTGTGCTGCGACCAGACGACGCCGACATCGGCCTGCGGCTGGCGATTGATCAGAATATCCTGGTTCGCCTCGTGCCATTTGAAGATTGGCTCTGCCGTCCTGTATTGACGGCGATCCTCATGTGACGAGCCGATATGATGCCACCAGGGCTGGATGCCACCGGCAAAGCCGGAGGAGGACCACAGGCGCACTTCGGCGGGCGGCATGCTGGCGAGGCGGAAAGCCGGCGAGCCGAGCTGGTATTGCGGCGTACTCTCGGGGATGAGCTTGTCCCAACCACCAACTTCATGCAACCGCTTGCCAGTTTCGGTATTGTCCTCGAAACCGTCGACGAGATTTCTGCGCTGATGGTCGAGCATGACGATCGGGCTGCGGGCAAGGATTTCCTTGAGATCGATGAAGCGATTGCCGTTGTTGAGGATATCGCCGCTGATCATGCCCATCCAGCAGCAGTCCTTGCCGCCGACTGCGGTGGTGACCTTGTTGTTGAATTCCCAGAGGTCAGTGCGGCGCTTGTAGTTCCACTGGATCCAGCGGCGATAGTTTTCGTCAGCCCAGTCATGGCGGCGGGGCAGGTCCACGGCCGACCATGCGAAGAACTGCTCGGTGCAATGCCGGCAATAGCAGATGTTCTTGCGCGGTATGCCAGCCCAGCTGTTGTCGGCGAAACCGTCTGGCATGGTGCGTTCGATGATCTCGCGCATGATGTCAGGCAGATATTCGCTGTAATAGGGCGAGTTGATGCAGGTCACGTATTTGTCAGCCTGACGGTAGGGCTTGCCGTCGATATCGAGGCAGATCCAGTCCGGATGGGCACGATAGAAGTCTTCCGCGACGCGGTTTGAATCCATGCGCGCGATCACCTTCAGACCCTCCTCGCGTGCGGCCTTGACGATCTCGCCGTAGAGGTCGCGCTCTCCGAGCGTTACCGCCTTGTGATGCAGTGGAAATTTCGTCGGGTAATAGCTGACAATGCCGCCGGCATTGATGATAACGCCTTGAACGCGCGTCTTGCGCCAGTGCTCCCGCCACCAGGTGTCGTCGTAGCGCTCGGGGTCGATTTCAACCAGATTGGTCTGTCCCCATCGCAGCGCCGTGCGGTACCAAGGTTCCGATCCCATGACTATTTCCACCCTTGCTTCAGTTGTTTGCCCCGCAAAACTAACTGAAAGCATTGTTTAGTCGCCGACTATTCCCGGAAATTCCACGATGTGGAAAATCCCGGCAAAGCGCTCGATGGTCATCCGGAATGTTGGCGCTTTATCCTAATAGCGGAAGTACGATCTACCGTGTCGGCAAAGGCTAGAGCGGTAATGCCAAGGGTAGGGACGGGCTGTGCCCTATGTGTCCTTGCTAGATTCCGTCGAGCGTGAGCGATCAGGCTTTTCGTTTGCCACCAGACGAGTGCAAACGATGCAAAGGCAAAGGTGGTTGCGAGAAGGGTCTGATGGTCCATGACACTGTCCTTGTTGAAGCCGCACCATAATGCGGAGGCGGCGAAGAGGTTGCGCATGATCCGCGCGCCGCGACCACGCCGTAGGGGCCGACATCTCTTGCGAAATTCGTGTGACGGCAGCGATGCCGGAGCTGATTGAAGACAATGGATCCGCTCAAGCTATGGCGATCTGAACTTCGCTGACGACCGGCTGGCGCCCAAAAGCTTGCGGTAAAATTCAAGGCAGATGCCGATCATCGCGATTTCGTGATCGCGGCCCTGGCAATAAGAGCATGCGTCGCCGTTGTCGACGCACGTTGGCGCACCATCTGGCTCATCCGGATAGCATCAACACCGGAGGGACGACGATGACAGACAGGGAAGACCGTATCAGGCAGCGCGCCTATGAAATCTGGGAACAGGAAGGCCGTCCGCAGGGCGAGGATATGAGACACTGGCTTCAGGCGTTTCAGGAGATCAGCGCGAGCGTAGACGCAGACAGCCAGCCGGCCAGGAAGCCACGCGCGAAGAAGGCCACGGCCACCGACAAGACGGCAAAGCCAAAGGTCGCAAGCAAATCCAAAGGCGGCTCCCAGAGCGTTCCGACGACAACACCGCCGCCGAAAGCTGCCAAGCCCGCCGGTGGTGTCACCAAACACTGACGGGGTTTTGGGTCGCGTTGGCATGGAGCCGATAGACATAAGCTTCTAAACGAAAAGGGCGCCTTGATTGGCGCCCTGCAATCGTCTGTCGCTTTTTCATGGCCGCCGTGCCCCCTCGGAGCGGCCCGACGTTTCGGAACACGCCCCGCCCACCTGGTGCGCCGGTCAACCGCGCTGTTGGACGTGCAGCATGCGCTCGCGCGTTGCGAACCATTCCTCGGCGTAATCGTCGTTCCTGTATTCGTCGAAATAAGGGCCGCCATCTGTGAAATGCACGATCTTCGCGTCATCGCGCTTGTCATATTCGTTGACGAGATAGTTCCAGGTGACGGGCAGTTCGCCGATCAGATCGTCGCCGTCGAGCCACTTGAACTGGTGCAACTGCAGCCCGGTTGCGGTGTTGACATAATCAGGTGTCAGCGCCTTGCATTTCGCGTTGTTGAAGAGGATGAGGCTCGACCAGTTCTTCTTTTCGTATTTCGTCTGCACCTGGCCGAGAAACTTCGTTTCGACCTTCGGCTGGTAATCGTGCTTCACGCACATGACGGAATAGCGCTCATCGCGCAGCGCCCAGAGCTCGGCAATATCCGTGCGCGCAAGCATGTCGCAATCCATGAACAGGCTCCATCCCTCATACTGGCTGAGATAGGGCGTCAGGAAGCGTGAGAAGGAGAACTCGGTCGACTGCAGTGCGTTGCGCTCACGCGTGAATATGTTTGCGACATTGTGCAGGTAGATCGGCGTGATCCTCACGGGTACGCTCGATTTTTCCAGTATGCTTTGCGACAGCACGTGATGGGCAACTACTTCCTTTGAATCGAAACCAACATAGATGTTGACGATATCGGTCATATCAATTTCTCCTTGGCACAAATCAGTGATTGCATTCAGGAAGCTTGCTTCTTCTGGCGGTCAAGCGCGCGCTGCTTGCGGGTCTTTGGCCGCGCCTTGCGGAACGCCTGATCGAGAGCCCGCTGCCATTTGGTGAGTGACATCAGGCCGTCGATGAGGGTCAGCGCATGATCAAGCCGCGTGGAGAATGCATCGTTGACCGCGCCCTGGATCTCCTCGAATTTCGCATCAGGAAAATGCCGCGCCAGAAGATCGAAGCGGGACGGCCTAGCGTGTTCAGCGCTGGTGATGAGGCCCCTTTGCGCCAGAAGCCTGAAATAGATCCGTTCGAATGTCCAGTCATGAACGTCGAAGACTTTCCAGCGCGCACTCCGTTTCCCGGAAAATCCGGCGAGCACGATCTTCGGCGTCAGCTGAAGCTCTCGCATCCACGCAACCAGCGCAAAGCCGCTCGTCGGGATTTTATCCTGCGGATAGTGGCCCGACATCAGCGTCTCGAGATCACCGTACATGACCGTCGCACCGTTGAATGCGGCGACGGGACTGAAGCGCTCTTCGGGTGCGGTGCGGATATTCAGAATGCCGAGGAATTTTTCCGAGGTGAAGAATTTCAGGACATCATCCACCTCCCGCCGATGGACGATATTGGCGCCCATCATGCCGCTGCGCGCCACAAGAATGGCATGTCCGGGGAAGCTGCTGTCGAGGACCTTGTAGACCTTGTTGAAGAAGACGAACAACGTATCGCCGGGAAACTCCGTCGTCATCGACTGCGGATCGAGCGCCTCGCTATTGGCGACCAGAACGATGTGCGAATAGCGATTGAAGAATGCGCGCCAGGCATCGGCGCTCTGCGTTTGAAAAACGTGGCTTCCTGAATTTTCGGGTCCGGGATTCCTGTCGACCATTGGGACGCCCTCACTCGCGCCAAAGTATGTCTTCAGTTGTTGGGAGCGGTTCATCGCGCCGGCGCGCTTGCCGAACGCAAGAAGATAGTCGGCCGCCTTTCGGGAAGGACTGCGACGGCTGACAAATCCCGACCACGGTGTTTTCGAAAGCATGTTCGAATAGATCTCGGCATAGGCCGACTGCCCCGTCTGCACCGAAGGGTGCCACGGCTTGCGACGCCCGGTGAAATGCAGCAGCGCAGGATTGCGGATATAGCGCATGGTCCCGGTCTGGGTATTCCATCGGTTGTCGAGCCGCTGCCACGTCCCATGAAAGGCAATATTGAGAATATCCTGGTCGTTGGAGGCGAAGGATCGTCCCGATCTCAGCAGCGAACGCGCCGTCTCGAAAAAACCGCCGGCCCGGACGGCGGCGCAATCCATGAGAAAGACCCCGGCATTGAAGTATCCCGCTCCCCGGTCGAGGCCGAGCTCGCGCTCCCGCTGTCCGATCTTGTCGGGGAAGGCAACGACGTAGTCATCAACGGCACCGATGGCCTTGCCGTTGAGATCGACATCGAAGAGTGGATCGATATTGCCGACGGCCAATATATCCGCATCGAGGTAAAGAACCCGCTCCAGGTTCTCGTCCATCAGCTTGTCGAGATAGAGGCGCGCAAGCGTCGACTTGTGCCAGCGGCCTGCCGTCTCGGGCGTATCGGTGGGAAAAGTGAAGTCGACGACGTCGATATTGATTCCGTTGACCATGTTGAAGGTTGCAACGCCAGCCTTCTGGTCCTCGGGCAAATCGATGCCGACGATCACCAGTTTGATATCGTTCTTTTGACTGTTGCGTACGACTGACAAGAGTGTGCAGCATGCGGCCGGAAGCATCCGCGCATCCGTGAACACGTATATGGCCTTGCTATGTATGCCAACCGACATCCCGCCCCCTGGGAAATGCAATATTGAGCGACGACAGAATCCTGAATGAGCTCGTTACTAAATGAAGATTCAGGAAAATCCTACCGCACTCAACCGCGCAGACGGTGAAACATCGTGGACAAGCGAGTTTTGTCAATGCCATCAGGGGTTTTTACTTTTCGGCAGTCGCCGCAGTGTCAACGACGAACCGACGCGGTAAGGAACGTCCTGCCCATGGCGTTCAGCAAACCTCGCCGGCCGGATTCGGCTGCCAGATCGAAAAGCGACGCCGGCTTTTGTGCAGACGTCGGGGACACCCCGGATAGTTCTCGGCCCGCCAGGGGTAATCCGTTGGCTAAGTTGTTCTGAGGCGGATTGTTTTGCGCCACTCTTCGTATTCTCCGCGGGCATCGTCATGCAGCGGATAGTAACGCTGCAACGACCCGCCCTCCATGAGCTTCAGCCGAGAGAACTCCTCCCAGTCGTGATGCTTTTGCGACTCTTCGATTACTTTCGAGGCCATGGCAACTGGAAGAACCACCACCCCATCATCGTCGGCGACGATGATGTCGCCTGGGATGACCGTGACACCGCCGCAGGCAATCGGAACGTTGACGGCATTCGGATAGATGCTGGTCTGCACGTGGTAGTTGGGCGTCCACCCGCGCAGCCAGAGGGCGAGATCAAGCTTTTCGACATTGGGCCGATCGCGCATGCAGCCGTCGATGACAATGCCGGCGCCGCCTCTGCCTTTGAAATAGGTCGACATCATATCGCCGAAGACGCCAGAGCTCATGTCGCCGCGCGCGTCGACCACGACCACATCGCCCTCCTGCGCGTGATAGAGAACGTGCCGGTGCAACTGCGTCTCGGGATCGGCATATTCTCCCTCGTTGAAAAGGTCCGGCCGCTGCGGCAGGAACTGAAGAGTGAGGGCCGGGCCGACGATCGACTTCCCGCGGCTCTGCGATACGGGACCAACCATGTGCGGATTGCGGAAACCCATGTGGCCGAGCGTACCGGCAATGGTCGCGGCGCCGATCTCCTTCAGCGCGTCGATCAGCTCTTTGGGCGGTCGCGTAATATCGGGCGTATGGGTCATTTTAGACTCCGGTGAATGAAACTACCAGTTGGTGACAGAACCGTCGCGGCGCTTGAGGTGAGGTGCTTCCCAGAAACGGAAGCTCTCCGCCTTGATTGCCTCTTCGTTGACCTCGACGCCGAGTCCCGGCAGGTCGTTCACCGGATAATCGGGGCCGTCGAGCCGTGGTTGCACGGGGAAGAAGTCGGAATTGTCGAAGCCGAGCTTTGCTTCGGGCGCTCTGGTTTCAAGCCAGGCGAAATTCGGCACCGCGGCGGCGAGATGGATCGTCGCTGCCGTGCAGATTGGGCCGAGGGGATTGTGCGGCATCAGGTCCACATAGTGCGCCTCGCTCCAGCCGGCGACCTTCATCGCTTCGGTGAGCCCGCCAACGTTGCAGACATCGAGCCGGTTGAACTGATGGATGCCACGCTCGATATAGGGCAGGAACTGCCACTTGCTGGCAAACTCTTCTCCGATGGCGAAGGGGATATCGGTCATCCTGCGCAGGGATTCGTAGGCTTCGGGTGTTTCGTCTCGTATCGGCTCCTCGAGGAAGTCAAGGACGCCACGGTCGAGCTTGTTGCAGAAGCTCGCCGCCTCTGCCACCGACAGCCGATGATGATAGTCGATGCCAAGAACGATGTCGTCGCCGAGCGCCTCGCGCGCCTTGTTCAGCATCCGTGCGGTAGGCCCGATCGACTCGCGCGGCTCAAAGATGTCCTTGCTGCTTTGCCCGATGGGGAAGAAGCGGATCGCCTGCCACCCCTGGGCATGGAGTTCACGGGCTCGTTCGATGGCAACATCGCCCTCGGCCTCGTCGCCGGTGGAGGCAAAGGTCGGAATGCGGTCGCGCTGCTTGCCGCCAAGCAGTTCGTAGGCTGGCACGCCCAGCGCCTTGCCCTTGATGTCGTGAAGGGCAATGTCGATGGCGGAAATCGCCGCCTGCAGAACGCGGCCGCCTTCGAAATATTGGCTGCGATAGGCTTCCTGCCAGATCCGTCCGATCTGCATCGGGTCGCGGCCGATAAGGAACTCGCGATAGTGCTCGATCGCGCCGGTCACGGCCTTCTCGCGACCGCTCAAGCCACTCTCGCCCCAGCCGAAGATGCCGTTGTCGGTCTCCACCTTGACCAGCATCTGGTTGCGCGTTCCTACCCATACCGGATAGGGCTTGATCGCCGTGATTTTAAGTTTCGCAGTCATAAACGCCCTCGTTCACGCGTATCCGCGTGGTCTCAGTTGGCCTTGAGAGCCATTTCCGTTTCGCCGTCGAACAGATGCATCCGCTCCTGATCGAACTCGAGCCAGATCTGTTCGTCGGGCGCGACGGCAATGGTCGGCGGGACGCTGACATTGACGATGGCGCCGGAGAGAAACGCCTGTACGAAAGTCACGTCTCCGGTCGGCTCCACCGTGTAGGCCTTGGCAGGGACGGTCCCAGGCATCGCACTCTTGTGCAGCTTGATCGTCGAGTGGCGTGCGCCGAGCACGACTTTCCTGCTGGTCGCCCTTGCGACCTTCTGAGCGTTTTTTTGCGAAAGCTCGAGGCGCCAGCCCTCTGCGCTGGTCAACACGGTCTCGCCGCTTGCCGTTGACGCCTCCAGTGGGACAAGGCTCATCGCCGGGCTGCCGACGAAGCTGGCGACGAACATGTTCACCGGATGGGCAAAAACCTGCGCCGGAGTATCGTATTGCTGCAGGTAGCCGCCGTTCATCACCGCCATCCTGTCGGCCATGGTCACGGCTTCGAGCTGGTCGTGCGTCACATAGATGATCGTCGCCTTGAGGTCCTGGTGAAAACGCTTGATCTCCGAACGCATCTGCACGCGCAGCTTTGCGTCGAGGTTGGAAAGTGGTTCATCCATCAGGAATACCGCCGGATCGCGAACAAGGGCGCGGCCCAGCGCCACACGCTGCTGTTGCCCGCCCGAAAGTTCGCGTGGCTTACGCTCGAGCAGCTGCGTCATGTCGAGTACGCGCGCTGCTTCCCTGACCTTCTTGTCGATCTCGTCCCTTGGCAATTTGCGCATCTGCAGCGGAAACGCCAGATTTTTGTAGACCGATTTCTGCGGATAAAGCGCGTAGTTCTGGAACACCATTGCGATGTCTCGATCTTTGGGATCGAGATCGTTGACCACCTGGTCGCCGATAACGATGTCACCGGATGTGACCGGGATAAGCCCCGCCACAAGATTGAGCGTGGTTGTCTTGCCGCAGCCTGAAGGGCCGACGAGCGCAACGAATTCGCCGTCATTGACCGTCAGCGAAACATCGTTGACAGCTTTGAAGGCGCCATAGGTCTTGACCAGATCTTTGAGGACCACGTGGGCCACCGGCAACTCCTTAGTGCTTGACTGCGCCTTCTGTGAGGGCGCGTACGAAGTAGCGTTGAAGAACGAGGAACAGGACCACGACGGGCACGCTCATCATGAAGCTTGCCGCCATGAGGCCCGGAAAGTCCGTCGTGTTTTCCGAGAAGAACCGCTGGATGCCGACTGGCAGCGTCAATTGCTCGTTCTTTGAGAGGAAGGTGTAGGCGTAGATGTACTCGTTCCACGCACCGATGAAGGAATAGATCGCCGTGGCGATGATGCCCGGCGCCGAGAGCGGCATCACGATCAGAAGAAAGGCCTGGAATCGCGTTGCTCCATCGATGCGTGCGGCCTGCTCGAGCTGCACCGGGATGTTGTCGTAGAAACCCTTGAGGAGCCAGATTGCCAGCGGCAGGCCAAATGTGAGGTAGGTGAGGACGAGCGACCCATGGGTGTTAATCAGCCCGATCGCGCGCATCAGGATGAAGAGCGGCACGAGAAAGATTACTGCCGGGAACATGTTGCGCAGCAGGACGGCGAAGAACAGAAAGTTTCGGCCAGGAAAGGTGAAGCGCGAGAACGCATAGGCCGCAGGAACTGCCACGATCACCGAAAGGATGGTCGTGGCGGTGGAGACGAGAAGGCTGTTCCAGAAGAAGCGCAGGAAGTCCTGGCCGACGCTGTTTTGCGGATCGAGCAGCTTCTGGTAGCTGGCAAGCGTGGGTTGGTCCGGCCACAATTGCGGCGGAAACTGCATAGCCGCGAAGCCGGACTTGATCGAGGTGCTCAGCATCCAGATCATCGGCAATGCGGTGTAAAGCAGCATGAACACGAGAAAGATGCGTCCGCCCCACCGCCATCCATCGATGCGGGTACGGCGGCGCGCCTGGCCTCGATGACCAGTCCCGGCAATCGCGCTCATTCGCTCGCGTCCTTCCGTTCGTTGCCGCTCAGCGCCCGGACGTAAAAGTATCCGAGCGACATCAGGATCAGGAACAGCAGCACCGAATAGGCCGATGCCACGCCCCAGCGCTGGCGGCCGAAGGCGAGCTCATAAATGTGGGTGATCCAGATATGCGATGCATTCGACGGCCCACCGCCGGTCATGATCCAGGGGATGATGAAAGAATTGAAGTTGGCCACAGCCAGGAGAAGGATCGTCACGGTCGAGACGTTTCTCAAGTGCGGAAAGGTGACGTGCCAGAACCGCTGCCATGCATTGGCGCCGTCGACTTTTGCGGCGCGCAGCAACTGGTCGGGAACCGTCTGCAGGCCGGCCATCATCATGATCATGGCAAACGGAAACTCCCGCCAGATATTGACGACGATCAGCGAGGGCAGCACCGTCGTGACGCTGTCGATGAAATTCGGCGGCCGGTCTGCCAAGCCGAGGCCGACCAGCACCGCACCGATGATCCCGAAGTCCGAATGGTAGATCCACTTCCAGATATAGGACGCAGCGACCGCGCTGATGACCCAGGGAATGATCAGGATGGCGCGCAGGATGCCCCGGCCAAGAAAGTCGCGATGAAGCGCGAGCGCGCAGGCAAACCCGAGGACGAATGAGATGAACGTGGATCCGAGCGTCCAGATAAGCGTGTTCGAGGTGACCGTCCAGAACACCGGACTTGTGAGGATAGCGGTGTAATTGTCGAGGCCGACGAAAATCTTGTCCCGGAGCTGCAGGCCAGGCGGTGTGTTAAAGAACGACAACTCGATCGTGTAGTAGATCGGATAGGCAATGACGATGAGCATCACGGCGATCGCGGGAAGCACGTACGCATAATCGGCGCGGTGTTCCCAAATCTTTCGCAGCAAGCCCGACCTGTCGGATTGCAGTCTTCGGCGAGTCTCGGCCTTCGAAGTCAAGATCGTCACTGTGCGCTGCCCTTATTCTTCGGAACAGACCGGCCGCGATCAAGGCGCAGCCGGTCAGATCGTCAGGCTTGGACTAAAGTCCGCCGTCCATCAGGCCCTTGACCTTCTTGGCCGCGTCGTCCGCTGCCTGGTCGACCGTCATGGCCCCGGTGAGGGCATTCTGCAGCATGTCGGGGACGATGATGTTCATGATCTCGGGCGACTGCGGCAGCGCCGGGAAGGGGATGCCGTATGGCAGCATCGAGGTCGTGACATCAAGGAACTTGATACTGTCGAGGCGTTCCTTCATCCACTTGGTCTTGAAGCCGTTCAGGTTTCCGGGGTTCGAGCCGGCATAGGCCATCTTCAGTGACCATTCGGGGCTCGTCCACATGCAGATGATAGCCTTTGCTGCCGGCTCATCTACCTTGCCGCCCTCGACATATTCGGGCTTCAGGATGTGAATATTGGAGCCACCGAACACGACGGCACGCTTGCCATCAGGGCCTGTCGGAATCAGGCCGTAGCGCATGTTGTCGATGACGGTCTGCGCTTTTTCCTTGTCGCTGCCCGTCGTCTTCTTCTGCAGGTCGAGCATGACGTTATAGTCGGACGGGTGCGAGATCATCATGCCGAGCTGGCCAGCCAGGAAGAGGGGCTGGTTATCGGCCTGCTGATTGGTCAGCGCCGAAACCGGAACCGACTTGTCGCGAACATACATATCGTACGAGGCCTGCAGTGCAGCCTTGCTCTGCGAACTATTGAGCTCGACCTCCTTATAGGCCGGGCTCGCGGTGGCCTCGTCAAAGACACCGCCGCCATAGGCCCACAACTGCGGCATGAAACGATACGGCGTATTGCCCGCATTCTTGCGTGCCACGAGGCCGTAACCCGAAATGCCGAGCTTGTCGTGAATCTGCTTGGAATATTTGACAACGTCGTCCCAGGTTGCCGGAGCCTTGTCCGGATCGAGACCTGCACGCTTGAAGACATCGGCGTTCCAGATGAACGCCATCGTCTCGTTGTTGGTTGGAATGCCGTAGGTCACGCCATCCCAGGTTACAGCCTTCATCGCTCCGGGCCAGAAATCGTCAGTCGAATAGCCGACATCCTCTGGTTTGAGCGGCTGCAAATAACCCTTCGCTGCGAATTCGGTGCCACCAAGGATTTGCAGGCGGACCGCCATGGGCGCTGCATTGCCAAGGAGCGCCGTCCGGAACTTGTCCAGAAGGTCATTATAGGTGAGGGCCTGCTCCTCAAGCTCAATGTTTGGGTAGGTTTTGCGGAAGGTCTCGAAGAAGTCCTTGTAATACTGGCGCAGGAGGTCGGGGTCGCCCTCGAACACGCCCTGATACCAGAAAGTCAATCGCCCCTTGTAGTCAAGCGGAGTGACCTTGGAGCAATCGCCGGCCGTGTCAAAATCCTGTGTGCCGGCGATTGAGCGAACGTATTCCGGCGACCACTTGCTCAGGTCGACCGGCGCACCCAGCGCAGACACTGATGTCAACGATATCATTAAAGCAGTCGAGACAGTGCCGTGCAGGACAGCACGGCCGAGTGAAATCCTCGTCATAGGTAACCTCCCAGGTTTTCTCCCATGCCGCTCTGCGTCAAGGCGAGCGGTCTTTGCTCCCCGGCCGCGAGATTTTCCCTAATGTATCCCTTCGGCCTGATCATACGTTTTCAGATCGGCGATTGCCTGTCAATGAGAGAAATCGTACATTGTTTTGAGAAGTATTGCGTGATATCTGGGAAATCTGTGTATTTATTGGGGACAATCTTGGCCGAAACGAGCGATTTTAAAGCGCAGCCACCCGAAGGCATCGACGCTATCGGGGCCTCCAGCGAAGGCGCTTCGCTTTATCAACTGATCAGGGATGACATCATCGAAGGGCGGCTCGCTGCCAACGAGCGGCTTGTTGTCACCGATCTCGCTCGGCGACACGGCACCTCGACCAACCCTGTGCGCGAGGCTTTGCAACTCTTGCGCGGGGAGGGCTTCGTCACCTTCGTTCCCAACCGCGGAGCGCGCGTGAGGCCCATAGATCAGGATTTCGTTCGGGACATCTACGAGATCGGCGTCTTGATCGAGCCGGCATTGACGAAATGGTTCGTGAACATGGCCACCGTAGAGGACATTGCTGAACTCGAACGCATCCAAGGCCTGATCGAAGAGAACAATTTCGCCGACCCTTTCAGGCACAGCGAGCTGGACACCGCCTTTCACACCGTCATGTACCAGAAGCACTACAACCGCCATGCCGCCGAGCTCTGGTGGAAGCATCGCGAAGTGCTGCGAGCCGTAAGTCGGCGTTTCGACTTCACGCTCGCCCGGCGTGCCGCGATCCTCAGCGAGCATCGCGAGCTCATCGCACACGTAAAAGCGGGACATGCCAACGAGGCGGCCGACCTGATTGCACGCCACGTCGAGGGCTCTGGCCGGCACATCCTCGAACACATGCGTGCGCGTAGTGCCGCCCGAGCAGGATAGAATCCATAACCCTGAATATCGTTATCCCGACCACTTCAGTTAAAGGCAGTTGAGATGAAAATCACCAGTGTTCGGCCGTGGCTTATCAAATCCGATGCTTCTTATTGGGGAGAGTTCCTGTTCGTCGAAGTGACGACCGATGAGGGCGTGAGCGGCTGGGGTGAGATCACCACCACGACAAGGCTCGCCAATCGCGCCCTCTGCACGATCCTGCGGCAGATCGGTGCCGCTATTGCCGGCGAAGACCCGTCCCGGATCGAGTATCTGTGGCACAAGATATTCCGCAGCTTCACCTACATGGGCAGTCGCGGCGCCGCGGTCGAATGTATAAGCGCCATCGACATCGCCCTCTGGGATATCCGCGGCAAAGTTCTTGGCAAGCCGATTTATGAGCTCCTGGGCGGACCGGTACGCGATGAAATTTCGCTCTACACCCATCCCGACCAGCGTAAGTTTACAAGCAAGGAGGCTGTGGTCCGGGAAATTCGAGACATCGTCGAGTCCGGCCACACCGCGCTCAAGTTCGATCCTTTTCCCCACCAGGGCCGCACCGCCGGCGGACAGGCTCGCGAGCAGCGGGATGGCTATCTCGATGGCAGCATGACCCGCAAGGACGAGCGCGAAGCTGCCGAGCTTACCGCCCTGATCCGCGAAACGGCAGGTCCCGACATCGACATCCTCATCGATGCGCATGGCCGCTTTGACGTTCCCACCGCCATCCGCCTTTGCCGGAGCCTCGAGGAAGCCGGTCAGATCGACTGGTTCGAAGAGCCCTGTCCACCGGAGAGCCTCAACGCCCTCAAGCAGGTCCGTGACAAGGTCAGCGCCGCTATCTCGTGGGGCGAGCGCGGCCACACGAAGTGGGATTTCGTGCCGGTGCTCGAAAACAAGCTTGCCGATTACATCATGCCTGACGTCACCTGGACCGGCGGCATAACCGAACTCAAGAAGATTTCCGCCCTATGCGAAGCCTACTACATCCCGGTCTCACCGCATGATGCCGCCGGTCCGATCAACGTGGTTGCGGGAGCGCAAGTGATGATGACCGTTCCCAACTTCTACAAGCTCGAAACGTCGGAGTGGAACCTGGGCAAGTATGATCACCTCATCGATAGGCCGCTCGACGTTTCGAACGGCAGCCTCAAGCTGACACTAAAGCCTGGTCTCGGCGTCGAAATGAACCGCGACTACCTGCAAAGCCACGAGATCGAGCTGGATTAGCCAGTCGCTCTACGCCGTCCCACCGTACGCGCGGTGACGTACCCTGCCGACCAAACGAGGATAGACCATGCTAGAGGCAGATGGAGCCGACGAGGCGCTCAATCGGGTAAACACGCATTCCAGGCCGTCAGAACTTCGCATCACCGACATGCGGGTTGCCGAAATTGTCGGCGCGCCGTTCACCTCAGCGCTGCTCAAGATCTACACCAACCAGGGCATCGTCGGGCTTGGCGAGGTGCGCGACGGTGCCAGCGCCACCTACGCGCTGATGCTGAAGAGCCGGTTGCTTGGCGAGAACCCATGTGACATCGATCGTCTGTTTCGCCGCATCAAGCAGTTCGGCGGGCACGGCCGGCAAGGCGGCGGTGTTTCGGCGGTCGAGATCGCATTGTGGGATCTTGCCGGCAAGGCCTACGGCGTCCCGATCTACCAAATGCTCGGCGGTCGGTTCCGGGAGAAAGTGCGCGTCTACTGCGATACCGACGCCACCGTGCCGAGCGGTACCGAGACCGGTAAGCGCCTCAAAGAGCGCATGGAGCTCGGATTCACCTTCCTCAAGATGGATCTGGGATTGATGCAGATCGCCGACGTGCCCGGTGCGGTCGTGTTTCCTGCCGGCTCACTGGAAGGATACCGCAACTCTCCCAGTCGCGGGCCGTTGAAGACCATTGAAGAACGGCGTCTTCGCAACGCTGCGTACGATCTGCATAACGTCCAGCACCCGTTTACCGGCCTGCACTTTTCCGACAAGGGCCTCGACCTGCTCGAGCAGTACATCGCCGAGGTTCGTGAGGTCATCGGCATGGATGTGCCGCTTGCGATCGACCATATCGGCCATATCTCGATGCAGAACGGCATTCGCCTTGCCAGGCGAATTGAAAAATACGTCCCGGCCTGGCTCGAGGATGTGATCCCATGGCAGTATAGCGAGCAATACCGACAGCTGCAGGACGCGACCACGGTACCGATCTGCACTGGCGAGGACATATACCTCAAGGAAGGCTTCGAGCCTCTGCTCAACAGCGGCGGCGTCTCGGTTATTCACCCGGACCTGCTCACCAGCGGGGGCATCCTCGAGACCAAGAAGATCGGCGATATGGCGCAGGACCATGGTGTGGCCATGGCCATTCACATGGCAGAAAGCCCAATCGCCGCCATGGCCGCCGCACATGTCGCCACCGCAACCGAAAATTTCATGGCGCTCGAATACCACTCCGCCGATGTCGATTGGTGGGACGATATCGTCACGGGACTTCCCAAGCCGCTGGTGAAGGACGGCTTCATCACTGTTACGGACAAGCCTGGCCTGGGGATCGACGACGTCGTCGATGAAGTCATCTCGCAGCATCTGCAGCCGGGTGTCACCGGCATTTGGCAACCTACGGATCGCTGGGACGATGAGTATTCCTGGGATCGCACCTGGAGCTGAAGCGAAAAGGACCGAAGATGAAGATCACCGATCTCCGTTGCGCCGTCATCGGCAAACACCCGATCGTCCGCATCGTAACCGACGAGGGCCTCTATGGCCTGGGCGAAGTCGAATTTACCAAGTCCTACCTCAAGCCCTTCGTGCTGCATTTCCGCGAGGCGCTGATCGGCGAAGATCCGACTGACGTCGAGAGAGTGATGCTGAAGATCCGCCAACGCGGCTCTTTCAAGCCGTATGGCGCGGCGGTCAGCGCTATCGAGCATGCACTGTGGGACATAGCCGGCAAGGCTGCCGGCGTGCCGGTCTACAAGCTGCTCGGCGGCAAGGTGCGCGACAAGGTGCGCGTCTACAACGGCTCGATCCGCCAGAAACGCACGGGCGACCGGCCGGAGGATTACGCCGCTGACGTCAAATGGATGATGGAGCAGCCGCAGAACTTCTTCATGGTCAAGCAAGGAATCTCGTTCCACTCCAACATGAAGGACACGATTGAGGGCTTCCACTACGGCGTGACGCAGAAGAAGGCCGGCTACCACGGTGCCATGGATCAGGGCATGATCAGCGAGCGCGGTTTCAATCACATGCTCGACTGTGTGATCGCAATGAAGGAAGTGCTTGGCGATAAGGTCAGCCTGGCGCTCGACTGCGGTCCGGGCTGGATGCTGCCCGATGCGATCAAGTTCGCTCGCGCAGTAGAGAAGTACAATCTGATGTGGCTGGAGGACATGCTGACTGGTGACTATGTGCCATGGGTCAATCCGCAGGCCTATCGTGAGCTGACGACCTCTACCTCGACACCAATTCATACTGGTGAGCAGATCTACCTGCGGCACAATTTCAAGGAGTTGATCGAGACGCAGGCGGTACGCGTCATCGGCCCCGATCCCGCCGATATTGGCGGTATTGCAGAGCTCAAATGGGTCGCCGAGCACGCCTACATGCATTCAATCCTCATGGCACCGCACGGCACGGCAAACGGCCTGCTAGGCCTCGGCGCGTTGATCAACGTCTGCGCGACCTTGCCCGCAAATTACGTCGCATTCGAGTATCCAAGCGCCTCCGACCCTTGGTGGGAGGATCTGGTCGTCGGCTTGCCGGCTCAGATAGTGAAGGACAGCATGGTGGACCTGCTGGAAGCGCCCGGGCTGGGCCTCGATATCGACGCCGAAGGAGCCAGGAAATATCTCAGCGAAGAGGATGCGGGCTTTTTCGACTGAACCTCCCTCCACATGCCGTGCGATATTGTCAGGCGCCAGGTGCTGGCGCCTGTCGAAATAAGTGGTGTCGAACTGTAAACGGGGATGAGGGCTTCGATTTTCAGGGGCACTTGTCACTATTGGGTACAATCGCGGCGACCTCTTGCGGCTCCGCTCACCCTGCCGCCAAAGATGCGATTGATCTCACCGATACGTTGAATGTCTCGTAAGCCCTGAATCTTAAGTAATTTCCTACACTTCAAGTCGGCGCACACCAATGCCGGGGCAATCCTGGGATCGGCATGGAAAGCTATCGCCTGGAAACGGCTGCGTCCTTGGTTTTGAGGGGCGCGGTGCGATCCTGCCGCTGCGCTTTCAGCTTATTGTCAGGAATCATCGCTAAAGCTTTTTCGACGCGTAGTGGGCTGGGGAAGGCGCGCCAATCTCCATTCATCAACTCGGAACGGAGGGACAGAACAGTCTCGCCGTTGATGCGGTATCGGGCTCATGGAAATGCAGTTCGATCGCCGGGTGGGCTCGTCTGCAAATTTCTGGTTCGGCCAGCGTTTAGAAGGCTCAGCGCAGTTGAGGGATCAAAGCAGAAGGTATCCTATGAGACTTGAATTCAAACGCTCGGCCTCGCTTCTGGCAGGTATCGCCTTTTGCGCTCTCGCGATGGCCGGCACGGCTTCGGCTGAAGATCTGGAATTTTCCATCTATGGCGGTTACCAGACGGCGCCGCATAGCCATATCGATGTTTCCGATGGCACCTCCTTCAGCGCCGGCTGGGAAGGCAAGTCCTTCGGCAGCCCTCCCTACTACGGCGGCCGCGTCACCTGGTGGCTGGGCGATTTCAACCTGCCGAACTGGGGTGTGTCTCTCGACTACACCCATGACAAGGTCTATGCCGACGACGAGACCATGG